>LWDU01034812.1_pt1 | contig 135446 bp, 143 predicted proteins | sample 727161 | NCBI WGS metagenome assembly LWDU01 (sample SAMN04566230, study PRJNA314399) | hydrothermal vent metagenome | isolation source: deep sea hydrothermal plume seawater | place: Mexico: Gulf of California, Guaymas Basin | collected 2004-07-11
TGCAAATTCATCATAAGTTCTAACATCAATTAAATTTATTTTAGAAGAATTAATTCCTTCTAAGAATTTCTCTGCAGTAAGTTTGGTATCACTACTACAACTAAATAGAAATAAACTGACGATAAATAAAAATTTATTCAAAATAACTCTATTTTAAGTTTGACCAAGAACCACCATTAACTGAATCAATTCCATTTCTGTTTAGTATTTCATTAGCTTGACCACTTCTCATCCCACTTGCACATACTAAAATAATCTTTTTGTTGTAAAATTTAATTTTATCAAGGTTCTGCTCAATTGTATTTAAAGTAATATTTATAGAATTTTTATAATTCCCCGATGCAAATTCTTGTGGAGTTCTTACATCTATTACAATTCCGCCATTATTTAATACTTCTATAGCTTTTTTAGATTTATTGTTAGAATTATAAAAATAAAAGACAATACCCAAAATAATAATTATATAAAAAAAATAATTGCTCATATTATATAAATTTTGAAGCGAAAATAATAATTTAAAATTAAACCATAGGCATATCATCCTCCGTTAATTCAGCAATTCTTATATTTTAAAAAAAAGTAAACTAAACATTACATTTTAAATATTTTTTTATATATTTGTAAAGTAAACATTACAAAAATTACTATAAATATGAAAAAATTAATAACTAAAATGAAGAAGTTTTATCAATGTGAACTTAGAACTTTTAAGAAACATAATACTGTTATAATCATCGTTATATTCTTCATAATACTTAATATAAAATAATATCATTATGAAAACACAATTAAAGAAAAATACTAAAAAATTAGCTATTTGGACAGTTGCTTGGGTTGGAAGTCTAGCTTTTTTAACAGGGCCTTTTAATAAATCTTGCTATTGGAGTTGGAATGATTATCGCAAATAAAAATTTATTCAATCATTATGATGAACTGCAAAAAAAAATTCAATTAGAAGCAATGGCACTTACATTAGGATTAGCAGTTGTTGTTGGTATTGTGTATGAAGTTTCATTTGATTTTGGTGTTATTAACTCAGAACCTGAAGGTGAGTATATAGTAATTTTTATTAGCATTTGTTATATAGTTTCAACTTTCCTTAATTCAAGACGATACAGATGAAAAATCGAGTCCAAGAATTAAGAAAAAGTCAAAAATTAACTCAGGAAGAACTGGCAGAGTTAATTGGAATATCACGTCAAGCTATAAACGCAATTGAAAAAGAAAAATTCGACCCAAGTTTGCCTACTGCATTTAAAATGGCGAATCTTTTTAAAACTTCTATTGAGGAATTATTTTTATTTATTAAATAACACAAATAACTTTCTATATTTAGGTTATGAAAAAAGAATATTTAATTGCTTTATTTAGAGGGTCAGTTTTTGGTTACTTAACATTTTTATTCATTTTTTTTAATTCCTGTACATCTGCTGTTGAACAAAAAGATGATTTTAGTTTTTTTTCTGAACAATTCGCAGATATTAAAATCCTGAGATATCAAGTGCCTGGATTTGACGAACTAAATCTAAGTCAAAAGAAACTTGTTTATTATTTAACTCAAGCTGGTCTTGCAGGTAGAGATATTATGTATGATCAAAATTATAGACATAATGTTTCTATAAGAACTGCATTAGAAAAAATATATCAGAATTATAAAGGGGATAAATCTTTAGATAATTGGAAATCGTTTGAAACCTATCTAAAAAGAATTTGGTTTTCTAACGGGATACATCATCACTATTCAAATGATAAGCATGATCCAGGTTTTTCATCTAATTATTTAGAAAAATTACTAAATGAAACTAATACCATCTTAGAAAAAGAAGCTTTTGATGTTGTTTTTAATGATGAGGATTCTAAAAAAGTAAATTTAGACGCAAGTAAAGGATTAATTAAAGGTTCTGCTGTAAATTTCTATGGTCCTGATGTTACAGTTGAAGATGTAGACTTTTATTACAGTGAAATAAAAAAAGTTTCTAATCCTGAAAAACCTATTTCACTTGGATTAAATTCTAAGCTTGTTAAAGAAAATGGAAAACTTGTAGAGAAAGTTTGGAAACTTAATGGAATGTATAGTGAGGAGATAGAAAATATTATTTATTGGTTATCTAAAGCCTCAGAATTTGCTGAAAACGAAAAACAGAAAAAAGGTTTTGATCTTTTAATAAAATATTATGAAACTGGTGATTTAAATATATGGGATGAATATAATGTAGCATGGGTAGAAACTATTGAGGGAGATGTGGATTATATAAATGGCTTTATTGAAGTTTATAACGATCCTAAAGGATATAGAGGTTCTTATGAATCAGTAGTTCAAATAAAAGATTTTGAAATGAGCAAAAAGATGGATGATGTTTCAAATAATGCTCAATGGTTTGAAGATAATGCACCAATAATGAAAAGTCACAAAAAAGATTCCGTAGTTGGCATATCCTATAATACTGTAAATGTTGCAGGTGAAGCTGGAGATTCTTCACCATCTACTCCAATTGGAATAAATCTTCCTAATGCTAATTGGATAAGAGTGATGCACGGTTCTAAATCAGTTTCTTTAGGAAACATACTATATGCATATGGAAATGCAGGAAGCAGTGGAAGGTTAAATGAATATGCCTATTCTGAAACAGAAATTGAACTTGAAAAAAAATATGGTGAAGATGCAGGTAGTTTACATACTGCTTTGCATGAAGTAATAGGTCATGCTAGTGGCAAAATAAACGATGGCATTGGGACCACCAAGGAAACATTAAAAAGCTACGCCTCAGCACTTGAGGAAGCTAGAGCTGACTTGGTTGGATTATATTTTATTTCAGATAAAAAACTTGAAGAAATTGGTATCTCACCATCTGCAAAGGATATGGGAAGAGCTAGTTATGATGGATATATTAGAAATGGTTTAATAACTCAACTTATTAGAATAAAGCTAGGTGACGATATTGAAGAATCCCATATGAGAAACCGTCAATTAGTTTCTTCTTGGGCTTATGAAAAAGGATTAAAAGATAACGTAATTGAAAAAGTAAAAAGGGATAAAAAAACATTTTATGTAATTAATGACTACAAAAAACTAAGAATATTATTTGGTGATTTACTTCGTGAAATACAAAGAATTAAATCTGAAGGAGACTTTGAAGCTGGTAAAAATCTGATTGAAAATTATGGAGTTAAAGTAGATCAAGAAATACATAAGGAAGTTTTAGAAAGAAATAAAAAGTTCACATCTGCTCCATATAGTGGTTTTATAAATCCTGAATTGGTATTAATTAAAAACAATGATGGAGAAATTATAGATGTTAAAGTAACACAACCTGAAAGCTTTTCCTCCCAAATGTTGAATTACTCAAAGACGTATTAAATTGCTTGGTTCATAAAATTTGATATTAAATTATGAAAATGATGAACTCCTTTTTCCTTGGTGGGAGAAAATCGCCCTGCCTTGTAAAAAGCTGATCTTAATCCTTTATGAACATTTTCCACTACAACTTCATCTTCTTTTTCAACTTTTTCTAATTGACTACCTGCACCCCTATTTAATTTAGATTTATCATACACATAAGACCTAAATGAAACTTTTGTTAAAGAGCTTGACAAAGGTTTAACTATATTAATAGAAAGTCCCCAAGGATAAAAATTAAACATCATGTTTGGAAAAACCCAGTAATAATATGCGGCTACATTTTTACCATAGTCAACATGACCTTTTGGAAGATCGAAAACTTCTGAATCATCTTCACTATATCCTATTTGTAGATTACAATAATCGTAAACTTCAGTAGTATAATTTTGGTAATCTAAAATCTCATTTAAATCTTTATGAACAAAAGGCACATGAAATCCTTCTAAGTAATTATCACAATATAAAGCCCAGTGGGAATTAACAGTAAAATCTTTTGAAAGAGAATCATCAAAATTAAACTGTTCAATAGGGAGATATCCTATACGTTCATTCATTTTATCAATAACGCATTGAAAATCAAAAGAGGGGTTTAAACCAACAAACAATAATTTTCCCCATTTCTTTAAAGGAAAATTATGTAAACTGTCACAAGCTCTAGGAAAATCTTTAGCATCCTTAAACTCAGGCATATATTCATACTTTCCTTTATTATCAAAACGTCTACCATGATACATACATGTTATTTTTTTTGCTTCACCTGGTTCTAAAACCAATAAATTTCCCCTATGAGTACAAACATTAGTCATACAATTAACCTGACCATCTAGACTTCTAGATAAGAAAATAGGTTCAGATAAATACTTTTCTAAAATAACAAGAGGATAAACATAATTATTCTTTTCAACTAAATTTTCATCACCAACCCATTGCCAGGACTTTAAAAATATTTTTTCTTTTATTAATTCAAAAGCCACAGGATCTTTATAAAAAGAGGACGGCAATGTTTCTGCCTTTGAAATATCAGGATCTATTTTATAGTTATCTTTCATTAATTTTTATTAACTAATTTAAAGAAATATAGATTTTTATTTTGAAGAATCAAAAGATTGGTTTATTAGCGGCAACATCTTTAATAGTAGGAAATATGATAGGGGCAGGAATTTTTGTTTTGCCAGCTAGTCTTGCTAAATATGGTGGAATAAGTATTTTAGGCTGGATATTTACTGCAAGTGGAGCCTTAATTTTAGCGAAAATATTCAGTAATTTTAGTAAAATTCTTAAAGGACAAAGCGGAGGACCTTATCTTTATTCTAAGGTAGTTTTTGGAGATTTTATTGGTTTTTTAGTTGCTTGGGGGTATTGGATATCATGTTGGATAAATAATGCCGCAATTGCTGTTGCAATTGTAAGTGCATTAAGTTTCTTTTTTCCTGTGTTAATAACAAACCCCTTTTATGCTACTCTAATTGGATTGATATTCATTTGGTTTTTTACGTGGACCTCATCGAAAGGAATAAAGTCTTCAGGAAATATTCAAATTTTCACAACAATTGCTAAAATAATTCCGCTTCTATTTATTATTATAGCAGGATTATTTTTATTTGATTATAATACTTTTCCTAGTTTCAATATTACTGAGAAAAGTAATTTTGAAATCTTTCCAATAGTTTCTGTAATGACATTATATGCTTTCTTAGGAATTGAGTGTGCTACAATTCCTGCTAATAATATAAAAAACCCTAGTGAAACAATTCCTACTGCGACTATGCTTGGAACTGTTATTTCTACTTTAATCTATATTCTTGGAACAGTAGTATTATTTGGAATACTTCCTAATGAAACAATAATTAATTCTCCTGCTCCTTTTGCAGAAGCTGGAGAAATTATTGGAGGAAAATATACTGGATATTTAGTTTCAGCAGGAGCAGCAATTTCCGCAATTGGAGCACTAAACGGTTGGATTTTGATTACTAGCTATATGCCTATGTCCATGGCTAATGATAAACTATTCCCTAAAATATTTAAAAATAAAAATAAAAAAGGTTCTCCTGTATTTAGTTTAGTTTTTGGAAGTATTCTAACTTCAATAGTTATGACTATGAATTTTTCAGAAGGGCTTGTTTCCAGATTTGAGTTTTTGATATTGTTAACTACTTTATCAACGCTAGTACCCTATCTTTTTGTTAGTGCTTCATATATGTTATATCATATAGAAAATAAATTTTTAAAAACTACAATTTTCAAATCTAGTATTCTTGCAATATTAGGTTCTGTTTATTCATTATGGGCAATTTTTGGCACGGGTATTGAATCTATATTTTATGGATCAATATTACTATTAATAGGGGTTCCATTCTATTATATAATGAAAATTAAAAATTAATTTTCACTCTATTTTTAGTTAAATTTGTTGCAAATACAATAAAATGAATTCAGAAAAAAATAACATAAAATCTCTTTTAACAAAACTTGGAATAACTGAAAATAATAAAGGTTGCTCAAATGGAATTGAGTGGTTTGGTTCTGGAGAATTAATTAATTCTCATAGTCCTGTAAATGGTTCTTTACTAGGCAAGGTTCAAGTAGGAAATAAAAAAGACTATAATAAATTAATGAATGAAGCTGAAAATGCTTTTAAAAGTTTCAGGAAAATACCTGCACCCGAAAGAGGAAATTTAGTACGACTTTTAGGAAATAAAATTAGAGAAAATAAAGCAGAATTAGGAGAGTTAGTTTCTTGGGAGATGGGAAAGTCTTTACAAGAAGGATTAGGTGAAGTACAAGAAATGATTGATATATGTGATTTTGCAGTTGGACTTTCTAGACAGCTATATGGTTTAACGATGCATTCTGAAAGGCCAAATCATAGAATGTATGAACAGTACCATCCCTTAGGAATAGTTGGTGTTATTTCTGCTTTTAATTTTCCCGTTGCAGTTTGGAGTTGGAATGTAGCCTTGGCTTGGGTATGTGGAAATGTATGTATATGGAAACCCTCTGAAAAAACACCACTTTGTAGCATTGTATGTCAGAATTTAATCTCTCAAATTTTAAAAGACAATAATATACCAATTGGTGTATCTTGTTTAATCAATGGAGATAGAAATATCGGACAGTTAATGTCTGATGATAATAGAATAAATCTATTATCTGCTACAGGATCAACCAAAATGGGTAAAGATGTAGCTCAGAGAGTTGGTACTAGATTAGGTAAATCTCTTTTAGAGCTTGGAGGAAATAATGCCATTATTGTCACTCCAAGTGTTAATATAAAACAAGCCGTAATAAATATTGTATTTGGAGCTGTAGGAACTTGTGGTCAACGATGCACTTCTACTAGAAGAATTATTGTACATGAATCCATAATTGAACAAATTAAAGTTGAATTAAGCAAAGCTTATAAGCAGTTAAATATTGGTAATCCTTTGGATGAGAGTAATCATGTGGGGCCTTTAATTGATAATGATGCAGTGAATCAATATTTATCAGCACTAAATATAGTTAAAGAACAAGGTGGTAAATTCATTGTTGAAGGTGGTCTTTTAAAAGGGAAAGAATATGAAAGTAATTGCTATGTTAAACCAGCAATAGCAGAAATTAAAAATCATGTTTCAATCGTACAGACTGAAACCTTTGCTCCTATTCTCTATCTAATAAAATACAGCGGAAACCTTGAAAATGCTATAGAAATTATGAATGATGTGAAGCAAGGTCTATCTTCTGCAATTATGACTAAAAACTTAAAAGATTCTGAAACATTTTTATCACATTCTGGAAGTGATTGTGGAATAGCTAATGTTAATATAGGAACTTCTGGAGCTGAAATTGGAGGAGCATTTGGAGGAGAGAAAGAAACTGGAGGAGGACGAGAAAGTGGTTCTGATGCATGGAAAGTTTATATGAGAAGACAAACCAATACTATAAATTTTTCTTCTGAACTAGCATTAGCCCAGGGCATTAATTTTGATTTATAAATTTTAAACATAAAAAAAACCCTCGTTGAGGGTTTTTTTATTTAATAAGATTATTAGTCTGAATCACCATCAGAATGGTTCTCATCCGAATCGTTGTCATCTTCAGAATGATTCTCGTCTGAATCATTATCATGAGTTTGACTTTGATAATTAAAATAACCTTCCACAGGTATCATTAAATGATCGTAACCAGTTCCTTGAAACATAACGTAAGGAGCTCCACTCATAAAATCAGTAGTTTGACCTGCCAATGTTGATGGATCTTTTGGCATTAACATCAAATGTGCTCCAGACTCAATCCATTGTCCTTCTGCAGCATCCTCTTTATTCATAACCATTTGCTCTGAATTGTCTTCACCCATATCTCCATGTAACATCCAAGCCCATCCATCAGAATCCATTTCTGGCTTAGTCTTGCTCATGTATGCAGTCACCCATTTAAATGATTGAGCATCACCAACCATAGCCATAGCTTCATGAGCATCCTTCCATCCATTTTCTGGATCTGCAGGTCCTCTTGGATTTGCAGGCATCGCGGTCCATCCGTTAGTTCCTTCTCTCAACATAGTTCCATCAGCATCCATTACTGTACAATTAGCAGCTATGTAAGAAGGTGCAGCAGTACTATAAGCCCACACTTTCCACTCAACTGAAGTATGAGGCCCCTCAGGTTCTCCACTTCTATCTATTTCTACCTCAACCTCAACTATTTCAGGCTCAGGTGTTAAAAATGCTGTTGCTTTTTTGACAGCAGTATTATTACAAGATGAAAACATACATAATGTAAATAATAGTATTAAGTTTTTCATAATATTTTAGATTTATTTAAGTTAAATTTAATAAAATTAATTCAATTTAATTTCCATTTCAGGATCATACTGACAACATAGCGGTAAATTATCGTAAGCCTCTTTATTTAATTCATTCAAATCTGTCCCATAGCCAGAATTAGAAATAGCTTGATGAATTGATGTTAAATCAACCATTTGTGTATCATAAACTAAACTTACTTGTTTAGTTTTTACATCCCAATCCGCCTTCAAAACTCCATCTAAAGAAAGTGCTGCAGTCTCTATTGTAGACTTACACATTTTACAATTTCCTTTTACTCCAAAAGAAGTTTCCGTACCCATGAGTTCAACTATTTCTTCAGGATTAGGTTTTGAAATTTGTTCAGTACTATTTGAGGGCCAAAAAACCCATACAAATGGTGAAAAAATGATTATTGCAATTATTATTTTAGAATTTTTTTTCATGATTTTGAATTAATGAATTGTTAGTGTTTTATACTGACAACAATCTGGAAGTTGATTATAGACTTCTAAAGGAGCCTGATAAAATTCTGTATCATGTCCTAACAAAGAAATTTCTTTATGAATGTTATCAAGTTTGATTTTTTTGGAGTTATAAATTATTGAAACTTTATTTGAAATAATATCCCAATTAACATATTTAACCCCTTTTAATTTTATTGTACTTTTTTCAATTCTATCCTTACACATTTCACACACACCACTTACAGTGAAAGAAGTGTTCACAGTTTTAGAAATAATTTCTTGACCAAATGAATAATTAGAAATTAAAAAAAATAAAATTATTAAATACTTCATATAATTATTTAAAGTTACAATTTAAATCTGAGCCCTAAATATACCAAAGAACCATGTATAGGAGCGTAAATTATAGAGGAATCAAAATCTAATCCATAAGGATTGCTAGAACCTAAAATGGGATTTTCTTGAGTATAATTTCCTATATTCTCCCCTCCTATATAAATTTCAAGTTTTTTTGAAAAAACTCTAGTTAACTGAGTATTTATTAAACTATAAGATGGTGAGTATCCGTTTAAAAAAGACAATGAAGTGTGTAACGGTAATCTTTGTTTTCCTACCCAATTATAGGTAAAGTCATATTTCCAATTCGATCCTTTATCATTAAGATTTGTAGAAAAATCTAAATTAAAGAAAAATCTATTCTTAGGGGTTAAAGGGTTTTGTTTAAGTCCAGAGTTATATTGTTTTTTAACATCGTAATTTTTGTAAGCAGATTTAAAATTAATATTTTCTGAAAATTGATAATCTATTTCAATTTGAAAACTATTTGCAAAACTTTTGCCTTCAAGATTATAAAAATGTAATTCGCTTTGTTTTTCCCAATCAACTACAACTTGGTTTTCAAAATCAGTTACATAATAATCAATAGTAATGTCACCTTCTCTATTATTTATAAAGAATCCTTGTCTAAAACTAATTCCATAGTTTAATGCCTTTTCAGAATCTAAACCATAAAATTTACCACTATTTTTATTTATATATATCTTACGACCAGTGGAAAAAATATTTTGATTTTCAGAAAAAATATTTGAAGATTTTCTTCCAGATCCAATAGAAAATCTTAATACAGATCTTTCTAAAGGCTGATATCTTAAATGAAGTCTAGGGGTTAAAAACGAACCTAAATTATTATGGATATCATATCTAATTCCCGCAACTAAACTTAGTTTGTCTAAACTATCGTAACTGTATTCAAAAAACCCACCTATAGATCTATCGTTCCTTAAGTATTGATTGTCATGAGTTTCAACAACCTCTTCAAATCTATCAACTGAATAATTTAATCCAGTCTTAAATTTATTCATGGTATTTCCGATAATTGAATTATACAATAGACTTGAATAAAAACTGTCATGATTTATATCATATATTCTATTTCCAAAAAATGAAGATTGATCATGATTACTATAAGCCATTTGAAAACCAATGGATTGATATGGAATAGAAGGATTTACATAGCCAAGTTTAAAATTAGAGTCAAATCGATTGGTATTAATTTTACTTAACCAAGGAGCTCGAATAAATATTAAGCCTTCCTCATAATTTTCGCCCATCTCTTTCTCATCATTCATAAATCTCAAGCCCAAAAAACTAACAATTCCCTTTTCAAGATTTGTATATTGCCATCTATTAAATAAGTTAACCCCAATTGACTTAGGGTGGTCTAAAAAACCATCATAATTTTTATCATGTTCAGAAGAATTATTATTTCCATGTAAGAAAATTCCGGTACTTAATCGTTCACTAATTTTTTTGTTTAAATGAAGGTTAAATTCATTTCTTCCTTTATTAGAAGAAAATAAATTTATAAAAACAGGAGAATCCGTATAAGGTTTTTTTAATTCGACATTTATTTGACCTGAAATGCTTTCAAAACCATTAACAACACTTCCAGTGCCTTTTGTTATTTGCATACTTTCTACCCAAGTTCCAGGTATAAATGATAAGCCAAAAACTTGTGAAGCACCTCTTACCATAGGTATGTTTTCTTCAGTGATTAAAATATAGGGGCTTTCCAGACCAAGCATTCTGATTTGTTTAACTCCAGTAATTGCATTTGAAAAATTCACATCAATTGAAGGATTGGTTTCAAAACTTTCTGAAATATTACAACAAGCTGCTTTTAAAAGTTCATCACTTGAAATTGTAACAATGTTTTGAGTTTTAAAATACGATTTTTGAATAGTATTTTTTCTTTTATTAACTGTAACCTCATCTAAAACATTTTCATCATAAACCATAAGTTGATTAAAAGTGTTTTCACCGTCAATAATAACTGTATTCTCTTTAAACCCAATATATTTAAATACTAACTTATTTGTTGTTATTGATTTCAAAAGAGAATAGTTGCCTTCCTTGTCAGATGTCGTGCCTTGAGAAGAACTAAACCAATAAACTGAAACGCCTTCTAATGGCGATTCAATGTTTGATTCATTTATATATGTTATTTTACCTGAAATAACTTCTTGAGAATAGTTTTTAGAAGCTATGAGAAATAAAATTAAAATTAAATATTTTTTCATTTAATTATTATTACTTAAATATTCTTTTGATCTAACAATAGAATTAAACCTTATATCTTCCCAAAATAAATTGATATCTGCCTTATGATAATCCTTTACAGTAGATAAAAGAAACCTTTTAACAATACCCATTTTAGGCAATTTAACCATTACTTTATCATCTATGTTTTCAATTTTAACTGATTTAGGAAAGACCTTTTTGTTCAAATAAAGAAAACCTTTATGATCACTGTAATTAGTAGTTTTCTTTTCGTCCCAAGTAATTGGATTAGAACTTATAGCACCTTTGATCCAATCTTTACTAACTGTATATTTGGCTCTTTTTTCTTTAGAAGAAGACATTAACCTGTAAGTGTTCCAAGTAACAAAACCCCCAGTTTGTTTTTCACTAGTCATATGACTGATATAGTTAAAATCTTCATCTGTTATTTTTGTGCCAATTAAATAAGCGGCAATTAATTTTTTTTGCAAGGGTTTACCATCAAAAAATTCTTTTAACAACCTTTTAGCATGACCCGCCCCTTGACTATGGCCAGCAATAATAATGGGTTTTGAATTATTATATTTTTTCAAATATGTTATAAATGCTTGTCTAATATCTTGATATGCCATTTCGTAAGCTTGCTCTCCACCATTTTTCCAAAAAGATTCTCTAAAAACTCTTAAATGAGCTTGCCTATAAAAAGGAACATATAAATTACCAACTGAGTACCAAGCAGATGATTGATATTTAACAGAAGATTCTAGTACATAATCTCTAGTTTTAGTATCATATATATCAGCATTCCACGAAACATCTTGTTTATCAGTAAGCATAGTAGGATAAATAAAAAATACATCTACAGGAAGCTTTGAATTTTCATCTTCGAAGTCTGAAAGTAATTCTAATTTATTTTCAGGATGAACCGCCCATGATTTTAATAATTCATAGTCAGGAGCAGCTGAAAGTTTAAAATTATTAAAGGATTGACTATTATATTCGATAGGACTATTACTTTCTGATAACAATCCGCAAGATAATAAGCTTAGTGAAATTAAAATTGAAATTAAATATTTCATACTTAATTTTTATTTTCAAATATCGTGCTAAACTTTGTATTCTTTGTTAAATTTGATTAAATATTATGCAAAAAAAAATCTTTCTGTCAGTTATCTCTTTATTATTATTTAGTTGCAGCATTCCTAATATGATTGTTGTAGAACTTGAATCTAAAAACTCAAGTAATGTAAATGGAAATGTAGTTTTTGTAGAAGAAGACAGTAATGTTACTATGACAGCTAAAATTAACAACTTAAATCCTGGAATACATGCTATTCATCTTCATGAAAAATCAGATTGCTCATCTGATGATGGTAAATCTACAGGAGGTCACTGGAACCCTACGTTAACAAATCATGGGAAATGGGGTGCTCAAAGCGGATTTCATATAGGCGATATTGGAAACTTTACAGCAAATGAAGATGGGGTTGGAATAATTACTTTTAGTACTGATTTATGGTGTTTAAACTGCGATGATAATAATAAAAAAATTTTAGGCAAAGCAATCATTGTTCATCAAGGAATTGATGATTTTATTTCACAACCATCTGGTGCCGCTGGTTCAAGAATTAGCTGTGGAGGTATTATTGGAGAAAATGCGATTTTAAAATCTAAAGATTAATTACCATTCTCTATTCTTATTGCTTTCTTCTATTTCTAAAAGTTCTTTTTCCGATAAAACTTTTAAAAAAGAGGGGTGCTGTTCAATAGCATGTTCAATTTTTTTAACTATATTTTCAATGGAGTCGTTATCATAATCAATTTCCAAAGGTTTTTTAATCTCCATAGATTGTAATATATTTTTCTTTTTAATTCTTATTCCTTTTTTATCAAATGATCTTCTAAAACCATCAATAACTATTGGAATAACTATAGGTTTGTATTTCTTTATTATATGGGCAGTGCCTCTTCTTATGGGTTTATATGGAGTGGTTGTTCCTTGAGGAAAAGTAATTACCCAACCATCATTAAGTGCTTTTCCAATATTACTAATATCACTCATCTTAACTTGTCTATTTACTTGTTCCCCTTTAGCTCTCCAAGTTCTATCAATGGAGACTGAACCAGCATAAGCTAATATTCTTGGGAATAATCCTGATCTCATTGTTTCTTTAGCTGCTACAAAATAGATATTCATTTTCGGTTGCCACAAGTATCCTACATTTTTAATAGAATCAACTCTTCCGCTTAAACTTGCATTAAATACATGAATCATTGCGGTAACATCCGCAAAGTATGTTTGATGGTTAGAAACAAAAAGAACTTTATTTTCAGGAAGTGATTTTATAACTTCAGATCCTTCAATGATAAGTTTATTAAACTTATTAAATCTTCTATGTGAAAGAACTCCCAAAATACGAATTATCCATTTTTTTACAAAAAGGATATGTCCAAAAGGATTTCTTTTAAATAAACTCACTAATTAAATTTTTAAAAAACAAATGTATTAAGAATTACTCATATCATTATAAACTTCTATAAATTCATAAACCATCATTGCGGTAGCTCCCCACAAAATATGATTATTAACTAAATAACTTGGGACTTCTTTAATAAGTCCATCAACAGAAACTTTTGATAGAGTAATTTTTAATTTAATTAAATCTTTTAAAAAGGGAGTAATTATTAATGAAACTTCTTTACTGTCAGGTTTAAAAACAGGGTTTTTTTTACAATATCCTACGTATGGCTGGACATTAAAATTACTAGGTGGAATATAAACTGAAGACAACTTACCAACAATATTAATTAACGAGGGCTTTATTCCTATTTCTTCATGTGTTTCCCTTAGTGCTGTAAATTGTAAATTTTCATCCTCTTTACCAATTTTACCGCCAGGTAAGCTTATTTGATTTGAATGCACACCAGTGTACTTGTTTCTAAGTATTAAAATCATTCTAGTCTCATTGTTATTATCTGGATAAAAAAGCATTAAAACAGCAGCTGATTTACAATCAAATGGAATACTTCTATTTTTTAAGAGCCTAATTCTTGAAGGAGGAGCAATTTTAGAAAGAGAATCATGTCCTGGTAGATTAAAATCATTTATTTTTAATAAAATCTTTTTAAAATTATTAAAATGCATTTTCTAAGATTATTATTAATTACTCTGTTATTCTTCTCTTGTAAAGGTATAGTTAATAAGACAGAAGCTAAACAAAATAAGAAAATAAAAGTAGTTAAAATTATACCTAAAGTTAAAAAAGAGTTGTTTTTATTAAATGAAAAAAATGCTATTCCATTCTTTTATGAATTTGGTAAAAAAAATATTGAAAATAAAGTAAAAATCATTACTCAATACGGAGATATTGAAATAGAGCTATTTAAAAACACTCCCTATCATAGAGCCAATTTTATTTATTTAATTAAAAAAAAATATTTTGATGGCGAGTATTTTCATAGAGTTGTTAAAGAGTTTATTATTCAAGGGGGGAACTCTGATAATAAAAGTACTTCAAAAAAAAGAAGAGCAATTGGTAAATATCTATTACCTCCTGACACTAGAAAAGGATACAAACATGATAGAGGAGTCATCTCTATGCCTAGTAGTGAAATGGAAAATCCTTATAAGTTAGCCTCTCCATATGAATTTTTTATTGTTCAAAAAAAAGATGGAGCATACCATTTAGATGGGAATTACACCCCATTTGGACGTGTAACAAAAGGTATGAATGTAGTTGATATAATTTCTAATTTAGAAACTGATAAAAGAGAATGGCCATTAGACAATGTTCGTTTTAGAACTGAAATAATAGAATAGTTTATAAAAAAGATAAGTTAAAAGTTCAGTTTAATGACGTGAATATTAAAAGCCTTCATAAAAACAGAGAAGCACCAAGAAATGAATTAAATTAACACCCCTTCTAAATGCGGATTATATAAAGTGTAACTTTTAACCCAAATAATAAGTTCACTATATTCATAAGGCAATAGCGTTGATGATGCTTTAGCTAGTTCCTTCTTAAATAGCACAGGATTGAAACTCACTTTTTTTAAAACATTTATAGTATAATTATAAACAGATCTTGACATAACACATTTTGGTGTTAATAAATATATAAATAAAAGACCTTTAAAAGTGTTTAAGAAGTGTTAAGGTTTTGATCTAGCTTTAATACTCCATTGAAAAGAAAATTCACAAACAACATCTCCTTTTTCATCAATTCCTTTGGTTTTAATTGTAATAGTTTGAGCAAGTTTCGTAGTAACAGCATCAAAAACTAATTTATCTAAATCTTTACCTTTATCATAGGTAAATAAAATTTTACCAATTGCTTTTTTTGTAAAAACAGAACTAGTTCCAATTAAAAGCATAGCTATACTATGTCCACTTTTTTTAATTTTATTTTGCAATAGTACCCCTCCTGGCATTTCTGCTGCCATACCTTGAACAGCCCAATAAAGAGATTTAAACGGGTTTTGATTAATCCAGCGATGCTTAACTCTAACAGTGCAATTGTCTTCATTTAATGTATCAACTCTTACTCCAGATATCCAAGCTAATGGCAATACAAAAAAAGATAAATTATTTCTCATTATTAATAATCTTTTATTCATACAAATAGATTCATTCTAAATACACTATTCTAAAATTAAAGATAAATTATTCTAAACTAGCCAAATATCGTTCTGCATCTAAGGCAGCCATACATCCTGTTCCTGCTGCAGTTACTGCTTGCCTATAATCCTTGTCTTGAACATCTCCAGAAGCAAAAACTCCAGGACAATTAGTGTTAGTTGTTTTGCCATGTGTTATTATATAACCTGAATCATCCATATCAATTTGATTTTTAAAAATATCTGTATTTGGCTTATGACCTATAGCAATAAACAATCCAGAAACCTCAATATCATCTACTTTATTGGTATTTGTATTGATAATTCTAACACCTTCTACTACATCTTTTCCTAAAACTTCTTGAATTTGAGAATAATATCTCAATTCTATATTTTTTTTTGATTCTACTCTGTGTTGCATTGCTTTTGAAGCTCTCATTTGCCCTTTTCTAACAATCATGATTACTTTAGAACATATGTTAGATAAATAAGTAGCTTCTTCAGCTGCCGTGTCACCACCTCCAACTATAGCTACATCTTGACCTTTATAAAAAAATCCATCACAAACAGCACATGCTGACACACCTCCTCCTATTAGTCTTTGTTCTGATGGAATTCCTAAGTATTTTGCTGTAGCACCAGTAGAAATAATAATAGTCTCAGCTTCAATTTCTAATGCATTATCTACTATAACTTTATGAATTCCTCCTAATTCCTTACTTAAAACTACTTTAGTAACTAAACCTATTCTAACATCGGTTCCAAATCTTTCAGCTTGTTTTTGTAAATCCACCATCATTGAAGGTCCATCTACACCATCTGGATATCCCGGAAAATTATCAACTTCTGTTGTAGTTGTTAATTGACCACCTGGTTCCATTCCAGTATATAAAACTGGATTTAAATCTGCTCTAGAAGCATAAATTGCAGCTGAATAACCAGCAGGGCCTGATCCTATAATTAATGTTTTAATCCTTTCTACTGACATACTAATATTTAAAAATATAAATTTAAAATAATTGAGACTTTACTTGGCAAAAAAGTATAAAAAGTTATCATCAAAAATTATTATAGTATAATTGTCGTGTAATGTTTGATGATTTTTGAAATAATCCTATATTTGCGCCGCTCACTTCGGGGTGTAGCGTAGCCCGGTTATCGCGCCGCGTTTGGGACGCGGAGGTCGCAGGTTCGAATCCTGCCACCCCGACAAAAAAATCCAGTGTATTTCATTGGATTTTTTTTATACTTAAAAGTGTACCTAAATTAGTTAGAATATCGGGATGTAGCGCAGTCTGGTAGCGTACACGGCTGGGGGCCGTGGGGTCGCAGGTTCAAATCCTGCCATCCCGACATTTTATTTATATTAGTACAAATTCTATATATTTTATGTTTGATTTATTATTTGCCAAAACTTTTCTAATTGTAGGTGGAATGCTTGTCATTACTACTATTTTCTCAAGAATAAACAAGGCGTATGAAACTACATCTGAAGCTATAATCACAATCATAGGATCATTTATGTTCTTGTTTGCTATAATGTTTTTTGACGACAGTTATCCTTTAAACATAATCTTAGTTTCAATATTTTCAGGTTTTATTGGATGGAGTATTGGGCCTACTATTTCTGCACTTGGAGAGAGCTTCAAGATGAAAAAATACAAAAAACAAGCAGGGCTTTTAAGTAAAACAGTAGTTGCAAATAAGAAAACCATGTCACAAAAAATATTTGGACAAGAGAACGAGAAAAAGACCATGTATTATGAAAAGTCAAATCCAAAAGAACTATTTGATTCAAATTCTGAAAAATACAGATTAATAATTGATAAAATAATGTCTTCGAATAATTTTAAAAACGACAACTATCACCAAGAGTGGCAAAATGTAGTTTTTCAAGCCATGTTTGCAACAACAATTGCTGTCTTAGCATCAGCATCAATTGTATTTACCTCTTCTTTTGACTTTGGTATTATGGGGGTATTTTTATTTATAGCATTGATTATTCTTATATTAATGGGGATTCTGAATTATTTTATATTTAAATCAAAAAAATATTCACTTATTAGAGCATATTTTGGTGTTCTTATTTTTACTGGATATCTTTTATATGATTTCAACATGTTAGAAAAGCAAATGAATGCAGGAGATGAATCATGGTCAACAGCTGTACAAATTGCAGTAAGTTTATATTTAGATATAATTAATTTATTTTTAGATATACTTTATATTTTAGCTGAAAGTGGTGGTAATTAAATTTTAATCAAATAAATTATATTAAAAATGAAAAAATACTTTTCTTTAACCGTTATAATTTGCTTACTAATTTTAAATTTTTCGTTTGCTCAGGATCTTGAGCCTTTTGATCATGAAGGAGAAAATTCAATTCTAACCGAAGAAACAAACTATGAAATGGAATTAGTATTCGAAGATGAAAACATAATATGGGCTATTGAGTTTTTTGAAGACAATTCTATTCTAGCTACTGTAAAATCTGGATCTATTTTTTACTATAAAGATGGAACAAAAACAAAAATAAATGGAGTCCCAGATATATATTTAAGAGGACAAGGGGGACTTATGGATATAGCTTTGCATCCTAATTTTAAAGAAAACAAATGGCTATATTTTTCTTATGCTTCTGAAGATGCTGGAGAAAAAGGAGGTAATACAACTATTGCTAGAGCAAAACTAATAGAAGATTCTCTAGTTGATTTAGAGGTACTCTATAAAGGATCTCCAAATTCAAGAAAAGGACAACACTTTGGAGGAAGGTTAGAATTTGACAATGACAATTATCTCTATTTTTCAATTGGAGATAGAGGAAATAGAGATGTAAACCCTCAAAATATCAATCTTGATGGTGGAAAAATCTACAGAATAAATGAGGATGGAACTATTCCTCAAGACAATCCATTTTTTAATAATCCTAATGCTAAAAAAGCTATTTATTCTTATGGACATAGGAATCCTCAAGGAATGTTTAAACATCCTGTTACTGGTGAAATATGGACTAATGAACATGGACCAAGAGGAGGGGATGAAATAAACATTATAAAAAAAGGGAAAAATTATGGTTGGCCTAAAATTACTTATGGAATTAATTATAGCCTCACTACAATAACAAAAGATAAAAGTCTTCCAGGGATGGAACAACCATTATATTATTGGTTGCCATCTATTGCCCCTAGTTCATTTGAATATATTTCAAGTAATATATATCCAAACTGGAATGGAAGCTTACTTGCCGGAGCCCTGGTTTTTAAACATATAGAAAGAATTGGATTAAAAAATAACAAAGTTGTGTCAAGGTCTAAAATAGCTGAAGGTTTGGGAAGGCCTAGAGATATAAAACAGGGACCCGATGGATATATTTATGTTTCAATTGAAAATAAAGGTATTTACAAAATTATTCCTAAAAAGTGAAGTCTTTAAAATTCATTTTAATAATTTTTCCAATATTAATTTATTCACAAAAGGATAGTTTAGCAATTTCAATTAATAATGGAAAATCTCTCTATAATGATTTTTGTATAATATGTCATATGCATGATGGAAAAGGACAAAAAGGGATTTTCCCTCCCTTAGCAAAATCAGATTATCTATTTAAAAATATACAGGAAAGCATTAAGGCAATAAAATTTGGAGGAATAGATGGTGAAATTATAGTCAATGGAGTTAAATACGATTCTAAAATGGAAAAAATGGGTTTATACGATGATGAAATAGCAGATATTATGAATTATATTCTAAACAGTTGGGAAAATAATTATGATAAAAGAATAACGGAGGAATATGTTAAAAGTCTAAAAACATTAAAATGATATTAGTTGGAATATGTGGAGGAACAGGTTCAGGAAAATCAACAGTGGCCAAAGAACTTGCAAATCATTTTAAAAATTTAGGAGTTGTAATTTTGACAACTGATTCCTATTATAAAAATCATTCTGATTTAGACTTTTCTACTAGATCAAAAATAAATTTTGATCATCCCGATTCAATTGACTTTAACCTGCTTTATTATAATTTAAAAAATATTAAGAAAAATATTAAAATTATTCAACCTATTTATTCTTATAGGAATCATAAAAGATTAAAAAAAACAAAAGTAATTTTTCCAAAAAAAATTATAATTATTGAAGGATTACATGTTTTATGTAATGAAAAAATTAATGAAATATTAGATTATAAAATATTTTTAGATGTAGATGATACAACAAGACTACAAAGAAGAATCATTAGGGACACTAAAGAAAGAGGAAGGTCAATAAAAGAAGTCAAAAAAAGATACAAAGAAATGTGTAAGCCAATGTATGACGAGTTTATCAATCCATCTAAAAACTATGCTGATATAATATTAAATTCTGAACAAATTTCTATTAAAAAAATTATAAATTTAATATCTAATAAAATCAAATGATAAAATATTTAAAAAAAATAATTTCTAATAAATATTTTAAAATATTTACCAATATTTACATATTGTCAACTACTTTATTTTTGTTTTGGATGTTATTTATGGATACCAACTCTTTTATGTTTCATAAACAATTAAATTCCGAAATAAATCAACTAATAGAACAAAAGAAAAAATTAGAATTAGAAATAGAAATAGACAAAAAATTAATTAAAGACCTTCAAAATATTGATAATTATGAAGCGTTTGCAAGAGAGAATTATTATATGAAAAAGGAGAATGAAGAAATTTATATAATTGAATATAAAGATAGTCTTAAAAACTAGTTAACAAAAACCCACTCCCCTCTTAAATTCGGACATCAAAATATTGTATTTTTAAAAATAATATTTAATTAATGGGTAAAGTAATTGCTGTTTCTAATCAAAAAGGGGGTGTTGGTAAAACAACCACTTCATTAAATTTAGCTGCATGTTTGGGTATTCTGGAAAAAAAAGTCTTGCTAATTGACTTAGATCCTCAAGCTAATGCAACTTCTGGTATTGGAATTGAGTTAACTAATATTAAAAAATCATCTTATCATTTATTAGAGCATACTGAAAAAATTGATGATATTATCTTAAAATCAACTACACCTAACTTAGATGTAATTCCTTCAACTATTGATTTAGTAGCTATTGAGTTAGAACTAGTTAATCATCCGAATAGAGAATTCATGCTAAAAGAAGCGCTAATTGATGTTAAAAATTCATATGATTATATTATTATTGATTGCGCTCCATCTCTTGGTCTAATTACATTAAATGCCCTAACAGCAGCTAATTCAGTAATAATACCTATTCAATGTGAGTATTTTGCTTTAGAAGGACTTGGTAAATTATTAAACACTATAAAAAGTATTCAAAAAATTCATAATTCAGAATTAGATATTGAAGGATTGCTATTAACTATGTACGATTCTAGACTAAGACTATCAAATCAAGTAGTTGAAGAAGTAAAAAAGCATTTTAATAGAATGGTTTTCAAAACTATAATACAAAGAAATGTTACTCTTGGGGAAGCCCCAAGTCATGGAAAAAACATTATAGATTACGATTCAACAAGTAAAGGAGCTAAAAACTATATTAAATTAGCACATGAATTAATTAATAAAAACAAATAAATGGCAAAAGCTTATAATAAACAATCTCTTGGAAGAGGTCTTTCTGCCCTATTAAACAATCCTATAAAAGATATTAGCTCTGCAGAAGATAAAAATGCAGATCAAGTTATTGGTAATATAATAGAAATACCTATTAATCAAATAGAATTAAACCCATTTCAGCCTAGAACTAATTTTGAAAATGAAAAAATTTCTGAGCTTGCTAATTCTATAGAACAATTAGGTATTATTCAACCCATTACTGTACGTAAAACTGGTTTTAAATCATTTCAAATTATATCTGGTGAAAGAAGATTTAGAGCGGTAAGTTTACTTAACCTACAATCTATTCCGGCTTTCATTAGAATAGCTAATGATCAACAATCTTTAGAAATGGCATTAGTTGAAAATATTCAAAGAGAAAACTTAGATCCTATAGAAATTGCCTTATGCTATCAAAGACTTATTGATGATGTAAAGCTCACTCAAGAACAAATGAGCTCAAGAGTTGGAAAAAAAAGATCTACAATTTCAAATTATTTAAGATTATTAAAACTAGATCCTATAATTCAAACAGGTATAAGAGATGGTTTCATTAGTATGGGACATGGAAGAACTCTTGTAACAATCGAAAATAGAGACGATCAACTAAAAATTTATAAAAAAATTCTTTCAGATTCACTATCAGTGAGAGAAACTGAAAATATAAGAAATCGTTTGAAAAGTGATTCAAAAGAAATTTTAATAGTCAAAAAAAAATTGCCTGAACCTTTTAAATCTAATTTAAATAAATTAAAAAAAATATTTAATTCAGAAGTTAAAATAACGTTAAACGGTAATAAAAAAGGATCAATTATAATTCCATTTAATAATATTGAAGATTATAAAACCTTAAATAAAAAACTTAATAGTGATTAAGAAATTACTGTTATTAATTGCTATATTATTTACAATTAATAATTTTAGTCAAGAAAAAGACCTTTCTTTTGATGAATTAGATCCTCTAAGTCCTTCAAAAGCAGCTTTCTTTTCAGCTGTTTTTCCTGGAGCTGGACAAGCTTACAATAAAAAATATTGGAAAATTCCATTAGTTTATGCTGCTATTGGAACATCCATATATTCTTACGATTTTAACAAAAAAAAATATTGGAATTACAGGAACGCTTATAAGAGCAGAAAAGCAGGGTACTCAAACGATGAGTTTCAAAATTTAATCTTAGATGATAATAGGCTTTTAGATGGAGCAGATTTTCATAGAAAAAACAAAGACTTATCAATGGTTTTTATTGTTGGGTTTTATATTTTAAATATTCTAGACGCTAATATAGATGCACACTTAAAACAGTATAATGTAAATGAATCTTTAACATTAAACCCTTATATAGATCAGGGATATAATTTTGGGTCAGATTCTGTTGGATTATCCTTAAATTTGAATTTTTAAAATGAATATTGCACTATTAGGATATGGTAAAATGGGAAAGGAAATCGAACAGATTTCTATAGATAGAGGGCATAATGTAATTTATAAAATTGATAAAGATTCTAAAATCGATAAATTAAATGGAGTAGATGTAGCTATAAATTTTAGTACGCCTGAAACTGCATTTAAAAATATATCTTTAGGGCTTAATAGCTCTATTCCTGTGGTTTGCGGGACAACAGGGTGGCTCAATGATTTTAATAAGGTTGTTAAGCTATCAAATAAAACATGCACCAGTTTTTTATATTCTTCTAATTTTAGCTTAGGTGTCAATTTGTTTTATGAATTAAACAAAAAACTTGCATTAATGATGAAAAATCATAATCAATATAAATTAAATATTAAAGAAGTTCATCATAAAGAAAAATTAGACAAACCAAGCGGAACAGCTATTAGCCTAGCAGAAGATGTAATAAAAAATAGTAATTACAAAAAATGGTCATTTGATAATGATTTTGATAATATTATTAAAATGGAATCTAAAAGAATTGATGGAGTTCCAGGAACACACACTCTAAAATATTCATCAGATATTGATTCGATAGAAATAAAACATGTAGCTAATAACAGAATAGGTTTTGCGTTAGGTGCAGTAATTGCTGCTGAGTGGATATTAAATAAAGAAGGTGTTTTCAGTATGAAAGATGTAATTAATGATTTTAAATTTTAAATATGACTTATACAGAGTGGTTTTTATTTTTTCTGGCAATTCAATTAATTCATGGTTTTGGAACATGGAAACTTTATAAAATAGCTGGGTTCAATCCTATTTATTCTTTTATACCTATTTATAATGGAATAGTTTTAATGAAAATTATAAATAGACCATCTTGGTGGATTATTTTACTTTTTATACCAATTATAAATCTTTTAATATTTCCTGTAATTTGGGTTGAAACATCCAGAAGCTTTGGAAAAGACACAAGTTTAGATACTTTGCTTACAATTATAACTTTTGGGTTATTCATTTACTCAATAAATTATTCTTCAAAATTAAATTATATAAAAGACAGAAATTTAAACCCTAAAACAGCTCTTGGAGAATGGGTGAGTTCAATAATATTTGCTATTGTATTAGCAACTTTAGTGCATACCTATTTTATACAGCCTTATATAATACCTACGGGTTCTTTAGAAAAATCTTTATTAATCGGAGATTTCTTGTTTGTAAGTAAATTTCATTATGGAGCAAGGGTTCCTCAATCAGCTGTCTCTTTCCCTATGGTTCATGACACAATAGTAGGGACAGGTATTAGATCTTATTTAAATAAACCTCAAATACCTTATTTTAGACTACCAGGCTTTCAAAAAATTACTAGAAATGAAATAGTAACCTTTAGTTGGCCTGCTGATACTGTAAGACAATTCTTTGTTAAAGAAAAAGGAGTAAAAAAACCTACTGATAAAAAATCAAATTATGTTAAAAGATGTGTTGGCATACCATCTGATACTTTAGAAATTATTAATGGAATAATTCATATAAATGGTAAAATAAGTAAAATGCCATATAGAGCAAAACCTATCTATTCATACAAAGCCCATAGCTCTAAAGGAGTTTCTTCGTCAAGTTTAATTAAACTTGGATTAAACGATCTTCAAAGAAAATTTAAAATTTCAGATATAACTCAAAATAAATTTGAACAAATTCGACCTTATATTTTAGGAATAGTAGATAATAATCCTAATAATTTTGTAGTAATTGCTAATTCAAAAGGTATTCCTTATGATGTTAGATCTAAAGCAAGGATAATAATGACTGAATTAACAGATTATTCTAGAGACCTATTACTAACTGAAAAGGAAGCAGAATTAGTTATTAAAAGCAATATTTTAGATAGTCTTAAAAGATCATACAAAACTATTAAATCTTACAACACATCCTTTTTCCCTAATCACATTACATATGACTGGAATGAAGATAATTTTGGCCCTATAATTATACCAAAAAAAGGAGCAAAAGTAAATTTAAATTCAGAAAATCTTCCGCTTTACAAAAAACTAATCAGGGACTACGAAAAAAATGAATTGAAATTAGAAAATGGGATTATTAAAATAAATAACAAACCAGTCAGTGAATATACTTTTAAACAAGATTATTATTGGATGATGGGTGACAATAGATATCGTTCAGAAGATAGCAGGGTTTGGGGTTTTGTTCCAGAAGATCATATAGTTGGAAAGCCAGTTTTTATTTGGTTTAGCATTGATGGAATTAATGATGGAATCAAAAATTGGAAAATTAGATGGGAACGAGTTTTCTCAACTGTTAATTTAGATGGCGAGCCCAAGTCTTATAGATGGTATTTCTTAATAGGATTAATTATTATAATAGGATACTCCGAAATAAATAAAAAAATAAAAAATAAAAATAAATAGGTTTTGAAAGAAATTTTCAAAATTATGACGCCAGCTTATTTAGCTCCTATTTCACATTGGGCTCAAATCATAAATGGAAAAATAATTTGGGATATTTATCAGAATTTTAATAAACAAACATTAAGAAATAGAACCTTTATTCATAGCCCTAATGGCGTATTAAAACTTACTATTCCAATAAAACATTCAAAGAAAAAATTTATTCTAAAAAATGCATTAATAGAAAATGATTTTGAGTGGCAAAAAGATCACTGGAAATCAATAGAATCAGCATACAGATCATCCCCTTTTTTCATCTATTATCAAGATTCTATAAAAGAAATATATTCAAAAAAATATATAAAATTATTGGATTTCAATATTGATTTAATAAAACTAGTCTGTGGATGGTTAGAAATGAGTTTTGATTTTAATTTAACAAAAGATTATAAAAAAAATTATATTACAGAAAAAGATCTTAGAAATTTAACAGAGAATAAAGTTTCTGACCTTTATAATGTTAAAAAATATACTCAAGTATTTTCTAATAAAAATGGTTTTATAAATAATTTAAGTATAATAGACCTAATTTTCAACGAAGGTCCGAATAGTATAAGTTTCCTAAAATAAAAAGCAGGCCATAAGCCGGATTCTGTCGTGCCTTATCATTTATCTAGACAAAATATTACTATTTTGTTCAAACCGCCCACCCTCCAACTTTGAACGAGCCGTTCTCAAATGCTGGTCTACGTGACGTTTCACCTTATAGAGTTTACCTGATTTCACTACAGCCTAACTGTACATTCTTTCTGTTGCACTAGTCCTCTATTTATTAAATAGTGACGGGTGTTACCCGCTATAATGCTCTTTGGTGTCCGGACTTTCCTCTTTTATTAAATAAAAGCGATAAGGTGGCCTGCAATGCAAAAATAGGTTAAAAATTATGTTGATAAAAAATTTTATTTAAACAATTATATAGTTGAAATAAATACCTCAATTTTTATATTTGTTGTATGGATAATTTTGTTGTTTCGGCTTTGAAATATAGACCAGATAATTTCGATAATGTTGTAGGGCAAAAATCCATAACTAAAACACTAGAAAATGCAATAAGTCAAAATCAACTTCCGCAAGCCTTACTGTTTTGTGGTCCTAGAGGTGTTGGAAAAACAACTTGTGCTAGAATATTAGCAAAAAAAATAAATACCGAAAATAATTCCGATGATTTTTCATATAATATTTTTGAATTAGATGCAGCATCAAATAACGGAGTTGACGATATTAGAAATTTAATTGACCAAGTAAGAATTCCTCCTCAAACTGGAAAATACAAAGTTTATATAATAGATGAGGTTCATATGCTCTCTGGCCAAGCTTTTAATGCTTTTCTAAAAACATTAGAAGAACCACCATCTTATGCTATATTTATTTTAGCTACAACAGAAAAACATAAAGTTATACCTACTATTTTATCTAGGTGTCAGATATACGATTTTAAAAAAATAAACACAGATGATATTAAGAAATATTTAGAATTAATAGCTGAAAAAGAAGAAGTTAAATATGAAGATGAAGCTCTTTATCTAATTGCTAAAAAAAGTGATGGTGCACTAAGAGATGCACTGTCTATTTTTGATAGGTTAGTAAATTATACAGAAGGTAATATAACAAAGACTTTGGCTTATAAAAATCTTAATGTGTTAGATTATGATGTATATTTTAGCGCATTTGACTTTATAATAAAAAACGATATTACTAACATATTATTACTATTTAATAATGTTTTAGAAAAAGGATTTAACGGGCAACATTTTATTGATGGTTTTTGCTCACACTTCAGAGATTTATTAGTTTCAAAAAATTCAAAAAGTCATATATTAATAGAACAAAACGATTCTATTAAAGAAAAGTATCTAAAACAATCTAAAATAAAAGAAATAGATTTCATCTTAAAAGCTATTGAAATAGCAGAGGACTGTAGCTATAGATATAAAAACAGTAAAAATGAACGGCTATTAGTTGAAATTTGTTTAATGAAACTTTGTTCAATTTCTACAATTGAATTAAAAAAAAAAATAACGATTCTATCTAATCAAGATATACCTAAACCAGGTAATTCAATTTCTAGTAAAAAGCAACTTAAAAAGGAGAAAACTAAAGAGGTTTTATCAAAAGAAAAAGTCAATAATCTAAAAGAAAAAAATATAATTAAAAACACATCAGTTTCCGGACTGTCTCTTTCAAGCTTAAAAGTTAAAAAAGATATAGAAACTATCATCAACAAACAAAAAAGCTTAATTAACAATTCAGAAGATTTAACAAATGATTTTACTGATAACGAATTAATAATTTCTTGGAAAAAATTTTATACAGAACTGATAAATAAAGGAAGAAAAAACTTAGCTAGTATCTTATTAATTGATAGTCCAAAAATAATAAATAAAAATGAAGTTCATTTTACTTTAACTAACAATATCAATAAAATAGAATTAGAAAAAATCGAAAACAAACTTATTAATTTTCTTAAAACAGATTTAAAAAATAACAGAATACAACTAATAATTAATGTCGATAAAATAAATGAAAAAACAAAATTATACACTCCTTCTGAAAAGTATAAAAAGTTAAAATCTATAAATCCAAGTATTGAAAAAATGCGAAAAGACTTTAAACTAAACTTATAAGCTTTTCAATAACTCATAGACCATTCCATCAGCTAACCCAATTTTAGGAACAATAATTTCATCTGAGCCCATATTTTTAAGTAAATACTGATAAATTTTTCCAGCTGGTACAATTACATCTACTCTGTCAGGATTTAATTTTAATAATAGTATTTTTTTTGAATATGACATTTTTTCTAAATCAGAAAGCGTAGAGTCAATTTCCTTTAATGTCAATGGCTTGCCAATCTTAACTCCACATAATTTAAATAGTTTATTAATATTTCCTCCTAAACCAATAACATCAATCTCTCCCTGATCTTTTAAGTTAATATTTATCCATTCTCTAAATGATTCCCATGTTTTATTTGAAACTAAGTTATTGATAAGTCTAACTCCTCCTATTTTAAACGATTTAGATATAACAACTTTTTTATTTTTAAATAAAGTTAATTCAGTACTTCCTCCGCCAACATCGATAAAACAGTATGTTTTATGATTTCCTTGAAATTTAAAAATTGAATTGTTAGTGATTAATTCTGCTTCCTTTTTACCATTTATAATTTGAATTTTCAAACCTGACTTAGACAAAATTAAATCAACAATATTTTTTTTATTTGATGAACTTCTTAGTGCTGAAGTTGCATAAGCTAAATATTTTTCGACTTTATGAACTTTCATAAGTAGTTTAAAAGACAGCATAGTATCAACTAATCTTTCAATGTTTTCATTAGAAATTTCGCCGATTGTAAAAGCATCTTGTCCTAGTCTAATAGGAACTCTAACTAGAGAATTCTTTGTTGAAATAGGTGCTGATTTATTTAGCACTATAATATTTGAGATTAATAATCTAATTGCATTTGAACCAATATCAATAGTTGCGTACTTTTTTATTTTATCAAACTTCTTCAAATCAATTTTTATAATAATTATAAATTTCTTCCTGAGATCTAAAATTTGATTTATTATTTCTTTTATACTTATTAACTATTAAATGATTTACATACCTAGCCTTAACATTATCTTTCCAGTAAATATTAAATATATCCAAAAGCTCTATTTTTAATTCCTGCTGATATATAGGGCAAGTAACTTCTACCCTATTATCCAAATTTCTTGTCATCCAATCTGCAGAAGAAATATATACTTGATTGTCATCATCATTACAGAATATCATAAATCTAGTATGTTCTAAAAATTTATCAACAATACTAATGACTTCTATATTCTCACTCATCCCGATTTCTCTAGGAACCAAACAACATATCCCCCTAACTATCATTTGTATCTTAACGCCAGCGCGACTTGCTTCATAAAGAATCTTGATCATACTATAGCTTGTAAGATTATTTAATTTAATTTTAATCCAAGCTGATTTACCATTTTTAGAATTAGCAATCTCTTTCTTTATTAATTTTTTAATTTTATTTTCGGTATTTATTGGAGAAACTAAAAGATTTTTAAAATTATATTTTTTATAATTAGCATCAAAAAAACTAAAAACATACGAAATTTCATCAAGAATTTTAACATTAGAAGTAAACAAAGTTAAATCTGTATAAATCCTAGCAGTAGATTCATTAAAATTACCTGTACTTATAAATCCATATCTTTTTAAAATATTATTTTCAAATCTTTCAATAAGACATATTTTACTATGAACTTTTAGGTTAGGAGATCCAAAAATCAATTTAATTCCATGGGATTGCATTTCTTTTGCGTACCTAATATTTGCCGATTCATCAAATCTAGCTTGAAGCTCAATTTGAACTATAACTTTTTTTCCATTTTTAGCAGCATTAATTAGTGCGCTGGCAACTTTAGATAATTTTGATAATCTATAAATAGTAATAGATATTTTTTTAACATTAGGATCAATAGAAGCCTCCATCAAAAAACTAATTATAAAAGAAAACTTTTGAAATGGAGTATGAAGAATAAAATCACTATCATTAAGTTTATTAAAAGTATTTTCTCCAAGATTAAACCCTTTAATATTTAAAGCTTTAATTGGTTTATATAATAAATTAATTTTATTCAGACTTGGAAATTTCATGTAATCACGCCTATTATGATATTTTCCTCCAGGAATTATACTATCAGTTTCATCATCAATTTGCATCTTATTTAATAAAAACTTTAGGCTATCAATTCTAATATCACTATCGTAAATAAACCTAACAGGATCACCTGAAGATCTTTCTTTAACACTCTGAGCTATCTTATCTAAAAAACTTTTTGAAATATCATCATCAAAATCTAATTCAGCATCTCTACTAATTTTAATCATATTAGCTTGAATAGCAATAGGCTTAAAAATTTTAAAAATATCATTCAAGTGATATCGAATTAAATCATCTACCATCATTATATATCGATTTGAACCTTTAGAAGGTAATTCTACAAACCTGTCTAGATCTTTTGGAATATGAATTATACTATTCTGAATTGTCTTGTTTTGAAGCTCCATACTAACAAAAAGAATAGATATGTTTTCTTTGAATTTTGGCATTTTTCTAAAATTATTAAGAACAATTACACCTAAAGATGGACTTACTTTTTCAAAAAAATATTCTTGAGCATACTTAATTTGATTTGTATGTAGGCTATTTTCATTAATAAAAAATATTTTTTCATTTTCTAGAAGTTTTATTATTTGAGCTAAAATTTTAAAACTTTTTTGTTGAACGTCAATTGCTTTTTTAGTTATTTCATTTAAAAGCTCTTTTGCTGTTCTGTCTCTATATAATTTTTTTCCTGTATTAAAACTAACTGCAATTCTTTTTATTGTTGCATAACGAATTTTATAAAATTCATTTAAATTGTTAGAGAAAATTCCTAAAAATCTAATTCTTTCAATTAAAGGAACAGTTGAATCATTGGCTTCCTGTAAAACTCTTTGATTAAATTCGAGCCAGCTTATTTCCCTATTTATAAATTTATTTTGAGTAGTATTCATTTAAATGTTTTAGGAAAATAATAATTGCATTTTCCTGATATAATTTCTGACCATAAATATACATCAAAATCAAAAATTAAAATTCCACAAGTAGGAACATGTAAGTTTAATATTCTACCATAATCAAATATCAGTTTATTACAAGAATTGTTATGAGTAAAAATCATAACATTATTTAATTTGTTATTCATTCTTTTTATAAATCCATCAACATTATTTCCTGAAAAATCATATAAATTTGGTGATAAGATAATTTTTAAATTAGCAGAGTCAATTAAATTATCATAAAATATCTGGGCTGTTTGAAGGGTCCTTTTAGAATGACTTGAAAAAATAGCTTCAACTTTAATATCGAGATTATTAAATATCCCTGACATTAATTGAGAGTCTGAGTAACCCCTATTGGATAATGGTCTTTTTAAATCTTCTACATTATAATCCCAAGAAGATTTTGCATGTCTAATAATAATTAATTTTTTCAAGGAGATAATCTATAAAACTTCCAATCTTTATCATCATTTTTATAAATAATCCTATCATGTAATCGATTTTCTCTTCCTTGCCAAAATTCAATTTCAGTTGGTTTTACTAAATATCCTCCCCAGTGATCAGGTTTATTTAAAGGAATGCCTGATTTTAATAATTCAGAAAACTTTTTATCAAGAAGGTCCCTTGATTCAATAACCTTACTTTGATTTGATATTATAGCACTTATTTTACTACCCTTAGGTCGACTGTCAAAGTATTCAACAGAGTCAGTTTCGCTTATTTTAGTTGCCTTGCCATTAACAATTACTTGTCTTTCAAAATTTGGCCAATAAAATGATAAACACACATTTGAATTCAAATTAATATTCAAACCCTTTCTGCTATTATAATTAGTAAAGAAAACAAATCCAGACTTTGAAAACTTTTTTAGTAATACAATTCGTGATCTAGGCATCTTATTTTCATCTACTGTTGAAATTGACATTATATTGGGTTCTTGTTCAGATTTGTTTTGCTCAACATCATTAAACCAATTTAAAAATAAATCAATTGGATTTTTAGGAATAATATTTTCAATTAGTTTACCCTTTGAATATTTTTTTCTGTAATTACTTAAATCTTTAGACATATAAACAAAATTATATATTATAAACTATATAATGATCTTTTTTCCTTCAAAAGCTAACTCAATATTATTGAAAACAGATTTAGCTTCACTTTTAAAAATATTAAGATCTTTATATCTTAAGGAAAAATGACCTAAAATCAATTTTTTAACATTAGCTAATCTTGCTATCTCAGCTGCCTGTTTTGCTGTAGAATGTTTAGTCTTGGCGGCAAGTTCTTTATGAGACTCAAGAAATGTCGATTCATGATATAAAACACTTGAGTTTTTAATAGTTGGAATAATTTCAGGATAAAAACATGTGTCACTACAATAAGCATACTTCTTATTATCCAATTTAGGCTCTGCTAACAAAGAGTTTTTAATTATATCCCCCTTATAAGAAATACCATCTTTACCTTGTTTAATTCCAGAAAATTGTGTCTTATCTATTCCATAATCAATAGCATTTTTTAATATTAATTTTTTTTCAGTTATGTATTCAGTAAATAAAAATCCATTAGTATATATTCTATGATTTAAGGGAATAGTCTCTACTTTAAATTTTATGTTTTCTAATAAAACAATAGATTCAGATGAACTTAATTCATTTATATTTAATTGGTAATTTGTCCATGAATCACCTACTTTAAGCATTAAAGTAATTACTTTCTTAATTCCAACTGGACCATAAATATTTAAAGGTTTTGTTCTTCCAAGTAATCTTAAAGAAGAAATTAACCCAGGTAGTCCAAAAAAATGGTCTCCATGTAAATGTGAAATAAAAATATGTTCAATTGAATTTAATTTAACACTACATCTTCTTAATTGAATTTGTGTTCCCTCTCCGCAATCAATTAAAAAAGAGCTTCCTCTAATTTCTAATATTTGTGCAGAAGGAAAAGAACTCTTATTTGGAGCGGCAGATAAACAACCAAGTATTGTTAATTTCATATAATATTTAGATCACGTTCAATTTCTAATTTCAATAAAACTGAATTTTCAATAAGAGTAACTACCATGTCAACGAAGCTTTGAAGCTAATAAATACATAACTGACATTCTTATTGCAACTCCATTTTCAACTTGATCTAAAATTATTGCTTGATCAGAATCAGCAACCTCACTTGTTATTTCTACACCACGGTTTATTGGGCCAGGATGCATAACTATAATTTCTTTGTTCAGTGAGTCTAAAATTTCTTTATTCAAACCAAACTGCTGAACATATTCTCTTGTTGAAGGAAAATAACTCTCGGACATTCTTTCATTCTGAATTCTTAGCATATTAGCAGCATCACACCAATTTAAAGCTTTTATAAAGTTAGTTTCAATTTTTACATTTAGAGATTCAATATGTTTAGGGATTAAAGACTTAGGGCCACAAACAGTCACTTGAGCACCTAATTTCTGATAAGTGAAAATATTAGAAAGTGCAACTCTAGAGTGTAAAATATCTCCAACAATTAATATTTTTCTACCCTTTAAACTACCTATTCTTTCTTTCAATGAATAAGCATCTAGTAAAGCTTGTGTTGGATGCTCATGTGTTCCATCACCTGCATTAATTATACATGAATCAACATTTTTTGAAAGAAAAACACTTGCACCAGGGCTTGGATGACGAATTACAACCATATCAACTTTCATTGATAAAATATTATTAACAGTATCTATTAATGTTTCTCCTTTTGAAACTGATGAACCTGATGATGAGAAATTTATTACATCTGCTGAAAGTCTTTTTTGAGCTAATTCAAATGAAATTTTAGTTCGAGTACTATTTTCAAAAAAAAGGTTTGCAATGGTCACATCCCTTAATGAAGGAACTTTTTTAATTTTTCTATTTATCACTTCTTTAAAATGATCAGAAGTTTCAAATATCAATTTTAAATCATCTAGATTCAAATATTTTATTCCCAATAAATGATTTACACTTAAACTACTCATTCTTTATTATTAATTAAATAAACTGAATCCTCCCCATCATTTTCTTGCCAATTAACTTTTACTTTCTCATTTAATCTAGAATCAACTTGAATTCCACAATAATCAGGTTGTATTGGCAATTCCCTTGAAAACCTTCTATCTATTAAATTTAATAACTGAATTGACTTAGGCCTACCATAGGACTGTATAGCGTTTAATGCAGCTCTAATGCTTCTACCTGTAAATAGAACATCATCAATCAGAATTACTGTTTTATCTTCAATAGAAAATTCTAAATTCGTAGTACTCGCTTTTAATGATTTTTCACTTCTTCTAAAATCATCTCTAAAAAAAGTAATATCTAAAAAACCTAGATCAACATTTTTAAACTCTTTGTTATTACTTAGCAACTTAAATAATCTATTTGCCAAAAGTATACCTCTAGGTTGAATTCCTATTAAAACTGTTTCTGAAAAATCGCCATGATCTTCTATTAATTGATAAGATAGACGATGAAGTATTATAGATAATTCATTAGCGTTCAGTATTTTTTTTGGAGTCATCACGCTTATTTGTTTTCAAAATTAAGACTTTTTTTGATTATATATAGATTATTATAAAATATTGGTCTTAATACCAGATAGAAGATGAAAAAAAATAATACTTAAGATAATTTAAGCTTTTCTGCTATTTTCTTATATGTACCATCATACAGCTTAGACCTGATTTTAGAAAATGCATATAAAGTTTCATCTATATCGACCATGTCATGAGAAGTAGTTGGAATTAATCTTAATAAAATCATGCCTTTAGGAATAACAGGATAGACTACAATGGAACAAAAAATAAAATACTTTTCCCTAAGTTCTTTAACCATTACCAGTGCTTCATAGAAAGAACCTTTTAAAATAACTGGGGTTACGCAACTTTGTGTAGTTCCTAAGTCAAAATTTTGTTTTTTTAAGCCTGATTGTAAAGCATTTGCATTCGACCATAACTTGATTCTTAATTCTGGCCTTGTTTTAAGCATATCTAATCTTTTTAATACTCCAACAACTAATTGCATTTGTAAAGATTTAGCAAAGACCTGAGATCTCATGTTGTATTTTAAATAATCGATGATCATAGAGTCACTAGCTATAAAAGCACCCGTACTAGCCATAGATTTAGCAAATGTCGCGAAATATACATCTATTTGGTCTTGAACACCTTGTTCCTCACCTGTGCCAGCTCCTGTTGCTCCAAGAGTACCAAAACCATGTGCATCATCAACTAATAATCTAAATTTAAATTCACCTTTAAGAGCTGCAATTTCTTTAATTCTACCTTGCTCTCCTCTCATTCCAAAAACACCTTCAGAAATAACAAGGATTCCTCCACCAGTTTTTTCAACTATTTTAGTTGCTCTTCCCAAGTTTATAGCAAGACTTTCCATATCATTATGTTGATAGGTAAATCTTTTGCCTATATGTAATCTAACACCATCAACAATACATGCATGTGAATCCATGTCATATACAATAACATCATTTTTAGAAACTAAAGAATCTATTGTTGATAATATTCCTTGATATCCAAAGTTTAACAAGTACGCTTTTTCTTTAGATACAAAATCAGCTAATTCACATTCAAGTTTCTCATGCAACTCAGTATGTCCTGACATTAATCTAGCCCCCATTGGATAAGCAGATCCATACTTTTTAGCTGCTTCTAAATCAGTTTCTCTAATTTCAGGGTGATTAGCTAAACCTAAATAGTTATTAACACTCCAAGTAATTACTTTTTTACCATTAAAAATCATTCTATTTCCAATTGGACCTTCAAGTTTTGGAAATGCAAAATAACCTTCAACTATATCAGCATATTTACCTAATGGACCTTTATTGGTTATGATTTTATCAAATAAATCTTTCATTAAAAAATAGAAATAAGTAAAGTGTAAAAATAATATTTATTTTATGTGTTCAATAGGTTTTTCAAGGTCAGTTTTTTCAGAATCAAAAAAGCCTTGATCATTCATCCATTTATCTGAATATATTTTACTCATATACCTTGATCCGTGATCACAAAATATCAAAACTACATTACTGTCTTTAGAAAAAACTTTCTGCTTTGATAATTGTTTTACGGCTTGCATAGTTGCACCAGATGTATAACCTGCGAATATTCCTTCTTTTAAAGCAATTTCTCTTGAAGAGTGAGCACTTGCTTCATCGCTTACTTTTTCAAAAAAATCGATAATATCAAAGTCAGTAGCAGTAGGAATTAAATTTTTACCAAGTCCCTCTATTCTATAAGGATATATTTCATCTTCATCAAATTCTTTTGTTTCATGATATTTCTTTAAAACAGATCCGTAAGCATCTACCCCAATAATTTTAATATTTGGATTTTGTTTTTTTAAATACTGGCCTATTCCTGAAATTGTTCCACCTGTTCCACTGCTTGCAATAAGATGAGTGATTTCTCCTGAAGTTTGTTTCCAAATTTCAGGGCCAGTTGTTTTATAATGAGCCTCAATATTTAATTTATTAAAATATTGGTTTATATAAAATGAATCTTTTATTTCTTCATGAAGTCTCTTTGCAACTTGATAATAAGATCTTTTATCATCAGCACTAACATGAGCTGGGCAAACATAAACTTTAGCGCCCATTGATTTAAGCATATCTATTTTATCAGGAGATGACTTTGAAGATACTGCTAAAATGCAATTATAACCTTTGATTATGCTAACCATAGCTAGACTAAAACCAGTATTTCCAGATGTAGTTTCAATTATTGTAGTCCCCTCACTAATAAGGCCTTTTTTTTCTGCAGATTCTAAAATATGTAAAGCAACACGATCTTTATTAGAATTACCTGGATTAAAAGCTTCTAATTTTGCATAAAAATTCCCAGGAATATCTTCAACAATTTTATTAAGTTTAACTAGAGGAGTCTTACCTATTAATTCAAGGATGTTATTGTAAGCTTTTATTTTTCCTTTCATTTAAAATTTCAACTTGAATTGAAGTCAGCAAATTAATTAAAAAAACCTAATACCACCAAATTTAAATTTAATTATAAATATTTTCTAGATCAAACAAAAATGCATATTCTTTGGCTAAATCTTTTAAAGATTCAAATCTGCCAGAGGAACCTCCATGGCCAGTTTCCATATTGGTATTTAAAAATAAATTATTTTCATCTGTTTTCAATTCCCTTAATTTGGCTACCCATTTTGCAGGTTCCCAATATTGAACTTGTGAATCATGAAGTCCTGTAGTAACTAGTAAATTAGGATAATTAATTTTTTTTACATTATCATACGGAGAATATGTCATCATATATTTATAATAATTTTTATTATTTGGATTTCCCCATTCATCATATTCACTAGTAGTTAATGGTATAGTTTCATCTAACATTGTTGTTACAACATCAACAAATGGGACAGCAGCTATAACTCCATTATATAATTCAGGAGCAAGATTTATAACAGCACCCATTAATAGCCCTCCAGCTGATCCTCCATATGCATAAGTATGTTTTGAACTTGTGAAACCTTCTGAAATAAGATGCTTAGTGCAATCAACAAAATCAGTAAATGTGTTCATTTTATTAAAAAGTTTACCATCTTCATACCATTCTCTTCCTAAATATTCACTTCCCCTTACATGTGAAATTGCATATATAAAACCACGATCCAAAAGACTTAATCTACTTATTGAAAAAGAAGGGTCTATTGTATTTCCATAAGAACCGTACCCATAAAGCAATAAAGGATTATTACCATCTTTTTTAATTCCCTTCTTGTAAACTAAAGAAATTGGTATTTTTGTACCATCTTTTGCCTTAGCCCATATTCTTTCAGAAACATAATTCTCTTTATTGAATTTATCATCAATGACCTTATGCTCTTTTCTAACAATTTTCTCCTTGGTTTCCATGTCAAAATCAATTACTGAATAAGGATCCGTCATTGAATTATAAACATATCTTAAAATATTTGTATTAAAATCAATATTTGATGTAGTATAACTTGTATAAGTATCACTATTAAAGTTTAAATAATAATTTTCCGATTCATCCCACCTTTTAATATTGATTTTGTTTAAACCATTGGATCTTTCACTAACAACCAAATAATTCTTGAAAATATCTATTCCTTCAATTAAAACATCATCCCTATGCTCTATTACATTTTCCCAATTATTATATTCAGTATTTTTAATAGGAGTCTTCATTAATTTATAATTCTTAGAATTATCTCTATTAGTAATTATATAAAAATAATCTTCAAAATGATTAATACTGTATTCAACACCTCTAACTCTTTTACTGAATAACTGAAATTCATTATCAGGGTTATCAGCATCAATAAATTGAAATTCAGAAGTTAAAATACTGTATGAAGATATTATTATCAATTTATTAGATTTTGATCTTGAAACACTAGTATAAAAAGTATTATCTTTTTCATTGTAAACTAATTGGTCATCAACAGATCTAGTACCAAGTTTATGTTTAAAAATTTTATCATTTCTTAGAGTTTTAGAATCTCTATTAGTATAAAATAAAGTTGAATTATCGTTAGCCCAAACAAAACTGCCAGATGAATTGTTAATTTCATCATCATATATTTCCCCAGTCTCTAAGTTTTTTATTTTTATAGTATATAGCCTTCTAGACACTGTATCGATACTAAAAGCAGCATATTTATTATTAGGACTAATTTGAATGTTTGACAAATTAAAATATTCATGATCTTTAGCTAACACATTACAATCAAATAAAATTTCTTCTTTTGCATTTACAGAGTCTTTATTTCTAATATATAAGGGGTAATCTTTGTTTTTTTTATACTTAGTAACATACCAATAGCCATTTATAAAGTAGGGTACAGATTCATCTTCTTCTTTAATTTTACTTTTAATTTCTTTAAATAATTCCTTTTGAAAATCTTTAGTATGAGCAGTCATTTTCTCATAATAATCGTTTTCTCTTTCTAAATAATCAATAACTTCAGGATTTTCCCTTTCGTTTAACCAGTAATAATTATCAATTCTTAAATCATCAAATTTCTTAAAAGAAATAGGGTTCTTATCTGCTTTTGGAGAAATTATAGAATTCTTTAATGGTGTTTTCATATTATTATTACAAGAAACCGCAAACATAATACATACTATTAAAAATCGGGAGGATTTGATCATAAATTAAAAGTTTAAATCATTTAAAATTTTTAAAAATGATTTATGCATTTGATCAGTATAATCCAAATGGGTAACTAGTCTAAGCTTATTATCTCCCATAGATATTAACTTAACTCCTTTATTGTTTAAAATATTTAAAAAAAGTTCTGAATCAACATTCGCCTGTATTTCAAATATCACAATATTAGTTTCAACTTTTTCAACTTTTTTAATAAATGATAGTTTAAAAAGCGTTGACTCTATTTCTTTAGCTTTAATATGATCTTGTGATAACCTTTCTATATTATTTTCCAAAGCATAAATTCCACAAGCTGCTAAATAACCTACTTGTCTCATGCCTCCTCCTAATACTTTTCTTATTCTAATTGCTCTATTAATCAATTCCTTTGAGCCAATTAATAATGAACCAGATGGACATCCTAAACCTTTACTAAGACATACTGAAATAGAATCAAATAATAAACCAAAATCTTTAGGTTTTTGCTTTGTTTTGATCATAGCATTCCAAATACGTGCTCCATCCAAATGAAATGAAAGATTATTATCATTACATGTTTGTCTTATCTTTTTAAGTTCATTTAAATCCCAACAGGCTCCTCCTCCTTTATTAGTAGTGTTTTCAATACATACTAAAGATGTTTTTGGGCTATGATAAAAATCTGGAGGATTAATTGAATTTAAAACCTGTTTATTTGTAAACATTCCTCTATTTCCATCTATTAACTTACAAGATACGCCACTGTTAAAACTGATACCACCTCCTTCATAATTATACACATGTGAATATTTATCACAAATGAGTTGATCACCAGGATTAGTATGAAGTTTTATAGCCGTTTGATTAGCCATGGTTCCTGACGGAAAAAACAATGAAGATTCCATATGAAACATTTTGGCAATAATTTCTTCTAATTTATTAACCGTTGGATCTTCTTTAAAAACATCATCTCCTACTTCAGCTTCTAGCATAGCTTTAAGCATATTATCAGATGGCTTTGTTAAAGTATCACTAATTAAGTTGATTATCATACCATTTATTAATTTAAAGAACAGTTATTAATTCCTATAGGAGATCCATCTGGAATCCTTGATAGTTTATTAGTTTTATATAATTCTGGCTTATCATTAAAATTTTCAATTATGTATAGGTATTCATCACTATATGTATTTATTTTTTTTGACCTTAAAATCAATCTTTTTATATAATTAATTGCCATTTTAGCTTCATATTTTAATTGCATAAAAACATCGTTTTCTTGTGTTAAATTTAAAATGTGAATTAATAAATTAGTATTAATAAGATGTTGAATTTCACTAACATAAGAATCTTTATGTGTTTTTTTAAAAGAACTAGAGATCAATCCATTTAGTAAATAACTAATACTCATATTGGAATTGTCTAAACTATGCTGAACCATTATTCTATTTAATCTTTCAGGGTTAAATAGTAAAGAAAAAGTCATCTCACTTGCAGTTAAGGCTACACTAAATGGATCAAAAGAAATTCCAGTTTTTCCTTTAAAAGATTCTCTAGATCTAGGAAATCCAAAAGCTCTAGGAGGAAATAATTTTAATTTATCTCTAGGAATTGCAAGATTATTAGCATCTATTGATTTAAGTACTGATACTAAGGCTTTATTTTGTGTTGCTAAATCCAAATCTTTAACAATTAGCTGACCATCTCCTCTAGCAGCATAGTTGTAATCTAAGCCACCAATTAATTTAATTACAGCTTCTGTTTGATATCTATGCATAAAATATAAAGGAACAAAAACGTCTTCAAGAACTGAGTATGGTTCTGAATTCTTAATATTAAATTCTGAAAAATCTTTAATTGCCTTTTCTCTAACTTTAAAAATTTCATCTAAGCCAGAAATAACATCTTTTCCATTATCCCATAAATGAGCAGAAACATGAGCACCTCCCTGAGATCTAGCATCATTATCAGTGATAAATCTTAATCCTTTTAAATCAGCTTTTTTCAAAATATTCTCTAATTCCATTTTTTCCTTATTTAAATCAAACTCAGAATAACTATAAGAAACACTTACTTTATCCCATTCACCAATTCCAATAGCGTATGCATCACTTAATTCAATTTGATCGTTATTTAATGAAATTAAAGGATGTGGGTAATCCATAACTGATGCTCTATCATTAGCGCTTGAAGCAAAATTATGAGTAAAACCTAAAGTATGACCCACTTCATGGGCACTTAATTGTCTAATTCTAGATAAAGCCATATTAAGCATAGGTTTATAATTATTATCATTTTCAAAAGGCTTGTTTATTAAAGCTTGAGCAATTAAAAAATCTTGTCTTATTCTTAGACTTCCTAAACTAACATGTCCCTTGATTATCTCACCAGTTCTTGGATCGACAATACTAGCTCCATAACTCCATCCTCTAGTAGACCTATGTACCCACTGAATTACATTATAACGACAATCCATTGGGTCAGCATTTTCAGGAAGCATTTTTACTTGAAAGGCATTTTTATAACCAATATTTTCAAAAGCTTCATTCCACCAATTAGCACCATCCAATAAAGCAGATCTAATTGGTTCTGGAGTTCCAGGATCTAAATAATAAACTATTGGCTCTTTTACTTCACTGTAGTTTAAATTTGGATTTATTTTTTCTAGCCTATGTCTAATTAATAATCTTTTTGTTATTGGTTCATTTACAGGCGAAGCATAATCCATAAAAGAAATTGGAATTCCTCCACTTCTAGGGTTAAATATTCTAGGTTTATAATTATTATCAGGGAGGTCAATAAAAGAATGATGTTGAATCACGCTTACAAATGAAGCGTCTGGAGATACGCTTGAAATCATTCTTCCATTATCTCCAGAATTTTTAAATGTTAACAAAGCTTCAAATTCTACATTTTTAGGAAAAGCTTTAGTTCTTTCCATATTTAATGCACTTTTGGTTAAATCTACACTATAAGAGCCTTGATCTAAACTTTTTAACCTTCTAGAAACTCCATGAGAATCTTGCATTAAAAACGGAGTAAAATCAATTATAAAAGAACTATTAACCATTTCTTTTATTTCAAAACCAAAAATTACAGATTTCGCAAAAGCCTCTTCAACACTAGTCTTTTCTAAATTATTTTTAGAGTTTGCTTTATATTTTAGATTTGGTTGAATAAGTAATAATTTATTGCCAAACTTTTTAAATTTAACAATTCGTTCTTTACCTAACTGACCTCTATCCAAACCAATATCATTAGATCCAATACCCGTTGCTAGAGAGTTGACGTATAAAAAATCTTGATTTATTTTATTTACTTTAAGCAAAATCTTATCAGAAGATTCTATATAACTAAAATCAAAAAATCCCGAAAAATTTTTTTCTTTAATATCTAATTTCTGAGAGTTAATTTTAGAAATACATAAAATAAAAAAAAGAGAAAATAATATTTTATAATTCTTCATAAATTCAATTTTATTTAAATATAAAAATTAATTAAGTGAATATTTAGTGATTTTATAATGTATTTTTGTTTTTTATTTTTTAAATAATGATAACTGCTGATCAAATCAAGAATCTCCTTGAACGCACAAAGGCGTTAAGGAGCTATCTTTGACGTAGATTCAAAAAATATAGAAATCTCCAATAAAGAAGAGATTACTTTTGATCCTAATTTCTGGAACGATTCTAAAAAAGCTCAAAAAATCATGAGAGAGCTTCAATCTCTTAAACAATGGGTTAAAGATTATGTGAAAGCCAAATCTTTAACTGAAGATTTAGAAGTTCTATTCGAATATTTTAAAGAAGGTGAAACATCTGAAAAAGAGTTAAATTCTCATTTTATTTTATGTAAAGAACATATTGAATATATAGAATTTAAAAACATGTTATCAAATGAAGGAGATGAAATGAGTGTAGTTATTCAAATTACTGCAGGAGCTGGTGGGACTGAAAGCTGTGATTGGGCTATTATGCTAATGAGAATGTATATAATGTGGGCTGAAAAAAATAACTACAAAGTAAAAGAATTAGATTTTCAACAAGGTGAAGTTACTGGAGTTAAATCTGTTACGCTCGAAATTGAAGGTGAGTATGGATTTGGTTGGCTAAAAGGAGAAAATGGTGTTCATAGACTTGTTAGAATATCTCCTTTTGATAGCAATGCTAAAAGACACACCTCATTTGCATCTGTCTATGCCTATCCTTTAGTTGATGATACTATTGAAATAAATATAAATCCATCGGATATTTCATGGGAAACTATGCGTTCTAGTGGAGCAGGTGGTCAGAACGTAAATAAAGTTGAAACAGCCGTAAGATTAAGACACGGACCATCAGGAATTGTTATTGAAAATTCTGAAACAAGGTCTCAATTAGAAAATAAAGAAAAAGCACTACAATTACTTAAGTCTCAATTATATGAAATTGAGTTAAAAGAAAAAATGATAGAAAGAGAAAAAATTGAGTCTAGTAAAATGAAAATTGAATGGGGCTCTCAAATTAGAAATTATGTACTTCACCCATATAAATTAATAAAAGATGTTAGAACTGGATATGAAACAAATAATGTCGAGAATGTATTGAATGGAGGATTAAATCCTTTTTTAAAAGCTTTTTTAATGGCAAATTAAATATGAAAACAATAATTTTTGACATAGGAGGAGTATTAGTGGATTGGAATCCAGAATATGTTTATTTAAAAGAATTTAATGGTAATAGAAAAAAAATGAAATGGTTTTTTAATAACATATGTACTTCAGAATGGAATGAACAACAAGATAGGGGCAAATTAATGATAGAAGCTACAAATGAAAGAATTAAATTATTTCCAGAATATAAAAAACTAATCAAAATGTTTTATGGAAGGTGGGAAGAAATGTTGAAAGATGAAATTTCAGGTACAGTAGACATATTACATATGCTAAAAAACAAAGGATTTAAACTCATAGCTCTCACTAATTGGAGTGCAGAAACATTTCCTGTAGCTGTTAAAAAATTTGCGTTTTTAAAATTATTTGATGGAATTGTCGTTTCAGGTGAAATAAAAATGTTAAAACCTTTTAAAGAAATTTACGAATACACGCTAATTAAATATGATTTAAATTCATCTGAGTGTGTTTTTATAGATGACAGATTATCTAATATAGAAGGAGCAATTAATTGTGGAATAAAAGGCATTCTATTTAAATCGCCTGATCAATTATTAGTAGATTTAAAAAAAATAGGAATTGACCTCTAAAAAATACTTTTTATTACATAATTAACAAGAGAAAATTATAGACTAAACCTTTTTATCAATCCATTGTCTGAATATAAACTCTGCTTCAAATCAGAATTTATAGGTCAAACGTGAAAAAACTATTCTTTTTATTTTTATTAATTGTTTCAACTTACAACACAGCTCAACAAAACTCTTTATTTATAATAACAGGGGTCATTATTGATTCAGAATCTAGCATTCCCTTGGAATATGCTACAATAAGCGTTTTAAGTTCGGATAACAGTAAAATTTTATATGGTGGAATAACTGACTTGGATGGAAATTTTAACTTAGAGGTTTCTAGAGGCTTATTTGATATAAAAATTGAATACATTTCTTTCAAACAAAAATTATTAAAAAACGTCGATATATCTAATTCATTAGATCTTGGAATAATAGAATTATCTATTGATGAAAATATTCTAGATGAAGTGGAAGTAATCGGAGAAAAAACAGAAATTCAAATTAAACTAGATAAAACTGTTTATAATATTGGTAAAGATTTAACTCTTAAAGGAAGTAGTGTTAGTGATGTTTTAGACAACCTACCATCAATTGAAGTGGATATTGAAGGAAATGTGTCTTTACGTGGAAATCAAAGCGTAAGGATCCTTATAAATGGGAAGCCTTCCGGACTTGTTGGAATAAGCAGTAACGAAGCATTAAAACAATTTCCATCGGAAAGTGTTGAAAAAGTAGAAGTGATTACCTCCCCATCAGCTAGATACAATGCGGAAGGTACTGCAGGAATTATCAATATTATATTAAGAAGAAGCAAGTTGGCAGGATTAAATGGTTCCCTAGCCTTAAACACTGGAGATCCAAAAAGGTATGGTGCTTCAGCTAATATTAATTTTAGAACAAAAAAAATAAACTTTTTTAATAATATTGGTTACAATACAAGAGCAACTGAAGGTAGCTTTTTAAATGAAACCGAATACTATACAGATCAAGCCATTAATAATTTTTTAAATGAAAATGGTATTAGAGAATCAGAAAGAAACTCAAATTATTTAAATACTGGAATTGAATATTTTATTTCAGACAAAACTAGTTTTGTTGCTTCATATGTTTCAAGAAAAAGTGATGGAGGCACAAACAATACTAACAATATTGATCAAAATTTTAATGGAACAACAAAATTTTCTGAAAGATTAGAAAATGAAACAGAAACAGATGATACAAATGAATTCTCACTTAACCTAACACATGAGTTTAATGCAAAAGGACATGTATTAACGATGGACTATCAAAAAGAAAAATCTTCAGAAAATGAAAGCGGATTTATTTCAAATTCTCAATTAAAACCAATATACACAAGATATTTAAGTGAAAAGGTAGCTACTGATGAAATTCAAGACAGTGAACTATTTAAAATAGATTATGTTTTGCCAATTGGAGAAGACGGTCAATTTGAATTTGGTTTTAGAAGAAGCAATCAACATCAGGATATTGATTATTTAGTAGAAAATGAAGACTCCAAGGGAGATTTCATCAATGATACAAACCTTAGCAATAATTTACTTTATAATGAAAAAGTCAATGCTTTTTATACTCAATATGGTAATAAAAAAAATAAATTCTCATATCTATTTGGATTAAGGTATGAAGAGTCTAAAACTACAGTTAAACAATTAGCAAATAATACAAATAATATAAAAAAATATAATGACTTATTTCCTACTTTAAATTTAGCTTATGAAATAAAAGAAAATGAAACTATAACTTTTGGCTATAATCGTAGAATTAGAAGAGCGAGATCTTATTTTATTAACCCTTTTCCCTCAAAATCAAGTGCAACAAATATTTTTCAAGGTAATCCAAATATAGACCCAACTTATTCAAATGGGATAGATTTAGGCTATTTAAAGAGATATGAAAAACTAACTTTAAATGGATCTGTCTACTATAGAAAATCAACCGGAGAATTTACTTTTATTAGTGAAGATACAGGAGATTCTGTTCTTGTAAACGATATATTAGTTCCAGTATTACGAAGAACACCAATCAACTTAGCAAGTAACAAACAAATAGGTGTAGAATTTAGTGCAAACTTTAGTCAGTCTAAAAAATGGCGATTAAGAGGAAGTTTTAATTTCTATGAATCAGAAACTATAGGTGAATACAAGGGAATAGTATATGATTCAAAAAACTTATCATGGTCGGGTAGATTAAATAATTATCTAAATTTATTTTCAAGTATCGATTGGCAAACAAGTTTTAGATATAGAGCTCCTCAAAAAACTGCTGTTTCTGAAAGAAAAGCATCTATTTATACAAATACTGCATTTAGTAAAGATCTATTAAAAGATAAAATAACATTAACCTTTAAGGTCAATGATATTTTCGAAACTGGCAAATGGAGAATTGAATCTTTTAACGAATCCTACAAAAGTTATAGTGAAAGTAATTGGAGAGGCGGAAGAAGTTTTGAATTAAATCTAATCTACAGATTTAATCAAAAGAAAAATCAAAAAAAGCAAGAGCCAAGTTATGAAGACTATGAAGGTGAAGGATTTGGCTCTTAAACTATTTCTTTAACTTACCTTTTTTTAATTCTTTTAACCTTTCTAATAGCGAACCCCCTACCCAGTAAGGCACTATAAAAGTTAATAAAAGTATAAGTAGCCAAAAGCCCATTGTAAATACTGCTAAAAACAGAATAAAACCTAAATATTGATCGAATTCAAACATATATATTATTTGATTTTACAAATATAATTAAAGATATCATCCAATAAAATTATTTTTAACAAATCATAATAAATAAATATCTAATCGTTTTGTAGTAAATTTGTATAACAATTAAAGATTATGGATTATAGAATTGAAAAAGACACTATTGGAAACGTTAAAGTTTCTAGTAATTCATTGTGGGGGGCACAAACTCAAAGATCAATTAATAATTTTAAAATTGGTAACCCAGGATCAATGCCATTGGAGATTATATATGGTTTTGCTTATTTAAAAAAAGCAGCAGCCTATTCTAATCATAAGTTAGGTGTTTTAGAAATTAAAAAAAGAGATTTAATTTCTAAAGTTTGTGATGAGATATTAGATGGAAAACACGATGATCAATTTCCGCTTGTAATTTGGCAAACAGGATCAGGAACACAGAGCAATATGAATATAAACGAAGTCATTTCTAATCGTGGTCATGTTTTACAAGGAAAAAAATTGGGTAAAGGTGAAAAGTTTCTTGCTCCAAATGATGACGTTAATATGTCTCAATCTTCCAACGACACCTTCCCTACTGCTATGCATATAGCTATATATAAAAAGCTTGTAGACCACACTATTCCAAGTCTTGAAGATTTTAAAAATACTTTAACAAATAAATCATCTGATTTTAAAAATATTATTAAAATAGGAAGAACTCATTTAATGGATGCGACACCTATTACTCTTGGACAAGAGTTCTCAGGATATAGCTCTCAGATTGAACATGGATTAGATTCATTAAAAAATTCTTTAAAACATTTATCGGAATTGGCTTTAGGAGCTACTGCCGTTGGAACAGGTATTAATACTCCTAATGGATATGCTAAATTATCTGTTAAATTTATTTCAAAATTTACTGGTATTACTTTTATTTCTGCAAAAAATAAATTTGAATCAATTGCCGCTCATGATGCTTTAGTAGAATCACATGGGGCTTTAAAACTTATTGCAAATTCTTTAAATAAAATTGCAAATGATATAAGAATGATGGCCTCTGGACCTAGGTCAGGTATTGGAGAAATTTCTATTCCAGCTAACGAGCCAGGAAGCTCAATAATGCCTGGAAAAGTCAATCCAACTCAATGTGAAGCGATTTCTATGGTATGTGCTCAAGTTATAGGAAATGATGTTTCAGTTACAATCGGAGGAATGCAAGGGCATTATGAATTAAATGTTTACAAACCATTAATGGCAGCAAATGTTTTAGCATCAGCTACATTAATTTCTGATAGTGTTGAAAGTTTTAATAAAAATTGTATAAAAGGAATTGAACCTAATGAAAAACGTATTGAAGAATTAGTAAACAATTCCCTTATGCTTGTAACTGCTTTAAATAGTAAAATTGGTTATTATAAAGCTGCTGAAATTGCTAATCTAGCTCATACAAATGACATGACACTGAAAGAAGCTACGGTTAAATTAGGATATGCTAGTTCAGAAGAATTTGACAAATGGGTCGATGTTAAAAAAATGATCGGTGATAGTAATTAAACTCTTCCTTTCAAAGCATTAAAAGCCCATCCAATAGCTATAAAACCACTTCCTACTACTGAGAATCCAATTGCATAATCTTGATATTTTAGCACCCCAAGTAGCACTAGAGCAATTCCAAGTATAGTTAATATTAGGGAAGCTATTCCAAAAATTCCATTTTTATTCAATCCCATAATAAATTCTTGTTGTTAAATGCAATATCAGAATAAATAACAAATGAATATGTTAAAAAACATATAAATTTTCATTTTACTTTTCCAAAAAGTTTTTCACGCCAGTTCACCCATTTATACTTTTTAGAAAAATAAATCAATAGAATTGGGTAAATGAATAGAAGAGGAAATAATGTAGAATATAAAACATCCGGATCTGAAATATATTTTAAAACTGAATTTGTTTGAAAAACTGTCCAATCAGCGGTAACTAATAAAGCTATTATAAGATTATTTCCAGCATGAAAACCCAGAGCCAGCTCCATTCCTTCATCCATAAGAGTTATAATTCCTAAAAATAGTCCTGTAGCAACATAATAAATTAAAATTATAGGTCCTAGCTTAGTAATTTCAGGATTCCAAAAGTGTAAAAATCCAAAAGAAAATGAGGTTATAATTAATGGAAGCCATTTGTTTCGAGTAAAAACTCCTAATCCTTGCATTAAATAACCTCTAAACATGTATTCTTCCATGCTTGTTTGAATTGGAATAAAAACAACAGCTATAAAAAATAATATAATAAAAGACGATAGATCAAAATTTACAATGAAATCTTCTGGAAAAATAAAGTAATTAATAGCAGTGTATAAAAAAGTTATCAATGAAATACAAATAAAAGACGTTGCCAACCTATCTAAATCAACTTTTGATCTAGATGTGGTTAATGATAAAAATGTTTGTTTATGTATAAACTTTACAACTAAAAAAAGTCCTAAAAGACCAAATACAAATGTGAGTAAAAAGTAAAATAAAGTTAAATTACTATCTTCTAAAACGGTCATCATTCCTAATTGATCTAAATTAGAAGCAACTTGTAAACCAACTTTTGAGGAAATTGCTATAACAAAAGGAATAGAACCTAATTGAGTGAATATAAAAATTATAATAAACCCAATAATATATCTCCACAAATCATTTTTAACTTTTAATGCGTTTTCTATATACATATTTCTATTTTTTATTTAAAATCATAGTAGAAAGCTTACAGTGTGAAATCAGGTTATCATCATCATCAGTTACCTTAATCTCCCATAATTGAGTGGTTCTTCCTTTATGAATTGGAGTAGCTTTAGCATATATAAAACCATCTTTGACACTCTTTAAATGATTAGCAGAAATAACTATTCCTCTTACCGTTTTGTTTTCATGATCTACTGATAAATATGATGCGGTACTACCAACTGATTCAGCTAAAGCTACTGTGGCTCCTCCATGTAAGACTCCATCAGGTTGGTGAACTTTTGGAGTAACTTCCATTTTGGCAATTACAAAATCTTTTCCAATGTCAATAAACTCCATACCTAATGTTTCTTCTAAGGAATTTTTATTGACAGAATTTATTTTTTTTAAAATTGTTTCTTTATCCATAATTTAAATGTATAAAACAAAAAAAAAGCATCAAATATTTTGATACTTTTTTTTATTTAAAATAAAATTAATTATTTAACTTCTTCAAAATCAACATCTTGAACATCATCAGACTCATCTTTTGAATCTGCTGCTTGAGTATTGTCAGCTTGGTTAGCTGCCCCTCCGGCTTGTTGGGCTTCAGCTTGAGCTTTATAAAGCTCCTCTGAAGCATTTTTCCAAGCTTCATTAATACCTTCAAGTGCTGTCTTAATACTTTCAATATCTTTTGATTCATGTGCCTTTTTTAACACATCAAGAGATTTTTCAATTACCTTTTTCTTATCATCTGAAAGTTTTTCTCCAAACTCTTTTAATTGACTTTCTGTTTGAAATATCATAGCATCAGCACTATTAAGTGTATCTACTTCTTCTTTTACTTTCTTATCTGATTCAGCATTAAGCTCCGCTTCTTTTTTCATCTTTTCAATTTCTTCTTCTGTTAAACCTGAAGAAGCTTCAATTCTAATATCTTGAGTCTTTCCAGTTGCTTTATCAGCTGCTGTAACATGAATCAATCCATTAGCATCAATATCAAAAGTCACTTCAATTTGAGGAACTCCTCTTGGAGATGGCGGAATACCATCTAAATGAAATCTTCCTATTGTATTATTATCTTTTGCCATTGGTCGCTCACCTTGAAGCACATGAATCTCAACAGAAGGTTGATTGTCAGCTGCTGTTGAAAATACTTGAGATTTTTTAGAAGGAATAGTAGTGTTAGCATTAATTAATTTTGTCATGACACTACCCATAGTTTCGATACCTAAAGATAAAGGGGTAACATCTAATAATAAAACATCTTTAACATCACCTGTAAGCACTCCACCTTGAATAGCTGCACCAATTGCAACTACTTCATCAGGATTAACCCCTTTAGATGGTTTTTTTCCAAAAAACTTTTCGACCTGACCTTGAATAATAGGAATTCTTGTAGAACCACCTACTAAAATAACTTCATTAATATCTTTAACACTTAATCCAGCAGCATCCATTGCTTTTTTTACAGGCTCCATTGACCTTTTAACTAAATCAGCTGAAAGTTGTTCAAACTTTGATCTAGTTAAAGAAACTACCAAGTGTTTTGGTCCAGATGAAGTCGCTGTTATATATGGTAAGTTTATTTCTGTTTGTGCAGATGATGAAAGTTCTATTTTAGCTTTTTCAGCAGCTTCTTTTAGCCTTTGTAAGGCCATTGGATCTTTTCTTAAATCAATCTCTTCTTTCTTTTGAAAATCATCAGCTAAAAATTTAATAATAGCTTCATCAAAATCATCTCCACCAAGCCTAGTATCTCCATTAGTTGAAAGAACTTCAAAAACTCCATCACCTAGTTCTAAGACAGAAATATCAAATGTTCCTCCACCTAAATCATAAACAGCAATTTTTTGATCTTTTGCAGACTTATCTAATCCATATGCTAAAGCGGCGGCAGTTGGTTCATTTATAATTCTTTGAACTTTTAATCCTGCTATTTCAGCAGCTTCTTTAGTAGCTTGTCTCTGTGAATCATTAAAATAGGCAGGAACAGTTACAACTGCTTCGGAAACAGAATTACCTAAATAATCTTCAGCCGTTTTTTTCATCTTTTGAAGAATCATTGCAGATAATTCTTGAGGTGTATATAATCTCCCATCAATATCAACTCTAGCAGTATCATTATCTCCCTTAACTACTTTATATGCAGATCTATTAACATCTTTTTTAGACTCACTATACTTACTACCTATAAATCGTTTAATCGATGCAATAGTTTTAGTAGGATTAGTCACAGCTTGTCTTTTTGCAGGATCACCAACTTTGATTTCACCACCTTCAACAAAGGCGATAACAGAAGGAGTTGTTCTTTTCCCTTCAGCATTTGGTATTACTACAGGCTCATTTCCTTCCATAACAGAAACACAAGAGTTTGTAGTTCCTAAATCAATTCCAATTATTTTACTCATTTTTTTAAATTTATCAATTTATAAAACCTTTATTTCAATGATTGTGCCATTTAAATGCATCTGACAGTATGTCAGTATTTAATTTTAAATTACATTTATATTTGTAAAAAAATAAATCATGTCAAAAAAAGAATACAAAAGAGTCACCACTCATTCTTTATTGGAAATGAAAACTCGTAAAGAAAAAATATCAATGCTAACTGGGTATGATTATTCAATGGCCAAAATAATTGATAAATCAGGAATAGATATAATTTTAGTCGGTGATTCAGCTTCAAATGTTATGGCCGGACACGAAACCACTTTACCTATTACTCTTGATCAAATGATTTATCATGCTTCATCAGTTGTTAGAGGTGTTCAAAGAGCGCTAGTAGTGGTTGATCTTCCCTTTGGGAGCTACCAATCTGATCCAAATGAAGCTTTAAGATCAGCTATAAGAATTATGAAAGAGTCAGGAGCTCATGCTGTAAAGATGGAAGGGGGATCAGAAATTCAAGAATCTATTGTGAAAATACTTAACGCTGGAATACCAGTTATGGGGCATTTAGGATTAACACCACAATCAATATATAAATTTGGAACTTACAGTGTAAGGGCAAAAGAAGAGAGTGAAGCTAAAAGATTACTTGAAGATGCGATACTTTTGGATAAACTTGGATGTTTTGGAATAGTATTAGAAAAAATTCCAGCTAAAGTTTCTAAAAAAGTAACTAATTCTGTAACTGCACCTATTATAGGAATTGGAGCAGGAAGCGAAGTTGACGGACAAGTTTTAGTAACCCATGATTTAGTTGGATTAAATTCAGAATTTAATCCAAGATTTTTGAGAAGATATATAAACCTTGATGAGATAATGTCAAATGCGATAAAAGCATACATTAAAGACGTAAAAAGTCTAGACTTTCCAAATAAAGACGAACAGTATTAATAAATCTTGTGTTAGAAATTCTTTTTGAAGATAATCATCTTATAATAATAAATAAACAACCTGGTGAATTAACTCAAGGTGATATAACAAAAGATCAAACCCTTGGAGATAAAGTTAAACTATATATAAAAAAAAAATATAATAAACCAGGAGATGTTTTTTTAGGAATTACTCATAGACTAGACCGCCCTACTAGTGGGTTAATTATTTTTTCTAAAACATCTAAAGCTCTTTCTAGACTAAATAAAATGTTTAAAAACAATGAAATCAAAAAGACGTATTGGGCAATTGTAAAGAAAATACCAGAGAATGAGAAAAGAAAATTAGAAAATCACCTTCTTAAAAACCAAAAACAAAATAAATCTTACATAACTAATTCATCAAACAAAAAAGCTAAAAAAGCTATTTTGTATTATGAGTCAATTTTAAATTTAGAAAACTATTCATTGTTAAAAATTAAACTTGAAACAGGTAGACATCATCAAATAAGGACTCAATTATCCTATATTGGCATGCCTATAAAAGGAGATTTGAAGTACGGTTTTTCAAGACCTAATTCTGACGGAAGCATTCATTTACATTCAAGAATGATAAATTTCACACACCCTGTTTCAAAAAAACAAATAAAAATAATTGCAAATCCCCCTAAAAATAAAATTTGGAATCTGTGTCTTAATATGAGATAATAATAGATTTATTTAGTTGATTTTATTACTTTTACTTATTAGTTTTTTCTGTAAAAATAAAACCTAATAAATGGGTAAAGAAATTGTTAAAATATTTGATACAACTTTAAGAGATGGTGAACAAGTCCCAGGATGTAAATTAAACACTTCTCAAAAATTAGTTATTGCCAAAAGATTAGACGAGCTTGGTGTCGATATTATAGAAGCAGGCTTCCCAGTTTCTAGTCCAGGAGATTTTAATTCTGTTGTAGAAATATCTAAACTTGTGAAAAACGCAACAGTGTGTGGTCTAACAAGAGCAGTAAAAAACGATATTAAAGTTGCAGCAGATGCACTAAAAAATGCAAAATTTCCAAGAATTCATACAGGAATAGGAACTTCAGATTCTCATATAAAACATAAATTCAAATCTTCCAAAGAAAAGATTATTGAAATTGGCTATGAAGCTGTTAAGTATGCTAAAACCTTCGTTAATGATGTAGAGTTTTATGCAGAAGATGCTGGCAGAACTGACAATGAGTTTCTTGCTCGAGTATGTGAGAAAATGATTAAAGCTGGAGCTACTGTGCTAAATATACCTGATACTACTGGTTATTGTTTACCATCTGAGTATGGTGAAAAAATTAAATTTCTTTGTGAAAATGTTAAAAATATAGATAAGGCTATTATTTCTTGTCACTGCCATAACGACTTAGGACTAGCCACCGCCAACTCCATCGCTGGAATAATAAATGGTGCTAGACAAATAGAATGTACAATTAATGGAATTGGAGAGAGGGCTGGTAACACATCTTTAGAAGAAGTCGTAATGATAATGAGACAACATCCTAATTTAAATTTAGACACAAATATAAATTCGAAACTTTTATTTGATACAAGTAAACTGGTTTCAGAAAATATGGGAATGCCAGTTCAACCAAACAAGGCTATTGTAGGTGCGAATGCATTCGCTCACAGCTCTGGAATTCATCAAGATGGAGTTATAAAAAATAGAGAAACCTACGAGATAATTAATCCATGTGATGTTGGAGTTAATGAATCGGCAATTGTTCTTACCGCTAGAAGTGGAAGAGCTGCATTAGCATATAGAGCAAAAAAGATTGGTTTTGAACTAACAAAAAACGAACTTGATCTCGTTTATTTAGAATTCTTAAAATTTGCTGATGCTAAAAAAGAAATCAAGGATGAAGATATTCTATTAATTATAAAAAAATCTATATAAGTTTAATAAAATTATGAGTAATACTTTATTTGATAAAGTTTGGGATTCACATATTGTTAGTAAAATTAATAATGGACCAGATGTATTATTTATTGATAGGCATATGGTACATGAGGTAACTAGTCCGGTTGCTTTTTTAGGCTTAAAAAATAGAAATATAAAAGTTCTATTTCCAGAAAAAACTTTTGCAACTGCTGACCATAATACTCCAACAATTAATCAACATCTTCCTGTAAAAGATCCTCTTTCAGCTAATCAATTAAAAGCATTAGAAAAAAATGCGAATTTACATGATATTTCTTATTGGGGATTAGGACATGAAAAAAATGGTATTGTTCATGTTGTTGGACCTGAATATGGAATTACCCAGCCAGGTGCTACTATAGTTTGTGGAGACTCACATACTTCAACTCATGGCGCTTTCGGTGCAATTGCATTTGGAATAGGTACTTCAGAAGTAGAAATGGTATTATCCACTCAGTGTATAATGCAACCTAAACCAAAAAAAATGAGAATTACCGTTGATGGTAAACTCAGTAAAGGTGTAACCTCAAAAGATGTAGCACTATTTATTATATCAAAATTAAGTACATCAGGAGCTACAGGATATTTTGTTGAATATGCAGGTGAAGTATTCACAGAAATGTCTATTGAAGGTAGAATGACTGTATGTAATCTTAGTATTGAAATGGGTGCAAGAGGAGGAATGATTGCCCCAGATAAAAAAACTTTCGACTATATAAAAAATAGAGAATTTACTCCGAAAGGAAAAGATTGGGATAAAGCAATGGTATATTGGTCTAATCTAAACACAGATGAGAATGCAGTCTTTGATAAAGAATTAATATTTGATGGCAATAGTATTCAACCAATGATTACTTATGGAACCAATCCTGGAATGGGGATTAGCATTTCTAAAGGAATTCCAAAAGCAGAAAATCAAGATACAGGTATTAATACTTACAAAAAATCACTTGATTATATGAATTATAGTGAAGGAGAAAGTATGATAGGTAAAAAAATAGATTTTGTTTTTTTAGGAAGTTGCACTAATGGAAGAATCGAAGATTTTCGAGAGTTTGCAAAAATTGTTAAAGGAAGAAAAAAAGCCTCTAATGTAACAGCTTGGCTAGTTCCTGGATCTCATAAAGTTGAAAAAGCTATAAAAAATGAAGGAATTTTAAAAATATTGAAACAAGCCGGATTTAAATTAAGAGAACCTGGATGTTCAGCTTGCTTAGCAATGAACGATGATAAAGTGCCAGCTGGAAAATATGCTGTTAGCACTTCTAATAGAAATTTTGAAGGAAGACAAGGACCAGGATCAAGAACTTTATTGGCAAGTCCCCTTGTTGCTGCTGCTGCAGCAATAACAGGTGAAATAACAGATCCTAGAAATTATATTAAATAAACTAAATAATGGGATACGAAAAATTTAATAAATTAAAAAGCACTTCAGTTCCTCTACCTATCGAAAATATAGATACAGATCAAATTATTCCTGCTAGATTTTTAAAAGCAACGGAAAGAATTGGGTTTGGTGATAACTTATTCAGAGATTGGCGATACAACCCAGACAATTCCCCTAAAAAAGAATTTGTGTTAAATAACGACACCTATAATGGAAAAATACTAGTAGGTGGGAAAAATTTTGGTTCTGGATCCTCAAGAGAACATGCTGCATGGGCCATTTATGACTACGGTTTTAGATGTGTAATTTCAAGTTTTTTCGCCGATATATTTAGAGGGAATTGTTTGAATATTGGTGTTTTACCTGTTCAAGTTTCACCTGAATTTTTAGATAAAATTTTTAATTCAGTATTTGAAAATCCTAAGACCGAGTTGATAGTAAATTTAAAAAATCAAAATGTAAGTATTCCTAGTTTATGTATTTCAGAATCTTTTAATATAAATAAATATAAAAAAGAAAATATGCTTAATGGCTATGATGATATCGATTATTTAATGAATATCAAAGATTCTATAATTGAATTTGCTAAAAACACTCCACTTTAAATAATTATTCTTAAACAGTAATGAGTAAAAGGACTATCGAAATAATGGACACTACCCTTAGGGATGGAGAACAAACTTCTGGAATGTCTTTTTCTTCTACTGAAAAGTTAACAATTACAAAGTTATTATTAGAAGAATTAAATATTGATAGAATTGAAGTTGCTTCAGCAAGAGTTTCAGAAGGAGAATTTCAAGCAGTTCAAAACATTACTGATTGGGCAAAAAAAAATGGCTACTTAGGTAAAATAGAAATTTTAACATTTTTAGATAATGGTATTTCTCTTAAATGGTTAATTAAATCGGGGGCAAAAGTTCAAAATTTATTAACTAAAGGATCATTAAATCACCTTATTTATCAAATAAAAAAATTCCCAGAAGAATATTTTAAAAAGGTTTCAGAATCTATTTTAAATGCACAAAAAGAAGGTATAATAACAAATGTCTATTTAGAAGATTGGAGTAATGGCATGCGTAACTCAAAAGAATATGTATATAACTATTTAAATTTTTTAAATACATTACCAATTAAAAGAATTATTCTCCCTGATACTCTAGGAATTTTAAACCCTAAAGAAACATTTACTTTTCTTTCAGATATTATTAAAAGGTATCCTAAAATTCACTTTGACTTTCACGCACATAATGATTATGATCTTAGTGTTTCAAATGTAATAGAAAGTTTAAATGCTGGGTGTCACGGAATTCATTTAACTGTTAATGGAATGGGTGAAAGAGCTGGTAATGCTCCAATGGCTAGTGTTGCTGCTGTAATTAAAGATTTTTTACCTAACATTCATATCAATCTAAAAGAAGAATCTCTTTATAAAGTAAGTAAATTAGTTTCTACATTTACAGGATTTAGAATTCCAGCCAACAAACCAATTGTAGGTGAAAATGTTTTTACTCAAACAGCAGGAATTCATGCAGACGGAGATAGCAAAAAAAATCTATATTTTAATGATTTGCTTCCAGAGAGATTTGGAAGAAAAAGAAAATATGCACTTGGTAAAACATCTGGAAAAGCTAATGTTATAAAAAATCTACAAGAATTAGGCCTTACACTAAATAAAGAAGATTTAAAAAAAGTAACTAATAGAATTATAGAGCTTGGAGATAATAAAGAAAAAGTCACAGTTGATGAGCTTCCTTATATTATTTCTGATGTGCTAAATTCTTCGAATTTTAAAAATAATATAAAAATAAAAACTTATGAATTAAAGCATACTAAAGGATTATATCCATCTGCTGAATTAAAAATAGAAATTTATGGAAAGGTATTTAAAGGAAAAGGTTCTGGCCATGGTCAATTTGATGCTTTTATGAATGCTATAAAAAAAATATATAAGAATAATCAACTTACTTTACCTTCACTGATAGATTATACAGTAACTATTCCACCAGGAAGTAATTCTGATGCACTTTGTGAAACCTTTATTACATGGAAATTAGATAGTAAAGAAGTTATAACTAGAGGACTTGATTCAGATCAGACTATTTCTGCTATTAAAGCCACAGAAAAAATGTTAAACATTATATCAAATAAATAATGAAATTAAATATAGCTCTTCTTTCAGGAGATGGAATTGGTCCTGAAGTTATAGACCAAGCAGTAAAAGTATCCGATGCAATAGCAAATAGATTCAATCATTCAATCAATTGGGTTAAAGCTTTAACAGGAGCGGCAGCAATCGATGCTGTTGGAGATCCATATCCATTGGAAACACATCAGATTTGTCTTAATGCTGATGCAATTTTATTTGGAGCAATTGGTCATCCTAAGTTCGATAATAACCCTTTCGCAAAAGTTAGACCAGAGCAAGGCTTGCTAAAAATGAGAAAAGATTTAGGATTATTTGCAAATGTTAGACCAACATTTACTTTTCCGTCTTTAATTGATAAATCTCCATTAAAAAGAGAAAGAATTGAAGGGACAGATTTGGTTTTTTTAAGAGAATTAACTAGTGGGATTTATTTTGGTGAAAGAGGAAGAAAAGATAATGGAAATACAGCTTTTGACACCTGTACATACACAAGAGAAGAGGTGAAAAGATTAGCAAAAAAAGGATTTGAATTAGCTATGAATAGATCAAAAAAACTTTGTTGTGTTGATAAAGCTAATGTATTAGAATCTTCAAGGTTATGGAGAGAGACAGTACAATCAATGGAAAAAGATTATCCAGAAGTTACTGTCACCTATGAGTTTGTAGATGCTGTAGCTATGCGATTAATTCAATGGCCAAATTCTTATGATGTTTTAATCACGGAAAATTTATTCGGAGACATCTTAACTGACGAAGCTTCTGTAATATCAGGTTCGATGGGGCTAATGCCTTCTGCATCGATTGGTTTAAAAACATCTTTATTTGAACCAATTCACGGATCATATCCTCAGGCAACTGGAAAAAATATTGCAAATCCAATAGCAACTATATTATCAGCTGCAATGATGTTCGAAGATGCTTTTAATTTAAAAAAAGAAGCTGATTTAATAAGGAATGTTGTAAACCAATCACTAGAAGAATCGATAGTTAGTGAAGATTTGTCTAATGGAGGGAAATCTTATAAAACTAGTGAAATTGGAGATTGGTTATCTAATCAAATATTGAAATAAAAAAAAACATCTATAAATAGATGCTTTTTTTTAAATATTAGTAAAAACTGTTATTTGTCTTTATTATCCATTTTTTTCTTAAGATCCGCCAAAACATCTAAATCTCCTAAAGTAGATTTATCAGATTCCTTAATATTAACTTTTTTAAGAGATTTTTTTACATTTTTCTTCTTTTCTTCATTGAATAGAATTGTATGTGACATCACTACTCTTTTAAAGTCTTTATTATATTCTATTACTTTAAAATCTGTTGTATCTCCTTTACTTAATTTATTTCCATCTTCTTTTACAAGATGTCTATTAGGAACAAAAGCTATAATATCATCATTAAAAATAATGGTAGCTCCTTTATCATTAGAGTCTGATATAGTTGCATTATGAGAGGTTCCTTCAGCAAATGTTTTATCGTAAACATCCCAAGGATTATCTTTAGTTTGTTTGTGACCTAAGCTTAATTTTCTTGCTTCCGAATCTAGTTCAAGAACAATAACATCAATAGAATCTCCCATTGCAAATAATACAGAGGGATGTTTTACTTTAACTGTCCAAGATAAATCAGAAATATATACCAATCCATCAATACCTTCCTCTAATTCAACAAAAATACCAAAGTTTGTAAAGTTTCTGACAATACCTGAATGTTTAGATCCAACTGGATATTTATTAGTTATATCAGTCCAAGGATCAGAACTAAGTTGTTTAATACCTAAAGACATTTTTCTATTTTCTCTATCTAAATTTAATATAACTGCATCTACTTTATCACCGACTTTAACAAAATCTTGAGCAGATCTTAAATGAGTTGACCATGACATTTCTGAAACATGAACCAACCCTTCAACTCCATCAACAACTTCAATAAATGCTCCGTAATCCGCAAGAACAGAAACTTTCCCTTTGATTTTATCTCCTTCTTTAAGTTCTGAATCTAAAGATTCCCAAGGGTGAGCGCTTAATTGTTTAACTCCAAGTTGAATTCTGGATTTATCATCATCAAAATCAAGAATCACAACATTTAGTTTTTGGTCTAATTCTAAAATTTCACTAGGATGATTAATTCTATTCCAAGATAGATCAGTTATATGTATCAATCCATCAACACCTCCAAGGTCTATAAATACACCATATGTAGTAATATTTTTTACAGTTCCTTCAAGAACTTGACCTTTTTCTAATTGCCCAATAATTTCTTTTTTTTGTAATTCAATGTCAGCTTCAATAAGAGCTTTGTGAGAAACTACAACATTCTTAAATTCATGATTGATTTTAACAACCTTAAATTCCATATTCTTATCAACATATTGATCATAATCTCTAATTGGCTTAACATCAATTTGAGAACCTGGAAGAAAAGCTTCCAATCCAAAAATATCAACAATCATTCCCCCTTTAGTTCTACATTTAACAAAACCATTAACAACAGTAGATTTGTCATGAGCTTCATTAACTCTATCCCAAGCTTTGATGGTTCTAGCTTTTCTGTGAGAGAGGATTAATTGTCCCGTTTTATCTTCTTGAATATCAACTAAAACTTCAACCTTATCTCCAACTTTTAAATCAGGGTTATATCTAAACTCATTTAATGAAATTACTCCTTCAGATTTTGCATTAATATCAATAATTGCTTCTCTATCTGTCAAGTTAATTATTACACCTTCTATAACACTTTCATTATATGTGTCAACAAACTTTTCTTTAATTAACTTATCAAATTCTAAAAGTTTATCATCTTTAACAGTTTCAATTCCTTCTTCAAAATTATCCCAGTCAAAATCTTTTAAAAATTGATCTGAAGATATTTCTTTAGTTATATTTTCCTCAACTATTAAATCTTGCTCAATGATCGTTTCTTTAATAATTTCATTTGGGATAATTGATTCAGTAATTACTTTATCTAAATCTTTTGCTTTTACAGCTTTAATGATTTTAGAAGATTTTGTAGATTTTTTTACAGCTTTTTTCGGTTTGCTGTCTTTTTTTTCTGTAGGCATATCTTAAAATTTGTATTTTAATTTATCTATAGATTTTAAGGAATAAATTAAAAGTTGTTTATCAATTTTAATCTTTTGAGTATCTATATTAACCTATCAAAAGGATCGCGAAAATAAGCGCATTTTAATCGATAAACAAATTTTTTATTAAGAATTTGATAAGGTTGTGGAAATGTAATATGAGATTTTATTCTCAACCTCATCTAAAGTTAACTTTTCAGTATCAATTAAAATTGCATCTGAAGCTTTTCTTAAAGGAGAATTATACCTATTAATATCTTGAGTATCTCTTAAATTAATATTATTGTAAACCTCATTAAAAGAAATATTTTTATCTGTTTCTTTTAACTCCTCGAATCGTCTCTCAGATCTTAATTCAGCTGAAGCTTCTAAATAAAACTTTAGTTCAGCTTCTGGAAATACTACTGTCCCTATATCTCTTCCATCCATTACAATGCCTTTATTTTTACCTAAAGAATGTTGAATTTTAACCATAAAGATTCTAACCTCATCTATAGCAGCTAATTGACTGACTAAATCAGACACTTCTAATGACCTAATCTTATTTTCAACAGAAATACCATTTAAATTAACTTCTAAATTATTATTAGAATAACTTTTTCTAAAATCAATTTTTATTTTTGACAAATCATTAATTAATGATGTTTTTTTAAAAAATATTTTTGACATTAAGTTATTGGTAATTGCGTAATAAGTCAATGCCCTATACATAGCTCCGGAATCAATATATATGTAATCTAATTTTTTTGCTATACGTTTAGCAATAGTACTTTTTCCAGTAGATGAAGTTCCATCAATTGTTATAATAATTTTATCTCTCATTAAAATGTCTTATAATTCTTAACTTTTTGTTTAGTTATTGCCAATTCAATTACTTCCTCCATAGAAGAAACATAATGGAATGTAAGACCTTTTAAATAATTCTTATCAATATCTAATACGTTTTTTTCATTATCCTTACTAAGGATAATTTCTTTTATTTTGGCTCTTTTAGCAGCAAGAATTTTTTCTTTCACACCTCCAACAGGTAAAACTTTTCCTCTTAAAGTAATTTCTCCTGTCATAGCTAACTTATTTTTAACTCTTCTTTGAGTTAGTAATGAAACTATAGATGTCAACATAGTAATTCCTGCACTTGGGCCATCTTTTGGTGTAGCGCCTTCTGGTACATGAATGTGAATATTATGATTAGCTATAATGTCAATATCAATTGAGAGTTTTCCTGCATTTGACTTTATATATTCAAGAGCTATTGTAGCCGATTCTTTCATCACTTTTCCTAAATTTCCAGTGATTGACAAATTCCCTTTTCCTTTAGATAAAGCTGATTCAATAAATAATATATCTCCTCCAAATTGAGTCCATGCTAAACCAGTAACAACACCTGCAATTTCATTATTTTCGTATTGATCTTTAGTTATAGATATACCCAAAATTTTTTCTATATCTATTGAGTTAATTTCTTTAGAAAAAGATTCATCTAATACAATAGATTTTGCGATATGCCTAATAATTTTAGCAATTTGTTTCTCTAATCCTCTTACACCAGATTCTCTAGTATAACCTTCTATTACTTTTTCAGTTGAAAGCATATTAAGTTTAATTATATCTTTAGGTAAACCATGTTCTATGATTTGCTTAGGTAATAAATGTTTTTTAGCAATTTGACATTTCTCTTCAATTGTATAGCCTGAAACACTCACAATCTCCATTCTATCCCTAAGTGCAGGTAGTACATTTCCAATATTATTTGAAGTGGCTATAAACATCACCTTAGATAAGTCATAACCAGATTCAATAAAATTATCATAAAAAGAAGTGTTTTGTTCTGGATCTAATACTTCCAACATTGCCGAAGATGGATCACCTTGATTTCCAACTGACAGTTTATCTATTTCATCTAAAACAAAAACTGGGTTAGAAGTTTTGGCTTTCTTTAAACTTTGAATTATTCTACCAGGCATAGCTCCAATATAAGTTTTCCTGTGCCCCCTAATTTCCGATTCGTCTCTAAGACCACCTAATGAAATTCTAACATATTCTCTTCCTAAAGCTTCAGCGATAGATTTTCCTAAAGAAGTTTTTCCAACTCCAGGAGGTCCATTAAAACATAAAATTGGGGACTTCATATCATTTCTAAGTTTTAAAACAGCCATATGCTCAATTATTCTTTTTTTAACATCGTTTAAACCATAATGATCTCTATCTAATATTCTTTGAGCTCTTTTTAAATTAAAATTATCTTTAGAATATTCATTCCATGGTAAATCAAGGTAAACATCCAGATAATTTCTTTGAATAGAATATTCTGCAACTTGTGGGTTCATTCTTTGAAGTTTGGATAATTCTTTTTTAAAATGATCCGCTATTTCATTATTCCATTTTTTCTTATTTGATCTTATTCTCATTTCATTTATTTCTCCATCATATGAAACACCTCCAAGTTCTTCTTGTATAGTTTTCATCTGTTGATGTAGAAAATATTCTCTTTGCTGTTTGTCTAAATCAGATCTAACTTTAGATTGAATATCATTTTTTAATGATAATTTTTGTAACTCAATATTCATTTCTTTAAGACACATTAAAGCACGTTCATGAAGGTCATTTGTAGTGAGAATTTTATATTTTTCTTCAATACTTAAATTCATGTTTGAACAAACAAAATTCACTAAAAATGAATCACTTTGAATATTCTTAATTGCAAATGAAGCTTCACTAGGAATATTTGGATTTTCTTCAATAATTTGAAGGGCAATATCTTTAATCGATTCTATAGTAGCATTAAATTTTTTATTATCTTTTTCAGGTTTAACCTCATTTATTTCTTTTATTTGAGCGGTAATAAAAGGATCTTCTGTTAGAACTTTTTCAATTGAAAATCTTTTTTTGCCTTGTATTATTACAGTTACATTACCATCTGGCATTTGCAATACTCGTAATATTTTAGCAACAGTTCCCGTTGAATGAATATCATTTAAAGTAGGCATTTGAACTTTTGGATCTTTTTGCGAAACAACTCCTATAAGCTTTTCTTTAGTATTAGAATCTTTAATTAATTTAATCGATTTATCTCTTGAAGCGGTAATAGGAATTACTACACCTGGAAACATAACAGTATTTTTTAATGGAAGAATAGGTAAAGTATCAGGCAAAGATTCTTTCGAAATAGCTTCTTCATCATCAGATGTCATTAGAGGAATTAAATCTGAATCTTCATCTATATTTTGTAATGACATCATGTCAAGATTTAATAATTTTGTTTTAGACATAAAAAATAATTAAGTCAAAGTGTCATATCCTTATAAAACAAACCTAGATAAATATGTAATTACAGGGTTAAACTACCTTTTTAGATTATACAATTCAAATAATTCAACATTCATGCCATAAAAATTAATAATTTTTAATTTTTATTCTCTTTAACAAAATTGCTCCGAGAAGAAAAATAAATATGAAAACTAAAATTGAATTTCTCATACTGCCAGTAATCTGATCAACAAATGCAAACAATGTCATTCCAAAAACTATACTAACTTTTTGAGAGACATCATAAAAACTAAAATAAGAAGTGGTATTATCAGTTTCAGGAATCATTTTAGAATAAGTTGATCTAGAAAGTGCCTGAATGCCTCCCATTACCATACCTACCATTGCAGCAGCAATATAAAATTCCATAGGAGTAGTAATAAAGTAGGCTCCCATACATAGAAATGCCCAAATAAAATTTAAAATAATAAGAGTATAGATATTACCAATTTTTTCAGAAATTTTTGCAGTTAACATTGCTCCAAAAACAGCGATCAATTGAATTAAAAGAATACTAACAATTAAACCAATAGTTTTTTCGTCTTTAGGCCAGTTAATTTCTTGTTCACCAAAATAGGTGGCAATAAGTAAAACCGTTTGAAGAGCTGAACTATAAATAAAGAATGCAATCAAAAATCTTTTTATAACTATAATTCTTTTTAATTCATTCCAAACTTCTTGGAGCTCTTTGAAACCATTAAAAAACACATGATTAATAATTTTTCTTTTCTCTGTTAGATTTGGCAAATAATAAAAAGTATACTGACTACAAATCATCCACCATAATCCAACTGAAATAAAAGAATATTTCATGGCCATAAGTTCAGGTTTATCACCTACTATTCCAAAAGATTCAGGTGACATAACCATAGCTAAATTGAATAGTAATAAAATAACACTACCAATATAGCCCATTGCATAACCCTTAGCACTTAATTTATCTTGTTGTTCTTTAAAAGCAATATCTGGAAGATAAGAATTATAAAAAACCAAGCTTGCCCAGAAAGAAAGTAGAGCAAAAAAATAAAAAAACAAACCCAAATAAATATTTTCTAAATCAAAAAAATAAAGCCCCATACAAGATATTGAGCCCATATAACAAAAAAACTTAAGAAAACTTTTTTTATTTCCCATATAATCTGCAATTCCAGAAAGTATTGGGGTTATAAAAGAAAGTATTATAAAAACAAATGCTGTTAAAAAGCTAATTAAAGCTGTATTTTTAAAATCAAAACCAAAAACATTAATATACAAATCATCGATAAACATAGCTCCATAATAAATTGGAAACACAGAAGAGGATATTACTAAAGGATAAACAGAATTAGCCCAATCATAAAATGCCCAAGCATTTAATACTTTACTATCTCCCTTCTTGTAGTTAAGTTTTGACATCATTAATACTTGTTTTATTATTTATGCAATATACTTAATTCATTTTGGCTTCTTATTTTAAAATTATTAAGTAATTTCGTAAAAATTTTAAAATCATAAATGAAAGAATTTTATTTAATTATTAGTTTTACTTTCTTATTAATAAGTTGTAATGAATTTAACACTTTAAACAAAAAAAATATATCTAAAACAAAATCAAATATTAATTTAGATAAAACAATTAACTTAAATAAAGGAATATATTATTGCAAAAAGTGTAATTCAAAATTATATAGTTCTACTAATAAACTTGATTCAAACGACAATAATGAAAGCTTCTACAAATCAATTGAAGATAATGTTGAATATGATGTTGATTATAGGGCTAGTAATAATAAAACTGAATTAAAATGTAAAAACTGTGGAATCCACATAGGGAATGTTTGGAACGACGGACCTAAAGAATCAACAGGCAACAGGCATTGCGTGACCAAAAATGCATTACTTTTTAAATCTATAAATAACAGTAAATGAAAAAAATTTTCTTAATTCTAATAATAAATATTATCATGACAAATTTCAGCTACTCTCAAGAACAAAATGAAATTAAAAAAACTGATTCTGAATGGAAAAATGATCTTGATAATCTAAGCTATCGAGTTTTAAGAAATTCTTATACCGAAAGACCTTTTACAGGAGAATATAACATGCATTTTGAAAATGGAGCCTATAATTGTAAAGGCTGTAATCAACTTCTATTTTCAAGTACTAATAAATATGAAAGTAATTGTGGATGGCCTAGCTTTGATCAAGCAATTCCAAACTCTATAGTTTACATTAAAGATCTTTCCCAGAATATGAATAGAATTGAAGTGAAATGTTCAAAATGTGATGGTCACTTAGGACATGTTTTTAATGATGGACCTAAAGAAACAACGGGAAAAAGATATTGTATAAACTCAGCCGCATTAACATTTGATAAAAAATAAAATATGGAAAAATTCGATTTAATAATTTTAGGTAGCGGACCAGGTGGTTACGTAACTGCAATTAGAGGATCTCAACTTGGATTAAAAACCGCTATTGTTGAAAAAGAAAGTTTAGGTGGAGTTTGTTTAAACTGGGGATGCATTCCTACAAAAGCATTATTAAAATCTGCTCAGGTTTTTGAATACATAAAACATGCAGCTGATTATGGGATTAATATAACTGATGCTGATAAAGATTTTAATAAGGTTATTAAAAGAAGCCGAAAAATCGCTGAAACCATGAGTAAAGGAGTAAACTTTCTTATGAAAAAGAATAAGATTACTGTGTTTAATGGTTTTGGAAAGCTAAATTCTAACAATACAATTAAAATTATGAATGAAAATAATGAAGAAAATATTATTTCATCTGATAAAATAATAATAGCTACAGGAGCTAGATCTAGAGAACTACCATCATTAAAACAAGATGGCAAGCATATCATTGGTTACAGACAAGCTATGAATCTTGAAAAACAACCTAAAGATATTGTTATTGTTGGGTCAGGAGCAATAGGAATAGAATTTGCATATTTTTATAATTCAATGGGCTCTAATGTTACAATAGTTGAATACTTAGATAGAATAGTTCCGGTTGAAGACCATGAAATCTCAAAAGAATTAGAAAAAAGTTTAAAAAAGAAAGGAATTAACATCATAACATCTTCTGAAGTTGAAAAAGCAAATGTAAATGAACATGGAGTAGTTGAGATTCATGTAAAATCAATTAAAGGAGATAAAAGCACTATCAATACAGAGATTGTACTAAGTGCTGTAGGTATTAAAAGTAATATAGAAAAAATAGGATTAGAAGAACTTGGGATTATTACTGAAAATGATAAAATTTTAGTTAACGAATTCTACGAAACTAATCTTAAAGGATATTATGCAATTGGGGATGTAGTAAAAGGACAAGCTTTAGCTCATGTAGCATCAGCTGAAGGAATATTATGTGTAGAAAAAATTGCAGGAATTGATGTAAGTCCTTTAGATTATAACAATATTCCTGGATGCACTTACTCTTCACCTGAAATAGCATCAGTTGGACTTACAGAAGATCAAGCTAAAGAAAAAGGTTATGAAATAAAAGTTGGAAAATTTCCATTTAGTGCATCTGGAAAAGCTCAATCATCTGGAAAAAGTGAAGGATTTGTTAAAGTAATTTTTGATTCAAAGTATGGTGAATGGTTAGGTTGCCATATGATTGGAGATGGAGTTACTGATATGATAGCAGAAGCAGTATTAGGAAGAAAATTAGAAACTACTGGACATGAAGTACTAAAAGCTGTCCACCCTCATCCAACAATGAGTGAAGCTGTAATGGAAGCAGTTGCTGCTGCATATGGTGAAGTAATTCATTTATGATTAATCCAAAAAACTTTCTATAGCTAAATCATAACTTTTTAGGCCAAACCCTAAAATAACACCCCTTACATGAGCACTTAAAAAAGATTTATGTCTAAATTCTTCTCTTGTATATGTATTGGAAATATGCACCTCTATTACTGGACTATTTACTGATTTAATTGCATCGCCAATACCAACTGAAGTATGAGTATAAGCAGCAGCATTAATGATAATCCCATCAAATTCAAAACCAACTTCTTGAATTTTTTCAATTAACTCTCCTTCAATATTAGATTGAAAATAATGAAGATCTAATTTTGTGTATTTTATTTTTAAATCATTAAAATATTCATCAAAATTTTGATCGCCATAAATACTTTTTTCTCTTATCCCTAATAAATTTAGATTGGGACCATTTATAATTTGTAATTTCATTAAAATATTTTTTATAAAAATATAAAAATAACATTTAATTAATGCTATATAATTAACCATGAAATGGGATAAACTTTTAAATGATTTTAAAAATTATTTAAAAATTGAAAGAAATCTTTCAATTAACACAATTGAAAGTTACCTATTTGACGTAAAAAAATTAGTTAATTTTTTAAAATCAAGTAAAATAAAAATCAAACCTGAAGAACTTACTGAAACTATAGCAAAAGAATTTATTTATGATCTATCAAAGAATGTAAAGTCTCCTACCCAAGCTAGAATTATTTCAGGTCTAAGACGTTTTTATGACTATTTAATTTTAGAAGATATAATTGCGACAAATCCTATTCAAAATATTGAGACCCCAAAAATTGGAATTAACCTTCCTGTCACATTAACTATTCAAGAGATTGATAATATTATTTCAAGCATTAAATTAACATCAAAAACAGGAGTTAGAAATATTGCTATTGTAGAACTGCTTTATAGCTGTGGATTAAGAGTTTCAGAGTTAATAAATTTAAAAATATCAGATTTATTTTTTAAGGAATCATTAATTAAAGTTACTGGAAAAGGAAATAAAGAAAGATTCGTTCCAATAAGCACCCAAGCTCAATTATATATTAATAATTATATTAAAGATATAAGATGTTTTAAAAAAATAAAGAAAAACTTTGAGGATACTTTATTCCTTAATGAAAGAGGAAGCAGTCTTTCAAGAGTTATGATATTTATAATTCTTAAAGAACTAAGCATTAGTTCTAATATCAAAAAAAAAATAGGTCCTCACACATTTAGACACTCTTTCGCTACCCATTTAATAGAAAATGGAGCAGACTTAATCACAATACAAAACATGCTTGGTCATGAAAATATAACTACTACAGAAAGGTATTTACATGTAACTAAAAAACACTTAATAGATTCGATGATGAAATTCCATCCAAGAACAAAAATGTAAACCTTAAGAATTTACAATCATTCTAAAACCTTCTCCATGAATATTTTCAATCTCTACTTTTTCGTCCTTGCTTAGATATTTTCTAATTTTTGCTATATAAACATCCATACTTCTAGATGTGAAATAATTGTCATCATTCCAAATTTTAACCAATGCAAGTTCTCTTGACATTAAATCATTTAAATGAATTAAAAGCATTTTAAGTAATTCATTTTCTTTTGGAGAAAGCTTTATAATTTGTTCGGATTCAAACTGTAAAGTTCTTAATTTTGAATTAAATTTAAATTTTGAAAAATCAAATTCATATTGTGAATCATCTTTGCGTTTTGATAATTGCTTTCTTTTAAAAGTTGATTTAATTTTTAAAAGTAATATATCCGAATCAAAAGGTTTAGTTAAATAATCATCAGCACCTATTTTATACCCTTTCAAAACATCTTCCTTTAATGTTTTTGCAGTAAGAAAAAACAGAGGGACATCCTTGTTAATTTCTCTAATTTCTTTAGCTAAAGTAAATCCATCTTTATATGGCAACATCACATCAAGGATACACAATCCAAAATCATTTTTTTTAAATTTTTCTAAACCTTCAATTCCATTTTTAGCTAAAGTCACATTATAAGAATGTAGTTTTAAAAAATCATTTAAAATTGCACCGAAATTAATATCATCTTCTACTAATAATATGTTTTTATCACTATTTTTCATGTATTATTAATAATTAATAATTTTATAATAATTTTACAATTTAGATTTATTTTTTATACTTAAAGGTAGTGTAATTATAAAAGCACTGCCCCTACCTATTTCACTATCTACATAAATTGTGCCATTATGTAAATCTATAATTTTCTTGACATAGGACAATCCTAAACCATGTCCTTTTACATCATGTATATCCCCTTTAGTTTCTCTATAAAACTTATCAAATATTTTATTTTTTACATCAGAAGTCATACCTATACCATTATCAATAACTTTTATTAGTATAGAGTTGTTCTTGTCTTCAGAAATAATTCTAATTTCAGGTTCTTCTCCAGAATATTTAATAGCATTTTCTAAAATATTTACAAAAACATTTACAAAATCGTCCTCTGAAATTTCGATTTCACTATTCATAGATAAAAAATCCAATTTAACTTGTACATTCCTATCTTTAAGTAATAAATCTAAATGCAATAAAGATTCATTAATTACAGCGTGTAAGTCACAAACTGATTTTTTTATAATATTTTCTTTTCTGTCAAGTTGAGATATTCTTAAAATATTTTCAACTTGAAAATTCATTCTTTCATTTTCATCTCTTATCATTTTTAAATACTGATCTCTTTTTAATAAATTATTTTTAACTTGTTTATTCTTAATGGCATCTAAAGCAAGTTTTATTGTTGCTATAGGTGTTTTAAATTCATGGGTCATGTTATTTATAAAATCCGATTTCATTTCAGAAACTTTTTTCTGTCTTAAAACTTGATAAATAGTTGATGTAAAAGTTATAATTATTGTGATAGTAAATAACAATGAAAGCAATATTAAAGTGGTTAATGAAGATCTTAAAAAAAAAATTCTTTCTGGAAAAGCTATAACTAATGCAAAATCACTATCACCTTTTTCATTAACAAATAGTGGTGATTTATATTTTTTTAAACCTTCTAAGTTGGTATAATTATCTGAGCCTACTTTAGTTGCTAAATCTCCATTAAAAACTCTATACTGAAAAGGAATATCTATATCTCGATCCCTTAATTCTCTTTGTAACAAAAGCTCAAGCTCAACATTCGTAAGTCTTCTATGTATTGGTTTTAATGCTGCCAACTCCATAAATACAGAGGCATATTTGGCTTTATCCATCAAAGATAATCTTTCAACACGCTGAAGTCTTTCAATACTACTCATATTTTTCATTTCTCTATCAAAAGCTTCATCAATAATTGTTGTAGTTTTTATACCCTTATATTCAAGAATTGAAGATGAATCTTCAGATTTTGGCTCAAATAGTTTTGCAGAAATATTATAATCTTCTTCTAAAATACCATGAGAATATATATAGGTTTGATTAGTGTTTACATTTCTATCAACATACTTAAAAACAGCTGTTAATTGAGCTTCTTTAGGCGATCCTATACTATCAATTAATTTTTGATAAACTGCTAAATAATCTCTGAGTTCTCTGCTTTGAATTTGTTCAGATACTGACTTTAAAGCTTGATTAATATTTAAAGAAAATTGTTCTTCCTTATTATCTAAAGTTGTTTTAATCCAAAAAGATTGCACTAAAATTATTCCGATCAAAGCTATACTCATTATGATAATTAGAGGGAAAAATATTTTTTTATTCATTGTCTAAAATAGAATCTAATTATTATTTAAAAAGTTTATCCAGAGTATCTATTAAATCTAAAACACTTTTATTAGTTTTTGAAATAAAATCATTATTAATAATATAATCCGCTAAAGGAATTTTTTTTTCATCTTTCCATTGATTATTAATCCTAATCAAAACATTCTCTTTGTCAACTTTATCTCTTTTAACAACTCTTTTTATCCTTTCATTTAAATCTGAAGTTACTAAAATATTATAATCATTTTTCTTATATGATCCCGATTCAAAAATTAATGCAGACTCAAAAACAACATATTTAAAAAAGAATTTCTTTTTCCATTCTAAAAAGTCTTTATACACAAAAGGATGAACAATGTTATTTATTTTTTTTAATGCAAGCTTATCATTAAAAACTACTCTAGAAATATATTTCTTATTTAAATTATTGTTTTTATAAGATTCTAAACCAAAATTTTCTATTATACTACTTTTTAAGTCAGAAGAATTGTTCATAAGAAACTTTGCTCTAGAATCTGAATCATATACTGGTATACCATTTTTAATCAATATTTTTGAAACAGTCGTTTTTCCAGAACCAATTCCACCAGTAAGTCCTATATTTTTCATTTACTAATTAAAAACTTATTCATTAAAAAGCAATTTAGTTAAAAATAAACTTGTGTAATGCAGTCATAAATTTTAAATTAAGTACAGGTAAATTATAAAACTCTAGTCAGAAGAAGAAACAATATCAATTATTTCCTGACTGACACCAACGTTAGAAAAGCCGCCATCATTATATAAATTTTGAAGGGTAACTCTTTTCGTTAAGTCTGAAAAAAGTGTAATAGTATAATTTGCACAATCTAAAGCAGTAGCATTACCTAAGGGTGACATTTTTTCAGCATAAATAATAAATCCATCAAAACCAGTAACTCCTTTCCCCGCAGTAGTTGGTGTTGGAGATTGTGAAATTGTGTTAACTCTTACTTTACGATCCTTTCCAAAAAAATAACCAAAACTTCTAGCAATTGATTCTAAATAAGCTTTATTATCAGCCATATCGTTGTAATTAGGGAAAACTCTTTGAGCAGCCATATAAGAAAGAGCAACAATACTAGACCATTCATTCATAGCATCAAGTTTATATAAACTTTGTAATAATTTATGAAAAGAAACTGCTGAAACATCCCATCCTTTACTTGTCCATTCATGATTCAAATCAGTATAGTGCTTTCCTTTTCTAACATTAACAGACATACCTATGGAATGTAAAACAAAATCAATTTTACCATCAAAGATTTCCATACTTTGGTTTATTAAATTTTCTAAGTCTTCTATTTTAGTAGCATCAGCTGGAATAAGCTTAGAATTAGTTTTTTTTGCTAGTTCATCAACCTGCCCCATTCTAAGAGCAATAGGAGCATTAGTTAAAACAAATTGACCACCTTCTTCGTGAACTCTTTCTGCTGTTTTCCATGCAATTGAATTTTCGTCTAAAGCTCCAAAAATAATTCCTTTTTTTCCTTTTAACAGATTATATGACATAATATAGTTTTTGATAAATATAATATTAATTAAGTAACTCTCTTGCATGAACTAATGCAGAATCAGAAAGAATATCACCAGAGAGCATTTTGGCAATTTCATCGACTCTTTCATTAAAATTAAGTTTTTTTATTTTAGTATTAGTGATGCCAAAATTATCGTGTTTGTATACATTAAAATGATGGTCTCCTTTAGCAGCAATTTGTGGAAGATGTGTTATCGCAATAATTTGCATGTTTTTACTCATTCCCAACATAATGTTAGCCATAGCATTAGACATTTCTCCAGAAATTCCAGTATCAATTTCGTCAAAAATCATAGTTGGTAATTTTAAATGAGATGATAAAATAGATTTAATTGAGAGTAAAATTCTTGAAAGCTCACCTCCAGAAGCAACTTTAAATAAAGGAGCGTACTCTATTCCTTTATTTGAAGAAAACATGACTTCTATCGTATTTTTTCCAAACTTATTATAGTCTTTAGCATCATTTATATTAAAATTAAAAGAAGCATTTTCCATTCCTAAATGATTTAAAATAGACTCTATATCTAACTTTAATTTTGGTAATATTTTTTTTCTAGAAATAGATATCTTCTTCGATTGTTCATCCAGTAAAGATTCTTTTAAAACAATTTCATTCTGTAAATTTTCAATATCTATTTCAATATTTTCATTTTTTTGTAATTGAAGTTGAAGTTTATTAGTTTTTTTAATTAATTCAGCAACAGAATTAACAGAATGTTTCTTTTGCAGGTTATAAATTATATTTATCCTAAGCTCCATTCTCTCTAATTCAGAAGAATCATTACTAAAGTCAAGAGTTGGAGTGTTTAATTCTGTTTTTATATCATCTAGCTCAATTAATATGCTTTCAATTCTATCTTTTATTTCTAAATAATTATCAGAATATTTAGAAATATTACTTATAATAGAATTCAAGACTATTATTTTATTTTCAATACTACTTTCATCTAAATATAATAAAGAGTCTATTTGTTCTAAAGATGTCCTTATTTCTTCAGAATTTTTTAGCATTTTAAGCTTGCTTTCTATTTCTTCCTGTTCTCCTAAAACAAGTTTAGAATTTAGTAATTCATTTAATATATAAAGATTATAATCATAGTCATTCTTTAAACTTATATTAAGTCTATTTAGTTTTTCTAATTCTAAAGATTGTTCCTTGTAGAATAGTAAATTCTCTGAAAAATTTTTTACAATATTCTGTTGTTCTGACAAATTATCAATTAAAGAAAAAAAGAAATAATCATTCGAAAGCATCAGAGATTCATGTTGTGTATGAATATCAATTAATTTTTCTCCAATGGATTTCATTATTTCTAAATTTGCTGGAGTATCATTTACAAAAGATCTTGATTTTCCACTAGGCAATATCTCTCTCCTTAAAATAGTTTGATCAAAATAATCTAAATTATTTTCATCAAAAACATGTTTTATATTGAGTTTACTTAAACAAAATTCAGCCTCTATAATACATTTAATATTATTATCTTTTAATGAATTATGATCTGCTCTCTTACCAGTAAGTAAAGAAAGTGCATTTAACAAAATAGACTTGCCTGAACCAGTATCACCAGTAATTGTAGAAAATCCATTTGAAAAATCAATTTCTATTTTATCAATTAATGCGAAATTTTTTATAGAAATTTTTGTGAGCAAAATATTAATTTATTAAAATCAAATATAACTAGATTAAACAATGATTTAAAATAATTAATTATCTAATATTATACCATTTATTAGAAAAAAAAGGAGCCATTTTATTTAATTGGTTAAAAAGGATTCCAGTATTGAAATCAGGGCCAGCAGAAAACACATCTACAATTTCATCAGATTTGGTTTCAAAAAATATTTTTAATAACATAGAATTGGGGACTCTTCTATTCATTCTTTCCAAAGAAATAATGGAATTAGAAATATTTTTTTTAGAAAGTAATATATCATTATGCATTAAATCAAGTCCATTAACATGATAATTATATAACATTTCTCTAAATTCATTTGAATTTGAAGAATTAAGGTTTTCAATTAACCAAAATTTATTAATTCTTCCTCCAGAATCACTTGAACCCCAACCATTTCCAGTACTTTGATTGGCTAAATTTAATATTTCTTGAGATTTATTATAAAAAATTTTTCCTGATTCTTTAATGTAGGAATCGGTATCAATACCTAATATTATATTTATATAAAAAGAAAGTAAAGAAACTATATTAGATTGATATTGATTTTCAGTATAAAACAATGGTTCAAACTCTATATATTCAAATTGAAAATTTTTTTCTACAAAATTAAACATAGGGGTTTGATAGGTTGAATTAAAAACTGGTCTTAAAGTTTGAAATTCAAAATTTGCAATGAATTTGTTATCAGAATAACTAGTTATAGTAACTAACAGGTTTAAATCTATCTTTTCAAAATCTAACATTTTATTATCAGTCCATGAATTAAAATTAATAAAGTTTGAAATAGACTTTTCTAAATTATTAAATACAGACTTATTCGTCTGATTTATAAAATCAGAATTAACTATTACTTTACTATCTATTTCTTGAGATAAGCAAATGTTAGAGGAAATTAATAGTATGAAAAATCTAAACAATTTCATTTATTAACTGAATAATCTTATTGAATACATCGATAGAAACCTCATGTTTACTTTTTAATTTAAACTCTGTAATTTGACTTTTATTATTTATAAACGTGATTTTATTTGTATCATGACTAAAGCCAGCCCCTTCATCCTTCAAAGAGTTTAAAACGATAGCATCAAGGTTTTTCTTTTTAATTTTTTTAATAGCATTTTCTAATTCATTATCAAATTCTAGAGCAAAACCTATTAAGAGTTGATCCTTTTTTTTAATTTTACCTAGATGATTTAAAATATCGATATTAGGAACTAAATTAATAGATAAATTGATTTTATCATCCTTTTTTATCTTATTAGAAATTGATTTTTTAGGTTTAAAATCAGAAACAGCTGCGGATAAGATTGAGATGTCAGCTGAAAGAAAAAATTTTTTAGTTTTTATGAACATCTCATCAGCTGTCACAACATTAACAACCTTTATATTATTGCTTTTTATTGATAAACTGGTTGGACCAGTAACTAATACCACTTCTGCACCTAATGAAGATGCAGTATTCGCTAGTGCAAATCCCATTTTACCACTTGAATAATTTCCTATAAAACGAACAGCATCAATAGGTTCATAAGTTGGGCCAGCAGTAATTAAAATTTTTTTTCCATAAAGTTTTAATCCTTTAATTATATCATTTATAATAAAATCAATAATTTGATTTGGCTCTTGCATTCTTCCTTCTCCTTCTAAACCACTAGCTAAAAAACCAGAATTGACAGGGATATGTATATTGCCAAAATTAATTAATTTTTTAATATTCAACTGATTAGCTTTATTCTTATGCATTTCTAAATCCATAGCTGGAGCGAAATAAACAGGACATTTTGAAGATAAATAAGTACCTAATAATAAATTATCCGCTCTAGCTGAAGCCATTTTTGATAAAGTATTTGCTGTAGCTGGAGCAATAATCATATAATCAGCCCATATAGACAATTCAACATGGTTATTCCATAATTCATTTTTATTATCCTTATTAAAAAATTCTGATAGAACAGGTCGATTAGAAAGAGTAGATAAAGTTAAAGGTGTTACAAAGTCTTTAGCACTAGGAGTCATAATCACCTGAACGTTAGCTCCAGATTTTATTAAAAGTCTTACTAAAAATGTTGATTTATAAGCTGCTATTCCTCCTGAAATTCCTAATAGGATATTTTTTCCATTTAGAATAGACATGTCTACTCTTTAATTTCAGTATTTCTGTAGTATATTTTTTCTAACAACCAATTTTCAATTGCCATAGCATGAGCTTTAGGTAGCTTTTCGTAAAATTTAGAAACCTCTATTTGTTCCTTATTTTCAAATATTTCATCTAAACTTTCTGTAGGACTAGCAAACTCTTCTAGCTTATCTAATAGTTCTTTTTTAATAGATTCATTAATTTGAATAGTTCTTTTAGAAATAATTGATATTGCCTCATATATATTATCAGTTTTAGCATCTACAACGTTTCTATCGTAAGTAATAGTATCTAGAGGAGCATTGGTTTTTTTAAAATCCATATTTTTTTTTACTAAATTTAATTATTTGCAAATATAGTAATTTCTTGATCGATTATCTCAATCAATTTATTTGATTTATCAATATATTTAGACTCAGGGTATGTGCTCAATAATTCTTTATAAATTTTTTTGGCTTTATCAAGTCTTTCAGGCTTTTTAGAATTAATACTATTTACAGCTAATTCGTAGGAAGAGTCAAGTAAGTAATATAACGCGTCTTCTCTATATGGTGTGCCAGGATAATCAGAAATAAAATCATCCAAAACTATAATAGCAGATTTATAATCTCTAATGGTATTGTATTGTTTGGCTATTTCAAATGCTTTAAATTCTAATTTCAATCTAAGCTCTTGAACAAAATCATTTGCATCTGACATCTTTTCTGAATCAGGATAAAAATTTATAAATTCTTGTAATTTATCAATAGCCTCTGCAGTCTCTTTTTGATCTAAACTATGAACAGGTGAAACTTTATAATAAGCATAAGCGGATAAGTAATTAGCTTCTTCAACCTTTTGACTTAAAGGATATGCTTTAGAAAAACTTTCGAATTGATAAGCGGCCAACATATAGTTCTTCATGTTTAGTAAAGAATTGGCGTAGAAAAAAGTGATTCTTTCCGCTTGAGGTTTTCCTCTATATTTTGGTAATATTTGTTCAAAAAGTCTACTAGCTCTCCTAAACTCTTGATTTTCATAATACTTTTCTGCCATATCGTACTTAACTTTTATATCTTCATTCTTAAGCACTCTCTGAAATTCATTACAAGATGATAAGGTGATTAGAAAAAAACCTAATAGTAATAATTTATTTTTTTTCAACATTTGTCAAATTTAATGTTTTTTTCTCATTAAAGTTTATAAATATTAAGACTGTATTACTAGCTTTAGTTCAAGTATCAATGAAGTTTGTATAAAAGAAAATTTTTAATTTCTGAATACAATTCATTTGAAGCTGAGACCAAAGGAAGTCTTAACTGATTTTGGCATAATTTTTTAATTGATAATGCAGCTTTTAAACCTGTTGGATTACCTTCTTTAAAAAGAAGAACTAACAATTCATGAATATTATCATATTGTTTTTTACTATTATCTTCATCATTTTCTAATGCAAAATTTATAATATTTGAAAAATGCTTAGGGATGCAACCTGCTGCTACCGAAATAACACCATCCGCACCCTTTAAAACACTTTGATAAGCAGTATCATCATCTCCAGATATTATTAAAAAGTCATCTGGTTTATTAGAAATTAGTTTCATTATTTGATTCATATCACCACTTGCTTCTTTAATTCCAATTATGTTTCTGTGATTTTTAGCTAATTTAATTGAAGTAGATGGCTCCATGTTACAGCCAGTTCGAGTTGGTACATTGTATAAAATTATTGGTAATGGAGATGATTTGGATATGGCTGAAAAATGTTCATACAAACCATTTTGTGTAGGTCTATTATAAAATGGCGTTACAGATAGAATAGCGCTAAATCCCTTTAAATCAGATTTAATAATATATTCAGACAGTGACTGTGTGTCATTTGATCCTATACCAATTACTAAAGGAACTCTATTATTATTGGCTTCAATAAAAGCATTTCTTGAAATAATTTTTTCCTTTTCACTTAAAGTAGAAGACTCTCCAGTTGTTCCATGTACTACTATATAATTAATTCCATTTTTTATTAAAAAATCAACCATTTTTTTAATAGAGTCAAAGTCAACAGATAAGTCCGTTTTAAAGGGGGTAGCAATTGCCACACCAGTTCCTTTGAATTTGATTAAAATACTATTCATTTAATCAGCTTTAAATATTTAATTAATTCAATTTTAAAATTTTTAAATTTTTTAATCTTGTTTGAAAAAATCAAATCATTTAGTTTATAGTCTACAGATTCAAAACCAACCCTAAACTTAGCTTTGGTTTTGGAAGATAACAAGATTAATAAAGAATTTGATTTAAAAAAATTAATTAACAAGTCATAATCATTTGAAATAAATTCTAAAGAGTCATTTCCAATTAGGTTACCATAAAAAGAAACACATTCAGGTGTAATATTCATACTTGAAAAAACATTAAATACATTTTTATTTTCCTGAAATGTAATAATTTTTAAATCCTTTTCTTTGAGCCCGATTGAATCAGCTAAATCAATAAATACATCCACTGAAATAGGAAATGAAGGATCTATAATACACCCTAAAGATTTTATTGGGTTTGGTTTAATTCTATTTTGTTTACCAAGATCAACTAAAGATTTATTAATCTTTTTTTTTAGAAGCTTTTCATGTAGTGATTTAAAAATCATATCTTTAAAAGTTGTGTAAAATTACATATTTCATCTTTGAAAACTACATTATACTTGAATAATATAAACTTTAAACTTTTTGTTATAATTATAACAATAATGACAACCTCTTGTAAAGAGGTGACTTATATAATTAAAGAAATTAAAGTAAATAATATCAAAATTGCTGATAGCTTAAGTGTAAACAATGAGTTAGAGTCTATAATTTCACCTTTTAGAGATGAAATAAAAGAGCTTGAAAAAGTAATTGGATATTCTAATGAATCCTTAAGTATAAGAGATGGTGAACTAGAATCTACCTTAGGTAACTTAATTGCAGACATATTAATTGAAGAATGTAATCCGGTTTTTAATGATCTTACAACAAAAAACATTGATTTTTCTTTATTTAATTATGGTGGAATTAGAGGAACTATGAACAAAGGTAATATTACCCAACATGATTTATTTACTATCATGCCATTTCAAAATATTGCAATAGTTGTAAAACTAAACGGAAATAAAATTTTAGAATTATTAGAATATCTAAATCTAGAAAATATCGCTCATCCAATTTCTGGTATTAGCATAGAATTTAATCAGAATGAAATAAAGGCAATTATAAATGGTAAAGATTTTAATATTAATAAGTCATATTATGTTTTGACTTCAAATTTTCTTCAAGAAGGAGGGGATAAAATGATTTTTTTTAAAGAACCTGAAGAACTTCATGATTTAAATTTAAATATAAGGGATGTATTAATCTATCACATAGCCAATAAAAAAATGATTTCTAGTAAACTTGATAATAGAATTAAAAGAATTAAATGAAAAGAAGATATTTTTTAAACAAGGTTAAGTCTACCACAATAATAGGTTTATCATACCCATTACTAAGTTTTGGAAAATTTGAAAAAAAATTAAAAAAAATTACAATACTACACACAAATGACGTCCATAGTCATATTGATCCATTTCCAAAAAACGATCCATTAAATCCAAATGGAGGTGGTGTAATTCCAAGAGCTAACTTAATTAATGTTTTAAAAAAAGAAAACCCTAATACTCTTGTTTTAGATGCTGGTGATGTATTCCAAGGAACCCCTTATTACAATTTCTTTGGAGGAGAAATTGAGTTGAAATTAATGAGTAAAATGGGTTATAGTGCTTCTACACTTGGAAATCATGAATTTGATAGTGGATTAGATAAATTAGCTAAATCGTTAAAACATGCGAATTTTTCATTTCTAAATTCTAATTATACCTTAAAAAACACTGCTCTAGAAAATAAAATAAAAGAATATGAGATTTTTGAAATAGATGGGGTGAAAATTGGTGTATTTGGTTTAGGAATTGAATTAGATGGATTAGTTGAAAAAAATCTCTATAATGGAATTAAATATTTAGATCCAATTGAAATAACACAGGATATAACTAACAAATTAAAAAATTATTATAATTGTGACATCATTATATGCTTATCTCATTTAGGTTATAATTATAATAAAAAAGAAGAGATAATTTGCGATTTAATTTTAGCAAAAAAAACAAAAAATATTGACTTAATAATTGGAGGTCACACTCACACATTCATGGAAAAACCAATTGAAGTTTATAATTTAATTGGTGAAAAAGTGCTAATAAATCAAGTTGGATGTTTTGGTATTAATTTAGGAAAAATTGATTTTTATTTATCTGAAAATTCTGTTTCAGAAAAATCTGAAACTATAAAAGTTTAGATTCAATAAGATTACTCAAATCATTTTCAGAAATTATTGATAATCCTATGCTTTTAGCTTTTTCTATTTTACTTGGACCAATATTATTTCCTCCTAATAAAAAATTTGTTTTTAAAGTAATTGAAGTTGATACTTTTCCTCCATTTTTTTCAATTATTTTTTTAAGTTCATCCCTAGATTTAGTTTCAAACACTCCTGAAATAACAAATATATAATCTGATAAAACATCATTTGTAGGCTCATCAATAACATTGATTTGAAATTGTATGCCAAATTCTCTAAGTCTATTTATTAATTCCATATTAAATTCATTATTAAAAAAATCAATTATACTTTCAGAAATTCTTTCCCCTATTTCATCAACCAATAATAAATCATCATAAGTCTTTGAAATTAAAAGGTCTATAGTTTTAAATTCTCTTGCTAAATTTTTAGCTACAGTTTGCCCTACATATCTAATTCCTAAAGCAAATAATACTCTTTCAAAATTTATTTTTTTAGACTCTTCTAAACCAATAAATATATTATCTATTGATTTATCTGCCATTCTCTCTAATGAAATCAAATCCTCTCTTTGTAATTCATAAAGATCAGCACAATTTAAAATCAATCCATTGCTATATAATAAATCAATAGTTTCATTACCTATGCCATTAATATCCATAGCTTTTCGAGAAATAAAATGCTGAATTCTTCCCTTTATCTGAGTAGGACAATAATTTATATTTAAACAATAATGCTGAGATTCAGACTCATTTCTTATAAGATTTTGACCACACGAAGGACAATTTTTGATAAATTTTATTTTTTTGGAAGATGGGTCTCTTTTGTTTAAATCTATACCTACTATCTTAGGAATAATTTCACCACCCTTTTCAATAAATACTTGATCATCAAAATACAGATCAAGTTTATTTATTTGATCTTGATTATGTAAAGAGGCTCTTTTAACATAAGTTCCGCCCAAAAGAACTGATTCTAAGTTAGCCACTGGCGTTACAGCTCCTGTTCTTCCTACTTGATAAGAAACACTTAAAAGTTTAGTTGAAACTTGTTCAGTCTTGTATTTATATGCTATTGACCATCTAGGATATTTGGATGTGTATCCTAATTGTTGTTGAAAATTTAAATTATCCACTTTAATAACAATACCATCAATGCCAAAATTTAATTCTAATCGTTCTTTTTCCCAAAAATTTATAAATTTTATAACTTCATTTAAATTATTACAAAGTTTATAAGTATTAGAAATATTAAAACCCCAATCTAACGCATTTATTAAATATTCATTTTGAGTTTTAAAATTATTTTCTTCTGTAACAATCTGATACAAAAAACACTTCAAAGGTCTTTTTGCTACTTCCGAACTATCTTGTAGTTTTAAGCTGCCTGAAGCTGTATTTCTAGGGTTCATGTATGGTTCTAGACCTTCACTTATTCTGTTTTTATTCATTTTAATAAAATCATTCTTATCAATAATTATTTCACCACGAATTTGAAATTTATCTGGATATGAACCCTTTAATTTTAGAGGAATTGTTTTAATAGTTTTTATATTTTCTGTTACATCGTCTCCTTGTATACCATCGCCTCTAGTAACTGCTTTAATTAAAACACCATTATCATAGGTTAAGTTAATTGAAACCCCATCAAATTTTAATTCACATAAAAATTTAAAATCTGTGACTTCTAAATTTTTATTTAATCTTTGATTCCAATCTTCCAAATCCTCTTTTGAATAAGAGTTGTCTAATGAATACATAGGGTATTTATGTATTATTGAATTAAAACTTTTCACAACCAACCCCCCTACTCTTTTAGTAGGTGAATTATCATCATTAAATTCAGGAAATTTATTTTCTAAATCATTAAGCTGTTTTAATTTCATATCAAAATCAAAATCACTTATCAAAGGTTTGTCTAATACATAATAGTAGTGATTATGTTGATGTAATTCATCTCTTAATTTTTCTATATTTTTCTGAATTAAATTCATTTAAAAGAAGCTTTAATCATTCTGTTTTTTAATCTGAAATCTTTTTTTAATTCAATATCGTAAAAACCTGCATTATTTAAAAGTTTAACAACCCCTATTGATTGATTCTCGTTAATTTCCAAAAAAATCTTTCCATTGTCATTTAAATTTGATTTTGCAAAATCAATAATCTTTAAATAAAAAAATAAAGGATCCTTATCATTAACAAATAATGCTAAATGAGGTTCGAATAAAAGTACATTATTTTGCATTCCTAATTTCTCGCTGTTACAAATATAAGGTGGATTAGAGATTATTAAATCAAATTTATTATTAGATTTAATTGTAGTAATATCTTTTAGTTCAAATAAAACTGTCACTTTATTTTTTAAAGCATTTTTTTCTGCAACAGAAAGAATTTTTTCATCAATATCCCAAGCAGTAACTCTAGAATTTTTAATAAATTTTGCTAATGCAATAGCAATACAACCACTTCCTGTTCCAATGTCTAAAATTGTTTTATAATGGTTATCATCTTTAATAACCCAAGAAACTAATTCTTCAGTCTCAGGTCTTGGGATTAAAACATTAGAATTCAAATTAAACTTTAAGCTCATAAATTCAGATTCTCCTAAAACATATTGTATTGGCATATTTGTTTTAAGCAATGAAACTGCATTCATTAAATTTTCTTTTTGATCGTTACTTAATTTTAAATCAGGGTTTACTATGTAATCCATTCGACTAATTCCACAATAATGATCTATTATCCAGAAAAAAAACTGTTCAATTTCATTTTGTTCAATTATTGATTTTAGAATTGTAAAAAAATCATTTCTATATTTTACCAACGTCATTTTAAAGTTTTTAACATCCAAACTTGACATGAAGAATGTTCTGTATTCCCTAGTGGTTTATCTATATATTTAAAACCTTGAGATAAATATAATTTTTGTGCAGAATTCATGTTATACATTGTTTCTATGTAACATTTTTCATAATTAAAACTTACTGCTTTATTAATACATTTTTTTATCATTTTTTTACCCAAACCAATTCCTCTTACTGAATTCAAAAAATACATTTTTTGAAGCTCACAAGTATTTTCATTCGAATCTTTTAATTTAGATATTCCTGCTCCACCTAAAATTTTATCTTCAAATTCAATTACATAATAAACACTTGATTTATCATGATAGGCATTAAACATATCTTTCAATTCTAAATCACTTAAAGCTGTACCATTATCAGGAACATTAAATTCCCTCATGACACTAGTTAGTACCGCTTCTAATTTTAAATTATCAGACTTTTTTATTTTTCTAATTAAGTAATCTAAATTCACTTCCATATTTTAGATTATTTTTGCTTTGTGAAGATACATTATATATGTAATTGAGAAAATATATTTTATAATTTATGAGTAATCAAAAAACATATGAATTTTACATGTCAAGGTGCATTGAAATTGCTAATAAAGCTAAAGGCAGGACTTATCCAAATCCTAATGTTGGATGTGTTATAGTTCATAATAAAAAAATAATTTCCGAAGCATGTTCAAGTAAATATGGAGAGCCTCATGCAGAATTAAATGCAATTAATATGGTTGAAAACAAAAACAAATTAAAATCTTCAACTTTATATGTAACTCTTGAGCCATGTTCTCATTTTGGAAAAACTCCCCCATGTTGTAATTTAATAACGAAACATAAAATTCCTAATGTAGTTATAGGAACTCTTGATAATAGTTCTAAGGTAAATGGAAAAGGCATTGAACATCTAAAAAAAAATGAAACTAAGGTAATTGTTGGGATTTTAGAAAAAAAATGCAAGGCATTGCATAAAAACTTTTTACATTTCAATAAAGAACATAAACCTTATATAATTTTAAAATGGGCACAGTCTAACGATAATTATATTTCACCAAAAAATAAACTAGAATCAAAACCGTTTTGGATTAGTAATATTAAAAGCAGACAATTGGTACACAAATGGAGGTCTGAAGAGCATAGTATTTTAGTTGGGTATAATACTGTTATTGAAGATGATCCGGTTCTTAATGTAAGAAATTTCAGTGGAGAAAATCCCACAAGAATAGTAATAGATAGAGAAAACGCTCTAAGTAAAAATCATAAAGTCTTTAATAATCAATCGAAGACAATAGTAATTAGCAAAAAAGAGATAGGTTATTCAAAAAAAAATATATCTGATGAGATATGTGATTTTCTATACAAAAAGAAAATACAATCAGTAATTGTTGAAGGTGGAAAAAAAACTTTAGACGATTTTATAAATAATGGTAACTGGAATGAAGCGCGAATATTTAAAAGTAAAATCATAATAAAGGAAGGAATTAAAGCGCCGAAAATTAATGGAAAAGTTGTTTCAGAAGAAAGTATAGGAGATGATATTATTATTGTTATGAAACCTTGGCAATCTCTTTAAGAATACTTTCAGGGCATCTCATAGGTTTATTAGTCTTGGTATTTAAAAAAACTAATTTAGTGTACCCTATAGTTATTATTTGATCATCTCTTTTAATTTCAAAATCAAATTCAATCATGTAGGATGGCATACTTTTAAGCCTAGTAGTTAAAATTAATTTGTCATCGAATGAAGCTGGTTGTTTGAAATTAATTTTTAATTCAATTACTGGAAGCATAACTCCATCTTCTTCCATCTGTTTATAAGAAATACCTAATTTTTTCAACCATGTTATTCTGCCTATTTCAAAATATTTAACATAATTTCCATGATAAACAAAAGACATTTGGTCAGTTTCACTATACCTGACCAAAATTTCTATTTCATCTTCCAAATTATATTTTTTTTTAAGTTCAAAAAACTAAGTCTATAATATGAACAAAAAAAAATTAAAATTCAATAGCAAAATGATTTTTTTTTAATAAATATTTGCACATATTTGCTAATGATTATGAATCAGTAAAAATTATTAACTATTATTGATTGTTTCAACGACCAAAAATACACTAAAATAAATGATAACTTCAGAATCTGTATGGAACAACTGTCTAAAATTCATAAAAGACAATATACAGATTCAAGCCTATAAAACATGGTTTGAGCCTATTAAACCAATTAAATTTGAAGATAATATTTTAAGTGTTCAAGTTCCAAGTAAATTCTTCTACGAATGGCTTGAAGAACATTACGTTATATTACTCAAATTAGCCTTAACAAAAGAACTTGGTGAAAATGCTAGATTAGTCTATGTTATTAAGATGGAAAATACTTTTGGAAATTTAAAACCTTTTACTGAAAAAATCCCTAGTCAATATAAAATCAATATTCCTTCTCAACAAGTTGATATGACTTTAAGTAATTTGCAAACTGAATTAAAAAATCCTTTTATTATACCTGGAATTAAAAATTTAAAAATAGAATCACAATTAAATCCAAATTATACGTTCGACAATTTTCTTGAAGGAGATGCTAACAGACTTGCAAGATCAGCAGGTTTAGCGGTATCTAACAAGCCAGGAGGAACCTCTTTTAATCCTTTACTTATTTTTGGAGGAGTTGGTTTAGGAAAAACTCACCTTGCACACGCAATTGGAGTTAATGTAAAAGAAAAATTTCCTGAAAAAACAGTACTATATATTTCTGCTGAAAAATTTACACAACAGTATATTGAATCAGTTAAAAAAAATAATAGAAATGATTTTATACATTTTTATCAAATTATTGATGTTCTAATTATTGATGATGTTCAATTTTTCTCAGGAAAAACAGGAACACAAGATGTTTTCTTTCATATTTTCAATCACTTACATCAAAATGGAAAACAGGTCATTCTAACTTCTGATAAAGCACCTGTTGACATGCAAGATATTGAACAAAGACTTCTTTCTAGGTTTAAATGGGGGTTGTCTGCTGAACTTCAAAGACCTGATTATGAAACTCGTGTTTCCATATTGAAAAACAAGCTTTTTAGAGATGGAATTGAAATATCAGAGGAAGTTATTGATTATGTTGCTAAAAACATTAAAATTAATGTTAGAGAACTTGAAGGTGCAATTATCTCCTTAATAGCTCAATCCTCATTCAACAGAAAAGAAATAACAATAGACTTAGCTAAAAATGTAGTTGACAAGTTTGTTAAAAACACAAAAAGAGAAGTGTCTATAGATTACATTCAAAAAATTGTTTCTGAATATTTTCAAATGGATGTCTCAACACTTCAATCTAAAACAAGAAAACGTCATATTGTACAAGCAAGACAATTAGCTATGTTTTTTGCTAAAAAATTCACAAAAGCTTCATTAGCTAGTATAGGTTCTAAAATCGGACAAAGAGATCATGCTACTGTTCTTCATGCTTGTAAGACTGTAGATAACTTGTCTTTTACTGATAAACAATTTAGAAAATACGTAGAAGATCTATCTAAAAAATTCACCGTCTAGATTGATTTAATCACAATTTTGTTTTTATATTTAATAAATGAGTAAAGGAAATTTATACTTAATTCCTAATCTATTAGGACTTTCATCAAAATATAAATTACCTAAATCTCAAAAAATATTAATTGAAAAAATTCAATATTATATTTTTGAAAATCAAAAGCCTGGAAGAGCATTTATAAAAAAAATTTGTCCTGACAAAAAACAGTCTGAATTAATTGTAAACATTCTTAATAAGAGAACCCCTAGCGATTCTATAAAAACCTTCTTAAATCCGTGTTTAAATGGACATGACGTAGGCTTAATATCAGATGCTGGCTGTCCTGGAATAGCTGACCCTGGAGCAGTGATAGTTTGCCAAGCTCACAAGTTGAATATCAAAATTATTCCATTAGTTGGACCCTCATCAATATTTTTAGCACTTATGGCTTCAGGTATGAATGGTCAAGAATTTAAATTTAACGGATATCTTCCTATTGATAAAACAAAGAGAAAAGAAAAAATTAAATTACTAGAAAAAAAATCTTTACTAACTACTCAACTATTTATGGAAACACCATATAGAAACGATAATTTATTAAATGATTTAATTAAGTTCTTAAAACCATCAACAAAATTATGTATTGCTTGTGATATAACATTAGAATCTGAACTTATTAAATCTGATACAATTAGCAATTGGAAAAAAGAAAAATATAGTTTTAATAAAAGACCTTCTATTTTTTTAATTCAATCAAATCAACCTTAGGTTTTCTTACAGCACTAACTGAAGACAAGTCATAATTACTGAAATAATTCATATATGAAGATATTGATGTTCCAAAGGCATCTTTTTTATCATCTTCTCCATTTTCTCTCAAATATTTTTTAACATTTCCTGCTCCAGATAAATGAGCAGCAGCAAGGATTCCAGATTCAGTAATTTCAACACCATTAATAATAGTTCCAACAAACCATTTAATATCCCTTCTTAATATCCATTTATTTCGTTGAACATTAATTAAAAACACCATCTCTTGTAGCATAGGGTTATTAATAAAATGAGTAGTATTTCTAATTTTATACATTTTTAAAGTATTTAAATTAAATTGATATTTACCTAAATAACCAAATTTATTAATAATATTATAACGACCTCCAGACTCCTTAAAGGCTAGACTTTCTTTAAAGCCATTAAAATCATTGATTAAATAAATTATATTTGTAGGAACATTATAATTTTCTAGCTCAACAGAATAGTTTAGTTTTTCACTAAAAGCATTATGCTTTAATTTCAATACAGGATTTAAAAAAGAACTGTTTAAGAAAAAAATAAGAAAAGAAAAAAACTTATAAAACCTGTAATTTTTCACCATTAACTTAATTAAGATAATTTTTAAAATAATGCACAAACATACATAAAATTTTAAATATCTATAAATCAGATACTTATCTCTTTATTTTGTTTTTTCTTAACCAGGAGGTATACTGTCTTTTATTTCTATTATGTTGTGAAAGAGTGTTAGAAAACATATGATATCCAGGGCTTTTAACATCCGCAACAAAAAATAAATAACTATGGCTTTCTAAATTCAAAACCGATTCAATGGAAGATAAATCAGGCATATATATTGGCCCAGGTGGCAAACCTTTATTTCTATAAGTATTATAGGGTGATTTAATTTTAAGATCCTTATATAAAACCCTTCTAATTTTAGTATCAAACCCTTTTTTTTGTTTTATAGCATAAACAACTGTAGGATCAGCTTGTAATTTCATTCTTTTTTTAAGTCTATTATAATATACACCTGAAATAGTAGGTCTTTCATCAATTTTAGGAGTTTCTCTTTGAACTATTGAGGCTAAAACTGAAACTTCAACAGGATTTAATCCATAAGACTTTGCTTTATCAATCCTAGAGGAATTCCAAAACATTTTATAGTATTTTAACATCTTATCCCTAAATTGATTGGCATTTGTATTCCAATAAAATTCATAAGTATTTGGAAGAAAAATTGCAAAAACAGATTCTTTAGTTAAATTATTTTCTTTTAAAAACTTGTCATTTGTAAAAGAATTCATAAGTGCTAAGCTGTCCGACTCAATTAAATTTGAAATTTTATCAGCTAGATCTTCTAATCTTTCAAGATTATTAAAAATAACCTTAATAGGTATATTATTTGATCTAAGTGAAGTAATTATGTCATTATTAGAATAACCTTTTTTTATAGCATATTTACCCGGTTTAATATTAATATATTCTTTCTTTTTAGCTGCTTTAAAAAAGCTTATAGTATCTTTTAAATATGGTGATATATTAGATTTTAAATTGTCAAATCCTGATCCAGTTGAAATATATAAATAAACAATCTCATTAGGAAAATTTGTGTTTTTAGAATAAAAAATTTGATAGTAATTATATGAAAACCCAAAAGCTAAAAATAAAAATCCTAAAAATCCTGTTTTTACAATTATATTTTTCATTTATTATAATTGAAATTCACCTTTAAAAATGAATTCTACTTTTCCAGATAGACTAATTTTTTCAAAACCAATATCACTTGGACTGAAACTAACACTTAAATCCCCCCCAAGAGTTTTAATTTTTAAATCATTTAATGAAGTCTTACTTAATTTATACATAGCTAATGCTACAGCAGTCACACCTGTACCGCAAGATAGAGTTTCATTATTTACTCCTCTTTCATAGGTTCTGATAATAAATTCTGAATTAGAAATTTTTTGAACAAAATTAACATTAACACCATCTTTTTTAAAAACTAGACTATTATTTATATTCTTACCCTCGCTATACACATCATATTGTTCTAAATCATCAACTATTTTAATAAAATGTGGAGATCCTGTGTCAATAAAAAATCCATCATCATAACTTTTTATGTTAGTTACATTTTTCATAGAAAGAGACACAACCCCATCATTAATAGCAGCTGAATGATTTCCGTCACAAGCATTAAACAAAGTATTGCTTTTAGAAATTCCATTATCCATTGCAAAATGGGCAGAACATCTTGCTCCATTCCCACACATAGACCCAACTAATCCATCTGAGTTAAAATATACCATTTCAAAATCAGTATTTTTTGATGGATTTATAAGTATCAAACCATCTGCACCTATTCCAAATTTTCTATCACATAAACGAGTAATTAAATCTTTATTTTTTTCTGGAAAATTAAGATAGCTATTATTTATAATAATAAAATCATTTCCCGTACCTTGATATTTTTGAAATTTAATTTTCATTTAATTGTACGAATATATGTAAAAAAGTAAATGATGTTAAAAAGTAGTTAAATTATATTCTTCTGTAATTTAAAAAATATAATTTTGATTAAAATCTAAATAAATTAAAAATGAAAAAAATTATTTTACCTTTTTTAGTTTCTATTCTTGGAGGCTTTGTAGCGCTATATATCCATAATTTGAACTTTAACCATGTTAAGGAAATCGATGAATTTCAGAATAATAAGTTAGCAAACATATCTTACACGCAAAATGTAAATACAATAGACACTTCTTCAATAGATTTTGTTGCAGCTGCGAATAAAACAATTCATTCTGTTGTTCATGTCAAAAACACAAGTGTTTCAAAGAATCCATCATCTTTATGGAACTATTTCAATGATAATCAAGGTAACAATACTCGTATAGGAATGGGTTCTGGAGTAATCATTTCAAAAGATGGGTATATAATTACAAATACGCATGTTATTGAGAATGCTTCTTCTATTGAAGTAACTACAAACAATAACAAAACTTATCAAGCAGATTTAATAGGAAGTGATGAAGTTTCTGATATAGCAGTTTTAAAAATAGTGGGTAAAGAATCTTTCCCGTATATAAGATTCGCAGATTCTGATCAAACTAAAATTGGAGAATGGGTATTAGCAGTTGGAAATCCATTTAATTTAACTTCAACAGTGACTGCAGGAATAATTAGCGCAAAATCAAGAGATTTAAATGATTATGACTCTAAAAATCAATCTTTTATTCAAACTGATGCAGCAGTTAATTCAGGAAATAGTGGTGGAGCCCTTGTTAATACTAATGGAGATTTAATTGGAATAAATACTGCAATAACTAGTGTGACAGGTGGTTTTGTTGGATACTCATTCGCAGTTCCAAGTAATGTTGCGCGAAAAGTATTTGAAGATATTATTGAGTTCGGTAATGTGCAAAAAGGATTATTAGGAGTCACAGGATTTGGACTCAACTCTATAACAGCAGATGAATTAAATATTTCATTAACTGAAGGTTTTTACGTTAATGATATTGAGCCAGATATGGGTGCTGCAAAAGCTGGAATAGAAAAAGGAGATGTGATCTTGAGTTTAGATAAATTAAAAATTGCGAAATTTTCAGATTTATCAGGTTATTTAAGTACAAAAAGACCTGGAGATATTGTATTAGTGGGTTTAATTAGAAATGCAATTAAACTTAACCTAGAAGTTAAACTTGAAAAAAATAAAAATATTGAGTTTATAGGTATGCAACTAAAAAATATGTCTAGTGAAGAGTTAGATAAATTTAATATTGAAAATGGAGTTAAGGTTTTAAATCACAGAAATAATTCATTATACAGAATGGGTATTAAACCAGGGTATGTATTAACTGAAATTAATGGTAAGAATATTAATAGTACTAATGACTTATCGGAATTTAATAGTGATACTAAAATCAATCAAATGACATTTATAAGTCCAGAAGGAGAAAAAGAAAGATTAATATTTGAATAAAGGAGAAAGCAATGATTAAAAGAACCTTAAATGACTAGAATTGATATCATAAGTGTTTTACCTGAACTGATTGAAAGCCCATTTAATGCCTCAATTATAAAAAGAGCAATTGAAAAAAAAATAATTGAAGTCCATTTTCATAACTTAAAGAATTATGCCTCAAATACAAGGAAGCAAGTTGATGATTATCAGTTTGGGGGTGGATCAGGTATGGTTATGATGATTGAACCAATAAAAAAATGTATCGATCAGCTAAAAAACGAAAGGATTTATAAGGAAATTATTTATATGACGCCTGATGGAGAAATACTTAATCAAAAAATTGCCAATAAATTATCAATTGATGGAAATCTTATTATTTTATGTGGACATTACAAAGGAGTTGATCAAAGAGTTCGAGATGAGTTAATTACCATGGAGATTTCTATTGGCGACTACGTTTTGTCTGGGGGAGAGTTACCAGCTGCAGTTTTATGCGATTCTATTATTAGATTAATTCCTGGTGTTCTTGGAAATGAAACATCAGCACTTTCAGATTCATTTCAAGATGGTATGCTCGCTCCTCCTGTTTATACAAGGCCTGCAAATTTTGAAAACTTAAAAGTGCCAGAAATATTACTCTCTGGGAATACAGCTAAAATTGAGCAATGGAGAGAAGAAAAAGCCGTCGAAAGAACAAAAAAATTAAGACCTAACATATTTAATTAAATTTTTTTTTTGAAATTAAAAAAAAAATGTAATTTTGCATCCAATTTAATATAACCGCTGACGATAATCGTGAATGTTGTATTAATTAAATTAAAATCTTACATAATGGAATCTTTAATAAAATTCGTACAAGATGAATTTGTTTCGATAAAAGAAATCCCAACATTCAAATCCGGAGACACAATCACTGTATATTATGAAATTAGAGAAGGAGAAAAAGTCCGTACTCAGTTTTTTAAAGGTATTGTTATACAAATCAAAGGAACAGGACTAACAAAAACTTTTACTATTAGAAAAATGTCTGGAACAATTGGAATAGAAAGAATATTTCCTTTCAATCTACCAGCTATTCAAAAAATAGAAATTAACAAAAGAGGAAAAGTTAGAAGATCTAGAATATATTATTTCAGAGAACTTAGAGGTAAAAAAGCTAGAATTAAAGAAGTAAAGAGATAACATTAAATCTCATTTTAATCTTTTTAAGTCTTCAATAAGAATCACTAATTTTACATTTACTTAAAAAATTATGAAAAAAATTATAGTTAAAAGTCCTATAGTAGAACTCGATGGTGATGAGATGACAAGAATTATTTGGCATTTTATAAAAACCAAATTAATTCTTCCTTATCTTGATCTTAATATTAAATATTATGATTTAAGTGTTCATAACAGAGATGTGACTGATGATCAAATAACTATTGATTCTGCTGAAGCTATAAAAAAATATAATGTAGGTATAAAATGTGCAACAATCACTCCTGATGAAGATAGAGTCACAGAATTAGATCTTAAAAAAATGTGGCGTTCTCCAAATGGAACTATTAGAAACATTGTCGGTGGAACAGTATTTAGAGAACCAATAATTATGAATAATGTTCCAAAGTATGTTCAAGGTTGGACAAAACCAATATGTATAGGGAGACATGCTTTTGGAGACCAATATAAGGCTACTGATATTGTTACTAGAGGAAAAGGGAAACTTACTATGACTTTTACACCTGAAAATGGTAGCGAAGCTAAAACATGGGAAATTTATAATTTTCAAGAAGATGGTGTAGCTATGAGTATGTATAACATAGATTCATCAATATATGGTTTCGCTAGATCATGTATGAATCAAGCTTTGACTAAAAATTGGCCTCTATATTTATCTACTAAAAACACTATTTTAAAAGCATATGATGGAAGGTTTAAAGACATCTTCCAAGAAGTCTATTTAAATGAATTTAAAGATAAATTCGAAAAAACTGGAATAACATATGAACACAGACTTATTGATGACATGGTTGCTGCTGCAATAAAATGGAATGGTGGATTTGTATGGGCTTGCAAAAATTATGATGGAGATGTTCAATCAGATACAGTTGCTCAGGGTTTTGGATCTCTTGGTCTTATGACCTCAGCTTTAGTTACTCCTGATGGAAATACTATGGAAGCAGAAGCAGCTCATGGAACAGTCACTAGACACTATAAGGAACACCTAAAAGGAAACGAAACTTCAACTAACCCAATAGCTTCAATATTTGCTTGGACTAGAGGGCTAGCACACAGGGGGAAACTTGATAACAATCAAGAATTAGTTGATTTTTGTAAAACACTTGAATCAGTGTGTATAAAAACTATTGAAAGTGGAAAAATGACAAAAGATCTTGCTCTTCTAATTCATGGAAAAAAATTAAACAGATCACATTACTTAAATACTCAAGAATTTTTAGATAGTATTAAGGTTAATTTAGAAGCAAAACTTCAGTAGTTTTACAATCTATTTTGACATTGTTATTGTAATAATCTAATTACAATTTCTATAATAAATCATTTATGAGCTTTGACAAAATTACTGAGTCAGATTCTAATTACGATAAGTTAGAGGAAAAGTCTATCAAAGAATTACTAGAAATTATTAATTCAGAAGATCAAACTGTTGCTTTTTCTGTTAAAAAAGAAATTTCTAAACTAAATACATTAATTAAAAAAGTAATTTCTCAAATTAACAATGGAGGAAGGCTTTTTTACATTGGATCTGGTACTAGCGGAAGACTTGGAATCGTTGATGCCTCGGAATGCCCACCTACTTTTGGAGTAAGTCCTGATTTAGTTATTGGTATTATTGCGGGGGGAGACAAAGCTATAAGAAAAAGCATTGAAAATGCTGAAGATGATTTAAATCAAGGATGGGAAGATCTTTTAAAACATAATATATGCTCTATGGATTTTGTTATTGGAATTGCAGCTTCTGGAACAACTCCTTATGTTATTGGAGCAATAGATAGCTGCAATAAAAAACAAATTCCAACAGGATGTATCACATGTAACCCTGGAAGTCCACTTTCATTAATTTCAAAATTTCCAATTGAAATAGTAGTAGGACCTGAAGTGATAACAGGAAGTTCTAGAATGAAGGCAGGAACTGCTCAAAAATTGATTTTAAACATGATATCAAGTGCCATAATGATTAAAACTGGAAGAGTTGAAGGAAATAAAATGATCGACATGCAACTTTCAAACGATAAACTTATTAATAGAGCCACAAAAATGGTAATGGATTCAATAAAGGTTAATGAGAATGAAGCTACTGAACTATTAAACAAACACAAAAGCGTTAGATCCGCTATAAAAAACTATATGAAATGAGTGAAAAATTTTTAATAAGAGGATTTAAACAAATAATTATTTCATTTTTTTTAATGTTTTTGGGTCCTACCCTACTATTTCAGTCTTTTAAAAATGAGGATCACCCTTGGTTTATTCCTGTTTTAATTATTAGTATTATAATTTGTATTCTATCCCTGTTTTATGGAATTAAAGGGCTAAAAAATATCATGAATGCTATTTTTAAAAAAAAAGAAAGTAATGTTGTTAAGTAATCCAATGATCTTATCTTTGTAATTAAATATTTTTTAGTTAATAATGATTGTAATTACTTTTCCTGACGGAGTATCAAGATCCTACGAAATTAACTCAACTCCTTTTGATATTGCAAATTCAATAAGTGAAGGCTTGTCTAGAAATATTATTTCTGCTAGTTTTAATGGCAATACAATTGAAACAACTACTCAATTAAAAGAAAACGGTAAGCTAATTTTCTATACATGGAATGAACAAGAAGGTAAGAAAGCTTTTTGGCACTCATCAGCCCATGTTTTAGCTCAAGTTCTTGAAGAATTATATTCAGGAATTAAATTAACTATTGGACCAGCAATTTCTAACGGCTTTTATTATGATGTTGATTTTGGCAATCATACAATGTCTGAAAAAGACTTTCCAAAGATTGAGAAAAGAATGATAGAAATATCAAGAGAAAAACATTTATTTAAATTAAAATCTATATCAAAAAAAGAAGCTCTTGATTTCTACAAAAATCATAAAAATGAATATAAAATTGAGCTAATTGAAAATTTAGAAGATGGAACTATATCTTTTTGTAATCATGACAATTTTACTGATTTATGTAGAGGAGGTCATTTACCAAATACTGGGTTTATTAAAGCTGTTAAACTTTTAAGCGTAGCTGGAGCATATTGGAGAGCAGATCAAAGCAAAACACAGCTTACAAGGGTATACGGGATTTCGTTTCCAAAACAAAAGGAACTGAACGAGTATCTTGAATTAATTGAAGAAGCAAAGAAGCGAGATCATAGAAAATTAGGAAAACAACTTGAATTATTTACTTTTTCGAATAAAGTTGGACAAGGTCTTCCACTTTGGCTTCCTAAAGGAGCTGAGTTAAGAGAAAGATTAGAAGCTTTTCTAAAAAAAGCTCAAAAAAAAGCTGGATACCAACAAGTCATTTCTCCTCATATTGGTAATAAAGAACTTTATGAAACATCTGGGCACTATCAAAAATATGGAGAAAATAGTTTTAAGCCTATAACAACTCCATCGGAAGGTGAAGAGTTTTTATTAAAACCAATGAATTGTCCTCATCATTGTGAAATATTTAATTCAAAGAAATGGAGCTATAAGGAGCTCCCTGTTAGATTTGCAGAATTTGGAACAGTTTACAGATATGAGCAAAGTGGAGAACTTCATGGTTTAACAAGAGTTAGAGGGTTTACTCAAGATGATGCTCATATTTTCTGCACACAACAACAACTAAACTCAGAATTTAAAAATGTAATAGACTTAGTGCTTTATGTGTTTAACTCTTTAGGTTTTGAAAATTTTACAGCTCGAGTTTCTTTAAGGAATCTAGGAAATAAAGAAAAATATATAGGTAGTGATGAAATATGGGAAGAAGCTGAAAAAGCTATTATTAATGCTACACAAGAAAAAAATATTAATTATAAAATTGTGTACGGAGAAGCTGCATTTTATGGCCCAAAATTAGATTTTATGGTTAAAGATGCTTTGGGAAGAGAATGGCAATTAGGAACTATTCAAATTGATTATAACCTTCCTGAAAGATTCAATTTAAGTTATATTGATAGTGAAAATAAAGTTCAAAGGCCTGTAATGATACACAGAGCTCCCTTTGGAAGTATGGAAAGATTCATTGCTATTTTAATTGAACATACAGGTGGTAATTTCCCATTATGGTTAACTTCTAATCAATTAATGATTATAGCAGTTGGAGATAAACATAAAAAATACAGTGAAAAAGTTTTAAAATTACTAGAAAATGACGAAATTCGGGCCCTTGTTGATTCTAGAAATGAAACAGTAAGTAAAAAAATTCGTGAAGCAGAATTAAACAAAATTCCATTCATGATGATTTTAGGTGATAAAGAAATTGCTAGTAATTCATTTTCAATTCGAGGGCATGGAGGAAAAGATTTTGGAAAAATGTCAATTGACGAGTTAAAAAGTTTTATTTTAACAAAATCATCTGAAGCAATAAAAGATTTTTAATAATTTAAATTTAAAGTTATAGGCATTCGAAGAAAAAGAAGCAGACAACCTGCTCGAATAATTAAGGAAAATCCTCATAAAATAAATGGGGCTATTCGTGCTAATGAATTAAGAGTCGTTGGTAATAATGTAGAAATCGGTATTTATTCTCTGGAAAAAGCTATGGAATTAGCTAATGAATTAGAACTAGATTTAGTTGAAATATCTCCTAAAGCAATTCCACCAGTATGTAAAATTATTGATTATAAAAAATTCTTATACGAACAAAAAAAGAGAGAGAAAATTATAAAAGCTAAATCAACTAAAGTTATAGTAAAAGAAATTAGATTTGGTCCTCAAACAGATGAGCATGATTATGAGTTTAAGAAAAAACATGGAATAAAATTTTTAAAAGAAGGTGCAAAATTAAAAGCATTTGTATTTTTTAAAGGAAGATCTATCATATTTAAAGAACAAGGACAAATATTATTATTAAAATTAGCTCAAGAATTAGAAGAATATGGAAAAGTTGAGTCATTACCTACTATGGAAGGAAAAAAAATGATTATGTTTGTGGCCCCAAAGAAATAAAATTAGAAGTAAAAAGTTATGCCTAAAATGAAAACAAAATCCAGTGCTAAAAAAAGGTTTAAAGTAACTGGGACAGGAAAGATTAAAAGAAAACATGCTTTTAAAAGTCATATTTTGACTAAAAAATCTAAAAAAAGAAAGTTAAAACTTACTCATTCAGGATTAGTCAGTGATAGCGATAGTGATAACATAAAAAAACAATTACGTTTAAAATAAACGGTTTATAAATAAGTTCAACCAGGAAAAAGGCTTTAAAGTTCATAAAATGACGCCTAATCCAAAAAATTAAATTATGCCAAAATCAGTAAATTCAGTAGCATCTAGACAAAGAAGAAAAAAAATATTAAAACAAGCAAAAGGTTATTTCGGAAGAAGGAAAAATGTTTGGACTGTAGCTAAAAATGCAGTTGAAAAGGGATTAACATATGCTTATAGAGATAGGAAAAACAAAAAAAGAACCTTTAGAGCTCTTTGGATAGTTAGAATTAATGCTGGAGCTAGACTTCACGGTTTGTCATATTCTGAGTTAATGGGTAAGCTAAAAGAGCATAATATAACTCTGAACCGAAAGGTGCTTGCAGATTTAGCCATGAACAATCCTGAAGCTTTTACTGAAATAGTAAATAAAATAGTAAATAAAGTTAAATAGCTTTAGAAAGGCATATCTTCATTTTCTTTTCTATATCCCCCACTTTCAAAAGCTTGATCTGGATTAACTTTAGGACTTTCCTGATTTAATTTTGATTGATATTCAAAAGGAGTGTCAAAATTATCTAAATTTTCAAACTTTCCAAGATTAGATACAAATTTAAGTTTGATATTATTTAAACCGCCATTTCTATGCTTTGCAATAATAAATTCAGCTTGACCTGCTGAAGGAGATCTTTCTTCATCGTCCCATTCATCTATCTTATAATACTCAGGTCTATAAATAAAAGAAACTATATCTGCATCTTGTTCAATAGCACCGGATTCTCTTAAATCTGATAAAATTGGCCTTTTACTTCCTCCCCTAGTTTCAACTGCCCTTGATAATTGAGATAAAGCAATAACAGGGATATTTAACTCTTTAGCTAAAGCTTTTAAGTTCCTAGAAATAGTAGAAATTTCCTGTTCTCGATTACCGGTTTTATTTGAACCACCCGAACTCATTAATTGAAGATAATCAATGACAATAAGTTTAATACCAAACTGAGAAGATAATCTTCTTGCTTTAGCTCTTAAATCAAAAATTGATAAAGCTGGAGTATCGTCAATATAAAGAGGAGCATTTTCAAGGGCTGAAACTTTTACATTAAGCTGTTCCCATTCAAACTTTTCTAAATCACCTGTTCTTAACTTTTCAGATGATAAACCAGTTTCAGATGAAATTAACCTAGTAATTAATTGAATTGACGACATCTCTAAGGAAAAAAAAGCGACAGGTATTTTTTTGGCCACAGCCATATTTCTAGCCATAGATAATGTTAAGGCAGTTTTACCCATTCCTGGTCTTGATGCAATAATAACTAAATCACTAGGCTGCCATCCAGATGTTAACTTATCAACTTCTGAAAAACCAGAAGGCACTCCACTCAGTCCATCTTTATTTGAGATTTCTTCAATTTTTCTTTTAGCTTGAATAACTAAACTTTGAGCAGTTTCAGTTGATTTTTTAATATTTCCTTGGGTAACATCATAAAGTTTTGACTCTGCAGAATCTAATAGACTAAAAACATCTTTAGTCTCATCATAAGAATCTTCAATTATTTCAGTAGAAATTTTGATCAAACTTCTTTGAATATATTTTTGCAATATTATTCTAGCATGATATTCAATATGAGCTGAAGAAGAAACTTTTTGAGTTAATTGAATTAAATAGTAATCACCTCCAACCTTTTCCAATTTGCCATCTGATTTTAATTTTGCAGAAACAGTTAGTAGATCAATTGGCTCAGTATTTTCAAATAATTTAACAATACTTTTAAAAATAAATTGATGAGACTCTTTATAAAAAGCTTCAAAATGTAAAATATCTATAACAGTATCAACCCCTTTTTTATCAATCATCATCGCTCCTAAAACAACTTCTTCTAAATCAATTGCTTGAGGAGGTAGCTTGCCTCTTTCAAAAGAAACTACTTGAGGCCTTTTATTTGATCTTTCAAATGAGGGTTGTAATTTTTCCATAAAACTAATTTATGAAAAGTAAAAAGGAATTATTAAAAATTTTAAGATTTATAACAAACAACTTTTTGTTAATAAACTAAAAAAAATGTTAATATCAATGATTTATGAACTGTAAACACCCATTGACGTAAACTTGTTCATTCTATCAACTATTAATTCATCAATTTTCTTAGAAGAAAGAGTTTTGAATGAATTTAAAATAGCATTTTTAACGTTATTAAAAATCTTTTCTCTATCGTTATGAGCTCCACCAAGAGGTTCTGAAATAATTTTGTCAATTAACTTATTTTTTTTCATGTCTATTGGAGTTAGTTTTAAAGCTTCAGCAGCCTTTTCTTTAAAATCCCAACTTCTCCATAAAATGGAAGAGCAAGATTCTGGAGAGATAACAGAATACCATGTATTCTCTAGCATCATAACGTGATCTCCAATACCTATACCTAATGCTCCACCAGAAGCGCCCTCTCCAATTACAATACATATAATTTGAGTTTTTAACTGAAACATTTCTATAAGATTTCTTGCAATTGCCTCACCCTGACCTCTTTCTTCAGCTTCTAAACCTGGATAAGCTCCTGGAGTATCTATTAAGGTAACTATGGGAATATTAAATTTTTCTGCGGATTTCATCAGCCTTAAAGCCTTTCTATAACCTTCTGGGTTAGACATTCCAAAATTTCTAAATTGTCTTGTTTTTGTATTATAACCCTTTTGTTGTCCGATAAATAAAAAAGTTTGATCATTAATTTTTCCAAAACCACCAATCATTGCCTTATCATCAGAAATATTTCTGTCACCATGAAGTTCTAAAAAAGAACCATTTGTAAGTGCTTTTATATAATCTAGAGTGTAAGGTCTTGAAGGGTGTCTAGAAAGCTGTACTCTTTGCCATGGAGAAATATTTTTATAAATCTTTTTTTTTGTTAATTCAATTTTTTCAGATAATTTTTTACAAGTTTCAGAAACATCAACATCACTCTTATCACCAATCAATTTACAGTCTCTAAGTTGATCCTCAAGTTCCTTTAAAGGTGTTTCAAAATCTAAATATTCCATAAAACAAATTATTGAAAATCAAAGATAAATAATAATTTATAATCAGGTCTTTTTTTCTTTCAGCTTAAATATACCATTAAGTAATACTGAAGTAAAAATCAATATAAATCCTAAATAAAAATCAAATGAAAGATTATTAAACTCATTTAAAAAAACAATTGCTAAAATTATTCCATAAACAGGCTCCATGTTAATTGAAATCATAAGGGAATAAGGAGTTAAATGTTTTAATACGTCTACAGAAATAACAAAAGCATAAGCAGTACAAACAGTTGCTAGAATTAATAGCCAAAAGAAATCATCCTCACTTAATTTAAAAAATTCATTATTAAAATCATTGCTAAACAATAATAATAATGAAATTAAAAAAACACCACCGATTAACTCATATATAGAAATTACTAGTGAAGATGCCTTATTAATCAATTTACCATTAATTAATCCAAAAAAAACACTTAATAAAACAGATATTAACGCATAAATAATTCCCTCTATATATTGATACTGAGAGTTAAAAATAAGTGACATTCCAATCACAATAATTAAACCAAAAATAACTTCATACAAAATAATTTTTCTTTTATAAAAAAGTGGTTCTAAAATTGAAGTAATAAAAGCTCCCAGTGAAAGTATAGAAAGAGTTATTGAAACATTTGAGGCTTTTATAGCTTTAAAAAAAGTAATCCAATGTAGTGCTATAATCATTCCAGAAAATAACAATTTCAACATTAAGGATTTCGAAACAGTTATTCTTTTTTTAAAAATAAAGGCATACAATAATAACACTATTGAAGCCAATGTCATTCTATACCAAACAAGTTCAATTGAGTCAATAGAAATTAATGATCCTAATATTGCTGTAAATCCAAAAATAAAAACAATAAAATGAAAATGAATTAAGCTTTTTATTTTATTTTTTTGCATGTCTTAAAAAATAAAAAGCTAATAAAAGAAAAACAAAATTTGGAATCCATGCCCCTAAAAAAGGTGATAAATTAGATTTACTGACCATTACAGTAAAAAATTTATCAAAAAACACAAAAGTGAAAGCAGTAATTATTCCAAATGCTAAATTCACTCCCATACCTTCTCTTCTTTTAAAAGATGAAGATGAAACAGCTAGTAAGGTTAAAATAAAAGTAGAAAAAGGAAGACTCCATCTCTTATGTCTAACTAATAAGTGAGCATTAATTAAAGGAGAACCGCTTTCCTTTTCTTGTTTTATAAATTTATTAAGCTCAAAAAAGTTTTGCGTTTCTGCCATATAATTAAGAGTTGATAACTCATTTATTTTAAAGGAGAAAAGAGTATCTACTAATTTTTTAGATTCTATTATTTGATTGTCATTACTAAAACTCCTTTTAAAATAATCTGTTAATCTATAGATACTATCATTATTTACCCATCTAATGTTTCTAGCGTAAATTTTATATTTTAAAGTATTGCCTTCAAAATGCTCAAAAGAAAAATCATAAGCCATTTCCCTTGTTGGGTTGTAACTACTAACATATACAAAATCATTATCTCCAACCTGTTTATAAATCTTAGATGTTTCTCTTGATTTTTTTCCTTTCTTTAAATATTTATATTGAAATTCATTGTAATGTTTATTTTTTTCAGGAACAATAAACATACCAGAATAAAAAGCGAATAAAGCAATAACTGTGGCGCCTAACATAAATGGTCTTAAGTATCTATTGAATGATATTCCTGAGCTTAGGATTGCTGTAACTTCAGAGTTATTAGCAATTTTAGAAGTAAACCAAATAACAGATAAAAAAACAAAAATTGGATAGAGAGTATTTCCGAAATACCAAACAAAGTTCAAATAATAATCAACTATCTCATTTAATGGAACTTCAAACTCTTTTAGTTTATCAATTTTTTCAGAAAGATCAACCAATATTCCTATAGGAATAAATAATAATAACATTACAAAAAACGTAGTTAAATATTTTGATACAATATATTTATCTAGAATCCGCATTTTATAATTTATTATTCATATTGTTTACCATTTTGATTTTCCATTTTGAAAAATTACCACTTATTATTTGTTTTCTTGCTTCTCTAACTAGCCAAATATAAAATGCTAAATTATGAATTGTTGCTATTTGTCTTCCTAAAGCTTCTTTTGTTGTAAACAAATGACGTAAATAAGCTTTTGAATAATTTAAATCAACAAAACAATGATCATCTAAATCGATTACTTCAAAATTATTTTTCCATTTTTCATTTTTTATATTAATAGTTCCCATAGAAGTAAATAACATACCATTTCTTGCGTTTCTAGATGGCATTACACAATCAAACATATCAACCCCTAGAGCTATATTTTCTAACAAATTAATAGGCGTTCCTACACCCATCAAATATCTAGGCTTACTTTTAGGTAAAATGTCACATACCAACTCTGTCATTGCATACATTTCTTCAGCAGGCTCACCAACAGATAAGCCACCAATTGCATTTCCTTCAGCTTCAATGCTAGAAATAAATTCAGCTGATTGAACTCTTAAATCTTTATATACACTTCCTTGTACAATTGGAAATAAAGTTTGGGAATAATCATAAACAGATGGTGTATTATTAAATTCTTTAAAACATCTTTTAAGCCATCTATGAGTCATATGCATTGATTTTTCTGCATAATTGTATTCACAAGGATATGGAGTACATTCATCAAAAGCCATAATAATATCTGCTCCAATAGACTTTTGAATCTTTATAGCTCTTTCGGGTGAAAAAAAGTGATAAGAACCATCTATGTGAGATTTAAACTCCACACCTTCTTCATTAATTTTCCTGTTAGCAGATAAAGAGTAGACTTGATACCCTCCACTATCAGTTAAAATAGGTCTATTCCAACTCATGAACTTATGTATGCCTCCTGCATTCTTAATAATTTCAGCTCCAGGTCTTAAAAATAAGTGGTAAGTATTTGATAAAATAATATCTGGGTTTATTTCATTTTCAAGATCTCTTTGATGAACACCTTTTACAGTGGCAGCAGTGCCTACTGGTATAAAAATAGGAGTTTCGATTACTCCATGTTCAGTCTTTATAGTTCCTGCTCTTGCCTTAGTATTTAAATCTTTAGAATCTAAATTGAAAATCATATAATAAAAACTCAAATATAATCATCTATTACGATTATGAATTCAATTTTAAATTGTTAACTAATAATGTATTTAATTATTAAAATTAGTTTGTAATAATTATGCATATAATTAAATTTATTGTTATTAAAATTACTAATGAATTTTACATTAGATGAATTTACTAGCCAGGTAAGAAGGGATATTTTAAGAATGGTTCACAAAGTTAATTCAGGTCACCCAGGAGGTTCATTGGGTTGTACTGAATTCTTAGTAGCACTGTATAGTACAATTATGAATCGTAAAGATGGTTTTGAAATGGATGGAATTGGGGAAGATCTATTTTTCTTGTCAAATGGTCATATATCCCCTGTCTTTTATAGTGTTTTATCGCGAATTGGCTACTTTGACGTTAAAGAGTTAAATACTTTTAGATTATTAGATTCTAGATTACAAGGACATCCTACAACCCACGAGGGACTTCCTGGTGTTAGAATTGCTTCAGGATCATTAGGGCAAGGGTTATCTGTAGCTCTTGGTGCCGCAGAAGGCAAGAAGCTTAATAATGACCCTAATTTAATTTATACTCTTCACGGAGATGGTGAACTACAAGAAGGTCAAAACTGGGAAGCTATTATGTATGCTTCTGCAAAAAAAATAGATAATATAATCGCTACAATTGATCTAAACGGAAAACAAATTGACGGAGCAACAGATGATGTTTTACCTATGGGTAGTATTAAACAAAAGTTTGAAGCATTTGACTGGCTAGTTGTAGAAATTGAAAAAGGGAATGATTTAAAAGAAATTTTGGAAGGAATGGAAAAAGCCAAAGCTCTTTCTGGAAAAGGAAAACCTATTTGTGTTTTACTTAAAACTATGATGGGTAATGGAGTTGATTTTATGATGCATACTCATGCTTGGCATGGTAAAGCACCAAATGACGAACAATTAGCATCTGCTTTAGCTCAAAATAAAGAAACTTTGGGGGATTATTAACTCTAAATCACTTTAACAATATGAAAACATATAATTACACTGAAAAAAAAGATACAAGAAGTGGTTTTGGAGCTGGTTTAGCAGAACTTGGAAGAAAAAATCCAAATGTAGTAGCCCTATGTGCAGACCTTGTTGGTTCATTAAAAATGAATCAATTTATTGATGAGAATCCAGAGCGTTTTTTTCAAGTAGGAATTGCAGAAGCTAACATGATGGGAATTGCTGCTGGATTAACAATTGGAGGCAAAATACCCTTTACCGGAACTTTTGCAAATTTTTCTACTGGAAGAGTTTATGATCAAATTCGTCAGTCAATTGCCTATTCAAATAAAAATGTTAAAATATGTGCTTCACATGCAGGGCTTACGCTTGGAGAAGATGGGGCTACTCATCAAATATTGGAAGATATTGGTCTTATGAAAATGCTTCCTGGTATGGTTGTTATAAATCCTTGTGATTATAACCAAACCAAAGCTGCGACCATAGCTATTGCTGATTACAAAGGACCCGTTTATTTACGTTTCGGAAGGCCTTCAGTACCAGTTTTCACACCCAAAAACCAAACCTTTGAAATAGGGAAAGCTATACAATTGCAAGAAGGAACAGACGTTACCATTATTGCTACTGGTCATTTAGTTTGGGAAGCTTTAGAAGCAGCTAAAGCTCTAAATGAAAAAGGTATTTCTGCAGATGTATTAAATATTCATACTATTAAACCGTTAGATGATAATGCCATTTTGAAATCTATAAATAAAACTGGATGTGTAGTAACTGCTGAAGAACATAATTATTTAGGTGGTTTAGGAGAAAGTGTAGCAAGAGTGTTAGTGAAAAATAATCCTGCTCCTCAAGAATTCATTGCTACCAATGACACATTTGGAGAGTCTGGTAAACCACAACAATTGATGGAAAAGTACGGACTCAATTATAAATCTATAGTAGAATCATCAATTAAAGTAATCGAAAGAAAAAATAATTGAAAAAAATTACTTATTTATTTTTCTTTATCACACTAAATATATATTCTCAATTTGAATATGGAATAAAAGGTGGAATAAATTTTAATGGTAATCTAAATGTCGCTTTAGAGATAGAATCTTTAGATTTAGGATTTCCAACAAATAATTATGAATCAAGAAATGGCGAACATTTTGGTTTATTTTTTAAAATTAATTTTAATAAATTTTATTTAAGGCCTGAAATTAATTATACAAGAATCAAAAATAGTTATGATTTATTTTTAGTGCCTAAACGTGATGTTGTTACTGATTTTAATGAAACAAAAATTGATGTTCCTGTACTAATAGGATATAAACCATTTAAATATTTAAATATTTTTGCAGGTCCGAGATTTGAATATAATAAAAAAGTAAAAGATCTTAATAATTTGAGTATTAGTGATCTAAATACTGATTTTCAAATAGGTCTTCAATATGGTGTAGGAGTGAAATTCTATAAATTTGAATTAGATTTGAGAGTTGAAAGAGGGTTTGAAAAAAATGAAATAAATTACTTGAAAGATGCCATAGGATCCAAAAATCAATATATTACTTCAATTGGTAAAATTTACCTGTTAGCCTTATCATTTTATTTGTAGAAAACTATTCGTTATCGTTATCTAGATAATCAGGAATACCATCTCCATCTGTGTCATCCACTACACCATCACCATCTGCATCATACTCATCAATAGTAAGTACCCCATCACCATCATCATCTGCATCTCTATAATTAGGGAGATTATCTTCATCAGTATCATCATTACTAAAAATATGATCTCCATTTAAATCTTCATCGATAGAATTGATTCCATCATGATCATGATCAGTAGAATTATACGTAGTTAAATTAATTTGAAAAATTAATGGAGAATAAGCAGGGATAGAAATAGTTGAGTTATTATAATAACCTAAAGCAGAAGGCATAATAGTCATTCCTATTCCATAATTACTTAATAAGTAAGTGCCATCATTATTAGTAGAAATATCACCTCTTTTAAGCAAGGCCGTAAATTCTTTAAATCCTCTAACAGTAGTTGTGTTATCTAGCCAAGTAGGGTTTTTTCTATTATCAAAAGTAGTGTTACCTAGTGTCATACCCTTATATGCCACAAAAACAGAATCAGCAACAGTCGGACTATCCCCATTTCCTTCTCTGTTAATGATATAATACATATTATGTGAAATCATTTCATTATTATCATCCTCTATATCTATACTTAGAATTGACACTTGATCAAATAAAGAAATCTTATCATTATTATCTCCAGAAATTGTATCAATCAATAACTCAACAGTATTATTACTAGATAAATTTTCGAAATCTTTATAATTGTAAAAATGTGTCTGAAGAAACTCAACAATAGAATCATTCTCTAAAACATATTGAGGACCAATATCATTAGAAGGGATTTCTTCAATTGACGAACTATCTTTGGAACATGAATATATAACCAAAATTAAAAAGAAATTATAAAAAATAAATTTGAAAGAATTTCTCATAAATTAAATAAATATGGCGCAAGATACAATTTTCTTATATTTTTGATCTAATTAATATGTATATAATTATAAAATGAGAATCGATAAATATTTATGGTATACTAGAATATATAAATCAAGGACTCTTGCTAGTAACGCTTGTAAAAAGGGGCATGTTAAAATTGATTCTAAATCTTTAAAACCATCAAGTGAAGTTTATCCAAACATGACCTTTGTTGTTAAAAAAAATCAAATTTTAAATCAATTTAAAATAATTGATTTACCATTATCTAGAGTTGGTGCTAAAATAGTTGAAATCTATATAGTCAATTTAACTCCCAAAACTGAATTAGAAAAAAAAGAAATTATTCAAAACAATAAAAATAATTTTAGATTCAAAGGAAAACCAAGCAAAAAAGAAAGAAGGGATATACAAGATTATTTAAATGAATAACTATCTTTATATGATATAAAAAAATGAATATTGAATTCAAAGCATAAAATACTGGGGCAAGATCGCATTAACAAAATTGTTAAAAGAATTGCTTTTCAAATACATGAAAAAAATCAAAATGAATCAGAAATTATATTGATTGGGATTTTAAAAAATGGATTTATTTTATCTAATTTAATTGAAAAAGAACTTCAAAAAATAAGTAAATCAAAAATTCAGTTATTATCAATAAAAGTTAATAAAAAAAGCCCTTTAGATTCCGTTGAACTTAGTAGTGATTTAAATAAAATAAAAAACAAGTCATTAGTTCTAATTGATGATGTTTTAAATTCTGGCAAAACCTTAATTCATTGTGTTAAATATTTATTAGACGTTCCCTTGGCTAATTTTAACACCGTCGTTTTGATTGATCGAAATCATAAAAAATACCCTATTAAAATTGATTTTAAAGGCCTTTCCTTGTCAACTTCAATAAAAGAAAATGTAAGTGTGGTTTTTGATAAAAACAATTCCTATGCTTTTATAGATTAATCTTTTCTATAATTTCTTTTGAAATTTCTGAAACACTTTTTTCATTAACGTTTATTTTATAGTGTGCTTGATTATAAAATGGAAATCTTTCAAAAAGATGTTTAGATACATATTCTAACATATCCTTAATAGAATCAATTGAAGATACTAAAGGTCTTTTCTTTTTTTCATAAAATAATCTCTTGGCCAAGATGTTATTAGGAGTATTGATAAAAAATACTTTTTTAGAATTTTCTACTATTAATTTCATGTTATTAGAATAACAAGGAGTGCCTCCACCTAAAGAAATAATAAATTTCTCTTTTGAATTTAATAGTTCTTTTAAGCTAGTATGTTCAATTTTTCTAAATTCAATTTCTCCTTTAAAATTAAACATGTCTGAAATACTCATACCATGTTTATTAACTATAAAATCATCAAGGTCTATATATTTTAATCCTATTAAATTACCTATATATTTTGCTAGAGATGACTTACCACTAGCCATGTATCCTAAAATAATAACATGTGAATTTATTGTACGAGTAGATGTTTTCAAAATAGATAAATATAATTCCACAAATTTATAAGAAATTCTCTTTGATTAATAAATTTATTGAACCTATATTTGCAGCCATTAAAATCTAATTAATAGATTTGGTAGCTCAGCTGGTAGAGCATCTCCCTTTTAAGGAGAGGGTCCTGGGTTCGAACCCCAGCCAAATCACTTAGACCTGGTAGCTCAGCTGGTAGAGCATCTCCCTTTTAAGGAGAGGGTCCTGGGTTCGAGCCCCAGCCAGGTCACTACTTACTTTGCGCACGTGGCGGAATTGGTAGACGCGCTAGGTTGAGGGCCTAGTGAGATTAATATCTCGTGGAGGTTCAAATCCTCTCGTGCGCACATTTTTAATTTCACTTTTAGCGAGGTTTTTTTATATTTAAAAATGGAACTAAATTTTTCTCAATTAAAAAGTTGTTTGGATAAATTAAAAAAAGATACTAATCCTAAATGGGGTACAATGTCATCTACTGAAATGCTATGTCATTGCAATAATTTTATCGAAGTTTCAATAGGTAAGAAAAAAATCAGTTTTACAACTAAGATTTTGGGAAAGATTTTTGGAAAATTATATTTGAAATATTTAATATCAATAGATTTTAATATTAATAGATTTTTAAAAAATTCTAAAACATTAAAAGCATTCAAATCTTTTCCAATATCCATTAATTTTGAAAATCAAAAAGATAAATTAATCAAAAACATAGATATGTTGGATAAAATCTATTCTAAACAAATTACTCACCAACTTTATGGAAAGATTAAAACCAAACTATTTAAAAGGTTAATGTTTTTTCATACTAAATATCACTTTAATCAATTTAGTATTTTAAACCAATGTTAATAGTTCTTAAAAGATATTTTAAATAGCTGCCATTTCAATAGCTGCAATAGCTGATTCAGTACCTTTATTTCCAAATTTACCTCCACTCCTGTCAATCGCTTGTTCCATATTCTCATCAGTTAAAACACAAAAAATTACAGGAATATTACCAGAAAGATTCAAATCTTTAATTCCATTACTAGTAGCATTACAAATAAAATCAAAATGCTTAGTTTCTCCTCTAATAACACTTCCAATAGCAATAATAGCATTTACATCTTCCTGTTGCATTTTTTTACAACCATAAATAAGTTCGAAACTTCCGGGAACTTTTAAAATATTGATGTTTATATCTAAAGCACCTTTAGATTTTAGAAGGTCAATACATCCTTTAAGTAAGTTATCAGTAATTTCTCTATTCCATTTTGAAACAACAATACCAAATTTAAAATTAGATGCATCAGGGATTTTTTTTAAATCAATATTGTTAAGGTTGTTAAATTCTGAAGACATTTTTAATTTTTCAAAGAGTTTTTTTCAATCTGAATGTCAATTAGAAAAGATTCTGAAGATTTAGAATAATCCTCTTTAATTCTTTTATAATAATCCAGTGCTGTAGATTTTTTACCTAAGAAAGAGGCAATATTACCAGCCTTAAGTAAAAATTTTGGAGATGTAAAATCATTAGTACTTGAATTAATTGCATCATCATATGAATCTAAAGCATCTTCTAATTGGTCTAATTCTGCAAATGAATCACCGATAACTCCCAAAGCAAGAGCCTTTAAAATTTCATTTTCACTATCAAAATCATTTAAATACTCAATTGAATTTTTAAAATCATTTAAATGATAATATGCCATACCTGCACTATACAGAGAAATATTTGCAGCATCCGTTCCTCTATAATTCTTTATAATATCTAAAAAACCATACTTTCCGTCAGCCCCATTAAGAGATAATAAAAATAAAGAATCACTTTGTTCAGTATTAATTAATGCTTGACTAAAATAGTATTGAGCAGTGAATAATTCATTATTTGCTTCATCAGAATTAGGATCTAGAATCATTTTTGAGTAACCTAAATAGCCTAAAACAACTATAACGGTAATACCAACAAAACTAATAATATAGTTTTGATATTTTGAAACTAATTGCTCAGTCCTAGAAGCACTTTGATCAAGTGTTTCAAAAACTTCAGCAGTTGTGCTTGCATTTTTATCTGAATTAAACTTATTTGATTTAGATTTAAATCCTTTTTTCTTATAGGTTGCCATGGTCTATTTTTAATAATTGGGTAAAAATAAAATATTATTCCAATGATTTAGGAGAAAAAACTAATTATTTTTATATAATTTGCATCTAGTTGTAAAATTTTACTGAAAATCAATAATGAATTCTTTAATTCTTAACAAACTATCTTTAATTAATTACAAAAACATTCTTTCAAGTGATTTTGAGCTTGATAGTAATATAAACTGTTTTGTAGGAAATAATGGTGTTGGAAAGACTAATGTACTTGATTCTATTTATCACCTTGCTATGAGTAAAAGCTATTTTCATTCTTTAAGTTCGCAAACAATAAATCATAATGCAAAATTCATGTTAATTGAAGGAGATTTTACAAAAGGAATTAAAAATGAAAATATAATATGTAGTTTAAAAAAAGGACAAAATAAAACACTTAAAAGAAATGGTAAAATTTATAAAAGGTTTTCAGACCATATTGGTCTAATTCCTTTAGTGATGATTTCACCTTATGATAGAGATTTAATTCAAGAAGGCAGCTCTAATAGAAGAAAATTTACTGATAATGTAATTTCTCAAACTAATAAAACATACCTAACTCAAATAATAAAATATCAGAAAATACTATTTCAAAGAAATGCTTTATTAAAATTTTTCAAAAAAAAACAAACTTTTGATATTGATATTTTAAAGGTTTATGACAATCAACTTTCAGAACTAAGTATACCTATCCATAACACAAGATTAGATTTTTTTAAAAATTTTGTTCCAGTATTTATTAAAAGATATAATTCAATTAGTCAAAACAAAGAGACAGTTAATATTTCTTACGATAGTCAACTTAACTTTGAATCCTTAAATAACCTATTAAATAATAGTTTAGAAAAAGACAGAATAGTTCAATATACAAGTTGCGGGATTCATAAAGATGATTTAATTTTTGAAATTGATAAATTCCCAATAAAAAAGTTTGGTAGTCAAGGACAACAAAAAACTTTTTTAATAGCATTAAAGCTAGCTCAGTTTGATTATTTAAAAACTGAATCAAACTCATCTCCTATTCTGCTTTTAGATGATATTTTTGATAAATTAGATAATAATAGAGTAAAACAACTTATACAATTGGTAAATGAAGATGAATTTGGACAATTGTTTATTTCTGATACAGATTATAATAGAACTGAAAAGATAATTAGTAAAATTGACTCTTCTTATAAAATGTTTAAACTATGAAAAGAAATTTTGAGTCAAAAAGTATAAAAATAATTTTAGATAATTTAATTACAGGTTCAAAATCTCTAAACTCTGGTTTAAACAATATTAAAGTTCAAAAATTATGGCAAGAAACTATGGGCTCTAACGTAAACTCTTATACTAAAGAGATTACTTTAAAAAATAAAACTTTGTATGTAAGTCTATCATCATCAGTGCTAAGACAAGAACTTAGTTATGGTAAACAAAAAATTGTAGACCTAATAAATAAAGAAATAGGAAATGAAATTATAACTAAAATAGTTTTAAGATAAAATTTCTTCAGATGTGAAGTGAAAAGATTCTTCAATTTTAGCATTTTCATCGCTATCCGATCCATGAACTGCATTTTCACCCATTGATGTAGCAAATAAGTTCCTAATCGTTCCCTCTTTTGCTTCAGAAGGATTTGTCGATCCTATTAATTCTCTAAAGTCTTCGACTGCATTATCTTTTTCTAAAATAGCAGCAATAATAGGTCCTCTACTCATAAAAGTAACTAATTCGTTAAAAAATGGTCGATCACTATGTGTTTCATAAAATTTTTCAGCTTTTTCTAAACTAAGTTGAGTGTATTTCATAGCAATTATTTTAAAACCTGCTGAATTAATTTTTTCAAGAATTGCTCCTATATGTCCATTTTCAACAGCATCAGGCTTAATCATTGTAAAAGTTCTATTGCTCATTATTTTTTTGTGCAAACCTAATAAAAAATTCTAGTCTATCATCATAATACATTATTTGTATTTTTATAGAATGATAGATGTCATAATTATAGGAACTGGAAATGTTTCATTTCATTTTAGCAAAGTAATTTCAAATAGAAATGGTCTTAGATTAATAGGAATATATGGAAGAGGAAGAAATATTCCTGATTATTTTAACAAAAACATTTCTTACTCTAATGATTTAAAAAAAATTAAATACGCAGATATTTACCTAATATGTGTGTCTGATGATGCAATCGGTATAGTTAGTGACCAGTTAAATGTTAGTGAAAAAAGTATAGTTGTTCATTCGTCTGGCTCAATAAATATTAGTTACTTGTCAAAACATAAAAAACATGGCGTATTATATCCTCTTCAAACATTTAGCTACAATAGAGAAGTCAATTTTAGTTCCATTCCAATTATAATTGAAGCAAATACTAACTTAGTTTTAGATAAAATTAAAGAAATAAGCAATCTTATTTCAAATGAAATAATAGAATGTGATAGTCAAAAAAGATTGTCAGTTCATATTTCTGCCGTTTTTGCTAATAACTTTTCTAATCATATGAATGTAATTGCAGAAGAAATCCTAAAAATTAACAATATTGATTCCGACATATTAAAACCATTAATTCATGAAACATCAAAAAAAATACAATTTTTAAAATCCAAAGAAGCACAAACTGGGCCTGCAATTAGAAATGATCAAATTACAATCAAAAAACACTTAAATTTATTAAAACAAACTAAGTATTTTGATATATATAAAACATTAACTGAAGAAATAATAAAATCAAAAAATGAATTATAAAGAAAGACTAACCAATATTAAAAACTTCATATTTGATGTAGATGGTGTGTTTACAGATGGTATAATAGTTGTAGACACAGATGGAAATGAATCTAGGAACTTTAATACTAAAGATGGAATTGCCGTGAAACTTGCAACTGAACTTGGTTATAATATTGCTGTAATTTCAGGAGCAAATAATGAAGGAATTCGTGCTAGATTAAATAGATTGGGTGTTGAAAATGTATTTCTAGGGTCTAAAGACAAAACAAAAGATCTACTTAACTATTCAAAAAATAAAAATATCATATTAGAAGAAACTGTTTATATGGGTGATGATCTTCCAGATATTGGACCTATGAATCTTGTTGGATTAAAAACTTGTCCATATGATGCAGCTCCTGAAGTTATTAATATCTGTGATTATATTTCAGGTTTAAAAGGAGGCCAAGGCTGTGTTAGAGATATTATTGAACAAACTCTAAAAATTCAAGCAAAATGGATTTTAGAAGAATCTAATCCGAATATCTAATATATGTTTTTCAAAAAATTAAAAAAATATAAAGTCTTACTGGCATCTGGATCCAAAAGAAGACATGAACTATTAAAAGGGCTTGAAATTAATTTTGAAATTGTTTCACAAAATGTTGACGAAACATATCCTAAACACCTTAAAAAACAAGAAATTACAAACTATTTAGTAAAAAAAAAATCTAGTTATCTAAAAAAATCACTAAAAAAAAATGAATTATTAATTACAGCAGATACTATTGTCTGGTTTAATAATTTTCCATTAAAAAAGCCAAAAAACAGAGAAGAAGCATTTAAAATGATACAATCTTTGAGCAATAACTCACACGAAGTAATTTCATCAGTCTGCATTAGCACTAATAAAACTCAAAAAATAATTAATGAATCAACTAAAGTGTATTTTAATAAATTAAGTGATGATGATATATTATATTACTCTTCAAAATCAGATGTATTAGATCGAGCTGGTAGTTATGGTATACAAGATTATATTGGACATTTAGGTATTTCTAAAATAAAGGGGAGTTATAATAACGTATTAGGTTTTCCTACAAGTTTATTTTGTAAAACAATTACTCAAATGAAATTATAAAAAATGTATAACTGGAATAAATCTTATACTATCATAATTGTAACAAATATTATATATATTTTATTTTTTTTGATTCTGACAATTAAATTCTCTTAAAAAATGGAAGAAATTGATTGGATAGTATTATCAGGGACGTTGATTTTTATTGTCACTTACGGAGTAATTAAAACACGAAGCTCAAATTCAATAAAAGATCATTTAAAGGGTGGTAATTCTTCAAACTGGTTGACAATTGGACTATCTGTTATGGCCACTCAAGCAAGTGCTATTACTTTTTTATCTACTCCTGGTCAAGCATTTCATGACGGTATGGGATTTGTTCAATTTTACTTTGGACTTCCACTTGCTATGATTATAATTTGCATGGTTTTCATACCTATATATCATAAACTAAAAGTTTATACTGCCTACGAATTTTTAGAACAACGATTTGATCTTAAAACTAGAATACTAGCTGCTGTATTATTCTTAATTCAAAGAGGATTAGCAGCTGGAATTACAATATTCGCACCTGCTATCATACTCTCTACTGTATTAGGGTGGGATTTAAAACTACTAAACCTTTCAATTGGAATTTTAGTAATTATTTATACTGTTAGCGGTGGAACAAAAGCTGTTAATATTACTCAAAAACAACAAATGTTTGTTATAATGAGTGGGATGTTCATCGCCTTTTTTATAATAATGAATTCATTACCAGAAAATATTAACTTTTACAATGCAATTGATATAGCGGGAATAGGTGGTAAAATGAAAGTTTTGGATTTTTCATTTGACTTAAATGAAAGATATACTTTTTGGAGTGGAATTACCGGAGGATTATTTTTAGCTCTTTCATATTTTGGAACAGATCAAAGTCAGGTCCAAAGATACCTTTCGGGAAAATCTATAAAAGAAAGTCAATTAGGATTAATGTTTAATGCTGTATTAAAAATTCCAATGCAGTTTTTTATTCTTTTAGTAGGTGTAATGGTATTTGTATTCTTTGAATTTAACTCTGCTCCAATTAACTTCAACCCTCAAGTAATTAATTACTTAGAGCAAAATAATAATGCTGATTATTTAAGTCAAAAAGAAAACTATTTAAAAATTAGAGATCAAAAAAAAGATTTACAGTTTAGTTATATAAAATCAAAAAATAATGGAGACAGAAATAGAACTTTTCAAATTGAAAAACAAATTACTGAATTACAATTATTAGAAAAAAATAGTAGAAAAAAAATTAAAGAAATTATAACTCAAAATAATTCGAGTATAGAAACAAATGATAAAGATTATGTTTTTATTTATTTTATTTTAAACTTCCTTCCAAAAGGAATTATAGGTTTACTATTAGCTGTTATATTAAGTGCAGCAATGTCATCTACAGCATCTGAATTAAATGCGCTTTCAACAACTACTGTAATAGATTTATATAAGAGAAATCATATACAACCAAAAAGCGACAAACATTACTTAAAGGCTTCTAAGTGGTTTACTTTAATGTGGGGAATTATTGCAATTATTTTTGCAAGTTTTGGAACATTATTTGAAAATTTAATACAATTAGTTAATCTAATTGGTTCTATATTTTACGGAACAATTTTAGGTATTTTTTTAATAGCTTTCTTTATAAAAAAAATAAAAGGCAACGATGTTTTCTGGGCAGCTTGCATGTCCCAAACACTCATATTTATAATATATGGCTTTACAGATATTGGTTACTTGTGGCTAAACTTTATTGGAGCATTATTAACCACAATATTTTCATATTTTTTCAACTATATAAACTCGAAAAATAATTAATTATTTAGGACGTATTCAACAGTATCACTTAACGTCTTAATAGAATCTTTAAGTTTAGTTTCTTTAGCCATAGCTAGTCCTTGATTAGCTGTTTTTAAAGCACCTTCTTTGTCACCAAAAGCTAAATAAATCAAAGCTTTTTGGTTTAACATCCAATATGGAGGGTCTTTTCTAAGTTCAAAACACTTGTCAATCCAGCTTTTAGCCATATTTATATCTAAATTTTCTTCCAAATAAAAAACAGCTGCTTTATAATAATCTTGGGAATTTGTGCTTTCATCTAATGTCTTTTCTATACTAGATATTGTCTTTTCCTTAGTTAATGTATTGAGTCCAAATGAAACTAAAGTATTTTCCCAAAAAAAGTCTAAAGTAGCTCCGTTATTATTCAAATTATTTAAAGCAATTGTAAAAGTTTCAATTTGAAAAGGTAAAGCATATGAATATGCAATAGTACTTAAGGCAATTTGACTTTCGTCCCAATTAGATGGAAGTCCCCAATTATCTGTTTTTTTATACAATATTAATTCCCAGGAATCTAAAGATGGTCTAGTATATATTGAATAAGTTCCTTTAGAAAGTTTTGAAGCCCCTATTCTTACATCATCACTAAAGGTTATTTTTGAGTTTTGATTCGCACCTGTCCTCCAAACTTCATTATAAGGAATAAGACCACCAAAAATTTGTCTTCCACGCATTGAAGGTCTTGAGTATTCAATCTTCACGTCAACAAGTCCAACTTTTTGAATTAATGTTGAGGAAGGGCTAGGCTGAGGAGTTTGAATTTGAGAAAAAGAAATAAAGGAAATTAATAGAAAAGTAAATGAAGTGATAAAATATTTTTTCATAACAGATGTTTTATATGTTCAAATGTATTAAATCTATTTTATTAGGATTAAAATAATAATTAAAAGAGTTCAATGAAGAAAAACTAAGCATTCTAAAATTATTTACAACCAAGCTTGAATTAAAAACACTCTTTCTGAAAAGAACTTAGAGTCTTTCTATTTTCGCTCCTAATCGACGTAATCTCTCATCAATATTTTCATATCCACGATCAATTTGTTCAATATTATGGATAATGCTTGTGCCTTTAGCAGAAAGTGCTGCAATTAATAAAGAAATTCCAGCTCTAATATCTGGAGAAACCATAGTAGTGGCTTTTAATTCAGAATTAAAGTTATGACCAATTACTGTAGCTCTATGAGGATCACAAAGAATAATTTTTGCTCCCATATCAATTAGCTTATCAACAAAAAACAGCCTACTTTCAAACATTTTCTGATGAACTAAAACACTTCCCTTAGCTTGAGTAGCAACAACAAGTATAATACTTATCAAATCAGGTGTAAAACCAGGCCATGGAGCATCTGAAATAGTTAATATCGATCCATCTATATAATTTTGAATTTCATATCCATCTTTGTGCTCAGGAATATAAATATCATTTCCTTTTCTTTTAATTTCAATACCTAATTTGCCAAAAATAACCGGAATTTGACCTAAATTTTCCCAACTCACATTTTTAATTGTAATTTCACTTTTTGTCATAGCTGCCATTCCAATCCAACTTCCAATTTCTATCATATCTGGAAGAACTTTATGTGAGCAACCCTTTAAAGATTCGACTCCATTAATAACCAATAAATTTGATCCAATTCCTGAAATATTAGCCCCCATGGAAACTAACATTTTACAAAGTTGCTGAATATAGGGCTCACATGCTGCATTATATATTTCAGTCTTACCTTCAGCTAAAGTGGAAGCCATAAGAACATTAGCAGTACCTGTAACAGAAGCTTGATCTAATAAAACAAAAGATCCTTTCAATTTAGTAGCCTCAACACCATAAAAATGCTCTTCTTTGTTATATCTAAATGAAGCTCCCAGTTTAATTAAACCAAGAAAATGGGTATCTAATCTTCTCCTACCTATTTTATCTCCTCCAGGTTTGGGAATAAAACCTTTACCAAACCTAGCTAATAAAGGGCCAACAATCATTATTGATCCTCTTAAACCACTTCCTTTTGACTTAAATGATTTCGATTGAAGAAAATCTACATCAATATCATCAGCTTTAAATGAATACTTATTTTTAGAAATTTTATTTACTTTAACTCCAAGAGAAGATAGTAAATCAATCAATTTTATTACATCTATAATTTGGGGAATATTATCTATGATTATTTCATCACTAGTCAAAAGACATGCACAAATAACCTGTAAAGCCTCATTCTTAGCTCCTTGTGGATGAATATCACCCTTAAGTTTAAATCCGCCTTGAATTGAAAAAGTCCCCATTATAATAATTATTACTTATTGTTGCGCTTTTTAAAATTACGATACGGTTTTTTATTATGCTTATTAATAGGTGATTTAGTAAATTTTTTATTAGTTAACTTAATCAAACTTTGAGATTCAGACAATGGTTTATCCTTTGATGTTAAAATAATTTTACCATCTGAAAGTTCTAATAAATGATTATAAATAACATCATCTTCAACTGTATCTTTATTCCAGTTTAAAAAACATTTTTTCATGTGATTTGCAATCACGTAAATTAATTCTTTTTTCATTTCACTTTCTTCCCAATTAACTGCAACATCAACCATTCTTTTAATATTATTTCCATAAAATCTATATTTTGGGAAATTTTGAGGATAATTTAATTTATCAGGTCTTTCTAAAAAGACTTCTTTAGATGGGAAGGGATATGGAGAATCTACATCAAGAGTAAAATCAGACATAATAAATAACTGATCCCACAATTTATGTTGAAAATCTGGCACATCTCTTAAATGGGGATTCATATTTCCCATAACTCCAATTATAGCTTTTGCTATATTATTTCTTTCATTTCTGTCATCACAAGCAAGTGCCTGATCAATCATTTTATGAAGATGTCTTCCATACTCTGGAATAATTAATTTAGTGCGTTCTGTATTATACTGTAAATTTTCAATCAAAATATGGGTGATTTAGTTATGAAGTTAGACAAATTTAATAAATTTTAATCACAAAGAAATTATTCCTTTAATTTTAGAAGCTAGTTTATATTTTTCTATTATCGAAGATGGTGATTTCATTTTTGCTTTTATAGTTATACTAGTAAATTTATTTAAAGATGAGAGTTTTATAGAAATATTTGCATCTATACCATTAAATAAAGATTTAAGGTTTTTTATGCTATTTTCTTCTGATTTAAGAATGAATTTATATATATAAACAGATGGCCAACTAGATGATTCTAAGAGTTGTTTTTCTAATCTATTATAAAATTCTTCGCTATCTTTTAACATGAGTTCAAATATATATATAAAGTTTTATTAATTGCTTAATTTGCATGACATGAATAACTCTAATAAAATATTAATTACTGGAGGTCCTGGTTCAGGAAAAACAGCTTTAATAAATGCACTTGAAAATAGAAATTTTAATTGCGAGCATGAAATTGTTAGAAATTTAACCCTAGAAGGGAAGGGAAATGGAATTGATCAAATATTTTTAAAAGACCCATTGATATTCAGCGAAAAACTTTTAGAATTAAGGATTAGTCAATTTAATAAAAAACAAATATCAGAAAATACATTTTACGACAGAGGTGTTCATGATGTATTAGCCTATCTAAACTATATTAAAGTTAAATACGATCATATATTAACGAAAAAAGCTGAAAAAATAAAATACGATAAGGTTTTTATACTCCCGCCTTGGAAAGATATCTATAGGCAAGATGAAATTAGATATGAAAGTTTTAATGAATCTGTTAAAATTCATGATGAAATAGTCAAAATTTATAATTTTTTCAAAATGAAAATAATAATTTTAAAAACTGCTACAATTGATCAAAGAATTGAAAATATATTAGAGTTCATAAATAAATAAATATGAATAAATTAAAAATTGTTTTCATGGGTACTACTGATTTTGCAGTAGGCTGCTTGGATGCTTTAATGAATTCTTCTCACCAAATAAAAGCAGTTATAACTGCTCCAGATAGAGAAGCTGGAAGAGGAAAGAAAATAACCCATTCAGAAGTTAAGAAGTATGCCATTAATAATAATTTAAAATTATTACAGCCCATAAAATTAAAAGATGAAAATTTTGTGAATGAATTAAAATCAATTAATGCTGATATTTTTGTCGTGGTCGCATTTAGAATGTTACCTGAATTAGTTTGGAGAATTCCTTTAAAAGGAACAATAAATTTACATGCTTCACTTTTACCTCAACTTAGAGGAGCAGCACCTATTCATTGGGCAATAATTAATGGATTAAAAGAAACTGGTGTAACAACATTTTTTATTAATAAAAAAATTGATTTTGGTGATATAATTCAACAATCTAAAGTAAAAATTGGAGATATTGAAAATACAGGCGAGTTATATGAAAAATTAAAAAAAGATGGAAGTAAATTACTGATTTCTACACTTAAAATAATAAACAATGATAATTTTCAGTCAACACGACAAACTAATTCAGGTAAACTTCTATTAGCTCCAAAGCTCAATAAAATTAATACTAGGATTAATTGGAATGACTCAGGTAAAGATATATTCAACTTTGTTAGAGGACTATCTCCTTATCCCTCTGCTTGGTCAAAAGAGAAAAGATCTGGGAAAATATTAAAATTACATAGTGTTAAATTTGAAAAATCAAAAACTAATAAAATTAATCACGCAGGAACAATTCAAATTGACAAGAATACTATTAAAATTATAACTAAAGATGGATATTTAGATGTATTAGAATTACAGATTGAAGGAAAAAAGAGAATGAGCAATTTGGAATTTATAAATGGATACAAAAATTTCAATTCTAAACATCTTTTATAATTCATTTAAATACCTTAAATTAATTACAATTATTAAGTTAAATATATTAAAGTTCTTGAAAAAAGGAAATTTACTTATTGCAGAGCCTTCAATTATTGAAGATATTAATTTTAATAGATCAGTCGTTTTAATTGTGGATCATAACGAATTAGGATCCGTTGGTTTTATTTTAAATAAAAAATTAAATTATTCAACTTCTGAATTAATCCCTGATTTGAAATATAATTTCCCCATTTATAATGGAGGACCTGTTGAAAAAGAAAATTTATATTTTATCCATTGTATTCCAGAACTAATCTCTAATAGCTTGAAAATTATAAATAACATATACTGGGGTGGAGATTTTAATAGAATTATTGAATTAATTAATAATGAAGAAATCAAATCAAATCAAATCAAATTTTTTTTAGGATATTCTGGTTGGAATGAAACTCAATTAAAGTCTGAAATTGATTCAGCTTCTTGGATATTAGAAGAAGATGAAATTAACAGAAATTTAGTTTTTAGTAATAGTGGTAATGTTTGGAAAGAAAAATTAATTGATTTAGGAGGAGAGTATTTAATATGGTCTAATTCACCTGATAATCCTAATCATAATTAAATATTTTCAATTTCTATATTAAGAAATCTAACAAATTCTTTAGCAATTTCATTTGAAAATTTCTTTTTTCTATAATCGGAAACTGCTACAATTCCAGAAATGGAATTAGTCAACCAAATTTCGTCAGAAGACATTAATTCAAAAGGGGAAATAACTATTTCTTCTATTTCTAGATTTGATTTTGTTTTAATTAGCTCAATTATTTTTTTTCTCATAATTCCATTCAAACAACCAGATGATAATAAAGGCGTTTTGATTTTTTTTCCATTAACTATAAAAATATTACCATTTAAAAATTCGGTCACATTTCTTTTATCATTAAGTAAAATACAATTATCTAATTCATTTTCATTAGCATAAATACTTCCAATAACATTCAAGATTTTATTATTAGTTTTTATGTTAGAAAGTAAGTTTGGTTGGATAAAATATTCTTTAAATAAATCAACTTTAAAAGGTTTGTCATTGATTTTAAAGGTTTTTTCATCAAACTTTTTAGATTGTATGACATAAACTGGAAGAGATGATTCTGGAGAATAAAGACCACCACCAGATCTAAATATTGACAACCTAACTCTTCCTGAAAAAAAATTTTCAATTTTTAGATTAGTTTTTAAAATTTCTTTTTCAAAAAATTCTGGAGTAAACATATCTGGAATATCCATCCTCAAAATCCTGATTGAAGACATTAACCTAAGATAATGTTCTTCCCAAAATAGAATATTGTTATTTACAATCTTTAAAGTGTCAAAAATGGAATCTCCAAATAAAAATCCCCTATTAATTAAATCAGTGTTAGATTGATCTATAAAATTTCCATTATAATTAATCATGAACAATTAAGTAGAGCCAACAAGTTGTTTTAAATCTGAAATTTGATTATCCCATAACATTTTTGATTCTTCAATCTCATCATCAAAAGAAAAATCAGTTACTATTAATGAAACATCTTTAGTAATTTCATCAACAACTATTCGTATTTCAAAAAAACACTTATCCTGATCGTCACTCTCATCTAGCCATCTATATTTTACAAATAAATTTGATTTACTGGAAATTAATTTAGCTTTCTCTTCTGCACCATCCCAAAAAAATGAAAAAATTTCTCCTCTTGAATTTACATTGTCAGCAAACCATTCTGAAAGCCCAGAAGCTGAAGAAATATATTGATATAACATATGAGGGGATGCCTGAATTGGAAACTCTAATTCAAACTTTGATTTTAAATCCATAAATGGCAATATATAGATTAAATTGAAGTAAAAAAAGAATTTTAAATAATTTTTATCCTGAGTTTGAGCGTAGTTAATTTGTTTATATATTTACGCGCATTTTGTTATGGCGAGATAGCTCAGTTGGTTAGAGCGTCGGATTCATAACCCGGAGGTCGGGAGTTCAAATCTCCCTCTCGCTACTTTAAGGGGATTATATCAAGTATCCGTTGGTTTAATCCCTTTTTAATCCTAATAGAATTGAATCTAATTTACTTATTGGATAAATTAATTGACTGCCTTCAGTCAAATTTTTAACTAAAATTTCATCTTTATTAAACTCATCTTCCCCCATTATAATAGCAAAAGAAGCATTATGTTTGTTAGCGTAAGAAAATTGTTTATTAAGTTTCACTTCATCTGGATAAACAAATACTTTTTTGTTATTTTTTCTAAACATATCAATAACTGGAAATATTTTTTTCAAATATTTGATTCCAAAATTGATTATAATAATATCAAAACTATTCTCTAAATATTCTGGAAATAAGTTTTTTTCTTCCATCAAAAGATAAATTCTATCTAACCCAAAGGAAATACCTACTCCACTTGTATTTTTCATATTAAAAAGTGTAGTTAAATCATCATATCTACCTCCACCTCCTAAAGAACCAATTCTACTATTAGATTTAGAAGATACTTCAATTATAGTACCGGTATAATAATTTATTCCCCTAGCTAATGTTAAATCAAATCTAATTTCATTATTTAATGAATTATCTAAATAAATAAATTCCAAAATTGAACTTAAATCATTTAAGCCTTTTTTAGCTTCAGGAAAGTCAATAAAAAAAATTGACAACTTATCAATAGTAATAGTTTTATCTTCAAGCAAATTTTTAAGCTTAGAAACAGAAACATCTTCTATTAAATCTTTAATCTCTTTAATAACTAAATCTAATCTTGTCTTATCTAACTTATCAATTATAGAAATAAAATCATTTAATTTATTTTCAGCACCAATATAATCTGCTAGTCCTTTTAATATCAGTCTATGATTAATCTTAAATACTATATCATTAAAGCCTAGTTCTGTAAAAACCTTATCGTATAATTTTATTAATTCTATTTCTTGAATTATTGAATTACTTCCAATTACATCAGCATCACATTGAGTAAACTCCTGAAACCTACCATGTTGTGGCCTGTCAGCTCTCCAAACATTTTGAATTTGAAAGCGTTTAAAAGGAAAAATAATGTCATTTTGGTGTTGAGCTACAAATCTAGCTAAAGGAACTGTTAAATCATATCTTAAACCTTTTTCAGAAATAGAATTAGTAAACTCCAAAAGTTTATTCTTTTTTAAAGCATTTAAATCTGCTTTCTTTACCTTATCACCTGAATTTAATATTTTAAAAATAAGCCTATCCCCTTCACTACCATATTTACCTAAAAGGGTTGTGTTTTTTTCAAGAGCTGGAGTTTCAATTTGAGAAAAACCAAAAAGTTGAAAATTTTTCTTTAAAATATCTAAAATATAGTTTCTTTTAGATAGTTCTGAAGGTAAAAAATCTCTAGTTCCTTTTGGATTTGAAGGTGTTTTTGACATGAATTCATTAATAATACAACAAATATCTAACTTTTTAGAAGAAACTAGAAATTAGTATCAGAAAGATTTAGGAAATTAACTTAGTCTTCCGATTTAACTACTTCAAACGAAATTTCATGAATTACATCTCTATGTAACCTAAGTGATGCTGAATAAGAACCAAGTCTTTTAATTGTTCCACCTTGAACTTTGATAATTTTTTTATCAAGATCAAAACCTGCATTAGCCAATTCACTATTTAGATCAGAGCTAGAAATTGAACCAAATAATTTATCTCCTGAGCCAGATTTAGCAGATATTTTAATTTCTAACTTACTTAATTTTTTAACTAATTTTTGAGCTTCTTCAATAGATTTTTTTTCTCTAAATTCTCTTTGTTTAATATTTTCAGCTAAAACCTTTCTTGAAGATGTTGTAGCTAAAATTGCTAATCCTTGAGGAATTAAGAAATTTCTACCATATCCATTCTTTACAGAAACTATATCATCTTTAAAACCTAAGTTAGGTACGTCATTTTTAAGAATTAATTCCATAATAATTATTTTAACATGTCTGCTTGATAAGGTAAAAGTGCCAAATGTCTTGCTCTTTTAACAGCAACGGAAACTTTTCTTTGATATTTTAAAGATGTGCCTGTTAAACGTCTTGGTAAAATTTTCCCTTGTTCATTAATAAATCTTAAAAGAAAATCTGGATCTTTATAATCAAGATACTTAATACCAGATCTTTTAAACATACAATATTTCTTGCCACTCTTCGTAGCTATATCTAAAGGAGTTAGATATCTAATTTCTCCCTGATTTCCTGATTTTCCTACTTGTTCTATTGATGACATAATTATGTTTTTTTATTATTACGTTCTCTTCTCTTAATTGACCAAGCATCAGCATACTTGTCAAGTTTTACATTTAAATAACGCATGATCCTTTCATCTCTTTTCAATTCAGTTTCAAAAGCGTTAACTATAGTGTTAGGAGCATTAAAATCAATTAAGTTATAAAACCCACTTTGTTTGTTTTGGATAGGATATGCTAATTTTTTCAATCCCCAATATTCAGTTGAAATAATTTCGGATCCTTGGCTTGTTAAATAGTCTTCAAATTTTTTTACTGTCTCCTTTACCTGATCATCAGATAAAACGGGATTTAAAATGAAAACAGCTTCGTAATGATTCATAAATCTTATTAAAAAATTGGTCGCAAAAATACATTAATAATATTGACTAACAAAATTTGTTTATTATTTTAATTATATGGGTCAACATCAATAGAAATATCAGCATTTCTGAAAGCAGAAATAGTGTTAAAACTTTTTAATATTTTAGAAATACATGTTTTAGAAAATTTAAGATTGCTATTATTAGGAATTTTAATTAAAATATTTTTAATATGTTTATTATTAATTCTTGAAATAAGAGGAGATTCAGGACCTAGCATTTGATTTTTAAATTGATTTTTTAAAGCATCTGCTAACCATCTGGAGCTTTTTTGAAGAATATTCAAATTTTTATGCTTCAAGGTTAATTTAATTAATCTTGAATAAGGAGGATATTGAAACAAAAATCTTTCATTTAACTGTTCTTTAAACATTCCTAAAAAATCATTTTTAACAATTTTTTTCATTAGTTGATGATTTGGGTTAAAAGTTTGAACAATAACTTCTCCTTGTTTCTTTGATCTCCCTGATCTTCCTGCTACTTGCTGAATTAGTTGGAAACATTTTTCTTGAGACCTAAAATCTGGAAAATATATCAAACTATCTGCATTAACAACTCCAACTAAATCAACATTCTTAAAATCAAGCCCCTTAGTAAGCATTTGAGTACCTACTAAAACTTGAAATTCATTATTTTCAAAATCATTAATAATATAACTAAAAGCATTTTTATTTCTTGTTGAGTCATGGTCCATTCTTTCAATTTTTAAAGAAGGGAAAAACTCTTTTAATTCTTCAACAACTTGCTGTGTGCCTAAACCTTTTTTGATAACAGTATTTCCTGCGCAGGTTGGGCAAATTGTTTTATTTTTTACACAATAACCACAATGATGGCATTTTAATTCATCTGAAACTTGGTGATAAGTTAAACTAACATCACAATTAATGCATTGATAAACATAGGCACAAGAACTGCATTCTAAATAAGGTGCATATCCTCTACGGTTTTGAAAAATAATAACTTGCTTTTTGTTCTCAATTGTAGTTTTAATTTTTTCAAGAAATAAATTAGAAAAATTACCAGTTATATTTTTTTTAAGAATAGCTTGTTTTAAGTCTTTAATAATAATTTTTGGAGGTTTAATATCTCCGAACCTCTTGTTAAGATTAATAAGTCCATACTTATTTGAAATTGCATTAAAATAAGATTCTAAACTGGGTGTAGCAGAACCTAAAAGAGTGTTAGCTTTATGTAACATTGCTAAATAAATAGCAGAATCTCTTGCATGGTATCTTGGAGCAGGCTTAAATTGCTTGTAAGCATTTTCATGCTCTTCATCTACTATAATCAAACTTAATTTGCTAAAAGGAAGAAAAATGGAAGATCTAGCCCCTATAATAATTTTAGCATTTTTATCGTTTTTCAAAACTTTTTTCCAAACTTCTGTTCGTTGATTTATAGAATATTTAGAATGGTATACAGCCAATAAATTACCAAAATATTTTTTTAATCTATTAATTAACTGTGTAGTTAATGCTATTTCTGGAACCAAGTACAAGACTTGTTTGTTTTTTTTAATTTCATTTTCAATTAATTTAACATATATTTCTGTTTTCCCAGATGATGTGACGCCATGTAATAAAGAAACATTTTTATCTTTAAAACTTGATATAATATTTTCAAATGCGTTTTTTTGATCGAAACTTAGATCTTTAGGTTTTATTAATTGATCCACTTGAAATTGAATTCTATTAATTATTTCAGGCTTCTTTGCTAATATACCTGTGTCAACCAAAGTATTAATGGTAGCTCTTGAAACACCAGAATAATTTATCAGTTCTTGAATAGTTGGATTAACATTTTTAGAAAGTGAAAAAAGGCTTTTAAGTACTTTTTGCTGAGATTTTTTTGTTTTTAACTCATCTAATAATAAATCAAAAGCATTGTTATCTAATTTTTTATTAAAATAAATTTTAATGACTTTTTTAGGTATAAAATAATCATACACTTCTTCTTTAAGCTTAATAATAGAATGATTTAATAGCTCATTAATAGTTTTAGTAACATGTTGTTTCTTTAAAATTGAAATAACTTCACGATATGTTAATTTTTTATTTAGCAGTAAATTATTATATAATAAATCTGCACTATCTGTCAACTTCATATCTTCTTTCAATTCATCATATAATACAATTTCACTTTCACTTTTTAAAAGAAGAAGACTTGGAATTGAAACTTTTATTACCTGACCAATTGGGCACATATAATAATTAGACATCCAGTTAAAGAACTTAATTTGAAAATCATTAATTATTGGTTCTTCATCAATAATAAATTCTATATGTTTAGCATCATAAAACTCTGGTAAAATATTATGTTTTTTAACAACTATTGCTGTCAAAAGTTTTGATTTTCCAAAAGGAACTATAACCCTATATCCATTTTTTAAAAAATCATATTCTATTTTATTTACTTTATATGTAAACAAAGTGTCAATAGGAAGAGGGACAATTACATCAATTAAGTAATGCATTGTTAATAATTTTTTAGTTTGTAAATAACAACATTTAACTCAAATCCAAGTAATAATGATATTGAGTTAATCCATATATACAACATCATTATAATTAAGGCTCCAATAGAGCCATAAAGTTCATTATAATTAGAAAAATTGTCAATATATAGACCGAAAAAATAGGTTGACAAAAATAAAAGAATGGTAGTCATTATTGATCCAGGTGAAATAAATTTCAAATTCTTTCCTTGAATTGTCCCAAAATAGTATAGTGAGGAAAATGAAATAAGTGAAATTAATATTAAGAATATATATTTTAAATAAATAAACATGAAAGAAACTAAACTATTATTTTGGGTAATTAAAAAATCAAAAAAAATAGACGAAACTGTTGCAAATAATACAACTATCACTAAAATAAACCCTACCAAAATAGCATATAGATATTGTTTAAATAAATTTCTTGAAAATTGAACATGATAAGAATCTGTAAAGCCTCCAAAAACAGCATTTACTCCATTACCTATTAAAATTATTGAAAATATTAAAGTAGTAGATAACAGCCCACTTCTTTTATTACTATTAATATCAACAAATATGTCGTGAAAAAAAATAGCAGATTCATTTGGCAATAAAGATTCTAATAAAGATAAAAATACTTCATCAAAATTGTCAATAGGAAAAAAAGGAATCAGATTTAACACAAACAAAACAAATGGGAAAAAAGCCATAAAAAAACTAAAAGATATACTACTTGCTCTAGTAGAAATTGCCCCTTTAATAATACCAATAAAATAAAGGTTAAATAATTCATAAAGTGAAAAACCATACAAACTTTTTAATTTAATTTTTTTAAAAAAATCAATAACGGAATTAATTATAAAGTTGTTTTTAATCAAACTCATATATTTATAGTTAAATATAAATTAAAATTAATCCAATTGTTTAGTTAATGAAAATTAAGTTACTAGTTGTTGGCAAGACCTCAAATACAACTTTACTATCTTTAATTAAAGATTATGTAAAAAGAATAAGATACTATATAACTTTTGAAATAATTTAAAAAAATAAGTCCTTATCACAATTAGTAAATCATGAATATAATTTTTGCTACTAGCAATTTAAATAAACTAAAAGAAATTGAAAACTTGATACCTAAAGATATTAATCTAAATAATTTAAAAGACCTTAACTTTAATGAAGAAATTCCTGAAAATGAAAAAACTATTGAGGGTAATGCTATCTATAAAGCAAAATTTATTCATACCAAATTTAACGTTAATGTGTTTGCAGATGATACTGGACTTGAAGTTGAGGCGCTAAATGGAGAACCAGGTGTTTATTCGGCCAGATATGCAGGTAAAGAATGTAACTCACATAAAAACATAGAAAAACTTCTTAAAAACCTAATTAACAATAAAAACAGAAGGGCAAGATTTAAAACAATTATTGCTTTAATTTTAAACGGTAAACTTTATCAATTTGAAGGAATTGTTAATGGCCTTATTTCACATTCTTCAAAAGGAAATAAAGGATTTGGATACGATCCTGTTTTTGTGCCAGAAGGATACAGTAAATCATTCTCAGAACTATCTTTATATGAAAAAAATAAAATTAGTCATAGATCAATTGCTATGAAAAAATTAATAAGCTTTATCTCCAAACAATTAAATTGATTTTAAAAAAATTGTTAAATAATATAATAATAATGATTTTATTAGTTTGTATTTTCGTTGCCAATGAATAAATTATTACTACGTCTCTTTATTTTAATAACACTTAGTGTATCAATAAACTTTATTAATGCTCAGAATAAAAGTTTAATAGCTTTTGTAGAAAATGCAGCTGATAATTCGCCTATATCTAGTGTTCATGTAATAAATTTATCTCAAGTGATTGGCGTAATAACTGACAAAGCTGGTAAATTTGAAATACAAGCACAATTGAATGACACTCTATATTTTTCCTACCTTGGATTTAAATCAATTAAAGTTAGAGTGACAAATGATTTACTGAAATTCAAGAATTCAAAAATTCAATTAACTGAATTGGCATATGCTTTAGAAGAAGTAATTATTAAACCATATGAACTAACTGGTTATCTAGAAATTGACGCAAAAAATGTCCCAATAAGCAAATCATACAGGTATAGCATACCTGGTCTACCATCCAGAGGATATGAAGGAGGATCTAGAAATTCTGGAGCATTCTCAAAAGTTGTTAACGCAATTTTTAATCCAGCTGATTTTCTGTATAATCTATTTGGAAAACAGCCAAAGCAACTCAAAAAACTTCAACAAATGAAGGAAGATTATAGAATTCGAGAGTTATTATCTTCAAAGTTCGATAGAGAAACTCTAGTAGAATTATTACAAGTTGAAAAAATTGATATTGACGAAATATTAAGAAACTGTAACTATTCTGACAGCTTTATAATTTCTGCTAATGATTTGCAAATATTAGATGCTATTAGTGGGTGTTATGAAGAATTTAAAGTACTTAACAGAAAATAAATATCTCTATTAAATTTAAAAAAGATTAACTTTGTAAACTTTCTAAAGAAAGTATATGCAACTCAATTCCTTAAACGCTATTACTCCAATTGACGGGAGATACAATGATAAAACAAAAGAGTTTAGAGGTTTTTTTTCTGAACAAGCCTTAATAAATTACAGAGTTTTAGTTGAAATTGAATATTTTGTTGCATTAACGAAAACAAATATTCCATCTGTTTCAAATTTTCCAAAAGAATCAATTATTGATATTCAAAAACTTTATTTAAATTTTTCTTATAAGGATGCTGTTTCAATTAAAAAAATTGAAAAAGAGACTAATCATGATGTTAAAGCAGTAGAATATTTTATAAAAAATAAATTTAAAGAACTAAAATTAGACAAGTATTTAGAATTTATACATTTTGGACTAACATCCCAGGATATCAACAATACTGCCATTCCCCTTTCTATTAAAAATGCTTTAGAAGAAGTTTACATTCCGAACCTTATCAAATTAAATGATCTATTGAAAGAAAAAAGTGAAGAATATTCTAACATAGCTATGCTTGCAAGAACCCATGGACAACCAGCTTCTCCAACAAGATTAGGTAAAGAGTTTGATGTTTTTAAAATCAGGATTGAAGAGCAGTTAAAATTTCTTTATACAATTCCAATTCCAGCTAAATTTGGAGGTGCTACTGGTAATTTTAATGCTCATCACGTAGCATTTCCAAAAATTGATTGGAAAAAGTTTAGCACATCCTTAATTAATAATTTAGGACTTCACCATTCTTTTCCTACTACACAAATTGAACATTACGATCATTTAGCTTCACTTTTTGACTGCTTAAAAAGAATTAATACAATCATAATTGATTTTAATAGAGATATATGGGCCTATATATCAATGGATTATTTTAAACAAAAAATAAATAAAAATGAAGTTGGATCCTCTGCAATGCCACATAAAGTTAATCCTATAGATTTTGAAAACTCAGAAGGAAATCTCGGAATAGCCAATGCTCTTTTCGAACATTTATCTTCAAAATTACCTATGTAGGTGTTCCTTTTAGTCATACTTTAATAGCTATAAATTCTACAATTAAAGGAATAGAAAAGCTTATTGTTAATGAAGATAAAATCAATGAAGACTTAAATAAAAACTGGGCTATAATATCAGAAGCTATTCAGACAATTTTAAGAAGAGAAGGCTACCAAAACCCTTATGAAACTTTGAAAGAACTCACTAGAAAAAACACTTCTGTAAATCAAGAAATAATTCATAGTTTCATTGATACATTGAATATTGATGATAAAGTTAAAAATGAATTAAAAGAAATAACTCCTTCAAATTATACTGGAATTTAACTTAAAAAAATCAATCTTCTAAAAGAGGTCTTTCAACCTTTTCGGAACTAATGTTTAATTCAGAATTACCAGATGATATCTTAATAACATCCTTGTCAATTTTTTTAAATTCCTTAGTACTATCATTATAATGATTTACTGCTGTTCCAAGTGTATTACCTAATTTATCGTGATAAGTCTTATAAGCATTTAAATGATTAGATAATTTTTCAACATTCTTTATAACATCATTAATAGAATCTTCTACTTTTAAATTATGTAGAGCTTTTACAGTAATCTGTAACATCGGAAACAAACTCATAGGAGAAACAATCATTACCTTTTTTGTATATGCATAAGAAACTAGATCTCTTTGGTTTATTTTTAACGTTCCCACTCTACTATTTAACAAGTCTTGATATAAACCATCTGCTGGTATAAACATGTAAGCATAATCTGTGGTGTTTTCATTGGGCCTTATGTACTTTGACGTTTCATCTATTCTATTTTTAATATCAGATTTAAATTTCTTTTCTAAATCAACTAATTCTTCCTTATTTGAACTCTCAATCATCTTATTATAGTTATCAAGAGAAAATTTTGCATCTATTGGAATTATATATTCTCCCACCTTTACAATAGCATCAACTGCTTCTTTATTTTTAAATGAATATTGCATTTGAAAAAGTTGAGGGGGGAGTACATTTGCTAATAAATTTTCTAATTGAATTTCACCTAAAACTCCCCTTTGCTTTTGATTACCCAATATTTTTTCAAGGGTTTTCATTTGATTAGCAAAGCTTAAAACCTGTTCATTGGTTCCTTTAATTTTTTCTAACTCACTAGTTACGTCTTTAATAACCTTATTAGACTCCTTGAATTGTTGAGTTATATTATTAGAAGAGGTTTTGTGGAAGTCATTAATTTGCGTATTAATATGTTTTAATTTACTTTCAATTTCTGTTCTGCCTTCTTGAGCATTTTTATTAACTTCTTTTCTTATATCTTGAATTTGTGAGATTATAGTGCCAGTAAATACACTAAGTTCATTTGCTGAAGAATTATTGTTTTTATTACTCCATACTATATAAAAAATTATCGCAAGTGCAACCAATAGTGCAATAAGCAAAATTTTTTCCATAACTCTAATATAATTGAATATTATTACTTGCTCAAATACATTTTCCTTCTAGAATACAATTCATAGAATTGATCATCTTTAAGATCATCTATAAATAAAATACTTTCTCCTGTACTTTTCATTTCAGGTCCAAGACTTTTATTTACATTAGGAAACTTAT
>LWDU01037578.1_pt1 | contig 135093 bp, 95 predicted proteins | sample 727161 | NCBI WGS metagenome assembly LWDU01 (sample SAMN04566230, study PRJNA314399) | hydrothermal vent metagenome | isolation source: deep sea hydrothermal plume seawater | place: Mexico: Gulf of California, Guaymas Basin | collected 2004-07-11
GAGTAGGCAAGTCATCCCACGTTGCTTCCCACTCACACCCATCCCCATCAATCTGGGTCTCGGTCGGACTCCCAATGTCCGTCGAGTAGATCTCCCCATCAAACCCCTCTGCGCTCTGGGCGATCGCTCGGCCAGCGGATTGGGAAATGAGCAGGAGGGTAAGCGGAAGCGTGAGGCGGTTGAGTTTCTTCATGGTGTGAGTGAGTGGAGGTTTCGTCTCCCTGCCCAAGTCGCGTGAGGGCCGAAGGGGCTGCTCACGGGGCACACACCTATTGGGCCAAGAATTCGGCTGGGGGGATTACACTCCTTGCCGGCAGGAGACCTTTCGAGCACGCCACGCGCAGCTAACTTGTTTGGCGGCACCAAGTTAGGACGTCATCGGAGAATTTTCTGCAGCCCCGGGGCGAACGACTCGGCCCCGTCAAATCGCAGTTTTGACTACCACTGAGGCGTATTTCCGAGCCTCCCGGGCAAGAGTTATCCACAATCGAACGGGCTGGGAGAGTTCCCCCGGGCGGGTACCCTCAAACATCCTGGGTGTGCTCGCTCCAACTGGCAAGCGGGCAGGCGGGGGTCGGCGGTTTCCAGCAGTAGCCCCCGGGACAGCTCAGGGCCCGATCAAGAAGTGGCACACATCGCCCTCCGCCAGGGCGTAGTCCCGGCCCTCGGTGCGCATGCGCCCCGCAGCCTTGATGGCCGCTTCGCTGCCGAACTCGTCCAGGTCATCCACCGAGTAGACCTCGGCCCGGATGAAGTTCTTCTCGAAGTCCGTATGAATCACGCCCGCCGCCTTGGGTCCCTTCCAGCCCGCGTGAATTGTCCAGGCCCGCAGTTCCTTGGGGCCCACGGTGTAGAAGGTCTGCAGACCGAGCAAGGAGTAGGCCGCGCGGATCAGGCGGGGCAGGCCCAACTCGGTCAGCTCCAAGTCTGCTTGAAAGCTGGCTTGATCCTCCGCATCCATGTTGCGCAATTCGCTCTCCAGATCGGTGCAAATCGCGATCCACTCGGCACCGGTTGCCTCGGCATGCTGCGCCACGACTTGAGCATGCTTGCCATCGGCGGTTAGATCATCATCCCCCACGTTTGCCACATACAGCACGGGCTTGGCGCTCAGAAGGCAGAGGGGCTTGAGCGCGGCGCTTTCCGCTGCGCTCCAGTCGTTGGCGCGCAGAGACTCTCCCGCCTCCAGCATGGTCGCCACACGCTCAAAAAGTTCCTTCTGGACAATCGACTCCTTGTCCCCTGAGCGCGCCTTCTTTGACACACGGTCCAATGCCTTTTGCACCGTGTCCAAATCGGCCAGAGCCAGTTCCACATCGATGATTTCGATATCGCTCTTGGGATTGACCGGTTCTTCACGCACGACTTGCGAACCTTCGAAGCAACGCACCACATGCAGAATCGCGTCGGTCTCACGGATGTTGGCCAGAAACTTGTTGCCCAGACCCTCGCCCTTTGAAGCTCCTGCGATCAGGCCGGCGATGTCCACCACCTTGATCACCGCGGGGATCACTTTTTTTGTCTCCACGTGGGACAAGATGCGCCCCATGTTGTCGTCCGGAACCTCGGCGATCGCCAGGTTGGGATCGATTGTGCAGAAGGGAAAGTTGCCCATCTCAGCGCCAGCGGCGGTCAGCGCGTTGAAAAGGGTGCTCTTGCCCACATTGGGCAAACCGACGATTCCGCAGGAAAGGGACATACTGTGACTGGTTCCAGGTGTGGAACTTTGAATCAGCTCCGGAGAAGCGAGGCAGTTTAGCGTGGAGCAACGGCGCGAACAGCCCCCTTTTGGAGGAAGCGAGTCGTTTGAATCGGTCAGTCGTAGGCCAGGGCGGCGCCCGAGGCGACCCGCAGGGCATAGCGCCTGAGAATCCGGTCCAGCACCTCAGGAGAACCTCCCCGGGCGTTGCAAAGGCTGACCAGCCCCCCCAGGGAGGCCTCCCGGTCCGCCGGCTGCACGGGCAGTCCGCCCTGCAACTGAGACCAATAGGCTTGATTCCAGGCGGGTTCCAGAGCTGTGCGCTCGTTCCAGTCATTCCAACTCACGAGCAGGGTGGGACCGTTCGCCTCGATGACACTGCTGGTGGCCTCCAAGAAACCCACTGAGGGCTGGGGCGAGACTCGCACGCAAAGGGACTGTCCATCGTTCCCCAGGCCATGGGTCGAGGACCAGCCCGCCACGCCGGAATCATCAAAGCCCCACCAGAGCATGCCAAAGGCGCGGCGGCTCTGATCGTCCTGATTGCGCCAGAGCAAGGCTTCCTGATAGGTGTCCCGGGCAAAGTCTGTCACATTGCCAAGCGGCACCGTGCTTGCATTGCCGCTCTGAAAATCCTGAAAGGAACGATAACGCAGAAGGGGCTGGTCAATCAGATGCCAGCGGCCATAGCCACTGAAGGCCGTCGAGCCTGTGCCCGGGGGATGTGTAGCGATGAAGGTGATCTCCTCGCCCGTGCTGGTTTCAACTTGATCAGCGATCCACTGCCAATCGCTCTCCACCAGACGCTGGCCATCCCAGCCAGGAATGTCGTGCCAGAAGACGAAGAAGACCAGTTCCCCATCCAGGCGCAGCATGCAACGGCGATTTCCCAGCTTGCTCACCAGGAAAATCACCTCGTCGGTCAGGGCCTGACGGCGCTGAAGCAAGCTTGCCTGGGGATCGAGCCAACCGGCCTGCTGCACCTTGGGCTCCAACATGGGAGCGATATCAAAGTCCACTCCGGGTCGATCCGCAGCCCTGACCAGTTCCAGAAATGACTGCCATTGGCGTGGCCCTTCCCCCTGGGGAGTTGCCAGGGTGTCAAGCTGCAACCCGTGCCAATCCACCACGAATCCTCCCAACCCAGCAGCCCGCGCCAGATCCACAGACAGGCGCGCCACATCCTGGTCCCGGGAGTCATAGAGACCCACCAGGGGAAGAGCATCGAGACCATCCACCGTGCTCGCGGCCCCGTCCCTGCGACCGTTGATGCGCACGAAGTCTGGATCGTGGGTCAAACTCAAAGATGCGGGATCACAGGGTGAAGGATCGCTCCAGGCCCAATTGCCCCAGCGCTGCTTGCTGCCGATGGCATTGCCCTGGGCCAGGGGATGGACGGGATTGCGGAACCAGGGGGCATAGGCAGCCAATTGCAGAGGTCCCGCGCTGCCGTCCAAGGCCTCGGGCGCCCCGACCTGAACCTCGTCAATGAACAGGGGCACGGAGAGCGATGAGACCAGGCGCAGACGCAGATAGACCGCGTCACCGGGAACGGCAGCCCCGAGGGGAGTCTCGATCCAACGCCAGACGCCCCCATCCTTCTTGACAGGACAGAAGAGTTCTTGAGAGAGCACCTGTTGACTTCCACCAGAACCATGAGCGATCAGCTCCAGGCGCACGCACTGATTCGTATTCGGGCTGAGGGGCAAATTGGGATCGAGGGGCACACGCAACCAGGAGCCGAGCACCGGTTGCTCGCCGATCCAGGGACTGCCAGGTGTGCTGCCCAATCCGATGCGCGCGGAAACCTGTCCGCCGGGCAGCAACTCCACATGCCGGCGGCCGCGACGGGATGGACTCGAACGCCGAGTGGCTTCGACAGTCCCTCCTGCCAACACCCAACCTGCGCTGCCCTTCTCGAAGCTCCCATCAAGACCGGCATGCTGGCCAGGTGCGTGATCTCCCATGGCGAAGCGGTCCACATCAAATGTGCCGGGGCCGGTTACGACCAAACGCAGGACCACCTCAGCGGTCTGGGGCCAGACGCGCCCCGCTGCCCCCGGCAGAGGCTCGGCCACCAGATCCTTCCATGTCCAGGCAGGTGTGCTGCCATCCATACTTGGACTGAGGCTCAGGGGGGCATCGCCGGACGAACCTCGACGCAACAATTCAAGCTGCACGGAGCCAGACACGGGCGCTCCACCCGGCGCACGCCGCACAACGGCTCGGGCAGCGCAACGCTGACCCAGCCAGGCATCCCCTGGGGCTGGCTGCAAGCCAGCGCTCCCCAGTGGAAGCGCCTGTTCGAGCGAAACCTGCTGCCCCGCAGCCACGGTCACGCGCAGGATGCTGCGCCCGGAAGGGGTCATCAGGCTGACGAAGTTCGCCTGGGGATCGCTGGATTGAACGCTCCAGCCAAATAGTCCCTGGTCAAGATCAGGATTGAGGAGGGTCACCTCTCCACCCGCGCGAATATCACCCAAGGCCACGGGCGAAATCACCGCCAGTGCCAGCACCAGGGCCAGGACCAGGCCACTCCGTTGAAACAGATACATCATCACCTGTCTCATATCGGGATTCGCAGGCGCTTTCCTTGGGGGGCAACACCCAAAAGGATGTTGGAATTGCTCTGGGGCCCGCATCTGGGAAGCGTAGGAAAGCGCACCCCCACAAGCCAGCCTCAAGCAAGAGGAGCCCGGAGAGCTCTTGGCGATGTCCTGTGGAGCAGTCACCTTGGTTCCACGGCCTGGACAAGCTCGCCCCTCGCCAACAGCCATGCCCCACCCTCACCTGGGGCAACAGGGGACTGCAGTTCCGGCAATCGCTACCAGGCAGCCCCGGGTAAGCGCTTCAAGCCAGCGAGGCCAGACAGTCGATCTCCACGAGCGCGCCCTTGGGCAATGCACTGACCTCAACACAGGCCCGCGAGGGAGGTGTCAGGCCTTCAAAGGCCCGCGCATAGACCTGATTGACCCTGGCGAAGTCACCCAGGTCCGTCAGATAGACCGTGCAACGCACTGCCTGGGCGAAACTCGAACCGGCGGCTTCCAGGACTGCTTGCAAGTTGCGCAAGCACTGTTCCGTCTGGGCCTCCACATCCTCCGAAACCAGCTCTCCTGTTGTGGGATCCATGCCCACCTGACCGGAGCAATGCACTGTGCCCCCTGCCACGATGGCCTGGCTGTAGGGTCCGATAGCCTTGGGTGCCTTGTCCGTATGAACTGCTTGAGGGGTGGTCATGAGAATTCAATCCAGAGACTAGCCCTCGCGCTCCACAGCACTGGCAATCAGAGGCAGAGCTGACTCGGCGACAAACGGTCGGATATCCGCGCCCATGCGCGCGATCTGGCGCACCAGGGTGCTGGAGATGTGAGCCACCAATGGAGAGGGCAAGAGAAACACTGTATCCACCTCGGACCACAGGGCTTGATTGGTCTGGGCCATCTGGCGCTCATACTCCAGATCCATGGCGGTGCGCACACCGCGCACGATGCTGCAGGCCCCCATCTCCCTGGCGGCGTCCACCAGCAGGCCAGTGATCGGAGCCACCTGAACACTTGCGAGATCTTCCACACAAGCCTCGATCAGTGCCAGGCGCTCTTCGAGATTGAGCAGGTGCTGCTTGGCGTGATGCGCGGCCACGCCCACGGTGACCGAATCAAAAATGCGAACGGCACGCTTGAGCACATCGAGGTGCCCCAGGGTGAAGGGGTCAAAGGTGCCTGGAAAGAGCGCATGGGAGGCGGTCATGGGGACTGAGTGTAGCGAGTTCGGTGGCCGAGGGCTTTGCAGGGACTCCAAGCGGATCTTGAGGCCTCGGAAAGCCCGCCGCCCCTTGGAAGTCCTGCTCAACAAGGCCGCGCCCAAGCGACCTCGGGCCACGGACCACTCGCTTCAGCCCGCGGGAATCAAAGCCTTCGACAGCCGAACTCCCCAACTGCCCTGACACCCCTGAGGCCACCGTTCGTTCTTGGTTCGTGCGCTTTCCCGGTGGTCCTCTGCTTTCCGGCTCTCTCCTGCTGGGGCTCTCTGCCCTGGGGGCAAGGGCACATGCCTTGCTGCTGCCGGGAGTGGGAGTCCTCTTGGGCGCGGCCCTGGCCTTCTTCGTCAGCGCCCTGGTCCTGACCCGCATGGGCGCAGTCCCCCGTGGAAGCCGCAACGCGAAGTTCCTGGCGGGTTCAAGCCTCGCCCTGGCGGGCCTGATCCTGGGCGCAGGGACCGATCCGACTCAAGCGCCCCGCTCTTCTCCCGGCGTCTTCGAAGCAAGCGCTCCCCAGGTGGTGACCAGGTCCCTGATACAAGCCAGTCGGGACCGGGATCTACCCGCGGGCTGGCTTCCCCCGGGGTGCGCCGTGAGTCTGATTGGATCGGGAGAAAGCCTGCTCATGGCCCGCTCGATCCCCGCTGGTCAGATCCAACAACTCCAGCGCCTGGGACCTGAAGATCTACAACTGCTGGCCAAGCCCCCAGCGCGCCTGCTGGACGGTTGCTTCGACAGGATCGCGTCCCTGCGAGCGCGCCTCTTACGGCGCATGGACAGACTGCCCTCCAAGAAACTCAGCGCCCTGCTGGGAGCCCTGTTGTTGGGGGACCGACGCAAGCTGAGCTACGAGACCACCGACCTGTTCACGCGCACCGGGACGCGCCACCTGCTGGCGCTCTCAGGTCTCCACCTGGCGGTGCTCTTCGGCCTCTTGCTCCTGCCCCTGCTGCGCATCTTCATGCGTCGCTTTGCGGGAACCGCGGGGCGCCTGGGAGCTGGCCTCTGCATGACTCTTGTACTGGCTGTGTTCGTGCCCCTGGCTGGGGGTGCACCTTCCCTCTGGCGCGCCGCCTGCGCGGCGGGTCTGGGTTTTCTCGCTCCCCTGCGCGGCCGAGCGGGACAGGTCCTGCCGCGCACAGATGGATGCGCCCTGTTGGGTCTGGCCCTGACCTGGGAGGTGTTGGTGGATCCAAGCGCCTTGGGCCAGCCGGGGGTCCAGTTGACCTATCTGGCGACCTTTGGTCTCTTGACCGCGCGCGGCCTGTACAGCCCAGGCAAGAGCAACCTGCTGCCCGCGGCCCCCCATGAAAAACTGCCCTTGGCCTGGGCTCTTCTTGGTTCCCTGCCGCGATTGTTCCGGGCAGGGGTGCGCGCCTCTTTGGTGGCCAGCGCAGCAACCCTGCCAGTGCTTTGGCTGACCTTTGGAGAAGCTGCCCCCATCGGACTGCTCGCCACCCCGCTGGTGACCCCGATCATCAGCGCCCTGCTGATGATCGGGGGTCTATGTGTTGCTGTTCCCAGCGGGCTGGGGGCGCACCTGGCGGAGATCCTGCGCCAGGGACTGATCGGTCTCCTGCAGGCCATCGACCGGCTGCCCTTGACGCCCCTCAACCTGCCCCCCAGACCCGCGCTGCTCGTGATTCTGCTGGGGCTCCTGGCAATGCTCGCCCTGCGCCGGCTGCCAGGCAGCACACGGCCGGCCCTGCTCCTGGCGGGAGTCCTTCTCCTCCCCTGGGCAACCCGCGCCCGCAGCCTGCGCCTGCAGGTGTTGGATGTGGGCCACGGCACGGCGGCGGTGTTGGAGGTACCTCGCTTCGGTCTGCTGGTCTTTGATGGTGGATCCCGAGATCGCATCGGAGTGGGACGCGCCTTGCAGCGAGTCCTCTGGGATCGGGAGGCGGACCGGGTGACGTACCTGACCAGTCACACCGATCGTGACCACACGGGAGCCCTGCCCTGGCTGGCCCGGCGTTTCGAAGCCAAACAATGGTGGGGCCTCTTCCCCCCCGATGTGTCCAGAGATGTTCTCCATGGAGCCCACTCGGATCCAGCCGAAGGACGGGTGCTGCTGCACCAAGGGGCCCACCTGCGGCTCGAATTGCTGCGCGGGTCTTCCCTGGGGGGCAACGAGGGTTCGCGCAGCCTGCTGGTGCATGCGGGTGACCGGACTCTGATGCTCTGGGGGGATGCGGAAGACGAGGGCGCCCTGGCCACCCTCCGGCACTGCAAGGAGGAATCTGGGCTGGACCTGTTGCTGCTGCCCCACCACGGTCGCGCGGGACCGGCCCTGGGAGCAGTCCTCGATCAGCTCCAACCGAGCATGGCCTGGGCCAGTTCCAGCGATCTTGAGCTACCCTCGCAAGGGACCCTCATGCAGCGAGGCATCCCCCTCCGCGTGACCACCCAAGGTCCCCTGCTCTGGCCCCCGGCAGAACAAGGCGCAGCCAGGGGTCCCTGAGCCAAAGGAGTTGGCGTGGCAAAGAGTACGCCGAAAGCCATAGACTCTTGCCCGTGAGCCTGCCTGACCCTCCCACAACCGTCCAAACAGACCCCGAGAGCCTCCCCCGGAATGGCTCGGCAGTACTGGAGGTCCGCGGTCTGAGCAAACGCTACGGGGATCAGGTCGTCCTGGGGGGCATCGACTTCGAGGTTCTGCAGGGACAGATCTTTGGCCTCCTGGGACCCAACGGATCGGGAAAGACCACCACGCTGAACTGCGCCCTGGGTCTCCTGCACCCCACATCCGGCTCCGTGCGCATCCTGGGCCAACCCTCGCAACACATCTATGAGACCCGCGGACGCGTGGCGGTGGTCTTCGACAAGCCGGTGCTTCTGCCGAGCCACACCATCAGTCAGAACCTGAAGTACGGCGCGCACCTGCGGGATCAGACAGGTGGGTGCAGTGCCAGTGAAGTGCTCAAGTTGGTTGGTCTTGCGGGCCTTGAGAAGCGCAAGGCAGGCCAACTTTCCCTGGGCCAGATGAGGCGCCTCTCCATTGCCCTGGCCCTCGCTGGAAACCCGGAGTTGCTGGTGCTTGACGAACCTCTGGCGGGCCTCGACCCCATCGGTGTGCGCGAGATCATGACCCTGCTGGCGCGCCTGCGGGACGAGGGCCTGACTCTCCTGGTGTCGAGCCACAGATTGTTCGAAATGGAACGCTTGTTGACCCATGCAGGCGTACTGATCCAAGGCAAGCTGGCGGCCGTCGGATCCCTGGAAGAACTACTCGGAGCAGCGGGGCGCATACGCGCGGAGGTGGACGCACCGGAACGGGCCCTGGAACTCGCACAGCAAAACTCCTGGGAAGTTCTCGCCCAACGGGGACAAGAACTGACCCTCGACTCTGGAACGCCAGCCGAGGAAGTCAACAAGGCATTGGTGCAGGCGGGCATCGGAGTCAAACGCCTGACCCCGGCCAGATCCTCCCTGCCGGATCTCTTCGAGCAACTGGTGGATGCCCAGGAGCAAGAGCAATGAGAGGCGCACTCCTGGTCTTCAAGGCCGAGTGGGGCCGGCTGGCCACCACCCGGACTTTTCATGCGGTCCTGTTGTTGGTGTGCCTCGCTTCCCTGGCACGGGCAATCAGCGACGGAATCGCCCTTGAAGGACACGGAATCGAATCCGGCCAGGGTTGGCATTCCCTGGCGGTGGGCTGGCGCACGGGGCTGGTACTCTCAACCTTGATCCTGGCCTTCAGCGCGGCTCGCGGTTTGGCGGGTGATGCCCAGGCTTGGATCCTGAGGCTGGCCCTGACCCGCGGCACTTCACGAGCGGGCATGATCACCGCGCGCTTGATGCTGGGCCTCGGCCAGCTCTTGCTGCTTGTGCTCTGCAGTGGCGCCGGTGCCTTGCTCGGAGGCTGGTTCGCCGGTGGCTATGGACCCTTTGTTGTGGATGGAGCTGAGTTTGGCGACCGGAGCTTCTTCGCGCCCGAGTTCTGGCGAGTGGGTTTCGGCGTACTCCCTGCCCTGGCGGCGACCTATGCCTTTGCCCTGTTTGTCTCGGCCTTCTGCCAGAGCGCTGTGACCGCGGTAGCTGCCAGCATCGGCTTGCTGCTCTCCTTTGACCTCTTCAAGGAACTGCTCGGTGAAGGGAGCCGGTGGTTCTTCCTGGCGCACACACCGACCCTGCTGGATTCATCGGGCTTCACCTACCTGGACAATCTGTGCGGGCTGGCCACAAGCACGGCCCTCTGGGAAGAAGGTTATTGGCGGGCGGGCATGGTCAGTTCACTGGCCAGCGTGTTGATTTTCACAATTCTGGCAATTGTGGTGCTACGGCGCAGAGCACTGTAGCCCAGCGCTCTGACGGGGCTGAAAGAGGGCCAATCGCAGGAAACAGGAACGCAGCTTCCATCAACGATTCTGGAAATCAGGGTCTCTGCACGCCACACTTGTTGGACCCCCAACTGGCGCCCCCCCGCCGGCAACATGCAATCCCTTGGCCTATTCCGCGCAGCCCTCCTAGGACTGGCACTGCTCCCGCACTCGGCTTGCACATCGGTTCCTTCGCGCCCGATACCAGATGCTCTGCCCGAAGTCCTGACCTGGACCCGGGCCCACCAGGGCAACGCGATTTTCTTCGGGTTGGAAGTTCGCGAGAACGACAGCGACTCCCTGGAGGATCTTTTCTTTGCACCTGGGGTACGGGTGGTCCGGGTAGTCGACGAATCCCCTGCTGCCCAAGTGGGCCTCAAGGTCGGCGATGTCGTGCTGCAGCTCGCCGGGGAAGAGATCAACGACCCCGCTAGCTTCAAGGCCCTCATGGCCCAACAGACTCCCGAGTCGAACCTGCAACTGCAGGTGCAACGGGGAGACGCGATCTTTGAACTCGAGGCCCGGGTTCGCGAAGCCGCCATGACCCCCTCCCCGGCAACCCTGGTGGCGGTGGCAGAACCCGCGCGCACCCTAGCCCGCTGGATGCGCGGAGGCGGGGGTGTAGTCTTGCTGGCGAGTCATCCGAAAGGTCCCCTGGCCACAAACGGAATTCCCGATGGCGCGATCATCACCCATCTGAACGGGACCCCCATGCGCAGCGAGCGAGCTCTTGTTCGCTATGTGCTGGCCCGGGAACCGGGAGAGTCGGTGACCTTTCGCTGGCACCGGGCCTCTTCTGATTCCCAGCAAACCAAGCTAGAGCTCTTTGCCCCTGGCAATCGCCTGCTGGAAGCGACCCTGCCCATTGTGATCGGCTACCTCGGCTCGGCGGATGGGGAGAGCAGCATCTTCTACGTAGGAGACTTCTGGCTGATCTGGCTCTTCAAGTATCAACGGGAGGGACGCGAACACCACTACTCTCTCCTGCGCTTCATCACCTGGTCCACCGGTGAGGGTCTTCTGGGTAGTCAACCATGATTGCGCTTCTGGCATTGGGACTGGTGGGAATGGGCGACTCCACAGGAGAAGTCACCTTTGTCGATGCATCGCTCGCCGTTTCAGGTGAACTGCTCTTCTGGGAAGCGCAAGATTGGGACCGGGACGGGCAAATCGATCTGCTGTTGGTATCTGTGGCGCCCAGCGGTCGACGGGTGCTGCATGTACATCCCGTACACGGTCAGACCATCGAGGCCAAGCCCTCACACTCCATGGAATTCCTGGGGGATGTGACCGCCTTCGGCCTGGCAGAACTGCGACCCACGGAACCAGGCCGCGAGGTCCTGCTCCTGTCCCCTACAGGCGCCTGGTCCTACTCACTCAACAAACCGGGCTATCGGGGCAACATCACTCAACTGTTCAAATTCGAAGGGGTCTTCGACTTGCCCCTGGCCGAGCGCATCGGCTGGTGGGAATACATCGGACCAGCCCCCAACGGGATCGATCAATTTCTGGTGCCCTCCTTGGCCGGACTGCTGCGCGCTCGAAAGACAAGCAACGCCTGGGACCTGAGTGCGACACCCGGCGCAAGCCAGCCCAAGCGAATTGGAACGGGTAGCCTGCCCTCGACTCCGCGCTCTGCAACCGGTGGTTTGCGAGTTGCGTTGGAAGTGGAAGGAGGCAAGCTCAGGCATCCCTTCATCGGTGAATCAAGCCAGGGTTTTTCCACCATGGCGCGGGACTCGATCTCACTTGAAGCACCTGCATGGGTGGACTTTGACGGGGACGGTGACCGCGACCTGCTGTACCTGACCAAGAACGAGTTGGTGATTTATGAAGGCGACGGGAATGGCACTCCCCAAGAGCCCATCCGGCGGGAGCCCCTGCCCGACTACATGCCAAAACCCGACACGAAGGGCGCCAGCCTGCGCTTGCTCGACATCAACCGCGACGGCCGGCTGGACTTCCTTGTGCAGATTCACAAGTCATCAAAGTCGACCTTCAGCAACGGCTCAACACGTTTGTTGGTCTTGCTCCAGAGCAAGACCCGCATGCTGCCTGCCAAGCCAAATCAGACCTTGTCCTTCGCGGCCACAAATCTGAGCGCTGAAGTCGCCTACATCAATGGGGACGAACATCTGGATCTGGTTGTAGAGCAGTTCGAATTGCCCAAACTGACCGCCATGGTCACCGGCCTTGAGTTCACCTTGACCCACATGTTCTACGCGGGAACAGGCCGAGGCTTCGAGCCCCAACCCACCCTGCGCCAGGCAAGCAAGTACGACGAAGAAGAAGTGCAGGACCTGATCGTCAATCGCTCCTTCCGCATGGATCTCTCCGGAGACGGACTGGCGGACATGGTGGAGATCGACCTGCAGGGACGCATCGCAATCCGGCGCCTGATCAAGAAGAGCGGCTTCTTCTCGGGCACGACCTGGTCCCTGGAACGGGTGCCCTGGAAACGCTTCGACACAGTTGGCTCAATCCAAGATCTTGATGTGCGCGACCTGAATGGGGACGGTCAAGGGGATGTGATCAGCCTCAGCGACACGGGCCTGACGATCCTGCTCTCGAGCAAGGGCGGCCGTCAATGAATCCACACCTGCTGATTGCTGGCTGGCTCGTGCTCAGCTACCCCTTGACGTCCAAACCAGAAGGCCCGGCCCCAGCACCCCAGGACCAGGACGCACCAGTCTTCAGCACCACCGTCCTGGCCGTGGACGGTGAACTCGGGGAGTTGATTCTGGCGGACGTGGACGGAGACGGAGATCGGGATCTGGTGCAAATCCACAAGGAGGGTGTCAGAGTCAGACCAATGGACTCCGCAGGACATTACGCAGAAAAGCCCGGAGCCCTGTTTCCCTGGCCCTCACAGCGCACAGCTTGGGACCTGGCCGACATGAACGGGGATCAAAGGCAGGAACTGGTCCTGTTTGTGGATGGCGCCCGAGTACTTCAGTCGCACTGTGTTGATGGTGTCTTTGGCGAACCGGAGGAACTGCTGAAAGCAACCGGCTGGCAGCCGCTGGGTGTACACCACATGCGCTTTACCCGGGACATCGATGGGGATGGACAAATGGATATCACCATCCCTCTGCCCAGCGCTCATCAGCTTTTTCTACGCAGGGAACAGGGCTTCGCCAAGCCCCTGACCATCAAGTACCGACCGCTCGTGGACCAGAGCTTCGGTGATCCAAACCTGCCGCACATGAGTATCTCCCAAACAGTGAGCGCACCCTGGTTTTATCCAACACGGACGAAGAGGTCGCCTTCCACATCTTCCGGCAAGGAGTGATCCCAGCAGACCCCACCTGGATCCTCGATATCGCCGCCTTGACCCGCGACTTGCCCGATGAAAAGGACCTCGACCTGGAAAACCTGCTGGCCATTATCTCCCACCGACTCGAATGGCGACTGGTGGATCTCGATGGGATTGCCCCCCATGACCTGATTGTCAGCGTTGGCGGGAAGATCCGCACCTGGCTTGGGGGCAGCGTCGGGGGCATGAAGGGCGATCCGGATCAACTGCTACTGGCAGCCGGCAATCTTCTTTGGTTCTTCACCCGACAGGTAGAGGGCTCTCCCCTTCCCGAACTCCAGATCGTGCGTGGAGAAAAAATAGGGCTGGGGCGCATTATTCGCTACCTGATTCTGCCGGGCAAGATCACATTTGACCTCTTCACCTACCGCAACGAGGCTGGACGCTTTTCAGAACGACCCATACGCAGGAACAAGATCCAATTCGGTATCCCCAGGCTGATGACCCTTCTGGACGATGACGGCCTGGGCTCCGCAGTGGAGGATCAATTCAAGATCCCCGCTCGCCGCATGCACCGCACATCTGGCATCGACGACATCGCAGATCTGGCGGGGCACGAACTGCGCATATACGGTCGCTGCGCCCCTCCTGCCAGCAATACCGAGAAGATCCTGGACGGGACTTTCGAAATGGACCGCTTCATCGAGTTGTTCCTGCTGGAGGACCTGGACCGCAGAGGCGATGGCGCCAACACGCTCCTGGACCTGGGCAGTTTGGCGACATACGAGTTCTCCCCCGGCTTGATCCTGCGCAGGACGGCCAAGGACAAGCCAATCACATTCCGGGCCCAGTTACCAGAAGGCAAACACCGCCTGGCCTGCCGCGACCTGACCGGCAACGGCGGGAGTGACCTGATCGTGGTCACCGATGCCAAGCAGGGCAAGGTGGTTTCGATCTTCGTGCGTCGGCCCTAGGGGCCCGCCGCTTTGGCGATAGAGGTTCCTTACTTGCGCCGACGGGCATCATCGCTGGTGTCTTGCATGTCGATGGCCCAATCCTTCCAACGATCTTCCAACACCCTCAGGGATTGTCCCGGAGGCACACCCAGCAGCTTGGTAGCCGCCTCGCGCCAGGCAGCAATCATGCTGTCGCGTTCCAGTGACAGCTTGCCCGCCGCCCGCAACCAAAGCTGGGCGCTCCTGCCCTCTTCGCGCACCAGATAGTCAAAAAAGGACCAGGACTTGGCCACATCGCCGTCGTCCATCTGAAAGAGGGTCTTGAGGGCCAGTCTTTCGATCGGTTGCCCCTTGGTCAAGGCCACCTGATTGAGCTTGGCGCGGCGGCCCACACCAAAGGTCTTCTCGCCGCCCTTCTTGTCCTTTGTCTTGTCCGAACGGGTGCCTCCCTTGTCGTACTCAAAAGCGATGCAGGTCACCTGATTGACACCCATCATCTCGAAGGACAACCACCAGGCCACGGCTTCGCTTAGCCAGTCCTGATCCATGCGCCCCTCTTCGTTGCCAAAGTGCAGGCCCGCCAGCATGTGACCAACCTGATGAACGATCTGTCCGTGCAAGTGATCTCCCTCACGCCAGCGACGCAAGAACCGGAAGAGCTTCTTGTGGTGGCCATCAATGCGCTCGCCGCCGATCTCCAAGCGCCGCTCCACATCCCGGGACCAGTTGGATTGAAAGTACTTCTCCGAAACACCACGGTAGGCCTTGGAAGAGTCCGGCACAAATATCCACTCAGCACTGATGCGGTCCTGGAAGACATCCTTGAAATCCTCGGCCACATAGGGATCCACCAGTTCCTTGCGAAATTGCTCTATGACCAGTTCGCCGTAGCGCAGGCCCCCTTGAATCTCCTCGGGAGAGAGCACGCCGCGTACTGATGTGATGCGCAGGTGTGTGGACTCATAGCAGAGGACCTTTTGAGGGCCGTAACCCAATTCTTCGAGCACACCCAGCAGGACCTCATCCGCAGGAGCCTTCTTGACCGAGTCCAGGGCCGACTGCCCACGGGCGGCGAGATGCTCCTCACGTCCCCTGCGGGCGGCCTTTGCAAAGGACTTTTCCCAGCCCGCAACCGCTGCAGGGAAAGGGCTCACCCTCAGCCAAGAAACAAAGCGAGTACCCGCCCCCAGGTAACGCTCATGGCGCAGGCTCCAGGCCGCGCTGCCGCGCTTGGCCTCGTCTCGGGCATCCTCCAGCTTGTCCAGTTGCTCGATGCGCAAGCGGTATTCCAGGGAGATTCCATTCAGGGTCTCACCTGGAAAGGCGCGTTGCATCTCCATCACATAGCCACCGCTGATGGAAGCCTCGGTCTTTCTGCTTGAGGCGATACGCTCCCCGTCCTTCTCATACCAGGGGGACATGTCGGGCTTCTTGGGATCGTGGATGAAGACCTCGATCGTGCCGCCAGGGTTGTACTGAATCGCACCGTTCTTGAGGATCCGAGCGCCAGATCGGATCTCGACCATCAGGACCATGTCCTCCTTGTAGGAGACGATGTTGCTCTTGAATTTCTTCTGGCCCTTGGCGTCGAGACTGATGGCCCAGACGCCATTGATCTGAGGGGCTGCCTGTGCGAGCCCGGTACACATGATCAGCGCCAAGAAGGCCGCCAAAATGAATCTCATACCCATGCCGGCTATCCTACGGGATGCCAATGGCAAGCCGGGCGCCTAATGGCAAGAGCACTGCCTAGCCTTCATCCGCAGGCCCAAAGCGCTGATCCAAGAACCCACCAAAGCCCTCAAGCGCCACTCGCTGAGTGTAGAAGTCAAGGCCCCGCAGACCTCCCAACTCCTCGCCGCCGCCAGCCCGCCCGGGCCCGCCGTGCACCATGGCGGGCAAGACCATGCCCGGGGCAAGGGCCTGCTCCGCCATGCGCTTTGATCCGATCCAGACACGACCATGCCAGGGCGCAACGCCCAAGACCACTTCTTCGGTCCAAGACACGTTGTCCGAATAGAGACTGCAGACCAAGCCCCCGCCACCCTTATTGCAGAGGCGAATCGCTTCTGCCCTTGTGCCGTCATAGGGAATCAAGGTGGCCACGGGGCCAAAGACCTCAAGCTCATGCAGCACGGCCGCTTCGGAATCTGTGGCCTTCAACAAAGTAGGCTGGACCAAGAGCGCCTGCCCATCCTTTTCGGGCAAGCCCCCACAGATCACGTCCGCCGCCTCCAGCAGGCGCTCCATGCCGCTCTTGACATCATCGAACTGGCCGGGGTGGGCCACGGGGGCCACGCGGTTCTCACGTTGTGCGGGATCCCCCACTGGGAAGCGCCCAAGTTCCGCCACCAGGTCCTCAGCAAATGAGTCCAGCAGACTCTCCGGGATCATGATGCGCCGCACGGCGGTGCATTTTTGCCCGGCCTTCTGGGTCATGTCCGTAGCAATGTTCAGAAGCGCCAGGTTCCAGGTCTCTTCCCCAGGTTCCAGGTCCGCATCAAGCACCGCACCATTGAGCGAGTCCGCCTCAATGTTCACCCGCACGTTTCGCGACAGCACATTGGCGTGGCTCTTGATCTTGAGGCCGGTCTGGGCCGAGCCCGTGAAAGCCACGCCATCCATGGGGCCCAGATGATCAAGCAGATCCCCAGCGGAACCGCACAGGAACTGAAAAGCGCCCGCGGGCAACAATCCGCTGGCCACAATCTGTTCCGCCACGCGCCAGGCCACCAGGGCGGTACTGGTTCCGGGCTTGCTGATCACGGGCACGCCTGCCAACCAGGCGCAGGCCGCTTTTTCGAGCATTCCCCAGGCTGGGAAGTTGAAGGCGTTGATGTGCACAGCGACCCCGGGCCTGGGCACACGCACGTGCCGCCCGGAAAATCGCGCTGTGCGCCCGAGCTGCACCGTATCCCCATCATTGAGGTAGGGGCGATCCCCAAGGCGCTTGCCGAAGGAGGCGTAGGCCGCCAGAGTTCCGGTGGCCCCATCCACATCAAACTTGCCATCTCCTCGGGTGCAGCCACCGTTGATGCGCGCCAGATCGAGCAGCTCGTCCCGGATTTCATGCACCGCCGCGGCCAGGCCCTTGAGCATGGTGGCACGCTCAGAGAAACTCAACGCGCGCAATGCGGGCCCCCCCACATCACGGCCGTAACGCACGGCGGCCCCCAGATCCAGGCCACTTGAGCCGCATTGGGCCACGGCTTCGCCGTTCATGGGGTTGACCAGGGTGGAATCCGTGCCTGGGTGCCAGGATCCGGAGAGGTAGCTCTTGAGGTTGTGCATGGGGGCTCTGTTCGAAGAATGGCCCGCTACAATAAGCGAGCGGCCATCCCTATGCTAGGCATGATGAGCACCTCGTCCCCCACCCATTGGCTGCCCACCAACACCTTTACCGGGAAGCGCGCCTTTGTGACCGGAGGTGGCACGGGGCTGGGGCTGGAAATCAGCCGGGGACTGGCGGCCCTGGGTGCCCATGTGACAATCGCTTCGCGCTCGAAGGAGCATCACCTGGGGTTTCTGACCGAAGCCAGCAAAGAGGGCTGGGACGCTGGAGCAGTGGTTCTGGATGTGCGCGAGGACCCCTCGGTGCGTGAGGCCATCGACACCTTCTGCGAGCAGCATGGAGGAATCGACATCCTGATCAACAACGCAGCGGGCAACTTTGTGTGCCCCGCCGAACGGCTCTCAAACAATGCCTGGCGCTCGGTGCTGGGAATCGTTCTGGATGGAACCTTCTCCTGTTCCAAGTACGCCGGTCGTCACATGATCGCGGGGGACGGAGGTGTGCACCTGAATGTGGTGGCGACCTACGCCTGGACTGGCATGCCGGGAGTGGTGCACTCTGCCAGCGCCAAGGCAGGTGTCTTGGCCATGACCAGGACCCTGGCCGCCGAATGGGCACGGCACGGGATTCGGGTCAATGCGATTGCCCCGGGGCCTTTTCAATCGGAAGGGGCGGCGGGCAATCTTTGGCCCGATGCAACGATCGAAGAACGCATGCGCGAGGCGATCCCAGCCAAGCGTTTTGGGACGACCGAGGAGATGGCCACCCATGCGCTCTATCTTTGTTCGGATGCGGCGGCTTACATCACGGGCGAGTGCATGGTCATCGACGGTGGATTGTCATTGGCTTCCGGGCGCATGTGGGAACCCGGAGAGACGCTGAAACGCAAGCGGGATAAAGACTGATGGGTAGGATGGAACGTGGACAATTGATGACCGAATCGTTGAGCGAGAGCAAACGGGCCATCGATCAGTTGTCCTTGAGCGAAGCGCTGGAGCGCTTGCATCAAGCGGACCAGGAAGCCGTGCAAGCGGTGCATGCGGCCCAGGGTGAGATCGCGGGGGCAGTGGAACTGCTCTCGAACCGCGTGCAGGCTGGAGGCCGAGTGTTCTATGTGGGAGCGGGCACCAGCGGCCGTTTGGCGACCCTGGACGCGGCCGAGCTGCCCCCCACCTTCGGGGTGCCCGAGACCCTCTTCCAAGCGCTCATCGCCGGAGGAACCAAAGCCCTCAACGCAGCGGTGGAAGGGGCCGAAGACGATCATGGGGCGGGTGCCGAGGCCCTTGCAGAACGCGAACTCGGACCCAAGGACGCGGTACTGGGAATCGCAGCCGGGGGCACCACCCCCTTCGTGCACGGGGCCCTGAAGTACGCCCAGCAGGTGGGCGCCGGAACAATTTTTGTGGCCTGCATTCCACGGGAACAGTTCGAAGATCCCTACGACCTCTCCATCCGCTTGCTCTGTGGTCCCGAAGAGGTCCAGGGCTCCACGCGCATGAAGGCGGGCACGGCCACCAAGCTCTGCCTCAACGCCCTTTCGACCCTGGTCATGGTAGGCCTGGGCAAGGTGCATCGGGGACGCATGGTGGATGTGTCCACCCGCGGCAATGAAAAGCTCATCGATCGGGGCGAGCGCCTGGTGATGGATCTGGCAGGGGTCGACCGGCCGCGAGCCAAGAGCCTCCTGGAAGCCAGCGATGGACAGGTCAAACCGGCCGTGCTGATGGCCCGGCTGAACCTGGATTTGGCAGCAGCCCAAGCGAACCTCAAGGACCATGCTGGTCACCTGGGGGCCTGCCTGGGGGGCGAACAATGATCGCCTGGATTGGAACACACGAGCTGTTCCTGACGGTCGTGGCGCTGATCATCTTGCTGCTGCTGATCGCCCTGGTCAACCGAGCGCGTGGTCGCGGGGACTCCTAGGGCCGCCCCTGTTTCTAGCGCGATCTCAGAACTCCAACCATCACGCGTCCACTGTTGGACCCAGGCGCTGAGCCTTCTGCATCGAACGAAGGATCCCCCGCCAAGAGACACATCTCCGCGCTGTTGAGAGCGTCCACCGCGAGGCTCTGCATCCAGCGCGGGCCCGCCTGCTCCGGCGCGGCAAGAGCGATAGGGACGGCATCGGGATCAGCCCCTGGCCAAAGCAGGAGAGCTGGACCGGAACCGGAGAAGGTCTCGCTGGCAACCAGAGCGTCGGGCTTCTCTCCTGCGAGCAGTGACGCCGCAAGAACCCTCAGTCCGAAGCGACCGGACGGAGGCTGCTGGGGCCCGGGCACAGGAACTGCATGGGCGTCTTTCTCCAAGCGCGCAGGAGAAAACAGCCCAAGGGGCCGACGCTGGTGAGGGAAATAGCGAAAGGCCGCACCAAGGACTCCCACGTTGCTCGATTCGCGATCGGGAGCGCCGATCAGGAGGGTCTTTCCAAGGGCAGAGATCGAGCGCCCGAAGGAGGAGGGAGTCTCCAACTGTCTGAGCGGATCGCTGAGCAGGGTGGGCTGGATCGGTCTCAGGGCTGCGCTGTAGATCCAGACCTGGCCAACCCCCTCGATCCCCTCCCCGGGCGCGTCGGGTGCGGCCACCACCAGATTCACAGCGGCGCCGGGGGCCAGATCGAGCACCCCGAGCGCGCTCCCAAAGCCCATCCCCGGTCCCGGCCGGGGAGCAGGGATCACACGCCGGCCGAGCGAAGTGCAAAGCAGCAGCACCGCTCCCCCTTGACGCTCCCGATAACGGGCCAGGGGTGCACCCATGGCCAGGTCAGAGCGACCATCCCCGTCAAAGTCGCCCACTGCCAGGGAAGAACCCAAACGACCCGGCAGGGCTCCTGGGCCCACGAGCATGTGCGCGGGCTTTTGCAGGGACTCGATTCCCCACACAAACACGCTTCCCGAACCACTACCGGAAAGGGGCGAACCGATCAGAAGCTCCGCCGCCGGATCCTCGTCCAACTCGCAGATACACAAGGCCGCGCCGAATTCCAGGGACTCAAACGATGGACTATGATCTGGAGGAAAGACCCGCAACACCTCACGCACCCCCTCCAGCAAACCTCCCGACGCGGCCAGCATCACCAGCACCAGCCCGCGGCCACCGGGGCGCTCGGCCCCGGGTGCGGAAACAGCGAGATCCTGCCACCCGTCCCCGTCAAAGTCCCCCAGGGCCAGGGCTTGTCCCAGTCGCGCGCCCGCTGCCAGTTCGGGAAGAGCAAGGGCCGACCAGATCAGCTGCAGGTTCCCAGGCACCCCGGCCGATTGACTCACACCCTCTTGGCCCAAGGGTGCCGCGAGAACCGACACGGCAGCCCCCAAGACCAGCTTCGGCGCGAAAAGCAATAGGGCAAGACTCATGATCGATGCGTCCACGACACCTGAGCACAGTAGCGTCTTGGTGCCACAGAATCTCCCTCAAGCCATGCCCTGTAGCGCAAATGCCGGCTTGTGGACCCTGGATGTGCAATCCATCCTACAAGTCCAGCGAACTGCAGCTTCCTTGCAGCAGGAGCCTTGGGATTCCCTCGCCGAACGCCTGAAACCCAGACCCGGATATTCCGTTCTTGATTCTGTGAGGGTGATACGTGGAAACGGCGCATGTCTCGAAGGGGGCCTGGCCAGCCTTGTGGCTGTAGAGGTTCGCTTCAAGGGTGCTGACCGAGGGGGAACCCGCATCATTCTCACCGGCTTGCCGGACAGCATCCTGCGCGAGACCCGGGCCCGTCTGCCCGCGGCCCTTGGGCAGGGTGGGGTTCATCTACCCATCGGCGAGCTGTTTATCAATCTGGCACCCGCGACCCGCCCCAAGGCGGGGGGACTCTTGGATCTGGCCCTGGCACTGACCATCGCCGGGGCCCTGGGGTTGATCGCGGTGACAGAGTTGGAGCGCACCCTGTGCCTGGGAGAATTGGACCTGGGGGGCGGTGTACGGCCCTGCGCAGGAGGACTGTACGCCGCCCGCGCGGCGGCAGCAGCGGGACTGACCCAGGTGATTGCGCCAGCGGAAACTGCCGAGCGCTGCGCCTGGATTGCGGGACTCAAGGTGATCTCCGTCAAGACCCTGGGGGACGCTCTCGACCATCTGGCCGATGTGCGCCGCATCAAACCCCTGCGACACAGACACCCACCCACTCCCGCCCTCTCCCCCGAAGGTTCCCTGGACGAAGTGCGCGGCCAGGCAGAGGCTAAGGAGGCCCTGGCACTTTCCGCGGCGGGAGGCCATCCGCTCCTGATGGTGGGACCGCCGGGAGCGGGGAAGAGCCTCCTGGCCCGGCGGCTGGCGCGCCTCTTGCCGCCACTCTCCCTACCCGAACGGCTCGATCTCTTGGCCCGCGCGGACTGCGAGCCCCTGAATCATCCCTCAGCCAGCGGTCCCAATCCAATCCAAGCGCGACCCTTCCGCGCCCCGCACCACACCACTTCCCATGCGGGTCTGGTGGGCGGCGGCCGTGAAGCGGGAGCTGGCGAGGTCAGTCTCAGTCACAGGGGAGTACTTTTCTTGGACGAGCTGCCCGAATTCAAGCGCGACGCTCTCGAAGCCCTGCGGGAACCCATGGAGACCGGACGCATCCTGATCTCGCGCGCGTCCGTGCGGATTGAACACCCGGCACGCTTCCTGCTCGTGGCTGCCATGAACCCCTGCCCATGTGGCTACCGGGGCCACCCACGGCGACGCTGTTCATGCGGGAACGGCGCTATCCAGCGCTATCAAAACCGCATCAGCGGGCCGCTCTTTGATCGCCTGGATCTGGTGGTGCAACTGGCACCATCCAGTTTGGACGATCTGGCAGGCACTACCGTTTCCGGGCCTCGGGAAGCGGAGTTGCTGGAGCGCATGACGCTTGCCCGAAAAATGCGCCGGATGCGACGACAGAGGTTGGCCAACGCGCGGCTGGGAGCCACGGAATTAGACCAGTGGGTGCCCGTACGGGGTCCCTTGGGCAAGCTGCTGGCGCGGGCGGCCAACGAACGGGCCCTCAGTGCCCGAGCAATCCAATCCGTGCGTCGGGTGGCTCGCACGGTGGCGGATCTGAAGGGCTGCGCTGAATGCAAAGCCGAGCACCTGGCCCTGGCCCTGCTCTACAGGACTCGGGATCCCTGTCTCCTGTCCCAGACGCCGATGCCCTGATGCCAAACGAGACGAGCAACCCTACTCGTGGCGCAGGGCTTCCACCGGATCCATGTTCGCCGCGCGCCAGGCCGGGTAGAGACCAAAAATCACGCCGATGCCCACGGAGATCCCAAAAGCCAGAGCTGGGGCTTGGGGTGTGACAATGGTTGGCATGTCCGCCGTGGCTTCCACGATAGCTGGAATGATCAGGCCCAGCGCCACGCCTGCCACTCCGCCGCAGCCCGAGAGCACTGTGGTCTCGACCAGAAACTGGATCACGATGTCTTTGCGCTTGGCCCCCAGGGCCCGGCGAATGCCTATTTCCCGTGTACGCTCGGTGACCGTGGCCAGCATTACATTCATGATGCCGATGCCCCCCACCAAGAGGCTGATGCCTGCTATGGAACCCAGCACAATGTTGAAGATGCGTTTGGTCTCCTCTGCCCGCAAGAGCAGCTCAAGCGGCACGATCACTTCCCAGTCCTTGTCATTGTGCTCACGATCGAGCATGGCGCGGCAGGCGTCCGCAATCATGGGCACATCGGCGGCATTACGCACATCGACTATGATCTCGTGGAGTTCCACTTCGGTGATGTCCCGACTGCCGCTGCGCATCTTGACCTGGGTAGTGCCGAACATGCGACGCCCGGCAGAAAGGGGCAAGAAAATGTCTCCGCCGACCTCGGTGCTGGAGTCAATGCTCACTTGACCGACGGGCCCCCGCGGAAGGACCACGCCCACCACCTCCAGGTACTCGCCTCCGATACGAATCGTCTCGCCCACAGGCGAACTGAAAGGGAACAAGTGCCTGGCGACCTCATAGGAAAGCACGCAGGCTGGTTCTTCAAGGGACTCATCGAGCTCTGACAGAAAGCGCCCCTCATAAATCACGCGCCCCGTGGCATCCCTGTAATCCGAGCGAGTGCAAAGCACCCGGGGACGACAGACCCGAGTCCCTTTGCGCACCTCCTCGGGCACTTGCATCACTGGGATCACCGACCGCACTCCGGGGTAGGTGTACTCAATACGCAGGCGGTCAGAATCGGTCAGACCATATGCCAGGACACGCACATCCTGGTTGGACTGCTGGTCTTCTGGAGGCTTGACCGAGCGCAGGATCACATTCTGGCTGCCCAATTGACGAATTTGCTCCTGGGCAGATTCGCTTGCACCCTCCCCCACTGCCAGCATGGCAATCACGCTGGCAACTCCGAACAGCACACCGAGAGTGGTCAAGAAAGCTCGCAACTTGTGCAACAGGAGACTGCTGATGCCCAGACGAACAGTGCGCAAGAACGGTGAACGAATAATCATGAGCTGCGGTTCTCCACAACCTCTTCAGTGCGTCCGTCGACAAGTTTCAAGGTGAACTCGGCCCGGAGACCGATACTGCGCTCGTGGGTCACCAGCAAGATCGTCTTGCCCTCGGCATGCAGTTCGTCGAAGACCTCGAGGATTTCCTCGGCGGTCTTGGTATCCAGATTGCCCGTGGCCTCATCCGCAAGAATCAGATCCGGATCGTTGATCAGGGCGCGAGCGATGGCGACCCGCTGCTGCTGGCCGCCGGAGAGCTCCGGGGGACGGTGTCCAGTTCGACCTCCAAGGCCCACGCGCTCGGCAAGTTCCTTGGCCCGATCCAAAGCCCAAGGGGGCCACTCATCCCGGTACATGACGGGCACCAGAATGTTCTCAAGCACATCCAATTGGGGGATCAGATTGTAGCTTTGAAAGACAAAACCCAGCCGCGCACCGCGCAGCTCGCTGAGCTGGTCGTCATTCAGGGTCGACACGGGGCTGCCGCCCACCAAGTACTCCCCCTCCGTGGGCCGATCGATACAACCCAGAATGTTCAACAGGGTGCTCTTGCCGCTACCGGAGCTACCCATGATCGACCAGTACTCACCCCGACCAAACTGATGGGTAATGCCATCGAGAGCAGCCACTTCGGTGCCCCCCATTTGGTAGACGCGCCGAACATTTACAAGTTCGGCCGCCACCTCGGTTTGAGCTTGCAGGGTCACTCTCCGCCCTTGCCCGGAGTCGATCCGGAGCGCTCACCTGAAGATGGACGTCCAGAGGAAGGGGAATGTCCAGTGGGGCTTCCTTGTGCACCGCCACCGGCCTTGGAACTTCCGGCTTGACCGCGGCCGGATCTGCCTCCATTGGGGCGGCCGCCGCTGGGACGTTGGCCGCGGGCGGAACCTGCGCCACCTTCGCGTGATCGACCTGCGCTGGGCCGGCTGTGTCCAGAGGAGCCCGATTCAGCGCTGCCTGAAGGGTTGCCTGACGACGTGTCACGACTTCCCCAGGCCGCCGCGCCCGCAGCAGGAGTGGCACCCGAATTGGAAGCGCCAGCAGCGCCCGGGTAGCCATCACGAGCGCCGCCTTTAGCGCTGGAAGCCCCTCCCGAGGTATTCGGTGCAACCTGCTCTGCCCGGGGTCCGTCCTCGGGAGCACCCGGTGAAGCACCCTCGGGCTTGAAGTCAGGAGGGGGCGCGAGCAGGACCACATCCCCTTGCGACAGCCCCGCGACAAGAGTCACAAACTGAGCATTGTCCGGGCCCACCTCAACCACCCGGCGCGTGATTTCGCCCGCTTGACTCTGGAAGACCACTGTCTCGCGGCCATCAAAGAAAACACACTGGCGGGGAACGAAGAGCACGTCCTCCAAGTCCTCCACAAGGATCTCGACATTGCAGGACATTCCCGGACGCATCTCCTCGTTGCCTCCGTCGATCGCGATCAAGGAGCGGTAGACCCTTTGATTGGGATTTGACCAATAAGAGCCCGAGTCCGGTAGTTGAGCGACAAAATCCACCCGACCTTCGAACATTTGCCCCGGTAGGGCATCCACACGGACCAAACACTTCTGCCCCACCTGCACCCTCTTCAAGCTGGTTTCGTGCAATTTGGCCTCAGCAATCATGCCACCTGCCTGGGGAATCGAAATGATGTCCTGACGCTCACGCACTTGAGTGCCCTCTTCGATGGGATCCCCACTGCCCCAGCGACTTCTCTCCCGTGCATAAACCAGGATACCGTTCACTGGCGAGTAGAGCTTGGCCTTGCCCACCTGTTCCCCGATCTTGGTCAACTTGTCCTCTTCACGGGCCAGAGTAAAGCGCGCGGAATCCATGTCCGCCTGAAAGTCCGCCAGGTGGGCACGGGCCTGACGCTCGGTTTTTTGCAGGTCACGCTTGCGGGTTTCGATGGCCTGACGCAATTCTTCAAGGCGACGCTCATGGTCGTACTGCAGGGTCAGAGATTTTTCCCGTTCTGCTTGCCCCTTGGCGATGCGGGCTCGCTCATAGGACAACTCGTCCTGTTCCAAATCATTCTGGGCAGCAAAGTCGTTGGCGACCAGTTCCCTGGTGAATTCCAGTTCTTTCTTGGCCTGGGCCAGCTCCTGTGCACGCAGGAGAATGTCCTCGTCGAGGCCCTGGATTTGGTGCTGCCACTCGCTGACCGCGCTGGCAGAGGCGCCATCGGCCCCTGACTTGTCGCGGCCCACGTACTTCTCAAGATCCATCTCAGCGAAGCGCAGTTGCAACTGGGCCTCAGCCAAGTCAGTCAGGTTTTGGATTTCCTGGATCGCGAATTGCTCTTCAGCCTTGGTCAGGTCAGCCCGCGCGCGATTGACAGTAATTTCCTGCTCGACGCCACGGTCCACCAGTTCGCTGACATCCAATTCGCAAACCAGGTCGCCAACCTTGACCATCTTGCCTTCTTCTTCAAGGAAGAGAATCGTACCGCCGCGCTCGATTTCGCAGCGCAGGACTGCGGCGTTACTGGCCTCCAGATTGGCGCGCACGGTCTCACTGATGCGTAGGGCACCACTCCGAACCTGGGCGCCCTTGATCTCAGTGGCCTCTTCACCGCGCAACCAGCCCAATTCCACGATTCCATAACCGAGGCCGACGACCGCGCCGAGTCCCATCAAAGACATGGGTAGGATTCCGTACTTCACGCTTCTTGCTCCTTCATCATGTTTACTGTTTTCGGTTGCTGGTGTTCATTCTTGCGGCCCGATCCGCTGCAGATGGTAGGACATTCTACCAACTATTGAGTGTGGTCCCCGTGGGCATAAGGGCTCTGCGGTGCTTGTAGGTCAATAAGCGGCGGCGATCCCGCAACATACACCGCGCTGTGAATTCTCACGCTGCTCATGCCTGTCAACCTCCCCAAGGAAACCGGGTCCAGGCTGATTCCCTCTTCGTCCACCCGCAGGGCTTCCAGATCCAAGTACAAACCCAGGCGCGAGAGGCTGTAATCCACAAGGGCAGCGGCGCGGCTATTACGGGCTTGACGCAGGTCCTCCTCCGCGTCGAGCACATCCCGGGTGCTGGCCTTGCCATGGTCCAGATTCAAGCGCGAACTCTGCACCCGGCGCGTGGCGAGGACCACTGCCCCCTTCTGTAGCTTCCAGGTCTGATGAGCATTACGAGTCTGGCGCAGAGCATCGCGTACATCCACCACAATGCCGTCTGCTTCGGCTTCCACCGAGCGCCGTCGGGAGTCCAGACTGATCTGCGCTGAGCGCAGGGCGTTGCGCTCGGGAATTCGATCCCAAGGCAGGTCAAAGGAAAAGCCCAGACTCCAGCCGGAGGTACGCCAATCGTACTTGAGGGCCGTGTCGTTGGCAGAGGGTGCGGCGATCGAAGCCTCCAGATCAAGCCCCGCAAGCAAAGCATCCTCGGCCAGAAGCGCACCGCGCAGGCTGTCCTCCAGCTGATCGAGGGAAGTCAGGAAATCCAAACGCTGCTCAAGGGCCAAATCAACCGCCCGGTCCAAGTCCATGTCAGCCAACAGATCGTCCTCCCCGGAAAGGAGTTCAAATTCAGTACGATCCAAGGGCAGGTTGGTATCGATCGGCAAACCCAGGAACAGCATCAGATCGTCCCTGCTCCGCTCCAACCGCGCCCGTTGGACAATCAGCTGATTCTCGGAACGTAATTCATCCTGCAGGGCCTGGTCAGCTTCAATGCGCGAGAGGCGACCGGAGGCGGCCATGGCTTCGTTACGCCGGCGCAGAGCGACCAGATTCTCGTAATTCGATTCCTGGTTCTCCAACTCATTGATGGTCTGCATGAGCGAATACAATCGGCCGGCCACGTCCACCGCATACTGCCGCCGAAAGCGTTCGAATGAACGTACCTGATAGACCAGATTGCGCTCGGCTTGGGTCAGGGGCTCCAGGGTCACTCGTCGGCCCGCCCCGCGCATCAGCGGTTGGGTGATGGACAAGGACAGATCGTTGCTCAGGGACCAACCGTCCCCGGTGGAAACGAAGCGCAACAACGAACTTCCGATGGATGTCACTATCCGCGCCCCGCTGCCCAGCACCCGGGTCAAACCCAGGTCCAGAGAGCCCGATGCCTCGTTGCTGTCGTTGCCAATGCCGTCCATGTTGGCAGCGCCGTCCGCAGAGCCCAACCAGGAAAGGCGCCAACGCTCCAGGGAAAGGTCCAGGGCGGCCAGGTAGAGAGACTCCTTTTCGCTCTGGAAAGTACGGGAATTGCTCGCAGCGATGGAGAGCAACTCGCGCAAGCCCACCGGCACGTCCCCCAACTCTTCTCCGGCCAGGATGCGCTGACGCAAGGTGACCCCCTCAGGCTCCAGGCGGAAGCTGCCCTGCTCGCCAAAAAGACTTGCCCGAGCCTCCGCAAGGATCTGGTAGGAGTCTTCGTCTGCCTCCTGCGCCCAGGATTCGGCGCTGCGACAGCCTGTTAACAGGCCGATTCCTAACAGGCCGATTCCTAACAGGCCGGTTCCCAATAGCCCAAGGCCCACGGGGTCAGGCAGTGGGAAGGTATTGACCCCCCCCATGGGCAAGGAGCCCGCCGGAGGGGAATCTAGATGAGGCTGGCGCTTGGACACGGGTGCACTCTGTGCAGTACCCAGGGTAGCCTCAGAAGACCGGATTGCCGCCAGGAGTTACCCACTCTGAACGCAATCAGGTGGCTTCGGTGCCTGGGGTGTTGCCAAGCGGGGAAAATCCAGGGCTCTGAAAGGCAAACAACCCCACCAGAGGGGCCTGCTCTGAACTCCTGGTCAGGATCCCGGACCGCCAGAGAGGTGAGATCCCCAGCCTGAACCTCGGGCTTGAGTCCAGCGACGCTTCAGACTCATGGCCAGGCGCGGGCTCACTCTGCGGGCCCAGGCCTGGCGCCCCTGTAGCTGAAAGAGAACCAGCTCCCCAGCGCAGAACACCTGACGACGCAACAAGCGACCCTCAAGGGTGCGCCACTCAAAACCGGTCAGCAACCCCGAGTCCAAGCTCAAGCCCGCCGCCCGAATCGCTCCGCTGGCGGCGCTCAGCAAGAGGGGATCCTCCGCAGGATCAAAGATACTCAGGACAATTCCCTGCACTGAGGCAGAACCGGGATCAAGCAACCAGACCGTGTCCAGGGGGCGTCCACCAGCGGCCAGAATCGCGGTCAATCCCCCAGCACCGATGGGGGTGCCTTCGAATTGCATCTCGCGGGGCGAAGGAGCACCCCAGCAATGTGACTCAAAACGGAGCACCTTTTCCCCGGCGTGTGCTTCTACCAGCCAGGTGCGCCCGCCCAGCCCGGCCAGAGGCAACTCCCTGTGCACGAACTTGAAGCCCTGCCCGTCCACGGATTCAGTTTGGAGGGTCACCAACGCTCCAGCACGCCAGACCAGAGCGCTCTCGAATACCCGCTTCGCCCCGTCCCCAGTCCGCTTGTGGGTCACAACCGCGAGGGGTTCCCCCTGCTCATCGGGCAGCACAAAATGCTGACTGCGCACCCCATCTACAAAGGGAGCTGCCGCCAGGGCAAGAATACAGAGGCAAGGACTCACAATCCCATTATCGTCATCTCAGCAGGAGCAACCTAAGGCCAGCGTGTGCGGTCCAGACCCTGCAGGAGGGCAGAGAGCCCCAGCCCCGCCAGCAACACCAGACCCAGCACGACCGCCGCGAGCAACAGGGACAGGTCCATGTCCCGGCCCAGGCGCGCCAAAGCCAGATGCCCAAAAAGGCGCCCCCTGTGACCCTCCAGGTTCACAGTCGTACCACTCCGAACCGAGTCCTCAACAGCAAAAACCTCACCCAGCGGAAAACTCCCGTCCCCCACAGCTTGCTGCCGACGCAGAATCCGCCAACGCAAGGCCGTGCGCGGGCCAGACTGCGCTTGTTGTGTTACCTGCCCAACACCTGCTTCCGCGTCAAGAGTTCGAACCAGACCCGGATCCACCAGACTGCCCGCCACCTGGTTCAGCAACCCGAGCAGCACGATCAGGCCCACAAAGCCCATCCCAAAGGGCGTGCTCTTGCGGCGATAACCCGCGCTGAACCCTAAGCCAACCCCCATGGCGGGCCCCACAAAAACCAGCAGGGGCAGCAGCATCACCGGGCCATGAGCATTGCGGTCCCCCATCAAGGGCAAGACCCCGAGCATTGCAAGCACGGTCAGCACTCCCACCAGACGGTCTACTCCCCAAAGCAAACGCACGGCACCAATGCCCGCAAAGATCAAACAGGGAGCAAAAACCAACAGCAACCAGCCCGCCCTGAGCCAGGCCTGCGGACTCGCCTCGGCGAGGACGCTTGCATTGTGCACTTGCCAATACCTCATGCCGGCCTGGGCCAGAGGGCCGCTGCCCAACAACTGCCAGGCGATAGCTGCCAGGGCAGGTCCCATGATGGCCACCAGCGCAGCGATCTGCCCAAAGGGAAGGCTACCCCCACGGGAACGCCTCAACCCCGCCTCCCCAAATGCCAGGGTCACCAACACCAAAGGCCAGATACGCATGTCCATCAGGAGAGCAATTGCCAAGGCACTGCCCACGGCCCAGAAACGGAAACGACCCACAGTCTTGCCCGCCGCCACCGAACCTGCCAGATGCAGCAGAGTGGCCCAGGCGTAGCTCAAGAAAGCGGAAGCCAAGAGAGCTGACTCGGGCCAACCAGAGGCAGAACCAAGGCTGGAACCGAAGGCCACACAACCGGCGGCCAGCGCTGCGCTAGGGCGGGTGGCCCCCATGCTCAGAGCTCCCGAAGCAACCGCAGCACAGCAGATGGCTCCCAGCAGGGGTCCCAGCAGAGCAGCCAGGAGATGGGCCCAGAATTCACTTGAGTTGCCTGCTGAACTCGCCCTGTAGCGCGCTTCAACCCCAGGCGTGAGACGCTGCAGACTGTCGCCGAGCAGATGGGCGGGAACCAAGGCAAGAGTCGCTCCGGGGGGAGCATGGGCCAGGGCAAAACTCAAGCCCTCGGCGTCCTGCATGAGAAACCCCAGATCCGAAGGCTCAGCAGGCGGGCGTGCCTCGACGATCTGTTGGGCCAGAGCAAGGGCCTCGGGAGTCTCGCTCAGGACCGGCGTCCCTCCCCGCCAGAGGCCGCCCGCCGCTTGGAACAAGGCCTCCTCATGTGCACTGGGAGGCAGCCAACGCACGCAAAGCAACTGCACCAACAAGGTCAAGAGGAACACCCCGCGCACCAGATCAGGACGCGCATCCTGACTGCTTATCTTGGAGGTCTTGTTGGGGCCTAGCTTCACTTCTCCCTCCACAGGTACAGGGCGCAACCATCCAAATCAACCACGCGCTGCAATCCACTGGACTCAAGGACCCGGTCCACGCCGCGTGGGACCCCGGGAGCGAAGCCCGGGGCCGAGGCCTCACGGTCTACCTCATCCACCAACAGCAACACATCCCGCCCAGGCACCATTAGAAAAGCTGAAAGATTCGCACCGGAGTTCATGCGGCCCATGAGGACCTCCTTGAGGCGAGCACTACGCTCCTTGGCCAGATCCACCCCATCAAGGTCCACGAGCAAGGACAAGCCCGCCGGTATCCCCGCCATGCTGATGCCCGGCTCCGGTGGCAGGCGTTCTGCGGGCACTTCGTTGCGTAGAGCCAGGACAGTTCGGGGAGCAAGTTCCAATTCCCGAATTTGCTGCAAGGCCAGGCTGCGAGGGGTCTTGCCCTGGTGCCTCAAATGCCCTCGTGGGTCGCTGATGCCAAAGGCGATTCCCGCCAGGCGCTGGTGGACCCCCTGACTCCAATAGGCCACACGCATTCCACTGGTCACCAGCAACAGGGCCAGGGCAAGCGGCAGGACCAACAGCGGGGCTCGGCGCAATGAATCGAGCCTCAGCGTAAAAATCCCCGCACCAAGAACCGCAAGCCCCAACCCTTGAGCCCTGAAGAAGAGCGCGTGATCCTGGTGTACACCATCGACGCAATAACCTACCAGGGACAAGCAGGCCGCCATCAGCACCAGTTGCAGAACCAAGGTGCGGCGATCTACCCTGGAAAGGGGCGCGTCCCCATTGACGCCCGGCCCAAGCCCTCCCCCGCGCAACGCCAGATAGCCGCCAATCAAGGCCAGGGCAAGCAGCCCAAGGCCCGGAGCCAGTGCCGCGCTGGCAACATCGGGTGTCAGGACTCGCTGGGGAGTCGTGCCCACGGAGAACCTCAAGGACAAGAGAATCGCAGGGATGAGGGGCAACCCGAACTCACCCAGGGATCGGCGCAAGACTGCACCTCGGGGCCCGCCGGACAGAGCTGCAACCCAAAGCACAATCAAATGTACAACCACCAGAGCCACACCCAGAAGCGGATGAACTCCAAGGCAGAGGGCCAGGCAGATTCCAGCCAACAGGGGCCAAGGCGCGGCCCCATGGCGCAGGGCATGGGTTCCGGCATAGAGGCCACCAAAACCATAGGCCAGGGCCAAGACCCCCGGACCTCCGCGAATCCAGGCCATGCCCGAGTGCAGGACCGCCCCCGGCTCCGCGTGGGTGACCCGGGCCATGGCCACCGCCCAGCCACCTCCAATACCCGGGAGCGGAGACCACCAGGACCAGGCGCCCCAACCAAAGAGGGCAAGCAGGATCACGCCCACATCCGCACGTCCCGAACGCCACAGGGCTGCTGACCAAAGGTGCAGACAAAGCAACACCAGGGCACAACTCCAGCTGGCCAAGGCCGCAAAAATCCAAGCGGGGCCGAACCCAGTCAAGGCCGCCAACCCGGACACCAGCCAGGCCGCCAGGGGACTGCACTGCAAGGGAACTCCCGCCAACCAGGGTTGCTCCAGGGCGCCTCCTGCCAGCAGATACTGGGCCAGCCCCACCTGCCAGCCCAGGCCATCGTGACCCAGGCGCATGGCTCCCGCACTACCGAAGAGCAAAGCCGCCAACCAGCCCGCAGCCAACAGAGCGCAGCCAACAGCCAACCAGGCGGCTCTGCCCAGAGGCGCCCGGCGCAGGGCCCTGGCCTGGGGCACGAAGAACAAGGCGGCGAGCAAGACCAAGGTCCCCCAGCGTGCCCCATTGGCGCCCAGGCCCAGAGCGAACAAGCCATGCAGTCCGGCTGCCAGGGCCGGCGACAAGAGAGCCGAAAAGAGCATCAGCTTCAGTGCAGAGGGCTCCACCGGGGTGAGCCAACGAAGCAGAGGCAGAGCGGCGAATAACAGGCAGAAGGCCAGCAACACCAAAGAGAGGGCAAGAGTCATGGACTCTCTTTGGGTGCAGGTTCCGGATCCGAACGAAGGTCGCTGAGAAGCCTGAGCATGCGGCTGACCTGCTCTGGATGCTGAGCCGCGAGGTCTCGCTCCTCACGTGGATTGCGCAGGCTGTCAAACAGGCGTGCGCTCTCGGGGAGGAGCGCCAATGGTGAGCTGCCTGAATCCGCCAAGTCCACCACCAATCGCCAGCGCTCGTCCCGAACCGTCAACCTTGGGGGATTCCCGCCCATGCCCAGGGAGGCAGGAGGCAAAAAAACCTGCTCGGTCTCGGCCGCGGAATGCCGCTCCACGCCGAAGGGCTGGCCCAGCAGAGGTAGCAGACTGCGCCCTTCACGGGAGGAGGGGAACCCCAGACCAAACCACTCGCACAGGGTCGGCGCCAGATCGCAAAGCTCCACCACAGGATCCAGGATCCGCTGACCCTTCAATCCACCCGTGTGCCTGATCAGCAAGGGTACATGCAGGGACGAATCATGGGGTTCGCTGGAGGATCCCCAGGGAATTCCCGGGCGATCCAGCTCTACACCGTTGACCCCGCTGACAATCAGCACGGATTCATCGAGGGCCCGATCGCTGCGGGTGACGAACTGCAGATAGTCCAACAGAAACCACAACTGGTAGCTCATCTCTGAAACGCCCCCGTCATAGAGGTCCAACAGACGCTCAAGGTCTGCGGGAGGCGGCAAGCTCGCCCCGGCCCGGGTCCACCAGGCCTCACGCTCGGCAGCTGAACCGTTCATGTGCGCACCACTGTCCCGGTCAATGTGCAATTGCGCGAAGTCAACGGGCTCGCGGGTCAGCGGGTCTGAAAAAGCCCCCGGAACAAAGGGGAACGCCGGCCCCGCCAGATGGATCCAGACAAACACCCCTTCGCAATTACCAAAGTCGTGCACACCAAACCAACGCACCGCCTCGATCAGCACATCAAGGTCACTCTCCAAGCGCAAACAGGAATGAAATCCAGCTTCGACACCGGGGGGCAACTGATTGGAGTCATTGACGAAGGCCACGCAGAACATGCCCTTGTCCGCCAGGCTCTGGGCCAGCATTGGCCGGGGTGGTTGATCGAGGCCGCGCTCCCCGGAGAAGATGGAGAGAACGCCCTGGCCCCCATCCCCAGAGGGGGCGAAGGCCTGGCTGAAGAGCACTCCATCCCCGGCAAGGTCGTCGATCGAAAGGGCCTTGCCCTCGGCACGCTGTTGGGCAGAGACCGGAAGCAGAGTGGTACTGCGGTGATACATCAGGGCCGAGGTATGATCAGCCCGCAAACCCTCCACAGTGATCAAGAGCACATGCCGCGCCGGACGTTGAGGTCGCCGCGCGTCACCACAGGAGGCAAGCAGCAGCAGGGAAATCAGCAATTTCGTGCAGGGCATGGCAGACGAGTGTGCGGATGACAAGTCCCTCTGTCGAGGTTCACCCAGGAGGGACTTGCGCCTGGGGCTCAAGGGCCCCCGAAGGCGGGCATTTCGGCCCCAATGCCCCACACGCGCCTCACCCAGAGCTGGAACACAATCGTCAACAGCGCCACCGTCAACAAGTTCATCCAGAGGCCGGCGCGGGCCATGACAGCGGTGCTCACGCGGCCAGAAGAGAAGACCACTGCATTGGGAGGCGTGGCAACGGGCAACATGAAGGCCGCCGAGGCAGCCAAGGCAGTGGGCACCATCACCAGACGGGGATCGAGGCCAGCGGCAGCCGCCGCCTCCCCCACCACCGGAAGCAGCACGGCGGTGGTGGCGGTGTTCGAAGTGATCTCGGTCAAGAAGCTCACCGCCAGGGCCGTCACTCCCACCAACACCCAGGTAGAGCGGCCCTCAAGCAGCGGGCCCAGGGCTTGACCAAGAGCCTGATCCAACCCGCTCACTCGGAACCCACGGGCCAGGGCGAAGCCAGCCCCCAACAACAAGAGCACTTCCCAGGGCATGCGGCGGGCGTGTTGCCAGTCCATCAAGCGGCCGCCCTGCCGACTCCCCGAAGGAATCAAGAAACAGAGCAGGGCCATGCTGACCGCTACGGTCGCATCGGACACGTCGCGAGTGTGCTGCGACCACTGCTCGGGGGGCAAGCCCCGCAGGCGCATCACCAAACGCCACCAGCCATGCAACTCGAACTCCCCAAAAGACACATCTGCACGGGTGACCCATAGCAATGCGGTGCAGGCGAAGACGGCGCCCATTCTCTTTTGCGGTGCGGTCATGCGCCCCTGAGCCGCGCGCTCGGAGGCGATTGCGGCGCGGCCTGCCGCGCCCACGCCTACTAGCTTGGGCAAGGGGAAAAGCACGCGGGTCAAGAGCCACCAGGCCAGGGGCACCCAGAGCAAGACCATCGGCGCCCACGCCAACATCCACTGTGCAAAACCCGGCGTGGGCGCCTCGGGAAAGAGGGTGTTCATCTGACCCAGGTACAGCTGGTTCGGCGCGGTACCAACTGGCGATCCCATACCACCCACCGATGCGGACCAGGCAACCCCCAGCAACAGGGCAAAGCCCATGCGTCGTACCTGAGTTGGATGCGCTCCAGAGTCCTTGGCCACCCGGTCCAGGACCGCCAAGGCAATGGGCAGCATCAAGAGGGTGGTGGCCGTGTTGTTGATCCAAAAGGAAAGCCCCGCCGCCGCGACCATGAAAGCCAGGATCTGGGTGCGGGGTTGGGGTCCAGCCAGTGAGAGCACACTCAGCGCCATGCGCCGATGCACTCCCCAACGCTCAAGTCCCAGGGCAACGATGAAAGCCCCCAGGAACAGCAGCACCAGATCGCTCATGTAGAGCGGCGCAACTTCTCCCGCGGGCAAGACGCCCAAGAGTGGGAAGAGCACCGCAGGCAAGAGCGAAGCGATGCCCACTGGCAGGGCTTCGGTAATCCACCAAACGGCGGTCCAGGCGGTGACCGCCGCAGCACGGCGCTGCTGGGTATCAAGCCAGTGCTCCGGCAGCAGCAGGATCAAAGCGAAAAGCAAGGGTCCCAGTCCAAGCCCCATGCGCTGCCATCTGCGGGTCCCCGGAACAAAGGGGCCGGGGCGCGGTTCCTCCAAAGGAGCGGCCTCGCTCATGGACTGGGGTTCCCCTCCACCGAGGCACGAACCCAATCCAAGTAAGCAGGAAGGCCCCCCACCACTTCAACAGCAAGCAACTCGGGCACCTCGAAGGGATGCAAGGCACAAAGCCGCTGCTCCAGTTCAGCCAGACGGCTCTTGCTGGTCTTGATCAATAGCTGTACCTCGCTTGAGGTCTCCATGCGGCCTTGCCAGGAGTAGGTGCTGCTGGCCCCGGGCAGGGCGGTCACGCAGGCCGCCAGGCCCTCTTCCACGAGGGCCTGAGCCAGGGACCGGGCGACCTCTTCATCGGGCGCGGTGGAAAAGACCAACAGGAGGGGATCGAGCAGGCTCATGGGCCCATCGAGGATAGCGAACTAAAACGCTATGATCCCCATCTCCTATGGGTCTCATTCACCGAGCAGTCCTGGGGGCCATGCCCCTGATCCCCGGCCCCGTGATGCGAAAGCTCTCCTCGCGATACATCGCCGGCGAGCGTCTCGACGAGGCCCTCAATGTGCTGACCCGGCTGCAGGAGGAAGGCTATAGGGGAATCCTCGACATCCTGGGAGAGGACGTGGCTGACGAGAGGGAGGCTCGAGAGGTTCAACAGTCCTATGCCGAAGCCGCCAGCGGCCTAGCCAAACACAACCTGCAGGCCAGCATTTCGATCAAGCCCACACACTTGGGCCTTCGAATATCTCCTGAACTGGCGCTGGAACTGTTCTGCGGCCTCGCCCAGCATTGCCAGGAACTGGGGCTCTTTCTGCGAGTGGAGATGGAGGACCACACAACTACCGACGCGACCCTCGAGTTACACCGGGCCCTGCGAGCCGAGTTTGAGCACGTTGGTATCGTGATCCAATCGCGGCTCTTTCGCACACCAAAGGACCTTGAGCAGCTTCCCCCGGCCAGCAACGTCCGCATGGTCAAGGGAATCTACCTCGAACCTGCCGACATCGCCCACACGGAAGCAGACCCCATCCGAAAAGCCTTCGCCGAACAATCCATGTCCCTGCTGACTGCGGGCCACAAGGTTGCCTTTGCCACCCATGACCAGCAGCTGGGCGATTGGCTGATCAATGCCTGCGAAGAAGCCTCGATCTCCAGGGATTCCTGGGAATTCCAGGTCCTGATGGGAGTCCAACGATCTCTCTGGTCTCAATGGCGAGACCTGGGCGCAAAGGTGCGTGTCTATGTACCCTTTGGCCCCAACTGGCGCGCCTATTCCACCCGCCGACTGGCCAAGAATCCCCAGATTCTGGGGCATGTCCTACGCGCGAGCTTCGGCCTCAATAGTGGTCGCTTCCAGCGGCGTTCCTGATAGCTTTCGAGCTAGTGCCCTACTGCCAGGCGCCGGGCCAGCATGTCTCCCAAGACTCCCGTGGCGTTGATCTTCGCCATTGTACTGCGGTAGTCGTAAGGCACGCGATACCAGGTGACGGCGTCGTCTTCCAATACCAGGTAGCAGGCCCGATTGTCCCCATCACGAGGCTGACCCACCGAACCTACATTGAATATGTAAGGGCCGTCCTCCCCGAATTGGAAGCGCAGGCTAGTCTCACCCTCCAATCCTGTCCAACGCAACTTGGAATCAAACACGCCCGGATAATGGGTGTGTCCCACAAAACAGGTCCCGTTGAGCATTGCAAAAATCCCCTCGAGCTTCTCACGATTCAGCATGGCGTCGGTGGAGAGCACATATTCGCGCACGGGATCCCGAGGAGAAGCGTGATAGAAATAGAAACCCCCTTCCTCGTACTCAGGCTCCAGCCCAGTCAACCAAGACCAGCGGGCCCGGTGGGAAGGTCCGTGGTACCAGCGAGGCTTCAGACAGCGGCGGGTCCAGTCCACCGCCTCGCGAGCATGGGGATTGAAATCCCGGGCGCCCATCACCAAGGCCTCGTCATGATTACCCAGCAAACAAAAACGCGCCTCTTGACGCACCATGTCCACACAGGCCACGGGATCGGGTCCATAGCCCACAACGTCCCCAAGACAACCAATGTCGCTGATCCCCAGGGCCTCGATGTGAGCCAGCACTGCAGTCAGAGCCTCTAGATTGGAGTGCAGGTCACTGATCAGGGCAAGGCGCATGGTCAATCCTCAAGGTTTCCCAGGGCAGCACGCAGCACCCTTCCACTGACTTCTTTCAAGCTGCCCTTGATGGTGGCCCCCGCTGCCTTGCGGTGACCGCCGCCCCCGAAGGTACTGGCCAGGGCCGCCACATCATAAGTGGTCTTGCTGCGGGCGCTCAACTTGCAAAGCCCCGGTCGCACTTCACGCAAGAAAACCACGACTTCAATTGTACCCACGGAGCGCACCACATCCAGGGCGTCGTCGGTGTCCAGTTCATGCACCTTGCCCTGGGGATTGAGAGGCAGAGTCAAGAGGGCCAGCCGCCCGTCGGCATGAAACTCCGTACGGGTCAACAACCTGCCGAGTTCGGTGGGGTGGGATTCGGGTCTGCGCTGAAAGAGATCCATGTACTGCTTGGAAACGTCAATCCCCTTTTCCACCAGTGAAGCAGCCAGTGCCAGAGTCTCGGCATCGGTGTTGCTGTACTTGAACCAACCCGTGTCAGTAACGAGGGACGTGAAAATCCCCCTGGCAGCGATCTCATCAAGGGGCACACCCAATTCATTCGCAACGCGCGCCACCAGCAATCCGGTTGAACTTGCGGTGACATCGTGAAAACAAGCGTCCCACCAGCGATCCAGTGGCATGATGTGATGATCGATCACCATCTTCTTGCTGCCCACCTCTGCAAAACGCTCGCTCAACGCTCCCGTACGCGAAAGCTCTGAACCGTCGAGCAGGATCAGGAGGTCGTGGGGCGGAATAGGGCCGCCCTGATCAACACCAAATTCCACGGCTCGGGAAAGGACACCAAAACGCAACTCCGGCGGGTCGGGATTGAGAATAGCCACGTGCTTGCCAAGCTTCTCAAGCACACGAGAAATGGCCGCCTGAGCGCCAATGCAATCCCCATCAGGGCGTTCGTGCCCAGTCAGGAGTACGCGCTTGGCCCCCTTGAGGATCTCGATCGCATGGATCTGCTCGGGGTCCAGAGCTGGGTGAATGCTTGATTCCATCCCCAGAGGATAGCAGCCCGAAGGAGTCGATGAGACCTGGAAGCTCTCAGTCCCCAGGACAAACCTCGCGGCCAGCCACCAGCACCCGTCTCACTGCGGGCAACGATCCGGTCAATGCTTCGAGCGCCCCGGACCTCGAGCGAGGTGTCAGATCCCATTGGACCAGATCTGCCTGAAACCCCTTGGCAACTCTGCCAAGCCGCTGGGACCAGCCCAGGCAATGGGCGCCACCCTCGGTAGCCATGGTCCAGATCTCAGAAGGATCGAGGTCAGAGCAAGCTACACGCATGCGCGCCATCTCCGCGCGCATGTCCAGATCCCAATTGCTTGCCCTGGAATCGGTACCCAGGGCCAGGACAACTCCCGCATCCAGCCAAGAGCGCGCATCAAAGCTCGAGCGCCGAAAGAACCTGTGGCTCTGAGGACAGTGCACCACCGTTGCACCCGCGCGGGCGATGGTTTCGATGCCCGAGGCGCTGACGCGGTTGCAATGCACCAGCGCAGTGCGCCTCGCGAGCAAGCCGGTCCGCTCCAGATGATCGAGGGAACTCAGACCCGGACTCGCGGGCAAGACTCTCGCCAGCGGGCCACTTCCGCGCCGCATCCACTGATCCTCCGCCAAACTCTCCGCGAAGTGAATCGAAATGGGCACCCGGCGTCGACTCGCCTGGCGGGCCAGCGCCCGACCCAGAGCTGCTGACACGGTATAGGGAGCATGAGGAGCAAGGCCAAAAGCCAGAGTCTGTGTCCCGCGCCGGGGAGCCCGGGCAAAGCGAAGTGCAGCGCGAGTGCGCTTGGGATCCCAGGCATCAAGGGCCTCGCGCCAGATCCGAGTACGCAGGGGATGAACAGCGAGCACTCCTGTTGCCAGCCCGAGAGAGTCATTGTCCCCCAACGCAGTGGTGCCCGTGGCCAACAGCCGGTCGGCTCCCTGCTGCAGACCCTTCTGCAAGTCAGCCCGTTTGATCCTCATCCGTGCTTGCATCAATGCCGCAACCCAAGGGGCAAAGGGCAGCCGAGGAACCACCCCTTCCAATGCGGTCAGTTCCAGGTGCGCATGGGCATTGACCAGTCCAGCACTCCAGAGCCCTGGGCCCTTATCCTCAAGCGCGGCGTCCGATCGCCGAGCAAGGCGTCGGGCAGCGGATAGAGAAGGAACGACCTCCAGGATTCGGGCTCCACGCAACAGGATCCCTGCGCCCTTCAGAAAAAAATCTCCCTGGCAGAGCACCTGGCGCGCCAGAATCATCTTGGTGCTGAGCATGCTCTCCTCCCACCCAGCGCGGGGCTCCGAGCCTTCACAATCCTGAACTGCTGAGCGCCCGCCTGGAAGCCAGGCTCGTGCTCCCTCAAAATGAGCTGCCCAGCCACAGGTCCGCGCGCGATCAGTTCGGGTCGCTCTTGATGTAGAGACCGGTCACACCTGCCACCTTCAAGCGGCCGAACAGCCCGTTTACGTCCAGCGAGCCATCAGGCAGGTTGATCGTGTGATCAAACAGGATCGTGTAACGGACCATGTTGGGCGTAGGCTTGCCGAACTGCACCGCCCAGTCATTGAGCAGAGCAGGGTGATCCACCCAAGGGGAAACCGAGCCCGCCACGATCGGCGAATGAACACCTATCAGAGTCAGGTTGCAGGGATCATTGTGAATGTTGCCGTCGGTGTCCGAGTGATTGAGATCAAGGCTTGTCATGGCTCGCGCACCCTGGAAACGCACCACGACGGGTGCATTTTGGGCACCCTCACCGAAGGGGCCGAGTTCCGTACCGAAGAAATCTTCCCAGGAGACGCCACCAAGCTGGCTGTCCACATCGGCCGCAAGATCGATACCGCGGAATGGGATCGACACCGTCGGACCAGCATCAGAAATGTAAAGCACATTCATGTTCCAGGCCATCTCAGCGGGATCTGTGTTGATGCCGTCATCATCACGGAAGTTCAGAGCAAAAAAGTTGCCGGAAGGCCGGATCCAACAAGACACCGAGCCACTGAGGGAATCCGGACGGCGACGGGGAGCCGCAATCGGAGAGTTGACTCCCAGCCAATTGAGGCTGTTGGGATCGAGAAGATCTACGGGAAGAATCCGGTTGGCCAGACCAAGGTGGGTCAGATTACCCGTATCGTCCTCGATCCAGATCAGGCCTGCGCCCCCATCGCCGCCTGAGCTGGCGCTGAACCCAGCTGCTCCGCCCAGACCGCCGGAGACATCCAAACGACCCGGGTTCGGCTGGCCTACACCAGGCGCGGATCCCAAGCTGATCACCGGGGCCTGCAGTCGCAGGACACCACCAGAACCTCCACCACCGGGCATACCGAACTGATAGTAGTCACCCGGGGAGCCCGGAATTGAACTGCCACCAACACCACCAGAAGCATCGATCCGGCCATTGATCGTAATGGCCCTTCCGCTGGTCAATTGCAGGGCACCACCGCCAAAGCCACCGCGAGCTCCGGAGTGGTCGTGCCAAGAATAGAACGTGGATGAAATGCCCACACAGGCCCAGGTGCTGGCATCGTTGTAGCCGCTGACGCCCGTACGATAGGGATGGTTGCCTCCACCGCCTCCGCCAGAACCGCCACGCAGGTAAGCAGGGAAGTCCACAGGGTTGGCACCACCCACGAACCACTCCAACTTGCGCTTGATGTAACCCGAGTTGTTGATGCTCGGGGGGGCCAGCAAGACCTCAGCCGAATTGCCACCCACGGGATTGTTCGGGGGGTTGTTCGAGAGTGTGACATTCGGGAACTGCGCAGTGGGCTCCTCCGAGAGGGAGACGCCAGTGGTTCCGTCAATGGAATAGGCCCCACCCGATCCAACCCGACCGATGGTCAGGGAGACGCAACGCATGTCATTGCCGTACTCAGGCAGCAGTTGCAAGTTGAACCAGATATCGGTTTCCGGATTGGCCTCGGTGCCAGTGGTCACATTTCCATTTCCATAGTTGGCCGGGTAGCGATTTGCCCCCAAGCCTTCTGCGATAGCTTGCAGGCCGGAGGTGCGCCCGATGCCCTGCCCAGAGCGGCCATTCGTGACGGCTCCCGGATTGGCGATTGCATCACTGAGGGGGTCATTCGCCCCGAGGCCCAGCATAGATGCTCCGCTGAAGTCGTAGCGGTCGGCTCCCAGGCCCCCATCGCCACCATTGGCAGCGTTGATTGCTGTGACCATGCCATCGAGTTCCCAGACCGTGTCGCTCGAGGGGAGTCCAGGCTCGATCGGGTCGGTGGAAACCGAGCCCGCAATCGCTGTGTATTGATTGACCGGGGTGGGCGCAGGAGAATTCTCCAGATCGAGGTAATCCACTCCGATTTCGTGGAACACCACATCGCCCACAACATAGTCCGAGCCTGAATCCCAATCGGATTGCACGGTCTTGGCGGTCTGTGAGTTGTGAGCCGCGGGAGTCGCCCCGGACATGTTGATAATGCCGCCAGCGTCGATGTCCACCGGGCCACGGGAGTAGACCCGCGCGGGGGTCTTACCCACGATACGCAGGGATCCACCGGTCTGAATGCGAATGCGGCTGAACTCAAATCCGGAGCCGGGGATCAAGCTCCCCAGGTTGGCGGGATCTTCCACCATGCCCGTCACCAGGATCTCGTCCGGGAAGCCACCAAGGGTGCCATTCGGCGGGCCACCGATCAGGGAACTGTCCACGTTGCCGATCAGGTCCATGGGCCGACCCGCTAGAGGGAAGAGCTGGTAGTCCGAGTTCAGCTCAATGGTCTCGCCCTGGTCGATCAACAATTCACCCAGGCGACCCGAGCCGCCGCCGCCGCCGCGACTCAACTGTCCTCCGCCCCAGACACCACTGGAACGCCGAAAGTCTTCATTGGAGTTCGGATCAGGTCCGGCAATTGCAAAATCCTCTCCCCCGACCTGAGGAATCACCAGTTCGCCGAACTCCACAAATTCCGGGGTAAAACTGTGCAACCCCCCGCCATTTTCAAGAGTCACCCCATTCCCAACCAAATCGACCACGGCCGCGGGAATGCTGATGGTCACCAGGCGAGGCAGAGCCCCGGTTCCCGAGGAAGGCAGGTCCAGGTCCGGCTGGAAGACCACATAGGTCTCCAGATTGGCAATGTCCACGAAGGCTTGAAACAAGGGGTTCGAGGTGAAACCCGGATCAAGAGTGGGCAGGGGAGAACCATAGGTTCCCCCGATGATCGTGCGGTCAGCGGTAGAGGTGTCTCCGTCCTGATCCACTTCCACACGGATGAAGGGCGCACTACCCGTCTGGGGATTGACCACCGAGGCCAGGTTCATTATGTCATTGAAGCGAATACGAATGCGGCTCCCACTCCAAACATCAACCAGGTCCTCGGGTCCGTTGACCAACTGATTGCGTAGCAGGATCGGATCGCCATTGGGATCGACGCCAATCTTGACATCCGCATAGATCGCCACTGAGGGCGAGCCCGGGACCGGGTCCACGATGCCTTCGGATGTAATCACCGAACAGAGCAATCTGTTCTGGTTGGGTCGGCCGGAGATACTGCGGATGTATGGCGGTGGATCGTTTTGCAGGACTCCGGAAATCGTCACCTGATAGGTGCGGTCCGGCAGCAGAGCGAAACTCGGGTTGCCGTTGATGTCAAAGCTCAGGGCTGGGCGGAAGATCAGACGCCTCGGCTCGGTGGGATCGGTGGTGAAAGTGCCCTGGGGCGTGGTGCCCGTGGAGGCGTCCACAACCCTGAACGAAGCTGAGTTGATGCTCACCAGATCGATCTGTTCCGAGAAAAGGACCGAGATTTCCTGGTTCTGATAGGTGTTGCCGATCGAGCAGGCGACCTGATCGCCGCCACTGGGGTCGTCACCGACACCGCTGGAGCAGCCCAAGGAGCAGGAGACAATGTAGAGATTGCCTGTGGCGACGGCGTTGCTGACGGAACCGTCGCAAGAGCCAAGAATGAGGACTGCGCCGAGGCCGGCAGCACTGATGAGGGGTTGAAGGAGCTTCATGCTTCCAATGGGGCCACGCCGCCCGCTGGCGGAGGGGTCTTGTTGGGGGGCCGAGGAGGGGTCAAGGGGGCTGGCCAACCTGCTGGGGGGCTCAGGAATATACTCACGAGGTGGGATTGGTTGCCAAACGAATCGAAAGAACTCATGGGCAGGACTCTCCCATGGCCCGGGGCTTGCTGGCCCTGAGGAGAAAAATCCCCGCCAGGACCCCTGCCAGAGCCAACTTCCCTTGCAGCAGGGGGTAGCACCCGCCAGGACGGGCCCCTTGCGCTAGAATCCCAGAACACCGTGAATTACCTGCATATGCGATCGCCCATGAGACGCATCCCAGACCGCCACAGGGGCTGAAATAGCCCTGTTCAGAATAATCCAGCCCCAGTCCGCGACCCGAATTGCTGAGCAAGATTTCCCTTCTGAGTGGCCTCACGGTGCTCTTGACGCCTCAAAATCCGTGCCAGCCACCGGATCCCTGTCCCCCCCCTGCCAATGCACCCCTGCCCTAGAAGCCCACTCCCAAGCCCCCCCACCGCACAAGGAAACCGAGCGGCAACGCACACCCCCCGGAGGCAACCAGGTACCCCAAGGGGCTCCCAGGCCGCGCTCCTGCTGTGCGGTCTGGCCCTGACACTTGCTGCCTGTGATCAACCCTCAACCTCCATCGAGGAAGGAGGGCAAAGGACCAGAGACGAGTGGGGCATCCCCCTCGATGCCCCGGTTTCCACGGCCTCTCGCGATCAGATCGGTCTCTTGATCCAGCAGTTCCGCCCTCTGGACGCGACCCTCACAAGCGATCACCACGACCGCTGGCTCGCTGACCAGCGCTCACGCATCGATCGAGTCATCTCCCAGGGCGAAGGAGCCGGCAATGCAGCCCTGCACGCTTACACCGGTGCCGCCGAGGAACCCTACCTGGTGCGCCGCGCACTCCTATGGACTGGCGGGCTGGCAGCGCCAGAAAACGCACGCGAGTTACTGCACAACTTGTTCATCACCTATGGCTCCCCCATCGCCGACCGGACAGAGGCCGCCCTGGTCTTGTCCCTGACTTCCCCGCGACTGTTTTTCTCGGATGCCAAACCGATCCTCGAGCGCACCAAGGTCAAACGCCAGACCTTGCCGGACGACGAGTTTCTGGTGCGTGGCTGGATCAACGCCTGCCTCAAGACTGGTGAGTCACCGGTACCCATGCTCGCCCAAGTCGCAACCAACCTGCGGCTGGACCCTCCAGCCCGCTGGCAGGCAGCCAAGCGCATGCGCGAGTTCCCCCTGGAGCCAATCGGACAGAGAGCACTGGAGTCCTGTCTGGTCGAGTCCAGCGGGGATGGCTACTTGCGCCGCATGTCGGCTCAGTCCCTGCGTGAGTTATTGCCCTCGGAAACCGCCTGCGCATTGTTTGCTGAGGTGGCGCGGCGCGAATCAGACAGCAACTTCCGCGCATTCTTGCTCGACATGATGCAACGCAACTGCCGAGGCCTCTTGCTCGATGCCGAAGGACTGATCAAGGATCCTGATCCGCTTCCAAACCTGAGCGGAGAACAAGACGGCCGATGATCACCGACAGCCATTGTCATCTGTACTGGGACTCGTTCCAACAAGACCTCGCCCAGACCCTCCAGCGCGCTCAAGAGCGAGGAGTCGAGCGCATGGTGGTGGTAGGCACCAACGTGGAGACCTCGACTCAGGCCAAGCAACTGGCTGACGAACATGAGAACCTCTACGCCACTGCGGGTATCCACCCCCACGATACAGAGCAGACTGGCGAAGCAGAGCGAGCCGCCATCCGCGCCCTGGCCCAGGACCCCGGTTGCGTTGCCATCGGCGAGACTGGTCTCGACTGGTTCAAGGAGTACAGCCCGCGCGAGGCCCAGATGGACTCCTTTGGCTGGCACCTGGACCTGGCGCGTGAACTGGACAAGGCAGTCATCATTCACTGCCGAGACGCCCATCAGGAGACCGCCCGCATGGTCAAGGAGCACCCCCTGCGCAGAGGCGTAATGCACTGCTACACCATGGGGCCCGAAGAGCTTGAGCCCTATCTTGCAGCGGGCTTCTGCATCTCGTTCTCGGGTGTAGTGACCTTCCCGCGCAACGAAGACAACCGCGAAGCGGTGCGGCAGGTCCCCCTGGATCGCATCCTGGTGGAGACCGATTGCCCCTTCCTTGCGCCACAGGGTTTTCGAGGCAAGCGCAATGAACCGGCCCTGGTGGCCGAAGTCCTGGGCAAAGTCGCCGAACTCAAGGGCCTGAGCATCGAGGAGATGGCGCGCATCACAAGCGAGAACGCCGCTCAGCTGTTCGACCTCCCGCCGGTCTAGGCAGCGGCGCTCTCCCTTCCATCAAATAGGAAGGGGCGCCTGCGGTAAACCGCAGGCGCCCCTCAAGCAAGAAGCAAGATACGCCGGATGGCGATCAGTTGCCGACGGGAGTCCAGATGTTTCCGTCTTGGGCGGTCACCACGGGAGTGGCGCCGCTGTTGTCGAGCAGGCCCAGGGCTGCGTCCATGTCAGCGGCAGACAGGGCTTCAGAGAATGCCGGCATGCTGGTCGTGCCGGAGTACTGGTCCGCGGTGTCGCGGTTGGAATAGCTGATGATGTCTCCTTCCTGGTTGATGAAGAAGGTACGCATGCCGGTCTTGCCAGCGTCTACGGGCCAGGCATAACAACACCACATTACTTCGCAGTTGGAACTACCGGGATTGGTAGTGGCCGCTCCACCGGTCGCAGCCTCGGCCACGCCCAACGACGGGCTGGCATCACTGGGAAGCCAGATCTGATAGAAGTAGCCTTGACGCTCGACCAGGCTGACCGTGATGTCGCCGAAGGGAGTTGCCAGGTAGGGCGGGTCAAGGGGCGCGGCGACATCTCCCGCCGCAACACCGATGCGCAAGTCAGCAACACCAGCCAGCTCGCCAAAGTAGCCGAACTCACCACCGCCGTCGTAGTCGGTGTCCACGGAGGACGAAGCCTGGAACTGCTGCTGGGACGCTGCGATCGAGCGCAGGGTCGCAACGGCGGCGTTCTCGTTGGCTGAGATGCGGGCGCTCATGAGCTTGGGCAAAGCAATGGCGGCGATAATGGCGATGATCGCAACGACGATCATCAGTTCAATGAGGGTGAAACCCGCTTTGTTGTTGTTGTTGACTTTCATATTCGAATTGCTGGACATGGACAGGCGCCGATGGGCCTGGATCTGGTAGCGAATCCCCTTTGGGGTTTCTGGTGGGTCCCCAGAAGAAAGGCCTGGGGACGCGGCATAGTGCGATCCGGTAATCCGAAGGCACTGCACGCCGTGCTATGGATATCGTCCTTGGGGTTGAGAGGCTTGAGGGTCTGCCGGGTGTGTCTCAAAATTGGATTCGGGAATCTCAAGCATTCAATTCAAGTCCGATAGACCTGCGACTTGAGCACTCCAAAAACCGGTCCTGTGAGCCCCCAGAGGGGTTTCAGCCGCCGGAGCTGAGTTTTTCCACCAAGCCCATGATGGGCGCGAAGATCGAAAGCACCACGCCTCCCACAATGAGTCCCATGAAACTGATCAAGAGCGGCTCAATCAGACTGGTCAACGCCTTGACCATGGCCTTGACTTGACTGTCATAGAAGTCGGCGATTTTTTCAAGCAGGGTTTCCAGAGCACCTGTCCGCTCACCGATGGCAATCATGCGCGTGACCATGGGCGGGAAGACTTTGCGCTTGGCCAGTGGGTCGGACAGTTGCTGGCCCACGCGCACGCTCTCGCGGGCTTCGATCACGGCTTGGGCCACTACTTGGTTACCAGCGGTGTTGGCCACAATGTCGAGAGTCGAAAGGATCGGCACACCAGAGCGTATCAGGGTTGCAAAGGTGCGGGAGAAGCGAGCCAGACAGACCTTGGCGTGCAACTTTCCGAAGACCGGCAAACGCAGCATCAGGTGGTCCCAAGCCAGTAGCCCGACCTTGGTGCGCTTGGCCGCACCAACTGCGAACACAAGGGCCATCAGAGCCATAGGAATATAGGCCAGGTTGCTCAACATGAAGTCGCTGACCGCCAACACACCGAGGGTGATCGCCGGCAGGGTCAATTCCATAGATGCAAAGACCTCCTTGAAGGTAGGTACGACCCCAACCATCAAGAAAACAGTGATGCCCACGACCAGGATCATGGAGATCACCGGGTAAGTCATGGCGGAACGGATCTCGCGCGAAAGCTCAGCGCTCTCCTCTTGATAGGCGGCCAAACGGTTCAGGATAATGTCCATCTGACCCGAAACCTCGCCCGCCTTGACCATTGAAACATAGAGGTGATCAAAGACCTTGGAGCAGTGACTCATGGCAGTGGAGAGGTCAGACCCCCCGCGAACCTCGGTCACTAGCACCCCGCAGGTGGCTCGCATGCCAGGAGTCTCAGCCTGATCGCCAAGCACCTCCAACGATTCGAGCAACGACAGGCCAGACCCCACCATGGTCGCCAATTGGCGGGTGAATATCACCACCTCGGCGGACTTGGCTCTGGGCTTGGCCTTGCCAATGGAGAGCGAGAAGCCCTTCTTGTTCTTGGACGAGCTTTCGGCCAGTTGCAGCACGACCAATGAGCGCTTGCGCAACTCGGCAGCAGCCTCTGCCCTGGTCGCCGCTTGAATGGTGCCCTGCACCGTCTTGCCTGTGCCGTCCTTGGCTGCATACTTGAATTGATTCATAATTGTCTGGGAAGAAAGAGGGAGGGCAGAATCAGTCCTCCAGGGTGATGCGCAGGACTTCTTCCACGGAAGTCACCCCACGAATCGCATTCAAAAGGCCCACGCGACGCAGGCTCAGCAGTCCATCTTCGAGGGCCTGCCGTTTGACCTCTTCAGCAGTGCCCCCTTCCACGATCAGTCGCCTCATGCGCGAGGTCATGGGCATGGTCTCGAGTACGGGGAAGCGGCCGCGATAGCCACCATTGCAGCGACCGCAGCCCTTGGCGTCGGCGGCAAACAGTTGCAGACCCTCAAAGTCCTCGAGCAAGAAGCCAATGCTCAACAGACTTTCCCTGGGGGGATCCTCCACGGGCACGCGGCAGTTCTTGCAGAGCCTGCGGCCCAGTCGCTGAGCGCAGATCAAGAGCAATGAACTCGAGACCATGAAGGGATCCACGCCCATGTCCACCAAACGCGTGATGGTGCTTGCGGCGTCATTGGTGTGTAGGGTCGAAAGCACCAGGTGTCCGGTCAAGGCAGCCTTGACCGCGATATCGGCGGTCTCCTTGTCACGCACCTCACCCACGAGAACGATGTCCGGGTCCTGACGGAGGATCGAGCGCAGGGCACCAGCGAAGGTAATACCTCGTTTGGGGTTGACCGGCACCTGATTGATGCCCTCCATGCGGTACTCAACCGGGTCCTCCACTGTGGTCACATTCACGTCCGAAGTGGCTACGGCTTGAACGCAGGAATAGAGCGTGGTTGACTTGCCCGAGCCCGTGGGACCGGTGACCAACATCATGCCGTAGGGCTGGCTGATCGCCTCACGCACATGGGCCAGAGACTGAGGCTCCCAACCCATGCCGTCCAGGTTGAGGGCCAAAGACCCCACATCCAGAATCCGGATGACGCTCTTCTCGCCTCCCACCACAGGGAGAATCGAGAGGCGGAAGTCGATGCTGCGACCCTCGTATCGGATTTGGAATTTTCCATCCTGGGGTGCATGACGCTCGGCGATGTCCAGGGACGCCAGGATCTTCAAGCGCGATGAAAGGGCCGGTAGGAGGCCGCGTGAGACCGGCGGAATGCCCTCGCGCAAACGACCGTCGATCCGGAAACGGATCTTGACCTGACGGTCTCCGGGCTCGATGTGAATGTCACTGGCTTTCTCACGCAGGGCCTTGAGCAACAGCACATTGATCAGCTTGACTGCCGGCGAGTCATCACCCTCCGCCAAGGTGGTCTCGATGTCTTCGGCTTCCGGCTCGTCGGGCTCCGCCTGCAGGCTGGAGTCCTCACCCACCTGATCCATCATCTCTTGGACCTTGGCGGAACCGTCATCGTGCAGATCCTTGAGCGATGCCAGGACCCGAGGCCCGGGCGCATACACGGCGCGCACCTGACAACCGGTACGTCGGCGTAGGTCATCAAATAGGAGCACATCGAAGGGATCCGCAGCCACAATGGTCAACAGATCCCCATTGCGGGTCAAAGGCAGAATCTGAAGGCGATAGCAGAGGTCATGGTCCAGAAGGTCAAACACATCTCCATCGGGAGCAACCTGCGCCAGATCAATGGGCGCCACCTGGGCAGTGCGCGCCACCACTTCTACCAGGGCGCTCTCCTCCAGATCTCCCGCATCGAACAGGGCCTCGAGAGGATCCTCCAGGGAAGCCACCTCATCCCAGCGCTCGGGGGTGACCAGGCCCTCCTCGCTCAGCAGACGCCTCACCTTGGTGGGAACACGCACCATCAGGCAGCCCTCAAGCAATTGCGCAATTCGCTCGGATCCGTAATGGCCTTCTCCGCATCGGCCATGCGAATAACGCCCTTGTCGACCAGGATCGCCAGGGATTGGGCCATGGTGCACATCCCCAAGCGGCCGCCGGTCTGGATTTGGGAATAGATCTGGTGGCTCTTGCCATCACGTACGAGTGCGCGAATGCCTGGGGTTGCGATCATGATTTCAGCGGCCATCACACGGCCCGAGTCCTTGGCCTTGGGCAGCAGCTTCTGACTGAACACCGCCTGCAAGCTAAAGGACAGCATGGTGCGCACCTGGGACTGCTGGTGAGAAGGGAACACATCGATGATACGATTGATGGTCTGCACCGAGTCCGAGGTGTGCAGGGTGCCAAAGGTCAAGTGCCCTGTCTCGGCCAGGGTCAGGGCCGCTTCGATGGTCTCGTGATCGCGCAGTTCCCCCACCAACACGATGTCTGGGTCTTGACGCAGCACACTGCGAAGAGCGCTCTTGAAGTTGCGCGTATCTCCACCCACCTCGCGCTGGGTGACCATGCAATTCTTGTGCTGGTGCGTGAATTCCACCGGATCCTCGATGGTCACAATGTGTGCCTGACGGTCTTGATTGATGTAATCAATCATGGCTGCCAAGGACGTGGACTTACCCGAACCCGTAGCTCCGGTGACCAGCACCAGCCCCGATTGCATCTTGCACAGACTCTGACAGATGTCCTCGGGCATTCCCAGATCCTCAAAATTGGGGATCTTGGTAGGGATCAAGCGCAGCACGCAGGCCACGGCCCCCTGTTGATAGAAGACATTGACCCGGAAACGCCCGAGCCCTTCGAGGCCAAACGAACAGTCGAGTTCCAGTTCCCGGTCCAGCCGGGCGATCTGGTCCGAGGTCAGAACGCTGGTGGCCAGGCGCCGTGTCTCATCCGGAGACAAGGGCGCGTGCTCAACAGGCATCAAGCTGCCGTCGACCCGAATACGGGGCGCAGAATGAACCGAAATATGTAGGTCTGAGCCTCCCTGACGCACCAACAGCGTCAGGAGTTCTTCCATTGTGATCATCGCGAAGACACCTCTCCCCAAGCACTGGGGTGCTGTCTTCATCGTCCAACCCGTTGACCCTGCTGGAGGGCAAGGGGCCCGATCCTCCAGGCAGGGACGAGCTGAGTGCTCCCAGGGCCCTCAGGAACACAAGGAGAGCCGCAATTCAGGCCTCTATTCCCAGATCACGCCTCTATGAGGGCCTCGGCCTGGGCCGCCAGGATCTTCTTCTGCTCTGCAGCAGGCACCGGGGCAAAGCGCGCAAAGGACATGTTCCAGGTGCCTTCGCCCTTGGTGGTGGAGTTCAGATCCCGGTGATAGGTCTGCATCAGAGCCTTGGGGGCCTCGGCCACAATCATTGTGATCGCACCCCCGGCTTCGGTCTGCTGATCGATCACATGACCCCGACGATGACTGGTGAGGTCGCTGAAAATCGCCCCCGCATCCTCAGTGGGCACATGGATTTCGACCCGCACCAGAGGCTCAAGCAGCACCGGCTTGGCATTTTCGAAGCCCTCGCGGAAGGCCTTGGAGCCAGCCGACTTGAAGCTCGCCTCGTCCGAGTCCACCGCGTGGAACTTGCCGTCGTAGAGTTCGACCTCCACGCCCATCACCTCGCCACCGATCAAGATCCCCTTGGCGCAGACCTCGCGGATGCCTTTTTCCACGGCGGGGATCAGGTTGCGGGGAATCGCCCCCCCTACGACCTTGTCGAGGAACACCACCGGGTCATTGGGCGTAGCAGGACGCAGGCGTAGGAAGCACTCTCCGAATTGCCCTTTGCCACCACTTTGTTTCTTGTGGCGGTGGTGAGCATCCACCGCCTTGCTGATGGTCTGGCGATAAGAGACCACTGGCAAGTGAGTATCTACCTCGACTCCGTAGCGCCGGGACAAGCGCTCGAAAAGAACCTGCAGGTGCAAGTCACTCATGCCATGAACGACCATCTCGTGAGTGTCTTTGGTCTGCTCGATAGTCAAGCTGGGATCTTCGTCCACCAACTTGTGCATGGCCTCGCCGATCTTTTGCTCATCTGCCCGTGAGCGCGGTTCCACGGCCAGAGCAACCATGGGGTTGGGAGCGGTGGGCACTTCGATCTTGGCACCCTCCGCGCCGGCCTGGGAAAAGTGCGCCCAAGTGGGGAGTTTCTCAACCTTGGTAAAGGCCACAATTTCGCCCGGAGTGCCGATTTCGAGGGCTTCACGCTTCTTGCCCAGCATGCGAAAAAGGCCGCCAATCTTCTCGTCACCCTCTCCATCCGCAAGCCCCACGTGGGTGCTGTGATCCATGGTTCCCGCGTGGATTCGCGCCAGACAGATGCGCCCGACATGGGGATCCGCCTGGGTCGCGAAGACCGTTCCCATCAGGGTTCCAGACGAATCAAGTGAGACCGCCTGGCCCTCTTCATCCTTCACCAGTCCCGATTCAGGAGAGGGCCCGAAGCGCTTGAGAAAGGTGTAGACCTCATCGATCCCCTCCCCCGATGCGGGGTTGCAGACCAGCACAGGTATGAGGGTCCCGTCTGCAATCGCGTGAGGCATCTCCTTTTCGAGTTGATCCTCTGTCAGCTTGTCGTCATCCAGATAGGCCATCATCAGATCGTCGTCTGTACAAGCATCCATAACCCGATCCTTCAAGCGCTTATGCCACTCGCTATCGTCATGCAAGAATGTGCGCTCTACCTTCGAGAACCCGGGGCCGGATTCATTAGGCAACAGGACCGGTACGCAGACTTCACCGATCCGCTCGCGCAACTCATGCACAATCGAATCGAAGTCTGCGTTCTCGCCATCCAAGTGGGTCAACACAATCGCACGGCCACGGCCCATACGGCCTGCAAGCAGCATCTTGGTGCGTAGGTTGAAGGAGGCACCACTAGCGCAACTAACGACGCCAACGACCAGGTCTGAGGCCCAGATGGCGGCCTGAGCCTGAGCAACAAACTCCGGATAACCGGGAGTGTCCATCAGAGTCCAGTCCTTGCCGTCGTGCTCCGTCGAAACCACACTCAACTGCAAAGTGTGATGCCGCGACTGCTCTTCGGGCTCGGTGTCGCACAAGCTCGTGCCATCTTGCGGGGACCCCTTGCGAGCGCTGGCTCCCATCTTGAAGGCAATGGCATCGACCAGGGTGGTCTTGCCCGTGGACGGGTGTCCAACGAACGACACGTTTCGAATGGCAGAGGGGTGGCTCATGGAGGGCACTGGGCAGTTGATTTGGATCCGCCACCCAAGGCCAAAAAGCGCCCCAGGCAGGGTGAGAACCAACCCATTCTAGCCCCAAGGGGTGTCCTTGTGGGGTGCCCCTCCGGGGCCCTCCAGCCCACTTGAAAGCGGACCCTATTTGCGCCGCGCCTGAACGACAACTTCCACTCGCCGATTGCGCGCCTTGCCCGAGGCGTCAGTGTTTGGCTCAACAGGCCTGTGCGGTCCGTAGCCGAGCACCACAAAGCGCTCGTCGGGTAGTCCCCCCTGAGCCACCAGGAATCCGTGCACCGCCAGGGCCCGGGCCAGGGAAAGCTCCCGATTGCTGGCAAAGCCCGAGCGCTGAATCGGGTCGGAGTCCGTATGCCCCTCCACCGAGATCTCAGCCCCACGTGGGCTATCCTGGGTCATGCGCTGGGCCAACGCTCTCAAGGCTTCCTGCCCTCGTTCGGTGAGTTCGGCGCTGCCAGGGCCAAAGCTCACCGCGCCGGGAACCACATAGGCGATCCCCACGCCCCGACGCTCGACCTCGATGCCGTGCTCAGCCAGATCGTCCAGCACAAGCAGAGGTAGATCAACGACAGCTGGCACGGCGGCAACAGCCTCAGAGGTCCGCATGACAGCTTGCAGTTCGCTCAATTCGCTCTGCAGACCGGCGCGATCCCCGGAGAGGTGTAAGACCTCCTGCTGGAGGACAGCGTTCTCGCTTCGCAAGCGACGGATCAAGCCATCGCGTTCTCCAAGGGCTCCGCGCAGAGCCTGATCGGAGGCGCACCCGCTCAAGATGGGCAGGGCGCAAAGGGTCAATAATGTGCAGTTCAGATTCAATCGCATGATTTCGTTGGGCATCCTTGGCCCTCAAGAGTCAGTTCAACAGAAATTGGAACACCAGGGCTCCATCATCATTCCAGCCCAAAAGGCTGAGAGCAATCCCCACAGCCAAGTAGGGGCCAAAGGGTATGTAGCGGCCAGCAAGCCGGGCGGCCTGCAGAGAGCGCAAGCGTCCGTCTCGCCGATTACGGCGGGCGACCCGCAGGCGCAACTCGCAATACAAACGCAACATGTTCAAGATACCCACCAGGGAGCCCAGGATGGCTGCGACCAGGAGCGCGTATAGAATTCCGGACGCTCCTATGAAGCCGCCCCCCGCAGCCGCCAGCTTCACATCACCGAGACCCATGGCGTCCACGCGATAGACCTTGGTGCCCAGCCAGCCTATGAAGTAGAGGATGCCACCCCCCACCGCCATGCCCAACAAGCACTCGCCCAGGGCTGAGAAACGATCAAGATCCAACTCATGCAGGCGGGGCACTAGAAAACTCAGAAGAGGCGCAAGAACACAGCCCCCCAGGCTGACCTCATCTGGAATCTCGTAGCAGTCCAGATCCACAAAAGTGGCCACCAGCAGACCAGACAGGACCAAGGCCACTATTGCGATGTGCGTGGTGTCGCCCATGAAAGAATCTGCAGCCACCCAGAACAAGAGAGCCGTGAGGATCTCCACCAGAGGATAGCGCCAGTGGATCGATGAGCGGCAGGTCCGGCAACGGCCGAACAGGACCAGCCAAGAAAGCACAGGGATGTTCTCGTACCAGGTCAGAGTGGTGCGGCACTTGGGACAGCGCGACCGCAGGGGCTTGAAGATGCTCTCCCCCTCGGTGGGCAGGCGATGGATCGCTACATTCAGGAAGGAGCCAACCAAGAGCCCCATCAGGACCGAATAGACCGTGGCCAAGGAACTAGAAATTATGGGGTCGGTAGGCGGGAGATCCATGCTGCGAGTGGAGTGCCTCCAGGTTCAGCACGCCACCAGTTGTGAATCGTGAAGAAGCACGGCGGCTCGATCAAGGGCGAGCACAATATCCTCCCGTAGACCCGCACCAAGTACCCCGGTGTCTACGGTTTCGGGCCCGAGGCCGGCTCTCATCGTCAGCGGGCGAACGGCAAGCCCTCAGGGGCTTCCCAGTCCAGGCGCAAGAAATCCAAGCTCGGAGGATCCCACACACCGCCGGGCAGGACTTCCAGTTCTACCAACACGCGCACGGACCCGTCCCCCTGCAGCAAACCCGGATGACGCACGACCCGCTCGCGCTCCAGGGCAACATCCGCGGGCAGGAAACCCACGCTCCAACGCCCCGTTCCGTCCCGTCCGCCGACAACCAATCGACCCCAATCGTAACGCTGGCTGACCTCGCGTGGGAGGGGCGAGGAGATCGCCGCGAAGAGCAGGGGCTCCTGTAGGGGATTGAGATGTGGTTGATCCACCAGCACGCCCGGCAGGGACGAGGGAATCCCAGGCAGATCCAAGCCACCACCCTCTCCCAAGAGGTGCAAGTGTTCGCTCTTGCAGCGCACGCTGCCGTTGATGCGCACGCGACCTCCGGCCACCAGTATCAGGGGCGTGTCTACCTGCACCTCCCCAGTGATGATCAGATCCCCACCCGCAATCAGAACGGTCCACTCGCGTCCGCTTGCGAGCGCCTGATCCAGAAGAACAGACAGCAGAACCGGTTGGTCAGGCGAACCGTGAACCTGCACAGGATCCACAGCTTGACCTTGGCGTTGGCGCAGGAGAGAACCATCAATGCGCAAGGAACCCTGACTGCGCAGAATCACGAGGCCCGCAAGGTCCAGGAACTCGGCCTTGGATCCCGCAGGCACAGTCAGTTGAATGGCCTCACGCTGGCCTTGGGTCTGCTCGCCGGTCAGCACCACAACGCCCTCATGCCCATCCCCACTGGCCGCGGGCAGGGCAACGCTGAGTTCCCCTCGGTCGGACCAGGTGGCGGTGCCATCTGCCCAGGGAATTCGCTGGGGAGACTTGCCATGGGCATCGAGGAAGTCCAACCGGATGGTCGAGTCCGGGCCAAAGCCCCTGGGCAAGATACGCAGCCGCGCCAGGGTGATGGGCTCTGCTTCACTCCATGCAAGGTTGCCTCCCATGTCCATCAGGCTGGGCTGGGGAACGCCGCGCAGGAGGTATCCGCCCTCGGACAGCCGTGCGTCCGGCCAAAACTGAATACGTGCACAGGAACCGGCCGCCAGCGATTGGAAGTGATTGTTCTCCACCAGGCGGGTGTGCAGTCCCGCCACTCGGCCCAGGACTCCCTGCTGAGTACCAGGCGCGCTGATGTCTGCCTCAATCCAGAACTCTTCAGAGACCAACGAACTGGGGTCGAGGGGTTCATCACAGACAAGCACAATCGCCTCCCCGCGCTGCAACAACAAGGGCGCACCAGGGGCAGTACCAGGAGGCCGCAACGGTTCGCAACGCCCGGGATCCATGGAGAGATCAAACAAGCTCGGCCCTGGCAGGATCTCCTTGGCCACAAAGTCATGGCGCAGGGTCTGGGCCAGATGCGCCCCACCCTGGGCACGGATCCCATCGGGCCGAGGAAAACCCGTCAGCACCAGGGAGTGGCGCAGCCCCGGACGATAGCCCCCATCCATCCGGTCAGATCGCAGGATGGGCTTGGGCCAGAAGCTCAGATGCACGCCATCCACCTCCCAACGCCCGGGAATTGCAGTGCCCCCCGAAAGCACGCGCGCGCTCTGCGGCGTGATCGAGGCCAGATCCACGTCCTGATCGAAGGTCACCACCAAAGGCTCGTTGAGATACACGCGGGCCCCGTTAGGAGGCGTGATTTCAAGCACGACCAGGGGGCGCGGTTGCTCCTGTGGTCGGCTGCAGGACCAAAGGCAGGTCAGAATCAGAAGAAGGACGGGAGCTTTTCTCACGGCTGATACCCGGGATTCTAGCAGCCCGCCCGGGCTGAAGTGAATACGCCCGCCGAACTGCAGCGGGGGAACTGGACGAGGCGCTATTCCGCCCCGAACTCAAAGGGGATCTTCATGAACAACAGGCCCGGCAGGGGCGTGTTCAGCGGATCGCCAAGGTCAAACTCCACTTCAAAGCGGAAGAAATCCCAGATGCTACCATCGTTCATGTCCGTGATATCCCGGGCAAGGTCCGTGGAGGTCACCGTAAAGGCACCGCTGGCTGAAGGGTTGCCAGCCACATCCGTGGTGGTGGCATCAAAGCCGAACCGAATGCTGGCATCTGCCGAGAAGTTGTCCAAGATACCTTGAGTTTCCACTCGGAAATGGTGCGGGCGCAAACTGGCAAACACCGTGGTCGCTTGGAATAGGGTCAAGTCCACCCCAGCACCAGCGGTACAACGCAACTGATCATTGACCGCATCGTAGACCACGCTGATCGCTTCGAAGTCCAGCCTTATGACCGGACTGACCGCAGCATCTCCCAGCACGATCGCGAAGCGTCGAGCCATGGAAGGGGTGACTCGATAGGTGTCAGGCATACTGGACGCATCAAAGACCAAGGTTCCGCCATCCGGAGTAATGAAGGGCGCGACGAGCCCAAGGGGATCCACAGCTGCGGCGGCAATCACCGGGGGCAACTCAAGCACTGTATCCCCGATCGGCCCATGCAATAGCTTGCCAATATCATTGGGGTTTCCTGTGACCTGCACACCCATGATCGACGTAAAGGTAGCTGGCACATTGGCCGGGTTGATTCGGGCCAGTCCAAGGGGAATCCAAAGGGAACGGGCCGCAGACTTGGGCCCAAAGAAAGGCACCAGGTTGTTGCTCATAGGCACACCTTCAAGATCAATGCCCGGCTGATTGGTCTGTAGCTCGGTCACACGATCCTCGACTTGTACCGGATCCAGCCAACCCATGGGCGGGGGAGCGATCACTTGAGTCGGATCAAGGGGATTCACAAGGTTGGAACCGACCAGTACCATCTCCCCATAGACCTGCCCTGTCTGGCCATCTGCCAGAACTGCCGGCAGGTTGATGTCTTCGGCGGGAGTCGCCACATGGAGTTGGATGATCCCCGGACCACCGTCGCCACCAGCGCCCAGCACCGGCCCCATGGGATCATTGAAGCCCTGGGTCGAGATTGAGAAGCAACCGATGCAGCGATAAGGAGGCGCATCTTCGAGTCCGTTGGGACAACCAATTGGCACGTTGTCAACGAACGAACGAGGGATGCAGTCGCAGCGCCAGGCAGTGCCACCGTTGGCACCGGACCCACCGTGGTCCGCAGCGCCCGCACCGCCCTGGCCGCCAACTGCACTCAAAGCACGAGTACTGCTGAAATTTGGCCAGCCGGTGCCAGTGGTCAAACCACTGTCCCGATACCACTGCTGGGAGCCTTCCGCGAGGCCCAGGATGTTCACCTTTCCTGCGGTTGAGAAGATAATGTGACCGCCAGCACCACCGCCAGAGCCACCCCCTACACGGTCGAAGAAGTTGGTGTTCTCGCCACCGCCCCCCTCGCCGCCATTCGCAAACACACTGCCTCCATCACCGATGGTGATGTCTTCAAGAGCGAGGATCCTAAGACCGCCGCCGCCACCGCCGCCACCAGAGCCCTTTTCGTCTCCGGTGATCTGGAAGGGCTGCAAGGGGAACGAATTGGAAGAAACAGCGTCTCCACCAGCACCCCCACCACCGCCAGCGTAGGTCTTGCTCAACTCGCCCACCACCAGGGTGCCATCGGCAGTAATCATTTGACCAAAGAAGTTGTTGCCCTCGTCTTCGTCCACGAAGGGGTCTTCTCCGATGGCACCACCCTGGGCACGAACCGCCTGGCTGATGGCGCCCTTGCCATTCGGTGAACCACCACGACCAGATTCAGGGTCCATACCGATCAAGATTTGAGCACGCAACATGGGCGTGTCCGGACTGTTCGATACCGGGGTCCCATCGTGGTCATAGAACACGGTAGATCCGAAAGAAGATCCCCCACCCCCGGAAGCGCGCCGGTTGTTGGTGCCGCCGGTGCTGTAAGTCGTCTCACCGCCAACCCCTCCGCGGTTGGCAACTCCGAAGGCACCGAAGCCATCACCGCCTTTGGGCGTCGATTGGGAGGTAAGGAAAGAACCAGTACCTCCGCGACCCCCGCCTCCGTTGCCAGTGGCTCCCAATTCGGGGAAGTTAGTGGTGTTGAGAGTGCCCACCCCCGGGTTGTCACTGCCGTTGACCGACAACTCGCCATTGATCACAACCTCGCCACTGGCCAGGATCGTCAAGGGGTTGGGTCCCAGGACGATCACGCGGGAACCTGGGTTGATACGGAAATCATGGATGTCCACGACTCCGTTGATCACGGTTTGGGTCGTCACGGGAATTCCGCCCGGGCCGCCAAGAATCTGGCTGGTTACCGTGTCCAAGATGACGGTCTCGGGACCGCTGAAACCCACCACCCAATCAAAGTCGCCGCCGGGGCCGCCGGTACCGCCAAAATCAAAGCTGGCGCGCAAAACGCCCTCGCCCCAATTAGCGGACGGCTGACCCAGGGGGGTGGTCCCATCCTGACGGGAATCGCCCACGCCCGCGGGGTAGTCAAAGTCCTCAGTCAACTCATCAAACTCCTTGTCGAAATCGTTGGAGGAGATAGTTGTCACCATCCTCGCCGCGCCGACATTGTCTGAAGGCAGCCCATCACCGGTCAGGTCACTGAAGCCCTGCCTGATGTTGAGACGCATGCGCTTGCCCTGGGGGACGACGCCCAGGGGGGTCACACGCAAGGCGGCACCGGTGGCAGTGCAGTTTGCGATCAACTCGACCTTGGTACCAAATCCAACGAAGTCACCGACCCCATCCTGCTGTTCGTACTCCAGGGCGATCAGGTTCGAACTGATATTCTCAGGAGAGGAAATAATCGGCTGGTTGAAGAAAACCACCAACGACCATTGACTATCCACGTCGGAGTACTTGTTCAGCAAAGGGAAATACTGGCTCCCACCGGGGGGGATCAACTCACCCTGTTGGGTGGTGAGCTGCTGATAGAAGTACTCGCGAACTCCATCGCCACGCTCCAGGTAGGTTGCGTCCAAGTCGTCAACGGCCACGCCACCACGAAGTCGAACGCGCACATCAGGCGGACCTGGAACCGTGTCCAGGAAGAGCGCCTGAGGATCCGTGGAGTCCGGAGTCTGGAAGGTGACCACCAGCCCCTGGGTAACACCGAATCCATTGGTGTCTTGCACGGTCACCCCATTCACATCTGTGTTGAGCACATGCAGGGTATAGGTTCTGCCACCAGGCAAGAGGCCCGCATCGGAGTTGTCCGCCAAGGTCGGACAGGAGGGCTGAAAGCGCACGGTGACAGCATCCAGTAGACTAAAGGTACCCGTAGCCGAAAGGCCGCTAGGGGTCGCAATTGAGATGGTGTTGAGTCCTACTGTGGAAAAGTCCAGGGCGCGGGTGAAGGTAATGTCAATCGCCCGGTTGATCTGCCAGATCTGAGCCTGGGAGACGGAGACCGACACGACATTGAAGCCGTTGGCGCCGGAATCGGAGCCGCTGCCGCCGACCGCATCTATTGAACCTCCACAGCCGACCGAGATCAGGGGCACTGCCAGAAGAAGAGAGATCAAGGACTTGTTCACACGCATTGTTCGAAGAAGGGACATGAGGTTTTCTTGGGGGGGGAGAGGGTTGGCCTCAAAGGCCATCTTGTTGGTGCAAACGATCACTCTTGCCAGGACAACGCCAAAGCCGAAAGCTCAGAGCCAAGTCCTGAAATAGGGTTGTTGATGAAAGTGATTCGCATCTGGTAATACTTGGAACCGTTGATGACGCTGATATCCGACTTCCACGTCTGGTCGTCGGTCAGGACTATGCCCCGGTTCATGCGGTTGGAGTTGTGGTTGGGCCACTGGTTCTCGCAATAAACGGCGGGGTCATCCCAATAGTGATCCCCGTAGATATCGAGGGTCAGGGCGCTTTCCAGAGCCGGATGCACCGTGGGATTAGGAGGTGCCCCCGCACAAGTTGTCGGGAACACAAAGGTGCTATGGACACTGATGTCCACTGCCCCGCGGAAATCCAATTCAATCGATGTACCCGAAGGCTGATCCGACAGAGATGGTTCCATGATCGGGTCACTGTAGATCGGGTCGCCGAAGGTGCTGCCAACAGCAGCAGGGTCTGTAGCTGGGAACCAGATCGAAGTGCTGCGGCTGATGCGCACGACAAAGTCCACCGCGCCTATATAGAAGGAATTGTCGCGACCATAGGTTGACGCGCCGTTGGATCCGGGATTGAAGCCGCCGTTGGCAAAGGTCTCCGTGTCCGGGTTGCGGGGAATGGTATTACCCTGCTGATTCGTACCCCCTGTGGAGAAGGCACGGAAGTACGGACGTGAAGAAGAGTTCGCGGCTAACACGATGTCGAAAGGGTTCGCGCCTCCAGCCCCGTCATCAGGAAAACAGCGCACCTCGAACAGGAGCGGCAAGCCAATCGAGCCCACATGCCCGGCGGGATAGTAAGGGTTTCCCGGCGTGGGCAGGTTGAGCACCACATACTCCTGCCTGGGGGGAACACCGTTGCTTGAGTTGCCCCCGCGGGCCAGCACCGAGCTGTCTCGCCAGGTCCAGTACACATGCTCTTCCGGAGGCAGATCCCGGTTGAGGGGATAGGGCATCAGCTTGGTCCCATTGGAAGCCACCTCCAACGCGCCAGGAGCCACGTTGTAGCCCAATTGCCGAGGGTGGACCACCGTAGGTGGATCCTCCGCCTGGTTCACATAGTTGTTGGCGAACTGATGACGCAACCCAGAGTTCTGATACTGGGGAAAGAGCGAACCGGGATCGATGTACTCATCCGGAGTGAATTTGCAGTGGGCCATGACCAACTCAAAGTGCTCATAGTTGTCAGAGATCACCTGACCACCGGCCGGCGACCAGTAGATCCCCTCCACATCCAAGTTATGGTTCGTGTTGTCCGTCAGGGCAAAAGCGAAATCCACATAGCGATAGACGGTCATCATGCGGGACCCAAAGCGCGACAGAGGAGTCTGCACACCCTGAGGGAAAGGGGTCATCGCGGCGGCAAGGGGCTGGCTCTGGTCGGCCAGACCAATGAATCGAACAGTGGGCCTCGGACGGATCAACTGTTTTTGGATGTCGAACAGGTGCTGTCCGCCATACTCGGGCAACAGACCGGTATCCACATCCCCCACCGGAGGTTCTTCGTCGGGACTGGTGAAGCGGCTCACGCGACCACCATTGGCCACACCGGGATTGGTGCTACCGACCTTCATCTCGATAGAGGGCAAACCATCCAGCAGGGGGTTGCCCGCCAAATCGGTGGGACCCGACTCACCGGTCACCACGGTCAAGAAGTAGGACTCGGCCTCGCCAAGAGTGTGGGCCAGGGACAGGTCCGGTCGGAAGGTGAACGCCCGCAGGTCGAGTGTCTGACTGACCGAACCCACCACATAAGAACTGGACGGCAGGGGCGGATCCAAAGGGCCCGGCGCCGGCTGACGAGTCATGGTCAAGGAGTCAAAGGCAGTCATGGAGGCCGGGTCCATGGGTTCGCTGAATCGCAGAGCAGCGGTCGAGTCCGTGTAGACCCCCTCCGCTGGAAAGGTCGGGAAACCCGCCGGTTGAGGCAAGATCTGAACGAAGCAAGGTGCCTTGGCAGAGTCGGACTGGGGGTCGTAGGCAGCTCGATAGGAAACCGGGCCAATGGCGGTCGAAACCCAGGTCGCCGGACCCGCTCCACCCGGACCATCCCAGGCTTCGGGGTAGAGCAGCAAGCGCACCGTGAAGTTCTCCGCAATTCCGTCGGCCGGGTCCACGGGAGCGGCAAAACTGGTGACCTCCGCGTACACCGTACCCTGAACCAGCACATCCCCGGGGCGCGGGGTCTGGGAACAGGTGCCCGAGTCAAACACCAGGCGCGGTACGCTGAATTCTCCGGGAACGCCGTCAATCAACGGCTGGGGTGAGAAGCCGATGGGAATACGGGCCGGGCTGGCACCGACCACCACCGGTGGGGTGAAGTCGGGCATGAAGCCATTGTATTGATCCCCTGTGTTCGAGCCCCCCGAGCGCATGGCCCGGATCACGTCCTGGGTTGGTGAACTGAAGTCCGCCTGCCCGTTGTTGGCCGCATCAAGGGAATGTCCGGAGAGATTACGCAGAATCGTGTTCTGACCCACCAGGCCCGCCTCCTCAGAGGGGATCCGCAGCAGCACATTGGTCTGATTCACATCCACGCTTTGGGGCAGGCCAACGCCATTGATCGCCATGGGCGGATCCGTGGCGAAAGATTCGATCTCGCTGACAGTGAAATCAATCAGCACCCGAGTGGAGTACAAGGACACGGTGCCGTCTCCGTCTGGATCAGCCAGGTCGCCGTAATTGGAATCAGCAAAGATACGCGCCTCAAAAGGGATCGACGAGGGCACGCCCACCATCACGCGCAGCGTTTCATGCGATATCGTTGACACATCAAGCAGATCAGCGAACTGCACCGTTAGAGTCGAGTTGCGCGGCACCTGCGAGTAGACCCCTGCCTGACCTGGAGCCAGGGGCGTAATGAAACTGATCGTCTCCCCCGCTGCTCGCAAGAGGGTGTAGAACTGATCGTAACCTCCACCGGTGTCCAGATCAGTCACATCGCGCATGATGATCAAGGCCTCTTCGCTGGTAACCGGGTTGGTCTCAAGCAGATAATTGCTGTCCGAGGTCACGGCACCACCGATCACGAAGGAAGTGTTCATCGCAACGCGCAGGCCTTCAGCATCCAAACCAAACACACTGACCTTGCGTCCCCAGGAGACCCGGGCCAGACGCAGGTTGGAGGCGTTTCCGCTCTGGTTGTAGTCGACGATGAATGAGAGCCCCGAACCCGTGGGATCAGATATGACCGATCCGGGAGCGTTCGCAGAAATCAGGCCAGAGCCCGCATCTCCACCGCAACCAGCCAAAGTCAGACACGCCAGCGCAAAGCTGGCTTGCAGTGGTGCAGCAAGGGTCTCAGGAAGTGGTCGTCGCAAATCAAAAAGGGGCCTGTTCATGGAAAGGTATGCCCGCTGCAGTGAACTACATGCGGGGTCTAGTGGTCGCAGTTGGGCCGCGCGCTCCCACAGGGGGGAATGCACGACTGGGACTAAGCTGATGTCGCGTTCCCGGGGCTACCCGAGGTGACATCATCTATGTGGAGATCGATCGACTTGTTGTGGACTGGGTTTGCAAGACGCGCGACCCGAGGGGCACGCGGTTGTTAGGGACACTGTTCTCAGGGGGGACGCTTCCTTGGACACCCTAGTGTGAAGCACCCTGCGGGGGGTCCACCATCGGGACGCACACCATCGGGAGCACACCATCGGGAGCACACGGTCGGGTTCACATTGTGATGACCTTGAGCCAGGGGTCAAGGGCAAGGACGCCAACAGTCAAGCCGGGGCGGCTAGGGGCTACCCCCCTGCACCCGCCAGGTCACCCCCCCCGGGGGCCTTGCAAAGGCAGTTCCGCCATCCGGCCGACAGCTGACACCCCCGTCCATGCAACTCCCGTTCCACGGCTCGCCGGGCCAGACAAGACCCGGCCACGGCTTGGAGCCCTCTGGAAGGGGGGGGGCAGCTCAGAAGCAACCCCATGTACCACCTTGGGACTCCCGGATGGGCGCTGCCTGGGGCGCTTGCGTGCGGAAGCGCACACTTCAAACCACTCCTCCGCCTGGTCCCGACCCGCGCCCCAACTCCTTCCTGGGGTCCCCCGAAGCGCTCAGCCCCCGGCAGGAAAAAACTCCAACAATCCGGCCTGATCCGCATCGGACAGGAATACCAGATGGTCGGGACGCACCTTGCGCAGGGCTGATGATCCCGGCGGGTGGTAGCGCTGGGTGGTTGAGCAGCCCACGAAGCTATAGAGAAGGTCCCTGGAACAATAGGCGCAACGGGCGCGGAGGGGCTGGCGCGAAGCAAGCACAAAGCGAGGTTCCACATGCCGGGGCTCTGTACGTGAGATGCAACTCGGGTTCGGGCAGGGGTTGGCCCCCACAGAAACCGGCCAGGACTCAACAGGCTGGGGACTGCCTCCGGGCAACTCGATCTTGCCCATCAGGGCGGACAACAAGGCCATGCGAATGGGAACTCCGCGAGCCGCCTGCTTGAAGTAGATGCTGCGTGGGTCCTCGTCGATGTCGCTGGAGATTTCATCCCTGCGCGGCAGGGGGTGCATGACCACTGCGTCCCTCAGGGACTCCGCCGCCATGTCTCGCCGGTCGAGGCGCATGTACTGACCACCTCCTCCATCTCCCTGGTCAAAACGCTCGGTCTGGGGGCGAGTCATATAGAGCGCATCCACATGCTGCAACTCCCAACCCCGGGCATCGGTGAACAGGGAGAGCTGGTGGGGCTTCTGCGGGGTCAAATACATGGCATCGCTCTCCCCCGCCAAGGCCCCCAGCCTGCGCGTATCAGCGCGCACAGGCTCTACGCCAAATTCTTCACGCAATCGACGCACCACATATTCGGGCATCTCGAACCCCGGTTGGGGCACGCAGACAATGCCCGCCCCAAAGCGCGCCAACGCATAGGCGAAGGAGTGCACTGTGCGGCTGTATTTCAGGTCTCCGGCAAGAACCACCTCAAGGCCTTCTATGTGTCCCCGCTCCACATGCAGGTTGTAAAGATCACAGAGGGTCTGAGTCGGGTGTTCATGGGCTCCGTCACCGGCGTTGACCACGGGCACAGGAGAGTAGCTCGCGGCCAGACGAGCGGCTCCCTCGCTGGGGTGGCGCAGCACGATCACATCTGCGTAGCCGCCTCCCACCACGCGCACCGTGTCCGCCAGGGACTCACCCTTGACCGCGCTCGAACTGGTCATCTCGGCGGCGGTCAGGACACCGCCGCCCAAGCGCAACATGGCCGACTCAAACGACAAACGCGTACGGGTCGAGGGCTCGTAAAAGACGCTGGCGGCGATCATGCCACGGCACATCTCACTCTGGCCCCGAGGATCCGCTGCAAAACGGTCAGCCCAGGCGAACAAAGCCTGGATCTCCTCAAGGGAGAGGTCGTCAATGGAGACGAGGTGTCGGATCAAATCCAGGGTTCCTGTGGGTGGATGGCCGGGGCGTTGGGGTACGCCGGTCGGTCCCTAGGGCAGCAGCCTACGGCTTGCCCCGCCCCCGTCAATCCGAAATGTCAAGCAGAGCCTGCAGAGGGCTGGAATCTCCCCCCAAGAAGGCTGCCAGGGCCTTCGCCTGGGACTTGTCGTAAAGCGCCGCCTGCCCGGATGTGCGAGTCCAGTCTCCTGGCAGACCGAGCGAGTCCAGGACACATCGGGCCACCGCGGCACGGGCACCCTTGGGATCAGCGAGCACATCGAGAGCAGCCTCCGCGTCCGGGTTTGGACCCCTGGCAAAAGCCTGCTCCCCGCGACTCCGAAGGACCACTTCAGGTACGGAAGGCAGAGTGACTCCCAGGACCGGCCTGGAGGGATTCGACTGCACGCCATCCACAGGCAGCAACCGAAGCACCAGATCTGCCCCGGCAGCGGCGATGCGGGCCTGCTCCTGCCCCGCGCGCTCCACCGCAAGGGGAGCGTCGTCGCGCTCACCTGCGGTGTCGATCCACTCTACTGGCCAGGGACCCAAGCTCCCGCGACCTTGGACCGCGTCCCGCGTGGTTCCCTCCTCAGAACTGATCAAGGCGTGTTCCTCGCCGATCATCAAATTGAACAGGGTGGACTTGCCTGCGTTGACCTCTCCCACCAGGACCACCCGGACGGGCTTAAGCCAGAAGCGCTGCAGTTGCCAGTGATCCAACAAGTTCTTCGCCTGGCTGGCATCCGCCCCGGCAAGAATCTCCCCCAGGGACCGTCGCAAGTGCCCCTTGCCCTGATCCAACAACAAACGCGCGCCCGCGCTGCAGGGAGCTTCTGGAACCCGCGCGAGGGCGGCGGCCTCGAGGCTCAACTTGGCATGTGGCAGGCGCGCTGATAGTCCCCCCACGAGGAGTTTTTCAACCAGCGCCGGGCTACCGTGCACATGCAGTTCCAAAGAGCCATCTGGGCAAGCCACCAACAATCCTTCATCGAGGACCTCCCCATCCAAGCTCGGACGCACCAGGTGAACGGATCCAAGCGGTACCTCATGCAAACCAAAACGCTCCAGAGTCTCCTTGCGCGTCGATTCATGGAGGCGCAGAACCGCCACACCTGCCGGTCCCTGGGGAGTGACCAACTCAAGCCCCGAACCAGCCATGCTCAGCCCCCGTAGCCTGCGGCCATGCCCCTGGCCAACAAATGCTGATCCTCGATCAAGGCAGAGTCCAACTCCCCGAGAGCCTCCCGCAAGAAATCCCGAGCTCCTCCCGTGAACACAATGGTTGCATTTTCCATTTCCGCCTCCCGCGCGATCCCTCGCACCAGGGCCCTTGCCGCCCCCGCAAGTCCCACGGCGACGCCGGAGGCCAGAGCCCCCTCCGTATCACGGCCGAGTGCCGCAACTCCAGGGCGCGGCTCGATCCTGGGCAGACGAGCCCCACCCCGGTGCAAGGCACCCGCCAGCAAGCTCGGCCCGGGTGCGATGGCACCACCCAGGAAATGACCACGGTCCACGCTCCAGCGCACCGCGTCCACGGTCAAGGCGGTGCCCAGCTGAACCACGATCGCGTTGGACCGTGTGTGTTCCAGAGCTCCCCGAGCGGCAAACAGGCGATCGAAACCGACGCTCTCAGGAGTGTCAACCTCAAGGACCAGACCATGGGGTGGATTCAAGGCAACCGGACCGGAACCTGCGAGGCAGCCCGTGAGTGCCTCGGCGGCCTCTTGCGCGCAGACGCTCGAAATCAAGCGGGGTTGCGGTGCCTGGGCCACAGCTGCCAGAGATTCTGTCGAGAGCGCAGACAACAGGTCTTCAAGCCCTGCGGCAAAGAGCCTTCGTGGCTGACCGGATTGGGGCAACCAGGTCAGCTTGGCGCGGGTGTTGCCCAGATCAAAACAGAACACTCCGGGGCTCTCGGCCGCTGGGAGAGACGCTCCCGTCGGGGCACTCAATCGGACTCGGGGCTGCGGTAGACCTTGGTCGTGCGGCGGCCCATGTTTTCAACCACCACTTCCCAGACCGTGTAGGTGTCCTTGTTGTTCTTGACGAACTTGATCGCTTCCTGCTTGCTGCTGACCGGATAACCATTGATGGAAATAATGATGTCTCCAGACTTCGCTCCATGGCGTGCGGCTATCGAGCCCGGCTTGACATCGGTGATCTCGACTCCAGCCCGCTTGCCGTCCTTGTCGAAGTGCGTACGCATTTGCACGTCTTGAGTCAGGATACGCTGGTAGTCGCGACCAAACTCTTCCATATCGGTGGTGCCCAGTTCCCAGGTGTTGCCGCCCAGATGGCGGGATTCCAGAGGCACGATGGCCACAGGCCTGGTGAAGGTCGGCATCTCGTCGCGCATGGGCTGTACCACAGCCCCCTCGCCCACCACATGGATCAGAACATCTCCATCAAGAAGGCCGGGCACGATGACCTCGTTCTCCCGGTCAGCGTTGTCGGGAAAGGCAAACTCCACCGCTTCGGGTCGAATCCTGCGCACCACAATGCCCTTGTTCGGCGGGGGCAAACTGTCCCCGACCTTCAGATTGGCGGTCTCACCTCCGAGCTTGTAACGCACGAAGATCAGCGACTTGCCCGGATCAACAACATCCACCTGGAGGTAGAGAATCGAGAGCACATCGGCCACCGGCTGATACTTGGGTTTCGCGGGTCCGGTATTGATCACCGGTTCGACAACCACTTCCGGGGGTTTGCCGGTCCAGTTCATGTTGATCCAAAGGGGCCGCACCTGCTGGTTGTAGTCCACGGTGGTGGCGCGGGCCTCTTGGATCTGGATGCCCGACTCAAGAATGCCGCGCACCTGATCCTCATCGAAAGGCTTGCCCATGGCCTCCTGTCGTCCACGGAAGTCCATCACGTTGGCCCCCAGGCCCACGGCGGCGGCGATGCTGGTGCCCCAGCAGAGGAGGGAGATGGATGATGCCTTCATGGGTGCTTCAGTTACGGGAGCCAGTGCAGGACGGCGTCCGGCTCGATTGCTGCTGTATGCGCGGTGAAATCATAGGATACAGTGGGATCCAAGCGCGGACCATCATGGCCAGTCCGGCCTCCCCAGACCACTACCAGGGGCAAAACCCGCCGCACGGGAGGGTTCGGACCCTTCATGACGCACCTGCGAGTGGATTATTCCCCATTCCGGCGTCATTCCCCAATCTGGGCAGGCTCCCCCTCACCACCCAACCCCGCGCGGGGGCGGTAAGGCGCGGGCTGAAATCGACCAGGGGGCGACCCCCTTGCGTGTCATGCAGCGCGAGATTCCAGAGCCAGGGGGCCTCAGGCGTCGATGCGACGATAGGCGCTGAGAAGGGCCTCAAGCCCCTCCTCGCCCGACTTGCTGCAGCCGTGCTCCATGCCGATGACCCCGGTGAAACCCTTCTTGCGCAGCCACTTGGTCAAGGCAACATAGTCGAGCTTCCCGGTGCCGGGCTCCTTGCGGCCCGGAGAGGCCCCGTACTGGATGTAACTGATCTGATCCCAGTACTTCTCCGCGTTCTCAATCAGCTCCTTGCCGTTACCGATCTCTCCCTCATGGTAGAAGTCCGCCAGGAGCTTGCATGACTTGCGGTCCACAAGTTTGGCAAGCCGGTGCCCGTCCTCAAAGGAACGCAGCAAGGGCGGCCCACCGTTGATCCCGTGGGAAAGCGGCTCAAGGGCGAGAATAATGCCCTGCTCCTCGACGATGTCGCAGCAACGCTTCATCATATCGACCGACTTCTCGATCTGCTTTTCTCGCGGCAGGGAGTCGTCCCGGGGGCCCGGGAGCATCGTCATGTGTGTCTGGCCGGTGCGCTTGGCCATGGCGACGCCAGCGCGCATGTCCTTGAGAACTTCTTCCGTACCCTCCTTGGTTGGGTCAAAGAACTTGACCCCGTGACCTGCGCTGATCACGGCCACCCCCAGTTCCATGCCCTTGTCCTTGCAGAATCCGCCGACCTTCTCCTGCATCTCGGGCTTTTGACGCGCCAGCCAGTTCTCCTCCCAGGCTCGGAAACCCTGGTCGTAGGCAAACTGCAGTTGCTCAAGAAATCCCTTGGGAGCAGTAGGCAGCAGGCCCAGGTGGGGAGCAAATTTGGCCGTGAAAGGCTTGGCGACTTCAAACGCGCCGAAGGCAAGGCCCGAAGCCAAGGCGGCAAAAGAGCCACCGGTGAATGTGCAGAAAGTTCGTCGATCCATGGTCCTAGTTGACCACAACCGCCATGGCCCGGGCGGGGGCAATTCGAGTTTCTGAGCAAACGACCAGCCTCAGCCGCGCCGTCCTCCACACCCAAAAGCGCAAACGGTAATCTCCAACCCCTTCAGCCGAAGGCTGCCGGAATCCCACCTGCGCCGCTGGGGCCATCCGCTACCCTCAGGCACACGAGCCCAGCCGGCCTGCCCCTGCGCGTATCTTGCGCGTCAGCTCCTTGCACGCGAGCCCCAGCCCTCCATGCTTCGAATCTCAGCATCCCTCGTCTATTCGCTCACCGTGGGGTGCGTGAGCGTGCCCGAGGTGCCCGTGCGCAGCCAGCCCCAGCCCGTGACCCGCCTTCCCAGCCCGCAGGCGATCGACGCAGATGCGGGCAAACACCTGTTTATCCTCTCCGGCCAATCAAACATGGGCGGGCTCAAGCCGGAGCAGTCGTTTACGCCGGCCGTCACCACGGCATTTGGCGCGGAGCGTATCCTGGTGGTCAAGAACGCGCATGGCGGACAGTCCATCCGCAGTTGGTGCAAGACGAATCTCGAGGACCCGCCTCCGACGGTGGGTAGAGTGCCGAAGGTGAGAGGCAACTTGTATCATCCCCTTCTTGAGATGGTGACCGCAACGATCGAGGGCGAGCAGATCCAGACCATCACCTTCGTGTGGATGCAAGGCGAATCGGACTTGCGCAACACGAATTATCGAGCCTATCTCGACGCGCTGCTCAAGCAACTGCAGGACGATCTGGATTTCAAGGACATCAACTTCGTCATTGGCCGCATCAGTGACTGCGGGCTCGACCAGACGAAGCGCCTAGAAGGCAAAAAGAACATTCGCCGCACGCAGGTTGAGTTTGCAGAGTTCTATGAACGTGGGTCCTGGGTCGACACGGACGACCTAAATGATCGCATGCAGGACGGCATCCTCATTCATGACCTGCACTACACCCCGGAGGGCTACAAGATCCTGGGCGAGAGATTCGCCCAACATGCCATCACTCTGATCAAGGCACACGCAAACTGAGGCCTTGCCATGAATAAAGAGAACACCTTGCCAAACCGCGGCCTCTGACTTACTCACCCGAATCGGCTTGTTCGATGGCGCGCAGGATGGCGGCTTTCAGTTCTTCGACCTCATCCAGTTCAGCCGTCCGCATGCTGATATAGCCGGCCTTGCTGTTGACACTCAAATAGGTCTCCTGGATATCCGCATAGGCGGCCTTCCAGTTCTCCATGGCCATGTAGACCTTGGCCCGGCTACGCAGGTGCGGGACCGAGATCTTTTTCGCCGGCTTCTTTTTCTGATCGGGCGGCGTCGGCTCTTCGAGCGGCGCGTGTGCGAAGGCCAGTCGCTTGGCCTCCCCGAGATCGCCGCGGGCAAGCGCAGCATCGACGGCCTTCTCGTCGTGCCATTCGAGCACATGCTGGATCACGTTGCCGGTTTGGGAGCTCATCGTCAGGCCCGACAGCGCTACCGCGATGCTGCCATCGGGCCGGAGCATCACGATATTGGGCCTTGTATCTTCTGCGAGGATGCCGAGCTGGTGGATGATCGGGTGCTGCAGCCCGTCGGGCAGGAGGAGCGTCGGGAAGTCGTCCGGCGTTTTTTTCTCTTCCAATGCCGCACGGATCGCATCGGCATCATCACCCAGAACCGCAGCCATCAGGTTGAGGTCTTCGAAGGGGCGAGCCTCAACAAATTGGGTTGTGCCCCGCAGCATGGCACTGCCTTGAGCGTTTGAGACAAAAGAGATCACCGTCCACTTGCCTGCGGTATCTTCGGGGATGCGGATCGTGTCGCCATCGAGTGTCTTGAGTTCGGCATGCAGCGTCCGCTTGGCGTCTTCCGCCTGACCCCACGCGAGGAAATACCCTTGACGCCGGCCGTACGTCCAACCTGCGACAAAAGGAGGATGGTACAGCCAGTAGCGGTGGTACCGATCCAGCATGAACGAACTCGCCGTCCACAACATCGGGTCATCGATGTGATTATCAAGGACGGCTCGGCGGTACTTTTCGTGCAGCACGCGATCACCCGCGTCTAGCGACAGGATGGCGGCCGCAGTGAGCGCGGCCCCCTGCCCATGCTCCCCGCCTGTCGCCTGCATGAACCCGCTGATAACTGTTTCTGGATCAGTTTGCGCGGCGCGGAGCGCCTGTCTTGCAAGGCAGAATCGGGCCACCACATCAGTACCAGATGGGTAGCCTTGAGCGAGCGCAGCCTGCGCCTCACTCAGCGCTGATTCGAAGTGCGTCCGATCGCAGCTGATCTTCCACAACCCCAGCAAGGCGATGATACGCCTGTTACGGACAATCCACAGGTCCTCGGCTTCGGGGTGTTCCGCGATCGCCTGACGGCAGAGCGCATCGGCTCTCACATAATTCGCACGGACCTGCTCGAAAGGCGTGCGGTATCGCAACGGCGGCTTGATGAAACACGCTTGAATTGCGCGCAGCTTGTCTTCGGGAACCGAAGCGGCGGTCCGTATCAGTGAACCTTCGTCCTCAGCGTCCGCTCCGGAAACTGCCTTCCACTCGGGCGGCGCGGCGGGATCAAAATCCCCCAAAGTATCCAGGATCAAGAATTCACCTGCAAACACCGACTGGAGCTGGCTGCTATAGCGCTGATGGGTCCAAACCCTTGCAAGGTAAGACTGGAAGTTGCGCTCATAACCCCTGCTGCGTCGCCCGCTCGACATGTAGATGGCCGCGTAGCCGGTCGGACTCACCGTTCTGATGGTCGGGTCTCGTCGAGCATAAGCCTGGTAGATCGGGCTGTCCCGCCCAGCGGGCAGCTTGAGCGCTGGCCAGTCGAGCCCCAACGCGCGAAGAGTTCCCTGACCGGCATCGGGCAGGTTGTCCACGTTGAAGCTGACGATCTGATACCGGCCGGCGGCCTCCCCCTTGACCTGTTTCCAGGCGGCCGCGAGTTCCTTGAGATCCTCTTCGCCGCCGTTGTCCTTCGACCAGAAATACATCGCGGTCGTCGTTCCCAGATAGTCCATCGGCAGCCGCACCACCTTGCCGTCGGCAGTTTCGAAGCTGCCGATGAACGGTGCGCCAAAGACCTGCCCCGCCAGCTTGTCTCGCTGGAAATTGATCATCTCCAGGTCTCCAGCGAATCGCTGGGCGATCACCTGACGCAGATTATTGACGACAGCCGTGTCACCGAACTCGAGCGCCATCAACATGGCGATCCTGACCACCTTGGCCTCGACTTCGGTGTCCAGGTAGCGCTCGACCATTGGCCGAAGCGCCTTTGCCCGCGCCTGCAGGTCTGCACCCTGCCGCGCCAACTCGGTCTGCGACAGCAACAGATCGGCATCGAGACGGACTGCGGCATACTCGTTGGGTGCGGCGGCGAGTTGCCGGCATGTTTCCAGAAAGGCCGCGCGATTCGACGCCGAGCCATCCAGGCCGAGCAGATCCTGCTGACCTCGGAAGAGGATGGCGAGAATTTGGAAGCGATTCGGCGCGGCTCGGTTCTGCTCAAGCAGCGCATCCGCCTCGCGTATCACACGCCTGATCCCGAGCTTTTTCCTGGCGGATGACTTGGCCTGCTTCACCTCGGCGAGTTGCGTCTCAAGCGAGATGATCTTGCTATCGGGGATAAGCGGGATATTCTCCTGCGCCGCAGCGGAGTAAGAAAACAAACTTATCGCAACGAGCAAGGGTGCAATGCTGTTGATCCAGCTGAGCCTGATCATGACCTCACAATCCTTGTATATCGCATGCAAGCGGACATCTAATTCACCGGCTTCAGCTGAAACGCCTTGATGCTGACACCGCGGTTGGGTGCCCGGAAGGTCACCATGATCGAGTTTCTTCCTTCGCGCAGTTCAACAACCTGTGGCTCGGTCTGCTGCCACATGCCCTTGCTGTACGGCAGGATCACGTTGACGACCGTACGCCTGTTAACCCTGAAAACGACGCTCTGCTTCGGGGAAACCGTGGACACGGTAGCGGTGAGTTCGTATTTCCCTGCCGCAGGTGCCTCAATGTTGTAGCGAATAATCTCCGGGCGGCTGCCGAGCCGCTGGTAGTGGATCTGCACACCGCCGTCCCAGCTCTTCATGAAAAGGACCTTATCCGTATTGTTCCCCGCCTTGGAGCAGGCTGCAACAGGGACGGTGATCCGCCCGTCCTTGTCGACAACAATCGTCTTGTCCTCCTCGGAGATCTCGATGGCTTCGCCCCCTTCGTCCCCTAGCAGGTCGTCTGACTCGCCAAGCTTCATCCCGCCGGTCAGTTCCAATGCCTCGATCTCGGCATCTTCGACGATCGCCCGCTTCTTGTAGAAAGCCAGGCCGTCCCAGGTCCCGCCGCCCTTGCCGTATTGGCTAATGCTGACATCCTCCTCACCGAGCGCATCGCCGATCCATTGCGCTCTTAGCACCTGCATATACGCTTGCTCATCCTCACGCGCTTGCGAATCCAGCAGGAAATCAAGCCCGCCCTGCGGCCCGCACCATGCCACCGACCACCACGCTCCCAAGCAGATGGTCCAGCCGTCCGGGGTCCAGTGACTCATGGCGCCGTGCCCAGTCTGCGTCGAGGCACGCGAAGGGATCCCAAACGCACGCGTGACATAGCGACCAAAAAATGCACGACGACCACAGACTCCGCCGAGCGCGAGTGCCTGCTGTGTCGGCATCCCCAAGGCCGGGTCGTGGCGTGTGCTGGTGTACGGCAGGTCGCTTTTCACGACACGCACATAGCGCCACTTGTAGTCGGGGTTGGTGATGTGGTCCGGGCGGTAGTTGCGCAGCATCTCCCGGGCCCATGTGAGTTCTTCATCGCTGTACTGGTCATCGGTGATGAACCGGCATTCCCAAGTCGTCATGTCCTTGAACGCCGGATCGAGTTCCTCGTTGAGGTGGGCTTTCTCGTAGTGCAGGTAACGCGGGACCTGATCGATCTTGGTCTGCGTCCGGTACACGATGCCATTCACCGAGCCTTTGTCCTTGCCCGGGATCCAGGGCATGTGGAGGCTGGTTCCAAGTGCCAGGCGCTGGAGAATGCCGGGCTCGCGGGCGTGCTCGCTCGCTTCAAGGATGGCGGCATAGACCTGCATCGCCTCGCCGTACTCGCCGCCGTTGGCGCCGCCCGCGATGAGTATCTGTTTCATCAGCACGTCATTGGCAAACAACTGGTCGAGCAAGGCCTTTTCCTGCTCGCCTTGCTGGGCGAACTCCGCCAGGCCGGCCGGCGTCCCGTGCCGAATGATCGCGGCCCGCATGAGCTTCGCGTCCAGTTCGCTGTTCGTCAGGAACGCCTCGATATCACCAAGGATCGCTCTCGCGGCGTCGAGTGCTTTCGGCTCGGCCACAGCCTTCGCCGCTTCGTACGCCCTGTAGGCTTGCGGGGTGTCGCCCTCCTTGGGGGCCGTGAGAGCGGCCAACTCCGCCCGCGCATCCAGGAACGCCACCTGCTTCTGCGAATCGACATTCGGCAACTCAGCAGCGATCTGAGCGGTAAGGGTCTCAAGCATCTGGCCATATTCCGCATACAGCCTTTCACCCTGCGCGGTCAACTCGATTTCCGACGCGCTCTTCGCCGCAGCAGTGTCCGCCTGAAAGACGACCAAGCAAGACGCAGCGAAAAGAAGCCCGAGGCAGCATGTTCTTTGTAGTCTTTTCATGACTTCAGGGTCTTTAGGTTTCATGTAGAAACGGATGCTCCGTTATTCCTGGCAGAGGTTTCACTCCAAGCCAATCATTATTGCAGATCAATCGGAAAATCCCCCTACCATTCCGCTTCTTCATTACTTGCCAATCAACTCCACGGCCTTGTCCGCGAATCGCTGACCAAGGATCACGGCCCCTTGCTTGGGAAAATGGATGTCACCGTTAGGCTGGTTTGGATCGCCACCATTAAGGTCATCCGTATCGATCCAGGCGTTGCCGCTGGTATTTCCCAGCCTGACCTGAGACTCCCTGACGCGATGCCAGTGCTCGTTGTCCGGCCTGCTTCGGGCATAGTCGTTGATACGACCGATCGTAAAGTAAAGGTTATCACGACCCAGATCCTTTTTGAGCTGTTCGATGAGTTTGATAAAGCTCTCTTCGTACACCTCGGAGAGGCGGTTGTTGGCGTCCGACTCGCCCTGCATCCAGATGAAACCGACCGTATCAAAGGACTCATCTTTTGCGGCGGCCATTGCGGCCTCGATCAGGGGTTTGTATTCCTGGCCATTAGAATTCATCTTCTTGTCAGTCAGACCGCGATCGTGGGGCTGGCGGTAATCGGCGACCCAGAAACGGATGCCGACGCCACTCCTCATGCTCATCACCACGACGGCGTTCTCCTCGCCGAAACGCTCCTCAACACGATCGGTGAACGCACCCTTGAGCGTGCCTGTCATGTTCGATTGGCCTGACAGGATGAACAAGTGTTTCCCGGTCTTTTGTTCGCTGGTGCAGGCCGGGACAATGAAGGCCAATGCTATGACCAGGCCCAGGTGCAGCAGGCGGTCATGCTTAACGTTTTTCCTTCGCTCATTGATCATTGGAACTCTCGTGCTTTAACGCTGATAGACCGGGATATACCTGTTCGGAGTCCCGAGGATGATGATCGCCATGGGCGTCTTGTGCGGATAATCCTGCTCTTGCTCCTGCCACGATCCGTTGGGTTGCTGCAGCTTGATAAGGGAATCGCGGATCCTGGGATACCACTTCGCGTAGCGATCATCGCCGGCCTGGACCATTGCCTGCATGGCGTAGTAGTGCGAGTAGTAGAAGTTGCCGTTGTCCTTCCTCGAGAACATTGTTGGTTCGTTTTCGAGGGCGTTGAGCGCCGCCGCAACCCACTCGGTGTCGCGGTTGCCGGCGAGTTGCGCGGCATAGACGCCCCCGGCGGTGCATGCGATCGTGTAGCCCTTCCCCTGATAACCAAAACCGCCCCTCCTCTCGTCCCAGGCTTGATCGCGCAGGTAGCCAGTCACCCGGTCGATCGCTTCGGTGGGGACCAACACGCCCGCCTCGCGCGCCGACGCAAGGGAGACAAAGACCATCGCGGTGACCGAGGTGTCCTGCCCGGCGTCGGGCCGCGGCGCATACCGCCAGCCGCCGAGCGGGCTCTGCGATCTTAAGATGATCTCAACTGTTCTCTCCAGCACCTCCTGAATGACCTTGTTGTCTTCAAGGTCACTGGTCATCCCCCACAGCTCGGACATGGCGATGGTGAACAGACCCAGTTCATACATCTTCACGCCCATGGCGCCTGATGGGGAATCCTTGGCTCTCTTGAGCAGATACTTCTTTGCGCGATCCAATGCCTTGCCGTAGCGACCGAAGCCGGGGAAGTGGCCCTCGACCATGAACGCCATGAGTCCGAGGCTGGTGCCCGCGATCGCGTAACCTCCATTCTCTGAAGACCAGGAGCCATCGGTGTTCTGGCTGCTCAAAAGATACTTCAGGCCGCGATCGATGGCTTGTTCCGCTGCCTCGGTCATCTGCGGCGCGTCAGCCTCAGCAGCGTTGAGCTCTTGGGCGGAAAGCGGAGCAGCGAGAAGGCCGGCCATGGCAAAGCACAGACCCACGCTGAGGTGACGGAGCTTTCTATTGCAGTGCGCATTCATTTTGCAACCCTCTCGTAGTAGTTCTTCAGCAGGCCGCGATATTCCAGCGGCAGCTCTCGGGCGAAATTCTGGTTCAGCGCCGCGCGGTTGCGGTCGGCCAGTACCTTCCACGCGGTGCGTTTGTCCTTTGGCGCTTCGCCGCTCACAAAGTCGGAGATAAAGCCGGCGGCGTAGGCGGACTCGGTATCGCTGCCGGGGCCATCAGCATCCGGATCACCGTCGACGGCCGCCGCCAGCGGCACCGCGGTCTCCAGGATCAGTGCCTGCTCAATGATGAAGTGCCGCAGCTTTTCGTCGGCGGCCTTCTGACTGAGTTTGATCTTGTCCCGATCAGGCGACTGCAAGGCAGAAGCAGCGGCCGAGAGATGTCGATGCGCCTCAACCAACATGGGGTACGGCTCGCCTACCTGGGCGATCTCGTTGCAACGCGATGCGAGGACGCGTTGCGCCGCAGCGATCCCCTCCATTGCTTGGGGCTCGGCGACCTGCGTCTGCCGGAACAGCTCCTTGTGGCTACTCGCCACCGCCAGCACATCCACCAGGTGCAGGATTTCCGGCCCGGTCTGTGTGGTCACCTCGATCTGCGGCAGGCCGTGGAGCATGCTGATCACGTTGAACAGCGCTTCCGCGTTCTCCGTAAGCGCCACATGGGCAAGCTCCATCTGTTCGACAGCGGCCGACATGTCTTGCGCTTGCAAGCGGTCAAGTGCCTCGCGCATCAGCCTTGCTGTTTGCGTGAATTGAGGCATCCCAGTGACTGATTCGAGGGTCTGGCCATAGGTTTGCGCCTCAGCCAACAGGGCGCGCTGCTCCTCAGACAGGGCCTGGTGTTGCTCCGCCGTCGCGGTCTGGGCCCTCTGTTTCAACTCTTCTTGCTGATGGTCCAGCATGGCCGCATCCGCCACCGAGCGGTGTAGGAATTCAACGATCTCGGCGATATAGCCGGTTTGGGTTTGCACGGCTAGGACCAGCGTCTGCACTTGCTCCAGGGATTCAGCCGCGACATCCTGCGCATCGATGGCGTCAAGGACGTCGAGCTTGTCTCCGCTCTTCAGCAAATCCATCGCATCATCAAGGTCCGTTGCGGCGAAGGCCAACGGCGTGCCGGCATCCAATCTGCCTGCCACCAGATCCAGCAGGGGTGCCACGTCGTCCAAGCACCTACGCAGGTTGCCAAACGCCGGCATCAGGCCAGAGGTGGCCTCTGGCTGGGCCGCCTCGGTGGCCACGATCATGTCCCGCTGTTCGGTGATGATGTCGGCCATGTAGCTGTTTGCAAAACCGACCGCCCGCTGAAACATGAACAGGTCTTGCAGCAGGCCGAGGCGTTCGTTTTGTGCCACGACGATATCATAGGCCTCGGCCAGGGCATCGGCCGCGAGCTCTTGCTGCTCGATTGCTGAGTCGGCCGAGTTGCGTTCCAGCGATTTTGCCGCATCACTCATCGCACGCACAGCCCGGTCCAGCCTCCTAAGAAGCGGCGGGATGTCCTGGTCTGTGCCATCATGGTTCTGCGCCACGAGATCTTCTTTGAACGCGATCAATTCCTCTACCAGCAGCAGTTGCGGATCCGCCAGGCTGTCAACCTTTCTCTCCTCGGCCGCGGCGATATCTGTTTTTTCTAACAAGCCGATCACCCTCGCCTCGTATTCCTCGATGAGCGACAGGCGCTCGCTTGTTGCCGCCACGAGGGTGCTGACTCCTTGCGTCTGAAGCCCCAGTTCCAGCGACCAGTTGTCCACGTTTTCTGCAAGCACGGCAAGCGCCTGCTCGGCTTTGCCCTGCTCGGTGGTGACCGCTTCTATGTCGCCCGCCTCAAGTTGTTGTATGGCGGCCGCCATGGCGCGGTCCACTTGTGCCAGCAGGGCTTGAACCGGCGGTGCTTGCGGTAGCGTCTCATCAAACAATCGCGCACGCGGTGCGGGGACCGACGGCAGCAGCATGGTCACGAACTGCTTGCGGAGCATTGTCTGTTTCTGTGTGAGAGCGAGCTGTTGTTTCTCGAGAGCCGCAGCTGACATGTCGGCGCACTGTTTTCGCAGCTGTGACTGGCCATTGGCGAGAGTACGCATCTGGTCCCGAGTACGCATCAGGGTCGAATAGGCCCCGCTGAGGCGTACGCTAAACTCCGCGTTGAGCAAGGTCCTGACCAAATCGGCCTGAAGGGTCGCTGCCTGGTCGGCCCGGCCTTGACGGATCAAATCGCCGGCTTCGCGCATCCTTGCTTCGGTCCGAGCGCCGCGCAATTCCTTGACGCTGCGGATCAGCCGGAGAACGGCCAAGGGCCGCTTGTCGTAACGCATGCCGTTCTGAAGATCAGAAATCAGCCGGTCGGTCCACTGCGCGAGTTCGTCTTGTTCCTTCGCGAGAGTCATAGGCGCATCGCCCGACTCAGTCGAGACGGTGTGCCAACGTAGGGATGCCTGGACACGCGCCAGCATACGAGCTTCCCGCGCGTAGACTTCCTGAGCCGAGTCAATGGACCGAAGCAAGACCAGGCTGCCGAGTTCGCGGGCGGCCGTGTTGACCGCGCGTGCTGCGGACGAGGGGTCTGGCGATTGCTTCGTGTTGCCAAAGGCTGCTCCGGACTGGGCTCGGAGTAGGGACGCTGCACTGGCGATGTGGGTATCCCCGATATCGAGTAACGCGACACGCACTCGGTCAATGGATTCGCCTTCGGCCGCATCAGAGATGTTATTTGCGGCCAGATCGTCGAGTAAGACTTGCATCTGGGCAGTGGTCTCCTTGAGTTGATCACGCGTCATCTCCTGGCGGATGGCTTCCAGTTGACAGGCCTGCGTGTACCCGTCACCTTCCGGCGCGAGGTTTCGGACAACCTCATGAGCCCAACGCTGCTGTCGATAGATCGTATGCACGCGGGACAGTAGGCGGTCTTTCTTCTTCTCGATCTGCTCCAGGTATTCTTCTTTGGAAAGGAATGTGATGCGCCGCGTCTCGGACCGGACCAGGTGCGGGCCCTGGGGGCCGGGGTATCGGTCGCTGACCTGAATCGTGAAGGACACGGTGTCGCCGATTGTGAGGTTGGGCAAGGCCGTGCGGTAGTCCCAATCGATTGGCTGGTCGCCCTGGCCGCTTTGGGCCGGGTCCTGCAGGTCAATCGTTTTTTCCTCGTGTTGGTTGACACGGTAGGCCACCGTGGTTGAGCCGATGCCATGATCGTCCTGGACGCGGACTGCCAGGCTCAGCGGGCGGCCGAGCATCGCGACCAGGTTCGCAGAAGGCGAAGTCAGTTCGACCCGGGGCGCCTGATCCGAAGCGACCTGCATGTAATAGCGCTGGCTGGTGAAACTGAACCCATGCTCTTGCTCGACCCACGAGAAACTGTAGCCCCGAGAGTCGGACACCCCGCCGGTGAATGTCACCTGGCGGCCGTCATCACTGACTTGCAGGGCCATCGGCTCCTCACCATCGCGGACGAATTGCGCCGCGCTGATTGGCCGATCCAAGGTGATCTGCCAGTTGACGCCGGTCCCCTCCGGCACCGTCAAGGTCAGGGCTTCAACGGATTCCGGGGCACGGTTCAGGTACTCGGGATACACCAGGCCAACCTCTACACCCTGGATGCGCGGGGCGGGGACTACACGCACTTTGTGCCAGTCGGTGCGGTCGTCGCCGGCCTTGATCCGGTAGGTGAAGTCGCGAGAAGCAGAGTCGATGGTGTAAACGCAGCTGTCATCGGCGATCTCTAGATCAATCTCGCGTGCACGCCCTTCGCCGGTCCGTACGTAGATCTTTGCTCGTTCTGGTACGACGCCACTAACACGCGCCTCGATCAGGGCGCTACCGCCTTCCTTCAGGACCAGTTCATTTTGGTCCAAAGCGATCTGTGTATTGGTGGGGTATTCAACAATAAGCCAAGGGGCAAAGAACCGCATTGCCCCGGCAGCGAGGAACGGGCCGTTGATCGCGGCAAAGACAGCGATCAATCCGACAAGAAGTAGCGCGATCGTCCCTGGGCGTCGCAGTGGCCGGTAAGGCACCGCCTGCTCGGGTCGCAAGTCCGACGCCGCCTCCTCGGCCAAGCTGCACGTTCGGTCGTACAGCGCGCGCGACCCCCCATCGCGATTCGCGTCGTGGTCGCGGAACTGGACCGCGGAGACCAGCAAGCTCTGGAGATTACCGTGGTGTGTTTCAAGCTGCAGCGCGGTGCGCACGGCATTGAACGGGCGCAGGTGCCGCCAACCACACCGCCAAGCGCGATAAAACGAGACGGCTAGCAGCACAATCAGGATGGCAACACGCCCGGGGATGGGCATGTAGGCCATCCAGTCGATCCACATCCCTGAGAGGAACAGCGGGATCGCCCATCGGCAAAAGGCCAGCAAGCCGGCGACCAGATGCAACGTCTGCCCGCGGCTCCATACAGCCCGGATGCGCGAGTCGAGTTGATCGAGTCGGATCGTATCAGCGCTGGTCATGGGAGGTCGTGCCTCCTTCGCTGTATCCATTCGATCCCCATCAGGCCAATCAGCAACAACGCAACCCAGCCGTTGTCCCAGAGCGACCGCTCAGAACGCACCGTGGTCGTCACCGGCTGGTTGTCCACCAGGGAAGCGAGTTTTGATAACTCCTGCATACTCAGGCACTCGCCACCGGTGAGGTTTGCGATGCGTTTCAGATTCTCGAGGTCGATGTTCGTGTCGGCCAGTTCCCGATTGACGCCGGCCACCTGGAACTCAGTCGTGTTGGAGATACGTCGGTCGTCTTGGTTGGACTCGATCCTGTACCGGCCCGGACTCGGCGGGGCAAAATAGCCCTCATACAAACCAGGGTGCGACCGGTCGGGGCGGAGGCTGACACGCTCTGGGGATTGCTCGCCATCTAGACCGGACACGAACACATCAAAGCGCGCCTGTACAACGGGATCAAAGTTGTCATCGAGGACATGCGCGTAAAGGCGGCACTGGCTGCCGATGGGATAGATCGAACGATCGGTTTCCAGGCGGATACGTTTGTGCTCGCCCATCAGTCGAGACAGGGCCATGAACTGGATGCACTGAGACCAGACCCGCCAGTGATACTTGTCTCCGGTCCTGTACCGCAGGCGCCATAGCCGGTCGGTCGCCACCGACATGCACTTACCTGTCCCGTAGCGTTGCCAGGCCACCAGCGGGTAACCCTGTTCGCGGTCCGTGCTATCGGAGAGTACCGCGAGCACCATCGCCCCGGGCTTTGCAGACAGCAGTGGTGGCAAATGATCCATCGGTGCCAACCGGCTCCAGATGCGGTCATTCAACTCCGTCTCGTTTTCCAACGTCATCACCAGGCTACTGCGACCCTCTGGCGTCAGCACGGGGTAGACCGATTCCGCGACCTTTTCCCATTCGGCATCGGGATCGAAGCGGACCGGCAGCATCGTCTGCACCGACGTGCCCGCATAAGAACCGGGCGAATACATCGGGCCGCAGAGCATCAGCAGCGAAGCCCCGCGGTCACGTATCAACTCCTCAAGCAAACCAAGCTCTTCATCACTGAAGAACGATGCGTCGACATCGCCCAGGATGACCAGGTCGTATTGGAAGGCTTCTTCACGGTTGTTGGGGAACCGCTCGATATGCTCGGGCGAGTTCCGGGCGACCTCAGGTCCGACGTTGGACGCGATAAAGGTGGCGTTGATCCGTGGGTCACGCTTTAGGATGGCACGCAGGTACCGGTACTCCCAACGGGCGTTTCCCTCGATGTAGAGCGCGTTGATTTTTTCATTGACGACCCGGATGCTCCGCTCGACCCGGTTGTTGTTTACTGAGACCTCGTCGTCGAATGGCTCAATGAGCACATCGATCTGCACCGCGCCCTTTTCGTAGACATCGACGCTGAAGTCGATGTCTTCGAATTGCAGACCACCATCGAAACGGACGGTACGAGACGAGACGCCCCGCCCATTGAGGAGCACCGAGAGTCGGGCCGTCCGCCTTTCGTAACCCTTCGATTGAAGTTGGACGCGGACAGGGACCCGATCGCCGGAGTACGCGACCTCCTGCATCACGATGTTGCGGATGGACACGTCATCTGGTTCTGCCAAGCCGACGGGCACGGTGTAGATGGGGATGCCGCGTGCGCACAGGTCTTGCAGGACTGATTCGGCTCGCCGGGAAGAACCCGTGTCGGTCCCATCCGAGAAGAGCACGATCCCCGCGGGCGGGGCGCCGCCGGATTTAGCGACCGCCTCGAGCGCGCCAGCGATGGATGTTTCTGGTTCGGCGGGGCCGAGTTGGTTCACGGCGTTGATCGATAATGCACTGTCGTCGCTGATCAAACGTGTTTTCCGACCGAAGGCGTGATAACTCACGTCGAGCCCCTCTCCGAGCGACTCAAAGATCGGACGGGCCGATTGCGAGAGCAGGCTTGTCACAAGGTCCAGCCGCGATGCGGACGCAATCGCCTGCCGCTGATTGGCGTCAAGATTCAGGGCCACATCCTGATCTTCGGATGTGAGCAAGTTCAGCGCAGCGGCGGCTTCGGCGAGGTCTTCGGGACGCCTGCGCGGGTCCTTGATCGACATGCTCTCAGAGACATCGACGAGCACCGGCAGACCACGCTGTTGCGTGTAGGTTTCGCGGAAGACCGCCATCGGCTCGAAAAGCGCCGCGACAACCAGTGCTAGCACAACCAGCCTAGCCGCTCCCAGCAAGAAACGCAGCCAAGACTTCAGCCCCCAGGTTCGGCGGTAAAGATAGACACTCAACACAATCACGCCGACAAATACCGCGACCATCGCGACCGTCGGCAGTGGCCGGGCCCAAAAGATGCGCTCAATCCGGGTGCTATTGGCGATCAAGTCAATCATCTCAAGCCACCTCCTCGTGTTGCGGCGGGCGGCTCCGTTGATCCCGGCGCAATCGGTTGCGCCCGAGGATGCGGTCCGCGAACAGGCTCTCGATGACAAGGAAGGCCAACCCGGCAAGCATGAAGAAACGCCAGGACGACCGTCCCGTACGTGCCGTGTTGATATCGGCAGATAAATCCGCTGCTGTTGCGGATACCGTGATGCCGGTCCCGTCCAGGCTTTCTCGCAACGCGGTAGCAGTTACGCAGGCGACGTCCGACTCATGCGTGTTGACATTCACAGCGATCGGCATGCCCGGTGCCTGCACGCTCACCCGGGCGACATAGAAACCGGCTTCGCGCGACTTTTCGAGCAGGGCCACGTACCCATTGCGGTATTCACGAACAGGCACGGTGATCGCTTGCTTGGAAGGGGTATCGAACACCGCGTCGATGGCATCGGGCTGCTCGGCATACGAAAGCATCAGCGAATCGCCAACAATTCGAGGCTGCTCAAACTCCCGACCCGTTAGATAGGTCACGATCTGCTGCATGAGCATGGGGAAGACCGGGGTCTGCGCCATGTTGTTCCAAGTGCTGTGAGCGGAAGTTGTGAACATGAAGACGTGGCCGCGCCCCAGCGAGTGCTCGAGCAGAATCGGCAAGTGGCTCCCAGCCAGATTCATCACCAAGAAACTGGTGTCGGCCGGCTCCACCTGCAGTCGCTTCAAGAAACGCGTTTCGCTAAGCAGGTCTTCCGGCAACGACTGTAGCGGACGACACACCGTGTGATCGGGCATGTCGGGGTCCAGCGGCTTGCCAACCCCCCAGTTGTCGCTCGTGTCAACCACCGCACCTAGCGAAGCGGGCAGCAGCGCGCTGCCACCTTCACCCGAGAGCTCGTTCCATTTGCTCGCCTTGACATTGTCGCCAGCGAACCAGACCAAGCCGTTTCCCTGGCGGACAAAGCGTGAAAGCTGGCTTGCCTGTTCCTGCGTGATCTCGGGTACATCCGCCAAGATGATCACATCGATCTGACCGAGGTCGCCCGTCGGAAAGTCGGGCCACTGCACCGAGCGCACCACGAAACCTTCGTCTTCCGCTCCATCGGTCCGCGCCCGTAAGGACGACATGATGAGACGGCCGGCATCCCCCATTGAGCCATCGACACACAAGACCGAGACACGGTCTCGGACCTCGGCCACTGCGCGGCGTACGTTGTCGGTTGCTAATGCGTCGCCGGAGATATCTGCGGTGATACGCGTCGGGCCCGAGTTGTAAAACGGCACAAATAGGGACACCGTCTCGGATGACCCCGGTGGGATCAGAGGGATCTGTTTGCTGTCAATCTGTACGCCTTCGACCCGGCACCGGACATCAACGCCCGACACAGGTCTCTTGCCGTAGTTGTGCACCGTGGCTCGATAACGGGCGATCGATCCCTTGCGCAGCGCCCCCGAAACAAGGTCCATGCCCGTCACTGCGAGGTTTTCGCCGCTGCCCGCCACCGGGACTAGAAAAACGCTTGCCTCCTGCCCCAGCCCCCTCAAGGCTTCTTGTAGCGGAGAAGACGCTCGCCCCCAGTCATGGGCCTGGGTGTCAGTAACGATGTAGACCTCCTTCTGAGGCGCATCCATATCTTGGACCAACGTTTCAAGGCGCTTCGGAACGCTATCCAAATCCAGGGGTTCAGCAGCGGCTTGCTGCTCCGACAACACCTCAGCAAAGCGATTGGGCTCATAGGCCATATTCCGAAGAACAACCCGGTGCTCGCCGCCTAGCAGGACCAACGAAACCGGGTCGCCGGGCTGGATGTGCTCGCTGATGATGCGGACCTGTTCGATGGCGCGTTCGAACCGCGTGGCCTTTCCATCGCTGTGCTGCATACTGAAAGAAGCATCCAGGGCGATGATCACGCCGGCCCGCTCTTCACCAGGCAACCACGACACGTCAGCACTGTTTGTGGCAGGCCGAGCCAACGCAAGAACCAGCAACAGTACTGCGAGGCATCGCATCAGGAGCAGCAACAGATCTCGAAGACGGAGTTGCCTGGAACGAACACGCACACTCCGACTAAGGAACTGCATCGCTGCCCAGTCGGTGCGCTTGACCTGCTGTCTATTAATGAGGTGCGCAAGGATGGGCAGCCCAATCCCAAGCGCCCCGAGCAGGAGCAGTGGGTTTAGGAACGTCATCTGCGGGCTCCAATCGATGGACCGGCGAGCGTCGACTGCCGCTGGAAGAAGAACTCGCTGAGCATCGCATCCAACGGGCGGGACGTATCAACGGTGGTGTAGTCGATGTGTGCCGCCACGCACCCGGCGCGTAGGTTCCCCAGGTAATCGTTGAAGTTGGCGAGATAGTCGTCGCGGATCCGTTCGGGATGCGTCGTCAGCGACTCTTCCCCCTCAAGCCCCTCGAAACGCCAGGTGCCGCCGAAGGGGAATTCGAGCTCGTAGGGGTCCAGCGTGTGCAGCACGATCACGTTGTGCCCGTCAAAGCGAAGGTGGTCTAGCCCGGCGAGGATATCATCCACGTCGGATAGAAGATCCGAGATCACCACCACGATGGAGCGGCGCTTCATCATCAGCGCGATGTCGTGCAGCTGCTTGGCGAGGCTGGTCTTCGGCGTCGGCTTGATGTCGCGCAGCGCCCGGTCGATCTCAAGGATGATCCCCATCGCGGAGCGCGGCGGAAGATAGGTACGCACTTCGGAGTCGAACACCGACAGCCCCACGGAGTCGCGTTGCTTGAGCACCACATAGGCAAGGCTGGCCGCGAGAAACTTGGCGTATTCCAACTTGCTGACTTTGCCTGAAGCGTAGTTCATCGACGAGCTCGCATCGATCAGGAGGTGGCAGTCGAAATTAGTCTCCGCCTCGTAGAGCTTCGTGTAGTAGCGGTCGGTGCGGCCGTAGACCCGCCAGTCAATGGTGCGTAGCGCGTCGCCCGGCACATACTGCCGGTGGTGCGCGAACTCCGTGCTCAAGCCGCGCAGCGGGCTGCGGTGACTCCCCACGCGAATCCCTTCCACGACCTCGCGCGCGACCAGTTCAAGGTCACCCAGGCGCTGGAGGAGCTCAGGGTCAAGGTAATTGGTCTCCGGCAAATTCTCGGACATTCCTCAAGTCTCGCGATGCGGTCAGCTGGCCTTCGGCGAGAGCAACTTCTCGTCCGCTGGGATCTCTACCAAGAGCTTCTCAATCAAGCTGTCGGAGGTCTGCCCTTCCGAACGCGCCGCGAAGTTGGGAATGATGCGGTGGCGCAGCACCGGCAGGCACAATTCCTGAATATCCTCGATGGAAACGTAGCAGCGCCCGCGCAGGGCCGCGCGCGCCTTGCCGGCAAGGATCAAGTTCAGCGAAGCGCGCGGCCCCGCCCCCCAGGCCATGAGCTTCTTCACGAACTCCGGCGCATCAGGCTCGTCGGGGCGGGTCGCCCGCACCAGCGACGCCGCGTATTCGAACACGTGCTCGGAGACCGGGATGCGCCTAACGACGTGCTGGAACTCGAGAATTGCGGGACCGTCGATGACCTGCTTGAGCACGGGCTTGTCGTCGCTGGTGGCGCTGCTCATGATGTCGAGCTCCTCGGCACGGCTAGGATACTTGACCATGATATTGAAGAGGAAGCGATCGAGTTGCGCTTCGGGCAGGGGGTAGGTGCCCTCCTGCTCGATAGGGTTCTGCGTCGCGAGGACGAAGAAGGGTTCGTCTAATTTGTAGTCTTCACCCCCGGAAGAGACCCGCTTCTCCTGCATCGCCTCCAGCAGCGCGGCCTGTGTCTTCGGCGGCGTCCGGTTGATCTCGTCGGCGAGCAGCAAGTTGGTAAACACCGGGCCCTTCTGAAACTTGAACCGGCGCTCGTGCGTCTCTGGATCCTCTTGGAGCAGCTCGGTCCCCGTGATATCGGAGGGCATCAAGTCCGGCGTGAATTGGATGCGCTTGAAGGACAGCGACATCGTCTCCGCCAGAGAGCTGACCAGCAGCGTCTTGGCCAGGCCCGGCACACCCACGAGCAGACAGTGGCCGCGGGCAAAGACGGCAATCATCATCTCGTCGATGACGTCGTCCATGCCGACGATGGTCTTGCGCAGCTCGGTTACGACAGCGTCTCTCGCTTCGCCGAGTCTCACAAGGGCCTGTATGTCTTCGGGTTCATTCTTCATAGATAGATCTTCTGTGTTGATGAGCTCAATCATCGCGGCGACTCAGCGGAGCGCCGACCAGCGTGCAGGCTTCGATGCTTCCGTCAGCGCCTGTCGCAGACCGCTCAGTATAGGGATACAAGGGCACTCGGTGAAGCGCGGAAACCCGGATCGTAGGCATACTGCAGTTGCTCAAGAAATCCCTTGGGAGCCGTAGGGAGCAGGCCCAGGTTGAGAGCAAATTTGGCCGTGAAAGGCTTGACGACCTCGAACGCGCTGAAGGCAATGGCCGAAGCCAGGCCGACAATCATCGCCAACAGCATGGGCGCAGAAGATCCCAGCCGCGCGGCCACCCAGCCGCCTACAAAGGACTGCCCAAGATGCGCGGCCAGAACCACGAAGAAGGCCGCCGTAGGCAGGGTGACAATCCACGCGTTCAACTGCACGGAGTCGTTCATGTCCATCCCCTCTGGCATGGGAAAAAGCACTAGGGCGTTGAGCATGAACAGAGCCATATTCACAGCCATTCCTATGGCGAGTCCAACGATGACGGCAAAGATATTACGAATCAGAATCATGGGAAGCCTCCAGCAGCAGCATACAGATCAGCATCTTCCTTGTATTCATTTCTTGGTTCGTTGGCGGAAATGCGAACCCAGGGGCGGGGGCAAGGAGAGGGAAGGGTTACTCCGTCAGTTCTGCCAACGCGGCGGCGATATTCTTGAGGCTCTTGGGCCATTGGTCAAAGGAGGTGCTCTTGGCGCCTGGTATCTCGGGAGCGGTAATGCCCTCAACCAGGGAGCTCGCCGGTTGGGCAAAGAGAAACTGAACATCGTCCTGATCATGGGTGCCTGGCAGACTCTTGGCGTAGATCTCCAACTCGGCCGCATAGTGGGCAGGGTCCTCGCCGAGGTTGCTTTCCGACGGCACCCAGATCACCCCCGCAACGCCCATGGGAGTCAGCGGGCTTACGCACCAGTTGTAGGCACGCGTGGGGATCGTGTCCGAAGGAACGGTGCCGCCCTTGCCGGCTTCCGGGAAAGGAGGAGCATTGAGCGCAAAACTCGAGGGATCCGCGCCCCGCTTGCCGGCCGCGGCGATCCCTTGGACAAAGACACCCACCTCCTCGAGGTGAATGGCGGCGGCCTTCTTTGCCACCCCGGAGTTGGGGAACTGCAGGAACAGCTCATCAAGGCGGATCTTGAAGGCCGGGTTGTCCACGTTCCTGACACCTTGAAAGGAGGTCCAGGACAGCGGTGAGGCAAGTTGTCGATTACGGCCCCCATGCCCGGATGACATCGTTATGAAGCCCTGCGGAATGCCCGGCCGGTTCAAGGCCTTCGCAAACTCATAGGCGAACATGGTCACACCATTGCCCTCTTTGGAGTAATCAGCCGTCAACCAGTGGGAACGGTATTTTCCTCCCCCCGTCTCGAAGCGGCGCTTCCTGGGAGTTGCGAAGGAGCTGGCGCTGGTTTTTCTGCAAAACTCCCTGACAAGTGGCATCGCCCTTGGCGGATCGGCTTCCTTGTCGCGCTGATTGTAGGCCCACTCAGAGGTCAGCAGAGTGCTGCCCGTCAGGTACCAGACGTCTCCGAGGAGAATATTGTCAACCGTTCGGCTGTGATCGTGACTGGAAGTGACAGTCAAGGTGATCGGCTTGGTCGAAGCTCTCCTTGCCGGAAAGCTGACCGACCATTGTTGCAGGTCATTTGCCACCGCCGTCTTCGTGGCGTCATCCAGGGTCACGGTTACCTTCACGCCCTGGTTGGCATGCCCCCACACCTGTACCGGCTGATTGCGCTGGAGAATGACCCCATCACGGTAATACTCCGCCACTTGGAAAATGGGATGGTCAGGATCGGTGTATCGCGCGTACTTTGCCTTGAGGGCAGCAGCTTTCTCGGGGTCGTCTTCCTCGAAGATCAGTTCGCCATCGATCATGGCAAAGGGAGTCGCCGGCAGGCCGGCCTTGTTGTAGAGGTTGGAGTTTTCCGGCACCGCGCTGTAGGCATATTGCACACCTATGGGGGCGGGTACCGCTTCGGAACTCGCCACCACGGTGTCACCAACAATCAGCGCCTCGGCGGCGTGCCACTTCCTGTCAGCTCCGCAGACGCGGAAATGGTTGAGCTTGTCACCAGGGGTGGACCTTGCGGGTTCCACGAATTTCCCCGCTTCCCGGTAATCCTTGGCCATGCCCTTGTTGCCAACCATCAAGCCGCCAAAGAGGCTCTCCTTCCCGAAGGAGACCACCACCTTGCGGCCGTCCACTTTGTATCCACTGAAGATCGGGCCGCTGAAGGCAATGTCCCTGCCATACTGTTTGGCGAGCGCCCAGCGCGCCATCCTCATCCCCGGATGTAGCTTGTTGTAGTAATGGATTCCACCGGGCCGGGCCGAGTTGAGGTCGGACTGAACCACCATCCCCACGTTGTCACGGTTGTCTTTGAAGAACAGGTGCTGAACCTGCCGAATATCGGCGAAGCCGACGGAGTCCGGGTCAGGCGCCCCGTAGCATTGCAACTGCGTGAAATAGAAAGGCATCTCGGGCATGCCCCAGGCGTCTCTCCAGCCCTTGACCAAGGCTTCCATCCTGGCCGCGTAAATCCTGCCGTCAGCACCGTTGCTGGTCCCATGGCACCAGATGGCACCGCGGATCGCGTAGGGAATGACAGGCGCGATCTTGCCATTGAAGAATTGAGACGGCCCACGCCACATCCCGGCAATTCCAGGGAGGTTCGGTCGCGCCAACATCTTGCCACCGGCCTCTGCGATCTTGCCGGCCTCTCCCTGCCATGCCTTCAAGTCCGAGCAGTACCGCTCATAGGCATTGCGGCCTTGATCGGTGAGCGGATCCGCATCGCGAATGAGATCGGCGTCCCCAGCGAGTTTCGGGTGCTTCTCAATCGCCTCGCGTTGGGTGAAGGCTTCAATGCGGGTATTGCTGTGGGCGCTGAGCAAGATGCCGATGGGCATGTTCAGTTCCTTGTACAGCTCGTAGGCGAATGAAAGGGACAGGGCTGAAAAGCCACCCGCTTCACTGGCTTTTTTCCATCCACCGTCAGAGGTGGCCGTCTTCTGTGGATAGAGGGCGGACACGGTGTTGACGTTGATTTCCCTGATGGGTACGTCCTCTTTGGATCTGGCAATTTCCTGGGCCACTTGGTTGCACATGCTCTTTCCGGCCGTCCACACCATGTTGGATTGGCCTGAGGAGAACCAGACCTCCCCCACCAAGACGCCGTTGAGTGAGATCGTCTTCCCCTGGTTGTTCTTTACCTCAAGACCCCGCTCTTCCCGAGAGACCATCAAGGGGTCGAGTCTCACCATCCAATCCCCATTCTCGTCCGCCACGGCAGTCTTCGTTTGCCCTGCAAACTCGACAGTCACTTGGTTCCCCGGCTGATCGAACCCCCAAATGGGAACCTCGGATTCCCGTTGCAGGATCATGTTGTCCGTAAAAGGTACCGCCAATTCCAGTTGATGATCGGCAGCTGAAACGCTCAGCGCCATGAACAGCGCGAAGAAAGGGGCGAAGAGTATTTTGTTCATGTTGTGATACTGGGATCGTTGATTTCTATGACCGTTGAGGCCGTCGCTCTCGCTCGAGACAGTTACCCGGCCAAAACCGGTAGCTGCGGTTTCCAGCCCGGCAACATAGGTGTGGCTGCCTTGATGACCGTCCCGTAGATGGATCTAAATTGCATACTGAGGAATCTTCAACCACTCGCCATCTTTGAGCGCCGACTTGTGCGCGATCACTCCGGCCAGGGTCATGTTCAGGGCCTCGCTCACATCGACGATGGGTTTCTTATCCAGCAGAATGGACTCGATGAAATTATTCGTCAGTTGCCCATGAGAGCCGCCATGGCCGCCAGCCCCTACGCTTGGCGGTAGCGCTGGACGATCTCCCTTGATGTTCTTGTCGTGTGGCTTTTGCCCGTAGACGCGGCCCTGTTCACCGTGGGCATTCTTCATATCCCAGCTGACCGCCATACGTGACATGCCGCCCTCACTTGTCTTGAACATGGCGACTTCCGTACCAAACGCGTTCCTGTGAGCGTTCTTGCCATCCTGGTATTCGGCGTAGAGACTGGCCGTGCCCAATCCTGATACTTCTGTTAGTCGGCCGCCCGTGACCGAAACATAGTAGGCCGTCGCATGGGTCGGATACCACATGGGTACGAGAGCCCGTCGCCACCCAAACCGGTCGATCCTACCGTTCTTCGGGTTGTAGCTTCCGAGTGTTCCGACGCTGTCATGATAATACTCCCCTTCGGAATAGATGATCTTGCCCAGTGCACCTGCCTGGTATTGCATTCTCTTGGCGTAGAGTTCTGCATGAAACGTCGAGGTTTCGTTCATCATGTACTTCATGCCACTTTTCTTGACGGCATTGAATAGTTTTTCGGCCTCGTCCTCGGCTTCAAACCCAAAAACAGCGGGCACCGCAGAGCAAACATGCTTGCCGCGCTTGAGCGCCATGATGGCCAGACGAGCGTGACTCGGCGCATCGGTCGCAATGTAGATCGCCTCAACGCTCTTGTCCTTGATCATCTCTTCACAGGACGGATAGGTCTTCTTTGCCCCCACCGCTCTAGCCAGGCCGGCACATCGCTGGGGGTCGAGATCCGTAGCCGCCACCACTTCGACATTTGGGTGGTTTTGATAAAAGAAGGCCGCTCCGAATTGACAGAGGCCATATCCCGCGATGCCTACCCGTACCTTGCGATCAGAGACAGGCTGCCAGCCCTTCGCAGCATTCGGATCACCCTGATGCTCTTCAAAACCGGGGATCACCTTTCCATCGACATCTTTCGGCGCATCCTGAGCTCCGGCCTGGCCGGCCAATCCGGCCATGCCGAGAAAGGCGCTCGCACCGCCCACCCCCTGCAGGATGCCGCGCCGCGACATGCCGGCTCGTTCCAGGTTCTCGATGAGGCTCTTGCTCTCTTCGTTTCGTCCTTCGCTGTTCATGATTTTCTCCTTCAAACTTCTCTTCTGATTCTGGTTCGTCCTAACCGCTTCGGGTACGGATCTTCATTCTTTCGCCTCCAGAACCAGCACCCAATCCTGTGGTGACGGAACATCACTCTTGAACTCGACGGGCTTCGCGGACCCATCGTGGGCGTCGGCGCTGGGCTCGATCGTGCCCTGATCGAATATCCTACCGGTCACAGGATCGAAGTAGTACGCATGCCACTCGACCCTCGGATCGAGGCCCGTCACTCTCGGACCATTCCAATCGTAGATCCTGCGGCGCGGCTTGTAGACGATGCAAATCTCACCGGGAATCCCCGCGGCAAAGCAATCCTTCTCGGTCCATTCTGGATGGGGTTCGAACCGTGACCACCCATGCTTCTCCAGCAGCCTCTTCCCCAGGCCGAGTTGTGTGGAGCCGGGGTAGTTCATGCCCTCCTTCCACGTCGTCACGTCGTAGACCGGAGTGATCCCCGAGTCTCCTTCCACGCTCGAGTGCCAGATTCCCGCTGCACCGTAGGTGTGCCCCGCCGCGCCGCTAAGGAGGAAGCTCCAGAACAGGTGTCGCTGAATGTACTGAAGGTTCGTCTGCATGTGGCCTTCGTAGCAGGCCTCGCCACACAACACCGGTCGGGCCGGCTCGTACGAAAGGCACGACCGAATCACGTCCAGCGTTCGGCTCGCCGTCGCGAGCCCGTCATGACCGATCGCCGGCATGTCGAAGTCAAAGGCAGCATTGTCCTCGATCGTGCGCCGCGGGTGCCCCGGGGCGTGGTAGGTCAGTGGACGGTGATAGGGATCCACAGCACGAAGGTAGTTCGCCACCTGGGACCACGGGCCTTGTGAGTCCTTGGCTTCCCCCCCAACGATCCAGACCACGGGAAAGGCACCGTACCGTGCGACAAGGTGTCGCCAATGTCGCTTGTATCCTTCCACCCCGACCTGGGAAATCGTGCTCATGCCGCCGCGTTGCGGGCGACCCCAGCCGCCGACGATTGCGGGGACGATCCCCGCACCGACCAGGTGTTGTAGGCGGCGGTCCGAGCCATTGAAGTACTCGGGATTGACGACGCTGAAATCCCTGGTCTCGTACGGCTTGCCACCCTCGTTTTCCCAGCTGGCCTCCATCATGTCCTCGTCCGGGTAGGGCCCGCAGACGATCTGGACAACGTTGAACCCCTTGGTCCTGCGGTCAGCGGTCAGCTCCTGAAAGCCAGCCCACGGGAAGCGCTTGCAGAGGCCCTTCCACCAGGTATCTCCGAGCCACAAGAACGGCGTGCCGTCGGAGTGTTCGAAGTGTCGGTGATCGTCCGCCACCCGAATGGGGCCGTGCAGGTGTAGCGGGTTGAGGCCCCGATAGGGGACGACCTCGACCAAGCCCGTTGCCCCGTGCAGTTTGGTGTTCTCCTTGTCCGTGCACTCGGTTCGCCAGGCGTGCACGCCTAACACGCTCGAGGAGTAACGAAAGCTCCACCGATTCCCGCCGCCCCAGAAGGCGGGGATGCGCCGTTCCTCTCCGTCGGGTCCGGTGAAGACCGCGTCCAGTTCGATCTCGACGAACGGGTTCTCGTAGGTCTCGATCGACTCGAGCTCGATCTCGACGACGCGGTTCGCTTCAACTTCCTGCCCGACGTCCACACCGCAGGAAAGGAAAGGCACGAGGAGCAACTGGGCAGCGATGGTTGGGTTCATGACAAGACTCTCTAGAGCACTGAGTCTATCAGGGCTCGGTCATCCTCTTCCTTGGGGCGTGAGGGAGCCACGGGTCCCAAGTCGGGGCTGCCCCCCCCACATGGGCTATTTCTCACGTTGGTCTGTGAGAGTTTGCCCTTTGCTATCCGTGTAGGCCTGAAAGCTCGCTCTCGCCGCTCTGCCGTAGTAGCCGCCAGCGTGCTTGTCGGCCAGTTTCTCCAGTTTGCCAGCAAGGGCTTTGAGCTTTCTGAGGTGACTGGCCATCGTCCTCTCTTCAGCCTTGGCACGCTTACTGGGACGGGTGATCTTGTTGTTCTTGGCACTGCTGCTTTCCAATTGATCATTCAACTTGGCTAGATCCGCGAAGACTGCCAGATAGGCTTTTCCTGCCGCTATCGACTTTCTCACACCGGGGTCTTTGGCTTCAGCAACCCATCTCTCATTGGCCTCGTCAAACTCGGGGATCCTGGCGAATCTGCTCCTTGACTCCTTGATTGTCTCGAACTTGGAGTACAGGTCGCCCAGCTTCTCAAGTGCCGAGACTTCCTCGAAGACCTTTCGGATGGCGGCCCTGACAGGTGCGATCTCTGCTTCTGCCCTGGAGGCATAGAAGGAATCAGGGTGTTCTTTCTGGAAGTCGTTGACCAGTCCAAAGAACTTGGCAGGGCTGGTTCTTTCTTTCTTCGCGAAAATGGCACTGAGTTTGTCACCAATGGCTATTGCGCGGATGGCCTTCTCGGTGGTCAGATCTGCAGCCCAAGTCTCCTTCTGGCTATCGTAGGCTGGAATGCCCGAATGGCTCTTGTCGTTCTTGGCAAGCTCATCTCTCAACTGACAGAAATCGCCACTTTCTCTGAATCCGTGCATGGCCTCGATGGATCCCTCGACAAGGATCGCCAGGTAATCGTTGAGTTCTCGAGCATGAACTACCTGCTCCTCTTTCTTGCTGCCTGCGGCGGCGAGGTAAGGTCGAAGGGACTTGTCGGCCTCGTTCAATTTGCCGGAGACGAGGCACTTGTAGACCCTCTTGAGAGGACTATCCAACTCATCGACGTCAATGCCGGGCACACTACCCGGACTGTTCATGATCAACTTGGCCATGGCCTTTCCCATGGCTTGACCGATGTTCATGTAAGTCTCGGCATTGCCCCCATAATGGCCGCTTGAGCCGCCTCCTTTACTGAGAGGGTGTGAATAGACAGAGGCGACCTTGCCCCTATGATCTCTGTACTTGCCCCGTTCACCGTCCATGTTGAGCGTAGCTTCGAGGATCTGACCTTGAGCGCCTCCTGCACCTTTCTTGGTCTGACCGAGGGTGGCACAAACAAACTTGGCGTTCGGCGAGTCAAAGTCCTCACGCAATGATTTTATGAGGCAAAGGAGGTTTTTTTCATAATTGGCGGCGTGCTCGACATTGCGAAAATCTTTGTCGCCCTGCCACCAAAAGAAACCAGCAACCTCGTATTTTCCGGCACCAGGATAGTGCTTGCGCAGCTCTTTCAGAACCTGCTTGGCGGCTGCTATGTCACCGTCATATTGCACTCCGGCATACCATGGACCTGATGTCGGCCTCTTGGCTGGATTAGGGTCCCCTGCATAACCTTCAGCACTTGGCGGTAGCAAGTCATAGCCCAGACTGCGATTGCCAATACAAGACTTGAGAATCATGACGGGTGCTTTAGTGGCATGCCCGACATAGTGACCAATGCCCATTTCAGGACCAATGTTGCCTTTGATGGTCATCCATTCATTGTTGTATGTCTTGCTGGGGCCACTACCAGAACACATCACGCGGACAAAGCGCACGTCCTTGCGTACCGTCCAGTCGCCGGCCTCGTCAATGAGATAAGGATAGAGCCCTTTGTTCTTGCAAGCATCAGCCAACCCTCCGGCGTTGCCAAAGCCCAACATGTTGGATTGTCCCATCAGGATATAAACCTGAACGGGTTTGCTCATGTCGGCTCCTTTGCCATCGGGTCTGGGCAGAGTTTCGGGAACTCCCGCTCTGTCATCTGCAAAAAGCCCTACGGCCAGACCAGCTGTCATCATCAAGATCAATCCAAACCTAGGCATCGTTTTTCCTTTTGTTGTGCTTATCATGATTCACTTGCCGCGAAGTGTGCGGTCCGGACTCACTGGTTCTCCAGCAATTTCAGCATGCCCCGGCCGAGCACGTCGCCGACCATCAGATAGGTCTCGGCGTTGCCGTTGTAGTGGAAGCCCTGGTTTCGAGGAGAGATGGAGGCGTCCTTCCAGAAGTCCCGGATCTCGACGGTCAGGACGTTCCCGGCGAACTCCGGATACTTGCCCGTCTCTCCGCTCACGGCGAGCTGAGCGTTGGCGACCGTCAGATGAGGACCGGCCATCTCCCACCCCCCGAACCCGATCGTGCCGATCACGAAGGGTGCATTCGCAGCGTCGAACTCGGCTCGCAGGCTCTGGATCAGCCTCACGAGGTTGAACTCATAGCGGCTGGCGTGTGCGGCGTTTCCGTCCTTATGCCCCTGCCACCAGGCGAAGCCCGCGATCTCGTAGCCCTGTTCCTCGTATTGAGGGAAGTGCACGGCAAAGTTGTCCAACACCTCGTGGACAGCCTCGAAGCACTGGTCGTACTGCAGGCCTGCATACCAGTCGACCTCCTTGCCCGGGTCGTCTGGGGTCCAGGAGGGGATCTTGTCGCCAGACCCTGCATAGGTCCGACCCTCGTAGGTGAACCTTGCGCTGTCGGGCGGCAAAAAGTCCCAGCCCAGGCTACGGTTGCCCTGAGAGGTCTTGATGATGATGACCGGTTCGTCGTGGTGCTCGCCCAGCACGTGGCCGAACTGGAGCTCCGGTCCGATGGAGTTCGCGGTGGCGCCGCAACCGACCGACAACCACTGGTTCGCCGTCGCGGTGACGAGGCCCTTGTACCAGACGTCGTCACGCACAGCCCACCGGCCCTCGGCGTCCAGGAGATGAGGGAACTTGCCGTTCGTCTTCACGACCGTCGAGAGGGTGCCGGGCAAATCTGTTCGCCAGAGCCAGCCGAGCCCGTTCGCCGCTTCGGTCAAGAACGTGATCTTGAAGGGGTGTCTCTCACCCTCCTTGAACTGGAAACCGGTCCGCGCCGCCTCTTGGCCGGGCTCTCTCCGATAGACCTCAACGCCCGCCACCTCCATGACATTGTAGGTCGAGTCGGAGTAGCCGGGGTTGAACTCAAAGACGCCGTCGTCGGCGAGCTCGATGAACCCCCTGACGACCTGGGTGCCGCCGCCAGGGAAGGATGTGGGCTCGACTCCGCCGTAGACAGGCAGCTTCTTGGTCGCGGTCGGGGTCATTGAGTCGTAGTCCGCCTCGGCGGAGTACGGGCCTGCATAGACCGAGACGACCGGCTCGATGATCTGCTTGCCCCAGCGCGTGCTCCCGCCACTGACCTGCCCGATGCCCACCATGTTGGACTGGCCCGACAGGATGTAGACCTTGACGGGCTTGTCGGTGGCGGGCGGCTTGCTGAGCTCCTCGGGCGATTCACTGGATCCCTGCGCCCCGGTGAGCGCATGACGGACGGCGAAGTCCGTCAGCTCCTCTGACTGGAACCAGCCGCTCCACATGTCGTGCCCGCGGCCCTCGATCACGGAGATCTCGGCTGGGCCACCCAGCGCCGTGTAGCGAGCCCCGAGCGCGCCCGAGTTGGCCTCGAGCGGGACCGTGCCGTCGCGGTCCCCGTGGATGTGGAAGATCGGGACGCGCGCCTTAGCGAGGGGCGCGAGACGATTGATGGGGTTGTGCGTGCTGAGGTTCGTCCGGAGCTCTTTCGCGCTCATCCCGTACGCGGGCGCCGCCTTCCCGAGGCCGGGATAGCTCGCGAGGTCGCAGACAGGATAGATGCCTGCGACGCCGGCTACGCAGCTGGGGTGCTCGACTGCCCAGTTGTAGAGCATCAGTCCCCCGCGGCTCCGAGCGAGCAGCACCGGTCGCGAGGCGTACCCGCGCTTCGTGGTGAGGTGCTCGTACAACTCCTGATAGTGCTTCGTCCCGTCCGGGCTGCCGTAGGACTCGCCCACGTCGATCCCGGCGATCGCGATCCCAGCGGCGAGAAAACGGTCGAACATCCAGGTCTCCGCTCGGCTCGGCAGACCTCGAAGTGTCGGCGCGTACCAGACCCAGGGCAGCGGTCCGTCACGGCGCGCCACCGCCAACGGCTCGATCACGAAGGCGGTGCGTCCGTCGACTTGAAAGACCTCACCCGGTCGCGGAAGGTCCTTGGTCTGGGCGGACGCGACCTGGGCAAACGTGAAGAGCCCGCTGAGAAGGAGAATAGGGAGGAATCTCATGGCGACAAAGATAGCGCTTGGAGGCAGATCGCGTGCGCTCTCAATTCGTGGGGGCGAGTAATAACTGTACAACGGTTCTTGTAGACACAATCTGGTCCTCCAGAGCTCTGCTCGGCGTCGATCCACAGGCCCTGCTCACAAGAGGCAGGTTCGAATCCTGCCCGCGCTACCACTTCCAAGAGACTTCACTGGCCTGCTCCTGACAGGTTCAGGGTTGAGGAACGGTTTTTGGGACCCCAGCATCAACAGCTTTTCGCTTCAGGAAGAGGGCCGCCTACTTCCGCGCGGGAACCGGCGCGCCGACATTCTCGCGCCATTCCTTCAGGATGCGGTGCAGCTCGTCGCGCTTGTCTGGCTTCTCCTCCGCGAGGTTGTTGCGTTCCCGGATGTCGTCGACGAGGTCGTAGAGCTCGAGGGTACCGTCCTCGAAGTACTCGTGAAGCTTGAAGCGTCCCATACGGATCACGCCGCAGGGGCGGGTTCGAAATAGCGGATCGCGCTGTTCGTGGGTCACCGAGTAGCTCTGCAGGTAGGCAGGGAAGTGCCAGAACAGCGGCCGCTCATCGAGACCGGCGACGTCGCCACCCTTGAACAGAGGCACGAGATCGACGCCGTCGAGGACCTGGTCGGGGCGCTCGGCACCCGCTATCGCAAGCAGGGTCGGATAGAGGTCCACCCCGGTGATGGGCGTTCCCGTCTTGCCGGCCGTGACGACGCCGGGCCAATGGACGAAGAACGGCACTCGAATGCCGCCCTCGTAATAGTTGCCCTTGTAGCCCCAGAGCGGATCCATGTCGGTCGCCGGGCCATAGCCGCCGTTGTCCGAGGTGAAGATGATCACCGTGTCGTCGAGCAGCTCGAGAGCTTCGAGCTTCGCGATCAGCTTGCCGACACCGTCGTCGACGGCCTGGATCATGGTGGCCATCTCAACGTGCTTGTGCAGCTTGCCGGGCGCCTTCTCCTGGTACTTGGGGAGCAGCTCGAGCTTGGCGTGCAGCGGTGTGTGGACCGCGAGGTGGGAGAGATAGGCGCACCAGCGCTTGTCCTTGCTCGCTTCGATGAAGTCGATGCACCGGTCGGTGAGCACGTCGGTGAGGTAGGCTCCGTCGGGGCCGCGGTGGCCCTTGAAGCCGGGCAGGCGCCGGTAGTCGACGGAGACATCGAAGCCCTGCTTCTTGGGGGTAGTGCCCAGGTGCCACTTCCCGAACATGCCAGTGCGGTACCCAGCGGCCTGCAGGCTCTCCGCCCAGGTCACGATATCGGGGCGCAGGGTCGTAGTGCCGGGGATGTGAGTAAGCAGACGATCCTTCTCCTTACCGCGCGGCCGCGTCCCGACGTTGAAGATCTTGTGTCGTGGCGTGTACTGTCCCGACAGCAAGCAGGCGCGTGCCGGGGCGCAGTTGGCAGCACAGGAATAGGCATCCGTGAACACCAGTCCCCGCTCGGCCAGGGCGTCGAGGTTGGGGGTCTCGTAAAAGTCCGAGCCCATGTAGCCCGTGTCACGCCAACCGAAGTCGTCGAGGTAGATGAACAGGATGTTCGGCGGTTCGCCGGCGACCGCAAGCCGTGGCAGCGAGAGAAGCAGCAAGGCTACCAGCACGGCCCTTGGCCAAGCTGTTCGTTTCCGTCGTCTTTGTCTCATGGACTGTTGGGCCTGTTCAGGTGGCCGACTGTGGGCGCTGCAGGTGGGTGCACCAGTTGCCACGGATTCTGACTAACCTTCGTCTCCGGGGATTCGAATCCTACCGTCTCCGTCATCTTGCCCAGGAGTATAATGTCTACCTAGATTATGGAAGTTCAAAACTGTGAAGGCTGCGAAGATTCGCTTAGAGACGACTGGGTAAAAAAATTCCCGGGTATCACCTACTGCGCTCTTTGTGTAGAACAGCAACCTGAACAACTAGACACAGATATCTTCCAGGAGTGCTCTTGCTGTGGCACCCTCTTAGCAAACCACCATCAGATCGCCTGCCCGATATGTGATGGATGCGACGGTGAGTGCGGCCACATGATTGCATACAGCCCAATTCTCTTTGGTGCGGACGGGCCACAATTGCTCGGAAGGGAAGACTCAAAGGGGATTGAGAGACTGGTAGAGGCCCACGAAAAATACGGAACTGCATTCTGGGATGCCATGCAGCGAATAGGAGATGATGAAAAATTTCTAACCCTCTGGGCGGACCTTCAGGACAAGAACAGCGACTCCCTTAAAGCCATCTATGGGGACGACTGGAAGTTTGAAGACCACGACAAGTGGGCGAGCGGTTCGTACGAATGGGAGACTCTTGTAATCCTCCTTGGAGAAATCGACGTTTGCTTGGTAGACAATGAGGGCGGTGGCGCTGCCGGAGCATGCTGGGAATCCAAGAATGTCTATGCTGGGGACCGGGAAGCTGCCCTGAAGCTTGCGAATCAGAATGCCGACAAGTGCGCGAGCAACTTACAAGACATCACAAGCCAGATAGCGAAGCTATAGCGCCCATACAGTAGAGGCTTTACCGGTTTTGAAAACCAGCGTGTGGCAACCTACCAGGGGTTCGAATCCTCCCGCCTCCGCCATCCTGCACAGCGGCACAAGGAACGGCTGGGCGGAGACACAACCCCGCTCAGTGCCCCACTCCAGTCTTTTGGGTGTTCATGGATGAATCCGACGGGCTCATTGATAGACGTTGGTGTCTGTCTCAATTTATCAGAGTTGATTTGGATCTACCGTTGCTAACAATAAGCCCCGCTGTGAAGCGGAATAGGTTCTGAAAGATTGCTTTGGAAATCGGTCCCTGGCCGCCCGGGACCTCGGGATCACTTGAAGAGCCCCCGACGGGCCAAATCCTGCTTCGAGGGCATTGGAACACTTATCCGGATCCCCGGAGACTCCCGGCTGCTATCATCCCGTCGCCATGAAGTTCGTCATTTCTCTGATCTTGGCGGCTGGATTCTCACCAGGAATCTCACCCCCCGCGTATACCTCTTCGCCTGACGAGAAGGTGGAGCAAGAAGGATTCGAGTATCTGCCCTTCTGGGAAGAGAAGTTCGAATTGCCGTCGACCAAGTCCACCTTGCGAGAGTTGGATCGGGCCATAGGCGCAGCCTTTGCGAAGTTTCTAGTTGCATGGAGTAAGACGAGTGGCCTGATCGAGGCACCGGTTGAGCTCGCTAGCGCGGAGAATGCGGCAAAAAAGAAGCTCATTGAGGCACTTGAGAAGGCCAAGGCCAAGGCCCGTGACAAGGGCGACAGCGAAGGTCTGATGGCACTCACCGAAGCCCTCGGCCTGCTCTCCAAAGGGCCGCTCCCCCACTCGCGCACGTTTCTGAAGAACAGTCCGGACAAAGAGGCAACGACATTCAATGGTCACAGCTACAAGGTCTTCTCCAGTGAGGAGGATCGGGTTCCTTGGCCTGTCGCAAGAAAGCGCTGCAGACAAGAGGGGGGATATCTCGCCTGTGTGGAGAGCCCGGAAGAACTCGACTTTCTGGTTGGATTACTCGGTGCGAGGCCTTCTGTCTCCTGGGTGGGTGGATCCAATTCCCATGCAGTTCGTGGTGACGCTGGGTGGAGTTGGGTGACCGGGGAGCCAATCAATCCCTCCCTCTGGGATAAGGGGGGGACACACGGACGGGATGCGACCTTCCTGAAGCTCGGGCTCGGAGATGCCAAGGCTGGATTTCGATGGCCCTACATCTGCGAATGGGGCGAAACGCTGCCGTACGGATGGGCATTCAATGACCCCAAGGCGCGAAAGGCTGTGGTCGATTTCATGGAGGCCATGAACAAGGCCGGCTCGACGTTCGAGGATGACAAAGAGGGCCTGAAAAAGAAGCTGGCCCGTAATCGAACAGTATTCCGAAAGGCGGTTGAAAAGGCCGCAACAAAGGCGAGGAGGGGCCTGAAGGAATCAAGCCTTGAAGCGACCCGTGCTGATCGTGTGGACGAAATCAAACGGATCGCCATGGTGGTCGCGACGCTAGATGACGATCTCCTGTTTCCGGACCCTCCCTTGTTCCCGAATGCGAACAAGGAGAGCGCCGACGCCCGGGAGGGAGCGCACCGCTTCGGGTTCAGCACCTACAAAGTTATCGAGGAAAAGATTGGCTGGCACGAGGCTGTCCGTCGGTGTGAGGAACTGGGCGGACGTCTGGCCCACGTGAAAACTCCCCATCAACAGCACTTCCTCATGGAGGAAGTGCTCGACGATAACAGCGGCCACCTGTGGCTGGGTGCGAGCGATGAAGAAGAGGAAGGCGAGTGGCACTGGCTCGATGGAAGTTCGATGTTGCTATACGAACGCCAAAAATTTGGGGTAGCCACCGCGGAGGTATATGAACCCTTTAGCTACGAGGGGTATCAGTGGTTCGAGGACAATCGTGGTAGGTGGGAGCATTTTCTTGGCCTGGTAGATCTAAAGACGCGCCGCCAGTGGCGGGACATTAGTCCACCATTGGCCTACTTCGTGTGCGAGTGGATCTACCACTAGGACTTCCTGAGCGGATCGCGGTGGGTTCTGGAGCTGGCTGAAGAATCGAAAGGGGGACAGCGGATTCAAAGGGCCTGCACCCAATGGCGCAAGCCAGGTAAGAACCTGATCCAGCCCCAGGAAAACTCCCACCTTCTCCACTGGCGATGGGTAAAGGGTGCTTTGTACACCCCTCGCTGCCCATCCGGATCCGCCCCCCTGCGCAGTGCAGTCTCCTGTGGTAGAACGGTGCCCATGCGAATCAACTTCCTGAGCATCTTGATAGTCGCCTGCTTATCGACCTGCTTTTCCTGGGCCGGGGACGAGCGTCCTCCCAACATCGTCTACGTCATGTCCGATGAGCTCGCTTACTACGAACTCGGCCACATGGGCAACCCCTACATCAAGACCCCGCGTATCGACGCCATGGCCGCTGAGGGCATCCGGTTCACCGCAGCCTATGCAGGATCACCCGTCTGCGCGCCCCTGCGGTGCAACCTGATGACGGGCAAGCACGCCGGTCACGCGTCGGTGCGGGCGAACGACGGTGGAACACCACTGCGCGCAGGCGAGATCACCATCGCGAGTATTCTCAAGGCCAAGGGCTACGCGACCGGGGGCTTCGGCAAGTGGGGCTGTGGAGGACGGGACTCCACCGGAGTGCCCGAAGAGCACGGCTTCGACGACTTCTTCGGCTACTACGATCAGGTTCATGCCCACAGCTTCTATCCGCCCTATCTGGTTCGGAATAGTGAAGAGGTGGCGCTGAAAGGCAACGTGGGAGGCGATCATGGATGCCGGACTTGAATTCATCCGCGACAACAAGGACAAGCCCTTCTTTTGCTATCTACCCGTCACTCCCCCCCACGGGATGTACGACATCCCCGCTGATGATCCGGCCTGGAAGCTGTATGAGGACGAGGCGTGGATCCAGGATCCCGGCATCCATCAGGACATCAAGAACTACGCCGGGATGGTGAGCATGGTCGACTACAACGTCGGCCAGGTGCTTGATCTCCTCAAGGAGCTGGACTTAGAGGAGAACACCATCGTCTTCTTCACGGGTGACAACGGGGGCCAGGACCGCTTCCGATCCAATGAGCATCCGCGTGGCTTCTTCGGGCCGAACAAGGACCCGCGCACGGGAGTTGAATTTCGCGGCGGCAAGGGCAACCTGTACGAGGGCGGCCTGCGCATCCCCTCCATCGCTCGCTGGCCCGGGCGGATCAAGCCCGGGCAGGTCAGTGACCTCGTGTTCTACCAGCCCGACGTGTTGCCTACTCTGGCGGAGCTGTGCGGCGGTGAAGTGCCCGACGACGTAGACGGCCTCTCGATCTTGCCGACTCTTCTGGGCGACGGCGAGCAGGCCCAGCACGGGTTCCTGTACTGGGAGTACGGCAACCAGATGGCTGTGCGCCAGGGGGACATGAAGGCTATTTTGGATCGCAAGAAGGACGAGTGGGCTCTATTTGATCTCGCACATGATGTGAGTGAGACGACCAACGTGGCTGCGCGGTACCCACAGGTCCTCAAGGCTCTGGTCACCATCGCGGAAGCCGAGCACACGCCCGCCAGAACCGGGACCTACAGCGACCCGGCTCGCAAGCGGCACCGACGTGATCGCTGGGCGAAGTGGGGTACGGCGAAGGATCAGCCGCAATCACAAGGGAGCAGCAAGGCCAACACTATCACGGCCAAAGACCTCATCCCTGCCTCGGGCATGAAGCTGGTCGCCTTCAGTAGCGAAAACGCCGACAACGGCAAGTTCGCCCTCCAGGCAATCGATGGGAATCCGCGCACGGTCTGGCACACCAGCTTCTCCCAGTTTCTTGCACGACATCCCCATGAGTTGGTGATTGATCTGGGAGCCCAGTACGAGGTGAGAGGCTTCCGCTATCTAGCCCGCCAGGACGGTGGTTGGAACGGTGCCTTTGCTGAGACGGAGTTCTATCTGGCCAATACCCTGACGGAATTCCCCGCCGAGCCCTCCGCCAAGGTGAACTTCACTAAATCGAGAACGGCGCAGCCCGCCGACCTCGCCAAGCCCGTGAAGGGCCGCTTCGTCAAGATACGCATCCTCTCCGAGGTGAACGGCGGTGCGTGGGGATCGGCAGCAGAGATCGGTGTAATAGGCACGCGCTAAGCGGCCACTACACCCCGTAGGCCAGAGAGAGAGCCGCACCCTCTGAACTCTCAAACCAGCACCCGAACCTGGCATGTTGTCGTGACTGGTGAGTTCTAGCACGGAGGCACAAGGCCGGGCACCCTGGGCCCCATGACCGCCAAGCTGAAGGAGGTCGACGGGGCGCCCCTGTCCCGGCGCATCGAGCACGGGCTTTGAAAACCAGCGCCCAGATTACTGGGCCAGGCGAAGACTACCGGGACCTGACTCGGAAGGCGGGCTCGGCCCCGTGGGCCCATCCTCAGGGGCGGTGACACGCTTGGCGCTGCCACGGATGCCGCGCAGACCAAGCAACAGTTCCTCTGGCCGATCGGAGGCTGCCAAAGCATCGTCCAGTTCAACAATGCGCTCGCGCACCAGGTGCAGCAAGCTGTGATTGAATGAGACCAGCCCACCGTCGCCGACGGTTTCGATCACCTTGGCGATCTCGCCCGTGCGCCCCTCATCGATCAACTCGCGCACATGGGGCGAGGGAACCATCAGCTCAAAGGCTGGCACCTGGCCCCCATCGCGAGCGGGAACCAGACGCTGGGAGAGAACCCCGGCCAGGTTGTCCGCCAGACGCTGACGCACCTGCTTGTGTCGCTCCGTGTCGAAGAAACCCAGTATGCGGTCAATGGTCTGGGCGGCGTTGACCGTGTGCATGGTGCTCATCACCAGGTGGCCGGTCTCCGTGGCTTCCAATGCGGCCACCACTGTGGTGGCATCGCGTACCTCACCAATCAGGATCACATCCGGACTCTGGCGCAAGGCATGCCTGAGGCCATGGTCGAAAGAGGCGGTGTCTGTGCCCACTTCCCGTTGGCTGATCACGCAGCGCTCTTCGCGGAAGAGCAGCTCGACCGGGTCTTCCAGAGTGATGATGTGCCGCTCCTGGGTTTGGTTAATGTGCTGAATCATGCCTCCCAAGGTGGTGGACTTGCCCGAACCCGCCACACCGGTGACCAGGATCAGGCCGCGCTGACGGCCAGCCAGGGCCTTCAGTTCTTCAGAGGGCAATCCCAGGCTGCCCAGATCGGGAGCACACTCGTTCACCCGGCGAATCACCATGGCCGGCTCCCCCATCTGGCGATAGGCGTTGATACGGAAACGACCCAGGCCATCGAGCTGGATAGCGGAATCGGCCGAACCGTTCTCGTTCCACTCCTCCCAACGGCGCGGACCCAAAATGCCCTCGAGCACCTCCTTCATGGGTCCCGGGCCCGGAACCCGTCCGGGCAGGAAGCGAATGCTGCCGTCCACTCGCAAGGAGGGTCGTCCCCCAGCGCGCAGAATGATATCGCTGGCGCCATCGGTGACCATGGCCGCCAGCCAGGCTTCAATCTGGTGACGGGGCGAGAAACCTGTCTGGTGCAGGGCAGCCGGTGGCGGCGCGGGTTGTTCCTCTGCCTCTTGATCCTCGGCACCTTGCTGCTCGGCTGCTTGATCTTCAGCGGACTGCTCCGGGCCAGATGAAGCAGTCACGAGTTCAAAGCGCCGGCGGGGTCCACTGCGGGAGGCGGAATCCACCTCGCGTTGCTCTTCACTGCGCTCCCGGGAGTCCTGCTCGGAGTCCGACAGCTCGGATTTTTCCTGGGGCTCAAGATCCATGGCGCCTTCTGCGTCGCAGGGTGCCACATCGCGAAAGGAGAACTCGTCGTCGGGGATTTGAAGATCGGGGTTGGACACAGGCAGGTGATAGGCGGAAACGGCTGGAAGTCGACCTTCATTTCATCGACAAGGCTGGCCCAGGCCCTTGACCCGTCTCAGACTGGGGCAAGCCAAACTGAAGCAGTTCAGACCGGAATCGAGTCCGAAGGGTGCACCAGCTTCCAGAGCTGCTCCAGCAAAGCCTGCACCCCCTCGCCCAACACGGACGAAATGCCCACCACCGGGGAATGCCCCGCTGCCTGTACCGCTTGATTGAGCACTTCCAGCCGATCCGCGGATCCATCGTCCTCGAAGTGCTTGGTACCTACCACCAACCGGGGCCGGGAGTGCAGGTCCTGTGAGACTCGCTTCAGTTCGTTGTCCAGAACCTGGAAGGCCTCCACCGGATCATCTACCGCCTCGGGATTCACATCCACGAATTGCAGCAGCACGCTGCAGCGCTCAAGGTGCTTGAGGAAGGCATGGCCCAGACCATGCCCTTCACTGGCTCCCTCAATCAGGCCTGGCAGGTCCGCCAGGAGCAGGCTGCGAAAGCCCGGCAGACTGACCATGCCCACCTGGGGAGCAAGGGTTGTGAAGGGATAGCTGGCGATCTTCGGTTGAGCAGCGGAAACCTTGGAGAGGAAGGTGCTTTTGCCCGCGTTGGGCAGGCCCAGCAGCCCCACTTCGGCGATCACTTTGAGTTCCAACCTGAGGCTGCGCCGCTCGCCGAGCTTGCCCGGATAGGCCTTGGTGGGAGCCTGGCTGGTGGAGGTGGCAAAGTGCTGATTGCCGAGTCCTCCCTTGCCACCACGGGCAATCACCACCTCCGAACTTTTCTGATCAAGATCAAAGAGCATGTTGCCGTGCTCCGCATCGAATACCTGGGTACCCGGGGGAACCTCGATCCGCACATGGTCCGCAGAACGCCCACTGCGCTGGTTGGTGCCCCCCGGACGACCATTCTTGGCCACATAGCGATGGGCCCTGGCCACCCTCAACAGAGAGTGCACTGACTCAGAGGCCACCAAGACGATGTCTCCACCTCGTCCCCCATCACCGCCGTCGGGGCCGCCCTTCTGAACGTACTTCTCACGGTGAAAAGAGGCCATGCCGTCCCCGCCGCTCCCGGCGGCGACTTCGATCAGTGCTTCATCGCGGAACATGTTTGAGGTTCTCCTGCGCAGAGCATCCGCGCAGCCTTGGGGGAGCCAGGAGGGAACCCGACGGCCGGACTACTCAGCAGCCGGATCAACATGCACCCGGCGTCCAGATTGGAAGCGCACGGTGCCGTCGATCAGGGAAAAGAGCGTGTAGTCCTTGCCGATCCCCACGTTGATCCCACGCTTGAAGCGCGTGCCGCACTGGCGCACGAGAATCGTGCCGGGGGTGACGGTCTGACCGCCATAGCGCTTGACGCCGCGGAACTGGGGATTTGAATCCCGTCCGTTACGCGATGATCCTTGACCCTTCTTATGTGCCATTGAATGCTCCCTCGCGCCTCAGGCGCTGATGTCCGTAATGCGGACTTGAGTGTAATGCTGCCGGTGACCGGTCTTGCGGCGGATGTTCTTGCGGCGACGAAAGCGAAAGACGACGATCTTCTTGCCCTTGATCTCGCCGATCACTTCGCCCTTCACACTGGCGCCGTCAAGCGTCGGCTTGCCGATCTGGACGGTGCCCTCATTACCGATGAGCAGGACATTTTCAAAGCTGATTGAGGAGCCGGGTTCGGCGTCGCCCATCAGATCACATGTGACCACGTCGCCTACGCGCACGGTGGTTTGCTGGTTTCTGTCTGAGATGATTGCGTACACAGTTTTCTCCGTGTTTTCCCGCGGTGAAATCCACCCGCGGGCGCCCTGGAAGGGCGATTGGGGCCGAGCAGGTTAGCGGGGCGCCCACCCCAGCGCAAGGCTGGAAGGCGTTTCTGTGGCCATTCGAGGGATCCCGGGGGTGCCTAACGCTTGCGACGGCCCCCAGGGCGTACTTCCCGGCCATCCGCGCGCAGGTAGCGCAGGACAGAATCCTCGGCCTGCTCGGGAACCTCCACGAAGGTCAAAGTCTTCTCCGAACGGTGTTCCAGGGCCCGGGTCCAGTCGGTCAACTGATCTTCGAGGTACTGCACCACCGCCGGATGGGCACGCACCTCAACAGTGGTAAAGCCCTTGAGGGTCACTGCTGACCCCAATCGACGCAGGATCGCCTGGGCTCTGGACTCCACCGTGCGCAAACGACCAGTTCCCCGGCAACGATAGCAGGCGCTGAAGACCTTCTTGTGAGTGCCAGGGCCCAGTCGTTGTCGGGTCAATTCCAAGAGGCCGAACTGACCGATGCGTCCCATCTTGGAGCGCGCCCGGTCACCGGCCATTTCAGTGCGCAGGGCCTTCTCTACCTGCCGATTGCTAGAGGCACGCATCATGTCGATGAAATCGATAACCAGAATGCCCCCCAGATCGCGCAAACGGATCTGGCGCGCGATCTCGGGTACCGCTTCCATATTGGTCTTGAGAGCAACCTTCTCGAAGTCATGTCCCTTGGTACGCGTACGGCCTGAGTTGATATCGATGGCCACCAGGGCTTCTGCCTGATCGAAGACCACCGAGCCACCCGAGGGCAAGTCCAACTTGCGCGAGAAGATGCGCTCGAAGTCCTGCTCGATGCTATAGTGGTGAAAGATCGGTCGCTCACCCTCATAACGTTCAATGCGGTGCACCTGATCGGGCATCAATTGCTCGGCAAAAGCCTGCATCTCCTCGTAGAGTTCCAGATCATCCACCATCACTACCTTGGTGCGCTCATCAAACAGATCGCGCATGGTACGAATCGCCAGGTCGGATTCCTGATAAAGGGCAGCGGGTCCGCGCCCGCGCTTGAGGCGCTTGCTAAAGGTCTCCCAGACTTCCATCAGGTAGTCCAGGTCACGCTGCAGATCGGTCTTGCGCCTGCCTACGCCCGCAGTGCGCACGATTACGCCCATGGCATCGGGACAGTTCATGCCCGAAAGCACTCGCTTCAGTCGACGCCGCTCCTTCTCGTCGGGAATCTTCTTGCTGACCCCTGTGCGCGCCATGGAGGGCATCAACACCAGATAACGTCCGGGAATCGAAATATAGGTGGTCAGGGTCGGACCCTTGTCCCCAATCGCGTCCTTAGTGATCTGAACCACAACCTGATCCCCCACCTTGAGCACATCGGTGATGGGCTCCTTGCGGTGGGCGCGGCGACGCACTTCACGCCGGGCGGGTTCCCTGCCGGCCTTGGGGGCGTTCTTCTCGGCCTTGCGCCGGGCACGGGCCTTGGCCCTTGCGTCCATAGGGGCCTGGTCACCTTCCGAGGTGGAGTCTGAAGCATCGCCAGCCTCGTCCCCCTCAGCTTCGTCATCATGATCCTCGTCATCATGATCCTCGTCATCATGATCCTCGTCATCATGATCCTCGTCATCATGATCCTCGTCATCATGATCCTCGTCATCACTCGTCCTGGTCAATGTTGGCGGTCAATAGATTCTCAAGCTTGAAGCCCTTCTCCCCATAGGTGGGCATCACATCGGAGATGTGCAGGAATCCGTTGCGGCCCTGACCAAAGTCGATGAAAGCAGCACCAATAGCTGGTTCCAGGTTGACCACCCGTCCGCGGTAGATGTCATTGACCAGAGTCTTATGACTGTCTGAGGTCATCAGCATGTCCATGACGCGATCATCCTCGCCCACCACAACCACACGCTGCTCCTCGGGATCCGAGCCGTTGACCAGGATGCGCAACACACACGCTTTCTCAGCGGCGGCGGATTTTTCTGCTGCGGTCAAGGAAGGCTTCTTTGCCCTGGATGCCTGCCTGTCAGCATCGTCTCCGTCATCCGAACTCGAAGATCTGCCGCGGGTGCGACGACGCTGCTTCTTGCTGGATTTGGCATCGCCCTTGGCGTCCTTTCTCGGGGTGCCCGTCTTGCCGCCGCGCTTTGAATTCTTCTTTGAACTCCTGCTAGCGGACCGATCAGAGTCCTCGCTACCATCCCCTGACTCAGCCTTGCTGGAACGGGCCTTGCTGGACTTCTTCTTTGACCTTTTCTTGGACTTCTTCTTGGAAGCCGCGCCCTCAGAGCGCTCTTGGCCCTCCTCGGCCTGAGCGGCATCGGAGGAAGACTCACCCTCGTCGGGACTCTTGCGACGACCACGACCCCCTCGGCGGCGGCGCCTGGGACGATCCGAACGACTGTCCTCGGTTCCCTCCGGGTCTGCGGAAGCCGAGTCCTCGACCTGATTGGGCTTGGAGCGGGAGCGCCCCCCCCGGCTGCCTCGACGGCGGCGCGGGCGGTCCTCCTCAGCCCCTTCCCCATCGCCCGCGGAGCCGGATCGACGGCGCGAGGAGCGCTTGGGAGGCGCAGCGGAAGAACTGCCAGTACCCAGACCTGCTCCGAAGGCAGATCCACCGCTGGCGGATCCTTCGGATCTGGATGAAGAGTTACGAGAAAGGCGGTCGGATGAATCCGACCCGCCGGAAGTGGGCTCCGGGAAACCTTGATCTGTCATGTTGTTAGGGGTGCCTGCGCAGGAGGCGGGCGCCATCCTCAGTGGATCATCACACAGTGAAAATCAAGAATGAGGCGTCGCACGTTGCCGTCGCCCGAAAAGTCGGGCCAGCGCGGCTGGTAGAGGTTCGACAGCCCCGTGGGGGGCGGCCGCAGAAAGCAGCAGCCTCGGGGAGGCTGCCGTGAAATTGTAAGGCGAACTCGCTGGAGAGATCCAGCGCCTGAACCCATGGTGCCATGAGGCTTGGGGAGAAAGAAGCCACGGTCTGGGAGAATTCCCCAAAGCGGGGCCGCCCCCCCTCCCGAGGGGTCTGGATGGGACATCTCTTGCCTATTCTCGTGGCAGAAATCCCCCGGGGCTTGAGCCCTGGGCAATTCCTGGCGAGCCCCTGGGAGGCCCAGTCCAATGCGCCCATCAGCTCCCGGCGGTGCCAGGAGCAGGGTTCAAGAGGGCCTCCACCTCGTCCTTCAGGCGGGTCCGGCGGCGCTGCAGTTCTTGCTGCAGAAGGAACTCGGTGTCCTCGGCGCTGTTGACCAGTTGGGGCGTTACGAAAATGATCAGGCTACGACGATCACGGGTTGCGCTACGGTGCTTGAAGAGCTCCCCCAACAGGGGAATCGAACTCAGGAAGGGCACCCGGGTTTCCACCTTGGTGTCGATCTCGTTGGTCAAACCACCAATCACGGCGGTCTGGCCGCTCTCCAGCAGCATGTTGGTGATCAGAGTCGAAGAGCGTGTGCGGGGAAGAGCAATCGAACCCTGCTGTCCATTGGCGCCAATGGTAAACACGTCAAAGCCTGCCGGTGCCAGGGCGGTTCCGGGAGAAGAACCCGAGAGGGTAGTTTCCTTGGGAATCACCTCCATCATCAGCTTGCGTGTGCCAGGGATCACGTTGGGGCGCACCAGCAACTGGAAGCCCACCTCCACCGGTGAACCGTCCGCCTCCTGCACGGACAGGGACAGGCCTCCGGCCTGACCCTGTTCACTCTTGGCCTCGGCGTAGCGCACTGTCTCGCCCACGAAAATCGTGGCCTCGTGCCCGTCCAGGGTGATGATCTTGGGCGCTTGGATCACTTCAGTGCGCGTATCCCGCTGAAGCAGCTTGAGAGTCGCCGCCACCTGGGTGAATGAAAGCGCACCGAAGACCGTGTCGGGAATCGAAACGCCGCCCACAGCACCGGGATCGGCGCCCAGCGCACCCAGGTCCGGCAGGATGCCGCTCTGCCAACCGTCATCTGTGATGCTGAAGGGCAATTGGATCGGGATCTGCCCCCCCGAGATTGAAATCTGGGGCCCCCCATCGCCGTAGTCGACGCCTAGGTCCAACAGATCAATGTTCGCGGTGGAGACAAATTTCACGTCCACAAAAACCTGGGTGGGCTCCACATCCAGACGACGCAGAATCTCCTGGATGGTCTCGTGCACCTGGGAGGTGTCCCGCACGATGATCACATTGGAGGTCTCTATGTAGTCCAACTCGCCGTGCTCGGAAAGAGCCTTGCGCAGGGCATCAAGGGCGGTGAAGTGTTCGGCGACCGCACCTGAGGGAGGCGCGCTGTTGCCCTCGATGAACTCCGAGTTGATCTTGGCTGCTCGCGGGCCCCGGGGGCGTATGTAGCGCAATTGGTAGCTGCGGGTGACCTTTTGTTTTTCGAGGCTCAGGGGATCGACCACTCGCAGAATGCCGGGGCGCTCCTCCACCACGGTATACCCGCGAGTCTTGGCGATCTCTTCAAGGGCATCACGCCAGGGCACATCCTTGAGACGTACGCGCAGGGTGCCGGTCACTTCGGGACTGACGATGATGTTGGCCCCGGCGACCTTGCCGATGGTGTGGATGATGTCCGCGATGCTGCGGTCCTCTTCAAAGTCAAAATCCACGCGAGGCGGGTTGGTGATCACCAGTACACCACTACGGTCCTCTGCCACAACGCAGCCAGACAAGCGACAGGCGTACTCGAGAGCATCGCGCCAGTGCACATCTTGGATGTCCAGGTTGCGAACGGGAAGTTCGCCGCTGCCATCCAAGATCACTATGTTGGCGCTGGAACGGTCGCGCAGGAACTGCACGACCTCGTTCAGGGGCTGCTCCACCACGTTCAAATTGACCCGTGCGTCCGCGCTAGGAGCTTGAGCCCCCTGAGCAAGACCACAGAAGGAAGGTAACCCGCACAGCAGCGCGGCAATCAAGAGTGTTTTGTTTTTCACGAATATCCACCCGGGATCCACCCCGGTTGCGGCGCCTAGAAGTGGCGCGTCAGTACAAAGCCGCGGAAGGCGAAGTCCACCTCACGCGGTCGAATTTCGAGCACCTCGATTCCCTTGGGCATCACATCCCCAGGGGTCCAACTGCGCCCGTTCAAGATCACAACAGAGGGTCGGCCCTCGATCAGAGCCGAACCTCCAAAGCCCATTTCAATGGCCTCGAAGTCCCGCAGGACCTCAGCCTCTTCTGCCAGGAGTTCCAACCGGGCAGCGAGCAACTCGCGAGGCGCGTCTCCACTCACAAGGGGCAAGCCTTCGGACACCTCTGCAAAGGTCGCGATGGCCAGCACGTAGTTCCCCTTCGACAGGTGCTTGTGCATGCTGGCGGATACCTGCTCCAATTCTTCGATGGTCGGGCCTTCCACATAGCTGGTGGCGTCAATATCCAGGTGCAACGCCACCAAGGGCTCACGCACCTCCAGATCCAGACGCTTGACCGCCGGAATGAAGGTCACCAACCCAAGGGCGTCGATCTCAACAAGGCCATCACCGATCATGCCCAGGGAAGCCATCAGGTCCCGACGGAGCAGCATGCGGGTGAGCACATCGGGGGCATTTTGGACCTCTTCCCATTGGCCGTCGGCCCTATCCAGCAGAATCACAAGGGCCTCGACCTTGGCGTTCTGCTCGGGCACGCTGAGACCGCTGGGGTTGTCCTCAGCGGGAACTCGCGGGTCGATCCAAGGATCCCGTCGGCCCCTGGCACCCCTGTAGTGGAAAGTCGAGAGGGTCAGGGCCTGACGACGGCGATTGATCTCAGCGGTCAAGAGGTCGCGCTTGCGGTCGTAGGCGTCCACCTTGGTGCGCTGGCCCATGTCGTTGGGCGAGCAGACATAGGTCTCCACATCCATCTGGATACGGTGACGGGCATAGCCCAGCTCTTCCATCTCACGGCGTGAAGCAGCCTGCAGGGTGAAGTTCGGCACGGCCATGAAACGCCTGTGGGTTTCGATCCGGTGCAGGAAGTCGAGGAACTGAAAGGTGTCCCCGGACAAGCTGAGAGTGTAAGCCACCTTGGAGAAGCCGTTCTTGCTCTGGGCGCTGTTGGGTTCGGGCTTGGACTTGAAGCTCGTTGGCTCCACCCCCGCTTCACCGGAGTAGCGATAGAAGGTCTTGATGAGTTCGTTGACCTCAGAGCTATCCGGCAGGATCTGGGCAAAGACGGGGCCGAGCTCGCGCAGAACGATGACCTGGCGTTCTTTCTCGAGAGTCGATTCCACCAGCCGGCGGCCAGCGATGATCTCTGCCTTGAGCTGGGTGACCCCCAGCTCCGCCTGTTCGTTGGCTTTGAATTGCTGGTGGATCGCCCAAGAAGCGCCCGCGACCATCAACACCAGACCCAGTCCCAGCGCGATTTGTTTGTGGCTGGGCTGTATCAACGGGACTCCTTGGGTTTGGAAGTTGCGGCGTCAGGTTGCGCGGCCTTGACTGCGGCTGCTGCGCGAGCCTGCTCGCTGGCGAGGCGCGCCTCCCAGCGCGCCTGGGGGCCCTTGAGTTCCAGAGAGAGAGGGAAGGACCAGTTCACCGCCGGGATCAATTCCTCGTCGGGCTCGTTGATGCTGGCCTCGGGGCGGCCGGTGGAGTGAAACTCGCGCATGAAATTAGTCAGCCCGCGGTCCTCGATGTCCTCCAGGAAATTCGCCACCTGATCCCAGCGTTCGGAGCCCGAGTGTCCTGCTGCGCGTAGGGACCCATAGGCGTCCGAACCGCGCCGAGGCGTCTCCTGCCTGACCGTCAGATCATCGAGCCAGGTGAAGTGCTCCACCTCGTTGCCCGAGTTGACGATGTCAACCAACTCGTCAATCTTCTCGCTCCATAGGATGCGCTCCTTGTTGATGTCCGCCAGGGTTGCCTCCCTGGCGGCGGCGACTTTGATCTCCGCGTCCAGAGCCTGGTTGTACTTGAGCTGGGGCCTGAGGCCATCCATCTCCAAGGCCAGTTGCGTGCGCCGGGATTCGATCTCGGCGGCCTCGCCAAAGACCAGCCAGGCCCAGGTTGCCAGCAGAACGCCGGCTACTACCGTGCCAGCAGCCACCAGGGCCAGCACCTTGAGGGGCGGCCCACTGCGCCTGCGCATTTCCGGAGGCAGAAGGTTGATGGTGATCATCATGCGCGCACCCTCGCTGCCAGGCCCATGGCCACCACCAGGGAGGGAGCCCAAGCTTCCAGCTCTTCCACATCGAGGCTTTCCGCGTTCACCCGCAGGCCTTCCAGGGGATCCCAGACCCGCGTGGGGCGTGAAGTGGCCTGCTCGATAGAACTGGCCATGCCGTTGACCAAAGAACCTCCGCCTGAGAGCAGCAGCTCACTTACCTCAACACCCTCGTGGTGTTCCACATAGTCAATCGAGAGCGCAATTTCGTTGGCGAGATCTTCGAGCAGTGGCGCGATGCTGGCCCCCACTTCCACCTCGTGCACATCCCCTGCGCGCTTGATGGCCTCGGCCTCAAAGAACTCGACGCCCAGACGCCGAGCCACAGCGTGGGTCATGTCCGAACCACCGATGGCGATTTCACGGCTGAAGCAGGTCTCTGCCCCCCGTAGAACATTGATCGAGGTGCGGCTGGCGCCAATGTCGATCAGAGCTTGAGCGCGCTGGGGTACGCCAGGTTCCAGGGCGATGTCCTCTTCCTGCAAACCGCAGAGGTCCCAGGCATTGGCCAAGGCGAACAGATCCAGGTCCACGGCGATGGGCACCAGTCCGGCTCCTTCGATCACCCGCACCTGCTCTTCGATCAGTTGGCGACGGCAGGCGGCCACGAGCACCGGGACCTTGTTGCCATCGGACTCTCCGTCAGCGCTGACAGGAGCACTGAGCTGCTGGCAATCGAGAACCACCTCGTCCGCATCGAAAGGCAGGAACTTGTCCGCCTCAAAGCGCACCGCCTGGAGCAACTCCTCGTGCGTCATGGGCAGCATGGAGATGTAACGCACCACGGTGGACTGCCCTCCAACTCCGCTGACGCAGCGCTTGGTACGCCCTCGCAGGGTCGCCAGAGCAGCCGAGACAGCCTCTGCCAGGGAGCCGCCGGGAGGGATTTCTGCCCGGCCAAAACCGGTCAGCACCGGCTCCGAGCCCAGCAGTGAGAGTTCGACCGCCTTGACCACGGAACTTCCGAGATCTAGACCGACGACACTTTTTGCTCTTCTCAACAAGATCATCCAGGGACAGGCGCTCGTGCGACAAGCTCAAAAAGGAGCATGCCGGCAAAGAATCCCGAGCACAAAAACGAGCTCTGGGCGCATGCCTCTGACTTCGACCTCTGGGGACCCGTGGGTTTAGAAGCCCTCGCCGAATCCCGAAGACACCAATTCCGAGACGCGCGAAATCAACGCCTCCGCATCGGGACCCTCGGCACGAAAACCCAGTTCACCCCCGCAGACAACCCCCAGGGTCATCAACTCCAGAATACTCTTGCCATTGACCTCACGGCCTCCGTGACTCACCCTGAGATCGCTCTCAAACTCCAGTGCGGCGCTGACCAGGGCGTGACAAGGCCTGGCGTGCAGCCCCGCCTCGTTGCTCACGGTCTCGCGGCAGACACAGGTTTCAGCCATGAAAACAGAAGGCCATGAGAACAAGGGACACAAACCTCAAACGTGAGCGTGCTCTTTGAGCAGATCCACCAGGGTTGACTTCTTGTCCACGCATCGCGCAAAGGAACAGAAGTCACCCTCTCGCGCCAGACCTGCGATCCACTGCATCATCTTGATGTGCTGACCGGGATCGAAGTCCTCCGTGAAAGAATCAGGCCGCAAGATGGTGATCACGATGTCCACCGGATCCCCGTCCACTGCTGCCCAGTCCAGCGGCTCACGCAGGACCACAATACTGCAAGCGACGGAGGTCAATCCCGCCAGCTTCACATGGGGGATTGCCACCCCCCTGCCCACTCCCGTAGTGGCCAGTTCTTCCCGGGCCAAAAGGGCCCTGTTGGCACTTTCGCTTAGCTCGGGACCCAAGACCTTGGCTTTGGTCATGGTCTCTATGATGAGCTCCAGGGCGTGATCTTTGTTCTCCGCTTGGAGTTTATGATTGCAAGCGCTGGGCTTGAAGTGTTTCCACCAGGTCATGGTTGTGAGGTCTGTTTGTTGCAAGGGGAGGATTCCTACTCAGGATAATCAAAAACCACCCCGGAGGGAACCCCCAGGAGCCGATCCTGTCACCTCAATCCTCCAGCGGGAGGGGAGCGACCTCCAAGATGCACCTAGGCCTTGCCGTGGCGGCGATCCACCACCTTGTCGTGCAGTTTGCGCAGCTGGGAGCGCATTCGATCCACGGCCGTTGTCAGTGCGGCCTCAATCGTAAGCCCAGCAGCGTCCGCCACCAGGGTCTGATGGTGATTTGCCTCGGCCACTATCTCGGCCCGATGCTCGTTCTTCTGCTGAATCAGAGTCGCAGTCAAGCTGTGTACTTCACCGCCCACGGCACCCAGGCTCTCAAGTTGGGCCAAACCTGCTTCGCGGACTCGTTCGGGGTAGCTGTTGTGCGGGGTAGCGATGGTGATCTTCAAGCAAAGCTCCTGGGGAAGGCCCCGGATCGGGACGTGGACAAAGGGTCGGGCGAAAAAAGCATGCAACTCTCCCTCCAAGATCGACCATGGAAGCCCCAAGGTCAAGCTCTCCCCCAGCGGGACCAACTCGGGGCCACTGGGCAAAGACGGGCCTTTCACTCCCGAAAAGCCCCCGGCAGCCCCTTGGGTCCAGGATCGGGCCCCTGAAAGATCGGCTCGTCGTACACCACTCGCAGCAGATACAGCCCCGCGGCCGGCGCCGTGGGCCCCGCATCCCGGCGCTCTCCACTCTTCAGAGCGCGCCCGGTGCTCCCCACATCCATCTGCCCGCGCCCCACCTCCAGCAGAGTCCCGGCAATGGTGCGCACCATGTTGTAGAGAAACCCATCCCCGGCAACAAATATCCCCAAGCCCTCGCGCTGGGCCAGGATACGCAGACCTGTGATCGTGCGTACGGTGGAGCGCGTAGCCCTTTGTTCTTCCTTGCTGCGCCCGCGGGAGTCCATATAGCGCCGGGTGTTGCCGAAAGCCCGAAAGTCATGCTTGCCCACCAACTGCGCCGCCGCCTCGCGCATAGCCGCAAGGTCCAGGGGCGCACGCAGCCAATGGGCATAACCCTCCCCGATCGGAGGGCGAAAGCGGGCAGTCTGCACCCGATAGAGGTAACGCTTCCCGCGGGCATCAAAACGGGCGTGGAAGTCCGGCCGACAGGTCTCGATACGCCGGATTACAAGGCCTTCGCCCAGATGCGCGTTCCAGGCATGACGCAGGGTCACATCGTCCAGATCGGACTCCAGTTGGGTGTGGGCCACCTGCCGCAGACCGTGAACCCCAGCGTCCGTACGCCCCGCTCCCTGCACCACGATGCAGTCATCCAGCAAGGCTGCCGCGCCCTCCTCCAAAGCCTGCTGCACGCTGATGAACCCATCCTGGCGCTGCCAGCCGTAAAAACACAGGCCGTTATAGGAAACCAACAATCGCACGGTGCGCATGGGGCTGACCCTAACCTGAAGACCGTGGGGAGGTGCGCGGCGGAGCGGACTTTTCAAGTGCTGGTGATCTGCAAAGGGGAGCGGGTCCATCCGCAGACCGGAACTCAGCTGTCATCCCCCTGATCAGCCCCCGCTGCGTCCAGGGCGCAGGCGCAACTCCCGTCGACCGTTCAGAGCGTCCTCCAGAATGCCCTTGTGCAAATACTCGATCGCGCCCCCAGCCGGCAGTCCCCGGGCAAGTCGACTGACCCGCGGGGCACTGTCCCCGAGGGTTTCGATGGCTTCGAGCACCAGTTGCGCCGTGGCTTCGCCCTCGGCGTCAGGATCGGTGGCCAGGATCACCTCCTCGACGATGCCCGACTTGAGGCGGCCCAGCAACGATTCCAATCCCAGGTGCGAAGCCTCGGTGCCATCGGCGGGATTGAGGGCGCCCATGAGCACATGATAGCTGCCGCGGTAGACGCCAGCGTTCTCCAGGGCCTCCACATGACGCGGTTCCTCTACAACAGCCAACAGACTCCGGTCCCGGCTCTCGTCCGAGCACAAGCGACAGGGATCCGCTTCACTCACATTGCCGCAGACCTGACAGCGGCGCGCTTCCTTCACGGCCCGGTCGATTGCTCGCGCCAGGTCCCGCGCCCGACCATCACGCAGCACATGAAACGCGAGGCGCTCAGCGGTGACGGCGCCGATCCCTGGGAACAGGCGAAAGGCGTCGATCAGGGACTGGACGGCGGTGGGATAGGCCAAGGGTTGCGTGGGGGCTAGAACAGGCCGGGCAGATCCAAGCCACCAGTGACTTCCTTGAGACGCTCATCGCGCATGTGGGCTGCCTTGGCGTAGCCATCGGCAAGAGCTGCGGTGAGCAACTCCTGAAGGGTCTCCTTGCCCGCGTGCCAGGCTTCGTCGGCTATGGTCACCTCCAGGGGAGCAAGTTCACCGCTGAATAAAATGCTGACCACGCCGCCACCGGCAGTACCCTCCACCCGCTTCTCGCGCAACTCGCGACGGGCGGCCTCCATGGCCTGGTGCATGCGTTGGGCTGCGGAAAGCAGATGCCCCATGTCGCCTGATGATCCACTCATTGTTTATTCCTCAATAGTTGGGGGTCATTCCTCGATGCGACCGTCGAATTGGTCGCGCACCGAACTGGTGAATGCGTCCTCGCTCCCAGGTTGGGTGGCGGCGGTGTCCTGCAGCTGCACTTGCACGGGCCGACCTACGGCGGCCTCGAAGGCAGCTTCGATCTGACGGCCACTGCGGCGGTCCAGCACCTGGCCGCGCTCGTCCTCACGCAGGGTACGCAGTTCGATCACTGCCTGGGAGCCCTCGAACTTGAGCAGGCTGCCCTGACGTTCGAAGACCCGGCCCAGGGAGGAGGAGATCTTGCGGAGTTCTTCCAGAAAGCCCTGCCAAGCATCCTGGGCGCTGTTGGCTCGCCTGCGCACCCGTTGACTGGCGCCAGGTGCGGCGGCTGGCTTGCTTGCTGGCCGGCTGCTAGCGGGACCACCAACGGGTGAATCACTACCAGTGGAATTGTCCAGGGTCCCGGTAGACGGACTGGTGACTGCTGACTGCGACGCTGGAGTACTCGGCTTGCCCTGGTCCTCCCCCGAAGAAACAGCCGCAGAACCAGAGAGGGAAGATGTTTGACTGTCTTGAACTCTCGGCGCTCTCTCCTGCGCCAGCGCCCGCGCCTCACCCTCTTCTACAGGCGCTCCCCCCAGACGCGACTCCAGGGCCTCCAAGCGTTGCACGAGGACCCCCAGATCCGCCGCTCCCCCATCCCGGCACATTTCCAAGAGCGCCGCCTCCAAGATCACGCGTCCCATGGCGGGCAGAAGTCGCAGGCGTTCCCTGGCGGTGAGCAAATCCGTGAGCCACAGTTCCGCCCGTGCCCCGCCGATTTTCTTGGCCAACTCCACCAGGGCCGTGCGCTCTTCGGGCAAAGGCGCGTGGACCTGCAAATGCGGGACATTGGGGCCGCACAAGCCCGCCAGCACAGCTGCGCGCAGGTGATCGAGCAATTCGCCCAGGACCTCTCCCTCTTGCCCCTCGTCCACGGGCAGGGCCTGCAGCACTCCGGGCCGGTCGCCCTCAGCAGCCATCTCCAGAATCTGGGCAGCCCGCGCCCGGCCGCCTCCATCCAGCGATGTCAAATCTTCCAGCGTCAGGTTCTCGGCGCCGCGGGACAAGACCTGATCCGCAAGGGAAAGGGCATCCCGCATACCCCCCCGTGCCCGGCGGGCCAGTTCCCGAGCAACGCCCTCTCCTGCTTGCACCCCTTCAGCCTCAAAGACCTCGCCCAAGCGCTTGGCAATCAACTCCTCCGAAAGAGGCGTCAATTTGAGCACCTGACAGCGGGAGAGAACCGTGTCGATGACCCGATGGGGCTCGGTGGTAGCGAAAAGGAACTTCACATGGGGCGGTGGTTCCTCAAGGGTCTTCAAGAGAGCATTGAAGGCCGGTTTGGAGAGCATGTGCACTTCGTCGATCAGATAGATCTTGTAGCGCCCTTCGAGAGGCGCATAGGCGGCCTGATCCCGCAGGGTGCGCACGTTTTCCACCCCATTGTTCGAGGCCCCGTCGATCTCGATCAGATCCGCGTAGGAGCCCCTGTCTGCGCTCTCACAAGCGGAACATGTGTTGCAGGGCTCCGGCCCCGGTCCTTTCTCGCAGTTGAGGGCCTTGGCCAGAATGCGCGCCACGGTGGTCTTGCCCGTACCCCGCGATCCAGCGAACAAATAGGCGTGCCCCACGCGATCCGTCTCCAAGGCTCCCTGCAAAGTGCGCTTGACCGCCTCCTGCCCCACCAACTCAGCGAAGGCAAGGGGACGATACTTACGCGCAAGGACTAAGTAGGCCATGGGCCTAGTGTAGTGCCAGCGATGCGCCATCGCGATGGAAGAGCGCTGATTCCTCTGGCCGGAGCTCGCGAGCGCCTGGTGGAGACCGGTCCTGAATGAAAATCCCCCGGGTTCGCTAGTCCTCGAGCGGAGGGATCAAGCCCTGATCGATGGCTGCAATGGCGTTCAGGCAGGTCTCCTCGAAACCAGCAAAGATGGAGTCCGGCATCAGGAGGAGCGAATCGGCCATGGCCTGGCTTTTGCCTGCCCGCCGGCGCACTTCCGGATTTCCATGCCGTCCCAGTGCCTCCAAGAATTCGCTGTACCCCGGACGATCGATCGTGGGGACAATCGCGAGGCGTCCGTCATAGGCCAGCACGGTGTTGTTCTCAGTGTCATAGTCATTGGGGCTCCACTGAAAAACCTGTGGACTGACTTCAGGAACCGGCCTTGTGTTCCCGTCGGCCACCGCCTGGAGAACAAAAGCCTCCCCATACACCCACAACGCGCGATTCCACGGCTTGTACCGCTCTCTCGCTTCTCGGAGCTCGCGAACCTCCGCAAGGCAATCCGCGATCCTCTTGCGACTGTGCTCAAGGCGAGTCAGGGGAGGGCGCACGACCACCACGATCGGAACCTGCGACTCGTAGGCTTCTGCGAGTGTTTGGTCCGGGGCCTGGTCGGGACCACTCAGTTCGGTTTCCGTGGAGGGCTGCCCCCCCGGGGACCCTTTACCGGAACTGGCGAGCGGTGGAGGAACCGCCTGCTTTGCCACAAGCCCCCAAATGGCGGCCACAAGCACGATGACGAGGACTCCGAGCGGCAGTCGTTTCATGGATTTATCTCACTGTGGAATGAAGTTGCAGAGTGAAGCGGAAGCTCCGCCCGTAAAGCTACGAACCTCCGCCCGTAGAGCTACGGGGTACAGGGGCAAGTCAGACGTACTTGAGTGCGGTAAATGGGGTTAGGGGCGGTCCCTTGGTGGACAATCAATTCCAAAAAATCGCCCGTTGGGGTGTTGCAAGTGCTGCGCAAAGTGTCCGGTATGATCACCGTAGCCGCACCGAAGTTGCGGCAGGTACCAGGCACGCATGCTTCGACTACAAGGCCCGAGGTGGAAGAAACTTGCAGAAAGCCCACCAAGCGCTGGGTGCAGGGTTGCCCCGGGCAAGTTCGGCAATTCTCATCCGCGAGCCCATTGGTTGGATTGAACGCAACAATGAACGCCGTCACCCCCGAAGGGGGAGTCGTCCCTGGAGTCGAAGTATGAATTGGCCCGGCGACGCAGGCCTGATCACAAGGGTCCGGCTCTTGGCTCTGAGATATATCCACAGGGCCAGTCGCGATCAGAATCACGGAACAGACGAGCAGAGCGCGCCGAAAGGGGGAAAGTCGAGAAGTACACAAGCAGTTGGTCATTGAGAGCATTTTAGGAGTCGAGTTAGGAGGTCAAGGGGCCAAGACCGCCAAAGCTTCATCCACGCGGCCTAGGCACTGCTCTTTCAGCTCGGCGAAGGGCAATGCGCTGGCCTGTGATCGCTTCTCGGACGGGGAGGACTCGGCGTGTACGAAGGCCCAGTAAACGGGAAAGTCCTCCTCATAGATTTCAAAGACACATCCACGGCTTGTGATGGAAAGCGAAGCCCTATCACTCTTCTCTCGCGGGGTCTGGACGATTGGACCATCGATAGGAAGAGCTAATTCGAAGAGGCCGTTTGCATAGAGGATTCCTGTGACTGCTTCGGTGTAGGCGCCATAAATCAATCCACGTCCTTCAGCACCAGAAGGATCCGCTAGCGACAGCAAACCACGAAGTTGATGAAGCCGATCACTGAACCCTCGGTCCATCGGGGACGAACTTGCCACTGGGTCGGGCTCTTCTCGCAGGTCGGGGTGCTTCGTGGAAGACTCCGGATCACCCACGGTGTTGCGCGGCCTCTCTCCATCATCCTCTTGCGCCGAAAGGACTAGAACCTCGTCGAAAGACAGGTCTTTTCCTGCGGGAATTGATGGCAGGGCCCCCTCATCGCCTGCGGGGCCTCCCCCAAAGAGGAGCCAGATAAATGCTGCGATGGCGAATGCGGCTGCGAGCCAGATGCGTGCATTCATGCAAGCAATGCTACCCCGCCACCCAGGCCATGTCAGTAGGATTCTGAAAACGCCCTCCCCGCCCCCCCGGGAGACGGCCCAGAAGGCCCCTTGGGCTCCAACAAAGAAGCCTGCCGCTCCCAGCCCCACCCCCCCAAGAAAAAGCCAACGGACCCGCCGGAGGACCCGGGCACCCCGCACCTGAAACGCAGTCCTTAGGGCTGCTCCGTTCCCGGCCTGACCCGGTTCGAACGCGCTCCATTGCAGGGGACCGGGCCCACCGCCGGGCCCGTTGGGAGGCCTCGGGCGCTGACCAGAGGACCTCGTGCTGAATTGCCAACCCCCGAGGCGGTGCCTGGAGGGGACAGAAGACCCAGGAACTGAGTCCCGGGGTGAAATGGCGGAGAGGGAGGGATTCGAACCCTCGGTGCAGTTGCCCACACACGCGCTTTCCAAGCGCGCTCCTTCAGCCGCTCAGACACCTCTCCGTATTGTTCAAAAAAAGAGCGCACACGGCACAAGCCCAATGGGACCCACCGTGCGGTGAACGCACCGGCAAGGATGGCGGTGAGGGAGGGATTTGAACCCTCGGTGCCCGCTAGGACACGCTGGTTTTCGAAACCAGTCCGTTCAGCCGCTCCGGCACCTCACCCACGAAACCCCTCCCGGGCACCTAAGCCCAGGAGCGGAGTACGAAAGGGGATCCTCGCGTGGTTATTCGTCCCCCCTCGTAACTCGGGGGACGGCTCGTATTGATCGAAAGAACGATTGGAGGAGGTCGCGGGCAGGTTCGGCCAGGGTTCCCTCGTGCCATTCAACCTGATGGTTGGACTCAGGATGGGTGAGCACTTGGCCAAGGGACGCGCAGCCCCCGAATTTGGGGTCACGTACGGCCCAGACCACGCGCTTGACCCGGGCATGAACCAGGGCACCAGCGCACATGAAGCAGGGCTCGACAGTGGTGTAGACCGTGGCACCCACCAGGCGCATGACGCCTAGACGGCGCGCGGCCTGGGAGATGGCCAGCATCTCCGCATGGGCGGTGGGGTCGGCGTGGGCGCGGGTGAGATTATGGGCACGCCCCAAGACCACACCCTCGCGCACAACGATCGCACCGATGGGTACTTCGTCCCGCCTGGCGGCCCGCCTGGCTTCCTCAAGGGCCAGCGCCATGTAGCGCCGGTCCAAAGGACCATCGGGATCGCTGGGGGTTGCTTGCGATTCCTCCAAGTTGTCAAAGGGATCGAGAGGGGACACGTTTCTTGACTCCGACTGGGCCGGGGCCACGGCTCTCCGACCGACTGGGGTAAACCGCCTGCACCCCCGATGGGGTGCCGTCACACGGCTCACTGAATGGTACACCCGACAGGATTCGAACCTGTAACCTCCTGATCCGTAGTCAGGTGCTCTATCCAGTTGAGCCACGGGTGCATGGGGCGAGGAGTTTTATCGGCCTCCCGGGCGGGTGTCAAGCCGAAAGAGCCGGCAGAGGTCCGGCCCCCTTGGATCTGTGGATTTTGGTGCATAAATGTGGGCTCTGGACTCGAATCCCGGCCCCACCGGCGAACTCAAGGGGCCCATCGGAATGCAGACTTTGGACCCCTAGCTTCCAGGGCACGCACGGTAACCTAGAGCAACATGAGCCAACGCTCCGCACCCCGGCACTTCCTGCGCCTCTGCGATCTTGCGGACCGAGAGATCGACGACATCCTTGATCTGGGCGCGCGCCTGCGCCGGGGCGTGCGAGGAGCCGACCTGGCAAACAAGACCGTGGGACTGCTGTTCTTTCGAGGCTCACTGCGCACGCGCTCGTCCTTCGAAGTAGCCCTCAATCAACTCGGAGGCCACGCCCTCAACCTGAACGCCAAGACGGATTTTTGGCGCCTGGAAGAACGCGCGGGGACGGTCATGGATGGCGAAGCGCCGGAGCACATCTGCGATGCGGCGGCGGTGCTCTCCTGCTATGCAGATGCCCTGGCAATTCGACCCGCCCTGGCGGGCAAGTCCTGGGAGCGGGACCGGCAGGACACAGAACTCTCCGCCTGGGCCCAGCACTCTCAAGTGCCAGTAATCAACATGGAGAGTGCCCTCTGGCATCCACTGCAAGCGCTCGCCGATCTGATGACCCTGCGCGACGCCCTGGGCAAACTACCCGGCAAGCGACTGGCAATCACATGGACGCGCTCGCCTAGCCCAGGTTCTCCGGCGGTAGTGCACTCGATTCTGATGGCCGCCCTGAGGGCAGGCATGAATGTATCCCTGGCCCACCCCAAGGGCTTCAATCTTGAACCCAGCGTGATGGACGAGGCACGCAGCCAGGCAGAGACCCAGGGCGCGACTCTGGAACTCGGCCATGACATGGACGCGGCGGCCCGGGATGCGCATGTGGTCTACGCGCGCTCCTGGTGGCCCCTTGAAAGCTACGGCAATGCCACCCTGACCGCCAGCAGGCTGGCCCGGGAAACCGGTTGGTGCGTAGACGAGCGCACCCTGGCCCTGGGCCAGGACGCGCGCCTGATGCACCCCATGCCCGTACGCCGCAACCTCGAAGTCAGCGACGAGGTACTCGACGGTCCGCGCAGCCTGGCTATCGATCAAGCGGCCAACCGATTGCACACCCAAAAGGGACTGTTGTCCCTCTTGTTCCGACCTTCCTGACCCTTCCGAGGAGCGCTCACCCCAGGCGCCCCGTGGACGGCCCCCCCCCGCTGCGTCACCCCCGCAGCCTATTTCAAGAACTTCTCTTCTCCCCATGCCCAATCCGGACTTCGTCCACCTGCATGTGCATTCCGAGTACTCCCTGCTCGACGGTGCAAATCGCATCAGCAGTCTGGTCAAGGCCTGTCAGGCTGACGAACAGCGAGCTCTGGCCCTGACGGACCACGGCAACATGCACGGCGCGGTGGAACTCTACACCAACTGCAAGACGGGCGGCATCAAGCCCTTGGTGGGCTGCGAGGTGTATGTGGCCCGGCGCTCCATGAGCGAGAAGCACAACAAGCGCGAAGGCAATGGCTACAGCCACCTGACCCTGATCGCGCGCAACGAAGAGGGCTACCGCAACCTGTCCCGATTGACTACGAGCGCTTTTATCGACGGCTTCTCCTTTCGACCGCGCATCGACATGGATCTGTTGGGTAAACACACCGCCGGCATCAGCTGCCTGTCCGGTTGCCTGGCCGGCGAGATCAATCAGTTGTTCGGGATGAACAAGGAAAAGCAAGCCGAGGATCTTGCGATCAAGCTGCGTGACCAATTCGGGCCGGAGCACTTCTGGCTGGAACTCCAACGCAACGGCATCGAGATGCAGACCAAGGTCAACGAGTCCCTGGTACGGCTGCACGAGCGCACAGCCATCCCTCTGGTGGCCACCAACGACATCCACTACCTACGCCACGAGGATTGCGCCGCCCAGGATGTGCTCCTGTGCATCAACACCGGCTCGAAGGTCGCCGACGAAAAACGCTTCCGCTTCGAAACAGATCAGCTCTTCTTCAAGACCCGCGCCGAGATGGCCCACATGTTCCGGGATCTACCGGACGCGGTCAAAGCCAGCATGGATGTGGCCGAACAGGTCAACTTTGATTTCAAGTTCGGCACCTATCATGTGCCCGAATTCGTGCCCCAGGATGGAGAGAAGGCCAATGACCTCTTCGACCGCTTGCTGGAAGAAGCCCTGCCCAGGCGCTACCCCGGCGATCACAGCGCAGCAAGGGAGCGCCTCAAGCACGAGAAAGAAGTCATCCGGGAGCTGGGCTTCGTGTCCTACTTCCTGATCGTCTGGGATCTGATCCGCTGGGCGCGTCAGCACGACATTCCCGTGGGGCCAGGGCGTGGATCTGCGGCGGGTTCAATCGTAGCCTACCTGCTGGACATCACCCGACTGGATCCCCTGCGCCACAAGCTGCTATTTGAACGCTTCTTGAACTCCTCGCGGGTTTCCATGCCCGACATCGACATCGACTTCTGCAAGGAAGGCCGCGAGCGCGTGATCCAGTACACCCGCGACCGCTATGGGGCGGACTGCGTAACCCAGATAGTGACCTTTGGTACCCTGGCCTCACGCTCGGTAGTGCGCGATGTGGCCCGGGTTCTCGACTTGCCCCTGGGAGAGGTCAACATCCTGGCCAAGAAGATTCCCTCCGGGCCGAACGCTCCCAACCTCAAGGATGCGCTCGAAGCCGATTCGGAACTGCGGGTAATCAGAGACCAGAGCCCTGTCTGGAAAGACCTGTTCCGATACAGTCTGGCCCTTGAGGGCCTCTCACGACACGCCTCCACACACGCTGCGGGAGTGGTCATCACCCCCGGTCCAACTGTGGACTTCGTGCCCCTCTCGCGCACCGGGGATGACATCACTACCCAGTATCCGGCACCTCAGCTGGAAGAACTGGGCCTATTGAAGATGGACTACCTGGGTCTGCGCACCCTGACGATCATCGACCGCTGTCTGCGCTGCCTCAAACATCTCGGATCCGAAGTACCCGATATAGACAACCTGCCCGAGGGGGATCCCGCCACCTACAAGATGCTGATGGCTGGAGACACCTTGGGGGTCTTCCAGTTGGAATCAGAGGGCATGCGCAAACTGCTCGGACGCCTCAAGCCTGATTGCTTCGAGGACATCGTCGCAGTGCTGGCCCTCTACCGCCCGGGGCCCCTGGAGTCCGGCATGGCGGACCTGTTCGTGGACCGCAAGCACGGGCGCATCCCGATTCTGTACCCCCACGAGAGCCTTGAACCGATCCTGCAGGACACCTACGGCTGCATCGTCTACCAGGAGCAGGTCATGCTGGCGGCGGTGGAACTCGGCGGGTTTTCGCTCAACGATTCGGACAACCTGCGCAAGGCAATGGGCAAGAAGAAGCCCGAGATCATGGAAAGGTTCTCGGCGCAGTTCATTGAAGGCGCCGTGGCCAATGGATGTCCCCTGAAGACCGCACAGGAGACCTGGGACAACATCGTCAAGTTCGGGGGCTATGGCTTCAACAAGTCCCATTCCGCGGCCTACGCCGTGATCACCTACCAGACTGCGTACCTCAAGGCGAACCACCTGACTGCATTCCTGGCGGCCAACTTCTCCTGCGAGATGGGCGACTCGGACAAGATCAAGGCCCTGCTTAACGAGTGCCGCAAACGCAAGCTTGAGATCCTGCCCCCCTCCATCACCCACTCACAATGGGAGTTCATTCCCGAGGGACCCAAGGCGATTCGCTTCGGATTTGGTGCAATCAAAGGCACGGGGAAGAAGGCGATTGGTGAACTCATCAAGGGCCGCGCAAATTTGCAGGAAGAGGGCATGCCCCTGGACCTGCACACCATGGCCGAGGCCCTCGATCCGCAACTGGTGGGGAAACTCTGCTGGGAAGCCCTGATCAAGGCCGGTTCCTTTGACGAGAGTGGCCACAACCGGGGCGCTGTGCTGGCGACCATGGAAGGTGCTCTCAGGGACGGTGCCGCCAGTGCCGCGGACCGTCGCTCGGGCCAGGCCTCTCTCTTTGGTGCCCCCGAGCCCAAGGAGAAGGAGGCAGAAACAAACGATGGCATCGACGACAGCCGCGCGGTCTCCCCCCAAGAGGCTCTGGCCATGGAGTACGAGGTGCTGGGTTATTACTTGACCGGACATCCCCTTGAAGAGCGCGCGGGAATCTGCGCTCTGCTCTCTTCCAGCCCGATCCCGGCCCTGGCGGACCTGGACGGCGGCACCGAAATCACCATCGCCGGCCTGGTGCTGCAACTGACCGAAAACACAGTACGCCGAGGGCGTTCAGCGGGCATGAAGATGGCCCGCTTCCTATTGGAGGATCTCCACGGCTCGATTCCAGTGACCGTCTTTCCCCGCACCTGGGCCGAAATGAAAGATAGTGTCCACGACGGGGATGTACTCGTCCTGCGGGCCAAGATCGATGATTCCCGAGAAGAGCCCGGCCTGCTCCTGGAAGAGGCCTGGACCCTGGGTGCGGCCCTGGCCCACTTCCGAGGGGGCCTGGCCCTTGACCTCAACCCCAAGGACATGGGAACCCTGCCGAAACTGTCCGAGCTCCTGGGCCGCTACAAGGGCAAGAGCCCAGTCTACCTCAGGGTCCAAGGCGACGATGGAGTGCTGCGCCGGGTACGCACGGGCCGCGAGTGGTCCGTACACCTCTCAGAGGACCTCGCCCGGGAATTGCTCGAACTCCTTGGTGCGGGACGAGTGGGCCTGGCGCGCTCCTAGCCATGATCCGGGAAAGCTGCGCCCGGATTCAGGATTCAGGAGTGAGCCCCAATCCTGCACCGGTGTCTCAGAACCAGTCGATCTAGTGAGCCCCAATCCTGCACCCGTGTCTCAGAACTAGTCGATCTAGTGTCTCAGTACTAGTCGATCTGGCTCAATATGATTCTTTGGGAGTGTCACCATTTGAGAACCGCGCGAGTCATGAGTCTCAAATGGAGACACCTCCCTCGCCATACCAATCGTTCACAAGTGGGAGCGGGTGCGGAACTGCATCAGACTTAGACATGCCCTCGATTGATCCACCAAGAAGAGTCTCAAAGTGATCTCTTGGTCCTGGGCCAAGTCCCTTCAGAGAAACGCAAGCTCACGAATTCGCGGGCACCTCTGAACCAAATGGCCCGGATGGACCTCTCACCTCTGCCCTCCTGAATCATGTCTTACTCCAAGCAGGTCCCTCATAATGGTCCCTTCCCCTTCTTCTCCTATATCAAAAAAACAGGTCTCGCTCCGCACAATCCAAGCTGGTCTGCTACTGACCGCCAGCGTTAGCTTCGCCTACGGCTTCCTCTATGACGGCCCGCCGCCGGACGATCCATCCGCTTGGACGGATCTGGTGGTCGGCAGCGACCCCCATGTCGGGCCCGAGCACATGAACCATGGCACCTTTGAGGGCGGTGCGACCGGCACGGCGGCCGATACCACGGTCAACAACGTCCGCGATGGCACAACCGGCGCAGGAGGAGGCTTCAATGTTCCGACTGGAGCTCCCCCGAGCCCGGATTTTGGAGCTGAGAGGTACAGCATGCAGATGCTGCGCTTTGAGGAGTTCGGACTCAAGCCCATGGAGACCACGTATGTGGCAGGCAACCCTCTTCCCCCTCCGTTCAACTCAGATGCCGGATGCTGCCCAGAGGGGCAGGCCCTGGACGACTTCTTGAGCCAACCGATCTACCCGGAACCCACCTGCTACTCCAACTGCACCGACCAGAACCCCTGGAAAGCAGAGATTGAGGCCTACCTGGGGCACACTCTGGCAGAAGCCCCCTGCGAAGGCCGGCCCGAGGGAGAGGGCTGGTCCCACCAGCGTTGGGATGAATTCCCCCCGCTGGACTACTTCGTCACCGCTCAGAACGGCGCACGCACCAACACCGGCTTTCGCGATGCCTACCAGAGGCACGGCTACAGTAACGACGGCGACGGTAGCAGCACTGGTACTGGCTTCAGCGAATTCGGACCCGGCGGTCTGTACCACAACACTGCCGGCGTACCCGCCACCGAGGGCACGACTGCGGGCATCCCGGTCAAATACCACCCCGACATGCCCCTCCAGGGTGAAGAGTCCCTTTGGACTTGGGACGGCACCTTCCCCCCCAAGCTGCTCACTGCCTGCTATGGCAGATCCTTGGTGATGCGGCACTACAACACCCTGCCCATCGACATCTCCGCCAACCGGGGCTTTGGTGCGCACACAATTACGACCCACGAACACAACGGGCACAACCCGGCGGAGAGCGATGGGTACGCCAACGCTTTCTTCTTCCCGGGACAGTTCTATGACTATCGCTGGCCGATGCTGCTGGCGGGGAACGACTCGATCAACACGGACGCTTCGGATCCCCGCGCGGGCTGCCCGGACGGCAACGGTGGCATCATCAATGTCCCCGGCGACTTCCGCGAGACCATGAGCACCCACTGGTTCCACGACCACATGCTCGATTTCACCGCCCAAAACGTCTCGTCCATTGACCGAGGCAACGAGGCCCTGAACGATGGTGTCAACCTGCGCCTTCCTAGTGGCAGCAGCTTGGACTGGGGCAACCGGGATTATGATGTGAACCTATCTCTAGCCGGTAAGGCCTGGGACGAGGAAGGCCAGCTGTGGTACAACCCCTTCCAGAACGATGGCATGATTGGCGACATGATGTTGACCAACTGGTGCTACCACCCTTACATGGATGTGCGTGCGCGCAAATATCGCTTCCGCATCCTGAATGCTTCGGTGGCGCGCTACATCAAATTGGCACTGGTCCAAGAAGTGCAAGGTGCGGGCGGCCAGATGCCAGGCCCAGCCGGTTCAGGAGTCTCCTACAACCGAATCCCTTTCCACCTGATCGCCAACGACGGCAACCTCATGGCCCACGCGATCCCCATGGATGGCACCAGCGGCCTGAACTCCGGCGAACTGCCGGTGCAGGGTATTGCTGAACGCTTTGACATCATCGTGGACTTCAGTCAGTGCGCCCCGGGCGAAAAGGTCTATATGGTCAACCTACTGGAGCACAAGGGCGGTCGCCGTCCGGAAGATCCGATCAGCCTGCCCGAGATACTATCTGAAGCCTACAACCCTGTCAGAGTGGACGATGACGGCGACGGAGTCGCGGATAGATGGGACGGGGGCGACCCCGTCGTGGGACGCTTCTTGGAGTTCCGTGTACAAGCCATGGAACCTGGTCAAGTGGATCTCTCCTTGAACCCCGAGGACTACGAGCCCGGCGGACTGGTGATGTTGGAGCAGCCGATCTTCACCGATCAGGAACTCCAGAACGCCCGGCGCCGTGAATTCTCATTCGGGCGCTCTCAAGGCACCGACGAACTCCCCTGGACCATCAAGACTGCCGACGGAGCCTTCAATATGGACCCGCGTCGGTTGTCCGCCGCCCCGAACATCGGGGATGTGGAAATCTGGACGATCAGGAACAACTCCGGTGGCTGGAGCCACCCAGTTCATGTTCACTTCGAAGAGGGCAAGATCCTGAAGAGAGATGGGGTTACGCCTCCCATGTGGGAACGCTATGGCCGCAAGGACGTCTACCGCGTAGGCCCCGATGAGTTCGCCGGTCAGACCGTCGAGTTTGCGATCCGCTTTCGGGAGTTCAATGGCACCTACATGGAGCACTGCCACAACACCACCCACGAGGACACGGCCATGCTCTTGCGCTGGGACATTGAATATCCCGGCCAGATCAAGCTGATGCCATCTCCTTTGCCCACCTGGGGTGGCACAGAGTTTGTGGATTCCTTCATGCTGGAACATGGTCGCGTTGGAGATCCCGACTTCCGCGACCGGACCGGAGGAGGCGGAGGCCCTAGTGACAACTCAGGACCCGGCGGCGGCGGCGGCGGCGGCGGCGGCGGCGGCGGCGGCGGCGGCGGCGGCGGCGGCGGCGGCGGTGG
>LWDU01033368.1_pt1 | contig 134475 bp, 97 predicted proteins | sample 727161 | NCBI WGS metagenome assembly LWDU01 (sample SAMN04566230, study PRJNA314399) | hydrothermal vent metagenome | isolation source: deep sea hydrothermal plume seawater | place: Mexico: Gulf of California, Guaymas Basin | collected 2004-07-11
ATGGCGTCGGCCATTTGTTGTTGATCGAACGATTCAAATGGTAAATAGTTGACTGCAACAGTCGCTTCGACGCCAGGGAACCCAATTTGAGTTAAACCTGAACTGCCGACGACTACAGCATGCTGGAATGTGGAACCTGCCAATAGAATAAATCCATCGCCCAAATTACTCGCCGTCAATCCGAGGTTCGACAATTGTACTTGTGACACAATCGTATTTGCAATTTGGTCAAGCGTGCTCACATCACTAAAAGTGATCGCCCGATTACCGACGTTCGTGGTCCCATCATTGTCAAATTCGAATGTTACCGTATTACTGCCCTCCGAAAGCGTGAACACTTCACCGTCAACTAGTCCAAACGGAACACCGCTACGACCCGGAATACGCAACCCTAATTCGGCGCGAGTACCGGACTCACCGAATTGAACCACGCTTGAATTAGAAGAATCCAACACCGTTAAGCGATCGCCACCGACATGGATTTCCCCATCATCAACGTGCGTTGGTGCCAAACCCAGAGCCGCTTGATTAATTGCGTTGACAATCACATTGGCTATTTGCTCGTTATCCAAACCAGGTGTTATAGCAATTACTTTGGTAGTTTCTGGGAGCGTCGTACTGTCAGTATCAAATTCCATTTGCAAGAAATTCGTACCGCTATCAACCGTAATGTATTCACCGTCGATTACACTTTCGGCAACTCCACGTTGTGTAACGACCGTATTGGTCGAACTCAGCGTGTGTTCAGCGGAAGAACCAACATGGACTTCTCCGTCACCGCGAGGGTGGGGAGCTAGATTGATGTTCGCGGCTGCCAACGCATCGCTGATTGACAGGGCAACTTCATCCGCATCATCCGCTACCGTATAGGACACGGCGACGGCATTTGCCTGAACAGCTCCGTCACGGTCGAATTCGAACACTTGATTACCCGCACTACTGGTGATCGTGAAGAATTCACCATCCACAATGCCACTACCACCAAGTTCTGGTACCGTGAGTGTGTATGCTGCAGGAACTCGCATCGAGTAACCACTGTCAAATTCAAATGTTGCCGAGTTTCCTACTTTGTCATCAACGGTGAACATTTCACCGTCGTTTATTTGATCACCCGTTTGCGTTTGAATGACAATTCCACGAGCACTCGTCAATTCCACGCGATAAACACTATCAACGGCGAACCTACCAGCGAGTGGTAGCAAACGAATAATGTCATTAACTGTGTCGTATTCAAAGGTGTAATCAAATCGTGGCACGAGTCGCGCACCGTCCTTGAAGAGGCTAACTGAACTTGACTGGACGCTAGAATCCAAAACGCCGGAACCCCCATTCAGGTCACGTGCATTTTCGCTTTCGACTAACTGAATAGTAATCACTTCTAGATCTTGATTGCGAATTTCTATGATCGTATCCGCGGGGTCGCGATCGGGCGCTGTATTATCCAGCGGACTAACAATCACAGCCTGCGGACCAACAAAATCGGCTCGATCTAAAGCACCTCTGTCCTTGAATACATTGTGCCCGATTCCCACTGGCGTCGGCACGGTTGGATCATCAACACGTATTTGTCCAATTTGATCACGATCCGACACAACAATCGGTGACGGACTGATTTGTAATGGTGATTTAATTCGATCCATATCAGGTCGTTCTTCGAGTGACTCAATCGCGCTGTCAATGGCAAGTGAATTTGGAGCTAGATAGTAGTTTCCATTTTCCGAATCCATGAACAACGGATCACCGTTTGCAGCATCTAGCACAATTGGAAATGCTCCAACACCGATAGTTGCGTTACTCGCATCCGTTGTATTATTTGCAAACAACGTCCCGCCCACTACAGTTCGCGGCGGCAGATCCGGATTAACATTTGGATCGACAACGCTCGATGCATCAATGTCTAGTCCGATATCACTATTGGCAACAATATTATTTAGCAATGTTGGTGCGGAATTATTAATAACAGAAATACCGGTACCACTAGGTACATCGTTTACCAAACTTCCCACGATGCTGTTGTTCACAATTCGTGCAAAAGGTACAGCACCAACTCCCGTTGCGTCCCCAGACATGCGAATACCACCCAACAAATTATCCGTCAATAAATTGTCAGATATTACGACACCCGTCAGCATCGATCGCGTATCCAATTCATCCAAATGACGTGGAGCCTGTTCATAGGGACCACTAAATATGTCCGTATCCGTTGACACTATTGAGACGCCGACCTCAAGACTGTGCGAAATGGAACTTTGACCAATAATAATCTGCCCCTGTTCACGTAAGGTGTTTTCATCTCCCTTTTCTTCGTAAATAATAAACATGTCACTATTCACATCCACGACGCTTGAACCGTAAAGATTGACCACATCGTCGTAGGATTCTAACGGCGGCGGAGTGTTGCCGCTCGCGAAACCGGCGGTGATCGGCCGTCTCACGACAACTTCTTTTCCGTTGATAATCTCTTTCCCGAGTAGTGTTTGATTACTGTTGATAGCATCACGAATCAAAAGAGCAATTTGCTCATCGGAAGACGATGGGTCAAACGAAATTTCTACGTTGTCGCCAAACACACCATCATCGATATTGATATCGTCAAATTCGAAAGTAACCTCTGAGTGCGGATAGCCATCAGAAATGGTGAAGTTTGCTGCCTCAACAATATCAAAGCCAGCGTTGGCGTCGATCGCCAACTCCTCACTCAATCGAACGTTGGTGTCCCAGCTTCTAGCTAGAAACGGTGATCCATCGATCGCATAATCAACGTGTTGCGTACCTCGGCGTAATTCGAGTTGATACTCACCAGTCGTTATTTGATTTGGTGGAGCTTGAGGATTCGCTGTGAAACTAGCGTCAGCTACAGCTCCAGCCCCCATTTCACCACGCTCTGCGAAGCCAATAACAATATCGTCAACATACACTCCTTCGAAGGAACTCAGTTGAGTTTGACCTTGAGTGGAATCCTGTCCCCGTTCATTGCTTTCAAAATTTCCATATTCATCACCCGGCATCGTTTCCGTTAAACCTAACGGTCCGCTATCATCAACAGTATGTCCAATCATTCGAATCACTGATCCATATCGCTTAAACGCGGCGAATTCGCCGCCGGCGAACGTATCGGCCAGAGCACGTTGAACACGCGAGGCAACTTCAGCACCCGACATTCCTGAGTGAATTGGTACCCCCACATCCGCACCAACGCCAACCGTGCCTTCAAGATTCAATGCTGAAATATTTGTCACGCTGACTGCGCTAGGCAAATTGACTCGATTATTTTGGCGCTGTGTCAATCCAGCAGCGAGATCAATATCGATCCGCAAATCATATCTTCCGGATGATCCTCCAACTCGCGTCGTCATATCCGTTGGATCGTAGATGCCGTTACCGAACCCACTGATACCAATGAAATAATCGCCGTCTGCGGTAACTGTAAATTCGAAATACGAATCTGTACCCGGAAATTCACCAGGACCTGGGTCGTTATCGCTAATCGCTAACTGTATCCCGTTGGCATCAAACAAACGCACGATGGTATTTAACTGATTCCCATAGGCCGTCGTGTCAGTGTTCACTCGAATCGTCGTTCCAGCTGTCGCCGAAACTCTAAGAATATCAACATCCCAATCCATATTCCCAACCAACGTCGAATTGTCACCAATTTCCGCTTGGTTAACTACGTATGTTCCAGACAATCCATTTAGATTAACGAATGTTGCATCAAGCAAAATGTCGTTACTTTCAGCACTAGCGCCAAGATTACCCACGATGGTTTGACGTGGCATATTATCATTGATTGCCGTTTCGACAGCTTGGGCCACCTCAGCGGATGTCATGGTCGGGCTAATCAGAATTTCATTCGGCCCAGCGACAATAGCGGGATCCGCAACGACGTTGAAATTCAACACTCCGGAAACACCAAAGCCATAATCCAGCGTCAAAGTTTCAGCGACAGTTGGACTGAATGCCGCACCTGTAGGTGCGACAAGCGTAAAGCCGAGATCAAACTCAAAATCCGTATCGTCAACCGTGAATATATCTCCATCCCGCAAGTTTGCTGGTGTGGTGATACGCAATTCAGTTCCTGTTGTTAATAGATCACCAGTATTCGTATCTCCTGCCGAACTGAAATCAAATCGCAATTTTAAGTGATCCGTTCCTGCAAAATACGAAAGATCAACTCGGGCTTGTCTCCACCCATTTGTATTATCAAAAGTCTCTCGCACCAAGACTTCTTCATAGGGAGGATTTGGTGGCGGATCTGAATCCAATTCGTCAATGACTGTAGCAGTGGTCGAGATGAATGAATTGTTCGTGCTCAGCATTACCCAATCGCCCGACTCATCTGCCGCAAATACTCGGAACGAATCCATCATATCCTCATCAGGAACATTTGGATCATTGCGCACACCTCGTGCACCCTCTGTTTCTAGGAAGTAATTGAAATACAACGTTGGCTTATCGGCTGCCGAATAGCCTAACAAGCTAAATTCGTTGGTTTCAACCGTACCATGCGCACCGCCTGGAAGATTTACCAACGGATTTAGTCCTGTTCCAAAATGCAAACTACTTCCACCATCCGACGCTAACTTGGTGCCATCATAGGAATCCGTACTTCCGTGACCCGGATCCAATCCGCGGGCATCGCCAGCGGACAGATTCCATGGATTTTCCTGTAGTGTTGAAAAATCAATGCCGTGGGCGTTGTCAATTCCCGTGGCGATACTCGTTGCCCCGTCAATAAACATTGGCTGTAGCACGCCCGCAGTGTCAAACGCAAAGACGCGACCGTTCCCATCAACACCAAAGAGTGTGTTGGCGTAGCGCCCATCTTCTGTAGTGGTTGGCCCAGCCGACAAGCCTTGGAAGTTTATTCCCTGTAAATCGGCAGCCGAAGTGGTAATGTAGTTGGCCGTTGCGTTCTCTGACATCGGATCATCGATCGTATAGAACCCACCGGCGTCACTAACTGCGTACAGCGTATTTCCAATGAACGCCATGCCCGTAATATCACCACCTGGCGCTGTACCACCAACACGTAACGGATCTTGCGCAATATCAACGACTCCCGGTCCTGTTAATTCGACAATACTGCCGTTTTGAATGGCTGGGATACCCCTTTGAGTTAACGCCGATAAAATCCTTGCTGCGATATCCACGTTCGTATCCTCAGCAAGGAAGGGTACACCAATTCGGTTTGCACCGCCCGTGTCAACTCCAGTCGTTCCATCGCTGTTCTGGTCAACAAAGACACCACGGTTGACGGGCGTAGTAAAACTGCCAATATTAGCTCCAAGAAAGTTAATTCGCTGACCATCAAGCCCCAATTCAATCGATGAAATTGTTCCGAAAGCGTTTACCATATTCTGGCCAAACAGTGTAGCCGTGTCATTTTCTTCAATCGATATTTCTCGGCCTACGCCAGTAATTGAATAATCACCCGAAATAGACAATCCATTTGATGTTGTGCTAGGCGTCGTCAGAATCGAATCGTTTATGAGTGTTATACGATTGCTCGTAGCGGCCAATGCTGCTGCTTCAGCATTAAATCCAACTGTTGCGTTAACAGCATCAACCATGGCGGTCACAATTTGCGACTGCGTCATGGTGTTTGATACCGTAACTATTTCGTTACCACCGGCAACAGTGTCGTTACTATCAAACTCAAAGGTTCTTAATGCACCGTTATCATCCGCAAAGGTAAACGTTTCCCCATCACCAATTTCTGATCCGTTCGCCGCGTCGACCACGAAAACCGGTCCGGTATTATATTCAAATACGATGCTATCCAGATTAAACGTATCACCGTCCCGCAAGAAGAATCCGCTGTCCGGGTCCAAGTCAAAGTAAATCTCCGGACCACTATTGAATTCAAACTCGATACTCGGTGTTCCCCCGATATTATCATCATCAATATGGAATTGCAGTCCGTCCGTAATCTGTGAAGTCGTGACATCATTTATCACGTCTACGATCGTTGCTTCGGCGGCCAGTAACAACTTATTGGCTAATACGGCTGTGCCCCCAGCAGTATCGAGGATCCCTCGTTCCACGATCTGTGTTGCTGCCCCCTGCAGGGTATTGGGAGCCTGACGATCTGCTTGCGGATCACTCGTTGCCAATCCGGTATTTGGATCAAAACGATAAAGTATGTTTCGACGTTGACTTGGGAACGGCCTTGGGGACGGCGGGTCCGGTAGGAATACGGCATCGTCGGGGCGGTGCCCTACGACAAATCCCCGTAAGTCAACTTGTCCGGTGATATCTGGGAGGGTACCAAACACGGTAGCATCATAGTGGATACCATGATCACTTAGACCGCTAGTTTCGAACGTTCTAACACCGTCGTCAAGGCCAGCAGCAAGATTCATGATCGTGCCATCGCCCGTACTGATCTGCAAGTAATTTCCTGCTTCAGCATCAGACGGGTTCCCATCTTCTTCGTCCACCGTAAAACCAAACATAAACCCATCCGGTCGCAGCGCCACATCCTGAACATCAAACCCGACACCCGCTGTTACCGTTGTCTCTACTTGGCCCGTAAAACCGTCAACAGTCGTGATACTCGTTGTCTCAAACCCAGCGTCCGCACTAACAAACAACACGACGTCACCAAGAAAATAGTCAACTAAGCTGGAATCGTCCACCAATAGTGACGTGCCTTCGAATCGTTCTTCGACAAGACGGTCGACGCTACTGATTGGCTCTAGACGAAACAGCGGATTTGCCGCGTTAGCGGCAAAAAACTGCATCATTTCTGTTGGAATGACATCTTCATTGGAAACAGCAACGCTATAATCTCCAACCTGCAATTCAACCGTTCCTACAAATGGATCTAACGGCCCAATCGTCCCTCGAGATAGATCATCAATATCGATACCGTGAACCTCGATAGGCGGCGCCGGTCGGTCGTCAGCAATATTGGAATCCGTTCCAATTAGAATTAGATTCCCTAAGGCATCGAAAATACTTAGGCTTGTATTGGCCCGTGCAAAACCGTCGGCGTAATCAAGATCAAAAACTGCCGCCGCACCCGTGCCTTGCAGTGGCGCGTTAGGACCGAACACATCGTCGGCGTAGACAACATGTATCGGAGATAACGCCGCGCCTAAAGGTTGGACATCTACATAATTAATATTGAATCCATAAAAATCTACGTCGCTCGTTGCGTTTAGATTACCCGCAACGCTAATTACAGCGCGGTCCGTTTCAAGTAGATTGCCAATATCCTGCGCGCCAGGAAGCGTATCGTTATTCCTCGCAAGATCTTCGGCCGTTTCTCCCGCGAGTGGGGAGTGGACAGGTAACCCAACAATCTCCACGCCAGCAGTTGCATAACGAATATCAGCAAACTGTACGGAAGAACCCGGTTCCTCATCTAGTTCCTGTAATCGCAACTGCATCTGATAACTTCCGCCAATCAACTGATCCGCGCTGCGAACGCGGACGTGATATGTATTAATTTTCCCATTATCACCCGGTAATACGACTCGCATTCCGGCATCTTTTTCGTTGGTAGTACCGTAATCAAAAACACCAAAGGCTGACTTGCTTAATGGCTGCGCCTTGATGGGCAAGTTCAAGCTAGAATCGTTATTTGGATTAGTTTGCGCAGCCGATGCATCACCAGAGTTATCGGAACGATATAACACTCGTCCGGCACTATCCAACATCTCTATGACAGTATCCAATTGAGCTTCTGTGCGGTCGATGTCTAACCATACTTCCGTGCCAGATATAGCTTCAAAACGATACATATCTTGGTCGGAGGGAGTTTCAATCGTTCCCTGAATCTGGAAACCTAGCCTTAGAGTTTCATCTCCAAAATCGCGGCTCGGAACTTCCCTTAAATCCCGACGTCGTGTGCCATTGTCTTTATCTAAATATAGATTCGATGCTAATTGGCCTAAATACTGAGATCTAGCCGCGTCAAAATTTTCATAAAGCGGTTGCCCATGATCATCCGACTCGCGTTCGTTAACAACGGAGATATTCCGGTCATTACTATACTGCAACAAATTAATACCATCCCAGTCACCTGGAGTCGGTGTCGCTTCAATTACGCCGCCACCACCAGTTGCAGTATCAACATCCCACCCAATTAGGCCCAATACGCTAATATCGTTGGGGCGTACAATCGCTTCGCCATTAGCTTCCGGTGTCGGATTTAAAATCGGGTCCATAACCCCAAGATATACACCGCCAGTGAGTTGACGATTTTTGAAGTGCGACGGCTGGTTTCCGTCGCCACCATTACCGGTCGACATCGGAATATCGCCCAACTGCAATCCGGTGACACCTGTAATTCCGACAGGATCAAATATTCCGTTATAGAAGACCGTGGCGGGGCCTTGATTCAAAACACGAGGCGCATTGGTAAAGTTTGTAGCCCCCGCTCCAGGTGCAATGCGGAACATATCCTGTGGCGACAAGTTGCCTACACTTCTATTTAAGCTGCTGATAAATCCAAGTGAATGTAAAATCTCATGTGCAATCAACGATACAGTACCGGGCTGAGTTACGTCGTAACTGTTAGAGATTACAAAATAGCCATCACATGCTGTCCAGCAATTCCCGCTGCGAGTGAAGGGTACACCATTAATATCCAACGACTCCAATGCTTTAGCATTGGCTTGTGAAATGTAGACCGTATCCTGGACTGTACCACCGGTCACATTCAACTGTGCGAACGTGGGCAACTGACTAAGCAGTGCTATTTCATCAGTGGCACCATCTGCGACCATGGCGTTGCGTACTGCGTCATATTGCAGGACACCAAGGGAAGTTGTCGAGGTCATACCACCAATCACACCCGGTGGCAGAGCACCGGTGTCCATATCAAGAGACAGAGACACTGGATCGTGTAGCAAATCTTCTAAAATCGCTACTGCGTCGTTAACTCGCAAAGCCAGGGTTGATCCGGGGGCGATACCACTACCGAGATTTACAACGATTTCAGTGTTAGTCGGGGTCGTCGGACCACCTCCACCGATAGCCGAAGAATCGTTTGCCGTATCCGTTTGCAATTGACCGCTCGGGGTATATCCAGCACCAACAGTATCATCTGCAAGGGATGTCAAGACAACTGGATAGTGTGGTTGACCAACTATATTAATCGAGCCACCAATACGATCGTCAATATCCAACGGCTTACCAATTGCATAAAAACCCACGTCTGGATTAGCAACATCATCAAGCTTAACCACCAAGCTTTCCCGCGTTCCACTCTCTAAACGGAGCCCACCATATGTATGAAAATCCGTCACCGTAATGCGATCAAAAACAACGTGTACGATGTCCGTATCGTCCCACACACTTTCTGTAGTCAGCGTTCCTCCCCTGACTACCATCCCGTTAATCCCGTTATCGTGCACAGCATTGCCCTGAACTAAGGGGCCCTGATTACCCACTCGTCCCGCAAGCACATCTACATCACCGGTTGCTCGCCCCCAATCTTTCACAAACTCATAGTTCAGGTCATTTACGCCTATACTAATGGCCGGACCTAGATTGTGTTGTATCGCGTTATTCATAATTACGGGTTGGGCGTTAGACACATAAACAACGGACCCCAACGGTCTTTCTAACGTAGATGTGGCATCAGTATATTCGAGTGTTGATCGAGTGATTCGCGCATCGGCATCAAGCACGCTCAGTAAACTATTGGTCGCAAAGGTTCCAGGCACTCGACTAGTCCCACCACCAAAGGCTAGTGTCGTATAGTCAATGCTAAGCGTGCTATTTGGGCCAGCTGAAATCCCTGTCCAATCGCCTGCACTAGCGTTTCCAAATACAGGATTGCCATTCCCGACCAACTGATTACCAGACTGGTTATCTGTCACGAACGTACCACCCGCTCCGTAGCGTAAATCCCCCAAGGAAGTGAGGACAATTTTATGACTATTCGTGCCTTCAATTATCAAATTCGACGAATAGGGCATTTCAATATTCGCACCTTGTAACTTCACGACCGTACCAGGGTCTATCACGAGGCTCGCATCGTAGTTTGCCTCCAAAATACGATCTCCAGAGACTGGATCGACCCCGACCTCCAAAGGCCCACCGACGCGGGCACTGATAATCAAATTCTCTGTAACAACATGTACAATATCCAAATCGTCAAATCGGGAGGCAACGCCAATTGGTTCTAAGTAGTCTCCTGTTGGCGACTTGACCCTAACCAACACCCCGTTTATCGAATTTTCGACAATGGTATTCCCATGAATTTCGGGACCGACTCGATCGTAATCGCTAACTAGAATCTCCTGCTGGTCGGCCCGTCCGTCTCCGGTGGTGTCGATGAGTCGCCAATTGAACAAAGATTCCTCGAAACTATCTGGATTGGCTGAAATGGCCGAGTCCGCATTAAATCGCAACGTATTGTTCGTAATCGTCGGGCGAGCGTCAGTTAGATGAATCGGACTTACTACCTGTATATTGCCCTCGACCACTACCAAACCACCACCATATTGAATCGTCGTGTGGTTGATCAGATCAACGAACTCACCATTATCTTCGCTAGCTTCATCAAATCGGTTATTGATCTCGATGCCACCCCAGTCACCTCCAGCTGGATCGAACACGCCGGTGCCCGTCGTGGTATGCAAACCGATTTCCTTATCAAACAACGATGTAAGATAAATCTCCCCTGGCACACTATCACCGTTAGCGTCGGTTAGCAAATTACCATTACTATCTAACAAGCGTGGCGTACCCAACATTTGAATCGCACTACCACTAAGATCAATTAACGAGCTATCGCTACCACGTGTAATCCGCGCTCGACGTGATTTGATTACCACGCCGGCATCCACCATCAATGTGACACCTTGTTTGACGACCAGGGAAGTACCATCGGGTAAATCCGCTCCGCTCAGTGGGTTATATCCCAATTCGTAGGCTTGGTTGAAAGCGACATCGACATTTCCAAGTTCATCAACACCGACGTTTCCAATCACACGCACAATGTCCCCAGCTGCAGCCGCGTCCATTGCCGTGTTTAAATTAGTATAAGGACTTGAAATTGATCCGTTGCCTGTCGTTGTCGCGGATTTATCAACAAACAATGTACGTGACTCGCCGCCCACTGGAACACCGTCGGTTTCGGTAACGTTAAACCATGTATTGAGTGTACCGCCGGGTGTTCCGTCACCGTCGGCGTCCAAATCTACTCCAGACTCGTCGGTAATATAATCATCAGCCGTTTTACTAAATTCCAATCGCAGTTCATAGTCACCCTGCGTTTTGCCGCCTTGTCCAGTACCCTCAACAGCTGGGTCGTACGAGTTGTTTCCAGTCGAACTAACGCCAATGTAGTAGTGCCCTTGGGTCACATCGATCGTCAACTTGGAATCTTCGCTGAAGTAATCATCGTTACGAGCAACCAACTCTTTGCCAACCACAGAGGTGGCCCCACTAGCATCCACCGTCAATACGTCGCGAAACACCGATACCGCGGTGTCTAACAAACTGACATCTAGCAACCGCTCAGCAAAGGTCTCAACAGTTAGCGTGCCGGCTTCTGTGATGTCTATTTCGTAAAGATCCAAATCACCCGTGCGAACGCCATACAGAAACTCCCCATGCGACACGTCATGGTCACCAGGAAAGCGAGGTTCCGTTGTTGCATTAAACGCCAAATCATCATCCTGCCCCATTATCGTAAACGGCGCAAGTTCGTCCGTATTTCCCAAACCTAACATATACCCAATCAAACGCGACGCAGTTTCAAACCAAGATCCTCGATGCTCGTCATTTGGCTCATCTTGAAAATCTTGTTGATCTAAAATTGCCATTCCCTCAAGCCCATCCAACTTCGCGATGCCCAACTCAGCACCACGGGTTGGAATGACCGTTTGGTCAATTGCCCGTAGATCTCCGGTGACAATTTTGAATCCAGACGCGTCCGTTTCCACGAACATCAAACCAAATGCGTGCCCATACATTTCAACAATTTCACGGGCCCGCTGTTTCTGATTCTCCGTAATCGTATTGAGCAGAGTATTGCCCAACGGATCCGTGCCGTACTGCAATGGAAAACTGTAATTAAGTGTTGTTACACCGCCAAGCGCAGCTGGTGATTTATCAACAACCAACCCTGTTTCCAAGCCGCTGACATAGTAGTCATCTAACAACAACACGGAAATCACACCGTCACCTGTATACGTCGCACTAATCACATGTGGCGATTGTGGTAATGCACCGGCTATCAAATCCGCAAGCTGATCTAACGTTTCAGAACCCGTAAATTGGATCTCGAAATTGGCCAAATCCCACAATCCGTCATCGTCGAATTCAAAGACGCTGGTTTTCAATCCGTCCGTAACCTCGATCAAATCACCGTCCTGAAAACCAGCCGCGGGTACGGTTAAATAGGACCCTTCTACCTGTAAATGATCTTGTACTCGAATATCTCGATGCCCTGGTTCATCTTCGTCGCCCGGATTAGGAATCGCATCCCGTGGATCAATACCATCGTCGCCAATAGTACCCTGCACAATTAAAGACTCAAACACTGCTACGTTAAAGACCACCGAATTGGTAACCGTCTCGACACCAACAAGTGCTATCCGTGAATCACCTGCTAGCGTACCCACACGACTTGCTTGTAGCTTCGAATTACCCGCTGCGTTGATCGAGGAAGAAATGGCATCGGCTACATCACTGGCGCTGAAACTTGCTCGGTTGATAACCTGCACACGATGCGCACCAACAACAACAAGTGTCGTGTTACCTTCCTGTTGCAGTCCGTTGGCGTGGAACAAATCGACGGAGAGTCCCTGATTCCAACCCAAGTGAATTTCACCTGATGAAAGCACATTGCCTTCTACATTTAGGCCCGTAGACGTTAACGCCGCAGCAACTAAATTAGCCATTTCTTCGGCTGTCTCAGCCCCAGTGTAGGCTATCGCCACACTGCCGGATGTTGCTGAGGAATCGCTATCAAATTCAAAAATTACATTTTGGGACCCATCAGTAATTTCGAAATTGTCACTATCACCAATCAACGATGCATCTGGAACCTGCAATATCACACCTCCGTCAAACTCAAACGGGGTTTCGCCACCATCGACATCGGTAATCGTAAAGCCAGTTCCGTCCGCTGCGGCAACTCCATCGCCTGAAACCGACATTGTCTTACCGATGACTGTCGCAGTGTCATAACTCGTCGCTGCATCGCCGATTAGGCTTAGATTTAATTGAATAGGAGTGAACGGCAAGCTGTTATTGTCTTGATACTCTTTGGCACCAATACGCAATCGGAATGTTCCAGCGCCCGCCCCGGCAAGTTCGTCTAGATCACTGGCATATTTCAAGACAACTAAGTCTGAACCAGGTGAGTAGGTTACTTCCGTTGGCAAGAATACTTCGTCGTCCGTATTCTCAACAGTGTCGTTAGTGAATATCAACGGGTAATATTCTTTATCTACCGCTAACGCGGGGTCAAGATTGTCTTCATTGAAATACACATGGATCGTATCCTTGTGTTGTTGTAAGCCTAAAGCGGGGTCACGCACGACTGGTTGAGGAACCACTGCTTCGATTTGTGGCCCTAGGTCGAGTTCGAATTCCTGAGTAAAGTTGGCTTCGCCATCAAGAAAGACGGAACCATCAAGATCACTCAAAGCGACTGCTCCAGTACCTCGTACCGAAATTTGATATGCCTCATCCGTTAACGCTTCTCGGAAACGAAATACAATTTGCCGCGCTGACTCATCGACACCTATGTATCCAGCTTCGATCACTTCGTCATTTGAACCACTCAGTGCAATCGGTGAATAGTCGGTCGCGGCTGCTGTGATGTCGGTTGTACCATCGCCCTCTTTCAACGAAGCTTCCAGCAAACCCGACGCTGCAGCGTCGTCATTAATTGCGTCGACGAGTAATTTTGCTGTTGTTTCATTACCCGCATTTGTGTTGAGGTCAACGAATACTGTCGTACCGTCTAAATCGACGACGATTGTAGGACCCGAGGCATTGTTATGATCGCTCTTGGAAACAACAATTTCGATGTCATTTCCAACGACGCCACCGGCTTGAGCCTTAAACTCAATATTCACAACACCACCAGTGCCGAAAAAACTGCTTGCCGAAGCGACCTTAAAATCACCATCGCCGCCACTCCGCAAAATCGTCACAGAACTGGCTGAACTGCCGAAGTCCCTAGATCCGTCAGCGCCACCAGTGAAGTCTAATTTAGACATCCCAGCGATACCACTATCTGTCAAATCAACGACAGTATTACCAGCTGCGCCAGCAGTAGATTGTGTAATTGTTACAACCGCGTTATTGGCTGAAGCTGCAAAATTGGCATCTGCATCAATCAGGTTTGCCAAGGCCATAGCGGCGGCCCCATTTGAAGCGCCGGGATCCCATCCAGATCCATCTGTGGCCACCGTAAAATCAATGTCGGTGCTTGGCGCACCTGTTGCTCGTAAAGTTACCTTATCACCAGGATTAAGTTCAGTCTGGTCGGTTATGGTGACTGTAGCAGATGCAGCGTCAGCGGAACTTGCCGCAAAAAACGACGCCGGATCAATCTCGGCGTCCTGATTAAAATTCAACAAGATTTCATGAGGGGCGATGTTTAACACATCACCTTCGTTCAACAAATCACCATTATTAGTTTGGATACCAACAAGTTCTGGCACTCCAGCAAGTAAACGGCGGTCTTCAAGCGTCTCTAAAAACATGCGACGCTGGGGAAGATTAGTGTTGCTCTTTTGGCTTTTCTTCATCTTGGCGGAATTCCTGTCAGTACGACGGATGGACTCGTAAATACTCTTCGCGATTCTATTTGCTTCTCTCATTTCACAGCAACCACAACATCATTGGCATTGTAGTTACCGGAGAAATGGCCGCAATAAAATTGCGGCTTTTCCCAATTACGACCACTTTTCAGCAGTGTAACTGCCTCTAAATATGACGTGCGCAGATTTTGCCCACGCCTATGTGCAGAGGCCTATTCTATTTATTCGGATTATTCCTAGGTCGACATAAACCGAATGTTCCGATTGTGCGAGAAGCGATGAAAAACCCACCCTATTTGGGGGGCTATAACTAAAATAGTTCCGCACACACCTCCCAGTAACCCTGTCTTGCGTATTCCTCCAACAGTGATCCCATTTTTGGCGTGTTCATGACAATTGACAACGGTTGGTGAGAATTCGCAACTAATCTCTGTCTTTGAGAAATTCCTTCCAGAATTAGGGGCGCCTTTGGGCTTCGCTTGGCAACCTAAGTAAATAGCAGGGAAAGTCCCTCGCAGTGAACACCTGTTACTGAACACTGCACCTTAGATCAGTCACTTTCCAACAAAGGATTAATCGCTATGTGGAAACCAATCATCACCAAGCTTTTCCCCCTAAACAACCACAAATCTCCTAAACGAGGGTGTAACCAAGAACGATCGTTACGACTGGAGACGCTGGAAACGCGAACGATGTTCTACGCTGACCCGCTGGCTCTATCCATACCAGACACGCCCTCGCTAGTCGGCGAAGCCAAGCCTGTAGGTCCAACAGCCGCGGTTTTTTTGCAACAACAAATCGGTAAACCTACTTCGCAGGCGAAGCCGTCGCAGATCGATCTGGACGTTCCGCAAAACACACCAACTAAAATCGACCCGTTTGCCAACGATGGCAACCTGTTCCCGCTCGGAAGACCCACACCACCGAATCGCTATGTCCCGACACCAATCGGAGTTTTCCCTGACGGGTCAGTTCGTACTATTCACCCTGAAATAGACCCGATTGTTGTGGAGCACATGGACGCTCACGGCACTGGCCCCATCCGTGAAACTACGCATCGTCCAGGGATCGGCACGGGCGCCCCTGTCGGCACAATTGCCGGCACAGACCCTCGTTTACTGGAGCACATGACGCTCGAAGAAAACTGGAAACACGGTGTCGGACCAGTCATTCAGACCACTCAATCTATCGAGATTTCGCCAGACAACCAACACCTCGATGTTGCTGCGATTTACGACATCCTCGAAGACTTCGGAGAGTTTAAAGACGGAAACATCGCCGATGTTACAATCCACAAACCGGGCGCATTAGACTCGCCGCTTGTACAAGACCAGCATTTCGCTATTTTCACCGTCAAAACTCTCGGCGACGCTCCGCTGAACGATCCCTTCTGGCATCTGTTGAACACTTTACAATTGATGATCAATGAAGCCGATATTGCGGTCCGTCTGCACCATCTACCGGATGAGCACGAAGTGTTTGGGGTAACTCTTGAAAAACATATGTTAGTAGGTGCGCGTGCGTGGCGGGTATACGAGCAGGACAGTGGCTGGATCGTGATCGAAACTGAAGCTTGGGAGCAGCGTAACGGCATCATTAACGATGTGGCGGCAGAGATTGCTGGGCGTGCTGCCATGGAAGAAATCTGGACGCGCTACCTTACCAATGTCGCCAATAAAGCTGCCACTGGCGAAGGTAGATTTCACGTACTTCCCAAGACAACCACCGTTCATCCAACGGGGACGAAGAATCCATGGAAGGCCAGAGCTGACAAATACCGAAACGATTTACATCTACATTCACCGCTAATTACGCGTTAAGCAGCAATTTACAACCCTCCGCATTTGCTGCATCCATGAATTTTCCGTCGTGACAGGAAACACATAGAGCGGTTCATGAATGAGCAAGTGTGATACAATATCCCCCGTTACGAACGGCAAGGGACAGCCAACATTTCCATGGCGAATTACGGCCCAGGAGATATCTAAAGTGAATGCAACGCGAACAAACAAACCCACTTCAACCTATATGAAATCTGCTGCTCTCGTGGGTCGCCAGCCTTTTTACATTAAATATGTCATACTAGGAATTTCCGCCAGTGGTATCTGTGGCGCCTTGTATGCGGCGATTCAGGGTTGGGCGTACATTGACAACCAACACGCGGAGATTTCAACAATCGCCCATCTCATCGCAGTGGGCATTTCCGCTATCTATGGACTTATCGTGGGTGTACTGATAGGCATTCCCGTAGCGGTAAGCACAGCAGTGTTGCGGGCTCAAACAACGACAATGCTGATCCGTCGCAACCATCCCTGGCAATTCATCGCTCCCTGGCTGTGCAGCTACGGACTTTTTCTAACGCCCGCGCTATATTGCTTCGTTGCTCTTACTAGCACACCACAGACCACCATCATCGGGTCACGTGGTTTCATTGTCACCTGCATATTAGTCGCTGGTTTTGCAACTCAGTTTCTCAGCTATATCCGCATGCAACTCGATGACCACAAAACCACCGTGGGCCCAGTGCATTTAAATTAGACCGCCATTCTACAACCCTACCGAAACCACGAAGCGGAGGGCACGGGACTCGAACCCGCAACCCCCTAAGGGGCACGTCATTTCCAATGACGCCGCTAGCCATTCGCTTACCCTCCGTAAGATGCTAATCTATCACGCTCGTATTGCTAATGAGTTTGATAAACTCCTCGTTCGATTCAAACCGAGAAAGCTGCTTCGTCAACTGCTCCATCGCATCAACGTGGTGCATCGAGGACAACGTGCGTCGCAACATGTTCACAGCATCAAAAGTCTCTTTCGGGTGCAACAACTCCTCACGTCGAGTCCCTGATTGATTAATATCAATCGCGGGCCAAACTCGTCGGTCCGAAAGTTTGCGGTCGAGAACCAATTCCATGTTTCCCGTTCCCTTAAACTCTTGGAAAATCAACTCGTCCATACGACTTCCGGTGTCAATCAACGCCGTTCCAACCACCGTCAATGAACCGCCTTCTTCGAAAGCTCGTGCCGTAGCGAACAACTTCTTAGGAATGTCCATCGCCTTAATATCCACACCACCGGACATTGTCCGCCCCGTATTGCCAACCCATTTATTAAAAGCGCGAGCGAGACGTGTAATCGAATCCATCAACAAGAAGACATCTTGGCCCATTTCAGCCAGTCGCTGACAGCGCTTGACGATTAACTGCGACAACCGCACGTGACTTTCAACATCTTCATCAAGACTACTCGCCACAACTTCACCGTCAACATTACGCTGCATATCTGTCACTTCTTCAGGGCGTTCGTCGATAAGCAGCATAATCAATTTCAAATCAGGATGATTTTTGGCAACACCCTGACTGATGTGCTGTAACATAACCGTTTTACCTGTTCGCGGAGGAGCGACAATCAACGCCCGCTGGCCTTTACCAAGCGGTGTCAATAAATCCATCACTCTCGTTGTCAACGGTTCGTTACCAGTCTCAACGGGCAACCACTGCTCAGGATTAATCGGAGTCAGATTCTCAAATTTCTTAACGTCGGAATAGTCTTCAGGAGCCAACCCGTCAACATCTACCACTTCTGTAAGTCGCGGCCCTTGTGATCTCCGCGCGTGCTCAACCAAACCTCGAATCAACACCCCTTCACGAAGTAAATATTTATCAATGAATGTACCGGGCACAAACGGGTCGGACCGTTCCCGAGAATAATTATTTTTGGGACTACGCAAAAAGCCGTAGCCATTGGGATGCAATTCCAACAGACCAAATCCAGGTTCCACTAAACCGGTACCGCTATCTGGCAAATCGGTTTCATTTGGGCGATTTCGATAATTGCGACCTCGTCCACCACGACCGCGACCACCACGACCTCGACCACCTCGACCACGTCGACCGCCTCGACCGCCACCGCCACCGCCACCGCCATCTGAACGATTGTTTCGATTCCTACCCATCATGTACCTTTAAGCTGATTAAAAAACATCTGTCTTGCGAAGTATTTGGTTTAAATATTTTCTGTTGTAGAAAGCATATAAAATCCGTTGTTCCAGTTGATCTGCTGCAGTGAAAAGATATCACCAAAACTACAGAAACACCTGTGAGTTAATTCGCTCGTGAGCGAATGTGTGTTGCCACTAAGTAACAAGCCATGCACCGTTGTCGGAAACAACTTAACCACAAGTACAAGCTGTGGTATTGATTTACCACAGCAGTGGGTTAAGTAAAGAAAACGCTGCTAACGTAACAAATGTGACTTCCCTCAGTCTTCAAAACGACTAATGATCTAAGCAATAATGCCGATTTCAAAAAAAGAGTCAAGCAAAACACGAACTGATTTGTGCTAGGCAGTTCATAGGAACCAATCAAGTAAGCCATACTAGCTATTAAGTTTGTATCCGCAATGGGCCGGAAAAATCAATGGAGATCCACTGAAAACTTTTGACTAACCTAGAAAACAACCCCAAAAAGGGTGCCGTACAATCTTCGAATCTTACCAACTCTACTAGTTACTACCAGCATGATATCGCCAGAGAAACGAAATCGACTGTACCATAAGTCACTTGTGGGACGTCTGCATTCACCAACAGGTTTACCATTGCTTTTGGAGCCATAAGAATATATGTCATAAGCAACAGCATGAAGTACCTTAAAGGCAACCTGCTAAGCACATCCGACAATCTAACCACTGTGCGCTACATGTCAACCGTTTACTGAGTTTTTTATTGCACCGAAGTGCGTTTCTTTAGTGCTTTCTGCCGCCAACCGGAAATATCAACATTTTCGTTATATTTTGCCACATATCGATGACGATACATGTATTATCCCCCCCCCATAGGTGGGAACTTCGCCTCATTCTCCGACCCATATTTTACTGTTTACTGCATATAAGGGTATTAAATAATGTCTTTCCTTTTCAGGGTTCCCAGCAAGGTTAGATCTGAGATTTCTTTCATCTTGACTCCCTCGATACTACTAGCCACCACTGCAGTTCTCACGTTGTTTCAGTTGCCGGTGACCCCAACCCAAGCCCAACAACTTGCAACGCCTAGTGCAATTACTGCAATAAGCCGCGTTGAACAAATCCAATGGCTCAACAACCTAGAACAAGCGCAAATGTTGGCCGCGCAAACCAATCAACCAATCTTTATTCATTTTGTACAAGATGGATGTCCAGCCTGTGAGTTCGCGGCGACTCAAACATTTAAAAACCGCCGACTCATCGAAACAATTTACTCACAATTTATTCCCGTAAAAATAAACATCAGCCGGGCGGACGTTCTACGACAGCAATTTAAAATCAAGCAAACACCAACAGATATCATCCTCGACACCAACCAAACAATACTTTATCGAGAGCTCACTATTTTTGATCCAAAGCGATACGTTGGCATCCTCGACACTCTTAAGATTGCAACCATTGATGATCTCGCAATATCAACCGGCACGGAATTCAACCCTCTCTCCACAATGGAAACTACGACTGATGCGTCTAACGACATTGCTGAAATGAATGAGATTTTTGTAACGACAGCGAGATACCCAGATCAGTTCCATCAGCAAACACATCCCACAGGTTCACCACAAATCTCGAATATCACGGTTAGGGCCCAACCCACCAAAACACCGCTCGGCTTAGATGGTTATTGTTGCATTTCACTGTCCAACCTAAATGGCAACGGGGCGGCTTGGGTTAAAGGTAATCCGCACATAGGCATTAAACACCGCGACCGGATTTACTTATTTTCCAATCAACAAAACCTACAACTATTCCTCAGCAATCCCGATAAGTTCAGTCCAGTCCTGTCAGGATTTGACCCTGTCTTATTTACCAACCACCAACGACTTATTGACGGGCGACGGAAATTTGGCGTGGCCTATAAAAAGCGAATTTACCTGTTTCAAAACGAGCATACACTGCGGGCTTTCTGGATCGCGCCAGACAGGTATGCCCAGACAGCACTTGATGCGATGAATCGCACGCGTTAGCTCCATTGGATTTGTTGACGATTACGCCGAAGTTGCGTCACCACGAGTCAACTCGGCAAGGCGTTTCCAAGTCGTCAAACCCGTGTCATGTCCATCACTCCAGGCTATGCGGATCGCATAGTTCCCAACTAAACTTATCTTTTCAATGCAAATGTCCGCTGGCACATCCGCCGGATTGAGCAACGGTTTGCCTGTCCACTCATCAACGCAATGGGCACATCCGCACGCTAATCTCAAGTCACGGTAGAGCAGGGTAGCGGTAATTTCATCCGACCACTGGACCTCTAACTGGGCTACATCGTCTAGTCGATTAATTGCGGATGGTGTCATGCCGCTACTCCCTTCTAAAACACTTAAATCAAACAAACCCATATGGCAGCCTCACAAAGGTTGACAATTTTCAATAGATTCGTAGAACATGTGATAATACCTCGTCACTGCAGTGACGGGTAGCTATGTAGCCAACGTCTCAAGTTATGGGAGTTTACCCGCTCCTCTTACGCTTCATTTCGGCGAACTGGTGTGGAAACGGAACCAGTTTGAGATCCATTATCGCGTAGGCCGACGCCACCAATTTCGGATAGTCGTCTAATAACAGACTATCCAACAACTAACTAGTCATCCCACTCCAGCGAGCGTTGCACCGCACGTTGCCAACGGCGGTAACGACTTTCTCGTTGTTCAGAATCCATGGATCCCTGAAATTCTTTCTGCAATGCCCAATTGTCACGCACATCTTGCAAATCGTTCCAGAAGCCAACTGCTAAACCTGCTAAATAAGCTGCCCCAAGTGCTGTCGTTTCCGCTACAACAGGCCGCTTCACCGTCACGTCAAGCATGTCCGCCTGAAATTGCATTAAGCTATCATTCACGCTAGCCCCCCCATCTACCTTAAGCACTCCGATAGGCGTTGCCGCGTCCGCTGACATTGCTCTCACAACATCCATCGTCTGCAAAGCCATGCAATCAAGAGCGGCGCGAGCAAAGTGGGCGGCAGTGGTACCTCGCGTGATACCGACGATCGTACCCCGTGCTGCGGGGTCCCAGTGCGGAGCACCGAGGCCTACAAATGCGGGTACTATTTCAACACCACCAGAATCTTCGACTTGCCCAGCCAAGGCTTCGATTTCACTTGAATCTTCGATCAACTGCAAACCGTCGCGTAACCACTGGACTACCGCACCGGAAATAAAGACCGAACCTTCGAGGCAATATGTAATTTTTCCGTTAATTCCCCACCCAATCGTGGTCAGCAATTGATTTTCGCTTTTCACGGGAGACTCTCCAGTATTCATCAAAATGAAACTGCCCGTACCATACGTGTTTTTTACGTCCCCCGGATCAAAACATGCTTGCCCGAAAGTCGCCGCCTGTTGATCACCTGCGATTCCCGAAATCGGTATTTCCGCGCCGAATAATTCCGGTTCCGTCGTGCCAATCAAATGACTTGATTCGACGACCGCCGGTAACATCGAACGTGGAACATCAAATATTTCCAGCAGTTCATCATCCCACTCGAGCGAGTGGATATTAAACAGCAAAGTCCGTGAAGCGTTGCTGTAATCCGTGACATGATGTTTACCCCCAGTTAACCGCCAGATCAAAAAAGAATCCACGGTGCCAAATAAAATCTCACCATCCTCAGCCCGCCGCCGAAGATCTGGATCTTGATCTAGCAAATACTTAATCTTGCTGGCACTAAAATAAGCATCGAGTAATAGTCCCGTTTTCTCACGGATCACATCCAATTTTCCAGCATTCTGCACTGCCTCGCAAATACTAGTCGATATACGACTCTGCCAAACAATCGCATTGCCAACGGGCTCACCAGTTGCACCGTCCCACAACACCGTTGTTTCTCGCTGATTTGTAATGCCAATAGCGGCAATATCTTCCGGCTGTACGCCCACATCTTGAATCACTTGTCGAGCAGTCGCGAGTTGACTATTCCAGATATCTTCGCAATTGTGTTCCACATGTCCAGGAGTCGGTAGTATCTGCGGAAATTCTTGCTGTGCGATGGCGACGGCAACTCCATCGTGGCCAAACAAAACTGACCGACTCGATGTTGTCCCCTGATCTAATGCCAATACCAGTTTTGTCATTCTACTTTACTCCTGCGAGGTCATCCCCACTGCCCAATTCAGACTCGGTCTCAGGGTCATGGAATCTTGAAATCAATTGATCATAGGTTATCACACCAAGTATGCCACCGATAATGGGGCCCACGACCGGAACTAAATACCACAACGTATTTGGATCTTTAAACACTTGTGATCCCCAACCCGCCACATAGGTAAATAGCCGCGGCGACAGATCGCGAGCGGGATTGATAGCGTATCCACAATTCGACCCAAATGACAACCCAATCATCAGCACCAACGCTCCGACAACCATGGGACCAATATTGCTTTGCGGCGCGAGGTTCCGCACATCGCCAACGGCACAAATAACAAGCAACAGTATGGCTGTGCCAACTATTTGATCCAAGAGTCCAGTCCAATTTGAAATTGTCTCTGGAACCAGATTGCTAAAGGACCGTGGGTAGGTCCCAAAAATACCAGCCGTTGCCATCGTATGGTGACTTGCTTTATCGCTAGATTTGACTTGATGTCGCATGCCATCGACTCCAACGGAGATTTTAGATTCGGCGGCTTCAACCGCTTCTACATTTTGTATTTGCTCGTAATACACACCATACACAATCGCTGAAGCAACAAAGGCACCCAACATTTGCGCTGCGATAAACGGCACCACACGGCTCCAAGGCAACGCGCGACGACAGGCCATGGCAATTGTCACAGCCGGATTAATATGAGCACCGGTAACTCCACCAGCCACATACACGGCCAGCATCACAGCCACTCCCCAACCAAAGTTGATTGACAGATAATCACCATACTGAAACTCAGTGATTTTCTCGACGGAACGGCCTAGGTCACCCTGAGACAAAGGCACACTGACTTTGCCCAATGTTACCTGTGCATTTACACCAAGCCCAAATAACATCAGGACCATCGTGCCCAAAAACTCCGCGCTCATATCTCGCAGTGTCATCTCGCTTTTGCTGACCATAATTCGATCCCTAGTTCACCCCATCGCTAGTGGTAATATTCCTTTGGTCTATTTTGCGACATCTATCGACAAATGTCCACGTAACTCAACATTAAATTTTTGGCGAAGGTGATTTCGACCGTCGCCACCACAGGCATTCGTTGAAATCGAAAGGCTTTGACGGATTCTACTAACGGGCACAAATCGCTGCTATAGATTAAGCAGCTTCTTAACAGCATAAACTTGCAATTCTCGCGCGAGCAACTGATACGCTGCGCGATGTGGCAATGGTGCCCGATCGGCCCATACTGTTAAGTTTCCTAGCAACTTGGTTAACTGCGCGATCGAATCGGCGGTGGAAGCCTGGGTGGGGTTGTTCTGTAGCAACACTTTATCCAACTCCCAACTCATTACCGTCCCTACTTGTGCATCCAGATACGGCTCCCGCTGCCCTTGGGGCAACTTCACGTATTCCACTGCACGACTTAATAACCAAACTTCGACGAGGGCAAACGCATTGGACTGCAGGCGTTCCTGATGACCTAGTTTCAATTCCAAATTTATTCCACTGCCGCCGACATCTCCCGCAAACGCTGCTGCTAAGCGTTCCGCCAATTCTTGACGCATTTTGATATCCTGTGTTAACAGATCCTCGGTGCACAACCAATACAAAACCGCGCAATGCATGGACTGCTGCAAGTCTGCTTGTTGCCCTATATCCGCCTCCAGCACCCACTGATCAACTTGATCAAACAGAGCAAACTGACTCACCACCTCACCAGTTTCCGATGTCCGACGAGCGTAAACCTGCCTATGGATATCTTCCCAAGACAAGACGGAAGTCAATTGAACACCCAAAAAAACAACTTGTTCCCTACTTGGCAGATGATGAAATTCAACGCTGCGAGTGTAGAACCAATGCCGCGTTAGCTCGTCAATATTCCGTTCAAGCAAGGACTGAGTGGAATCATCTAGTGATTCACTCGCTTTTCCGAATGGCGACCAACCACGGTCAAGCTCGTGTTGAAATCGGTTTACCAAATCATCCTTGATCTTGTCATCTTGCGACTCCAAATCGACAAGCACCAACCAATAGGCCAGTTTGTCCAATGGTGTCGAATCTACCTCTGGGTAACTTCCAATCCACCATCGCCATTGTCCATACGACAACGTTGCTCCCGTTGCAACCAGCCACAACACAAACATTAATATTCGACTGGACTTCATGTTTTTTAACCCGTGACCAAAACTCTCATTAGCACTGAACTTTGCCCAGCGCAAAATAGAATCATATTCAATTAACCATCCTAGCGATTCTAATCCGGATTATACATCAATGCGAGACCAACATAAAACGCTATGGCACTATCCTCAATCACAAACATCTCTCCCACAGTGGGTTTGCTGGGCAGTTATTGTATTTACTTACATTTCACAAATCTGGTACATATGATTAAAGCAACAATGACAACATCACGTTTCGATTAATTCCGCACTTTTATAAGAATCCAACTATGGCAAAATTCATGACCGCCGTGGAACACCAACTTGGCGCGCCAACGGCTCAATCTCGCCTGCAAGATTTCATCAGCCAAATGACGACACAATACACCGACACCATTGATTCAATGGATGGCACTTGGAATGACAACGTCCTCACCTTTGAACTAACCGCCATGCGCATGAAGGTTTCGGGCACGCTTACCGTCAACAACGACGTTATTGAAATACAAGGCACCATGCCCTTTGCGTTATCGCTAATGCGCGGTCGCATTGAAAAAACTATGGAACAAGAACTTAGGAAATTGCTCGCATGATTTACCAACATCGCACATTTCTCTGTTACGGTTTATTGATTATCGGTTTATCCATAACAGCAAAACCTTACGACCTCTATGGTCAAACTGCTCAACAAACCGTGTTGGCCAATGCCCGCTTTGAACAGCAACTAGAGGCGCTCATTTCTACTCGCTGGGATTTACCATTAAAGGACGTTCTCAATTCGATCAGTGAAACACAACGCGTTGCCATTTTCCTAGATCGTCGAATTAACCCCGCTCAACAAATTCAGCTTGCTATCCAAGGTAAAACGATGAGCACAGCACTGCAGCAGATTGCCAACCAAGCCAATGCTCAAATAAGTCGCGTCCGCAATGTCATCTATGTAGGACCTAAAAAAACAACGCATTTGCTTGCAACTGTCGCCGCGATCCATGCCGAACAGCACCGGCGTAATCAAGCGGAAAACACGCGGGTTTTTACGATCGGCAAAAGCACACAATGGAATCGACTTTCACAACCACAATCGATCGTCACTGCAATCGCGGAAACCGTAAATGCACGAATTACCAATATTGAAACAATACCGTTTGACCTCTGGGACAAACATACATTGCCCAATCTGCCTTTCGCCATGCGCATGTCAATCGTATTGGCTGGATTTGATCTTACCTACCAAGTAAACAATGACCGCACTATCACCCTCATCCCGTTCCCAACTGAGGCCAAATATTTAAAAGCATTTTCAACCAACGTCAATGCCGCGAACCTCAATCGCATTAAAAACAGTTTTCCGACACTACAGATTACCAACAACAACGGACAACTGGTTGCTTCCGGGAGATGGGAAGAAATCGATGAACTAGAACGACTACTGCAGGGCAACAATATCAATCGGCCAAAACCAACGACCACCTCAAAGCAAGTTTACACGCTAACGGTAACTAATCAGTCAATTCAAAATGTACTACAAGCCATCGCCAGCAATGAAAAACTGAAACTTGTAGCAACGGCAGAGGCCCAGAGAATCTGGAACAAACGCATATCGCTCGAGGTCAAAGAATTGCCACTAGCCGATCTGTTGCTTCAAGTCGCAGGGCAGGGGAACTTACAATATCGCATCGCCGATAAACAACTGCTCATTACAGTAAAAATGTAAGCCGCAGGACATTGCGGTTGCAGACCTACTCAGGGATTTTCGCAGAGTCATCGTAGGTGCGACGATCTTGTGGATGCCACAATGGAAACCCATCCTTTACGCGCTCAGATAGAATAGCTAATTTTTCACCGGAACCCGGTAGTGACGCCGTTGGTTCGTAATCATCTTGCTCATGTCCTTGAGGTTCGAAATCCCATATCCCCAACTTAATTGCATCCAGAACTGAATTTGGCACGATCTATTCTCCCGTCACTGTGTGAGAAAAAGTGAATTGAAAAGGTTGGCCGTTACATCTCTTACATCGACGATCTAAAAATACTGGCAAGCAATGAAGCAGGTGATTCTTTTAAAATCTTACTCGCCTCTTTGCAACCGCTTGCACTTCTACTTGTTGACCACCAAGTTAAAAACTTAACTAGACAAAACCAATATCAGATTAAGACAATTCCGCGTCAAGCGAATGACAGCAATTTTTCAATTTTAGCTCAAACAATTTATCCGCAAGTATTTTTACCTTTTTCAAAAACAATTATTGACTACACGACTCAAATTTGCGCCTCTCGATTTTTCTACGATGACGACGCACTAGTTTTCAGCGCCTAATCGTCAAACACAGTTCCAGTAATGTCGCCAATGTGCTAAATTGCAATGCTGCGTAAACAAATTGCCGGTCACTTAACCTCCTTTCCGCACAACCACTACAAGCCATGGCCAACTGGTAGGAGCAAAACCGTGAATCCGGTCCAAGACAATCCTCTGAGCGACGACACTTATGAAGTTTGGCTGCGTGGTAACCTACGTGTCTATGCAATCGCTCTTATTCCAGGCGCGATTATCCTTTGTAGTTCGGCATTTGTTCTCACCAACACGTTTTTTGTAACTCAACTTTGGCTGCGAGTCATCGCAGCAATCGTATTTGGGTTTGCTGCGGTCACCAATACATCATTGTTGCTATGGCTGAGACGACCACTGCTGGCATACAGCGTTGGACACCTGCTTGTTTACTTGCGACCGCCACACGTCATTCAAGTGCCTATTGAATTTGTGGAGGTTTTTTTTGCCGGCCAAAGTGAAACCCATATGTCGCGACCTATAACGCAAGCCACAGGCCCTGCACCCGAATCACGAAACATCGTTGTCCGACTAGCCGAACGGGCAACTCAATTCCAACAACACCCCGTTAAACCAACTCTGGGTTCGTGGGAAGGTGGCTACATTGTTGTCCGAGGTACGTGGTCAGAACCAATAAATAAAGCCCTGTTTCACCGCCTTAACAGACGGTTGATCGAAATCCATCGACTACAAAAGAACAGTATTGAAAACGACGACAACAACCTTAAGAGTTCCGATTTAGGCGATAAAGATCGCACGATCGCATCTTCAGATTGCGAGGACCACCGTGACTGAACTCCTCATAAGCGTACGTAATGCCAAGGAAGCAAAAACTATTCTCAACACCGTTCCCGCACTAGCGATTCTTGATATCAAAGAGCCTCGCCTAGGCGCACTCAGCGCCACATCTCCAGAAACATGGCAAAGCGTCGCCACGTTAGACAGAGGCAGCACCTTGCTAAGCGTCGCGCTGGGGGAGTTAAGCGAGTACGACTTAACGACCTCAAATCAGATTCCCGACTGCGCACGTTATGCAAAAATTGGGTTGTCTGGACAAGCAGAAAATAATTGGGTTGTTCAATGGGAACGCATCGCCTCGTCACTCCCACATACCACCGACCTCGTCGGTGTAATCTATGCTGATCACCAGTCTGCCAATAGCCCTACTGCCAATTGCATCGTCGATACATTATTGGCAATAGGCTGCCGAACTTTCCTTATCGACACGTTCGACAAATCTCAGGGTAACTTGCTACACCACCTGAATTGCGAATTCCTCAAAAATTTTAACTACCATATCGAACAACAAGGTGGCGTCTTAGTACTCGCCGGCTCAATCAACGCAACCATTCTTACAGACATTCTACAGATCGAGGCACAATATATCGGCATTCGCGGCGCCGTCTGTGCCGGTGACCGCAAAAACCAACTTAGCCAAACTGCTACAATATCTTTTTTATCATCGCTGGAACTTTTATCCTCAGGAATTTAATTTTTGTCCGACCCTATCATCCAAACCGACTCGCAACTAATCCAGTACATCCAACGTCACAACGCCTGCAAAATTATTGGCTTTGATACCGAATTCATTTCCGAAGACACCTATCGGCCAGAATTATGTTTGATTCAGGTAAACGCTGATCATGATATCGCCTTAATCGATCCGTACGACATAGCCGATCTCGCGCCGTTTTGGCAGTGGCTCACCGATCCCACTCGGACCATTCTTGTTCACGCTTGTCGCGAAGAACTGCGGTTCATTTTCCAAGCCACCAACGAAGCTCCCCAAAACTTGATGGACATTCAAATCGCGGCGGCCTTTGTCGGCTTGGAATACCCAGCTAGTTATGGCACGCTTACCAAACGCTTGCTTGATATCTCTCTAAACAAGGGCGAAACGCGCACCGATTGGCGAAGACGCCCTTTGACTGACGCGCAGTGCAACTACGCAAGAAAGGACGTCGAACACCTCGAACCAATTTACAACCTACTCATGTCGCAATTAGCTGAAATGGGCCGCACAGACTGGCTGTTCAGCGAACTGCGGCGGCAACAAGACCATATTCTGCATCAAGAAACTTCACCGCAATGGCGCAGAGTATCTGGCAGCGGCTCACTAAACCGTCGTGGATTGGAAATTGTAAAACAACTATGGCTGTGGCGAGATGCGACTGCTCAGCAATCCAATACGCCACCACGGCGCATTTTGCGTGATGATTTGATTTGCGAATTAGCTCGGCGGCAATCTGATTCACTTGAAAAGCTGCGGCTCATCCGAGGCATGCAGCATCGCCAAGTCCAGAAGCGAATTCCAGCCATCCAGGATATTCTACGTCAGGCACTTGATACGCCCTCGGAAGACTGCCCACAGCGACAGCGGAAGTCTAAATCTCCCCAACGGACTACACTTAGCCAGTTTCTCTTTACCGCGATTTCAGATCATTGCCAACGGAACCATATGTCGCCCGGACTTGTGACAACGATGACCGATCTACGAGACTATCTGGATCTTAACTATGGTCACAGTGCCCACAGCAAAAAACGCCAACCACTGCTGAGCACTGGCTGGCGTAAAGAATTCATTGAACCACTGGTTCAGGATATTTTAAGCGGAAGACTAGTAGCCCATGTCACCGACCCCACGTCGGATCAACCGTTGTCATTTAAACCCTATTCAGCGATAAACCCTAACAGCGACTAGCCAAGTCTGTCACGACCACACGTCAAAACCAGTATTCTCTTGGTTTCGCTCAACTGCAATATGTGAGAGCACTGGTCTAATCTGCAAGTTAAGATCTCATAGGTAACTAGTCCTTCCGCATTTTGTCGCATTATCACAATCCTATTTCACAGCACCTTGTGCCTCCAGCAGTACTGGGCCATCTTCCGTTGTCAAAGCGGGCAAGAACCACGTCATTTCTTCCTGAATTAACGTCGTTGCCGGATCTCGACCAACTAGCTTAACGCGGATTTTATGTCGCCCTTGCTTCTCAGCTCGAGCATGCACTTTAAGTGTAACTTTCTCGCCTGGTGCGATGCTAGCTATTGAATCAAAGATAACCTGCCCAGGAATCAATTCAGCCGTCTGCCCCGTTGTTTTGACAGGTTCCACACCGTACCCAAATTGAGCGATGACATCAATTCCATGAGCCACTCGCGTGCCACGATTAATGATTTGAATCTCATAGATAGCCGCGTCATCCATCGTCACTGGACCAGCCGGATCATTAACAATTAGTTTCAAGTCGGCCACACCACGAACACGAGTCACGACTGCGGCCGATCGACTCTCAGCCGCTACCGCCTCCACTCGCATCGATAATTTATTTTCACCTTCGCTCAGTAAAACACATTCAAATTCGAATGTTCTAGTCGCGCCGGGTTCAACACCGCCGATATCCCAAGACATGTTACGCTTGACGGTTTCTGCCGGTTTTCCGATTTGCATATACCTAGCTCCCTTTGGCAATACAGCGTTCACTGTCACGTCGCGAGCAACTGTGTCTCCTTTGTTGCTAACCTGAATTTGATATTTAACAGGTGTTCCTGAAAAATTATTCTTGGGGCCCACAACTTCTAAAACTAATTCCGGACGAAGAATGACAATCGATAATTCTTTTTGCACAGCTTCGCCACCGGCGGTAGAAACGGCAGCTTGAATCTTCATTTCTCCGGCCTGTTCCGCAGTTAACTCCAATTCGATCAACTTGCTACCTCCGGCGGCAATCTCACCAATGGATTGGCCATCTTCAACTCCCGGAGATATACGCAAAGTAACATCGCTTGCCGTACCGTTGCCAATATTAGTTACCCGCACTGTAAATATTTTATTTTCACCATATGTCATTTCTTGCGGACCAGCTAACGACAATTGTAACTCTGGTTGAATAACTTGGACTTGTGTTGCTAGACCCAAGGGTTGAACTGTCCAACGCGTTGAAAGTTGGAAAGCGCGATTTTCCTGTGGCACAAGCTGCATCTTCCAAATTGCTCGCGCACCCGTGGCAAGTCGGCCAATCTGCCACTGCAATTCACCATCGACGATCGCCGCACTTCCATGTGTTGTATCATTCGTAACCAATTTCACCCAATCTGGTAATGCGGTCACTACAAACACATCCTCAACCAACTGATCTCCTTGATTGATGGCAATAATTTCGAACACGCTAGGCACGCCAACACGAATTGTTTGCGGTATGCGAGTCATTATCTGAATTTCCGGAATGTAGCCCAATTGAGTCACACCTGCGGAGGTCGATGTATGTGCAAGATTAGTTCCCCGCGCAACAGTTGCCGGCACTGCCACTGGTTGAGGGTTTTGTTCCACATACGCTTCAAATTCAATATTTTCCACCGCTGGTGCAATTGGCGCTGCTACCGTGGAATTAGCTGCCGGATCAAACACGGGTGGTGCCTCTAAGTCAGTTACCAATGGGAATTCGTCCTGCGCAACAACGACGGAAGGTGCATTAACTCCAGCCTGTTCGGTCCGAGGCACAACTAAAACCGATGTTGTATCTGTGTGTTCCGCTGCCTCGGCGGTGGCCGAACCCAACGCGCCACTACCGACGGGTACAGATAGAACAAAATCGTCAACTGAGGAAGTATCGAGCTGATTAACAGTCGCGACCACGGGTTCCGCTACAGGATTGCCGGTGATATCTTCGGCGTTACCCAAGGCTACAAACAGACTGACAACAAATATCATCGCGCCGAAAATTATTAGCTTACGTCTCATAATAAGAAACCTGTATTTCAATTGTGGGGTTGTTTGGCTCTCGTGTGCAGAAAGATATTCCGCTGAGAATCGGAATCCAAATCGACAGTTACCACGCCAAGCTTTAGCCTAAATCCATTTTTTCGTTTTCGCACCGCGGCGAAGTCTGCGATCAACAACTGCATTAACAATACTTGAGAACCGCACATGGAATTCGAACAGCGCGGTTAATTACAATTAGCTCGGCCATTTCTCACAATTGTAGTGGAATCTACTGGAACCATGAGAACTGTTAGCCGTTCAGGGCTTGCGAATGCTGCCTTAAACCGTCATCATCTGTAAAACAATTTCAACGTACGAATTCTAATTCAAAATTTAGACTATCCCATGGCTTCCACAACACACGAAACACATTTCACCCCTACGACTACCTCTTCGGATTGGCACGCATTGGCACAACAAGTACTATCTGGTACTCCGCTCGACCAACAACAAGCCATGCAGATTCTGACAAGCCCTGACGATGAAATACTTGATTTAATGTCAGCTGCTTTTCGTATTCGCAAACAATATTTTGGAAAAACCGTTCAACTCTACTTCTTGATGAATGCCAAAAGCGGTCTCTGCCCCGAAGATTGCTCGTACTGTTCCCAATCCAAAGATTCCGCGGCGGAAATCCCTAAGTACAACATCCTTAGTCGAGATAAACTGCTTGACGGAGCTAAAATGGCGGCGGAACGAAATGCGAAAACATACTGCATCGTCATCTCAGCTCGAGCACCAAGTGAGCGAGAACTGGCCGCTGTTGAAACAATTGTGCCGCATATCAAGGAGCAGTACGACCTGAAAATTTGCGCCTGCCTAGGCTTACTTAGCGACGACCAAGCTCAACGACTTAGTGATGCTGGCGTAGATCGAGTGAATCACAACTTGAACACCAGTGAAGCCAACTACAAAAACATCTGCACGACACATAGCTATCAAGATCGCATGGACACGTTGCATGCCGTACGCCGCGCCGGAATGGAAATTTGTAGTGGTGGCATCATTGGCATGGGGGAGAAAAATCAAGATGTCATCGACATGGCCTTTGCACTGCGTGATCTCGAAGCGGACTCCATTCCTTTGAATTTTCTAAATGCCATCGAAGGGACTCAGTTACAAAACATTAACACACTCACGCCCCAGTACTGCCTGAAGGCTTTAGCGATGTATCGATTCGCAAATCCCACAACGGAACTGCGGATTGCCGGGGGTCGTGAACTACATCTCAGTAGTCTACAACCGCTGGGACTTTATGCCGCAAATTCAATTTTCGTTGGGGATTATCTTACTACCGCAGGCCAAGCACCTGACGCTGATTACCAGATGATCAAAGACCTTGGATTCGAAGTCACTCGTAATATTGAATAACCCGCTTTAGTAAGCATGGGCCTTGCTACTACTTGATGATCTTCAACAACTTGCCACTGGCTCCCTCGCCGGAACCAATAATTGTCACATAGATATCGCCTTTACTGTCGATGTCAATCGCCGTCGGCTTATCTAGTGAAATGACCTTTTCAACTTCGATGCCTTGTTTCTTTTTATTATATTTTGCCACAATTCTAAAAAGGCCGCCATCTTGTGGACTGGACCAAGAATAATCGGTCGCTAACAATTGCCCACGGGGGCCATATGCTAAGCCGGTAATATCGCTAAGCCCCGTTTCAAAGTTCGCAAGTTTATCGCCTGTCGCTGCATCATAAAACGTCAGTAGGCTATCACCTGGCAATGAAATCTCGCCCATTTGCCCAACAGCTAAACTGCCATCAGGTGCGATGGTTATGGCGACAGGCGCATCAACGCCCGTCAGTTCCTTGGTCGCAATTGCTCGACTAAAAGAGCCGACTTTCGCGCCCTTCACACCCGCTCTGGCAATCCAGCCTTTGGTGTCATCGCCGTTGCAAGTAGCAAAAATCGCATTGCCATTGAATGCAAGTCCATAAAAATTGCCTTCACCAGCTAACTTATCGGTTGCATCAATTGAAAAGGACGTCGCCATATTATCGGCCTGTAAAGCTTCTGCTCCAACTTTCGGCAAATTGTAAATCCGCAACAAATCCTTGGCATCCGGCAATCCGCCGCCACCGACCGCCAGAACATCACGATCTATAAACGTCAAGCCCAACGGGCCGATTGGATAAGTAGGTCCTTTGCCATATTTGTCGACTGGAAAACCTGCAATCACAACTTCAATTTTACCATCTACGATACGGATCACCCGTCCAGCTCCACTATCGGCAACAAACACATGTCCAGTCTCAGGCTGAATCGCCACACCACAAGGGACATTTAAACCTTCTGCAATCGTCGTCACCTCAACACCATCGAGCGCGCGGTCACTACCGAATAAACATCCCAACAGAGTCAATGCCGCTATCATCGTCATTTTGTACTTATTCATGTCTCGAATCCCTCTGGGGTTAATTTAAAAAATCGCACTAATCATATTAACGCATTTGCTCAACAAATAATTCGTCTGTAAACAACTATTCTGGTAACGGAGGTGCACTGAACTGTGGATAGTGTGCACTCACGAGTCCCTCTACCATAAACGTAACAATGTCGTTCACTTCTTCTGGGGAAAGTTTAAGTGGCTTCATTTCTTCATCGAGTTGCGGATTCTTTACGCCACCTTTGTTATAAAACTCGACAACTTCCTTAAGTGTTTTTTGACTGCCATCATGCATATAAGGAGCCGTTCGGTGGATTTCACGCAATGTCGGAGTCTTAAAACTTCCCCGATCACCTTCTTGCTTGGTTACTGCAAATCTCCCTAAATCTGGATTTTCATTATTGATTCCGACTCCAAGATTATGAAAAGCAAAATCTGAAAAACTACCGCCTTTATGACAAGCACTACACTTTGCTTTATTAAAAAACAGATCCATTCCACGTTGGGCTGATACACTTAAAGCAGTTTTGTCACCTGCTTTGAACCGATCAAACGGTGCATCGCCAGACAAAACCGTTCGCTCAAACGACGCAATCGCCTGTGCCATCGCCACCGCCGTAACCTTCGTTCCAAACACTCGTTTGAATTGCTTCTTGTAACCCGGAATCTCGGATAACCTCGCGATCGCATCTACTATGCTCAAATCCATTTCAATCGGATTTGCAATAGGACCTAGCGCTTGCCCTTCAAGGCCAACAGCTCGTCCATCCCAGAATTGCAATGGATGATAAGCAGCATTAATAATCGTTGGGGCACTACGACCGCCGACTTGACCTCGTACTCCGGTCGCGAATGCTGCATCATTAGACCAGCCTTTTTCAGGATCATGACAAGTCGCACAACTAACCGTATTGTCACCGGATAGCCGTTTCTCGAAAAACAGCTGTTTGCCCAACTCGATCTTAGCCGTCGTTAGTTCATTATTTACGGGAACTTTCAACCGTTCCAATCCAGCAGGCACTTGCGGAGCGTCCGGTTTGTTGGCCATCGCTAACTCAGCATATAAACCGTTCACTGTAAAACATGTCAGCAATGCAATGCCCGCAAACAGAACAGCAACCGTGAAACGTAGTGAAGAGAAAGTCAATTGTAACGACCGCGATTTCATCGTTTTCTCGGGATGGGATTAAAATCAAGTTGCTTAATAACTAGGTTCATCTTCACAAATTGCTGCGATCGGGTCAAGCAGGCCGGTCGTTGTCAGATTCTGCGGTGGCGGTTTATTAAGAAACGGTGAGGTTGTGGTTGCCTGTTTACGTCAAAACACGATTTACAACAGTCGTTGCTCAAAGGCCGTAATCTTTGCTTCATGCTCAAGTGTCAAAGCAATGTCATCTAGGCCATTGAGCAAGCAATGTCGGCGAAACTCGTTGACGTCAAACGAAAACTCCAACCCCTGGCCGTCCTGAATTGTCTGCGATTCCAAGTCAATCGTTAATTCATACTGACCGTGTGTGGCGACATTCGCAAAAAGTTGATCAATTTGGTCTTCCGGCAAGACAATAGGTAACACGCCATTTTTAAAACAGTTGTTAAAGAATATGTCAGCATAGCTCGGAGCAATCACACAACGAAAACCATAATCAGCCAATGCCCAGACGGCATGTTCTCGACTCGAACCACTGCCAAAATTACGTTTCGTCAGCAACACAGTCGCTTCTCGAACTGCGGGTTGGTTCAATTCAAATTCGGTATTGTCCGTCGAATCGTCATTAAATCGCCAGTCAAAGAACAGGAATTTTCCAAACCCGCTGCGTTCGATTCTTTTCAGGAATTGCTTGGGGATAATCTGATCCGTATCCACATTGGCACGGTCTAATGCTACAGTAATACCACAATGCTTGATAAAAGCTTCCATCTCTAAATTCCCTTTGTATTTCTCTGACTTTCAAATTCTCTTTTAAGCTTCAAATTACACTAGCCCTAACTCTCTAGAACTCTCGCACGTCAACAAATGCTCCAGCTACCGCCGCTGCGGCTGCCATCGCTGGCGAGACGAGATGCGTCCGGCCCCCTTTTCCCTGCCGACCTTCAAAATTCCGATTGCTCGTGGACGCACAGCGTTCACCAGGCTCTAACTTATCTGGGTTCATTGCCAAACACATGCTACATCCCGCTTCGCGCCACTGAAAACCTGCTTCCTTGAAGATTTGGTCCAACCCTTCAGATTCGGCTTGCCGCTTAATAACACCACTACCGGGCACAACCATAGCACTCACGCCATTAGCAACTTTTCGACCTTTGGCGACCACAGCAGCAGCCCTTAAATCTTCAATCCTAGCATTGGTACACGAACCGATGAACACTCGATTTACCTCCACGTCGGACAGTTTACTCCCGGCGATAAGCCCCATGTAGTCCAATGCACTTTGGGTGCTCTTCTGATCAACTTCATCCGCAAAATCGGCAGGGGAGGGGATTAGTGCGTTGATGGCGATCACTTGACCGGGATTAGTGCCCCAAGTTACTTGCGGTTGAATTTCACTAGCAGCATAAACTCGTGTCGCATCGTACACTGCACCAGCATCAGACGGGAGTTGACTCCAACGAGTAATGGCTGCTTCCATATCAGCGGGGGCCTGTTGTTTTCCTCGAACATACTCAAAAGTTGTCTCGTCCGGAGCAATCATTCCTGCTCGGGCACCTGCTTCAATCGACATGTTGCACACGGTCATGCGTTCTTCCATCGACAGCTGGCGAATCGCATCTCCGGTATACTCCAGTACATATCCCGTTCCACCAGATGTCGTCAAGTCACCGATGAGGTATAGCACTAAGTCCTTTGCCGTCACACCTGGAGCAAGCTTCCCATCAACTCGCAATTCCATCGTCTTAGGTTTGTCTTGCGGTAAGGTTTGTGTAACCAGCACGTGCTCAACTTCGCTAGTGCCGATTCCAAATGCCAATGCACCAAAAGCTCCGTGAGTAGCCGTATGACTATCACCACAGACAATCGTCATGCCGGGCTGAGTGTATCCCATTTCCGGTCCGATGATATGTACGATTCCTTGGTTGATACTATCGATATCAAAAATAGTGATGTCATTATCGGCACAGTTTTTCCGCAGCGTATCAATCTGGATCTGGGCGATCGGGTCGGCGATCGGTAGACTGCGATCAGTAGTGGGTACATTGTGATCGGGAGTCGCAATCGTAAGTTCCGGGCGTCGCACTGGACGCTGCGATAAACGCAAACCTTCAAAAGCTTGAGCACTGGTTACTTCATGAATCAAGTGCAAGTCGATGTATAGCAACGTCTGCCGCCCTGATTCGGCATGCACAATATGATTATCCCATATCTTCTCAAACATCGTTTGAGGACTATTCGATGTACTCGCCGCTGCTGACGACCCATTTAAATCCACATTCATTTCCATTCAATCTTTCTCTTAAGTTGTTTTTGGGCCGCGTTCAAGCAACATTATACTCTGAACATTTAATCTAATGAACCACAACAAACCGGTTCAAAAGCGAACACTCGCCGGCCAAAAACAGGCATCAACCGTACAAAAACAGGCACCCTCAACAGGCTACGTTCTAGGCCTTGGTAATCTTAGCCTTGGATTGTTCCACAACAGCCATGGCGTTACGTGTATCAACAACACAACTGGCGTGATCAGCTATCATTTGATAATCAAACGCGGAATGGTCTGTGCAAATCACAGCACAATCCAATTCCTCGAGATAAGCCGCCGTCAGCTCGCAACTCTGCAAATCAGGAACGATAAAACTTCGCATTTTTGGCAGTACAGCAATCCACGGATCACTGTAACTCAGTTGCGCCCCGCGCTCGGTCAACAACTCCATCAACCGAAAAGATGGACTCTCGCGCGGATCATCAATATCCTTTTTATAGGCGACACCCAATATCCCGATTTTGGCGCCGTTAACAGACAATCCTTTTTCATTTAATTGATCGACGACTCGCGACAATACATATTCGGGCATCGAAGCATTCACTTCACCGGCTAATTCAATGAAACGCGTTGTCAACCCGTGACGGCGAGCAATCCAACTCAAGTAAAATGGGTCGATCGGAATGCAATGCCCGCCGAGTCCTGGTCCTGGATAAAAAGCCTGAAACCCAAATGGTTTTGTTTTTGCCGCTGCGATAACTTCCCAAATATCGATGTCAATTTCATCAAATAACACTTTCAATTCGTTTACCATCGCAATATTCACACTGCGGTATGTGTTTTCAAGAATCTTGCACGCTTCGGCCACTTCGCAACTCGATACGGGTACTGTCTCGGACATGGCGTGACCATACAAAGTATTAGCGATGTCCAAACTCGCAGCATCCATTGCTCCCACAACTTTAGGAATTTGTTGAGCGTTAAAGTCTTGATTGCCTGGATCTTCGCGTTCTGGGCTATAAGCCAAAAAGAAGTCGTCGCCAAGCGTCAATCCGGATGCGGCTAACAATGGCAATACAATATCCCGTGTTGTACCGGGGTACGTTGTGCTTTCAAGTACGATCAACTGACCGCGTCGCAATACTTGGGCAATACTCTTCACCGTTTGTTCAACATACGTCAAATCAGGGTCGCGACTTTCGTTAAGCGGTGTTGGCACGCAAATCAGAATGGCATCCGCTTCGGCCAAGCGACTAAGCTGATCGGTCGCGTCAAACTTACCCGCCACGATTTGCTGAGATACCCAATCGCCCGATATATGTTGGATATAACTTTGGCCCTGACGCAACTGTGCGATTTTTTCGGAATCAACATCGAAACCAATCGTCGTGTAACCAGTTTCAATAAAAGCCCGCACTAGCGGTAAACCGACATATCCTAATCCCACAATTCCAATCTTCGCTGTTTTAGCGTCAATCGCGGCTGTTAATTCTGTGAAGTTCATAAAGCACTTTCATCACAATAAGACAAACATCAGTTATGCGGATCCGATTAACGCGTCGACGTGAATACGGAAGTGGTGTTGTCCGCTAGCAGCGGAAACTTGATTATAGTTTTACTAGCCGTTTACATAAGGGCGAAAATCAAATGCTCGTCAGAAACCTGAGAAACCTTTGTTCATAATCCGGTACTGCCAGTGCTAAGCGGTGGCTTAAACGCCCCGCCGGATGTCCAACTCGAATATCTTGTAAATATCGATTCCAAACACCACGGCATTCATATTTTCCGGACAACAAAAATCGACACCATGCCCAACTGGCAGCATAATCAACCGCATCCGCTCGAGTTGTCGATTTGATTTTTTCCAACGCCGATAGACTTATCGGTTCAGGCAACAGAATACGTTGTCCCCCCAATAATTGTTGCAAAACTTTTCCATGGACTCGCGATTGCTGTTCTACGGAATCCTCTGCCCACTCCGCCAATCCTTCATCCATCCATAAAGGCATCGATGTATTAAGAAACGTCAAGTGATTCAAGGAATGAACTGCTTCATGCGTCAAATCTTGCAGCAGTGTCTCGCCCTGAACAGCTAAAATCGTCGGCCGCCCACCGCGCACAATGAACAAGGAATTGCGTCTAGGTGCCTTGGGTAACGTTTTCTCTAAATGAGCAAAATACTGTTGGCTATCAGAAAAAATCAGCACATTGACTGCTCCAACGATCGCTGGACTCCCATAAACTTCCGATAGCCGCTGCGGCAATTGCTTTAACTCCGCCAATATTTTATCAAACCCTCGTGGAGTCGCGGTGTAATGAAATTGCAACCATTGCTTGCCCACTGTAATAGACGGTTCAGCAGCACCTGCCCAATCTGTCTTAGCAATCAGCAGCAGGCTCCCAGAAGTTCCAAATACACTGCGCAGCAACGTTCGCCGCGAAATATGCCCATAATAGTTAAAAGTCATGTCAGTTGTAAATGTAGGGGAAATCATGTTTTTCGCGGTAATTCAAGAGCTTACAGCCGCTGCTAAATCTAATCTAAACTAAACTGCTGCGGTTAATTGACCAATCGACGCTCGAGGTGTATCGTGATTGAATTGATTCAGTGCCAATTTATGGGTATTCACTCGCGACCAATAGCGACATGAGCGAGTCGTTGTCGATAATTACCGGTCACAAACGAGGTATTAGTAACAGATGATTGATTACAAGGTAAAAAATCAATTCCTACAAATGATACTCTAAAACACGCAAACATTAAAAGAGTGGCCTAGCCCTTATAAGAACGATTTTGGCACATACACATGACGCAACAAACAATGGACTTTTTCAACTCGACTTATAAATAGTATTTGAGGAATTATCGGTGAAACACGCAGCTATTGGTCCTATTGAACTCCATTTCCCTCAAAGGATCGAATCAAATGACGACCTTCAGCAACTCTATCCAAAATGGAATCTAGATCTGATTCACGAAAAAACGGGGATCTTCCAACGTCATATCGCCGAAGAACACGAACTTGCATCAGATCTGGGAGTCGCAGCGGCTGAAAAGCTATTTGCCGAGCATGACATCGACCCCAAATCGATTGACTTCCTGTTCTTTTGCACCCAAACTCCCGACTATCCACTCCCCACTACCGCCTGCCTGATGCAGCAAAGACTCGGGTTACCCACAAGTTGTGGCGCGTTGGATTTCAATCTGGGTTGCTCCGGATATGTTTACGGACTCGCAATGGTCGACGGGCTGATCAAAAGTGGAGCAGCAAAGCGGATTTTGTTCATCACAGCCGAGACCTATTCAAAATATATCGACCCCGAAGATCGCAGCTTGCGAACCATTTTCGGCGACGGAGCCGCGGCAACGCTGATTGACGCCGCCGATGAACCGACACTGCAACACTTCAAGTTTGGCACCAATGGCGCAGGAGCCGACATGTTACTACTCACCAAGAGTGGCATGCGAAAACCCATGAAGCCACGTAATCGCCACCGCTGGAAAAGTGACCTCTATATGGATGGCCCCAGCCTGATCAGCTTTACTGTAGAAGCTGTGCCTCAGTTAATAGACCAAGTCATGCAAAATTCGAATTTATCCACTGACGATATCGACTTCTACCTCATGCATCAAGCGACCAAAAAGATGCTCGAAGAGCTCACTCAACGATTACAACTACCCTCTAGCAAAGTCCCTATTCACCTACAAAATGTTGGCAACACGGTATCTTCAACGCTACCGATCCTAATTCATCAAATGCGAACTTCTGGTGAGCTACAAGCTGGGCATCAAAACATGTTGATTGGATTCGGCGTCGGCCTGTCGTGGGCGGGTTGCCTGTGGCAAGAGACTTTTCCAGCCTAAAATCAATCGCGCAATATCATTGGCGGCATTCTCATGACTTCTTTACAAGGCTACTTTTTAATAGCGCCACCGGTCGTTGCCGATGAAAATTTCAACCGCAGCCTAGTCCTCATTTTACAACACGATGAAGAAGGCGCCATTGGTTTGATTACCAACAGGCCAACCAATAGTGAACTAGATAATTTATGGGAAGCGATGACAGGATCTCCCTTTCCTGGAGAAGGTGTTTTGCATGTAGGTGGGCCCGTCGAAGGCCCCGTCATGGTCTTGCATACTCGAGCCGAATACAGCGAACAACGAATTCTAAGTGGAGTTTATGTCTCTTCACAAAAATCAAATCTGGTGAAATTAATTGCGCACAAAACAGTACCGTATCGCGTCTTTGCCGGTTACGCGGGCTGGCAACCAGGACAACTCGAAGCTGAAATCAAAGCTGGTGGCTGGCTCACAACACCTGCTTCGGCGGCTGATATATTTACACCATGCGAGGATCCCTGGAAAAGCATGTGCCAGCGATTAGGAGACCACGTACTGAAAGAGGTCGTGGGAAATGATAAACTATCGATAGATCCTGAACTAAATTAACACGAAATTGAATGACCGATATCAACCACGAACTCGAACAAACTGATTCCGCCGAGCGAATGATCGCCGTTGGCGATATTCATGGTTGTGCCCATGCGCTCGAACGACTGCTTGCTGCAATCGAATTAACCCCCCAAGACACGATCGTTTTTCTTGGCGACTATATGGATCGCGGCCCCAATTCCAAACGAGTTCTGGAAATTGTTATTGAGCTAAGCGAACAATTTCAAGTTATACCGTTGTTAGGTAATCATGAAATTATGATGCTCGATGCCGTAAAAGAATCGGTGACGCGCGATTTATGGCTACAGTTTGGTGGGCAACGAACCATCGAAAGTTATGGCGGTGACTTTGCTAACATCCCCGCGGAGCATCTCGATTTCATGCGTCAATGCCTGCCGTTTTACGAGAGCGAAGATCATCTTTTCGTCCATGCCAATTACCTGCCCGGCTCACCACTTGCTGACCAAGAAGATCAAATACGCTATTGGACGCATTTGTCAGATTTCCAACCGGGACCACACAAAAGTGGTAAACGGGTCATCGTCGGCCACACACCACAAACCCATGGTAGCATCCTGGATTTTGGGCATTTAGTCTGCATCGACACCTACTGTTTTGGAGGTGGTAATCTAACCGCTTTTGATGTTTTCACCAACGAAATATGGCAAGCAAAAGAAAATGAATAAACTATTTCCTCGTACCGTTTCATGTGCGGCTTTCGCAATATTGGCTCTCAGCCTGTTCATTTCCAGCACAACCGCTAGCGAACAACCGCCCAACGTAATTCTGATCTATACCGATGACCAAGGTACGGTCGACCTGAACTGTTATGGCGCCAAAGATCTCATCACCCCTGAATTAGATAAACTCGCGACGCAGGGCGTGCGATTTAGCCAGTTCTATGCAGCAGCCCCCGTCTGCTCTCCATCACGCGCCGCCGTTCTTACTGGTCGTTTTCCACAACGCGCAGGTGTACCCGGAAACGTCTCCTCACAACCCGGTGGCACCGGTATGCCAAGTTCCCAAATCACGATGGCGGAAATGTTCCGCTCCGCTGGCTATCGAACAGCACACATTGGAAAGTGGCATTTGGGATTTAATAAAGACACGATGCCTAATAACCAAGGTTTTGACTACTCCTTCGGACATATGGGCGGATGTATCGACAACTATTCGCATTTCTTTTATTGGAATGGACCAAACCGCCACGACCTATATCGTAATGGCCAAGAAGTATGGCGGGATGGACAATATTTTCCGGAACTCATGGTAGAGCAGGCCTCACAGTTCATAAAACAAAAATCCGAAAAACCATTCTTCATGTATTTTGCCATGAACATTCCGCATTACCCTCTACAAGGAACTGAAAAATGGCGTGCCGCGTACAAACACATTAAGGAACCCCGGCGCAGGTATGCCACAATGGTCTCAACCATGGATGAAATGATCGGTAAGCTGCTGGCTCAAGTCGAAGAACTTGACATTCGCAAAAACACGATCATCGTCTATCAATCCGACCATGGCCATTCACAAGAAGTTCGCACCTTTGGCGGTGGCGGCAGCGCAGGCATTTATCGCGGTGCAAAATTCAGCCTATTTGAAGGGGGCATCCGAGTGCCGGCGATTATTAGCTGGCCCGGGCACTTACCAACAAATCAAGTCCGCGGCCAACTGGCTACCGCCTGTGATTGGCTCCCAACACTGGCCAAACTAAGCGGAATTCAATTACCAACACATCGAATCGATGGAGCTGACATTAGCGAACTGATTCGATCAAATAGTATACAGAGCCCACATAATGCTTTTCATTGGCAAACTGGGGGAGGCAAAAACCCAGCTTGGGCAGTGCGACAAGGCCCTTGGAAACTGCTTGGTAACCCGAACGACACCAGCCAAAAAGCTCCGCTGACTAAAGCCGACAAGCTATTTCTAGTGAATCTCGACGAAGACCCCAGCGAGTTGACCAATCTCGCGGCACAACACCCCGAACGTGTCACCGCATTGCAAAAACTACACGAACAATGGTTGCTCGACCTGCGGTAAAGGTGCCAGATTTAGTACACGAATGGTTTGACGTTACTTCGTGCTCCTAACGATGGGGGTTTTCATACCAAAACAGCCCCAAATTATCTCGCTCTTCACAAGTAATCACATCTAAATCGCCATCGTGATCAACGTCCATGAGCTGCAACAAGTCAAACTTCTGGCCTGCGAGTGAACTCATTTGCCGCACGTCAAATTCGAGTCCTTTTTGAGCGCCGTCGTTGATTAGATTCTTCAGCCAAGTGACGCCAGGTCGACGTGGTCCTGAATTGGGTTCGGTGCTGTGAACAATGTCTAGCAAACCATCTAGATCCAAGTCACCAACTGCTACAGATTTGCCTTTCATTAAGCCATACGGAGCTGGCACCACGTCACGTTTCCATATAGGTTGTTGCGAATTTTCTTCACGCATAAACAGAAGTATCTCAGCTTGATGTGTCGCGACCACGATGTCTTCTCGGTCATCACCGTTAACATCCGCGACATCAATGAACATCACCTCGTGCGAATTTCCACCGATACGGTGTTCTGCCCACACATTCGGTGCGGATCTGATTTTCCTGCCTGGATGTTCCAGCCATAACACGCCCCGATTCGGTCCTTTCCGATCAGAAACCAACACATCATCCTTACCGTCATGATTCACGTCGGTTGCAATGAGCGACATCACCCAACCCGCATCGTACAAACGGTGGTACTTCCAAGCGGCTAGGTCTCGTGGATTCGATGGGGCCTGCAGCCACCCGACACTTGCTTGCTGCCCTTTGGAAGCTACCATCAAATCGATCCCATTTCGACCATCAATTTGCATCGGCAGAGCATACATCCAAGCTTGTTTCGACTCAGTAACGGAAATCGCGACTGTTTCCCATTTCGCGGCGTCAAGATAATCCTCTTTAGCGTGCGGAGCCCAGTGCACAAACATGCTACGCACGGCCCCTTCACAACTACTGACAACGTCCACAGCTCCGTCGCCATCTAAGTCCACAAGTACAGCATCTTCTGGTGACGCAACTCGCCCAACTACCACCAACGGCCATGGTTTTTTCACCGCTGCAGCGCCCGGATACAAACAAATATGAATTTCCCCGCCTTCTTCCCAAGGTGTCACTAAGTCTAGTTGCCCATCACCGTTGACATCTAACAAACGAGCACCATCAGCACCACGCGATGAATCATCAATCGTGTGGCGCTGCCAAGCTTTGCTGAATCCATCATCCGCGGCAACGATAACAGCGTTAGCCACGAGACACCAAAGGACGGTTGCGATTACGACGAAGTCACGCTGCATTAATCTACCTCTTGTCCGAACGTCAATTCACTGATATCTAGCGTTATTTAGAACGTAGCACAGAAACCGGTGCCGGGAATTTCCGGATCGGACTGTAACGCTTATATGATTCCCAAATATCACCATCGCCACACACTCGAGGATCACCCGTTTCTTTCAGAAAGTGAAGCATTTTGTTCTGTAGCCGAGTTTGCAAGCGGTGATTTCCTTTTTGGTCGATCAGATTATTCAAACACGATGGATCTACTAGGATATCAAACAATTCCCAAGCCGGTCGGTGGTCGACGGCCAAGTGAAAAAACGATTCGATCCCAAATTCCTCGCGTCCATTAACCAAAACTGTCAACGTTGGACAAGCGTCGATGTCATGATAACCACCATGTTCCCGCCCTAATTGCTCGGGACCATCATACTTTTGCGGATCTCCGGCAGGCCAACGATTCGGTTTGAAATTTCGAATCAACAAATACTGATTACTCCGCATCGCCCGCTGAGGATAGGTCCAATTATCATATCGCGAGGACGAATGCCGTTCACGAGAACTAAACACAACGTCTGCATCCGCGCCCGTGGCTTGCTCATACTGTGTCCCGTGATCAAACAAATCGACAAGGCTGCGGCCTTGCATTTCTGACGGCACGACAACGCCAGCGATGGTCAAAAAAGTAGGAGCTAGATCAACAAAACTAACCATATCCAAGAACGACTGTTCTGGCTTGATGCGATCGCCCCAACGCATTGCCAACGGAACATGAATTCCATATTCGTAACAATTCGCTTTGGCCCGCGGAAAGGCCATGCCATTGTCACTCGTTACCACAATCAGCGTATTATCTAGCTCGCCTAATTCTTCAAGCAAGTCAATCATTTGAGAAAGATGAGAGTCAAAGTGTTCAATTTCAACATAATAGTCCAACACATCCGAGCGCACGGTTTCAACATCTGGCAGGAATGGCGGGACATCGACTTTGGTAATATCTTTCCCTAATCGAGTGCCAATTCCAGCCTCAAACCCTCGATGCGGCTCGTGAGCACCAAACCAAAAACAGAACGGCTCATCATCTTGCCGCGACTCCAAAAATGATTTGAAATTGCTCGCATAATCCTTGTTGCTAATTCCACCTCCAGGCGGCTTGGCCTTGTGTGTGTCAAAGGCGGGGCCCGCTGGATTTTGCGTACGTCCAGAAATTTTCCAATTTCCCGGACCCCATGGTTTACCTGTATAGCCGATATGATATCCAGCGCGCTGCAACAATGCCGGATAGGTCTTAAGTGACATTGGAAACGAACTAGCGTGTGTTCCCGCTTGTTGGTTCTGCCAAGGATAGCGACCCGTCAACAAACTAGCACGCGAGGGGCTACACCCAGGAGAAGCAGCAATCGCATTTCGAAACCAAATGCCTTCTTTCGCAATACGATCAAACCCAGGTGTCGACATCTCTGCAGCACCCATTTGAGAGTTGTGCGCAAACGATTGATCATCAGAGATCGCCAGCAAAATATTAGGTCGCCGCTGTGCCTGCAGTGGATCACAAATATCACCACTCGTCGTGGCAGCCAATACCAGCAAACACAATCCATATTTCATGCGTATCAAACCGAATCTCCGCATCTATTTTCAATTTACTAATCCACTGTTATACGCTACCATACCGTCCGAAACGAGTCACAGCATCTTACATTTACGTACAATATATTAGTATAACGACCAGCCCTCTACAAATACGGCGAGCCACACAAACAACACACACTTTCTTTCACAAGGGGTTCTATACCTTGCACTTACCCAAATTAATTCTATGCATCTATGTAATCACGTGCTTTTATAGTTCCGTTGGTCACTGTCAGGACGCAGATGCACCGCAGGCAGCGCAAATCAAGACGTTGCTGCAACAAGTCTCCGCTGCACAAACTGCTCGGCAGTTCCCGCAAGCCATCAAACTACTAAATCAAATCGAAAAACTTGACAATACAATCGCCGTTGTCTTTTACCTCCGCGGACGCATTCACTTTCAACAAGCTGCCTTTAAACAATCCGTTCGTGACTTCAATCGTTACGTAGTGTTAGACCCCAAAATCGAATCACGCCAGTGGGAACGAGGCATCAGTATGTATTACGCGCAACACTACAAACAAGGAGCGTCCCAATTTGAACTCTATCAAACGTACCACAATCAAGATGTTGAAAATTCGGTTTGGCGGTTTTTGTGTATGGTGCCAGACAGTGGAATCGCTAAAGCTAGGAAGGTTATGCTACCGATTGAGAATGACCGCCGTATTCCAATGATGAAAGTTTTCGAAATGTACCGCGGCACAGCCACTCCCGAAGATGTGCTACAAGCGGTAGAGCAGGGCGATCCCACCAAGGAAATAACGGCGACACGGGCATTTTATGCCCATCTATATTTGGGCCTGTATTATGAAGTCACGGACAAACCCCAGTTAGCTCGCAAATACATCGAGCTAGCCGCCAATCCACAACTACTTGGACATGCCGGCATTAATTCATACATGTGGGACGTGGCCCGTGTGCATTGGAATAGAATGCAACAAACAAAATGATCTATCGAAATCGTATGCCACGATTTTCAGCAGACCAACCAACTCTGCGCATTCGTGTTAATTCGTGGTGTTATTTACCGGCGCCCAAGCAATACAGAAACTGGTCCGACCGCACTAGCAAATGACCGTCAAAAGCAGCTGGACTAGCGCGAAACACTTCTTCCAAATCTGCTCCAATATCACTGGTCGAAATTGGATCGTACTTAGTTCCCGGTTTAAAAACAATGATTTTCCCCTGCTCCGTTACGGTATAAATCACTCCGTTAATGGCTATCGGGGACGATGAAAATGCACCGGCGACGCGCGCCGTCCACAGTTCTTTGCCGTCGTTCACTTGATAACAACTTATCAGCCCGGGCCTGAGGCGAGTAATCACCACATAATCATCAACCGCAATAGGACTCGGTAGATCGCGTCCACCAGTACGCGGCACACGCCAAATTTCACGTTTTCCCGTAACATCGCCACTGCCTCCCGGTTGGATCGCAATCATAAACCCAGTTCGACCAGGAATAGCAATTACGGCGTCGGAGGTGACGGCAAGCGTTGGAGTGCCACGCCCTCCCGGCGCTGCACATTTCCAGTTCTCTGCGCCAGTTGCAGGATTATATGAAATCACTTGGCTATGGCCATTGAGCACAATTTCATTCTTAGCTGCCGTTCGAAAAACAACAGGAGTACTCCAACCTCGAATAGTATCCCGCTGAGTTTTCCAAGCGGTCGTACCCTTGTCACGATGAAACGCCATTAATGACGATTCATTGTCGGCATCACAATTCTGCACTACCAAGTCTCCCACGAAAATCGGAGAAGCGCCGGTGCCCCAAGGGCCATCAAAAGTACCGAGGTCACGCGACCATTGGATATCTCCGGAGATAGCATCCAGGCTGTGCAGTCCACCTTTCCCAAAAAAAGCGACGACTTGTTTGCCATCTGTTACGCAAGTGCTCGAAGCGCGGTTATTCATGGCATGAGCAGACTCTGCCTCTCCTTGCCAAACCACTTTCTGCCAGAGGATTTTACCGGTACGTCGATGGACGGCAAACACCGCCCGCTGGGACCCACTCTCTAATGACGAAGTTATATATATGCGCTCGCCCCAATAAACAGGAGATGACTGCCCACGACCTGGAATTTTCGTTTTCCAAACAATACTTGACGTGGAAAACGATTGGGGAACATCTGCTGCATCACTATGACCGTCACTTTGCATTCCTCGCCATTGATTCCAATTGGTCTCAGCAGAAACAACACTTACAGCACTACACACAACAAGTAACACCAACAATTTAATATACATCATTCTATCCCTAATTTTACAATGGTTTTATACGAATGTTTTTCCATCGACATTTTGATCCTTGCGGCCAACTCTTACCACCGTGAACTTGAACTGCGATACTGCCAGACGTACCCAAAAGCTTACGAATAACTTCCTTATCATATTTTGCCGCCGTCGATTGCGTCCCATTAAAAGTACAAACTTTTTGGTTATTGATATAGGTCGTGATAACAGGGTAATCACCTTCAACGATCACCCGTGCTGTGTTCCATTGATTAACACGCCAAGCTTTGAGCCATTGTTCAGAACTACAGGATGAAACAAGACCGACTTTGGAGTAAGCTTGATGTTTATCGGTCGTAAGCGAGACTAATTTTCCAGCGTCGTCGACCTTGCCATTGATGTCAAATGTACGAGTGTTAAACCCCGTCGTACCTTCACCGTAGATGTGGCCGACATTTCCGGCATCATGATAGTCAACCATCATCTGAAAACACTGTCCACGATCTGTGCTGCGTAAGAACAAACCCGAACAAACACCCCAGTCGGGCATCATGTCGATTTCGAGCTCAAAGTTCTCAAACTTGCGATCTGTCAGCAGAATGCCTCCGTTGCCAGAACCTGGAGGATCCTGTTCACCCGTAATAGCCCCTTGTTCCACACGCCAATTTCCACCTGTGCCATGGCCAATCTTTTCAGGGTTAAGATGCCAACCTGATAAATCCTTGCCGTTGAACAACTCAATCCAGCCTCTTTTCGGCGCCGCATAGACTCGACCGTGCAGTGCCATGATAGCCGCTGTTGAAAGTGTGCTGTGCTGGATAAAACGCCGTCGAGAGGGTGTACGTTCTATTGCCGCAGGGACGCGATCGACCATTTCTAAATTCCTTTTTTCAATGTTAAGCGAACTATGTATTATACAGGAGGGTCTATTCAGAATAACATTTTTAAACTCTATCGGTGGCCCTTAGCGGTTAAATACGTCAACAAGTTCCTCAGCAAGATCTCGGATAACCGCTGGCCCTTGCAGCAATACTGGATGGTGCAACAACACTGTTGCCTCGGCAGCGACTGTGCTGTTCGCTAATGAAACTGGTTTGCGACAGCGTCTGTCACTGCGTTTCACAAACCCGCGAAACCCTGCAAACAGTGGAATCCCCTTATCCTGTGCATAACACAACAAATCTTGTCGCCGCAGCGGATCTTCCAGCATCCATGCCAGCTTATAAAATGCGGGGCTGTCCTCTGCTGCAATTTTCAGTGGCGTAATCCCAGAGCAGGGTGCCGTTGTTTTCAAAATAGCATTTACATTATCACGTCGCAGCGAATGACGTTCTGCGAGCGTTTCAAATTGTGGCAACAACACACACGCTTGTAATTCACTCAAAGCAAACGCATCATTGCCTCTTTCTCTAAAGACATTGATTCTCTGCGCCATTGATTCATTGTTACAAAGCACAGCACCCCCACGACCTGCTGTTAATAGTTTACTGCCACCAAAACTCAGGACGGTCAAATCCCCAAACGTCCCCAGCAATTGCCCTGCATGCGTGGCTGTTGGTGCCTGGCAGACATCTTCAATTACCGCCACACCAACGGAACGAGACCACTTCATAATCGTGTCGATATCTGCCATGCCACCATGCAAACTACTCACAATAACTGCTTTCGTTTTCGCACTATAAGCCGCCGCTAGATCACCTGCTTGTATGCTCCAGGTTGCTGCAGCAATATCGACTAACACCGGCATAGCCCCTGTTGCTTCAATACAGCGAAAATTACCTGGGAAATCGTACCCCGCTAGAATCACTTCGTCCGCCGCAGTCACTCCGATGCCACGCAAAGCCAGTTCAATACCAATCGTACCTGAGCAGGCCAGCATTACATGTTCACATTTGTATCTATTTCCTAGTATTTCACGCAACTGTTGCGTGTGGATCCCAGTATAGGAACCCCAACCCCCCGAGCTGTAAATTGCTTGCAATTGCTGTTCAATTGCATCATCGGGAATGGGCCAAGGAGCATGAAATGGATGTGAGGGTTCAACAGTCATTGTTATTTCTTGGGAATTAACTCCAAGCAAACAATCGATTTGTCTCCGCGCAAATACAATAAGCCTTGCGAAACGACGGGAGCTGCCCAGCACGGGTAGGCTAAATCGAATGACGTTTCAAACGGCAATTCGTACTCGCCCTGTTGTCCAGTTACCGCAATGTCACCAGCAATCGGTTCAAATTTTTGTGGGTTCGCCTTCATCAAAAAGACATGACCATATTCACCCTGACAAATAAAATGCCCGTCAACAAAAGTTAATGACGTTCGCGTCAACCCCTCGACCGACCATTGAACTTTCCCCGTTTTCCATTCAATGCACCGTAATTCTGCATTACGAGTGTGCCGACCACTGCACCCATATAGATATCCATTAACGAAGATCGGAGTGTTCCAATGCGCCTGCATCGATTTGTCGCGCGACGTGGGACTATCTCTCCAAACAACTTCAGCATCTCCTTTTTTGACACGTAGCAGAGAACTTCCAGGACCGTAGGTTTCGGAAATCAACACCTGAGTACCAACGACGACTGGCGTGCTGGCATTGACGGCCTCGAGGAGTGGAGCCTGCCAAGGGTATTGAAAATCCATAATTCCCGATTGTGGTTCAAAACCAATAAGGCCCTGCCGCGCAAAAACAAAACACCACCTACGATCGTCAATTGTTGCTAATTTAGGACTGGCATAACTCGCTAAATCATCGCCAAACTTATACTGTTGCTTTCCTGTGTGCTTATTCAGGGCAACCACCGCTGAACCATTGGACTTCACTAAGTCTAGCTGTCCCGGCGGAATGCTCTGAGAAGCAACTGGGCTACCACCGACCATGCAAATCAATAAATCTTCATCTACGACCGGAGTGCTACCAACACCAAAAAAATTTTGTATCACGCCAAATTTTTTAACCGTATCTACATGCCAAATCTCTCTACCTGTTGTGGCGTTCAAGCAATATAAGTGACCCGCCACACCATAAACGTATACTCGATTTCCATCGACTACCGGCGAACAGCGGGGACCGTTGTTGTACCCATAGAGATCCTGATAATCTGTTTGGTAGGCAAACTTCCAAATCGATTTCCCTGACTCCGCGTTAAGGCACAAAACGAAACATTTGTCATCCTCGCGATCAAATTGAAAGTATCGTCCTTGGGAAATCGTGCCAATCCCGTAACTTGTCCCCAATTTGAGTTTCCAGAGTTGTTTAAGGGGACTGCTACGCCAATTTTTTTTGATGCCAGTCTCCGTTGATTTACTGTCACCAGTAGGCCCTAGGAATGTCGGCCAATCTTGACCACTGTGGCGATTTCCAATATCGACTAGTTGCTCAGCAACCCCCTCGTTCACTTCTGCAACTACTATCGCAACGTTTTGATCCACAACGACTGACACGGGTGGTTTTTCGGCAATACACCAGTAACCCCCTGCTAATAACAGTAGGCACATCGCTACAATCGCACTGATCGTCTTAGATTTATTCGTGCTGAACATCCTCTTTGTTTTCAACATCCCACTCGCCATATTACTTAGTAACCTCATGAATTAGATTCACGCCAACGCTGTCTGCTAGCAGTGCCACTGGATATGTTTTTTTATTTTCCTGTATACTGTCTACGACAGTTGTGTCTTACTTTTTTTCAACAGCACCTTATCCATGATACCAATTAACGCCTCGATAATACTAACCGACACAGAAATCGAGCTAACTTTTTCTCGCAGTCAGGGCCCAGGTGGTCAAAACGTCAACAAGGTTAACTCCAAAGTTACAATTCATTGGGATCTCAAAAATTCCCCATCGATCGCCGCCTTCATCAAACGTCGCATCCAGAGTAAGCATGGCAATCGCCTCAACAACGACGGTAAACTGGTTTTGTCGAGTCAACAGCATCGTGAGCAGCATCGCAATCGTGAAGATTGTTATCAGAAACTCCGAGTGATCATTGTCGATGCCTTAAAGCAACGCAAGGCAAGAAAAACCACTAGGCCGACGCGCGCATCCAAACAACGGCGACTCGACAACAAAAAGAAACATAGTCACCGTAAGTCAATGCGACAACAGCGATTTAACAACTAACCGCCAGTTTGCTTCTCTATTGTTAATTCGGAATAATAAACACAGGGACAGCTTTCCTAGTAATTCGTTCTCATTCCTATCAATTTTCCGTGTCAATCCAAACAAGGATGCAGGCGAGAACCCTATGTACATGCTGGTGTGAATCTACGATAATGAAGGAATGCTACGAGGCGGCATGGCCCACAACACATTTCCTCAACGAGCAACCCGTTCATGACAGATTCCAGAGACATCGCTCAACTACTTGAAGACTGGGAATTCGAACCCGGTACCATCGGTGTTCGTTTAGTTTCTTTGGCCAACCGCGACATGATTCAAATGCGAGTGGAGATGGGCGTCTTACAGATGGAGACGACAGACAGACCCGACGGATCTCGTCCTGGCGGCATGGCAACATATCTAGATTTTCTCATTGCCGAAAGAATCAATTGCGGCGAGGACTGGCGACTCGCTGTCGAACACTGCATTGAAATTGATCGAGAGTTCATGCAGTTTTATCAACGGCGAATCAGTTGGCTACAACTCAAGGAATATGCGAATGTCGTGCGGGATGCAAATCACACGTTGGCGCTGATGGATTTTTGCGCAGAATACTCTCCCGACGAATCTTGGGGAATGTCCCACGAACAATACCGACCCCTTGTATTATTTCATCGAACGCAAGCAGATGCACTTCAAGCACTCCAAGTTACCACACCAGAAAATGCCATTGAACGCATTAACATTGGGCTTCATTGCATTCAAGTAGTGTTCGAACAACATGAAATCGTTGAACACTTTGAAGACGACGAACTGGTTAACCAACTACGTGCAACACGTGAATCGTTGCGTGCGGAATACGAAATTGGCATGACACTCAACGAGCAACTCGAACAAGCGATCCACGACGAGCAATATGAATTGGCCGCTGAATTGCGAGATCAAATTAGCACGTCGTCAAGTCCTCCGACAAGCATCTGAGCAACGAAAGCTAAACTGAGTCACACGTGCGCAGTAATCGCTCAGCGTATTGGCAACTATCTCGCAACACCAGTTCATCGTCTGCAACTTCGATGTCCTCACCCATTAAGCGAATGTCATAGGTCGCATCATAACCGTGTTCTGACAAAGTCGCAATCATCGATTGCAGAGGCACATTGCCAGTGCCTAACAAACAGCGTTCATGATCTCGTGATGGAGCAAACGTGCAATCTCCTAAATGGACGATCGCTAAATGCGGGACTAAGTCGGGTAACAATGCATACAGTTTTTCGTCGCCACCCCAGTGATATGTATCTAATGCCATTTTCAACAATGGGTGCGAGCGGCGGTCAACGACCTCCAACGTTTGCTCTAGGTCCGTTAAAAACGTCCAATCAGTTGCCGCTCGAGCGTCCATTGGTTCGAGGGCTATCGCAACGCCATGTTGTTCGGCACTCGGTAAAATCTGATCCAATGCCAACTGGAAAAGCCGAAGCGCATGATTGTAAGTGTGACCGCCTCGTGATCCCGTATAAAGAGTCAAGCAATCCGCTTGGATTAACGAAGCCGACCAAATCGCCTGTTGGGCATCATCAATCGAATCCTGAAAAGAGCGACCATCATATCCGGTAAATCCGCCAGCAAAATAGAGGTGGGAAGCATTCATGCCTACCTCGGCAAGCAATTCTCCTCCCTTTTCTTCGCCATAGTCTGTGAGTTTCTGACGCCAAACTCCAATGGACGATAACCCATAGTTTGCGTACGTCCGCACATCCTTCTCAAAGGGCCACCGATAAGTGGTAACTTCGCTTACAGATAATACGGCCATAACACGTGTTGTTTATCCAATCCGATATTTTCGCATGTCGAATGCTGAAATGGTTCCGACATATCAGGCAGTCTGCTAAGACTATTGTGTTTTTTTGGGTCGCAGATTCCAAGCATCAATCCATTTCTCTTCATATCGCTGCAGGCGGAAATCTTCTACCAACTTCTTTTCCATATCATCGAAATGTCCCGCACCGTAAAAAATTCCAATATGCTGTTTGCCCGCGGTCAACTGTTCCTTCAAGACAGATAAGGCCTTGTCATTTCGCAGGGTAATGATTGTCGAACCTTCCGGGCCACTCATCACGTCCGGCAGTCCCTCCATGCGCTCGAATTGCTGAGCCATAATGAGTTTCATGTTATATTCGCGATCTTTAGAAAACAGGGCAAACAATAAACCTAAATCTCCACTACCCTGATCCGTTCCTTGCATCGCTAATCCTTGGCCAATGGAACGGAAATACAACTGCATGAAACTCTCCCCCCGATCCTTCATGTGCTTACTAAATTCCGTAGGCGTCATATCGGCGTGCACAAAATTTTCGGCTTGATAGTCAATTTCTTCAATCTGATGACTCAAACCCAGCAGAGCCTGAAAGCCTTGTTGCGAACCCGAAATAACGTCTAGGCTTAATTTCTGCTTACGCCCACGCTCAATCTTGACCCCCTCAGGAGCCACTAGTTCAAACAATACAACTTCGTACTGTTTGAATTTCGTATTCAACTCAGCGTAATAGTCCTTGTCCGCAATGTGAATCGCACCAATGAGATCAACTTGAGCTTTGCGGTAAGGCCCACGAGTCGCTTTAAATTTCACCAACGCTGTCTGTAAAGCCATTGGTTGTTTGTTATCATCTCGTTCGATGCGAATGTAGGTATGATCTTTTTTTAAATTTTGTGATGAAGCCGTTTGTTTTTGGGTTTCTGGTTTTTGGGCTACGGTTACCCACGGGCAAACTGTCCATAAACATAACAACAACACTAGTTTCAATCGTTTCATATTCAAATGCCTACCACACAAAACAGTCTATTTATTAGTTTCAACTAACATCAGTGTATCGTTTCCTGCCTTTACTTAATACCGTTTTTACGATTTTCATAAAACCCTATTTAAGAGACCATCCACTGTAGCTCGAAGCTTCTTTTCCTCCGCAACACCGCTAATCACTAACGTTTTTTGCCCCAAATCGCCGCCAAACACCCTCGTACCTACCCCAGATATCCCATACTCACACCGCGTGTCGGAATATTAGGAATTTTCGTTACAGATTACCAGACTTACTTAACTATAACGCCAAACACTGACGATACCACCGTTAACAGAAAATTGGTTTAATTTTTCGTTGAGTCATTACGATTGGTAAATAACAAAATGACCTTCCCCCGATTGAAATCGTCGTTCCTAGTATTGTTGGCTCTCGCCGTCATGGTTCCAGTGCTCCATGCCCAGAACTACGGACAAAGTAATTATTCCGGTCCGTTTATTGATTTTGATGAGTTCAATCCGAACTTTCAATTCTTTGCTCCGTTAGACAATAGCCATTTCGGTGATTTCACACCAAACATGGGGTGGTATTTCTCTTGGGACAAACTCAATTTAAAAACGGCGCGACCTCGTACGGAAGAAGCCTACGGCGCCGCGGATGATGGCTGGGGGAAACGCATTCAACTGGGATTCATGCGCGCAGACAATACCGGCTGGAGCTTCGGCACAACCACGATTTCAGGACCCAACTTCTTCGAAGAATTGGTTGTTGAACGAAACAACCGTGTTGCAGAAGAAGACCAGGGTGGTGGTGGTGGTGGTGGTGGCGGTGGTGGCGGTGGTGGCGATGATACACCGACCCCCTCACAAGACGATAACAACCCGATCACAGGTCAACGTGACTACATTCTACGTGACTCGATTAACGTTATTTCGCTTTCCGGATGGGAACTCAATCGCACTTGGAGAATCAAAGAAAATGATAAGGGTCGCATCTGGGAACCATTCGTCGGGATACGATACGATCAGTTTATCGACTTCTACGAAGATGCCGAATACAATCGCTACGACGACACAGGATTGCCAGTGCCACCAATACCCGACCCAAATGATCCCAGCAGTCCTGGCCCAGATGATGCCGCTATTGAAGAATACATTCGCGAACAAGCAAGATTTCGCAACGACATGTTCGGTGGTCAACTCGGACTACGCTGGTACCAAAAGCAAAGCCATTGGTTACTTTCTAGTGAACTCCGATTCTTTGCCTTCCACAACAACCAAATATTACACTCAAATCGTTTTCAAGAAATAACAACAGTCGACGTGGGAACAGGCGAAGAACCAACTACAGCAACTACGGCTGAAAGTAATCTCTGGTTCCACAACAACGAATTTGTCTGGGGTGGCGAACTGCGTGCTGAAGCGGCCTACGAAATCACTCGTGACGTCAATCTCAAACTTGGCTTTAACGTCCTAAACTACGGCCAAGGGATTGGCCGTGGCAACGACATCAATACCAACAACGACCGACTACTATCTTATGGATTTTCTTTCGGAATTACGCTGAACCGATAATATAATGTCATCCATGACAACGTTATGGTGAAAATACAATAACAAAAAAGGGACGTCCCCGTTACAGGACGTCCCTTTTTCGTATCGTCAACTAATCCTATAGGACTTAGGCCTACAGACTAACTGGCTGGGGGGGTGACTGTTTCTTCATCGATGCTAAATTCCAAATACTTCGGATCGATCTTTCTCAGCTCTTCCGCGATGGCATCGACCGTGCGAATAATTTGTTCTTCGCTATGGGTAGAGGTAATAAAAAATCGCAAGCGCGCGGCTGATTCTTCTACCGCTGGGTAAAGTATCGGCTGCACATTGATGCCTCGCTCAAACAATTCATATGACAACTTCAAAGCGTGTAATGAATTCCCAATCACTACCGGCACAACGGGTGTGTTGTTACCGAGGCCAGTGTTCAATCCCCGTTTCCGCGCTTCCGTCAAAAAGAATCGAGAATTATGTTGGACGGCGGCGACCCGTTGAGGCTCATCCTCGAGCAGCCGTAGTGCTGCCAAAGCAGCAGCCGCATTCGAGGGGGGTAAGCCCACGCTGTAAACAAACCCAGGCGAGGTGTATTTAAGGTACTCAATTAACTCACGGGTACCGGCAATATATCCACCACAACTTCCAAACGTTTTGCTGAGCGTGCCCATCCATATATCTACCTCACGAGCATCCACATCGAAATGCTCACTAATTCCACGCCCATGTGCACCCATCGTTCCGATTGAATGGGCTTCATCAACCATCAAGAAGACTTTATGACGTTTTTTAACCTCAATAAACTTCGGCAATTCGGGGAAGTCGCCATCCATACTATAAACGCCTTCTAATACCACCAGCACTCGGCGATATTCATGGCGTACTTCGCTTAGGATCTCATCCAATTCTTGCCAATCGTTATGCTTGAACGGACGCCGTCTGGCACCGGAAAGTATCGCGCCTTGGATAATACTGTTGTGAGATAGGCTGTCATGCACGATTAAGTCACCGGACCCTAATAGATGACCGATCGTGGATTCATTAGTCGTATGTCCACCGACATAAGTAATCGCATCTTCGACACCGATAAAATTCGCGATGCCGCGTTCGAGTTCGCCATGGATCGGCTTTTCGCCTGATACTAAACGACTCGCGGATACACTCGTACCATATTTCGCTATCGCTTCTTGAGACGCTTTGACGACAACAGGATCGCCCGACATGCCAATATAGTTATAGCTGGCCCAACTCAACATTTCGCGACCATCGATAATCGTTGTATCACGAACGGTTGCTTCATGGACGCTAAAGTAAGGATTCGGAAGTCCCGTGGACGCCAATAATTTTTTGGTTTTCAATAAACGACGATATTCCGGCATCTGGGAGAAGTTATAATCCGACTCAGGGATTTCCGATCGATTGGAGCTTAATGTAACAGCAGACTTTGACAGCGTGGCCAGCGGTTGGGAAATATCACCAAAGTTTTCTCGAATTGCTCTTACTACCGCGGCAACAGTATCTATGTCTTGCAGTACTTCCTCGGGAAATCGTTTCCCAAAAAACTCTTCAATGCCATTTGCAATCTGCAGGCGTTCTAATGAATCAAGACCGAGATCAGACACAATGTTTGTTTCTATCGTTAGGTCCTTGGCTCGTTCACGACCAACTTCACGGATCTGACTCATCACCAATTCGCCTAACGCCGGATCTTCTTTACCCGTGGCTACCTTAGTGCGAACTTTCGGAGTCGGCATGGAAACCTGATCGGCGTTCTCCCAAGCAAACCAAGAAGCGATTGTTTTCAAACTTTCATCTTTGAAACTATCTCGACACGCGTGACGTTGAATTTTCCCACTCGAAGTTTTCGGAATAGATCCAAATCTAACCAAGACGATTCCATCCGGCGGGACGTCATGCTCAGATGCTACATCGTGGCGAATCGACTGTATCACGTCCGACCAATCTTTTCGTCGAGCACGTTGCACTTCCGCAACAACAACCAAGCGTTCCCGACCATCGATATCAATCGCAAAAGCGCCAACGGCACCATTCTGCAAACGATTGCTCGCCTGCTCAACAGTCAGTTCAATATCCTGTGGATATCGATTTACACCGCGGATAATAATAAGGTCTTTCATCCGGCCAGTCACAAAAAGGTCATCGTCGCGAATAAATCCAAGATCGCCTGTTCGCAAATATGGCCCTGTCGTACTGTCTGCTAACTTAGCTTCAAATGTCTGCTGGGATCGTGACGGCTTGTTCCAATACCCTTTGCCCACGCTAGGACTGTTGATCCAAATTTCACCGACTTTGCCATGAGGTAAACGCCTGTAGGTTTGGGGGTCGACAATGGCGACGTCTTCGTTTGGCAACATCTTGCCACATCCCACAAGAACCCGTGCTCCTTCCGCATCGGGACTTACCGGCACAACACGGTGCTCATGTAGCGAATCATTGTCAAACGCTTGATATGTTGGTTTCTCGGCGCGAGATTTACCTGTAACAAACAAAGTTGTTTCGGCCATGCCATAACACGGATATAACGAACTCGCATTGAATCCAATCGATGCAAACCTGCGACTGAAATTTTGCAATGTCGCCGCACGGATTGGTTCCGCACCATTGTAGGCCACCGACCAACTGCTAATATCAAGACCTTCCATTTCTTCATCCGTGATGTGCTGTGTGCACAGGTCATAGGCAAAATTTGGTCCGCCGGAAATACTAATTCCATAATTGGAGATAGCTCGCAACCATCGAACTGGTTTTTGCAAGAATGCCATTGGAGACATGAAGACGGACGGGCATCCGGTGAACAGTGGATTCAATAATCCTCCGACTAATCCCATATCATGGTAGGATGGCAACCACGACATTCCGCGGGTGGTTTGGTCCGTTTCAAACGCATAAGCAATCATCGTCAGATTCTGAATCAAGTTACCGTGTGAGATCATCACACCCTTAGGATTGCCTGTCGAACCCGAAGTATATTGAAGGAAAGCCAAATCATCGGATTGCAACTCAGGTTTAACCCAATCGTCCTTTAGGTTCAGCGATACATTTTCCGTTGCAATCCACGGAATCGCTTTCAAACGCGGAAATTCTTCGAGCATCGTTTCCGCTCGTTCGATCACATCGGACGAAGCCAATACCACCTTGGGTTTAGCATCATCGGAAATTGATTCGATGCGATTCATACTGCGATTGCGGCGTGGTGGATAAGCCGGAACTGCAATCGCACCAGCATAAAGGCATCCGAGGAATCCTTTCAAAAAATCCATGCCCGGTCCATAAAGCAATAATACCCGTTCGCCTTGAATGTTATATTGCGCGAGTTGGGCGGCAATAGCGCGCGCAGCGTCATGTAAATCCGTATATGTCACCAAAACTTCATCCTGCTCTCCATCCTTTAGGAAAGTGAAGGCCAGATGATCTGGCTTCTCGCAAGACCAATACTCAAGCGAGTCAACCAAATGCGTTGTTGTGGGTTTGTAAGGGGCAAATAAACGATCAATGTTCACTTCGCAAACACTCCGTTACCAAAAAACTTTTTACTGGAAAATATACGTTGGGATAATCAAATTTCAGCTCGTTTGGATTAAAACGAACAACCACTCAATTCTCAGACTAACACGGGGTTTCAAATCCATCAAACGTCCTTGCATCACTTTTCGTACTTCCACATATGTGGCACTATACGAAGTCGTCATAACCCGTATGATTACTACCTAATTGCCTACCAAACATTTCATCTATGTTTTTGATAAACACTTACCGTTTCGCCAATCCACCGCAAAACCGCCCGCTGGTAGGCAAGTCCAAAAAACCACCTACTATCCCCGTGTGCAATGAATCGACATTTGAACGAACCGAACACAACCTTTAGTTAGAACACCGCTAAAACAGGGATACTGCGTAAAATGAAACCAACCGGTATATTTTAATATGTCACTGACGGCGCAAATCCCAGACTAATCTCATGCAACTAACCGCCGAACAACTCAAACGTCACGGTGCCGGTATTCGCCGGTTCAAGAATACTCAGATTCACACGATTGATCTAAGCCGCGCGAATTGTGTTGTTGATGATTCGTTAGTACAGCAACTGCAATCACACACAACCTTAGTTGAGCTAAACCTGTCAAATTCACATATCACCAACCAAGCCATTCACCATCTAATACTCTTCACGAAACTCACTTCACTGAACCTCGAAAACACCGCTGTTGATGACGAATGCGTTGACGCGTTACTAATGATGCAACAATTAAAGCTTCTCGTATTAAGCAACACGGAAATCGCAACAACCACCATTGAGGAAATCCGTCCGCGCATGATCAACACCCGCATCGTGTATTTACGATAACTCGCTACCACAGTTACACACGCGCCTAATACAACTCAGATATCGGCGCACCATGTTCTAAAATCCGTCGAGGGCGCCCCTGATAATCAGCCACCATGCCGTCGTGATCGATTCCTAATGACGCATACATCGTGGCAGCAACATCCGCTGGGGAATAAGGCCGCGTGGTGACCGCTGCACCACTTTTATCTGTTGCACCAATAACTTGACCTCTTTTAACTCCACCACCGGTGACAAATATAGAGCCCGCAGCACCCCAATGATCACGACCGCCATTGGCATTAATTTTGGGAGTGCGCCCAAATTCTGTTAAGAAGACAACCAGCGTTCGTTCGAGTAAACCTCGCTGCTCCATATCATTTATTAAAGCCGCAAACGCTTTGTCCAATCCCGCGAGATGATACCCACGACGAACCATGTCTTGAATCGGTGGATGGTTTTGGCTGGCAGCGTTGTGATTGTCCCACACATTTCCGTAATCAGAATCATACCCATAATCGAGGACGACAAATCGAGCACCTGCTTCAATCAGTCTGCGCGACATTAAGCACCGACCTCCAAGCTTGGTACGCCCATATGTATCTCGAACTTGACGTGACTCATCCTTGATTTCAAATGCATCTCGAATTCGATCCGTAGACAACATCTCCACCGCACCCTGGAATTTTGACTCCGCTGCGACTAAAGATTGATCTCGATTAAGATTTCGCAATGACTGGTCAAACTGCTGTCGTAGTGAGACTCGGCGGGACAAACGCATCAGGGGTACTTCAGATGACAGCGACAATGATTTGGGTGTTAGGTCTTCGTCGTATCGCGCTGGAGGATTATCTAGTTTCTCTCCGACAGTAAAATCAGCGTGCTGGGGCAGTCCTCCCACGGAATAGGGCAAATACTGACTCCCCAGCCAACCGCTTTGAAACAGATTATGTGGAGGTGGCCCAGGACGAGTTATCCCAGGCAAACAGATATAACCAGGCAATCCGTTACGAGGGCCATTGAAGTGTGACACAATCGAGCCGATGTTGGGCTCCGAGAACAGAGAATTCCGATCCACTTTTCTGCCCGTCAGTGTATATACCTGACTTAACAGATGATCGTTGCTATCGTGCGAATAACTACGAATAAGGCTGATCTTGTGAGCGATCTTCGACATCTCACTCATCGTGTCACCAAACCAAACACCTGGCAACGACGTCTGCGTATCCTGCAAACGACCGCGGACTTCAAGGGGAGCCTCCATCTTTGGGTCGAAGGATTCGAATTGAGTTACCCCACCTGCCATCCACAACACCAGCACACTATCCGCGTGTGCATTTCCAGCAACCACCTTACCTTGCAGTGCACCTCCCCACGGACTAAACGCAAACGCTGTTGAACCGAGAGTCAACGCACCAACTTTCAATAGACCTCGGCGATCAATCGTAATATTTTTTTCCAGCATCGAGTTTAAGCTCCTCCACAAGAATTATCATCCATGGCCTCGCTTAATGCAAACCTAATCCTCGCATTCAAATGCGCACACTCCCAACGTTCGCAGCTTTACCCAAACATGCGTTGCGGCGTTTCCTCGCAAATAGATTTGCTCTGGGGTAAGCTTATTTGGGAAACATCTTTCCACCATAAACCGCTGTTGCACCTAGTTCTTCTTCAATACGCAACAACTGATTGTATTTAGCCATGCGATCGCTACGAGAGGCGGAACCGGTTTTGATTTGCCCCGTATTCATCGCTACAGCAAGATCCGCAATCGTTGAATCTTCCGTTTCACCGCTGCGATGACTCGCAATACTGCTGAAGCCTGCCAAATGTGCCATTTGGATTGCTTCAATGGTTTCGGTCAACGTTCCAATTTGGTTCACTTTGATAAGAATACTATTCGCAATGTCCTCATCAATGCCGCGTTTAAGCCGCTCTGTGTTGGTAACAAAGAGGTCGTCGCCAACGAGCTGAACGGTTGTTCCAATGGCTTGCGTCATTTGCTTCCAGCCATCCCAATCATCTTCGGCACAACCATCTTCGATGGAGCAAATAGGGAATTTTGAGGCCCAATCTTGTAACAATGCCACCATATCTGCGGTGGAGATATTCTCACCGTCAAACGTATAGAGACCGGTTTCAGTAGAATAGAACTCTGTTGAAGCAACATCCAAGGCGATTGACACTTGCGAACCTGCTTCATAGCCAGCTTTATCAATCGCTTCCATAATCAGCACAAGTGCATCTTGATTGCTTGCTAGGTCCGGCGCAAAACCACCCTCATCGCCTACAGAAGTATTAAGTCCTTTGTCACTGAGCACTTTCTTTAAGGTGTGGAAAATCTCGCAACCACACCGCAGGGCATCTGAAAACGAGTCAAAGCCTAGAGGCATGACCATAAACTCCTGTACATCCACTGAATTATCTGCGTGCTCACCGCCATTTAGAATATTCATCATCGGCGCTGGAACTGTGGTGGCAGCCGTTCCACCTAAGTAGCGATAGAGTGGTTGGCCGGTGGCATCTGCAGCAGCTTTCGCAGTTGCTAACGAAACGCCAAGAATAGCGTTAGCTCCCAGAGCACTTTTGTTAGCAGTTCCATCGAGGGCAATCATCGCGCGGTCAATTGCTTGTTGATCCAACGCGTCATAGCCCTGCAACTCTGTAGCTATCGTCGTGTTGATATTCCCTACAGCTTGCAGCACTCCCTTGCCTAGATACACGGATTCGTCACCATCACGCGATTCCCACGCTTCATGGGCGCCAGTACTGGCTCCACTAGGTACAGCCGCGCGGCCAAATGAACCATCCGACAATACGACGTCCACCTCAACCGTAGGGTTCCCACGACTGTCCAATATTTGACGACCTTTGATATCCGCAATAAAACTCATCCGTTTTTCCTATTCATTGGAAGCTTTTAAATTAAATGGCACAAACGAATCTATTTGTGCTTCAGCGACTGGTTTTTGCTATCCATTTATTGTGCCGCACAGATACCATTTTGGCTAGACGTGCTATTCACAGCTAAAAGCAGTTTACCCTCTGCAGGAGAGCGGTTACATTCAATGTGTTCGGCAAACGAACATCACGATTACCTCTGCCGATATTTTTCTGTACATATGACTGTATCTCCAGTTGTTCAACCATTAGGAAATAAAACATGTTTACTGGGTTAGTGGAAACCATGGGGCACGTTCAGACACTTGAGCCTCGCACTGCTGGTATCCGCCTAGTCATCGATGCACCAGCCATTGTTGAGGGTATTCAAATTGGAGATAGTATCGCCAATAACGGTTGCTGTCTAACTGTTGTGCAAATCCATGAAACGCTTCTTGGCTTTGACGCAGGTCCGGAAACATTGGCTTGTACAAATCTCGGGCAGAAACAAGTTGGCGATATCATCAACCTCGAACGCTCTGTCTGCTTGGGTGATCGCCTCGGAGGCCATCTCGTCACTGGACATGTGGACGGACTTGGTGAACTCGTCAAACGTGAGGACGATCAGGACTGGTCTACTTTCTGGTTTAAAACACCATCTAATTTAGCCCGACAAATGGTATCCAAAGGTTCAATCGCAGTAGACGGCATCAGCTTAACACTCGTTGATGTCACCGATGAGCAGTTTAGCGTTGCACTGATTCCACACACTTTAGAAGTCACTACACTCGGTAAACTACAAATTGGCGAACAGGTCAATCTCGAAACAGATCTATTGGCCAAATACGTGGAACGCCAAATGACAGCCATTTCTGACGCTGCGGGCAGTTAAGCCTGTATACTACAATAGTAATAGTACACAAATAATCTTCACACAATCATCTCGTAAAACACTAATGCCCAATCGTCAAACAATTTCATTTATTAAACGTCGACTCGGTGAAGCAGGTATCTATCCTGTTTCCCGATATGGCCAGAATTTCCTCACTGACTTGAACCTTGTCCGCATAATCGCTGATTCCGCCGAACTTGGCCCGCAAGATGTAGCGTTAGAAATTGGTACGGGTACTGGCTCACTAACGGCCATGATCGCTGAAAAAGCTGGCCACGTTATCACCGTGGAAATAGACAAAAACCTATATCAACTCGCCCGTGAAGAACTCGCTTCGTTCAATAACATCACTTTCCTACAACAAGATGCATTACGCAATAAAAACAATTTCAGCCAAGAACTGCTCGATACGATTGCAACGGCGATGGCACAAATCGACAACGCTCAACTGAAACTCGTAGCCAATCTCCCCTACAACATTGCGACACCAATCATCTCAAACTTGTTAACGCACGAAGACTTCGTCCCAACATCGATGACAGCAACCATTCAAAAGGAACTCGGGGATCGCATCGTCGCACGCCCAGCAACGAGCGATTTTGGTTCACTAAGCTTGTGGATCCAAGCGCAATGCGATGCAGAAATCGTCCGCATCATGAACCCCTCAGTATTCTGGCCTCGCCCCAAAGTCCACTCAGCTATTGTGCACATCGTCACGAACCCAGAAAAACGAGCGCGGATTAAAGACCTGAAGAAATATCAGCAATTTATCCGATCCGTTTTCATTCACCGACGAAAATATTTACGTAGCGTATTGATCAACGTGTTCAAAAATCAATTAACACGGCAAGACGTCGATGAGGTGTTAGAATCCATGGGTCTGAAAGGTGAATATCGCGCGGAACAACTGGCAGTGGCTGTAATGATTGAACTATGTGAACGGCTCTACGAACGTGTTGCAGCCGTTGAACAGGAAGGCAATTCACTATGAAATTCGTAGAAATGACCGGTGCGACACTCGTTCAGTTAGTCGCCGACGATGAGATTCACGCCGACGATTTAGTGACGGCCGGCGTAGCCGATGATTGCATTATCCGAATCAATGAACAGGGCGATATTGAGGTTCGGCGCCCAACACAATGGGAGCTCATTGGCGGGTTGTTAGGTGATTACGAAAATCGCATACGACAGCAAACAGGCATAGACTGGGTCTGAGCTATATGTCCTAATGAACGCAACAACGATGCGCTGAAATAGCTGGAAGTGGAAGCACACCTGGTGGTGGCCGCGGTCTTCAAAACCGACGAGCCGTGCGTGAACCGTAGGGCTGGTGGGTTCGATTCGCAGTTGCGAACCATTCTCATACACACGTACCACAGCAAGGGCCTTTCGTTCTGGTCGTCAAGCCACATGGAAACAGCAACCGTTATTAACACCGAAACGGAAAATAGCACGACCGCTGCGAATGCACCAACTCGGCCAAAACTAGTGGAGTCGGTTTGGTTTTGGTGTTATCTCTTCAGCACAGCTGCTCTGATTACTCTATTCGGTATGCAATCCAAAATAAATTCTCGGCAAATTAACGAACAACGCAATTACCAAGCTCGACAGCAAACATATGAAAACATGACTCGTCCCGACAACCCAACCAAACTCACTAAAAAAACGGCGCACACTGTCACGACAACGTTTTTATTTATCGTCATGGGGATCGCATTTGCCATATCATGGATCATGCTTTGTCGCCAACGTTTCTTCAAACGTACCGCAATAGCAATTGAGCCAACCTCATCTTCTAAACACTTATAAAAGAAATACGTCAAATTAGCAGTCATCACAAACGACGATCGGTGCCACCATGCTAAACACCATTCTGGAAACACCTTGGTATGCGATGGGATTAGGTGTAATTTTCTTTGTTGGATTTTTTGCCGCCTGGATTCAGACCGGCGCCGGCAAACTATTGTGGGGATGCCTTGGTAGTTGCATCGTTTTTGGCGGTCTAGTTGCACTCGAAGCGATCGTCATAACGGAGCACGAACAAATCGTCGCCACCGTTGTTTCCATCGCTCGCGCCGTGGAAAAACAAGATTTTCACAAAGCCGTTTCTTTTATCCATCCGTCTCAACAAGCGACTCGCAAGCAGGCCCTCTCAGAACTAAAACGCTATAAAATTACGCGGATCAACATCAAAAACAATCTGGTCTTGAAATTGCACACAAATCGCACTCCCATCGAGGCCAGCGTCGGATTCAACGTCTTTGTCCGAGGAGGCATGGCAACCGCTGGTTTCGACGAACAACAGGGACCACGCTATATACATGCTGAATTCGTATTTATTGATGAAGAAAATCGATGGTATCTTATTTCCTATGGTCATATGGACATTCGTACCGGCTTAAGCCACCATGCGAACCTTCGATCCCAATAAATACCTTTAACTTTTCCGGCGGTGGGTGACTGTTATAATTGTGATTTGGTTTCTATAATCGGGTTTTGAATTTCTTCAATCGCTTGGAAAGATGAAACGGTTATGACCCGGCTCTCGCAAGAACGAGTACTTGTCTTAGACTTTGGCTCCCAATACGCGCAATTGATTGCCCGCCGAGTGCGTGAGCAGAATGTGTATTGTGAAATTGTCAGACATGACATTTCTGTCGAAAACATCCGTGAACACAATCCACAAGGTCTCATTCTCTCGGGCGGGCCCTCGAGCGTGTACGAACAAGACGCGCCCAAATGTGATCCCCGTCTATTCAACATGGGACTTCCGATCTTGGGGATTTGTTATGGCATGCAACTCGCCTGCGATGCCTTTGGCGGGAAAGTCGAAAGCGTGTCAACTCGTGAGTACGGTCGCGCTGAACTAACAGCACACACAACCACGGCGCTCTTTCAGGATACGTCGGCACAACAACAAGTTTGGATGAGTCATGGAGATCAGATCTCCAACATTGCTGACGATTTTGAAACTTTAGCTGAAACAAGTACTTGTCCATTCGCCGCAATTAAACATCGCGAACTACCAATTTACGGACTCCAGTTCCATCCTGAAGTCACTCACTCACCAGAGGGTGGAACGATCCTGCGAAATTTCCTGATTAACATCTGCCAGTTGTCTGGGGCGTGGAATCTCGAAGACTTCGCAACTGAGACGATTGCACACATCAAGGACGTCGTCGGTGATCAGCGGGTAATCTGCGGACTTTCTGGAGGCGTCGACTCGGCAGTAGTCGCCGCACTATTGTCGCGTGCGATCGGCGACCAAATGACTTGTATCCTCGTCGACAACGGACTGCTGCGAAAAAACGAACAAGCCGCCGTGATCACTGCGTTCACGGAACACTTCAAAGCAGATCTGCAAGTCGTGCAAGCAGAACAACGATTCCTGGAAACTCTCAAAGGCATCTCGGAACCTCAAGAAAAACGTAAACGCATCGGCTACGAATTTATTGAATGCTTCCGTGAAGAAGCTAAAAAGGTATCCGGCGCTCAGTTCCTCGCGCAGGGAACTCTTTATCCGGATGTCATTGAAAGTGGGGCGGCCAAAGATGGACCGGCGGCCACCATTAAACTACATCACAATGTTGGTGGCTTGCCGGAAGAACTTGGATTTGACCTAATTGAACCATTGCGTGATCTATTTAAAGATGAAGTTCGTCGATTAGGATTAGAGTTGGGATTACCAGAATCTCTAGTTTGGCGACATCCCTTCCCAGGTCCTGGACTAGCAGTACGATGTCTCGGTGCCATCACCAAAGAACGGCTGGATATTCTTCGTGAAGCTGACGCAATTGCCGTCGAAGAAATCGAAAACGCAGGCCTGTATCGCGAAACCGCTCAGGCGTTCGCGGTCTTACTGCCTGTGCAAAGTGTGGGAGTCATGGGCGACGCTCGAACTTACGAAGATGCCGTCGCGATTCGCTGCGTCGACAGCGAAGATTTTATGACGGCAGACTGGTCACGATTACCCTACGATTTACTAGCTACTATCTCCACTCGAATCATCAATGAGGTTAAAGGAGTGAATCGCGTTTGCTACGATATTAGCAGCAAACCCCCCGCCACCATTGAGTGGGAATAAAAAACAGACCTGGCGTCAATATGACTCCAGATCTGTTGGGATGAGTTGCTCCGATAAGAATTCTCAACTTTAATGTGAGTGGGAAGGGGGAACTCACAAGTTTTGAATATGGAACAACAGGCCAAGTTGGTATCGGGTCGTTCACCCCGTCGCACTACAACCAGAACAATGGTTTTCGCAAAGAAATCATATCAGGCGTCCATTTTCCCTAACAAACAGAAAAACCACGCACAAACCCATAACTCGAATAATCCGAATCACCATCACTCTACTTGGTGTTCGCAGATTCTAAAATCCGTTTTACCCGTTCCCATATATTCATCTTTTTACAGCGAAATCAGACGTTTCCGGCAATAATGAGCAAACAATATATATACACCATTACCGACCTAACAAAGAAACATGGTCCCCGTGAGGTACTTAAGGAAATACATCTGGCATTTTATCCTGGGGCTAAAATTGGAGTGTTAGGACGCAATGGGTCGGGTAAAAGCACGCTGTTGAGAATCATGGCCGGGCTCGATACCGATTTCGACGGGGAAGCCCGCTTAGCTAGTGGATTCACTTGTGGATACCTACCGCAAGAGCCCCAGCTCGATGAAACGACAGACGTCTGGGGGAATGTTGAAAAAGCGGTCGCTCCGCGTCGCGCCTTGTTAGACCGCTATAATGAAATCAGTGGCTTGCTCGCTGAACCGATAAATGACGATGAAATGATGAAGTTGTGTGACGAAATGACGCGCCTTCAGGATGAAATTGAAACAACAAACACATGGGGACTTGATCGCGAAATTGAAATCGCTTTTGACGTCATGAATCTCCCACCACGCGACGCTAAGATCGACACACTCTCTGGAGGTGAAAAACGACGGGTGGCACTTTGCCGACTGCTACTACAACGCCCCGATCTCCTGTTGCTCGATGAACCCACAAACCACCTCGATGCGGACTCTGTCGCCTGGCTCGAACGGCACCTCGCGGACTACCCGGGGACCATTGTCGCCGTAACTCATGATCGCTACTTTTTAGACAACGTCGCACAGTGGATCCTCGAACTAGATCGTTCCAAAGGATACCCTTTTGAAGGGAACTACACGGCCTGGCTAATACAAAAAGAATCACGCTTGAAGATCGAAGAAAAACATGCGTCGGCGCGACAGAAAACGATCGCCGGTGAACTTGAATGGGTCCGGTCCTCGCCCAAAGCACGACAATCTAAAAGTAAAGCCCGATTGGCAGCCTACGACAATATGGTCAATGAGCAATTCGAAGATCAGATCCAGGAATTTGAAATACAAATCCCCCCCGGGAAACACCTCGGAGACTTGGTCATCGAATGCAAATCGATTTCCAAGGGGTTCGGCGAAAAGCAACTCATTGAGAACCTTTCGTTTTCATTACCCGCCGGAGGGATTGTCGGCATCGTGGGGGCCAACGGCGCCGGGAAAACAACATTATTCAAGATGATGACTGGGCAAGATACGCCCGACAGTGGTGAACTGCGAATTGGGCCTACGGTGGAACTTGGGTACGTTGACCAACACAGAGATAATTTGGACGACGGAAAAACCGTCTACGAAGAAATATCCGGCGGCAACGAACATTTTGAAATGGGTGGCCGTCGCATCAACGCCCGTGGTTACGTTTCACGATTTAATTTTCGAGGGCCTGATCAAGAGAAACGCGTCGGAATTCTATCTGGTGGCGAGCGCAACCGAGTGCAACTCGCTAAACTGCTACGCCAAGGTTCCAATGTGCTCTTGCTCGATGAACCTACCAACGACCTAGACGTTGACACCCTGCGGGCGCTTGAAGAAGCAATTCAAAACTATGCTGGATGTGTAGTCGTCACCAGTCATGACCGCTGGTTTTTGGACCGCCTTGCAACGCATATTTTAGCATTTGAAGGGGATGGATACGTACACTGGTGTGAAGGTAATTTTGACACCTATGAAAAACAACGCAACAAACGACTCGGAATTGACCCCAATGAACCGCCTCGATTCCGCTACAAGAAACTCATTTAGTATGTATAATATCGTTAACTAAACACACAAACATTTTTTTTACAACATTTTCACGCAAGGAAACACCACGTGACCATTTTACGCATTGGCTCCACACCTAAATATTCATCAAACTTCGACAAAGCATTCAGCGCTGGCAAGAAGAAAAAGTCATCTACAAAAGCTAAAAAGACCGCTGCGCGCAAGAAGAACAAATAAACTCTTTTGATTATCTTGGTCTACTGAAAAAACCAACACAAAAAACCACAATTTCTATCCCTCGAATTGGAGAAAACCGAATGAAAATTCACCTACGCTACTGCTCCGCCTGAAACTACGAACCCAAAGCTGTCAGTTTGACAGCCAAAATTCTGATGCAATTCAAACAACAGGTTAGCAGTCTTGAGTTGCAACCGGACCAGGGTGGTTGCTTTGAACTAACGGTCGGCAATGAATTGATTTATTCCAAATTGGAGACCAAAGAATTCCCCGATGAAGACCAGGTGATCACTGCAATCGCAGAGCAAATCGCCTGATAAGCCGGTCATAAAGTATTCGCCCCGCGCAACTGCTACAAATTCAAGAAGGTATAAACCGTGTCTATGAAAATTGGATTTATCGGTGCTGGTCAAATGGCAACAGCGCTGGCACGCGGCTTCGTAGCGGCTCAAGAGAAGGACGATGGACCGGCGATTTCATTCTTCGATCCCTCTCCGGAAGCCTGTGCCCAATTCTCAAAATCCATCTCAACAGCAACGCTCTTGGCGGACGCGCCCGAAGTTGTCACCACAGCTGACATTGTATTTTTAGCCGTCAAACCTCAGATTCTTCCCGCTGTGCTAGACTCCATTGCTACAGTCGTCACTACCGATGTATTGTTAGTGTCCATCGCCGCTGGCGTCAGGCTCGACGTTATCTGTGGTCGAACTCGCAGCGACCGCGTTATCCGCGTAATGCCAAATACGCCATGCCTCATTTCCAAAGCAGCTACTGCCTTTAGCCCCGCCCCTGGTGCGACTGCTACAGATTGTGCTGCGGTGCAGAACTTACTCGATAGCGTTGGAATTGCCTACCAATTATCCGAAAATTGTTTAGATGCTGTAACCGGGCTCAGCGGTTCAGGACCGGCTTATATCTATACGGTAGTCCAAGCACTCTGCGCCGGTGGGGTCGCCATGGGATTATCTGAAGATGTTGCGCTCCAATTGGCTGCGCAGACTGCAAAAGGAGCGGCCGAGATGATACTTCAAACAGGTTTGCCACCGCAGCAACTTATCGATCAAGTCACTAGCCCTGGTGGGACAACTCTCGCGGGCCTAAAAGTAATGCACGATGAAGACATATCCGCTACGCTAATAAGAACGGTACGCGCCGCGACGAACCGTTCAATCGAACTAGGTAAACCGTAGATCCACACATCGACAATCCGCGCGAAGGAAATTGGAAAATGTCACTTTTCGACGATCCGAACTATAGCTGGCGAGACACATTTCTAGTGTTGTTTGATGACGAACATCGCCCCACGATCGAACTTGCGATATCAGCAATTCAGAAAATCGGAAAATTCGAAGTGCAGAATACGTCCGAATCTGAATCTCGACACATTGAGGCTGTAACTATTATTTCTAGCGTTGATCTTGTCGGACTCGAAATTCTCTATGTCGCAGGTGACGAAGTGATTGAGGAAACTGAGGCACTCGTCATCGAGCTCGCCGAAGATGCAATGCTACTTGGCAATGAAGATTCGTTAACCCAACTGTCAGCCGCCAATGCCCGTTTTGATATTTTGCATTTCGAGAAAATCACAGCGAACTCCAACGAACCGAGTGACGATAATGAACTTATGGATCCTGGAACATTGCTCGCCGTAACCGCAGCTTTGGCTGACTTGGTTAGCGGTGTTGCCGTCGACCCGAGTTCCGCGTCATTTGTGTAAAGCATGGATAGCAACCCTAGTTAATTCAATTTAATCACTGACATTCTTGTAACCCTTACCAAAACCACGAAGGAAAAGAAAACGATGCAAGCCAAGGAAATTAAAAACGGCGCTGTCGTTAACTTCAACGGAGCTCCTGTTATTATCCAGGGCATCAATGTCCAATCGCCATCTGCCCGTGGCGCAGCGACCTTGTACAAATTCCGCGGTCGTAATTTAGTAACCAAACAAAAGGTCGATATCACACTCAAAGGTACCGAATCACTAGATGAAGCAGACTTTCAACGCCAAGCGGTTTCTTTGATGTATACCGATGCGACCGACGCCCATTTTATGGATTCGGCCAACTACAACCAATATTCCATCGCACGCGAAGACGTTGCCCATGAAATGCAATACATTACCGAGCAACTCGAAGGCATTTTGGTATTAATCTATAATGACCAATGTGTTGGCGTCCAAATTCCAACAACGGTGGAACTGGAGATCACCCAAACGGATCCGGCGGTCAAAGGAAATTCTGCAACCAGTCGCACCAAACCCGCTACATTGTCGACGGGAGTGCAAATTCAAGTGCCCGAATATCTGAAACAAGGTGAAACCATTAAAGTCGACACTCGCGAAAACCATTTTTTAGGGCGGGCGTAACACAACCAGCAATACTAAGTGACGCAAAAACACCGCGTCATCATCATCGCCCAGGGCGGGGACGACCAAGAAAATCGTGAACCGTGCGACTCGGCCTTGCGGACTCATCTTCCGCCATAAACGACGGAAACCAAAAACTACTGGTCGTGGCCGATTTTGCCTCGCGCGCTGCCGCTGAATTACGGGATCCGGTCGGAGGTCGATGAACCAACGGCGGCGGCTTATCGTAGAACGGATTCAAGAAATTAACCGTCTTGTTTATATTCCTCTTGGTCGTACGGTGCAACTTGCTCAAACCAGCAGGAATATCTTCCGGAGTTGGCAGTTCAATCCACTCCGGCACCAAGTCAACTTCCGGAATTTTAACGGTCGCCCATTTCGGCCACGTAGGCAGACGCATGTCGGTTTTAGTAAAAACATTGAGCGGATTCAACTTATTAAGAGACCATTTTTGTTGAGCCACAACCCGACTTGAGCTCAATATCATCACGACGGTACCCACAATTACCATAATCAATATGCGGTCAACGGTACGACGAATAACGAACCTGTTGCAGCAACCCATTTGTGGACTGTGCATTATGACTTGTTGTTTGCTTTGTTTATTGAATATATTGATGGCCATTAATCAGTAATAACAAAGGACTGCAGGTATCTACGACAGACTAACTAAGAACACATTTTCAAGCTGTGACTAACCCATCGGCTCAAACTGTCGCAGATACTTATGATTGTGTCCAGAGCGAATAAGCGTAAACTAGTGTATATGAATGAATCCACCACAACCGCCGATTCACCTTCCACTGAGATCGCATTAATCCTTGGGACTGCTGGTCATATTGATCATGGAAAAACTGCTTTAATCCACGCGCTCACAGGGAAAAACACCGATCGGCTTCCAGAAGAAAAAAAACGTGGAATTACGATCGAGCTCGGATTTGCTCAACTGCATCTCGAACCTTTCAAATTAGGCATCGTCGACGTTCCCGGGCACGAAAAATTCGTCCGCAATATGCTCTCGGGGGCAACCGGCTTAGATCTAGCAATGCTAATCGTAGCGGCCGATGATTCGGTAAAACCTCAAACACTGGAACACCTCGAAATCCTACGATACCTCGATATTGCAGCAGGCATTATCGTGATTACCAAAACGGACCTGGTGGATGACGATCTCTTGGAACTCGTCGAGGAAGAAATTCGTGAGATTTGCGAAAACACTTTCCTACAAGACGCCCCCATTGTTCATACCAGCGCACATACTGGCGCCGGAATTGATGAACTCAAACAAACACTCCGGCAACAATGTCAGAGTATTGCTGATCGTCAATTAAACAAACAATCCGAGATGTTTCGATTAGCCATCGACAGAAGCTTCACACTCGAGGGCCATGGAACGATTGTCACGGGTAGCGTCACCAGCGGTCAATTGAATGTTGACGATCAAGTTACACTCGAACCAAGCGGTGACGTTGTCCGCGTTCGCAGTCTACAAAACCACGACCTTTCTGTGGATTCCATTGTTCGGGGAGAACGCGCTGCGATCAATCTAGCCGGCGTTAAACCCCATCAAATTTACCGAGGCATGGAATTAGCATCCCCTGGTTTTCTTCAACCATACAAATTGCTGTCAGTATCACTTACAGTTTCCGATTCGGCACAGCACCCTTTAAAAAACCACAGTCGCATGCAATTACACATTGGTACGGCTAACGTCCCCCTGTCAGTCAAACTGCTGGACACTGAAGTGCTTTTCCCCGGTGAATCCGGACTGGCCCAACTCGCCTTAGACCACCAAGTCGTTTGCACTTGGAACCAACCTTTTGTTCTGCGACTTGAATCGCCAGTAACAACCATTGCCGGTGGCAGAATCCTACAGCCACGAGCTAAGCGAATCGTGTTTGACGACCAAGAAAGTCTGCAATTTCTAGGTCAACTTACGGCATCGAATCCGGACATCACACGAATTGAAGCGGCTATCTTCCTCGAAGGGTTACCCCCAACCAAAACCGATGCGTTGGAACTTTTGACGGGAGTCGCTGACGCGGATCAACTGGTCTTGCAACTACTTGAATCTGGTGCAGTATTTGATTATCCCCATTCGGCAAGCGGTAGTAACAATAGACTTAATCTTGTTCATCCGATTGCGCTTCGTAGAATCTGGTGCCGAGTTCAGAATATTTTACAAAAAGAGCATGACCAAAACCCACTGAAAACAAATCTTGCTCTAACGCCGCTGAAAACTAGGCTTGCTTACCTTGGTACGGAACATCAAATAAATCAAGTTTTTTCGCATTTCCAGCGAGAGGGACGCCTGACTTTGCATAGCGGCAACGTCACGTTAAAGGGGCAGGGACCTCAACTCACAAAAAACGAACGAAAACTGCTCGAAGCAACAGTGCAGCAAATTCATCAGGCGGGTCTTAATACGATGCTTGTTAAAGAAATTGAGAGTCAGGCAGGAACTCAAAAATCGGCGGTCTCGCAACTACTACAAGTAGCTGTGGCTAATAATGAGTTAGTCGAAATATCGCCAACCTATTTTATCCACTCAGATGTCTTGCAGGAAACTAAACAACAGCTGCAAAATCAACTAGTTCCCCAGAAATCTTATACGTTATCTGAAATCCGTAGCATTCTCGATACCACTCGAAAATACGCCATCCCTTTGTGCGAATATTTCGATCGTATCGGTTTTACTATCCGCAATAATGACCAACGACAACTCTGTAGCGAACAACCCTTGTCGCCACAGAGTTAACAATACATGATTAATTCTTAGGTCATAGACCTATCGGTAAATCCGCACGTGCAACAAAAGAAACTAGCAACCTCGCAATTGCAATAAACATGAATGAACTACTACGACAACTTCCGTCAGTCACCGACATTTTGGCACAAGCTGAGATTCAGGTGTTGCTGCGCAGTATCAGGCAAGAAACGATTGTCGCCGCTGCCCGCAATGTGCTTGATGCAATCCGCCGTGACATCCTCGCCCAAAACGACTCGACGTCACCTTCGCTCGAGGCAATTACGCAGTCAACCATCGTAGCCCTCAAGCTATATCAAGCGACCACATTAAAGTCTGTGATAAATGCAACGGGGATATTGTTGCATACCGGATTAGGTCGAGCCCCGCTGCCTGCGGCCGCGTTAGAGGCAATCACCCAAATTGGGCAAGGCTATGCCAGCGTGGAAATAAATCTACCATCCGGTAAACGATCCAATCGCGCCGATGCTGTGGAAAATAAGCTCTGCCATCTGTTCGGTTGTGAAGCGGCGACTGTCGTCAACAATAATGCCGGAGCCACATTGTTGGCGTTGTCAGCATTAGCTGATGGCAAGCAAGCGGTTGTGTCACGCGGTGAATTAGTCGAAATAGGTGGTAGTTTTCGCATGCCCGATGTCATGAATGCTAGCGGCACTCAGATGTGCGAAGTCGGAACAACAAATAAAACTCGAGCGGTAGATTACACTAACGCCATTAATGACCACACTGCCGTATTAATGAAAATCCATTGCAGTAACTATCACATTGCTGGATTTAGTGAAAGCGCGACCATTGCCGAATTGGCCGCCGTAGCTCACGACCATGACTTGCTACTCATCGATGACATCGGATCCGGTGCTTTCTTCGACTACACAACATTCGGGATTCAACAGGAACCGATGCCAGTTCAGAGTTTAAGAGATGGCGCAGACGTAGTTCTCTTCAGTGGAGATAAATTACTTGGCGGACCCCAATGCGGTATCATTATTGGAAAGCAAACCTGCCTTGACCACATTAACAAACACCCATTAATGCGGGCCCTACGTTTGGATAAAACTATCTATGCAGCACTTTCGGCAACACTAGACATCTATTTAGGTCCTCACCCAGAACAGCACATCCCGCTGTTGCAATTGCTCATAGAACCCATTGATCAGTTGCAACAACGTGCCGAGACAACTGCCAAGGCGATTCGAATAAATTCATCAGACGACCTAACTATTCAGACTGTTTCAGATACGACCTTTTTAGGTGGAGGTAGCGTCCCAGGGCAGGAAATTGCCACCGTTTGTATTGTACTTGAGCACCAGAGCATTTCGCCTGACGAGATTTCTAGGCGATTACGCACTTGCGAGACGCCATTGCTTGGGCGAATTCATGATAACCGCTTCACCATCGACTTCCGTAGTGTGTTTGCAAACGAAGATTCCCGCATTGCCAATGCAGTCATCGAAACGCTCAATGCATAACCGTTTCGACCGTTAAACCCGCTGTTTTCTCCACCCCACCGGTCGATTCTAGTCATTTTGAGCGCTATTTCGTCTCATTAACACTCGCATTTCCTCCCAACCTTGGATAAAATGCAATATCATTTAATATCTAGGACGATATGCATCTATTATATTGATGTAAACTCACAGCACGGATTGCTTTTTCCAACCAACGTTTTTTCAACTCAATCTGTGATTCCAAAAATACGTTTTCTATATATCGCTAGCTGCCTGCTGCTTTTCTTGCCATCGCAAAGTAACGCACAAGAATGGGTTCGCGCGCGTGAGCATCATGCTTGGGCTCGATTTGAAGTACATAGCTGGAAAACAACTAAGATTCTCACTGACTTGATCGACGATGCGGGCAATATTACATCCACCGTTCGCCGAGAGACCACGACCCGGCTACTCGAAACCGAACTCGATCGGTACATACTCGAAGTTGAGTCAACCGTACAAATTGGTGAACAAAAAGTCAATCATAGCAATCAAAAGCTGAAACGTGACATCAACACGCAAGGCGAAGGTTTTTCGGCAGCCGTTGAAAAGGGCACATTGAAGATTGGAAGGAAAGACTTCAAAGTCGATATCCGCATCGTTACGTTGCATACAAAACAGGGTAAACGCGTTAGTAGAGTCAGTTTTTGCGAGGAAACCACGCCTCACGTACTGAAGCGGACAACCACGTATTACGACAAAAAATCAGCGCCACGTTACACGACGACGTCCGCTGTCACCGAATTTGGGGTCAAACAGGACGTCTTAGGAGACGCAAAAACTGTCTGTCGGATTGTTACCACCCACAAGCAAAATGGAACGACAACGATTACTGACGAGTTGTACTGTACCGATATCCCTGGAGGCATCATTGCCCAGAAAATCATTGAAACAAATGCTGACGATCAAATTACTCTCCGTACTACGCTGGAATTGACTAATTATGCAATCGGCGCACAAGAGAGTCGCCTCCCCAAAAAAGAACCCGCTGACAAATAATGCCGCGACTTCCCACACACAAACCGGCAAAAATCAACCTCTTTTTCCGGCGACCAAGTTGTCAAGATGGCTGAATATAGCCATAATTTCACTTCCCTTTATGCACTGCGATTCAACTTGTTTAGAATTTCCGCATCACTGGGACCGCATTCGGAACTGCTATTCAGCGAGGCCTGCTTGGACACATGGAAAATAAAATAAAGCAAACAGCGATCACGTTTGATGATGTACTGCTCGAACCAGCCTATAGCGAAGTGGTGCCCTCGGAAGTCAGTGTTGCGACCAGGTTAACAAATAATATTTCGCTAAATATACCGCTTATCAGTTCCCCTATGGATACGGTTACTGAGCACGCAATGGCCATTGCCTTGGCGAAGATGGGCGGACTCGGCATCATTCATAAAAACATGTCGATCGAAAGCCAGACACATGAGGTCAACAAGGTCAAGCGAAGTGCGAATGGGATTATTGTCGACCCAATTACACTAATACCAGAAGCGACCGTCGGCCAAGCGCGCGAATTGATGGATGAAAACAACGTCTCTGGTGTCCCCATCACGCAACCAGATGGATTGCTCATGGGAATACTGACTCGCCGTGACTTGCGATTCTTAGAAGATGTTGATCAAGCAGTTTCAGAGGTCATGACCAAGGAAAATCTCGTTACCGCAACAGGGACGGTGTCGCTTGAACAAGCCGAGCAAATTTTGACGACAAAAAAAGTAGAGAAACTACTATTAGTGGACGATTCATTCAAACTGACCGGTTTGATAACGATTAAAGATATCGATATGGTCCAACAATATCCCGAAGCATCAAAAGACCTACTGGGTCGATTGCGAGTGGGAGCGGCGATCGGTGTGTTTGATTTTGAACGAGCCGAAAGCTTAATTGACAAGGGCGTTGATGTCTTGACGGTTGATAGCGCTCATGGCCATTCAAAAAACGTTATCGAAACCGTAAAGCAGCTGAAAAAACAATGGTCCATTGATGTGATCGCCGGCAATATAGCAACGCAGGAAGGATGCCGAGATCTCATCAAAGCTGGTGCCGACGCCGTGAAAGTCGGGATTGGTCCAGGGTCCATTTGTACAACTCGAGTTATTTCAGGAATTGGTGTTCCCCAAATAACAGCGGTTTATGAAGCAACGCAAGCCGCAAAAGATAGCAATACACCTGTAATTGCCGACGGTGGTATACGTTTTTCCGGTGATATCACCAAAGCAATCGCGGCTGGAGCAAATTCTGTCATGATTGGTGGACTTTTCGCAGGACTTTCCGAAAGTCCCGGACGATTAATCCTCTACCAAGGTAGAACCTTTAAGGCCTACCGTGGCATGGGCTCTATGGGAGCCATGGTTCAAGGATCCAGTGAACGCTACCGTCAAAGCGGTAACGGCAAGCTTGTTCCTGAAGGAGTAGAAGGTCGTGTTCCTTTTAAAGGCGATTTGGCAGACTTTGTCTATCAACTCGTGGGAGGCCTTCGTGCCGGAATGGGTTATTGCGGCACTGCAACAATTGAAGATTTACGCACTGATGCACGATTTATTCGCGTGACAGCTGCTAGCACACGTGAGAGTCATCCCCATGACATTGCCATTACGCATGAAGCGCCAAATTACAGTCCGGACCAATCGGCCACTAACGACGGATAATTTTCAATTATTACACCACTGGTTGAGATCCCGCCGAATACTCTTTAGCATCTTAACCCTTCTTTTCGCCGTCCCACTTGTTACAGCGGAACCAATTCGAATCGTAACATCTTCTGTCACGAAATCTACTCCCATTACGGTCGTGACGGTGACAACAAAATTGCCAACCCCCGCGAAACGAGGGACCCCGACAGTAGTCACTGTACAACCACACACGACAGCTATTCGGTCAATTCGCACGATAAAAATCAGTCCAACCAAAAACCCAATACGGCTAACAACACTAGAAACAACTCAGAACGTTGCCGCACCACAAGTAATCAACAATCCACCGTCAACGTTAAAAGAGTTCAAAGCAAGTGCCGGCGAAGTGGTTTCCCAAGAGCTAAATCCCCCCAAAACAGCACCTGTTAACTCTACAAATTTATTTCCACTTGTACCTGACGCAGTCCCATCAACTTCCAACTTAGATGTCGCCATTGCACCTAATAGCAACTCTCAATCAACAGAAAACCCAACAGTCGTTTCCGCCGCCCCAAAACTGGCCGTACCCTTAGTGGCCAATGTCACTCCGGACCCTGCCAGCATTGCTACGAAACAACCCGCCGCTGCGCCGCCACAGCTCGCACTGGCACCGCCGGTACCACTTGCACCTATGCCAGTACCAGGGCAAGGTAACGGAGAAAAAGCGCCGCTGCAAACTCTCGTCGCAATTCTTAATTGCGGCTCACCCGACTGTGAACAAGCAGCTCAGCGACTAAAGCCCACCCCCTTATCGGACATCTCATTAGACATCGCGCCCACCTTTAAGCCAAATCTGGACAACAAGCCGGTCAAGCTACAAGCCGAAGTCCGAGCCTGGACCAACCGCCAGGGCAAAGTTATCGCATCTGGCCAACTAGCAGATTACACTTTCAGCAAGATCGAAATCAAACTTACAAACGGTACCATCACTAAAATCCCCCTGACAGACCTGAGCGTCGACGATGCCTGTTACGTAGCGGATACTTGGGGTTTCCCAAAACAGTGTCGCATTGGATTGGACACCTACGATTTGCGTAATTGGGAACCCATCAAGTTCACGTGGAAAGCTTCCGCTCTCACCCAAAAACCACTTTACTTTGAAGACGTACAACTAGAACGCTATGGTCACACGATGGGACCCTGGTTACAACCGGCAAGATCCGGAGCACACTTCTTTTTGAACATCGCTGTGCTCCCATATCGCATGGGAATCCATCCTTGGAACGAGTGTCAGTATTCATTGGGCTACTACCGCCCGGGGTCACTAGCTCCTCGTCAGCTTCCCGCCTTTCCGCTCAACGCAAAAGCTTCATTGTGGCAAGCTGGTGCAATAATTGGAGGTGTCTACCTCATTCCCTAGTTTGACATCCTATTTTCAATCGCTTTCCCGTTCTCCTTGAATTGCATGTATTACATGACGGGTCAGTAATAACTGCGAAGCAGCAACCGGGAGCGATTGGCTCAGGCGTCCAGATCCACTTAGGGTCTGCGACGCCTTTGTGTTTCTACTGGACTTACCAAATTAAGCCGCCAAAAGGGAATAGCCAGGCAGCCAGTCCGTTGAGATGCATCCTACTCTACAGCGACCATCGGCGGGTCATATTCGAATTCACGCCAAGTGACCGCCCGTCGCAGCGGTTCGATCCTCAAAACCACTTGCCCATTCTGAAAAACCCGGACCGTACCGTTTGATTGGCTCACGACCACGGCAATCGCTTTCGTTGCGCGAGTAATCGAGGCGGCCGCCCAGTGACGTGCACCGAGTCCTTTAGATAGAGTAATACTCGCCGCCTTGACCTGTATGATTTGACAACATTTCTCAACGACGCCATCGCTTCCCACAACGAATGCGCCGTCGAGCAACGCGATTTCTTTGATCGCATCACGAGTTCGCGCGTCCTTTATGTTGCGATCCGTTTTGCCGTAGCCTTTCACTGGATCAAACCCAGCCGTGGAGCTATATTCCAGCACTTGTCGAGTGCACCCAACAATAAACAACGTTCCCACCGGGTTCCCCTCGCGACCCTCATGCCCAATCTCGACCGCTAAGTCCACAACGGATTTAAGTGTTTCTAGGGGAACACTAGTTTCCAATTGTCGCAAATCCCGAGCGGTTAGTTTCCCTAAGTGCTCGCCGAGTTGGAGGACGGATATACTGTCGATTCCCTTAGAATCAAAACCGCTATACAACGCAACCACTTGTGCTCCCGCATCAAGCACATCATTGGCGACACATTCTAACAATGCATTTTCCATGCGTTGGTGCACCGGACTTTCATCCGCTTCCAAAACAACGGGTGTCAAACCAAATTCCTCGGCACCCTCTAAATCCTCCGCACTTTGAGAAACACAAAGAATGAGTTTGTACTGTCCAACTTTACGAATAGATTTCCAATCCGCCGGTCCATCCAGCATCAACATCAAGGCATCCGCCTTCAGGGCTAGACGTAACTTCGCCGCATTCTTGTAGATCGAGACGAAGGGATCGCGAAACTTGGACGGCATTTGCGGTTGACTTGCTCTTATTTAAACGCGACGAACATACTGCCACTTAACAGTACGCAAAACTGTATTGGTTTTATTTTTTGCTCGAAAAAAACGGCGGGCAGACGAGCAATGTCTCCATATACTAATCGGAAAGTTCGCTTGTGAGCAATCCCATTTCAAAAGCATTGAAATACACGTCCAACATCAAGGATACCGATATTCTTTTAGCGAAACAAATTCGCCGGGTTGAGCATGTCAGCAATGTTTTCCTTGCCGTCATAGATCACCTCTGGACGTTCACCTTGGGTCCATGCTATCCAAGCTCTAGGATCTTCTCCCCAGTCCTCACCGCTGAATTTGCGAAACCCTTGAATTGCCGCAAATTGGATAGCAGGATCACGATCGGAAAGCGCTTTAACAAGCACTGCGTAAACCTGTTCTTCCTTAAAGTTTCCCATTGCCTGGATCGCTGCCACGCGCACATCAACCTCAGTGTCACTCCTCCATGTCTCGAGTAACAACTTAAATGCACGGTCCGTTTGGCGTTTACCCCATGCCTGACAAGCAATTACGCGAATATCAGCATCCTCGTCAGTCAGTGCTGATTCCAAACCAGCTTCGGCTTCAACTACGGGAAATGCGACCAATGCCCGCACCATTTCACGACGTACCACAGGTACTCGTTCCTGTTTTATCTGCGACGATAAGGCGGTTGCATGTAATACTTGTTTATTGCGTGACATCCCTGCTGCATTTTCCCGTAAATCAACAAGGTCGCGGTGTTTGTCATTCCACGTCGTCATGTACTTATCATCATCTTGCCACTCAGAATAAGACGTTGTTGGGTTGATGGAATTCCAATTAAAGGGAGCCAGTTGTTGGCACCCCGTTGCGCAAAATAACCCTATAATCACAAAGGAAAACCGAGGCCATAATAATCCGTGGTGCATGTAGTTGTCCCTATAACGCCCGCGTCAACTAAATCAAAACTCACTCTTTCTACGTTGTTCAGCGGGAAATGTAGCAAAACTAACCCTAGTGGGTCAACCTCCATTGCGGCCCACCCGCAGCGGACAATGATTGTTGTAAGTTTGATCAACACCCGAAAGATACACTCCAACTACTCCTCACAAGACAAATCAAACGATGACGGATCAAAATCTACTAAATTATCGCTGGTTAACATCTCCACAGGCGATCGCAAAATTTGATTGGCTTAAAACTGCACTGCCATTGTCACCCAATCAGTTCGTGAAACTCCGTGACGAAGTTGGCGTGGAACGGGCTGGTTTACTCGTCGCTCAAATGGAACTAAAACAGCGAGCAATCGAAAAATTCCCACGAGCGGAACAGTTATTCTTCACCGAAATTGGTTTGCAACAATCAACGGATATGGCCATCGCTACGTTCAAAGCAACACAATTGCAGCAGGACTATCCTGCCGTCACTCATGTCACTGACCTCTGTTGTGGTATCGGTGGTGATTTAATGGCTCTGGCAAACTCCTTCGATGTGATCGGAGTAGACATCGACCCAACAACCGCATGGATTGCCCAACACAATATAAATGTGACGAAAACTACCGGAACTGCCAAACTGTTGGCTATCGACGCTAGCAACATGGACCTGGAATCGACAGATTGGGTTCATCTCGATCCAGATCGCCGCGCCGATGGTCAACGACACACCGCCATCGAAGGCTATTGCCCTCCGCCATCCTTTGTCGAATGGCTACTGACTCATAACCGGCTTGATCAGCACGGACTGTCTATTAAGCTTGCTCCCGCCACTCAGATCCCTGAGCATTGGCACAGAGAAATGGTCTGTTGCCAATGGATTCAATCACGCGGTGAATGTCGCCAACAACTCGCTATTTTTTCCACTAGTAGCCAACCGCGCACAACACAGGCCGTTGGCGTTGCAGCCAATGGTACTGCCGAATGGATATTTAGCGTTGCCCAAGGCAAGCTCCATGACTCCAGCGACGTCACCATTGCTGAAACATGCAAAACATACATTTACGAGCCCGCACCAGCTATCCGTGCCGCGGGACTTAACAACTCATGGGCACACCAATACCAACTCGATGCCGTACACCGGCGTTTTAGTTACTACACATCCAACGAACAACTGAGCCCGACGGGAGGCAGTCGTTTCCGAGTGATTGAGGAGATGACGTTTGACCGCAAAAAAATTAAACAATGGCTAAGAGTTCGCCAGATCGGACAACTCGAAATAAAGAAACAGGGCCTACCGTTTTCACCCGCTGAACTACGAAAACAACTTCAACCTCACGGCGACAATCGAATCACGCTAATTATCTTAGGCGAAGCTCAATCGAGTGACCGAGCCATTGCCATCATGGCAGAACGCGAATAATCCGTTTAATCCGATCCGTTGTGGGACATTCCTTGCCTGCACCTACCACTCCAGTCAAAGAATTACCAATCAGCAGACCTAAATGTCGAATGATTAAATAAGGGACGTCCGGAATTTAATATTTTCTTCTGATAGAAGGCGTAGAAAAACATGAGATGGATTGCAAAACGATGTATCGTACTACTCCTGTTTTCAGGCGTAATTGTAGTGCCGTTGTTGCTCATAAATTCCACATCAGAAATGGGTTCTACCACGGGATCAGACGACGCAGGAACATGGCAACGCATGACGCAATGGTTTGATAACGTTGGTGATTCCATCACAGATTTCTTTGCGTCTGACAATGACACGGATGCCATCGGAGTGGTCACACAAGAGTCGGCGTTAACCGCAAACCCAACTGGCAATACCGCTCATCTAGATGGAGGGGTAATTGGTCGATTTGGAGATATTATCAACATGAACATAACGCCCAAATGGATTACACAACGCTGGGCCCGCGTCTCGAAGAATATACAAAGTGGCCCGTGGCAAGGTTACCGAGTCCCGATTGTGACGGGCGAAAAAACCAATGACCTCGCTGGGGCACTAACCTATTACTTCGACAACCAACAACAGTTACAACGCATCGCCTTTCGAGGCACCACTGGTGAACCGCAAAGAATAATCACGATGCTACAACAAGAATTTCATTTAACAAAACGCCCAACATCCCTCACTGGCTTATACATTAAAAGCCAAAACCGACGTCCCGTTAGCGTATTGATGATTACTCGCCTCCCTCACGCTGCCACCCAAAACGACGCTGCCCGCTACTCACAATACACCATTCAATTCGAATTAAATCGCCCCTCAATTGGCACTCAACTTAGCGATCGCTATAAAAACATCTTGGCCGCTAAGTAACATCATTGCCGTTTACACAAGCTCACATCTTAGGAATACCCCATTAAAGTGCGGCAAACCGGAACAAACGACAGCGTCGACAGTGAATCTTATTTAGTCGACAGGTTTTCCACACCTCTGCTGACGACTCACAGTCAACAATTACTTCTCAATACCTGCCTCATTACAGGCTGTACTGACAGCTTTTAACTTCTTTGCAATGTTTATTGACTCTTTGCCGACTAAGTACTTTGATTGTGGTACTAGCAAGTTTACAATCGTAACTCGGTTCCGCTTTATCACTGGTGCATAACAAGTTACCCGCGATAAAACAGAAGCGATCCCATCTGAAGCAAATACAGTTACCCGACTCCACATCGGGCTGTTATTAATTCAAATGTAGTACATGTAAATAAAAAAGCCTGAGTCAAGGAATCTCGCGGCATACCAATAATGTGCCCGAGGGTTGTAACTACGATGGTTGCAACAGACTTTCGCTTCCGACGCATAAAGGATGAACAGCCGAGTGACCAAGGACGAACAGAACATCCTGTCAGCGATCATGAATGACGTCGCTAACAAGATTGGCAATCCGATATTCGAACTATGGTTCGACCACACAGTTCAATGGAACCTGTCCGGATCGACGCTTTCGATTTCTGCGCCCACTGCGTTCGCAATGGAACGGATTCGACGAGTTTATCAACGTGATATCGCTGAAGTGGCGTGCAGTATTAAAGGACGATTATTACAACTTGAATTCACCGTTGCTCCAACAGCAGACGAGTTAACATCAAGTACGTCACAAGACGATCAAAACCTCCTCGAGACAACTGCCAACGTGTCGCCACCGACTGTACCCACGTCACGCGCTGCGCACGATGAAACCTCCGCACTAAACGCTCAGCCACGCCCCACTTTCTCCAACCTTGTATGTGGAGCATCAAACCAAATCGCATTCGGAGCTTCCCAGGCCATCGTTGAAAGCCCCGGAACGATATCACCACTATTCGTGTATGGACCATCTGGCAGCGGCAAAACACATCTGCTGCAATCAATCTGGGATGAATTCCGCGGCCGCGTTAAACCTGGCCGAGCGATGTATCTAACGGCCGAGCAATTTACCACGCATTTTCTCGAAGGTCTCCAAGGAAAAGGGCTCGCTAGTTTTCGGCGGCGATATCGAGATGTTGACGTGCTTCTTATTGACCAAATTGAGTTTTTTGTCGGTAAATCGGCAACCACATTGGAATTTCACTATACGATCGATTCACTGCTTCGCAGCGGTAAGCAGCTTGTATTTTCAGCAAAAGCACCGGCAACTGAGATTGCCGGACTTGGAGCAGACTTAGTGGCGCGCCTGTCTAGCGGTTTGGTGTGCAATATAGCACCACCGGACGAAAGTATGAGACTGCAGATTGCACAACAATACTGCAGCAGACACCAATTAGACATTAGTTCTGAGATAGTTCTAATGTTGGTCCGACGAGTTCAACCTGACGCACGGCACGTGCAGGGAGCCCTAAACCGCATTCGCATTTTACAGCAAGTGGCGGGGACGGGGCTAACGCTGAGACAGGCGGAGGAACAACTTAATGATCTTTTCCAATGTGTACAACGACCTGTCGGTATCCAGGACATTGAAAAAGCGATCTGTAAAACATTTGGGCTCGATAAAAAAAGCCTGCGGTCAAACGGAAAAATCAAGTCTATTAGCCACCCCCGCATGCTAGCGATGTGGCTGGCTAGGAAATACACTCGAGCTGCCTACTCGGAAATTGGCGAGTTCTTTGGAAACCGAGCGCACACCACAGTCATTTCCGCCAACCGCCGAGTCGCCGGTTGGATTAAAACCGACGCGTCCATCACAATGGCCTACGGCGAATGTCGAGTCGCCGACGCCATCAAACGCGTCGAAGCACACTTCTAAGGCTGACCCATTCGTTAAACGAACGGGGTTTTTCCAGGTCGAGCTACATCGGGAACAGCGATGTCACTCCATTCGTAAGCCGCCGGAGTCATGTCTTGCTTGGAATTCATCATCTGTTCCCAAGTCAGTGTCTTACCCGTATAGCAAACTTCTCGCCCCATGATTGCAAGCATTGTGCTTTTGCACATGTAATCGCCATTGTTAATCGTGTTTCCTGAACGGATTGCGGCGTACAACTCTTTGTGCTCTACGTCGTACATGCTTGGCTTAGGCCCTTTGTAACGCCATTTCTCTTCACCGTTAATGCTGTAAGAATTACGTAACACGCGAGCGGTGCCTTTAGTACCAACAACGAAATCTTCCACGTTGTTCGAACATCCCGCCATCTGACGAGTATAGGCGTGAGTTTTAACTCCATTGGCCCATTCATAGCATACGGAGAAATGGTCAAAGACGTGTCCCCATTTTTCGTCGGTACGTTCTTGACGTCCACCCAACCCAGTGGCGCGTACTGGCGGTTCGTCGCCCATCAGCCACATCGCTTTATCTAAACTATGGATGTGTTGCTCAACAATATGATCTCCGCCAAGCCAAGTGAAATATAGCCAGTTTCGCATCTGGTATTCCATTTCACTCCATTCAGGTTTTCGGCCACGGTGCCATAACGTACCTGTCAAATAATTTTCTTGTATCGAGCGAATTTCGCCAATCACTCCGTCCTGAATCTTTTTCATGATTTCGCGAACACCATAATCATATCGCCAGCACAATCCAGAGACGACGTTAAGATCCTTTTCCTTTGCTTCGCGCACACTATCCATCACACTTCGCACACCAGCAGCATCCGTCGCTACGGGTTTTTCACAAAACACATGTTTGTTTTGAGCAACCGCTTCTTTAAACATCGCCGGTCGGAAATGCGGGGGGGTGCACAGCAAAACCACATCAATATCTGTGGCTAACAACTCCTTATATGCATCAAAGCCAACAAAGCTATGGTCGTCGTCAACTTGAAATTTGTCGCCAATCTGGCGGCTCAATATATTCTTAGAATGCTCCAGCCGATCGGGGAAAGCTTCAGCCATTGCCGTTAGACGCAAGTTATCTTCCGCTCGCATGGCGTTAACAACAGCTCCACTACCACGACCACCGCAGCCAATCAAACCAATTTTCAAGATATCCGAACCTTGAGCATGCACTGGATTTGCCACGGTAAGCGATGTCGCTGCAGCGCCTCCGACTAAGACCGATGACTTCAAAAAATCTCGGCGATTCGAATTTTCATTAGCCGTTTTATTATTGGACGACATTCACTTCTCCTGCTGTAATCTAAAAAAATCAATTGTTTCTAATATCATTCATTCCGTCCATTTAATTTTATAGAAGACGAGGGAAAGATACAAGCAAAGAACTAAGAGCGGCGAAACCAAAATGCAACAACTATTTCACGCGCTGCATATATCGCTGAAATTCCCGTTGCAACTCTCGTATAGTTTCACCGAACGCCTTTTCAAAGTCACGCAAACGAATCTCCGAATTATCAGCACATAACGACTGCTTCGCCCCGTGGGTCTTTAAGTAATTCAAGAACTCTTCACGACGAGTCCTAATTAGAAAATAGGTAAGGGCCCATGATTGGGCATAGGCCATTCGAATCGTTGCCGAGTCACGAAAGGCTCGATCATGCGAGACCAACTCCTCGAGATTCATTACTTTCCGTACTCGGCTAGCTGTCCGATATGTCCCTAAATGCAATGGACTTACGGACCCTATGGGCTGGTATCCCGTTTGCGTTTTAAGATCGGGTGGCTCAAAGAATATCGCAAGGCCTTCGCTAAACCACAGCGGATGGGGCGCAAGCCTCGTTTGCAACCCCGAGTTATAACTGAGTTGATGCGTCGCTTCATGGATAACTGTTGCCATCGTGCGTGAGGCCAAAATACTACTCGCTCCCCTAGTAATCCCATTTCGTTGCACAACATCAATGGCTAGCAAATTCACTCGATTCGTTTTCTGGCTGTAGTATCCATGAACACTACTGACTGCAGCACCCAATTCATTCTGACCGTGTTGTTGATACATCTCACGATTGCCGTGCAACACGATGACCAGTTGGTTTGGCGGTGGGGTCAGTGATAGCCCACGGTTGCTCCAAAACGCAAAAAACCCTTTGAATAGTCGCTCCAAGGCGGCAGTACAGCGGTTAGTGTCTGCTGCTGATGCGGAAGAGCAAATCACGTAATGCGTTGAGCTTTGCACATTAAACTGACTACCAAACTCTCGTTGTAACGTACGGCTTACCACACCCTTGTCAGCGTACTCAAAAGGCGCTGAATCAGATATTTGTTCGATCACTGACTGCTTTTCAAGCAGATGATAATGCGAGTCGGCGGTCATCAACAACAGCGTGTCTAATGACGGTGTTGTAACGAAAGTGCCCTTCAAGGTGATTTGGTGACCACCATCTTGAAAAGTCACGATGTCAACAGCGTGCAAGCGACACTGCAATGAGTGCAACGGCAATGGCAACAACGACGGGGACAAGAAACAGAGCAGGGCAGTCAAAAATAACAAGCCTGCTCGAATTGTGACGCAATTTTTCACTGTCGCTGAACTCTCCTCACGCACCACTTAGAACCGCGCTCAGCCACCCTGACCAACTGACGACGCAGTGGAACGATTCGGGCCGGTTGAGAGCACCTGAGTTTCTGTCATCCGCGACAAATAATGAATCATGCTCGCTGCACCTCGAAATCCAATGACCCGTTCATCGAGCTCCATTTTAGATGAATAAATTCTCCCTGCATCCAAATCAAACTTAATCGTACCGTGCTGTAATCGCTGCATCAATTGACTCTGGATTTTAGGATCATTCACTGGCGTTAGTACCTGCGTTCTGACAGAAATCGTCGCCAAGCCATTCTGGACTTGTTCCAGCTTATACTGTTTCCGCAGTTGAATCGCTTGGACTCGTCCACTTTTCAAACGCACACGCACTTTTTCCATGCTGAACCATCGCTGCCCAATTTTCACACTACGTTGTGGCAGTTGTGGTAATAACATTCCAATCCCAGGATTAAATTGGGCGACCGCATCGTCGCGGCGCACAATAGTGCCAGTCGGCGAAATAGTGATCGTTGCCAATGGCTTACCAATCGCCTCAGCTACTTTGATATAGCTTTCTGGAACAACTTCGTTTTGCTTACTGTCATAACGCACCTCCTCCTTACCCGTTACCTTTTGCCATAATTCAGCATCTTCAACTAAATGGACAAACGTCATGTTTCCCTGATCATCGACATTCGATATTTGAAAAACCCGAGTAGAAACACTGCGGGATTTAAGGCTTTCAAATTCACCTTCGATTTTTGTGTCCATTGAGACGAGATGAACGACTCGCGAGCGGACATTCTGTCCCACCTTCATCCGGTAGGCTAAACGGTATTCTTTGGTGGCGCCCGCATCAATAATCGCCGCACTGGTTGCTTTATCAAGCTGTTGCGTCAAGTCCAGCGGTTCACCCTGGAGTGTCGGTGCCAGCAGCAGTAATAAAAACAACGCTCGCGACAGTGGCGATCCGTGTTTCCGAAGTGTGACAACAATATTAGATTGTCGATTCATCTGATGCGTCCTTGCATGAATGAATGGTGTTGAATTTAAAGCGACTGCATATCAATCGCAAAGCTGAAGCGTATTGTTATTTCTTATGGCGGATTCGACCACCCCAATCTAGCTTTTCACGTAGAGTCTGGTAATCATTTTGTCCAGCAACTTCAACCATCCGAAAGGTTTCTACCGCTCTTTTCACTTGGATGCGGTCCAATTCCGTAATATTTGCTAATACCTGTCCGTCGACAGTCACTGCCGTGTCTGCCGCACTCCCGTGTATTTGCATCTCCATTATCCTGTCCGCTGAATCAACAACGGGCCGCACAGTAAGCGTATGGGGACTTAGAGGTGATATCACAAAAGCATCAAGAGATTTCCGAAGGATAGGCCCCCCGGCAGACAAGTTGTAAGCAGTCGATCCCACCGGTGTGGAAATAATCAATCCATCACAACTGTACGTCGTAGCCAATTGACCATCAACGAACAAATCAATATCGAGAATGGCAAATGGAGCCCCGCGGACAATGGCTGCTTCGTTCAAGCCAATTGTCGACGCAATCGTCTCACCATCACGAATAACACTGCAGCGTAACATCAAATGTTCCACAATCGTGCAATTCCCAGCAACCACGTCCTGAAATGCTTGGCTTAGTTGATCAGGAGAAATCGAAGCTAGAAACCCCAATTTACCAAGATTGACACCAACCACTGGAACCTGTTTGCTGCTGACGTCTTTGGCTGCGTGCAGAATCGATCCATCTCCTCCAAGCACAATTGCCAATGCCGGCTGCTCAGCAAGGTCGTCCACGACATTGAAAAATTTATCAATGCACTCTCGAGTTCGCTGCTCTGCTTCAGCGGATATCCCATGACTACCACCAAGCACAACAACGTTGATACGAGACCCATCTTGTTTCACCCAAGTGGGCTTTGCAGAATTTTGACTGCCGCTCGAATTTGGTTCATTCATAATATTTAGTAACGGTCTCTCACGCCTTATCTGAACTCAACGTCGTAGCGTCATCTGCTAATGTCTGAGTGCCCGCGTTTGTATTATGTTTGTTCGATTCATGACAAACACGATAGATGCCATCGCTATCAAGTCCTAAATCTGCAAGCAATTCTTGGCGGCTTCCGTGTTCCACAAATATATCTGGTACGCCAAGTCGTCGTACGTGTCCTGTATTTAATTGGCGTTGTGAGGCAAACTCTAACACTGCTGAACCGAATCCGCCGATCAACGCTGCCTCTTCAACTGTTACTATAAATGGGCTACTGCGGAGCACGCGTGTGATGACATCTTCATCAAGCGGTTTCACAAATCGCACATTGACCACTTCCACTTGAATGCCATCTTCTAGCAACCGATCTGCTGCAGTTAGACAATCCATCAACATCGCACCACAAGCTAAAATCGTACCGTCGCTGCCTTCACGAATTATTTCGGATTTCCCTAATTCCACGGGAGCCAGCGGCGCCAATTCACGAGGCACTTCCGTAGCAACTCCTTTCGGGTACCGGATAGCGCAGGCAGAGGAGTGGTTCACTGAAAACTCCAGCATCGATCGCAAATCCTTGCCATCGGCTGGCGCCATCACTACGATATTCGGAAACAATCGCATATAACCCAAATCAAACAAACCGTGATGTGTTGGCCCATCGGGACCAGCGAGCCCAGCACGATCAAGCATGAACGTAACAGGTAAATCCTGCAAACAAACTTCTTGAAAAATATGGTCGAAACTACGTTGCAAGAATGTACTGTAAATAGCAACGATCGGTCGCAATCCTGCTTTAGCCTGACCAGCGGCAAAGGCGACAGCGTGCCCTTCGCAAATACCTACATCAAAAAAGCGGTCAGGGAAATCTGCTCGCACTTGCTCTAGCTTATTCCCTTGACACATTGCTGCAGTAAAACACGTCACGTCTTGATTCTTACTGAGTTGCTCATAAATGGCATCGCGAGCGTGGTTTGTATAAACTGGCTGTCTAGGCGAGGTGACATCATCAAAAATCGCATGCTCATCAGATCGCTCGAACACCGGCGGAGCATGAAATGTTCGCGGGTCGTCCACCGCTGGTGTAAACCCATGACCTTTTTCTGTGACGACATGCAACAAAACGGGCCCTTCTAGGTCTTTCACCATCTTCAAATACTTACGCAACAACGCAATGTCATGGCCATCTATTGGCCCCAAGTATCGAAAACCGAGTTCTTCAAATAACATCCCACCGTGCAACCCAGCTTTAACAGCTTCTTTCATCTGAGCTAAGAATCGCTCGGCCGGATCCCCGACCAAAGGTACTTTATTTAAGACTCGCCCAATTTCCGACTTCAACCCCGAATACAAACTCGTCAGTCGTAAGCGATCTAAGTAGGATGCAACGCCGCCGACTCGCGGGCAGATTGACATTTCATTGTCATTCAAGATAACCAACACATTTCCCTCGGCGTTATTCATCGCTTCATAGACCACGCCCGAGGGAAAAGCTCCATCGCCAATCACTGCAATCGACCTGCGGTCGCCTTCACCCTTTAATGTGTCGCCGCTGTGAATCCCAAATGCCGAAGACACACTCGATCCGGCATGACCCGTCATAAATAAATCATATTCGCTTTCTGCTGGATTGGGATAACCCATCAAACCACTTTTGGTGCGAATCGACATGAACTGTTTGTAACGACCTGTCACCAACTTATGTGGGTATATTTGATGGCCCGTATCCCAAATCAAGCGGTCGCGGCGAAAGTCAAAAGTGCTATGCAGCGCCAGACACAGTTCGACCACTCCTAAATTAGACGCAAAGTGTGCCGAGCGTTCACTGAGCAACTCACACAGCACATCGCGGATCTCGACAGCAACATCCTTCAATTCAGCATTGGACATGCCCTGCAACGGCTCGGCCGTATTTAATCGATTGAGATTTGGATGTTTCATAAGGTCTCGTGATGTATCACTGTTTGATCTGCGACTAATTAGTTCGCGACAACACAATCTTGGCCAATTGCCTCAGCCAATTTGCACTTTCTCCAAATGCCGTCAACTCAGCTTGGGCCTGCTGAATCAACTCCTCAGCATATTCTCGACTTGCCACAATTCCCATCAAACTGGGGTATGTCAGTTTACCATGTTCTGAGTCTTTTCCTGTCTGTTTTCCGAGCTGTTCCTGATCGCCCTCGCAATCTAGTAAATCGTCTACCACTTGGAAAGCTAGTCCTAGTAGCTTTCCATACGCATCTAAGTGGGCAATTTGTTCATTACTTGCAGCAGCGGCAATCGCTCCTAGTCGCAAGGAAACACGAAACATCGCTCCCGTCTTGCGATGGTGGATCTGTCGTAACAAGTCTAGATTTCCAGCTTGGTGCTCAGCAGCTAAGTCATCCACTTGTCCACCAACTAACTGACAGGGGCCAGCTGCTATAGCTAGAGCTTGGCAAGATGCTGCTCGTATTTCTGCCGACGTTTCACTGCTCGAGACCACCTGGAACGCTAACGCGAGCAGTGCGTCTCCAGCCAAAATAGCGTTCGCTTCGCCAAACTTAACATGACATGTCGCCTGTCCGCGACGCAATAGGTCGTTATCCATCGCTGGCAAATCATCGTGAATAAGAGAGTAAGTATGGATCATTTCGACCGCACAAGCGTTGGCAAGGGTAGCACTAGAACGTTGACCGCACGCGTCACTCGCCATAAACACCAATAATGGCCGCAATAACTTGCTCGGCGCCAACAACACATACCGCATCGCTTCTTCAAGCACTGTTGGACAACCAGCTTGAGGCTGTGTCCATTGATCAAGCGCAGCGTGAATGTCCGCGTTTGCAACCTCCATGTACTGAGAAAGAGTGTGAGTTGAGTCGGTTGCCATTTATGGTAAATCCAAGCAGCAGGTACTAATCACATTGAAGAACAGAAAAATAAAATGGGCAATTGTTGTTTCATTGCCTGCAGTTCTACTTTAATTCAGCATGGTCTAATCGTCTAGTTCTTCTTGCGTAGAACGACGCTTCGCACGGGAAGACTGCTTTTGTTCCAAAGTCGTTTCTTCATCTGCAAACGGCTCCGTGACGGCATTTCCATCCGCATCAACGCCCGTCAAAACCTCTATTCGTCGTTCCGCTTGCTTGAGTGTGTCATGGCATTGCTTAAGTAGAGTTACGCCAGTTTGATACTGAGCTAGAGACTCCGTCAAATCCAACTGACCCTGTTCCAGTTGTTCTACAACGCCTTCAAGTCCCTCCAGAGCCTCTTCGAACGTCAACTCTTCAGTGGCTGCTGCTTTCTTGGCCATGTTAATATCCTCTTCCTTTTTTGTTTTTTCAGCTTAATTTAAATCTGATTCCAGTGATTCCACGATGCTGGTGAACTTACCGTTGGCAAGTTGCGTGTGTAACTCCTGCCCAATCTGAATGTCTGCTATGCTCCGCACCACCGTTGCCTCAGACGATTGGGTCACACTGTACCCACGCTGCAATACCTCGAGCGGACTTAGGGCTGACAACCTTGCCGCCATCACTGACATCTGTTCGCGACCCTGCTGCAACGCCAATTCAATCCCACGCGCAAGTTCTTTTTCAAGATCATCCACCGCGCGAGCACGTAGGTGCAAGCCCTCGTGAGGATTCGTCAGCACCGGTCTGGAACAAAGCAATTTTAACCGCTGGCGCGCCGCATCAAGTCGAGCTTGTAACAAAGTCACGAGCCGTTGCCGTAAGACCATGAGATTGCTGCGAACTTCACTTTCCTGCGGTACAGCGATTTCCCCGGCCTCGGAAGGCGTCAGAGCACGGCGGTCCGCCACAAGATCCGCTAAAGTAACATCGATTTCATGACCAACTGCGGAAATAACCGGAATCGAACAATTGAAGATTGCTCGCACCACCTGTTCATCATTGAAACACCACAAATCCTCCATGCTGCCACCGCCACGACCTGTGACAATTAGATCTGGAGGTGGCTGCATTTGATTCGCTAAGTGGATGCCGTTGGCAATCTCACTTGCGGCAGTAGTACCTTGCACACGTACCGGAACAACGACCACGTTAACACTGCTCCAACGGCGACGGACCACCTCTAGAAAATCACGAATCGCCGCTCCTGTCGGACTTGTCACAAATACAATCCGCTGGGGCAGCCAGGGTATCGGCTTTTTGTGCTCCGCTGCAAATAATCCCTCGGACTCCAAGTCCCGCCGCAGTTGTTCAAATGCCTGCTGCAGCGTACCTTGCCCTTGGGATTCAACTCGATTGACAACCAGTTGATAACTTCCACGAACAACGTAGAGATCGATTTTTCCGCAACAAAGAATCTGCTGACCGTCTGCTAGGTCAAAAGGTAATCGTTGAGCCGTATTACGCCAGATAACCGCTCTTATCGTCGCTTGATCATCCTTAAGAGAAAAATAGAGATGTCCAGAAGCAGGGCGTGAAAGATCCGCTACCTCACCTGCCACCCAAACTCGTGCAAAACGCTCTGCTAAAACATCCCTCGCTAATGAATTGAGCTCGCTGACGCTAAGCACGTCGGGTTGTTCCACGGTTGGTTCACTAACTGGATTGCTAGAACCTGCTACCGCCGCAAATAATGGTAATTCTTCGTCTTCCATAGTTCTATTTTTAACCGTTGCAGTGTCGCGCGACAATGGTCTGACCTGGCACTCCATACCACTGGGTGTCAACGCAGTGAAAAACATCTATCTATTGAAATCTTTTTTTAACGTCTGAAAAATTACTACGCAATCAACTTCGTTCATCGAGAATCCCCAACGGCGCCGGATCTTTCGCTAATGGCAACTCGTCGCATAACCGCATTTTGGATTGCGCCCATCGCTGTGCAATTTGTGTTCGCGATTCCAATATCTCCTGCACATCGAACCGATGTTCCTCAATCTCACTGCGATTCAAATCAGCCGGGATCTGAATCGGGCGACTCATAACCATCCGCACACGTGAAAAAGGCCGCGCGATAACTGATTGGTCCCACGCATTTGTAACTCGCCAAGGACGATCACAACCGAAACCGACGCAAACCAATGGTATTTGCAGACGAGATGACAAGTAAATGCACCCTTGTGCCAACTTCCGCCGCGGGCCGCGCGGACCATCAGGCGTCATCGTCAAGTTTGTCGTTTTTCCCAATCGCAACAACTCCTTGAGGCCTGCAACGCTGCCTCGCGAAGACGAGGCACGCACCGTACCAAATCCCATATATCGCGCTGCATGCGAAAGCCACTCCGCATCTCGATGACGACTCAAGAGCATGGAAATATTACACCGACCTCGCAAATAAAACGGGATGGCGATGTATTCGTGCCAAAACAAGTAAATCATCGGGCCACTGAAATCAGGCGAGACAGCATCGACGGTCGGATCTTCACAGACCTTGCGATAGTCCATCGTCCCCATCCAACTCCGCAGCGCGCAGCTGATGCCAAATCCGCCAAGTCGCATCATCCATGGTGCTTGGAATTTCATCTACGGGTTCTCTTGCATCCTGCTAGACTCACAATGACTCGTTACCGCCCAATTACCACAACGTCAATTTGACTTCAAATCGTCCAATCCCCTGAAAACACTTCCGTCGCTGTACCTGTCATAAACACATGATCGGAATGCTCATCCCAGCACAAATCGAGATCACCTCCAATCAAATGGACTTTGAGCTGCCGCTGAGTTTTACCTGTCAAAACTCCAGCAACACAAACAGCACTGGCGCCGGTCCCACAGGCCCACGTCTCACCGGACCCACGTTCCCATGTGCGTTGGCGAACTTCCGTAGCAGACAGGACTTCCACAAATTCGATGTTGGTGCGCTGGGGGAACCGTGAGTCTGTTTCAATCAACGGCCCCACTCCCAACACCAATTCGTCGCTTGCCTCCTCCACAAAAATAACGGCATGGGGATTGCCCATCGATACACATGTCACCGCTAATGAATGGTCGCCAATCAAAAATGGCTCAAGTATAATCTGTTCGCCTGCAAGCGTCGTCGGAATTTCGTTTGGCTGTAGTCGTGGGATTCCCATATCAACTCGAATATCCAATACCTCGTCACCTTGCACGCGTAACTCCAATGACAATACGCCATGCCCAGTTTCGACTCGCAAGGCTTCTTGACGACAAATTCCGTGCTCGTAAACATACTTAGCAAGGCAGCGAATTCCGTTGCCGCACATTTCGGATTCACTGCCGTCAGCGTTAAACATCTGCATTCGCACATCGGCTGGGGTAGAGTCACTAGGCGGCAAGATGAGTATTAGACCATCACCACCCACGCCAAAGCGACGGTGCGAAATATTGCAAGCTAACGACGCAAGATCCTCTGGTAGCGATTCAGTAAAGCCATCAACATAAACATAGTCGTTGCCGATACCATGCATTTTTGTGAATCTCATAATCTGAATTAGCCTCCACGTACTGGATAGAATGTCGCTAGCTTCATGATGTGTTTCCTACCGCAACTGTAACACGCCGGCACCTTGTCCGTCACGTATAGGCGAGGCAATCCGCGGTTCAAGATTTTTTAGAATACGTTCCATCGCGCCGTCTAATTCAGGAAAAGCTGTGCTATTGACGCGTGGTTGCCCAACCGTCCCGACAACTTCGATTTGCAGCAAACTTTTGCTAGCTTCAGTTAATACCGCATTGATAATCGGAATTACAATCTGCTGCCGCCCAACCCTCGAATAGAAATTCAAGTTGATTTCTTCCTCAAATGACATCCAGCCTGTTCCGTATAAGCTGACGGTGTCACCACGCAAATCAATGCGATCCAGCACTATCTGATCGTTCTTTATACGGAAGTCGACATCCGTGGATGAAAACACTCCACGATCTGCTTGTATGTCAATTTTATTGAACAGTGCAACCATTAATGGCAACTCGTAAGTATCGGCCTGTTTTAATCGCACCTGGCCATCGCCTAACCAACTCGTGCGGTCACCGACAACGCCTCGCAATCTTAACGTAGCATCGACTCGGCCGGACGTACGCTCTTGCACTCGTCGATGACGAGCAAGCTTCGCTAAATCAGCCTGAAGCAATGACGCCTGTAACATGAACCGTGGTTGTGACTTGCCGTTATTACCCGCAAATCGACGCTGCTCCTTGTCAAACAACACTTGCAAGTCAATTTTTGCTAAACCCCCAAAACTATGTCCCGTCAGGCTCATCGCTGGACGTTGCGGCTGGCGAATGACAGTCGAACCCGTTCTGTTTTCCTGTGTGGCACGAGCCCAAGTACCTGCAAGTATTTGCCGTTCATCAATCCATAAAGGTCCTTGGATTTTGGTTATCTGCTGGTTGCCTAAAAACATCGAGTCAATTTCTACGAAGGCGCTACTACGGAATCCTCGATCATCCAATACTCCCGTAAATTGAATCCCGCCCTGCATGCCACTTAAGCGAGTCCCACAATCGATTGACGCACCGGCAACTTCTAATCTAACTCTCCAACTCGCATGTAGTGATTTGATAGCTGCCGGTTGATGAGCGAGATAGATGTCACCCTCTAGTTGTAGCGGACCTTGAATATCCAACCCGCGAATCTGCTGACTCAATTCGGCGGGCATCGCAGCTAATAAATCCGCATCCATCCGCAAACGGTCGATACTCAAATGATCCATCGCAAAATGCCACTGTCCGTTTGGTGCTCGATTATAAACACCATCCATTTGAAACTCTGTATCACCATGCAACCCATGGATTCCAGTCAAGCGAACATGGCCGTCCTGCAGTATAAATTCGCCCGTCACACCCTCGATTCGATAGGGAAACCACGTCGGCATAAAACTGATCGTCGAGGTTGTCAAACTGTCAGCCGGAATCCATTTTTTTCCGTGTACAAACACGTTGGTACCACCCGGTTTTAGCGTGCTCTCTAAACTAACACGAACTTGATCCAAAGCCCCTTCCGGTTTTAATGATCGCCACGTATTTAGGATGGCTGGATTCTTAGCGGCCAATGCATCTCGCAAATCGTTATCAAGTGGCACGTCCGTAGCCGTTAGTACCATTTGCAGCGGAGCCTCCGCGGACCCACGTCCTGAGTGGCTTGTTTGGCCGAACTGACCGGCTGGTTTTGTAAATCGCCCTTGCATTTTTACAAACGCGTTTCCTTTGTATCCTGAGAAATCTTGAAATTCCCATTGGTCACCCTGCAAACGGACTTTACCGTTGATGCGGTGAATGGGATAAGGAAACCCCCTGTATTGCAAAGTCCCTTGTTGGAAATCAAATTCGATCTGTCGATAAGGATTACCAGGTGTGCCACGATATTCGTAGCGGGCACGATGCAGGGTGATTAATCCAGTCGGGCGTAGTACGTCGATGGTCTCCCGCGACTGGGGATCGAGGGCTGAAATCAATTCCGCGTCCAGTGGAATCGCTCCGTCTGAGGTAATCTCCAACCAACCGCGAGGTGCTATTTTTGAATCTCTTATATCCGCATTTATTTTGAACGTGCGCCCGTGAGTTTGCGCTAACACATCACGCACAATAATATCGCGATTGTGAATTTGAATAAAACCAGTCGCGTTTTTTAGCGTATAGGGGAATTTTTCATAGGTGAGGTCCATGTCCAGCAATTGGATATCCAAGTGCGATCGTGGCTTTTGCCCAACATTGTCATAATGATACTTGATGGCGGCAGTGCCGCGCGGACCATAGGTATGTAGCGTTTTGCGAATACCATTGATCACTTCATCTTGCGGCAAACCGATTAATAGATCCTCATCGATTAAAATTTTGTCGGTCGCACACTCTATTTCCATTGTCGGTTTAACACCAAATTCTGAAATTCTCGCATGACCCGATAACGACGTGCCACCGAAACTGCCCTGTATTTTCTCAAGTCGCAATACACCGTCTTGCCACGTAATCGCACTAGAAATATCTGTGATTGGAAACGGTAACCTGCGGTCGCGATACGAACCGTTTGCCAACACTCCCGCCGCCACCCATTTAGTTTGCAATACCGGACTGTTTGCAATCGCTGTTTGGGATGTGGGATCATTCGTAGTCGCGATGGTCGTCTGAAGTTTGGTCTCTAGTTGAACGGCTAAATCCGCTTGACCTCGAATCTCCAATCCCGCTGGGAATTGTTCCAGCATGCTCAGTGGCAAATATTCGAACCAATCGTTGGTTAACTGTAATTTTCCAATTCGCACGGACAGCAGCGACTGCTGGTCGTCTAAAGAAATCGCTCCTTGTACCTCAATGCCCCCCACAAACGAATTCGTCACCTGACTGCGCACCTTTAACACGCGCCCTTGTTGAGAGTTGCGGGCAGCATCAACACTCAAGTGCGCACGCTGTTGATCCGTAATGACCGTATCCCGAAAGGTCAGCACAAACGGATCTTGTGACAATTGAGCCGCACCCCTGATTGCCAACTCCAATCCTGAGATGCGAATCGTTGGCATGCCGGTCTCGGCACCCACTGGTTTGACTGCGCGCAAGCGATCGACCAAATCAACCACATTCCAATTGCCAGCCGAATTGCGCACGGCATGAATCCGACCACCGATTAGGTGAATTTCGTCAATCAACGGTTGCTGCTGTAGCAATGTCGCATAGTCCGTAGGTCCAACTAGATCCAAACGATCGATCGTCGCGATCACCTCAGAATCCCAACTCGCCGCCGCGGAAGCCGGTAATGATATCTGCACATCTTCAAGACGAATACCGTGGTTTCCATTACGCGCAACGGAACCCACTTTCACAATCAACTCGGGGATCGCCGTTGTAATCTGTTGTTCGATTTGTAGACGAATCTGCTCGTTAATTTGCCGTTCAATCCAAGCTTGATTGGCAATCAAAGCAACAGCAATGACAACCACCGTTAACGCGGCGCTGCGCAACCAACGCTGAAAACAGCTCGGACCTTGCGCAGAACGATCAGACGCAGCCTGTGGGTGGGAGGAAGATTGATCAGTTCTACGCATCACCCCCCCCTTCCGTTGGCGCCGCAAACCAAGCTAAAAATCGACGACCACAGGTAAACCGTTGCAGTCCCTGGCTGAGCCCAAAACCGGCTAACACTGTTAGAACCAATACAGCCGGTTGACGGTAACGAATAGAACTCACAAACACCATGTGCAGGGCGGTGAAGTATATCGCGGGAGAGATACTTAACAGAACCGCCACTAGCAGTTTGATTTAATTTACGATACTTAATCAAGAGGATGAGTCCATACAGAGCCAACGCGACGACACCAAGGTAGCCTACTGCCATGCCCCAACGCATAGCAACTGAAGCCCCCACCTTATCACTGGCTAAAGGACGCCAGAAGCGAACGAGCTTAGTGCCGGCTAACGCTAACACTTGATTCGGGTTAGCTGCGGCCCAATCCAAGGCAGCATCACGCATGCGGTTGTTCAAGCGGAATTCATAGCAATCCAGTGGCGGCGTCGCCAACTTAGCATCGTCAATATTTTGAGCTCGATGAAAACCCAACACAAACGACATGTCGCTGCCACCCGTTGCATTTTCATGCAAACCATCGTATAGACTTGCACCAACTTGCAACGTCGTTGGTACAAAATGACCAACGACTCGATAATTGCGCACCCACCATGGTGACATCGTGATGCAAAATGCCAGCATGATGAGAATCCCTTGCCAACATAGTTTTTTTCGTTGAGCAGAACACAGTAGCACCGCGACTAACAATAGCGGGGTAAACAACAACCAACTCGGCCTAATCAACACTGCCACAGCAGCAACCATGCCCGTCAGAATCGCCGATCGCCAACGTAGTGAATTGTCTTTTGCGGAATTGCAATCACGCAGCACATAATAGAATGCCAAAAGTTGTAAAATCATAACCAAGCAAAACGGGCCTTCACTTAGAATCAAAATGCTCATCACAATTCCACCTGGGTAAATGCTGGCCAACATTGCCGCACAAACACCGACCCTGCGATCGAACAATAATGTTGCGAAGATTCCAATAACCACCACAGTGCAGGCACCCAAAATGGCATTAAGCATCCGTACCGAAACGACCGACGGTTTTCCGGCAAAGAGTTTATGCCAAGCAGCAATCAAAATGGGATAACCGGGAGTGCGAGAGATTTTTGCGTTTTCGCCGCCGAACTGATAGGACTCGCCCTTATAGATTTGGTGACCTAGTACCCAATAGGAAAATGAATCGCCAAAGGCAAAGGTATTTGCATCGGTTTGGCGAGCTTGCCACCAGATACCACCAGCGCAGCGCACTGACAACGCGAACGCAAAAACAAGCGTCCACCCGATGATTGCTCGGCTCAATGGCATCCCTACCGTTTGCATGGCTGTCTCCGACAGCGCAACACCTGCGCAAGACCGACCCCCGCAAGGAACCCTGCCACGCAAGCTGTGCTATATATACATGTTTTTGAGAGATGCTCGAGCGAGGATTATCGCATGTGCGATCATTCGCTAGAACCAAAATATTTCCATCGCACCCAGCATAATGCTCAAACCTGCATCGAAGTGCTAGCAATGGATTTCTTTATCAATCTCTCCCGCTGCTAATAATCTATTACCAAGTTGCATTTTGGGTCAAGGCGAATATATGAAGTCAGATTATCAACAATTTGCTATATGCTAGCACTTTAAAAATGTGGTATCTTGGTAGTCTGTTAAATGAAGGAATATACGTTGGTTGTAATTTTTTATACTGGGACGATCTGACAATGGATAATCGAAAAACACTTTTGATTGCGAGTTTTCTTACGCTAGTTGCCGCTGGGATGGGGATGATCACACGGGGCGCCGCGGGGCCAGCTTGGACTGCCATGGGAATCGATGCTGTTCGGTTTGGGGAAATAATGGGCCTTGGATTTCTTGGCTTCGGTGTCGTTATTTTATTCAGCGGCATAATCGTTGAATTCCTTGGTTACAAAAGACTGTTGCTCATATCTATCGGCTTGCACTTTATCAGTGCGTTGATGATTCTAGCCGCACCCTCATTGCATGACGGCTGGCTAGTTGCTGATGAAGCTAATGCCACTAACGTAGCAACCGATAATCTAGTCAATTTACTAAGTTATAGCATCCTCCTATTCTCAATATGTGCGGGACTATATGAAGCAGTCATCAACCCATTGGTGGGGCAACTGTATCCGGAAAATCAAACCCATTACTTAAACATCCTCCATGCCGGTTGGCCGGGTGGGATTATTATTGGTGGCGTGTTGGCGGCCTGTTTTCAAAACGAAACGGCATGGATCACCCAGATTGACTGGCAATATGTCGTCGCTTCCTACTCTATTGTCCTCGTTCTTATGACAATAATTATCCTTAAGCAACCATTCCCAGAAACAGCATCTCGCAAGAGCAGTGCCGCATTTGCTGTGCTCTTCAGTTGTTTTCTTTCGATTCCATTTCTCGTACTCATCGTTGCACACGCTTTGATCGGATACATGGAATTGGGTGTCGACTCCATGCAAACAAAACTCATGGAAGGGATGGTCGACAATGCGGTCGTAGTCCTAATTTATACATCAGCATTAATGTTCGTATTGCGGTTCTTTGCCGGCCCAATTGCTCATAGAGTCAATCCCATTGGACTTTTGCTCATTAGCTCCGTTCTCGCAATTGTCGGGCTACTCTGGCTTGGTTCAGAAATCATTGGTACCGGTGTATTTATGATCTTTGCAGCAGCGACTGTATATAGCCTCGGTAAAGCCTTCTTATGGCCAACTATGTTGGCCATTGCTGGTGAACGCTATCCGCAATGTGGTGCAGTAGCAATGAGCACCCTAGGAGCCGCCGGGATGATTTCCGTTGGACTCGTGGGCAGTGCAATGATCGGAGCACAGCAAAGTAACGCCATGAGTCTGTCCTTGGAGAAATCCAGCAGTGCCACATATGCTCGCTACAAAGGAGAAGTAGAAGATGTTTTTGGTTATAAATCACAAACGCTTAATTCGGGAATGCAACAAGCCGCAATGGACTACGACGCCGCGGTTAAGAAAAATGATACCGCCAAGCAAGCTGAGAAACTGGTTGCAGTTGTAGCGGCGGCAGCGGATGACAGCAAGGAAGACGTACGTACTAATTTTCCTGCCGATAGTGCGGCTATTGCGAAAGCATACAACACTGGTGGTCGTACGGCACTATCCAATACAGCAATCCTCCCAGTGGGCATGGCAATTTGCTTTCTCGGCTTGTTGATTTATTACAAGTCCATCGGCGGCTATAAACCCCTCACATTGGAAGACGTTACTGGCGAAGGAGGTGGTTGTGGTGGCGATGATGAAGGTGCTGAAGATACATCCTGCTCAGCCGATGCTGCCGATGACGGTGATCCGCTGGCAGTAACGACCGTCGAAGAAGGTGCAGAGGAGTGTTGCGGTGGCGACGAAGCCGGAGAAGGTGGTGACGGCGGTGGCTGAGGCCCGCGCTAACACATTCCGACAGTTCAAAGTGCTAAAGGGCACCAATGACATCTTTCATTGGTGCCCTTTATTGTTGATTCGTGGCCAACACCAACACATCATCCGCACGCTCCACTCGCACGCCACCAGGCAACTCAAACGCCGCCAGCGGCGTTGTAACGGCTTCTGCTAAACGCAACCAATGCACAGCGGTCATCTCACCACGCGACCAATGCTGCTGCTTCCATACTAAAACAAATAGTTCTCTAATCAAATACGGCGCTATATCGGTTAAGCCCGCACAATTAATCTCTACCCGCCCGCCCGCAACACCGTCTGTGAAATGCGCGTGCTTCTGAAATAATGGGTATACAATTTCGGCGATCACATCTTGTAACTCACTAGCCATCTGCTGTAGCCGCAACAAAGCCTCATCAGCTGCACCATGGTACTGATTCTTTAACAATGGCAATAACTCGTGGCGGATACGGTTACGAGTATATTTCACGTCGTCATTAGACTCGTCGTGACAATACTCCTGACCAAGTTCATCTAAATAGGAAACAATTTCGTGCCGTGAAACCTCCAGCAAGGGACGATACAACGCGATTCCATGCTCTAACTCGCGCTGCCGCGGAATTCCCCGCAACCCGGCCAGTCCCGTTCCACGCAAGATTCGATCAAGGACCGTTTCGATTTGGTCGTCACGCGAGTGGGCCATCAAGACATACCGAGCGCCCTTTTCTTTAGCCAAACCTGTTAATAGGCTATATCGTTGATCCCGTGCTGCTACTTCAGTCCGTAAAACATCCTCTGGAACAAGGCAAAAGAACTCTAGATCAAGCTCTTTCGCCATATTTTTCACAAATTGAGCATCGGCCTCGGATTGTTTACCACGCCAACCATGGTTCACATGCCCTATCACGAGATTCGAACGCAATTCAGGCGTAATTATTCGTGTTAGACTGCGTACCAAGGCAACACTGTCTGCACCGCCAGACACGGCTAGAATACAACGCACATCGCACCAGCGTTTCTGCGGCCAATGGGAGAGCAAAGAGCGTTCAAACGGAAGTAGGAGTTCATCTGGGGGCATTAGCGTGCGCCGTCGTTGATTTAATCGGTTTAGAATACTTGGTTTTTGGAATATACAGAGTAATCAATTTTATGGGGTAAGTTGCAGGGAAGCGTAAATGGTTGTAAATTAAGATAGTCGCATTGTAAAACGAACACTCATAGCACTACAGCGGCAACAAACATTAATTACAAATAAATATTTTACTTTAGACGGACGAATCTGAAAATCATTTGAAGCACGACAGGATTTTGATCTGTGATGGTAAAGTCTAGCAAGAAACTACATGTTGCGTTTACGTAAACGATTGGTCCAAATTTAAGAACATTAGCAGGACCAACTTATTATTTAATTATCCAGTGAATCAGAAAAGGTGAGCCGTAACCACCGAAGCATTCCGGAAATCCGCTGCTTCTACCAAACAAACACGACCGCTTAATAACCTCCTGATGACTATTCGATAGTTGATTGATGATTGCCTCAAAAGGTTCACACCAATCAAAATCACTGATCGACACAACATTTTTTCCATAACGACTACCACACATCCTCTCTCCTATCAGCCGCATTGAACAGCAAAGCGCGTTGTAGTGCACATGCATTTAAGAGATTCTCCGTCATTAATCCAACGGAATCTCACCCATGATTTTAGCAACACCCCCCCTACTTTTGGCTACTGCAGCCGAACTCGGTTTAGTCGGCATCGGCGGCGCCATTGCTGGCATTATATGCAGTTTCGTCGTCATACAAAGATTACAAAAGAAACGGGCTGACGATAATAAGCAGCATGCCGAAAGTCAATCCCGACAAATCATTTCCGAAGCGAAACTTGCAGGCAAAGAAGCAGCGCTGCAATTGCGAAGCGAAGTTGAAGAAGAACTCAGTTCCAGCCGCAAAGAACTGCGTGATCTAGACGATAGTCTTCAAAGCCGCGAAGCCGCTCTTGAGCAGCAACACGAGGCGCTGCGCAAGCAAGAAAAAATGGTCCAAAACAATCAACAACGGCTTACCGACAAACTCCAAACAATCGACCAACGGCAAAAAGAACTCAACACGCTACTCGATTCACAGCGGCAGTCACTGCATGAATTGACCGGATTGAATAAAGCAGAAGCAACAGCGCGTCTGCTGAAGTTGCTTGAATCTGAATTGGAACAGGAGATGGGCGGCATCATTCTGCGTCATGAAAAGACCATTGAAACAGCCTGCGAAGAAAAAAGCCGCGAGATACTGTTAATGACGATGCAGCGAGTAGCTGCGGCGACGACAGCCGACAGCACCACCAGCACCGTGGATATTCCCAACGACGAGATGAAGGGGAGGATCATCGGTCGGGAAGGGCGGAATATTCGCGCACTCGAAAAAGCAACGGGCGTCGACGTGATTATCGATGATACACCGGGGGTGGTTATTGTTAGCGGATTTGATCCTGTCCGCCGCGAAGTCGCTCGCCAAGCGCTCGCCAAACTCATTACCGATGGCCGTATTCACCCAAGCCGAATCGAAGAGATCGTTAAAGATACAGAAAAATCTATTGAAAAGTTTATTATTAAGAAGGGCGAAGAGGCCGCCCTGGAAGTCAATGTGTCCGGTCTTCATGAACGAGTTATCTATATGCTCGGACGCCTGCACTTCCGCACTAGTTACAGTCAAAACGTGTTGCGACACAGCGTCGAAGTTTCCTTCCTAGCGGGCATGCTCGCCGACATGATGGGCCTCGACGCCGGGCTGGCACGACGTTGTGGCTTGCTGCACGATATTGGGAAAGCAGCCGATCATGAACTGGAAGGAGGCCATCCTCAAATCGGCGCCGACCTGCTCAAACGGCATGGTGAAGGGACTGAAGTTGTGCATGCCGCCTTCGGTCACCACGACGAGATTGTATCGGAATATCCATATACCGTCCTCGCCGCAACCGGTGATGCCTGCTCAGCGTCACGACCGGGTGCTCGCCGCGAATCACTTGACCGATATATTAAACGGATGGAAGAACTCGAGTCGATTGCCCATGAGTTTAATGGTGTAGAACAAGCGTTTGCTATTCAAGCCGGCAGAGAAGTACGAGTAATCATTGCGGCAGAAAAAGTAGATGATCAAGCTGCTGCCAAAGTCTGTCGCGATATCGCCAAACGTTTCGAAGAACAATTGACATATCCTGGTGAAATTAAAATCACGGTGATTCGAGAAACTCGATTTACGGAATTGGCTAGATAAATATAGTCGAATTTAAACGGTCGGCGACAAGACCACCTATAACAAAGGACCTTTTTTTGCGCATTCTATTTATTGGTGATATCGTTGGTAAGCCCGGCCACAAAGCCGTTAGTGAAAACGTGGCAGCCATTCGTCAAGAATATAAATTGGATTACATTCTTGCCAATGCTGAAAATGCAGCGGATGGTTCTGGATTAACTCCGAAAATCTACCAGAGCCTCGTCGCGGCCGGCATTGATGGCATTACGCTCGGTGACCATATCTATCGACGCCGGGAAATCTACCCAATTCTTAATTCGGAAATGAATATCGTTAAACCAGCCAATTACCCGGACGCCGCACCCGGGCGCTCGCTCGCAATCATTGGCGAAAACGTAGGTGAGCAACTTGCCATCATCAGTTTGATGGGGCGAACCTTTATGAAGCCCGTCGATTGCCCTTTCACAGCCGCGGATGATGTTCTCAAGAGGGTCCCAGCAAACGTCCGAGTGATTTTGATTGACTTTCACGCCGAAGCGACCAGCGATAAACAACTGATGGGTCGCTACCTTGATGGGCGCGTAACAGCAGTCCTTGGCACGCATACCCACGTTCCCACAGCAGACGCTTGCATTCTTCCAAATGGCACTGCATTTCAATGTGATGTCGGAATGACCGGCCCGTATGACAGCATCCTAGGCAGGAAAGTTGCTGCGGTGACCGAAGCCGTGACTACGTTTCGACCGACACAGTTCCAAGTAGCCACTGAAGACATTCGTATTTGCGGAGCGATTATCGAGGTGAACAACCAAAACGGAAAAGCAACGTCGATTGAATCCTTTGTCTGGAAACAAGCTGCTCAAACTGAGTAATCCACACGTCAACCACTACCGGATCAACGTCGCGTCCTGAGCAAAATCTTCTTTCTTGTCATAGGAAAAGAAATCTTTTGCCAAGTGATGACTCAGCGCTCGGGTATACGCTCGCTGGAATGCCGCTTCACTAGTTTCCGCTGAATGTTTTGCGCCATTTTGAGGGAACGTAAAATCATAGGTATTTCCCTGATAGGCTACTTTACCGTCATCGACGATGTCATAAACCGAAGTCGTTACTGCCGCTCGGCCTTTATAGAGCGTTGGTCCGTCACGCAAACTGTATGATTCAATATCCAAGAACAATACGACATCGGCGTTCACACCACGGCCGACTTCAACATAATCAATTTCATTCCAGTTATTGCGGTCAATCCAGTTTGCCACTTCTTCCATCGGTACAATTTCAATATCGGTAACCCGTTGCCCCAAAAGCTTCGCCGTCTGTCGCCCCACCAATCCAGCGGGGGAATTCGGACCACTCGCTGGTGACGATGAATTACAAATCACCGCAACGCGTTTGCCCTCTAGGCCAGCGTATAACGCATCAATTTTATCGCCCTTAATAACATACAACGCATTGGAAAACAGTGTCCGGCAGCCAGTGAAGCTGCTGAGAGTACATGCTACAAGTAATAAAACAATAATTTTTCGAATCCGTGACATTTTCATTCCATCCTACGCTAAAAAATAAGTCGCCGTACAACCCAATCCAACAAAGTGAGTGCTAACCAACTTACTAAACCAACAAGTAACCAATTTTCATTTAAACTAACCAGCACCCACTTGCCTCGAATCGCGGTCAACAAAAACCACGGCACCGTAACGATACAGGCCAAGGCGAGTAAAAATCCGCCAAAATTAACCCGAGCGGAATTGGCAACTTCACCGTTCATTAAATACGACCAAGAAGTTGTCATTCCACAAGCAGGACAGGGAAAGCCGAGTTTTTCCGGAAAAAAACAAGGAGCTAAACCAAGTTGTTCATGTGTTCCCATACCTGTACCTGCAGGATCCGGTGGCAAGTTCGCAGCGACCGTGAGGACCGCTGCCATTGCTATCGCTGTAACTGCAAAGAATAGTCGGTGATACCAAGGATGCCTGCCCAATGTTCCCTACCATAGCCAGAAAGCTCAGAATTTCACTAACATCAACGACCACAAGATACTCAGAAACTAATATCCAAGGCAATAGCATTCATTGCCCTTAATCGCAGTGCGGCATACTATTTTATTGGGAGACCCCGCACAGCAAAGCGCAGGATGGCCGAGATAACCGCGCCCTAACTATTTTTAGAGTTTTGGTGGACGACGTTTTGGTGGTGGCTTTTTAATCATCTGAGCAGCATCGTTTACTGCCGCGGCGTTATTGTTCCCATTGCCTCCATTGCCCGGTCGAGGAGGCGTCAAGTCCGTAAACGAATCCTGCCACCGCCAGCCAATGGGGTTTGCCAGTTCCCGCTCAGCCAACAAAGCCCACGGCGTACCTGGATGCTCGCTCGCAACTCGATTTAATAACTCCGTAGCTTTCTCCGCGGCTTTAGAATATTGACTACCAACACTGATTTCGTTCGCTGGAACCAAAGTCCAAGTATTGTTTTTATCCGCACTCGGTTTTAAACCTCGCTTCGCCGCAGCAAGCATTGCGTTGTATGTTTCGGTGCGCACCTTGGTGGCTAACACTCGCCCCAATGCTAAATCATAGGCTGCTTGCCAGCGCAAGGAATTTTCGGTTTTACGATCCGAGAACCCTATTTGTAGGGTTTGATAAATCCCATCAATTTGCGGTTCAAGTTGGGCTGCCATTTTCTGCGATTCAGATAATTCGTTGGCGAAAGTAGCCTCGCTGCGTTTAACAAACTTCAAACGCGGATCTTTCATCGGCGTGCTCCATGACAATTGAGCCGCTTGGACTAGCGAACTACGCATTTTACTAGCTTGGATACGTCGACCATATTCTTGATACGACACATAATCGGGCCGATAATCTCGCATAACCGACGGGTCAAAAAAGTGCTCTAAGTGAGATGAAAAGCTAGCAACTTCGCGTTTACTGACCGCACGGTTTACATTTCGATTGGGGTGCACCGCAAAATAAATACCACCCGTTTCATAACACAGCCGCGTGAGTGCCCAGGGGCCAAAACCAGAATCGATCGGATCCTTGTCCTCACGTTCTCCAGCAAAATGCAGTTTGATCCGCTCTGGCATTGCCGACTCAGGTCCTTGATTCACTCGGCCCCATTGAGGAGTTTGGTCATAAGCGGGATCTGGATCAACCCATTTCACCATCGTCTCTTGACGCCCAAACGGGGCAGGGATGCCAATCACATAAATTGGGACTGCTAATTTCTGACACAACCGCACTGTCTTATCAACATGCTGTTGATCCTCGCCAGCTTCGTCTGACACAACGACTACCATGACGTTGCGTTTGGGTTCACCCGCTGCATCTACTGCGCGGTATTTACTGTGTCCATTGACCGCTTTGAAAACTGCTTCGAACGTGAGCTCCACGCCAGAATCATCTTGAGCAATTGCCCGAACGGCTGATTTGATTTCATCCAGATCATCCGACGGTTCTTTCATCATGGTCGACACGCCCTTGCCGAAGGCCATGACTTGAGTCAACAATGGTTTTGATGAATGCGTAGCGAATGCTTCGTTCTCTGCCGCTTCTAGGATACCTAGTTCTGTATAGATATTATCAAAGCGGTCATGAATCTGTTCACGTTGACGAACAAGACTACCTGATTGATCAAACAACCAAATAACCAATGTCCGGCGTTCTTCTAGAGATTGCAAAATCTCGTGCGTGATCCGATCCACAGCGCCACTGGCACCGGTTGTGCCTTCACCGACAGCACCTCTTACCGTTAAATGCTCGGAAAACTGCAAGCCCGTTGCCTGCACCACTTGATTGTTCAACAATATCTCAGCAACTTCGACGTCTGATGGATCCGCTGGATTAGGAATTTCCGAGACATCGGATATGACAGCGGCTTGCGATAGTGCCATTTGAGTTCCAAGGTCACTATTGGCGCCCACTTCAGCCATCTGCTGCTCGCTAAAGTGTATTTGCTCGGGTGGTTCAGCTTCGGTCACTTCACTTATATCAACCGACGTCGTGGTTAGTATAATTTCGTCCTTGTCCGAAGCAATGATAAATGGCCACAATCCCAAACCAATTAGAATGACAACGTGAATCATGACACTAGTAAAGAAAGCCGAAGAATCGGAATCAAAAGGAGTTTCCTCTTCTCCGGTTTGTTTCTGCCACCACTGTGAAATCTTGGATTTTCTGGCCATGCCTACACTCCTCCCGAAATGCCGTTCACTATGAACTATTGCCCATTCATGAAATCGGCGTTGTTTTCTGCCTACCCATCTATTATTTTCGATAAACCAAAAAAAATCAACAGATGACTGTCATTTTATAGCATTAATCGCACTACTACTGCAACGAACGGTTGGCGATTTTGTACCCATTTTAATGATAACTGTCCCCTCAGGAGAACAGCAAAGCAGTTAACTAGTTTAATTTGACCCCTCGCTGAAATTGTCCTACTATTGAATGTGAAACACGTCGACCGTAACGACCTAGCGGAAATCCGCTAAACTAAGTAAGTTCTTTTCCGTAAAGACAATTAGTATTGTAGCGGAAATTATCGTTTATCATTAAAAATGGAGTAGGGATTTCTCCACAACTATCGGACATATACGGTTTTTAACGCATTAAGATTTTCAAGGGTTCAAGCCATGACAAAGTACTATTCTCCGATACACCTCTCAATTGCATTGTTCCTTGGAATCTTGTGCACCTTGGTAAACGCACAAGACCAGAAGAAACCTGAGGGAACACTTCCGCCCATTGAGAATCTCATATTAGAGACAACCGATGGTGTTTTGTTATCTGCTAAATACTTCCCCGGTACTAAAGGTAAAGATGCAGCCCCAATCATCATGCTGCATAGTATGATCAATACAGCATCCACCGGAGCTACCTATTATAAACTTGCTAGCGATATCCAGAAATTTATGGGGCACGCCGTGATCATTCCGGATTTGCGTGGGCACGGAAAATCCACCAAGCGACGTAACCCGAGGGATCCCAACAGCAATATTACGATTGATCCTGACAAATTCACCAAAGTTCAATTTGCAACGGTTGGAGCCGACATTGAAGCCTGCAAAAAATTCTTGATGAAAAAAAACAACAAGGGAGAGCTCAATATAGAAAAACTTTGCGTAATCGGTTCCGACGTCTCAGCCATCGTGGCACTCAATTGGGCAGTTTATGATTGGAGCCAACCGGGCAACGTATTGATCAAAAACGGCCAAGACGTTAAAGCTTTAATTCTATTAACCCCAGTTGCTTCCTACAAAGGATTCACTGCTCAACAAGCACTCAACCATGTTGTGATTCAGCGAACATTGAGCATCATGATACTAGCCGGAAAGGCAGACACCAAATATTACAGTGGTAGTAAACGCATTTACAATCAACTGGCGCGATTTCATCCAGAAGATTTTGAGGATGAAAAAGACAAACTCGAAAACCAAACCCTCTTTGAATATGGCCTCAACACGAAAACTCAAGGCTCTGGAATGCTCTTAGTGTCCAATCTAAAACCGAATCCGAGCGACCTTATCGCCGGCTTTATTCGCTATCGTCTTGAAAAACAAGAAGGTTACGTATGGAAGAATCGTAGCATAACCGCTGAATAATCGATATGATTGCTGTAACCAATCGCCAACACTACTTATTCTCAGGCACAGCACGTAAGCCCCTAATCTTTTGTGAGCAGAGCTGTCGAATTTGATAATGCTGGAAACCCTTTGTCAAATCAATCTATTTCCGGACGCTATCGACAAAGGGCCGGATGAAATTCCAGCGTACTTTTTTATTTAACGAACGATGTGTAGGTACAAAAGATGCTAAACCACAAACATTGGTTTGTGGGTCTGGGCATCCTGATCGCTGGAAGCTTGGCAGCAATGCCTTTTCAGCGGCACACCATGGACGGTGATTCGAACTCTCAGGAACTGTCCATACCTCCCAACCTAAACGCACTCACCATGAACTCGGTGACTGAACATCCGCTTCCGTTACCCGCAGGATTATTCGATTCTCCGGCGGCTGCCGCACTATATACTACCGATGCAACAGATACCAAACTGCGCGAACAAACACAAATCGCGCCACCAGACGTTCTCCTCATGCCACCGCCAATTCCACAAATGGCCGCTCACTTTCCTCGTTCAGACCTACCGTTGATCAATGCGTCAACTCAGCTAGCAAGTCTACCCAGTGCCAACGACGTCCCACGTATCATCACCCAGCATAGAATTCGCAATGGAGACACACTTGCTTCGATTGCTCAATACTACCTCGGTGCTGCCCATTTCGCTGATTGGATATATGTACAAAATCGCGAGCTAATTCGCAGCCCGCACCTGTTACCAATTGGCTCGGAAATAAACATCCCCGCCAAACCTAAGGCAGGACAGTTTGAGCGGTTTGACGTCTCATTTACGCCCGAGCAACAATCGCAGTCAGGCAACAACCAAAGAAAACCGATCCCACCCGCTCCCGCGGTGCCCCATGACGACCGCTACGAGCTACAACTGAATCCGAGCAAATAAGCCAATTAAGCGGGTATGCATGCTGCGTTGCAATTAGCCCTTCTTCCACGTTAAGCGGTGCAAAAACAGCAATGTCGGAGCAGCGATGAAGATCGAACTATACGTCCCAGCAACCACACCGATAACCAGCGCGAAGGCAAAGCCATGGATGCCCGAACCACCGAATACATACAGGATAATCACCACAATCAATGTGGTCAAAGACGTTAGCAACGTTCGATTTAAAGTTTGATTGATACTCTTGTTCAACATCAACTCAGTCAAGTCATGGCTTTTGCCGCGAACTTCTCGAATCCGGTCAAAGACCACAATCGTGTCATTTAGTGAATATCCGATGATCGTCAAAAACGCCGCCACAACCGGCAAGCTGATTTTAAAGTCCTCGATCAACAAAAATCCTAAATAGTCGGCGACATAAGCACTCATTGCCATCGCAGCCAAGGTTACCAGTACATCGTGCAACAAAGCGACAACAGCCGCGATGCCGTAGGTTAAATGTTGGAAACGCAACCAAATATAGGTAATAATCCCCGCAAAACTAAATAGCATCGCCGTCAAGGCGAGCATCTGCATATCGCCAGCAATTTGAGCACCGAATTTTTGCGTTTGGTGGAAGTACGTGACGCCGTCATTCTCCAGCAGTTTCGTTTTGATCGTATTCGCATCCGCTTGAGCTATTCCCGTAAGTAATACATTCCAACGACTGTAGTCCTGCAATTGTTCTTCTTCGCTACTTGTTTTATTCCACTGGCTGTTCTCCCAGTATGACAGCTCAACGTTGACTGCAGTAACACCTTCGACTCCGGTACTACTTGCTGCTTCTTCGATCATTCCCAACAAAGTTTCGGCACTGAGTTGATATTCATTATCTGCGTCGGCAGTAGCCATATTGCTGACACCGGTTTTAACTTCAAAACTACTTTGAAGTTCCGACACCGTTGGTACCTCGGGGCTCTCTTCAGCTATAGCTTCATTTTCATCGACTGTCGTTGTTTCTTCTACCGCAGGTGTTTCTGCCGGCGTAGACGGGGCGACAGGTCCTGCCGCTGCGGCTTCGCCTTCCTCCTGATAAGCCACAAATTGATATCCGCGACTCGTCGTGACTGGAATTATGGACGATTGAGACGCGGATTGACCGTTAGTGATTTTAAAGCTCTGAGTTGGGAGTTGCCCTGCAAATGCTTTCTCAAGTACCTGCATCAACGTCTGCTGTTCATCGATACTCGCATCCACGCGCCAGCCTGTCACTGAACCGCTGAGTTGGATGCTGGTAACCGTAAGCTGTAAATCCTCGATTCCATTATCAACAGCGGCTAATTTAATTTCAGCTTCTACATCATCGGCCGTTTGAACACTGTCATCTAGTGAGAAAATGGCGGATGTACCCCCGGCGAGATCAATAGCAAGCATGTCGTGACCTCGTTTCCAGGTCACACTAATTGCAGCCACAACAATGATTATCGAAGCGATCGCCATGATTTTTCGCATCCCGAGGAAGTTGACTTCACGAGACACGATACGGAAATTCCGAAATGCCCAGCTAGAGTTTTTCAAAAATCCCAATCTCTCTGAAATCTCAAAGAAGCCACGCGACGCATAAATCGCCGTGAACATACTCATAATGATCCCGAGGATCAAAGTAATCGCGAAACCTCGGATCTGATCCGTACCGATTGCATACAACAACACAGCTGTAATCAACGTAGTTAAGTTTGCATCAATAATCGTAATTGTTGCGCGCGAGAATCCATTACGAATCGCTTGCCTAATCTTCGACCCATTGGCTAATTCTTCGCGTATTCGTTCAAATATCAGCACGTTTGCGTCAACGGACATCCCCACCGTTAAAACCAAACCGGCGATGCCGGGCAACGTAAAGGAGGCTCCAATCATCGCCATCAAAGCGACAATCAAAACAACATTGAATACCAATGCGAAAGCAGCGATTATTCCCGGAACGCAACAATAATAGAGAACGATGAAAATCAATACGGCGGCAAACGAAATCATGATTGCGGTCGTTCCAGCGTCGATCGTAGCAGCACCTAAGGTGGCGCCCATTTTGTTTTCACTCTCGGGTTCCTTAGTTAAGGTACCCGGCAGCTTTCCAGCACGTAATATCCCAACAAGAAAATCAACTTCCGCTCGAGAAAATTTACCTGTAATTTGACCGCTAACGGAAATCCGAGTATTGATAGTGGCGGCAGATAACAATTTATGGTCAAGCACGATTCCTAGCAAGTTACTAGTATTATTCCCCGTGAAGGTTCCAAACTTACGGGAACCAGCGCTGTTCATCGCAAATGACACGCAAGGTGTGCCTGTTTGAGTGTCGATATCAGAACGAACACTAGCTAGGTCATCGCCGGTTGTACGTTCAGTTTCCGGAGGTGTAACCATCAATACTTCAATATTGGTAACGCCAACAGCTTGAACTTGCTGTGAAAACAAAGCATCCGATTCCACAAAAACAAACGCTGCATGAACTGCCGTTTCTTGCGGCGTGCTTCCAGAATTCTCTCCGTCCACGAAAATGCGCTTTTCATCTTCACCATCAGCATAAGTAACACGACGAATGAGCGAACCACCGGAAGCATTATATTCATAGTTGCCATCCGGATCTTTGGACACCGCCACCCAAGTTCCCAAAACATCAGAACGATCATCCGCATCCACAATAAGGTTGGTCTTCAATTCAACGGAAGATTCCGCTTGGGTATGCAGTTTTGGGTGTTTACTGGCGTTCGCCAAAATCAAAAACTCCAATGCACCAGTATTGGTAATAATATCTTTAAGTTGCTTAATTTCAGCTTCAGCGGCATCGGGCACTACGATTTCGACGTGCGTATTGTTACCATAGGATCGCAATACCAATTCCTTGGCACCACTAGGATTCAAGCGACGACCTAAAGCGCTTAGCAGGGCATCCATATCGCCATCGGTTAACGAAGATTGAGCAGGTCCGTCAGCATCACTAACTGAATCAAAATCAATCGCGTAGATCAGATTGACGCCACCAGACAGGTCAACACCGCCCTTGATAAGGTCATTTCTGTAAGCTGAGTTACAATACAACACGCCAAAAATGACACTCGTTGCAACAATCGCCAAACGCCAAGCTTGTTCTGGTGCATTGATGCGACGGCCTTCAGTAATAGTTCGCGAAAGTAGATACAAACCACTGAACACAGCAATGATTAATCCGAGATATCGAAATGCCGGTTGAGCACTGAATTCTGCAAACAGGTTCGGTAATCCACCAAGCAACAAGCCAAACACAAAGGTGCCGAACATTGCACCCCAGTTTGGGTCACTAACCTTCGCCATACTTTTGACCTTAGCACTGAGCGCCTTGTGTTGCCCAATGTTGACTAATACAGCTCCGGCGAGAGCTAAAGCAAATACAATCACTGCGTTGGTTTCGTTGTTTTCTACAGCACCGTCTGCTAGGCCCAGCAGAGGAGTAAAAAAGGTCGCTAAAGTTGCCAAAAGATTCATTTCAATCAGTTCCGGTTCAATAGTTGTTTTTATGTTTATCGCTTACTTGTTTTAAAGCTTTTATTCTCTTCCTCGTCCGTCGCTTTGTCATCATCGCTACTTACAATTTGACCGATCGCTTCACGAACGATCCGTATGCGTGACTGTGTTTCTGAATCAGTTTCAATGGTGACATGACTTATCGATTCATTGCCTTTATCGTCAGTCGTATTCTCGATATTAACGACCGTCCCACACAATCCACCAATGGTTGTGATTTCGCAATACATTGTGAGGGCATCCATTTTTTTCGATTGTTGCTGCCGTCGTTTGCGCGACCGGCGAAACATCATAATGTAAAACACAGCTAACATGCCGAACATCATAATCATAAAGGGAGTGTTGTCTGTAGTCTCTGCTGGCGGAGTAACGCCATTTTCAACGGGCGCAACCACTCCATCAGCGACCACTTGTCCGATTAGCAACCAATGTAAATCAAAAGCGAGTATTTTTAACGTCGTTATCATTATCGTGCCTAATATTCACTAGCAGTGGCTAGCAAAACCTCGAAATAAATAAAAAATGAAGTTGTTGAGTCTCAATACAAGCAAACCATAGCAACGTCATTGCCACGCCTTGGTGAAAATCAACAATCCCATACGAAATGTGCACATTTGCACTATCCGATTATCTTAGATTCATTGGTAATTACCGGCAAGGGAGAGCAATCAATGCAGAGATGCGATTCCCTTCTTTTAGGGAGTTTTTTCTGCTTTTCTCATATTCTAGCGCGAAGTTCTCAGAGTTATCTCCACGCAGCCATTTTTTTCTGGTAAAAGGCCACAAAATCATCCGTTTCAATGGCTGCGCGAGCATCTATCATCAGCCGTTGGTAATACGACAGATTGTGATGCGAAAGCAGAATCGGACCCAACATCTCACCACTCTGAAACAAATGACGAATGTACCCTCGACTATGTCGACAGGCCAAACAAGGACAGTCCGGATCTATTGGAGATTTATCCGTACGGTGTTTGGCGTTACGCAGCTTTAGTGGTCCCTGATCGGTAAAGGCCAGTGAGTTGCGTCCGTTTCGTGTTGGCATCACACAGTCAAACATGTCAATGCCACGACGAATACCCTCGAGTAAATCCTGCGGACGCCCGACTCCCATCAGATAACGAGGGCGCTCAACTGGAAGAGCAGGGCAAGTAACATCTAATATCCTGTACATCTCCGCCGGAGGCTCACCAACACTCAACCCGCCAACTGCGTACCCAAAGAAATCCAAATCTGCTAACTCTTCAGCACACCACACTCGCAACGTTTCGTCTAAACCTCCTTGTACAATCGCAAATTGAATTTGCTGTGCACTGCTCGCTGCGATTTGACAGCGTTGTGCCCAGCGTATAGAACGCTCACAGGCTGCCCTGATCACTGATTGTTCATTGGGTAACGCAACCAAGTGATCCAAGACCATCGCGATATCAGACCCTAATGTCTCTTGAATTTGAATCGATTTTTCCGGAGTTAGTTCCAGCGTGGAACCGTCAATGTGCGATTTAAAGATTGCGCCGTGCTCGGTCACCTGAGACATTTTTGCTAACGAGAAAAGTTGAAAGCCGCCGCTATCAGTAAGGATCGGACCATCCCATTGCATCATGGAATGCAGGCCACCTAGCTGCTCGACAATGTCTTCACCAGGTCGCAAAGACAAGTGATACGTATTTGCCAACAGCATTTCAGCGCCGGTTGCTTGTACTTGATCAATCGCCAATCCTTTGACTGTTGCCTGCGTGCCCACGGGCATAAATGTTGGTAACTGCACGCTGCCATGGGGAGTGTTTAAGATACTACGGCGCGCGGCACTCTTTGCATCTTGCGTCAGCACTTCAAAGCTAAAACCAACGGGACTAACGCTGTCAGAACTTGTGGTTTCAGGTGAAGTCATAAGTCATCTTGATAGCGGAAGTGATTTCCACCAACGAAACATACAGAAGAACATATAAGCTGCGGCCCAAAGAACAACCTCACCTACTTGGCGCGAGATCAGTCGCCACGTAGTTTCAAGCCGTGAATTTCAAGTTTTTCTCGCACTTCATTCAAGCTCGTGACGCCAAAGTTCTTGCATTCAAGCATTTCATCGCCCGTCTTACGAAGTAACTCACCAATGGTGTTCATGCGCAAGCGAACCATGCACTTGCGAGCACGTACTGACAAATTTAAATCTGAAATTGGACGGTCGTAAACGGCTGCTTCTTCTGGCGAGAGCTGACTGCGGTCGACAGTTGGTTCAGGACGTCCCTCGTGTGCCAACTGACCTAAGGACAACCCTTTAGAGGTGAGCATATCTCGGATTTCAATCAGCGAGGTTTCACCGAAGTTCTTGCTACCAAGTAATTCCTGCTCGCTCGTTCGTGCTAAGTCACCAAGGGATTCAACACCCATGTTAGCAAGGCAGTTGCGACTGCGAACCGAAAGTTCAAAATCAGTAACCGGTATATTCAATATTTGAGACATTCGATCTTGTGCTTTTTCAGCTTCAAGATCAAAGAACTGATCATCCGACGCTTCTGCATCCTTCAGGAACAATGACGCTTTGGGATGCGTGGGAAATACTTCCAATATCCGGCGGTAACATTGCTGAGCTCGATCATATTGTGCGTGATCTTCATACAGCAAGCCTAAGTTTAGTAATGAACCAACGTGTGACGGAAAAGACATAGAACTGCGACGGTAATAATCCATGGCGACTTCATCATTTCCTCGACGATCGTTTTCACGGGCCAAACCGAATAATGCGCCGGCATGTGTGTCATCTGCCTTAACGGCTCGTTCAAACCATTCTACCACTAACTCAGAGGCGTCTCGGCTCGCTGCAACCGTTTCGCCATATTGATATGCGTAATCCGCTTCTTGCATAATGGCACCATCAAGCGACTCGAGGCCTTGTAACGCCCCGTCACAGTCGCCACTGTTTCGTAACGCTTCAACCTTGGCTAAGACACAAATGCCTCGGTCATAACCAAATCGTTCCGCCAAATCATAATTTACAACTGCCGCTGCGTTATCTTCCAACGCAAAATGACTGCGACCAATATAAAAATATGAAAGAGCACCTTTGTCGGATTCTGCTAATGTTTCGATCGCACGGCTGAAACGACCAAGTAAATAATAACAGACCCCCAGACGCACAGTGCTAGCGGGTGTTAAGTCTTCACCAATTTCAAGCTCAGCAACTGCGTCTCGCAAAACGGCATACTGTGAAAAATCTTCGGTTATGGCACCAGAAATCAATTTGATCTCATTTGGACCAAAGCTGGAATTGTCACAAACTAGGGACTTAATATCAAAATCCGTAATCATCGCCATGGAAGGAAACTCCTGTAAAATATCTTTATAATGCTAACGTGCAACAGCTCGCAACAGAGCCAGCGACGGGAATCGAACCCGTAACCCCCGCATTACGAATGCGGTGCTCTGCCAATTGAAGCTACGCTGGCAACATCCCATTTAAAACTCGTCAACGGTGTTAAAACGCACACAATAAAATAAACATATAAAGAATTATGCCTTTGGTGAGTTCCGCAGGACAAATTGATCTACCACACCAATTCGCCGACGAGTTTTTGCTCCTCGCAATTGAGCCGTTGGAGGGCACCTGTCGTGCTCGAACCATTGCCGCACATAAAAAGAACGAGGTTTGGGCACCGACTAACAACAATGTCAGTCAACTGGATGAGCCAGGGGCAACTAAAACTCAAACCAGCAAATTAAGCGCCCAAACCTCGCGTGTTTGAACAATCTCACGGCTAACCCGACTTAAAACAATCAAACCGAGTTAATGTAAGATCTCTTGTCAGCAACAAGCTAACGAGAGATATCTAAATGCACGTCCTGTGCCAAAAAAAACAACTTACTAAAAAAACTTCGAAATCGAACAATCATCAACGCCCGCGAACCGACCAATACCACTAAATTCGGTGTTTTTAGGTGCATTTAGTCCTCGTAAACGATCCCTGCGGCTATTTTCTGTTGATCCCGTTACTACGCATGCACACAAAACAGTCACCTGCAAATGTGTGGTATAAACGGACATGTGTTCATATTCACCACACCCACTTTCATACACTTAGTTCCGTTAGGCTCCCCTTGGATTAGTAGCGGTAAAACCAATTCATTAACTTCAAATGATGACTCACACAGCACAATCAATTGACCCGGCAGCTCGATTCGTATTGATTTCGCTCAACCCCCAAGCAGGACACGGTCCTAGCGGTGAATTGGCTAAAAAGCTCGCTGCCATACTAGAGGATCGTGGTTTCCAAGCTGTCGTTGAAACCGACATCGATCAGATTCAGTTTATCGCCGAGCAAAAACAAGCTTGTGGCGAACTACGAACCGTTATCAGCGTCGGCGGCGACGGAACACTATCCCTGTTACTAAATACCCTAAACGAAGAAACTAACATCTGTATCTTTCCTCAAGGCACCGAAAATGTGCTTGCTAAATATCTCGGAATAAAAGCGGATCCCGAGTTCGTCGCTGATCTGATTGAGCAAGGGCAAGTTATTCCGATGGATGCGGGGCAAGTCACAAATGATGCGGGCGAGCAGTTTCTGTTTGCTTTGATGGTCGGATGTGGTTTTGATGGTGATATAGCCGAACGTTTAGCGAATCGTCGAAAAGGCCACATCACCAAATTTTCATATTTCATTCCAGTCCTGACCGCCATCTGGAAGTACCGGTATCCTAAAATGTTTGTGCAAGACCTTGCTAATAAACACAATTCATTTGACGCTCGTTTTCTATTCGTCATGAACATCCGCCAATATGCACTAAAGCTGATGATTGCACCCCAAGCCGATCCCACCGACGGCCGACTTGACGCCTGTGGATTTATCAAACCAGGACTATTGCACGGGCTGAAATATTTCTGGCAACTCTGGTGGTCCACTCATCCGCGCAGCAAAGAATACATAACGCGACAGGCAAAATCATTCAGAATTCATGCGGACACTCAAGATCGAGTTGTTGTCCAAATTGACGGTGACCCTTGCACATCGTTGCCCATCACTGTGACAACAATACCTAACCGCCTGCGACTGCTCGTTCCGCAAACATTTCTGGATGACCAAGAACCGTAAACAGTTAGCTTATTCTCGCAACAATTTTGATAACTGCCGGTCGCCGGTCTGTTGTTCTGACTCAGAATCTTGTAGCAACTCAACAGCCGCTGCTTGCTGATCCAAAGCCACATAACACCGAGCAAGATTATATAGTGCTAAATCTTGAAAGGCCGACCGAGTCAACGAGATGTCCTCCGTGACGCCGTGTGTCAGAGAATTTCCTGAGAGAATATCTTGGATATTAACAGTTGGCTGACCAACGGGAACATTCTTATTTGCCGCAGCGTTGACTGCTGGGGTAGCTTCTTTGCCCTCAGCATTTGCTGCACCTTCATTAGTATTTATTATCGTTCTACGTTCGAACCACTCGATTGCATCATGATAATGCCCCTGTTCCATATGAATCATGGCAATACAAAAACTCGCGTAATCCTTGGCTCGCACAAATGTATGTTGTTTATTGACCAATATTTGACGCCACAATAAATTTGGTGTGCCACTGGGTTTCAGCAACCCGAGCGATTGCTGAATACCTTCGTTTTCAAGCAACCCTTCAATCAACTTCGTCGGGATACGTGATGCCATCATCAACGTCTTGGCACCGTTTTCACCTTTGACTCCCAAATTCGCTTCATCATCATCAAAAATACCTCGTAATAATTTAAAACGACCTTCTAATAATTGGGGGACTTCGTGAAACAACGAATGATCTCGCGTTGAATTAACAAATTCCAATGCGGACGCATCCTGAGCAACAAGTTTCTCATGCAACGCTGCTTCAAAGAAATACCCTTCATAAATGGGTAGCCAAATTTTGGACCGATTGATTTGATGCTCAGTCCTCAACCGCAAAGAAATAATGCTCGGCGCCACGGTTAAAACCATTTGACGCTCACCAGTAAGATATTTTTCCAGAATCGCCATTCGATGCGACACGGCAACAACATCCGCTTCAATCAATCCCACCAATCCTTCAAAAGTTTCTTGGGGTTGCTGTTGATGAGCAACTGGAAATAGTGTCCGTCCGAAATCAACATCCGCTTTGAGTTGATTAAGCGTCACGATTTCAGTCCGGGCTGCATTTAATACCGGCAGCCCTTTTTTAAAATCAAACAAGTAAAGTTCCTTGCCAATAATTGCTGCCGTTAACCATGGTTGATTAGTCTTGCCAAACTCAGCGGGCAATCCTAACAACACGACATCGATGCCTTGCTGTCGTGCGAGTAACACAAAAATCCGTGCACGCTGCCACCAATCACCAACACCAAGTGAAAGGACATCGCGGTTAGTGCGACTATAACCAGGTCCCGGCAAGCCAAGTTGGGAGACTGTCTTAACTGGTCCCTCTGTGTTGGCAGGAATCGTTGGATAGTCCAGCAAAGGTGCTAGCTGTATATTACGCACCGTCCAGTCAAACAACTTGAGTACCTTGGTCAATTCTTCACTAGCAACTTCATCAGCAAGGACTGGTTTATAGGATTCCCATAACGTCCGGTGCGGTAAATCATCAGCTACAACCCACTGGGCAATTGCATGCAACCAACTCGTTTCATGCAAATAATTAATATCCAATGGGATGAATAGTTTACCACCAATCGCTTGTACTAACCCAGTGTTAGCGAGTGCAGTTGGGACCGTGTTAATTAACGAGGGAGTAACCCATTGCGGATCATCGTCATGCAACTTGGACCATAGATTGAAATTAAAGATACTAGTGGTAGTCGCTTGATTAAAATCAGCAACATCCAATTCATCAATAACCTGTAACGCTTGTTGCAAGTGATCAGAATTGGTTTCTCGGGGCCGAATTTCCGCGACGGTCACTTGAGTGCGATCACGACCAGACAAGACGTAGAACAAAATGAAACACGTGAAGGTTAAAATTATCAGCAACAGCTTTTTATATTTATTGTACTTTTTTATAAAATTGTTCATCGAATTTCTATCTCGGGAGTATTGGCGTCAGTACCTTTATAAGGTATCGACACATGCACGAATCTTGGTGAGTCGTTGCAGCAGAGTTTTCATACCATTTAGCGGGATCATGTTAGGGCCATCGCTCGGTGATTGGTCTGGGTCTGGGTGTGTTTCAATAAACAGACCGTCTACTCCCATTGCTACGGCAGCACGGGCAAGTGGTTCGACCATTTCTCGCTGCCCACCAGTGGTTTCGCCTTGCCCGCCAGGTTGCTGTACACTGTGCGTTGCGTCAAAGATAACTGGCACTCCAAATTGTTGCATCTGAGGCAAACTTCGCATATCGTTGACTAATTGTCCATAACCAAAAAATGTACCACGTTCACACAACAACACGTCATTACAGCCACTTTGCGTCAGTTTGATGATCACGTTTGACATGTCACCGGGTGATAAAAACTGTCCTTTTTTGACATTTACTGGTTTACCGGTTTGCGCCGCGGCAATCAGCAGGTCGGTTTGTCGAGCGAGAAAGGCAGGGATCTGCAGAATTGCACAAACATCGGCTACCGCGGCTGCTTGACTTGCTTCGTGAATATCCGTTGTCACAGGCAAGCCGGTTTCTTGAACAATACGATCTAAAATATCCAATCCAGCATCTAAACCAAGGCCGCGAAACGAATGAATGCTCGTTCGATTCGCTTTGTCAAAAGATGCCTTAAACACTAACTGCACAGGTAGGTCAGCCATGGCATCTTGCAACACATCGGCAATCCGTCGGGTAGCATCCGCCGTTTCCATCACACAGGGACCCGCAATTAGCAGCAACGGCTGATCCGTACCACATTGCAAATCAGCTATCGCAACTGGGTTGTTCGTGAGATTTTCCATAAGGCCTTTTAGGAAGACAACGTTTGATTCGACTCGAGCAGATTATGCCAGCACCTATCAAATAACTCCAGTGCTATCCACAAAATAACTATCCATGGGCTGTTAGTTTTTGCAGTTCTTGCCAATTTACACGAAGGTAACAATTGCCAGCCAATCCCGCATCCTAAATCCCCAATTGTTCTTTGCACAATCGTTGAATGTCGTTAATCAGCGGTTTAGTTTGTCCGTCGCCGGCATAAAGTCCCGCGCGTCGATCAGGTGTATCACTTAGTTGATTCCAGAGAATTGCTTGAGTCGCTGTTTGACTGGCAAGTACCATCAATAAATTAGCGACTTCATTCGAGCCTAAGTCGGCACCGAGGCCATCGACAGTATCATCCAAATCACCTCGATCACTCAGTTCATGGTCAACTCCGCCCGGCAATATAGGTTTATTCTCCGTCGAAACACTTAAGACCAATGGAAGTTGCAATTGAGACCAACGATTCATCAAAGTATTGATTGCTAAACAGTCATGCAACCCGCATTCATGTGGTCCGTCGCCAAAATTCAATTCCAAACCAATGCCATTTAATCCGATATCTCCTCGTACTAGAGCTTCCGCAAATTGCAGTGGTGACAGATCGGTTCGACGATCCGCGGCATATCCACCCCATGGCATGTCAAAACTCATCACAATTGGTGTTTTATTATCAATGCGTCGAATGGTCTCTACAACATCCACAGCAATGCGTACGACTTGTTCTTCAGAAAATCTCAAACCCGTCGTCGAATTTAGTCCGGCCGCACAATGCCACACATGAACCCGACCTTTATAGCGTTGAGTAATCTCACTCACGTAATTCACAAGATAGTTTTGAAATGCCGTGAAATCATTTTCCCAGAGATACATCCATTCTGGAATCGATTCGTCCGTCAAACGCACCAGTGGTCCCGCGATGACTTTTTTATCGTGTTGCAAAGCCCAATGCAGTGGGCTATCGATTTCATCAAAATTGAATTTATCCGTGTCCGGTGACAGCGTGCGCCAATTAAACGGAATCGTTACCGTATTGAAGGTTTCATCAATTTGTTGCTGTGACTGCTCGGATTCTGGCACAGCCGACATCTCAATACCTATCAAAGGTTTTATCCCGCCCGCTTGATAACGAACTTCAACAGCATGCCCCGCATCCTCCAATAACACGAGTTCAATCAACTCTAGTGCTGTTTCTATAGAATCCGCAGCATGGCCTTGACTGCTTTCGCGATCGTCGGTCGGCAACACAGCGTTCATGAAAGACTGCTGCGATTGATCCAACAGCGATTGGTAAGCAACAGATAGCTCGAAATGCTGATCGCGGTTAGCCAAATAATTTCTCAAGCGATTTAGAGTTCCGCGCGCCAACTCGACTTCGAGATGATATGCCGTTTCTTGTTCCCTCAAATTGCTTGTCGAAAGAATGACCTCAACACCGTCCACTCGTAACCATGGGGCGAATAATTTTCCTGATTCGTGAGTGGAACGATCGATGATCAGCATCTTTTCAGAAATACGCAATTCGCGTTCCCAAGCAATGCCTTCCATGCCCACCATATAACAACGCCGCAAACGCTGTTGCTCGACGTCGGTCACATAAGATGTATGAAAGCGAATCTGGCCCATTTGACCAATACCACGTTTGAGGAAAAACATTCCTCTCTCACGCCATTGAACTCCCAGCAATCGTCGTTAGCGTTAACAACTACCTAGGTGATCTTTAATCATGGCGCAAAGAGGACTAAAAGGGGTGATTTTACCATTGAAAAGGCAAACCCGCAATTCATACAAGCGCACTCGAGGTGCAAAGCAGTAACCAAAAAAGTCTCTGCTGCGCGATTTTAACTATTGCGTAGGTAAGTGATACAACCAGAAGTTGCGAAATCTTACAGGATCTCTGTGATTCTGCAACAATATCGGCATGGCTTGTGGACCTTCCGGTTTTCCCGCTCCAGTTTTAGATGTCAATTCATAGTTACTGTGAATCGCAACGCCGTTGTGGTAAATCGTAATTCGAGCGTTTTCCGTTTTTTTACCCGCAGCGGAAAATCGAGCAGCTCGAAAGTAAATATCATAGGTTTGCCAAACTAATGGGGGCAATGCCATGTTCACCTGAGGAGGGCGCTGACGGTAAATACCGCCACATTCATTGTGGACTCCCGCTAAGCCAAACGAATCCAGAACTTGAACTTCATACCGCTGTTGGATATAAACTCCCGAATTACCTCTGGCTTGCCCAAGCGAATTTGGCATAAACGGAGTGCGGAATTCCAAATGCAAACGAAAATCAGTGACGACTGGTCGCGTCAACACACCTTCCATCAGCCAACCTTCGTCTGTAATACGGGCATCAATCAATTGCTCCGTCGCTTCGCCAGCAAACAAAACAACCGCCTCTTTCGGAGCCGGCATCCCCATGGTCACGCTCTGGCGAACAACGCGTTTGAGTCGCCCCCATGATTTACCGCGGGAGCGTGTCGGCGTAACACTTGCAACCCCCGCCTCGATCAAAACCGTGAATACATCATCACTAAGTGTCAATTGTTCCCCAGACCGATCCCCGCTTAGCTCAAACTGCGTTTCTCCGTCCCATCCAGCACCAGCCAATCCACCCGCTAACAGACTCCCACGAAACTTGCCGTTGCCTAAGGCAATGACGTGTAAACCAGCCTTTGATTTCACTTTGCCAGCAAACCGCACGAAGCCTTGATATTCGCCCTGAAACGAATAATCCGCACCTGCCTGTTCAATGTCTGTAAAAGCAACTCGCTCTTGGCCCCCCGCAATTGCCGCCAACAGATAAACACCAACTAAGGAACAAGTAACAGGAATTGCGCGCATCGTTTTCTCGCTTGAATTACATGAAAGGTATTAAACCGTTCAGCTTAATTACCAAGCGGGCCATAGGCAACAATTAAAACTCACTACTTGCACAATTGCAGTTCGAGTTTACTGCGCCATCGCCGCAGGAAGATGGTGGACTATTTCCAAGGAAATTCGCGCCCTGAAATAACTTCGTATGCCTCGATATATTTTGCCCGGGTGTTCATAACGATATCATCTGGCAAAGACGGCGGAGGACTGTTTTTATCCCAATCCGTTGTTTCCAGCCAATCACGAACAAATTGTTTGTCAAAGGACCGCGGAGATTCACCGACGCGGTAGGTTTCAGCCGGCCAGAAACGTGAACTGTCGGGGGTCAACACTTCGTCGATCAAAATCAATTCTTCTTCAAACCAACCCCACTCAAATTTGGTGTCCGCAATAATAACGCCACGTTCTCGGGCATACTCAGCACCTTGCTGGTAAATCGCCATACTACGATCACGCAACTCCGTGGCTGTATCCACTCCAACAATATCAACCATCGTCTCGAAAGAGATATTGATGTCGTGACCGGATTCTTCTTTTGTAGCCGGAGTAAAAATGGGGGTTTCTAATTGAGATGCTTGTTGCAAACCCGGTGGTAATTCAATTCCACATACCGTGCCGGACTTTTGATATTCCTGCCAACCAGAGCCCACCAAATAACCACGAACGACGCATTCAATCGGTACGACGTCACATTTTTTGACGACCATACTGCGGCCTGTTAAAGATTCAACATCCGTATCGTCCGGTAAGCCGATGGTCGTTAAATCCATCGTTAACAGATGATTCGCAATGCCAAGCTTCTCAAACCAGAATTCACTAATCGTTGTCAACACTCGACCTTTGTCCGGAATCCCCGATGGCAATACCCAGTCGAAAGCACTAATGCGATCTGTACTAATCATTAGTAAAGAATCACCCAGATCATACATATCGCGGACTTTTCCGCGGCGTGGTGTCATTCCAGTAATATTAGTTTCCAAAACAAGGTCGCTCATCAAATTGGGTCCTTTTCGGCCTAGTAGTTTCTAGTGATCTTTAGGTTCTATGATTGCCTGCCTTGCGGGGCAAGTATACCAAAGCACGATTCAATTCAACAGTAGGCACAACACGTGCAATCAGTCGCGGTCAAAGATAACCAAACACATGTCGTCATCCGGTTGTTCGCCCTGCATGAAAGTCGTTATCGATTCGAGAATTCGCGTGCCCCGTTGTTGGGCTGGCTCGTGATGCGCTCGCACCAATTCCTCAATCGCCTCCATCGTAAACAACGCCCCGTCTGGATTCGCCGCTTCATTTAATCCATCCGTATACATGGTTATTGAATCACCTGCCTGCAGTGTAAATGTAAAACTTTCATACTCAACGTCTTCCATTATTCCAATTGGGATATTGGCGAGATCCTCTCCCACCAATTCAATCGTCCCGTCTGCACGACGATGAATTGGCGCCATATGACCAGCGTTAACGACCGTTACTTCGTCCGTTTCCGGATTCAGAACGGCCAACAAGAATGTCACAAAGCGATCAAGCCCTAAACGACTTAAATTGTTATTGAGTTGGTTTATGGCCGCGGATGGATTCGGCTCAGTCGCTAAACAAAACCTAGTTTCCGCGGCGACTTTGGACATCAACAGAGCAGCTGCGACACCATGGCCCACCACATCAGCCACAATCACTGCTAACGTTCCATTTTTAAGTTCCAAGTAGTCGTAATAGTCACCACCGATGTGATTTGCAGCGCGATAATAATCAAAGAACGTATAATGTTCAATTTCCGGACCGGAACTCGGCAAGAATCCAAGCTGAACCTGTTGCGCAAGTTCGAGGTCTTTTTTAATGGCTTGCTGTGCTAGGGCATCGTCGTGTAATCGCGCGTTATCCAAAGCAATTCCAGCTTGCGTTGCCACACTTACGAGCACTTCAAGATCGCCATCGTTGAACTGTTTATTGCGTTCTAAAGTATCCACTTGCAGAACACCTAATACTTCACCACCAATACCAAACAACGGCACGCACATCATCGACCGGATTTTAAAATCCGCAATACTTTGACTCGCATCAAACTGTTGATCCGAAGCTGCATCGGCTGATAAAATTGCTTCCTTAAGCTCAATCACTCGGTTAACAATCGTGCGACTTATTCTGATCGTCTCTTCGGCATCCTCTCGGCGCGCCTTGGACCAACGAGGCACCAAAATCCCAGATTCGTCTAATAGACCAATAAACGCTCGATCCGCCTGCATGAATACTTTAAATAACGCATCGAGAACACTTGGTAAAACATCACCCAAACTCAATGCATTTCCCAAAGCCTGCGTTATTTCAAGTAACGCTGCCAGCTTCACTTCGGGACTGGCTGTGAGTTGAATCGATCCGTGGCCAGAACCAACCTCCATTTTGGACATTATCGTCGACGTGCTCGTCTCTGCTCCATCGAAAAGGACGCTGATTTGAGATCCATCGAGACTGTCGGACAATCCCATGGAAAACTCTTGATAGAAATTAAAGATGACGTCACAGATACTCAGACGGTCGCCGTTGCGTAATTGATGGTGACCTTCGCCTAACATAACATCGTTGAGATAAGTCTTGTTACGGCTTTTTAAATCTTCAATGAAAAATTTATCGTCATTATTGTGGACCTTGGCGTGTTGCCGACTCACGGCGAAATCTTCCACGTGAATAGAACATTCCGGAGACCGACCTAATACAGATTCCTCCTCTTCCAACTCAAATCGTTGTCCCGCGAGCGAACCGTTCTGCGCCTTCAAATATGCCATTGAATCTCTCTAATATCCTTTCGACTTATATTTTTCATTATATGACATCTACCACGATTGCATACTACGTAAACGATGTAAAACTTAAGCACCGAATCAAAAGCATATCCACTCGTCTTCCTCTTGACCAACTGGTGAGCGCAGATAGACTGAGATGCACAAATAGCCCGTGGTGTAATTGGTAGCACAACAGATTCTGGTTCTGTTTGTCGGGGTTCAAGTCCCTGCGGGCTAGCTTA